>Ga0272443_10000009_pt1 | contig 532636 bp, 473 predicted proteins | sample SSMAcet12_FD_193581 | JGI IMG/M metagenome (GOLD analysis project Ga0272443, IMG submission 193581) | Marine sediment archaeal communities from Little Sippewissett salt marsh, Falmouth, MA, United States - SSM-Acet-12 | ecosystem: Environmental > Aquatic > Marine > Wetlands > Sediment ...
CGTCGGGATCTGGCGCTGCGCTATGCCGAGAGCTCCGCGCCAGCTCCCGCCGCTACCACTGCCCGGATGGGCACATCCAACCGCCCGAACGAACTCAGATCTGGATAAAACTTGGGGGCAAGGTCACAGGGAGAGGTCGGATTGCGTAGCGATCCGGGTGAGGGGCATGCCGCACGCGCAGCTCAGATTCCTAGTTCATCGGACGGGCACAGTGGCTCTGGGTGCATGCTAGCTGCCCGAGACATGATCGTTGTCCGAGCCGGATCGTAGAACAGTCGGCTCGCTGCAGAGACTCAGCACCGCCCGTGGAGCTGCCCCTCACCTCGACCCTCTCCCCGCAAGAACGGGGAGAGGGAGCGCACCTCCCATGCGAAGACGAATAACTACGCCGCCACCTGCCGCGCCGCCGCCAGATTGGCCAGCGCTTCATCCAGCTTGTCGCGGTCGATCGGCTTGACCAGGAAGCCGTCCATTCCCGCCTCGAAACAGGCGTAGCGGTCCTCGACCAGGGCATTGGCGGTGAGTGCCAGGATCGGCGTGCGCCGGCCGGGCTCGCTGGCCTCATGGGCGCGAATGCGACGCGTCGCGGCAATGCCGTCGAGCCGCGGCATCTGCACGTCCATCAGGATGAGATCATAGGGCGTGCCGGCCGCGCGGGCGGCGAGCCAGGAATCCAGGGCAGCCTCGCCATGCACGGCGATATCGGGGTGATGGCCGAGCTTGGTCAGCAATGAGCGCATCAGCAGCGCGTTGATATCGTTGTCCTCGGCGACGAGGATCGCCAGCCCGGTGCCGGCCCGCGCCGCGATCGATGGTGCGATGGTCGGAATCGGCTGCTCGGCGAATGCCGCTCCTGCGTCCAGGTCGAAGCTGACACGCGCGGCGAGCGACGCGGCCCGCAACGGCTTCACCAGATAGCCGTTGAAGGGCGCGGCGGGGGCCAGTTCGTGCCGGCTCGTCGGCGTGACCAGCACGATCAGCCGCGTCGTATGATGGTGTGCAGCCTCGCCCAGACGCCGCGCCGCCTCGCTGCCGATCGCGTCATCGATCAAGACCGCGTGCCAGGCGCGCTCGGGCAGCAGCGCCGCGGCGATCTCGGTCTCGGCGACGAGGCAGGTCTGCGCGCCCCAATTCTGCAGCCGCCTTTCGATCAGCTCGGCCTGCAGGCCGGCCGGGGCGATCAGCATGATCGACTGTCCGGTCAGGTCGGGGCCGCGAAAGCTGTTCTGCTCGCCGCGCTCGAGCGCCGGCGGCAGCGGCACGGACACCTCGAACGTCGAGCCCGCGCCGGGCTGGCTCTGCAGCGCGATGCGTCCGCCCATCCGCTTGACGATGCGGTCGGAGATCGCGAGCCCAAGACCGGTGCCGCCGAAGCTGCGCGCGACGCTGTCGTCGGCCTGCTCGAACTCGCGGAAAATTCGCTCCTGCGCGTCCGCCGCGATGCCGATGCCGGTGTCGCGCACCTGGAAGCTGATCTCGTTCGGCCAGATGCCGGGCTCGGCAATCAGCGCCACGCCGCCTTTGCTCGTGAACTTGATCGCGTTGCCGGCGAGATTGAGCAGCACCTGGCGCAGCCGTGCGGCGTCGCCGGTCACCCAGGTCGGCAGCCGCTCGTCGAGATAGGCCGCGATCTCCAGCTGTTTACCTTGCGCGCGCGGTGCCAGGAGCTCGGTGATCTCCTCGATCAGCGCGGTCAGCGCGAACGGCTGCGCCTCGAGGGCCAGCTTGCCGGCCTCGATTTTGGAATAATCGAGCAGCTCGTTGATCAGCGACATCAGCGCTTCACCCGAGCTGCGGACGGCCTTGGCATAGGTGGTCTGCTCCGGTGTGAGCTGCGTCTCCAGCAGCAGCCCGCTCATGCCGAGGATGCCATTCAACGGTGTGCGGATCTCGTGGCTGGCCATCGCCAGGAAGCGCGACTTGGCGCGGTTCGCCGCATTAGCCTGGTCGCGCGCCTCGGCCAGCGCCCGCTCGGTCTCTGTGCGGTCGGTGACGTCGCGGCCGACACATTGCTGCACGGCCGGATGTCCGGCATCGGAGCGCACGAGCGCCTCGCGCCAAGCGATCCAGCGCGGCCCGATGGCGCTGTCGATCCGCTGGTCGTGGACGCGCGTGCCGCTCGGCTCCAGCGCGCTGTCGCCTTGCTCGAGGAGATCGAAGCTGAACTGGCTGCCGAGCAGGTTTTCGCGATCGAGGCCGGCCATCCGGCAATAGGCGTCGTTGACGAAGATGATCGTGCCGTCGCTCTCGCGCATGACGATCAGGTCGCCTTGTTGCTCGAACAGGCTGCGGGCGCGCTGCTCGGCCTCCTGAAGCTCCCAATTGCGGTCCGTCAGCACCTCGTTGTGAAGCGCGAGCTTGTGCATTTTCTTGCGCATGAAGCGCAGCCGCATGCTGAGCGTCGCGAGCCCGACGCAGGCGAGCGCAAACAGAAAGCTCGCGCCGATCGCGAAGGCGTGCGGGTTGTAGCCGGAGGTCTCGGACAGGCTGGCCTTGATGAAGCCATAGGCGCCGCCGAACCCGGCCATGAAGATCATTGCCGAACGCAGGATCGTAAACAGCGTGTGATGGCGGCGTGTGAACCGGCGCAGCCGCAGCCTGATGCGAAAACTCGCTCCCATCATCTCGCTCACTCCCGAAATCATCAATTCCAATATGACGGCCGGCCCGCACCATGCGGCGTCGGTCTTGCTGAGACTTTGAAACGATCCTGCACGGATCGTCGGCCGTGCAGAGATGGTGAACCCGGCGTTAGCCCGGCTCACGGCAGCGCATTCGCCGGCGCAACGTCGTGATGGTGAGCGGCCATGACCGACGCGACGGCCGGTCGCGCCGTGTCATGGCTGGAGCGACCATGAATGCGGTCATCCGTGCGGCCGTCCGTCGCACCTTCTCTGGCGAGATCGATGCGCGGTGTGTCGGCCGGCGCCTCGGCCGCGATCGCGACCGCCTGGATCGCGGCGGTCACGCTGCAGCCTTGATCGGCTTGGACGGGCGAATGATCGACGACGACAAGATCGACCGCCTGCGGATTGTCGCGGAGTGTCACACGGGCGGGATCGTCAGCCGAGTCGCCATGAAAATCGGCGTGAAACGGCTGGGAATCGAGCGCGATGCTGTCGGCTCCCTCCGCCATGCAGGGCGGCATCGCCGGCGCGAATTCGAATCGCACCATGAGCGCGGCCGCGATCAGTGACGCAGCCGCAACGACGAGCTTGATACGCAACATGACACGCACCGACACGGAAGGCCTGATCACGGACAAGGCGGGCCTTATGGTTTCCGGAGCGTAAAGAGAAATCGTTACCAGGAGGTTGAGGCGGGATGGCGCTCACGCCGCATGCCGGCTGTCCTCCGCCAGCGCGCGGTACGACAGCGCCTCCGCCAGATGCAGCCGGCCGATAGTGTCGGCGTGATCGAGATCGGCCAGCGTTCGCGCCACCCGCAGCACGCGGTGATAGCCGCGCGCCGACAGGCGCATCGTTTCGGCAGCCTCGCGCAGCAGTTTCTGGCCGGGCGCATCGAGCTTGGCGATGTCGTCGAGCACTGCGGCCGGCGCCTCGGCATTGGTCCGGACATGCGGCAGGCCGGCCTTGGCGTAGCGCGCGCGCTGCAGGTCGCGCGCGGCGGCGACGCGGGCGGCGACCTCGGCGGAGCCTTCCTTCGAGGGCGGCAGGATCAGGTCGGCGGCAGTCACCGCGGGCACCTCGATCCGCAAATCGATGCGGTCCATCAGCGGGCCGGAGATGCGCATCTGATAGTCTGACGTGCAGCGGTCGATGCGGCCGCGCTTGCAGGCATAACCGGGCTCGAAGGCGTTGCCGCAGCGGCACGGATTCATCGCCGCCACCAGCATGAAGCGGGCAGGGTAGGTGACGCGGTGGTTGGCGCGCGAGATCGAGACCTCGCCATTCTCCAGCGGCTGGCGCAGCGAATCCAGCACGCGCGGATCGAACTCCGGCAGCTCGTCGAGAAACAGCACGCCCTGATGCGCCAGCGAGATCTCGCCTGGACGGGCGCGCAGGCCGCCGCCCGTGAGCGCCGCCATGCTGGCCGAATGATGCGGGCTGCGGAACGGCCGCCGGTTGGTCAACGCGCCGCCCTCGATCTCGCCGGCGACGGAGGCGATCATCGAGACTTCGAGCAGCTCGGCCGGCGACAGCGGCGGCAGGATCGAGGGCAGCCGCGCCGCCAGCATCGACTTGCCGGCGCCGGGAGACCCGATCATCAGCAAATGATGGCCGCCGGCGGCGGCGATTTCGAGCGCGCGCTTGCCGCTCTCCTGGCCCTTGATGTCGCGCAGATCGAGCAGGCTCGCGGCCGCCTCCTGGATCTTCGGCTGCGGCCGCGACAGCACCTGCGTGCCCTTGAAATGATTGGCGATCTGGATCAGCGACGTCGCCGCGATAATCTGCAGGTCCGGACTCGCCCAGGCCGCCTCCGCGCCGCAGGCGGCCGGGCAGATCAGGCCCTCCTCGCGTGCATTGGCGCCGATCGCGGCGGGGAGCACGCCGGCCACCGGCGCGATCGAGCCGTCGAGGCCGAGCTCGCCGAGAACGGTGAAGCCATTGAGTGCATCCGGCGGAATGGCGCCGATCGCCGCCATCAGGCCGAGCGCGATCGGCAGATCGTAATGGCTGCCTTCCTTGGGCACGTCGGCCGGCGCCAGATTGACGGTGATGCGCCGCGCCGGCAGCGCCAGGCCTGAGGCGATCAGCGCCGAGCGCACCCGTTCGCGCGCCTCCGACACCGCCTTGTCGGGCAAGCCGACGATCGCAAACGCCGGCAGGCCGGGGGCAACCTGGACCTGCACGTCGACCGCGCGGGCCTCGATGCCCTCGAAAGCGACGGTGGAAACGCGCTGGACCATGATGCCCTCCCGCGCGCAACGGTATCTGAAGCGGGCAGGGTTCGCAAGAACAATGCAAGAACATTGTCATCCAGGGCGCGTCGAAAGCTGTTAAGGACGCTGAGAGCCCTCCGTAGTTCCCCGGAACTGGCTTAACGCGGCTTTAGGCCGGTGCTCGCATTCTTCCGCATCTGATGATCGCGCCCCGTGTGACGGGCGCCGGAATGAGAGATGTGCGATGCCTCCAGCGCCTTCGGCCGCTCCCGTCAAGATGCCTCCGAGTGAGGCGCGGACGGTGTCCGAGCTCGCCACGGACATGCTGCGCCGGACCACGGCCCTGTTTCTCGCCGGACCGCGGCCGGCGTCGGCCGAGCAGCTCGATCTCTATGACCAGATGTTCGCCCGCCTGATGCCGCAGGTCGCCACCGATCTCTTGGCCGAGCTCAGCATGGCCTTGGCCGGCGTGGAGCGCGCGCCCTATGCCACTGCGCGTTTGCTCGCCGTGCATCCGGAATTGCGTGTCGCCGGGCCGATGCTGGCCAAGGCAGCCGTGCTCACGGAACGTGACCTTGCGGAGTTCATTCGCAGCTCCAGCCCGGCGCATCTCGTTGCGATCGCCAGCCGCAGGGGCATCGGCGACAGCCTGACGAACCAGCTGATCGCCCGCGGCTTTCCGGCGGTGCGCATGGCGCTGGTGCAGAATCTCACGGCGCGGCTGTCCGAGGATGGCTATCGCAGCCTGTTCAAGATCGCCGAGCGCGACGAGGACCTCGCCGAAAAGCTGGCGCTGCGCACCGACCTGCCAGCCAAGCTGTCGCGCGCCTTCGTCGCGGCGGCCAGCGAGGGCGCGCGCGCCCGCTTCATCAAGGCAGCGCCGCCCGCGACGCGCGCCACCTTGCAAGCTACGCCGACCAGGACCGCCGGCGCTGCGATGCGCGCAATGTGGGACTATGAGCAGGTCAAGACCGAGGTCGCCGCCCTCAATCGCAGCGGCAAGCTGAGCGATTCCGCCGTCAACCGGTTCTGCGTGACCGGCGATTTTCCGGCGGTCATCGCCGCGCTGGCGCTGCTCTGCGTCGTGTCCATCCAGGTGATCGAAGCGCTGATGGAGGACGACCGCGTCACCGATCTGGTGCTGGCCTGCAAGGCGGCGCGACTGAGCTGGCCGACCACGGCGATGATCCTGCGCGCGCGTCCCGGCTGCGACACGATTCCGGCCGACGATCTCGAGGAGGCGCGCAAGCGCTTCGAGAAACTCGTGCTGTCAGAGGCGCAGTGGAAGGTCCGAGGGCTCGAGGCGGGCTGATCGGACGGCCGGATGCATCAACCCGGCGGCGTGCTCGGATAGGTCGTGAAGTCGATCTTGAACATCGCCGGATCAAGCTTCTTGGTCGTATCGAGATTGTAGACGGCGATCGTCGTGTCGTAGCCCTGCGGATCGGTCACGGTCCACTGTTTGAGCTGGCCGTCCTTGGCGCCGAGCATCAGCATCAGCCGGCTGGTGCCGATCAGCGCCTGCTTCTCCTCGATCGTGATCGTGACATAGAGGTCGTCGGAGGCGACCGCGATCACATTGGTGTCCTTGAGCAGGTCGATCCGGTCGGACAGCAGATAGCGCAGCGGCGTCTGCGACAGCGGGTAGACGTCCTGGGTCGCGAGCTTGCGGTCGCGCACGACCAGCGATGAGCCGTCGGCGATGATGTCGATCGGCGTCGGCGGATCATATTCGAAGCGCACCTTGCCGGGCTTCTGGATGTAGAAATCACCCTTGGTCTTGCTGCCGTCCGGGCCGACCTGGACGAAGTTGCCGACCAGCGTCTGCAATGACGACAGATAGGCGCTCACCTTTCCCGCGATCGCCTTCTGATTGGCGTCGAACGAGGTGAAGATGCTGGCCGGCACGTTGCGCCGGGGATCCGGAATGATCGGATTTGGCGGCGTGGTCTGGGTGGTCGCAGGGCCCTGTCCGCCACGCTGCTGGTCGGAGGCGCTGAGCTGGGCGCCGCCCTTGGGGCCCGATTTGGGCGCCGGCGTGGTCTGGGCGGCCGCATGGCCGGCGGCAAGGGTCAGGACACAGGTCGCCACGGCCGCGACCATCCCAGCCGGAATACGGCGTCCGTGCAGCGGCGCTGGAAGCGAAAACAGGCGGTTCAACAAGGGGCTTTTCAAAACGACGTCCTGAGTTTTACGCGTTCTATCTTGGTTCGGTCGGGCAGCGTGATCGTAATTGCGTGAAGATACGACACGGAAACGGCAGATCTGGGACCAAAGCGGGCGGTCAGAACCCGCCTTCTTCCTCGGGCACCAGGATCTCGCGCTTGCCGGCATGGTTGGCCTGGCCGACGATGCCTTCCTGTTCCATCCGCTCCATCAGCGAAGCGGCCTTGTTATAGCCGATCTGCAGCCGCCGTTGAATGTAGCTGGTCGAGGCCTTGCGGTCGCGTTTGACCACGGCAACGGCTTGCGCGAACAGGTCGTCGCCCCCGCCACCACCGCCCATGCCGGTGGCGTCGAAGACGGCGCCGTCCTCCTCGCTCGGTTCCTCGGCCGTGACCGCCTCGAGATATTCCGGCGAGCCCTGCGCCTTCAGGTGCCTGACGACCTTCTCGACCTCCTCGTCGGAGCAGAACGGGCCGTGCACGCGGCTGATGCGGCCGCCGCCGGCCATATAGAGCATGTCGCCCTGGCCGAGCAGCTGCTCGGCGCCCATCTCGCCGAGGATGGTGCGGCTGTCGATCTTGGACGTCACCTGGAAGGAGATGCGGGTTGGAAAGTTGGCCTTGATGGTGCCGGTGATGACGTCGACCGACGGCCGTTGCGTCGCCAGGATCACGTGAAGGCCGGCGGCGCGCGCCATCTGGGCGAGGCGCTGCACCGTGCCCTCGATGTCCTTGCCCGCGACCATCATCAGGTCGGCCATTTCGTCGACGATGATGACGATGTAGGGCAGGGGATCGAGGTCGAGCTTCTCCTCCTCGTAGATCGCCTTGCCGGTCTCCTTGTCGAAGCCGGTGTGGACGGTGCGCGTCAGCTCCTCGCCCTTGTTGCGGGCTTCCGCAAGGCGGGCGTTGTAGCCGTCGATGTTGCGCACGCCGAGCTTGGCCATCTTCTTGTAGCGTTCCTCCATCTCGCGCACGGCCCATTTCAGCGCGACGACGGCCTTTTTCGGGTCGGTCACGACCGGCGTGAGCAAATGCGGGATGCCGTCATAGACGGAGAGTTCGAGCATCTTCGGATCGACCATGATCAGCCGGCACTGGTCAGGCCGCAGGCGATAGACCAGGCTCAGGATCATGGTGTTGATCGCGACCGACTTGCCCGAGCCGGTGGTACCGGCGATCAGCATATGCGGGGTGCGGGCGAGATCGATGATGATGGAATCGCCGCCGATGTTCTTGCCGAGGCAGAGCGGCAGCTTGGCGACGCTCTCGGTCGCCTCCTTGGCGACCAGGAGCTCGCGCAGATAGACCTTCTCGCGATGCGCGTTGGGCAGCTCGATGCCGATGGCGTTGCGGCCGGGCACGACCGCGACGCGTGCCGACAGCGCGCTCATCGAGCGGGCGATGTCGTCGGCGAGGCCGATCACGCGCGACGATTTGATACCGGGCGCCGGCTCCAGTTCGTACAAGGTGACGACGGGACCGGGATGCGCCTTGACGATTTCGCCGCGGACGCCGAAATCCTGCAGCACGCCTTCCAGCGCGCGCGAATTGGCCTCGAGCTCGCTCTTGGACAGCGGCTGGCGGTCGGAGGATTTGGGCGCGGCCAGCATCGAGACCGAGGGCAGCTCGTATTTGTCGCTGGACTTCTTTGTCGGCGCTTTCGCCGCGGGCTTCTTGCGCGCTTTCGGGGCCGGCTCCTCCTCTTCTTCCTCTTCCTCCTCCTCGCCGGCCTCTTCCTCCTCGTCGTCCTCTTCGGTCATCTCGGGCGCGAGCGTCGGCTTCTTCTGACCGCGGACCAGGCTCGGCTCCTGCCGGCCGGATGCGGCGCTGCGCGGCTGCGGGCCTGACGACACCAGCGCGCGATAGGCCGTGCTGAGGAACCAGCCGATCTGCGCCTTCGCGCTCATGATGGCGTGAAATACCCAGCCGAGCCGGATCGCCTTGCGGTCGTCGTCATCCTCGTCGTCGGACAGCGGCGTGTCGTCCTCCTCGTCCGCCGCGAGGTTCGGATCAGCTTCCTTCGCGCCCATGCCGCCGGCGACCAGCAGGCAGCCGATCATGGCGATCAGCAGCAGGCTGCCGAGCACCAGCCGGTAGATCAGGCCCGGCGGACCGAACACCACCGCTGGCGCGCGCACCAGGGCATCGCCGACCACGCCGCCGAGTCCGGTCGGCAGCGGCCAGGCATGCGAGCGCGGCCAGCAACTGGCGAAGCCGGCGGCGATGGCGGCCCCGAGCACCCAGGCGCCGAAGCGCAGCGCCTCGCGGTCGAACGGCCGGTGCGTCATCATGCGCCAGCCGCGGATCGCGATCGGCAGGATCGCCATGATCGAGCCGAGGCCGAGGATCTGCATCAGCAGATCGGCGCCGATCGCGCCGGGATAGCCGACGATGTTGCGGATCGCGCGCGAGGTCGCGTGGCTGAGACTCGGGTCCTGCACCGACCAGGTCATCAGCGCCGCGGCGGCGACGCCGCACAGCGCGATCAGGCCGAGGCCCGCGAGTTCGCGCAGCCGCCGCACCAGCGCGTCGCGCAGCGACGTCGGCAGGTGATTGACCAGGGGAATGACTCGTTCGATCGCCGGCATCCGCATCAGCCCCGCGTCTACCTGAGGACCTCGACCAGCCGGTGCAGCGCCTCACCGGTTGACGAGGCGTCGGCCACCAGCGCCAGCCGGATATAGCCGAGCCCCGGATTGAAGCCGTCGGCCTGCGGTCGTGCCAGATAGCTGCCGGGCACCACGCGCACTCCGGCGTCACGATACAGTCTCACCGTGACGTCCTCGTCGCCGCCGCGCTCCGTGACGTCGAGCCAGACGCAGAAGCCGCCATCGGGCCGTTGATAGCCGTAGCGGTTGCCGATGATCTGGTCGGCGAGATCGAACTTGGCGCGGTACAGCCGCCGGTTCTCCTCGACATGCGCCTCGTCGCCATAGGCGGAGACCGCGACGTGCTGCAGCGGCACCGGCACCTGCGGCGCGGCGACGTTGCGCAGCTCATGGAAGGCGGCGAGGAAACGGCGGTCGCCGGCGGCGAAGCCGATGCGCATGCCCGGTACGTTGGAGCGCTTCGACAGCGATTGGAAGGCGACGACGTTCTGATAGTCGGGCCCGGCGTGCTCGAGCATGCTGCCCGGCGCCTGCCTCGTATAGATTTCCGAATAGCACTCGTCGCTGAAGATCAGGAAGCCCCAGCGGTTGGCGAGCTGAACCAGCTTGCGCATATAGTCAGCACTCGCCACTGATCCTTGCGGATTGGCAGGCGTCGCGATGTAGACCGCGACGGTGCGCGCCAGGGTCGCCTCGTCGATCGCATCGAGGTCCGGCAGGAAGCCGTTGTCGCGCGTCGTCGGCAGGTAGATGGAGTCGCAGCCGGCGGTGCGGGCGCCGACGCCGTACACCGGATAGAACGGGTTCGGCATCAGGATGGCAGGCTTGCCACGGCGCGGGCCGACATGGCGAAGCGCGGCATGCGCGGCGAAGAACAAGCCCTCGCGGCTGCCGTTCAGAACTATGATCTCGTGCTCCGGATCGATCGCGCGCGGCAGCGCGAATCGGCGCGCCAGCCAGCCCGCGGCGGCCTTGCGAAACGGTTCGATGCCCTTGGCCGCCGGGTAGCGGCCGAAATCGGCGATGTGCTGCGCCAGCACCGGCCCGACAAAGCCGGGAACAGGATGCTGCGGCTCGCCGACCGCGAGCGTAATCATGGGCTTGCCCGGAGAATAGGGCGCGAGCAGCTCGTTCAGCCGCGCAAACGGCGAGCGTTCGCTCTCCGAATGGCTGGCGCCAGCGGGCGCGGGGGATGAAGCGGTCATTGCCATACGTAAAACGCGCGCCAAACCAGTGGAAGCCGCCGATCGCCCATGAACCGGTGCCTTTGTGGTCACCATAGGTGGGGCGAGGTTAAGACGCGATTAACCATCGGCGCTGCCGTCCGTTTTGATCGTTTTTCGGGGCACGATCCAGAGGCAATTTCGCAACAGCGGCGGACATTGTGGTGATTCGCGACAGGCCCGGGAACCTTTGGCGGACGGGCGGTTCGCAATCGCGTGTGGCGAAGGCCCGAGTCCCGGGGCGGGCAGCAGATGGTTTCGCCCCGCCGGGGGCCTCATGTTTCGAGACGCAGCGCTCCTCACCCAACGAGGCCTCCACGACGGGCGCCGCGAACGGACGTCGGAGATCGCGCTGCTCGTCACACGGGACCAGCTTAGAAGGTTGCCGCGCGGCGGCCGGCGGGCACCCTGGCGGTCGCTGACGCCGAACTCCTGCGGCAGCTTGGACTCCCGCGCTTGGATGTCATGCCATCCGAGCGGGCTCGATTCCCTGTCGCCGTCACGCCGCAGCCTTCACCGCGCCGAGCGGCCTCAGCTGCAGCGTGAGCCGCGCACGGCTCGACGAACGGCTCATCCGCCGCCAGTCCGTCGCCGATCGATTAGCTTGTTGAGGAGAAATGGGCGGCCCGGTGCGCCGGAATAAGTCTGGGAATCTGTACGCACCGGGCCTTGGCCGAACTACTTGGGGGCTTAGTTCGGATGGTCTTCGATTAGCACGGTCGTTTTTCCGGCGTATTGCCGGTGTTCGAAGATTTGTAGAATTTGATGTCGGAACGCGCAGAATGCGGCGGGGGCCGGCCAATTGCTTAACGGAGATGTCCGCGCCGGTTGTGGCTTCCCGGTCGCAAGGTGCAGACCGCACATAACCACATGCTGACCGGCTTTGGCGCACCGCGCGGCGCTCGATCATTTCCGATCGGAAACACTCAGCCACATCGCGCATCAATCGACATTTCGCGAAACGAGATCGGCGCATCTCGACCATCATTGACGGGCATCACCGATTCCCATGGGCGAGCCGTGCCTTGCGGCGCGCCGAGGACTCTGACTTTTCGAAAGAGCGTCGATGATGCGTCTGAGACTGCCGGGCGTGCTTGCCCTGATGCTGCTGGCCCTGCCCGTGACGACGTTGCCCCGGATGGTGGCGGCCGCGCCTGCCGCCTCTGCCACCTCGATCACGGTCGAGGGCAACCGGCGTGTCGAAGCCGATACGATCCGCTCCTACTTCAAGCCGGGGCCATCCGGTGCGCTCGATGCCGCCCAGGTCGACGACGGCCTCAAGGCGCTGGTCGAGACCGGCTTGTTCGCCGATGTGAAGATCGATCGCCAGGGCGGCCGGCTGATCGTGCGCGTGGTCGAGAACCCGGTGATCGGCCGCGTAGCCTTCGAGGGCAACAAGAAGGTCAAGGACGAGCAGCTCCAGGCCGAGGTGCAGTCGAAGCCGCGCGGCACGCTGTCGCGTCCCATGGTGCAGTCGGACGCGCAACGCATCGCCGAGATCTACCGCCGTTCGGGCCGCTATGACGTGCGCGTCACGCCTGAGATCATCGAGCAGCCCAATAACCGCGTCGACCTCGTGTTCACGGTGGTGGAGGGCGTAAAGACCGGGGTGAAGTCGATCACCTTCGTCGGCAACAACGCCTATTCGGCTGCCCGGCTGCGCGACGTGATCAAGACCCATGAATCCAACTGGCTCAGCTTCCTCGGCAACAACGACGTCTACGACCCCGACCGCGTCGAGGCCGACCGCGACCTCATCCGCCGCTTCTATCTCAAGAACGGCTATGCCGATGTTCAGGTCGTCGCGGCCCTGACCGAATATGATCCCGAGCAGAAGGGTTTTCTGGTCACGTTCAAGATCGACGAAGGCCAGCAATATCGCGTCGGCTCGGTCGACTTCCAATCGACCATCGCGGCCCTGGACGCCAATGCGCTGCGTACTTATTCGCGGGTCAATGTCGGCGCGCTCTACAATGTCGAGCAGCTCGAAAAATCGGTCGAGGAGATGCAGATCGAGGCCTCCCGCCGCGGCTTCGCCTTTGCTGTGGTCCGGCCGCGCGGCGACCGCAACCTCGAAGCGCACACCGTCGCGATCGTGTTCCAGGTCGACGAAGGGCCGCGCACCTATATCGAGCGCATCACCATCCGCGGCAACACGCGCACGCGGGATTATGTGATCCGGCGCGAGTTCGACATTTCGGAGGGCGACGCCTACAACCGCGCGCTGGTCGATCGGGCCGAGCGACGGTTGAAGAACCTGGACTTCTTCAAGGACGTGAAGATCACCACCGAGCCCGGCTCCTCGAGCGACCGCGTGATCCTGGTGGTCGGCCTGGAGGAGAAGTCGACCGGCGACTTCTCGATCTCCGGCGGCTATTCGACCACCGACGGCGCGCTCGCCGAGGTGTCGATCTCCGAGCGCAACTTCCTCGGCCGCGGCCTCTATGCCAAAGCCTCCGTGAGCTATGGGCAATATACCCGCGGCGTGGCGCTGTCCTTTGTGGAGCCCTACCTGCTGGACTACCGCGTCGCGCTCGGCCTAGATATTTCCTACCGTCAGCAGCTCGCCAACAGCTACACCAGCTACGGCACGAGGACGGTCGGCTTCAGCCCGCGACTCGGCTTCCAGCTGCGCGAGGACACGTCGCTGCAGCTGCGCTATTCGCTGTACCGGCAGGAGATCACGCTGCCGTCCTATCTGGCGAACTGTAACAACAACTCCGCCAACGGCCTGCTCGCCTTCAATCCGACTCCGGCCTATATCCAGAGCGTGCTCGGCGGCGTCGACCCGACCAATTCGACCAGTTCGGGCGTCTATGGCTATGGCTGCTACGGCGACGGCGAATCGAGCCTGGCGGTGCGCAAGGAGCTGAACGACGGCGCGGCGCTGACCTCGGCGCTCGGCTACACGCTGACCTACAACACGCTCGACAACACCAAGAACCCGACCGACGGTCTCCTGATCGACTGGCGCCAGGATTTCGCCGGTGTCGGCGGCAATGTCAGCTATCTGAAGTCGGCCGTCGACGCGAAATATTTCACGCCCTTGGTCTCCGACATCGTCAGCGTCATCCATCTGCAGGGCGGCGTCCTGAACAAGATCGGCGACAAGGACCTGCGCATGCTCGACCATTATCAGATGGGCCCGACGCTGGTCCGCGGCTTCGCCTCCAACGGCATCGGTCCGCGCGACATCACCTATCGCAGCCTCGGCGCGACCGGCGACGCGCTCGGCGGCACCAAATATTGGGGCGCCTCGGCCGAGCTGCAGATGCCGTTCTGGTTCCTGCCCAAGGAAGTCGGCCTGAAGGGCTCCGTCTATGCCGATGCCGGTTCGCTGTGGGGCTATCAGGGCCCGACCTCCTGGGCCGCCACCGGCGAGGTCAACACCGCCGCCTGCAAATGCGCGATGCAGTACGACGACAGCAAGGTCGTCCGCTCCTCGGTCGGCGTCGGCCTGATCTGGGCCTCCCCGTTCGGCCCGCTGCGCTTCGACTACGCGGTGCCGCTGTCCAAGGGCAAATACGACGTCGTCCAGGAGTTCAGGTTCGGCGGCGGCACGTCGTTCTGAGGCGGGGGGCCGGTCGCTTGAGCCCGGCTCGCCCAAGATCTTCGTCGTCATCCCCCGGGGGTGCGCAGCACGAGCCCGGGATCCGCTCGCCAAAGGCAGACGTGGATCCGCATAGCGGGCAGACATCGTGCCCCGGACCTTGTGCGGTCGGCTGAGAGCACGCCGACACCACCGGTCATTGCGTGGGGGGAAGCGACGAAGCCATGACGGTGGCGAGGCTCATGGTCTGCCTGAGATCCTGCGAGAGATTCATGCCGTCTCTCGATTTCCAGCGGCCTGCGCTCGTGCATCCGGAGCTCTCCGCCCGATCAGCTCTCTGAGCGCATGCGAGCGCCGCGGATGACGGCTGGTGACCGCTGCTGTCCTTCATTCAAGAAGGCAGACAATACATCGTTGAGCTCGATTCTCTGCGCCAGGAGTCGCGAGACGGCGACGGTCACCGGTCCTGGCTTCCTTGCTGCTCGGCGTCCGGTGCGAGGATGGCCAGCGCGCCTGTCAATCCACCTTGATGAGCCGCCCGGAGACCAAAGGCGGGCTGCTTGTCGATGTCCGGCCGGATCATCCCTCGATGAGGACAGTTCGAGGTGACGTTCATGGAAAGCTGCGGTCTACGAACTGGCTTGGGAGTTGGCGCTGATGGAGGTTCCAGACCGCCGAAACACCGCCCACCAGCTCCACAACAGCGCCAGCGTCGTACCGGACCGCTGCTGGCTTCGGCGAACTCAGCTGTTTCATCCCAGCCAAAGCGCAGGTGCATTCGCCGGCCAAGGCTCGCGACCAAGGCCGGCGAACGCGTTCCAACTATCCCTTGTAGCCCATCAGGAGGCGCGGCAGCCACAGCGAGAAGGCAGGGACGTAGGTCACGAACATTAGCGCTGCGATCAGTGCGGCGTAGAACGGCAGGATGGTGCGCATGACGGCGCCGACCGAGATGCCGCCGATGGCACAGCCGACGAACTGCGTGGTGCCGACCGGCGGGGTGTTGAGGCCCAGCGCACAGTTGATCAGCATCAGCATGCCGAACTGCACCGGGTCCATGCCGGCCTTCATCGCGATCGGCAGGAAGATCGGCGTGCAGATCAGGATGGTGGCCGCCATGTCCATGAAGGTGCCGAGCAGGAACAGGATGACGTTGATGAGCAGGAAGATGATCCAGGGCTGCGTCGAAACCTTGCTCATCAGGTCGCCGGCGAAATCGGCCACCTCGTAGAGTCCCATCAGGTACTGGAACATCGTCGAGACGCCGATCAGGAGCAGCACCACGCCGGTCGTCTTGACCGCCTTGGCGGCGGCGCGCAGGAAGTTCTGCAGCGTCATGGTGCGGTAGATGAAGAACGTCAGCAGGATCGTATAGGTGACCGCGACGGCTGCGGATTCGGTGGCCGTGAAGACGCCGGAGAGGATGCCCGCCAGGATGATGCCGACGATCAAGAGGCCCGGCAGCGCCGCTGCGAACGAGCGGAAGACCTCCGCCCAGCCGGGAAATTTGCCCGCGGGATAGCCGCGCTTCACGGCGACTGCATAGGCGGCGACCAGCATGCAGACCATCAGCACCAGCGCCGGCAGGAGACCCGCGGCGATCAGCGCGCCGATCGACACCTTGCCGCCGGCGGCGAGCGCATAGATGATCATGTTGTGACTGGTCGGCATCAGCGCACCGACCAGCGAGGCGTGGGTGGTGACGTTGACGGCGTAGTCGGTGTCGAACCCTTCCTTCTTCATCATCGGGATCATCACCGCGCCCATTGCGGAGACGTCGGCGACCGGAGAGCCTGAGACACCGCCGAACAGCGTGCAGGCGACGACGTTCGACATGCCCAAGCCGCCGCGGATGTGGCCGACGAGGTTCTTGGCGAGCTGCACGATCTTGTCGGCAACGCCGCCATGCAGCATCAGCTCGCCGCTGAAGACGAAGAACGGGATGGCCAGGAACGAGAAGATGTTCATCCCCGACATCATCTGCTGGAAGATCACCGCCACCGGCAGGCCTTCATACAGAATGGTGCAGATGGCCGAGAGGCCGATGGCGAAGGCGACGGGGACGCCGAGAACCAGGAAGCCGAAGAAGGTGGCGCCGAGAATGATCAGTTCCATGACGGGATGACCTCTTCACCGCGCAGGAGAGCAATGATGTGCTCGATCGAGAAGGAGACGATCAGGACGCCGGAGGCGACCAGCGGCACGTAGCGGATGACTTCGGGCAGGCCGAGATTGGGGATCTTCACCGTGCCGACCGAGGCACCGAGGATCCAGCCATTGTAGGCCATGGCGAGTCCGAACAAGGCGACCAGCACATGGATCACCAGCTCGATCTTCTCGCGCGTGCTGTCCGGCAGCATCACCAGGAGGCTGTCCATGCCGATATGGCCGGCGTCGCGGACGCCGACGGCGGCGCCGATCAGGGTGACATAGAGGATCAGGACCAGCGCCAGGTTCTCGGTCCAGGTCGGGCTGGAGTTGAGCACGTAGCGTCCGAACACCTGGTAGAACACGATGGTGACGATGACGAGCAATCCGGCGACGGACAGATACATGCCCAAGCGCGCGATGATGGCGTTGATCCGCGTCAGCGGGCCGCGCGACGGGCGCCCCTCCGGCGACTCGTGGTCTGCGACGTGTGGGTCTGTCATTCCCGTCCCTCTCCCCCGCCTGCGTCCGGCGTCGCCGCGTGGCGACGCCGGGGCCGGCTACTCTTGCTTGGTGATTGTTACTTTTACTTCGCGACTGTGACTTCGTGTCCGTTACTTCGTGTCCTGGATGCGCTTGACGAGGCTCGAGAGCTTCTCGTCGCCCGCGAACTTCTGGTAGACCGGCTTCATCGCGTCGACGAATTCCTGCTTGTTGGCGACCGTCACGACCTGGACCCCGGCGGCCTCGACGGCCTTGCGGGAGGCCTGCTCGCGCTCGTCCCAGAGCTTGCGCATGACCGGCACCGAGTCCTTGGCCGCCTTGCGGACCAGCGCCTGGTCCTCCTTGCTCAGCGTGTCCCAGACCTTCTTGGACATCACGAGGACCTCGGGCGCCAGCGAGTGCTCGGTGATGTTGTAGAACTTGGCGGCCTCGAAATGGCGCGAGGATTCGTAGGACGGCCAGTTGTTCTCGGCGGCGTCGACCAGGCCGGTCTTGAGCGCGGTGTAGACCTCGCCATAGGGCATCGGGGTCGGGTTGGCGCCGAGGCTCTGGATCATGCCGACCCAGAGGTCGGACTGCTGGACGCGGATCTTCAGGCCCTTGAGGTCGGCGAGCGACTTGACCGGCGCCTTGACGGTGTAGATCGAGCGCGCGCCGCTGTCATAATAAGCGAGGCCGACCAGGCCGGCGGGCTCCATCGCGGCCAGGATCTCGTCGCCGATCGGGCCGTCCAGCACGTTGCGCATGTGCTGCGTGTCGCGGAACACGAAGGGCAGGCACAGCGCAACGGTCTCCGGGACGAAGTTGTTCAGCGGCGAGGAGTTGATGCGCATCATGTCGAGCGCGCCGATCTTGAGCTGCTCGATCGTGTCCTTCTCGGAGCCGAGGGCGCCGTTCGGAAACACCTTGACGCCGAGCTTGCCGCCGCTCGCAGCAGCCAGCTGCTTGCCCATGAACTTCACGGCTTCGACGGTCGGATAATCGGCGGGGTGCACGTCGGCGGAGCGGAAATCGCGCGCGGTCGCCAGCGGCGCCGAAACCGCCAGCACGGCGGCTGCGATGATACCTGTAAGTGCCTTCATCTGGGCTTCCTCCTGGGTTGATTATGTCGTTGTTGGGCAGATGCTGCGGGCCGCCTTGGGCCGCTTCGCTTCACATGCGAAGTCAAGCACCAATGAAGTCAAGCACCAATATGGTCCCTAGGGCGAGTGGCAATCTCTGTCCAAGCCAAATGCGGCATCGATCAATGCAAGACTTGCATCGATCGGCGGGGTGGGGCGCGAGGCAACAAACGAGCCGGCTTGGCCGGCGCATTTGCGCCAGCAAGCTTGTCGGCAACGCGGACTGCGTGCGCAGCGCGAGGCTCTCATTTCACAAGAGGCTCTCTCTTCACAATTCCTGGCCTACTGTCACAAGCTTCTCTCCGGACGGTGCCGTTTGAAGCAATCATGAGTTGTGGCGGGCATCAAGGCGCGGTTGGTGTCGCCGTGACTTGGGTCGGGGGCAGGGTGCGCGGTGCTGGTTGTCGGGCTCACCGCATGGCTGACCCATGGGCCCCCCTGCGCTCGCACAAGTCCTTCCGGCCTACATGGCTGCCAAGGCATGCTGCCTGTCGGACAGGATCCCGAGCGGCCCGCCGGCCGGGCTCTCCCCCCGGTACGCTGCCAGCCCGAGCCCGGCCCTTGCATCCGGGCGGCGAGGCTGGCATTCCCTCGCTGGATCCCCGCATTCGCTTTGCGCGTTTGCCGGATGGTTACCAGCGCCGGGCTACGCCGGTTCCCGAGCGCGTCTTGCGGCGTCGGGCCTGTCCGACCCGTCCGATACCGACCCGACCGAGGTTTTGACACCCATGACCGTACGCCTGCACCGCGGCGACCTGCCTGATCTGTCCCGCTACACCTCGTCGGTTGCGATCGACACCGAAACCATGGGGCTCAATCCGCACCGCGACCGGCTCTGCGTGGTGCAGTTGTCGCCCGGCGACGGTTCGGCCGATGTGGTGCAGATCCCGAAGGGGCACACCGACGCGCCGAACCTCAAGGCGCTGCTCGCCAATCCCGCCATCACAAAAATCTTCCACTTCGCGCGGTTCGACGTCGCGACGCTGTTCCATACGTTCGGCGTCATGCCGCAGCCGGTCTACTGCACCAAGATCGCCTCGCGGCTGGCGCGCACCTATACCGACCGTCACGGCCTGAAGGATCTCGTGCGCGAGCTGCTCAATGTCGATCTCTCCAAGCAGCAGCAGTCGAGCGATTGGGGCGCCGACAATCTGAGCGAACCGCAGCTCGCTTATGCCGCGTCGGACGTGCTGCATCTGCACGCTTTGCGCGAGAAGCTGGATGTCATGTTGGCCCGCGAGGGCCGGCTGGGGCTGGCGCAGGCCTGTTTCGCGTTCCTGCCGCATCGGGCAACGCTCGATCTGGGCGGATTCGAGGCCGAGGACATCTTCGCGCATTCGTGACGGCCACCCGGGTCCCGAGCCGTTCATGACCATTAATCTCTCTTAATGATCCCGAGCCTCTGCTGCGTCGCGATTTCGCGCCAGTTCCGGGCTGCAATGCACCCGGTGCCCATGGTAGGATGATCGCTGTTTCGCGCGCGTCCCGTGTGTTTCGGAGTCCCGGTGAACTCGGTCCACAACCCCGCTTACGATCCCAGCCTTCAGGCGCGCTTCGCGGTGGCGGCGCGCCACAGCCGCTTCGTGCGGGTGTTGCGCGTGGCGGTGCCGGCGGCCGTGGGTCTGGCGATGGCGGTCGTCATCGGCGTTGCGCTGTTCAATCCGTTCCACATGGAGATCAACACCAAGAACCTCACCGGCAATCTCGTCATCTCCGGCCGCAAGATCACGATGGAGACGCCGCATCTCACCGGCTTCACGCCGGACCAGCGGCCCTATGATCTCGTCGCCAAGAGTGCCGTGCAGGACCTCACCGATCCCGATCATGTCGAGCTCAACATCCTCCGCGCCAAGGTGCTGATGGAGGATCAGTCGACCGTGACGCTGAACGCAAAGACCGGCGTGTTCGATACCAAACAGCAGCAGCTCGATCTGAAAAAGGACATCCTGCTGACGACATCGAGCGGCTACGAGGCGCGTTTGAGCCGCGCGTTCGTCGACATGGCCAAGGGCACGGTGAGCTCGGACGAACGCGTCGACGTCAAGCTCACCAACGGCACCTTGTCGGCTGACCGGCTGCGCATCACCGACAATGGCGAGGTGGTGCGTTTCGAAGGCAATGTCGTGATGAACCTCGACAACATCAACGCCGCTCCGGCCGCGACCGCGAGCAGCGATCCTGGCCGTCCGGCCCGTAACGCAAAGTGACCGCATGACGACGTGTCGTTTCATTTCCGCCGCGATCCGCGGTGCCGGCCTCGTTGCGCTGGCGATGGTCGCGTGCGCCGGGGCGGTGCAGGCGCAGACGGCGGCCACCGGGGTGCCGAACGCCCTGCAGGGATTCTCGCAAAACCGTGATCAGCCGATCCAGATCGAGGCGGCCTCGCTGGAAATGCGCGACAAGAAGAAAGAGGCGACGTTCTCCGGCAATGTGAAGGTCGTGCAGGGCGACACCACTATGACCTCCAAATCGCTGGTCGTGTTCTATGATGGCGGCGCCCAGGGCGGTGCGAAGCCGGCCAAGACCATGCAGGCGGCGGCGCCGGGGCCGGACGGGAGCTCGTCGATTCGGCGGCTGGAGGCGCGCGGCGGCGTGACCGTGACCCAGAAGGAGCAGGTCGTCACCGGCGAGACCGCGGTGTTCGACACCAAGACCAACCAGATCACGATGCAAGGCAACGTTGTGCTGACCCAGTGTAAGAACGTGCTGCGCGGTGATCGGCTGATGGTCGATATGACGACCGGCGTGTCGCGGGTGGAATCCGACAGCGGCCGGGTCCAGGCGCTGCTGCCGCAGGCCTCCTCGGGTTCGGGCGGTTGCGGATCATCCGGCGGCGCTGCCCCCAGCGGCGGCGCGCCACTGTCGCTGGGCAGCACCAAAACGAAGTGACCTCAAATAGTTACCGAAAGATTGCCGGCTGCAGTTGAACCTAGCTGCGGCTGCCTCTATCTAACGCTGGGCTTTGCTCGTCCTGACAGGCTGGTGCGGCCGGACCAGTGCTGCGGTCGATGATGAGCGGCGCGTCGAAGGGCGTAAGCGAAGCAGGGATGGTGGATCTAATCGGCATGTTTCGTCGGCGTCCCGCCAAGCGCAGCCCGCAGGGCTCGGCGCGTCGGCGCGACGACATCACCGCGATGAACGATCCCTTTGGCAATTCCTACGGCGATGATCCGCTCGCGGCGCTGGCCGATTCCGTGCGCGACGAAGCGACGCCGCGGATCAATCCGCGCTCGCCGCAGAACACCGAGCAGATCCAGCGCAAGCGACCGGCCTCGCAGCCGATGCCGGCCAAGCCGCGCAGCAATGGCAGCGGCGGCCCGCAGCTGTTGCGCCGTCCCGGATTCCTTGCCGTGCATTCGATCGAGAAGAGCTTCGGCAGCCGTCAGGTCGTGCGCGGCGTGTCGATCTACGTCCGGCGCGGCGAGGCGGTCGGCCTGCTCGGGCCGAACGGCGCCGGCAAGACCACAGTGTTCTACATGATCACCGGCCTGATCAAGGCCGATCGCGGCGCCATCGAGCTCGACGGCCATGACGTCACGCGGCTGCCGATGTATCAGCGCGCGCGGCTCGGCATCGGCTATCTGCCACAGGAGGCCTCGATCTTCCGCGGCCTCACCGTCGAGCAGAACATCCGTGCCGTGCTCGAAGTGGTCGAGCCGTCACGCAAGAAGCGCGAGCGCGAGCTCGATGCGCTGCTCGAGGAGTTCACCATCACGCGGCTGCGCAAATCGCCGTCGATCGCGCTGTCCGGCGGCGAGCGTCGCCGCGTCGAGATCGCGCGCGCGCTGGCGACGCGTCCGAACTACATGCTGCTCGACGAGCCGTTCGCCGGCATCGATCCGATTGCGGTCGGCGATATTCAGCAGCTGGTGCGCCATCTCACCAATCGCGGCATCGGCGTCCTGATCACCGACCATAATGTCCGCGAGACGCTCGGCCTCACCGACCGCGCCTATATCGTCTATGCTGGACAGATTCTCACCGAGGGCAGCCCCGAGGAGATCGTCGCCGATCCCGACGTGCGCAGGCTCTATCTCGGCGAGGAATTCCGGCTGTAGGATTACGGACGCGATGTTCGTCGGTATTGTCGCGGGTGTGACAGGCGCGGGAAACGCTGTGATTAACGCTGTTTCCTGAAGGCTCCCCGGCGACCGGTAATCTCATCTTCTGGCCGCGCATACTCCGTTTTTCTTATTCGTCAAGACGTGTACATCGCGCGCAGATTAGGATAAGCAAGAATTGGACCAGTAAGGGAATGTTCTTGCTCCCATGGCGTTGACGCAGAGATTAGAATTCCGCCAGTCGCAGTCGCTGGTGATGACGCCGCAGCTGATGCAGGCGATCAAGCTGCTACAGCTGTCCAATCTCGACCTCTCCACGTTCGTTGAAGAGGAGCTTGAGCGCAATCCGCTGCTGGAGCGTGCCAATGACGGTCCGGAAGCGCCGGTCGCCGGTGAGCAGCAGATGTCCGAGCGCTCCGAGTTCTCGGATGCCGGCGAGGCCGGTGGTGAGGATTTCGGCGATGGCGGCGGCGCCGCCGGTGAGAGCTTCGACGGCGCCCCGGAAGACTGGATGAGCCGCGATCTCGGCACCCGTACGGAGATCGAACAAACCCTCGACACCGGGCTCGACAACGTCTTCTCCGAGGAGCCGGCGGAGACGGCCGCGCGCAACGCCCAGGACGCTGCGCCCACCACCTACACCGAATGGGGCGGCGGCGCCTCCGGCGACGAGGACTACAATCTCGAAGCCTTTGTCGCGGCCGAGACCACTTTGTCGGATCATCTCGCCGAACAGGCCGCGGTGGCCTTCACCGCGCCCGCCGATCGCATGATCGGTCAATATCTCATCGATCTCGTCGACGAGGCCGGCTATCTGCCGGCCGATCTCGGCCAGGCTGCCGATCGGCTCGGCGCCGAACAGGCCGATGTCGATGCCGTGCTGGGCGTGCTGCAGACGTTCGATCCGCCCGGCATCTGCGCGCGCAATTTGAGCGAGTGCCTGGCGATCCAGCTGCGCGAGCTCGACCGCTATGACCCGGCGATGCAGGCTCTCGTCGAGCATCTTGATATCCTCGCCAAGCGCGACTTTGCCAGCCTGCGCAAATTGTGCGGCGTCGATGACGAGGATCTCGTCGATATGATCGGCGAGATCCGCAGGCTCGATCCCAAGCCGGGCCTGAAGTTCGGCACGACCCGCACCCAGACCATGGTGCCCGATGTCTATGTGCGTCCCGGTCCGGACGGCGGCTGGCTGGTCGAGCTCAACAGCGACACGCTGCCGCGCGTCCTGGTGAATCAGGTCTATTACTCCGAGCTGTCGAAGACGATCCGCAAGGACGGCGACAAGTCCTACTTCACCGATTGCCTGCAGAACGCAACCTGGCTGGTGCGCGCGCTCGACCAGCGCGCACGCACCATCCTGAAAGTGGCGACCGAGATCGTGCGCCAGCAGGACGGCTTCTTCACCCATGGTGTCGCGCATCTGCGGCCCTTGAACCTCAAGGCCGTTGCGGATGCGATCCAGATGCACGAATCGACGGTGTCACGCGTCACCGCCAATAAATACATGGCGACCAATCGCGGCACTTTCGAGCTGAAATATTTCTTCACCGCCTCAATCGCATCGGCCGATGGCGGCGAGGCGCATTCGGCGGAAGCGGTGCGCCACCACATCAAGCAACTGATCGATGCGGAAGATCCCTCCGCAATCCTTTCCGACGATACGATCGTCGAGAAGCTGCGCGCGGCCGGCATCGATATTGCGCGCCGCACGGTCGCAAAATACCGGGAGGCGATGCGGATCCCATCCTCGGTGCAACGCCGCCGCGACAAGCAGAGCATGCTGGCGCACGCGCTGTCGGGACCAGCCGGCGCCGACCGCACCCGGGATACCGCGTCAGTTTGACCACTGCGCAAGATTGCGCCTTAACCAAATAGGCTTAGTGTCATATTCGGTTCACATGAATCGAGGCGACACATGACCCTGCGGATTTCCGGAAAGAGCATCAGCGTCAGCGAAGCGCTGCGCGGCCGCGTGAGCGAGCGCACCGACGAGGTGCTCCGCAAGTATTTCGATGGCAACTATTCCGGCCACGTCACGCTCTCCAAGGACGGCTTCGGCTTCAAGACCGATTGCGCGCTGCACCTTGATTCGGGGATCACCCTCGAGGCCGAATCGAACGCGCCGGACGCCTATGCCAGCGCTGATCAGGCGCTCTTGATGATCGAGAAGCGGCTCCGCCGCTATAAGAGCCGGCTCAAGGACCGGTCGGCGCGCAAATCGCATGCGGCCAATGCCGCGCTGGCCGGTCTCGACGGCGCCGTGCTGGATGCGCCGAGCTATGTGATCGAGGCGCCGGCGGAGGGCGACGAGGAGATCACGGGCTACAATCCGGTCATCATCGCCGAGAACACCACCGCGTTGAAGCGGCTGTCGGTGTCCGAAGCGGTTCTGGAGCTGGATCTGTCCGGCGCACCCTGCATGGTGTTCCAGCATGGCTCCAGCGGCCGGGTCAACATCATCTACCGCCGCGCCGACGGCAATATCGGCTGGGTCGATCCGCCGGCCGTGAAGCCGTAATTTGACGGGACAGGCCGGGCGGCGCTGCAACCGCAAAATCGGTTGTTGATCAAACGTTTGCCGAAGAGGTCGCGACGTCACGCCACGGTGATGAAGAGGTGCGATGAGCGGTTTGGGGCGTTCGCGCCTTCAGGCCGCCATGCTCCGGCGATCTTAAGGATAGGCTGCCGGAACATGCTTGCGGGAGTTGGCACCGCCGTTGCGTTGGGGTAGAAGCGCCTCGCATCGGACACGGGGTTAACCCCGCCTGCCGCCTCAGCTTCTTGACGCCGGTCTGTCCCGACCTATTTCGCACACTGACGGTTCAATCACCTCGGAACGCCCTATGCCGATTACCGATCTGGTCGCACCCGAGGCGATCCTGCCGGCTTTGAAGGTCATCAGTAAGAAGCAGGCGCTGCAGGAGCTGGCGGCTCGGGCCGCCGCATTGACCGGGCAGAACGAGCGTGCCGTGTTCGAAGTCCTGCTGCAGCGCGAGAAGCTCGGCACCACGGCCGTCGGCTACGGCGTGGCAATCCCCCACGGCAAGCTGCCGAAGCTGGACAAGCTGTTCGGGCTGTTTGCCCGGCTGGAACGGCCGATCGATTTCGAAGCCATGGACGGCCAGCCGGTCGACCTCGTGTTCCTGCTGCTCGCGCCGGAAGGCGCGGGGGCCGATCATCTGAAGGCGCTGGCCCGCATCGCCCGACTGCTCCGCGACCAGGACGTCGCCAAGAAGCTCCGCGCCTCACGGGATGCTCAGGCGCTGTATTCGGTGCTGGCACTGCCGCCGGCCTCCGCAGCCTGACGTCGTATCACCCCGCCCTGTAACGATCGGGAAAGCCTGCTGGCGAGCCTCCGCGCGGCGCCAAACCCGTTCGTCCGCGCGGGTATGGGCAGCGGCGTCGGCTCGTAGCCGAATTCGACGACAAGCTCCTGGAATGCCTCGCTTCGGAGCAGGTCGAAATGCTGCGGCAGCATCCGCTCCTTGTAGATGCCGATCTTCCGGCCGCGTCCTGACGACGTCAGACCGCGGCCAAGCACATCGAGCTCCGCGGCTGTCCTGCGTGGCAGTCCAAGATAGTCGCAGATGCGATGCAGGACAGGAAACGATGACCGTGCTGCATCGTCGGCCGCGAGTTCTGAATAGAGCTCTTCGAAGCGCACGGTCAGGCAGGCCGGCGAGTCCAGCCAGCTCATGAAGTTCTTGATGCCCGATCGGGGCAAAGAGAGAAGGGTCGATGTGATGCGGGAGGCGTCATCGGGGTGAGCGACCGATCCGGCCGCCCGCAGATAGGCGTTCCACTTCCGCATCTTCGGGTACGACGCCGAGTGGTAGACGAAGTCGACCCAGCTCACGACGATGTCGCGGGGGTCGCGGACGATGAACAGCATCTTGTGTTCCGGTCTGCCCAGAAGATATTGCTCGAGATACGGACAGTACTCGGTGTGCGAGGCGCAGAAGTAACCGGAGCGCAGGGCCGACGCCCAGAGCGGGGCCGGAAGCGCGCGCCCGTAGTCCAAAGAACCGTCGGGATTGAGCTTGCTGATCGATGACGTGTAGGTGTGATAGCCGAGGTCGACATGACCGCCCAGCGCTCGGACAAGTTCAACCAGCAGGTAGGTCCCCGCTTTCGGCACGCTGTTGCAGATGACGTAGTAAGGGCTCGGCCCCGGCTGAGGACTGTCCAGAAATACGTGCCGGTTGGGTATGGTCCCGCGTGCAAGCTCGCGAAAGACGCCTGCATCAAGCCGTGATCCATGCATTTGCCATCCCTACACATGCTCGTCACACATCGGACTACCGCGTGCTGCAACGGGGACAACTTAAGGATTGGACATATTTGTCCGGATTGTTTCTGGTTGTGAAATCAACCGCTCCGGACATCGACGGAAATGAATTTCTCGAAAATCCTTTCCGCAGCGGCTTCGTCTGTCGCTGGCTATCGCAATGATCTCGCCATGTAGCGCACCGTCTTCGTGCCGCCATGGATGCGCGCTGTCGCCAACGGCTGAAAGCCAAGTGCGGCGTGGAACGCGTCCGATTGCGGATTGGGCGGGTCGAGGTTGACCTCACACACGACGCGGTCGTGCCCGGCTTCCGTCGCCGTCCGAATCAGCTCGTCATAGAGCCGGCGCGCCAGACCGCGGCCGCGGGCGGACGGCGCGACCACGATGCGATCGACATAGACGAAGCGATCATAGCCGGCGCGAAACCATCGATAGTTCGGACTGTCATAGACAGCGTCCTGGTCCAGCGCGATCAGCAGCGCATCCGCCGCGCCGATCCGCCAGGCGCGCCACGCCTGCTCGACCAGATGCAGCAGCGCTTCGGGCGCGAGCCACGACAGTTCAGACGCGTGGGCATTGTTCAGAGCGAGCAGGGCGGCCGCGAGCTTGTCGTCGACCCGCAACTCCGTCGCGCTCAACGCGGTGATCGACGAGCTCATGCGTGGCGACCGTCCTGACGATAAAAAAGGGCCGTCCCCTGGTCAGGGGACCGCCCTCATATCAGTGCATCAGCCGCATGGGTCTCACAAGATGCCGTCGCCGGCGGCGAGGACTGCGCCCCGCTTAGTGCACGCTCACGGCCTGAAGCTCATGGCTCCACGCATTGGCGATCGCGGCTTCGCGGCTGTCGGTGAGCATGATCGGCGTGCCATCGGCGGCATGCAAGGCGAACAGCTTCAGTCCCGGCGCAATACGCGGCGCTTGCGGAAACAGGCCCGGCACGTCTTCGGAGCGGATCTGCTTCACATAGGCGATGTGACCTTCACCCAAGGTGGCCAGCGCCTCCGGGGAGACGCGGGAATCAGACGCAACATTCACTTCGTTCATGGTCTCGACTCCTTCTGAGACTCAAGCGGTCGAGTCCGCTACTCGTTCCATCACACCATTATTCGTGTTCATTGATAGCGATTGTCTTAACGATCCGCTCAGGTTCTGGCCTGGCCAGATCGACCGACAACAGCCCGTTCTTCAGATCCGCCCCGAGCACATGCATTCCCTCCGCCAGCACGAAGGTGCGCTGGAAGTGGCGCGCGGCGATGCCGCGATGAATGTATTGCCGGGACTTGTCGTCCTGCTGGCGGCCACGGATGACGAGCTGGTTTTCCTCAATGGTGACATCGAGTTGGTCACGGGTGAAACCCGCCACCGCCAGCGTGATCCGAAGACGCTCGGGCTGGCCATTGGTGCGCTCGAACCGCTCTATGTTGTAGGGCGGATAGCCGTCGGCACCTTTGACCACGCGGTCGAGCACGCGCTCGATCTCGTCGAAGCCCAGCAGGAACGGACTGGAGAGCGAAGGAACACGAGACATGGTTTACAAAGTCCTCTCGAAGCGACTTTGACGTTTCAGGGCCCTGACGGCACCCCTTGAGCAGCAATATGGTCATGATGCCAGGCGCGTTCAAGCACCTCCAAAGTCGCAAACGGCCTGTCTGTGGAAGGGGTTAAATCGGCAGCCGTTGCCGGCCGTCAACCGAGAACAGATGCAGCTTGCCGCGCGGCGCGACGGCCCGGATCCGGGCGCCGATGTCCGGCGCCGCGGTGCCCGGTAGCCGCACGATGACGTCGTTGGCGGCCGCAATGAGGCTGTCCTGGCTGTCGGAACCCTGCCGGGCGCCGTAAACATAGGTCTCCGCCCCGACATGCTCGATCGCGTCGACCCTGAGGTCGAGGCCGATCCCGCCGGCCGGAACCGTATCGGCAAGCTCGAAATCCTCCGGCCGAATGCCGAGCTGGCCGGCCTCGGCCGGAACCGCGTCGGCGCCGTGCAGCTGCGCGCGCACGCCCTCGATCGGCATCAGGTTCATCGGCGGTGCGCCGATGAAGGACGCCACGAACGTGGTCGCCGGCCGCTGATAGATTTCCAGCGGATTGCCGATCTGCTCGACCTTGCCGCCATTCATCACCACCAGGATGTCGGCCAGTGTCATGGCCTCGAGCTGGTCATGCGTGACGTAGATCGCCGTGGTGTTGAGACGGCGCTGCAGCTTGCGGATTTCGACCCGCATCGCGATGCGCAGCTTGGCGTCGAGATTGGAGAGTGGCTCGTCGAACAGGAACACCTTCGGCTTGCGCACGATCGCGCGGCCCATCGCCACCCGCTGGCGCTGGCCGCCGGACAGCTGGCGCGGCTTGCGCTCAAGCATGGTGCCGAGCTCGAGGATGCGCGCGGCGTCCTCGACGCGCGTCTTGATCTCGGCTTCGGGCACGCGGCGGTTGCGCAGGCCATAGGCCATGTTGTTGTAGACGCTCATATGCGGATACAGCGCGTAGTTCTGGAACACCATCGCGATGTCGCGATCGGCCGGCTCGATCGCGTTGACGATGCGGCCGCCGATATCGATCTCTCCCGAGGTGATCGTCTCGAGCCCCGCGACCATCCGCAGCAGCGTGGATTTGCCGCAGCCCGACGGACCGACCAGCACGCAGAACTGCCCGTCGCCGACCTCGATATCGATGCCTTTGATGGCCTCGAACCCGCCGGGATAGACCTTGCGGACGTTGCGGAGCGTGACGTTAGCCATGGGCGGGTACCGGTGATGCGTGACGAGCGAGCGATTGCTGGCGAAGAGCGAAGAGGGAGTGGCGAATAGGGGAAGGCGAATGGATCTTCATGCGCGGACGCCCCTATCTGCTAATCGCCATTCGCTATTCGCCCCGCTCACTTTTCCGTCTCCACCAGGCCTTTGACAAACAGGCGCTGCATGAAGATCACGACAGCGACCGGCGGCAGCATCGCCAGCACGGCGGTGGCCATTGCGAGCTGCCATTCGGCAAGCTCGTCGGTGGTGGTCAGCATCTTCTTGATGCCGATCACGATGGTCTGCATCGAATCCTTGGTGGTGATGAGCAGCGGCCAGAGATACTGATTCCAGCCATAGATGAACTGAATGACGAACAGAGCCGCCACGGTGGTCATCGACAGCGGCAGCAGCGTGTCCCAGAAGAACCGCAGCGGGCCGGCGCCGTCGATCCGGGAGGCCTCGAGCAGCTCATCCGGGACCGTCATGAAGAACTGGCGGAACAGCAGCGTGCCGGTCGCGGAAGCGATCAGGGGCAGGATCAGCCCGGCATAGGTGTCGAGCATGCGCAGATCGGCGACGACCTTGTAGGTCGGGTAGATGCGGACCTCGACGGGCAGCATCAGGGTGATGAAGATGATCCAGAACGCCGTCTTGCGGAATGGAAACCGGAAATAGACGATCGCAAAGGCCGACAGGATCGAGATGATGATCTTGCCGACCGCGATGCCGATGGCGGTGATGAAGGAATTGACGAGCAGCACGCCGACCGGCTGGTTCATGAAGCGGGAGCCGCCGACGAACACGGCGCGGTAGTAGTTTTCCAGCATGCGTCCGCCCGGCACCAGCGGCAGATTGCCACTGACTACGGTCGCTGCGTCATAGGTCGAGGCGACGAAGGCGACGTAGACGGGAAACGCGAAGATCACGACGCCGAGCGAGAGCACCAGATACGCGACGAGATCTCGGAGCGGGCGATGCTCGACCATCAGTATTGCACCTTGCGCTCGACGTAGCGGAACTGGATCGCCGTCAACGCGATCACGATCACCATCAGGACGACCGATTGCGCAGCCGAGCCGCCGAGATCGCCGCCGAGCCTGCCATCGGCAAACACCTTGTAGACCATCGTCGTGGTGGTGCCGGCGGGACCGCCCGACGTCACGGCATCGATGATGCCGAAGGTCTCGAAGAACACATAGACGATGTTGACGACGAGCAGAAAGAAGGTGGTCGGCGACAGCAGCGGGAAGATGATGGTCCAGAACCGCCGCAGCGGACCGGCGCCGTCGATCGCGCCGGCCTCGATCACGCTTTTCGGGATCGCCTGCAGGCCGGCGAGGAAGAACAGGAAATTGTAGGCGACCTGCTTCCAGACCGCGGCCATGACCACCAGCACCATGGCATGGGTGCCGTTGAGCATCGGATTCCAGTCGAAGCCCATGACGCGCAGCGGGCGCGCCAACGTGCCCAGGGTCGGATGGAAGATGAAGAACCACAACACGCCGGCAATCGCCGGCGCCACCGCATAGGGCCAGATCATCAGCGTCTTATAGGCCGAGGCGCCCTTGAGGTTCTTGTCGGCCTGCGTGGCGAACAGCAGCGCGACGCCGAGCGAGAGCACCGTCACCAGCGACGAGAACACGACGGTGGTGCCGATAGCGGTGTAATATTCCGGCTGAGCGAACAGGGCCTGATAGTTTTCGAGCCCGACAAATTCGGAATTGAGGCCGAATGCGTCCTCGCGCAGGAAGGACTGCCAGATCGCCTGGCTGGCCGGCCAATAGAAGAAGATCAGCGTGATCGCGAGCTGCGGCGCCAGCAGCACATAGGGCAAGAGCTTGCCGTTGAAGACGACCGACTTTTCCATGCAGTGCGCCGCGAGAGGGAGAGGCGAGACGTCCCCTCCGGGGGCGGAGGGGACATCTCAAGGACGGCTCTACTTGGCCGTTTTCTCGAAGGTGCGCAACATCGCATTGCCGCGGGCGACAGCGGAATCGAGCGCGTCCTTGGCGGTCTTCTTGCCGGCCAGCGCCGCCTCGATCTCCTCGGCCCAGACATCGCGCATCTGCACCATGTTGCCGAAGCGCAGGCCACGCGAGTTCTCGGTCGGCTCCTTGTTGGTGAGCTCCTTCAGCGGCGTCTGCAGGGTCGGATTCTTCTCATAGAAGCCGTCCGCCTTGGTCTTCTCATAGGCCGCCTTGGTGATCGGCAGATAACCGGACTCCTGGTGCAGCTTGGCCTGGCGGTTGGTGTCGGACAGGAAGGTGAAGAACTTGGCCACGCCCTTGTACTCGTCGGCCGACTTGCCGCCCATCACCCAGAGCGAGGCGCCGCCGATGATCGAATTCTGCGGCGCGCCCGGTGCATCCGGGTAGTACGGCATCGGTGCCGAGGTGAAGTCGAACTTCGCGGTGCTCTTGGCAGTGGCGTAGTAGCCTGATGAGGTCAGGAAGATCGCGCATTCACCGGAGCCGAAGCGGCTCTCGCTGGCGCTGCCGCGACCGGAATAATCGTAGGTCTTGTCCTTCTGCAGCTCGACGAGGTTCTGCAGGTGCTTGACGTGCAGCGGGGTGTTGAATTCGAGCACCGTGTCGAAGCCGTCGAGGCCGTTGGCCTTGGTGCCGATCGGCACGTTGTGCCAGGCCGAGAACTGCTCGATATTGGCCCAGGATGCCCAGGCGTTGGAGAAGCCGCAGGTGTCGTGTCCGGCCGCCTTCAGCTTCTTGGCCGCGTCGAACACCTCCGGCCAGGTCTTCGGGATCTCGGCGACGCCGGCCTTCTTCAGCTCATCCTTGTTGATCCACATCACCATCGAGGACGAGTTGAACGGGAACGACAGCATGTCGCCCTTCGACGTCGAGTAGTAGCCGGTGATCGCCGGCAGATAAGCCTTGGGATCGAACGGCTCGCCGGCATCCTTCATGAGCTCATAGACCGGCTTGATCGCGCCCTTGGCGCTCATCATCGTCGCGGTGCCGACCTCGAACACCTGCAGGATGTGCGGCGCGGTGCCGGCGCGGAACGCAGCGATGCCGGCATTCAGCGTGTCCGGATAGGCGCCCTTGAAGGTCGGCACGACCTTGTAGTCGCTCTGGGAGGCGTTGAACTCCTCGGCGAGCCGGTTGACGATGTCGTTGTTGCCGCCGGTCATGGCGTGCCACCACTGAATCTCAGTCACCGCGTGTGCGGGAGAAACAGCGAAACCAAAGGTCGCCGTGACCACGGCGGCAGCAGCGAATTGGCGAAGTGACATCAAAATATACCTCCCATGAACGTCATCGTCGTTTGCGGCCGTTAACAGCGCCAGATGACAGTTATGTGAATGTATAGACGGCTGATCCGGCATGGGAAAGCCGTGCGAAGTGCATCGTTGAAGAGCGGTAAATCTAGCGAGTCCTCGCCGCGTCCTGGTGCGGCGCGGCGATCGCTCCGATGTGGTCGCGGTCAGCGCTTGCGTTCGGCGCAAACGGTTCCTTCAGCCAGCAGCGCCTCGATCTCGTCCGGCGTGTAGCCGAACTCGGCCAGGACCTCCTGGGCGTGCTGGCTGAACGCCGGCGGTGTCGTGCGGAGGCTCGCTTTGGTGCGTTCGAGCCGGATCGGCGATGCAACGCCCTTGTACCAGTCCTTCTCGATCACATCGCCGCGGTAGAGCGTGTGCGGATGGGTCAGGGCCTGATCGATCTTCTGTACGGGACCCGCCGGCAGTCCGGCGGCGAGCAGCCGATCGCATAACGGCTCGGCCTCGAATTGGCTGAACACCGCGGCAAGCTCGGCGCGCAGCGCTTCGCGGTTGGCAACGCGGTCCCTGTTGCGGGCGAAGCGCGGGTCGGTTCCGAGGTCGGGACGTCCGATCTCGCGTGCGAGCTTGCGGAAGGTGCCGTCATTGCCGACGCCGATGAAGATGTCATCGGTCTTGGTCGGGAAGATCGCGTAGGGCACCAAATTGGGATGCTCGTTGCCGGTCAGCGACGGCGGCTTGCCGTGCATGAAGTAGTTCGCGGTGTGCGGATGCATGATCGCAAGGCCGGTCTCGTACAGCGTCACTTCGAGGAACTGGCCGATCCCTGAGCGCTGCCGCTCCGACAGCGCCATCAGGATGCCGATGGCGGCATAGAGCCCCGTGGTGATGTCGACCAGCGGCACGCCGATGCGCATCGGGCCGCTCTCCGGTGAGCCGGTCGCGGCGATCATGCCGGTCATCGCCTGGATGATGGCGTCATAGCCCGGATTACCGCCACGCGGCCCGTCGGCGCCGAAGCCGCAGATGCGGCAGTGCACGAGTTTCGGAAATTTCTCGCGCAGCGCATCGCTGCCGATACCCCACTTCTCGAGCGTGCCCGGCTTGAAGTTCTCGATCAGCACATCGGCGGTCTCGAGCATCTTCAGAAGCACCACGCGGCCGCCGTCCGAGGCGAGGTCGAGGCCGATCGAACGCTTGTTGCGGTTGATGCCGACGAAATACGCCGCGTCCTCGTCGTGGAAGGGCGGGCCCCAGTCGCGCACCTCGTCGCCGGCCGGCGGCTCGACCTTGATCACGTCGGCGCCGTGATCGGCCAGGATCTGCGTGCAATAGGGGCCGCCGAGCACACGCGTGAGATCGATCACGCGCAGTCCGGCCATGGCGCCGGGAGCAAATTGGGGTGTCATCGGATGTCGCGAGGTTGGATTGAACTCGCGGTCATTAAGCACTGCCAAGGCGCAGGTGCAAACGCGTCGGGCCATGGCAGCCCTCGCCAGAGACGGGGGCTGCCATGCGGAAGGTCCGAGAGCGGCTGTGCCGCAGGGTGGAATTCAGCCTCAGATGACGCTGAGCTTCACGTCCACATTGTTGCGGGTCGCGTTCGAGTACGGGCACACTTGGTGGGCCTTCTCGACCAGCGCCTCGGCATCCGCCTTGGCAAGGCCGGGCAGCGCGACCGCGAGCTCGACGGTGATGCCGAAGCCGCCTTCGGAACGCGGGCCGATGCCGACCGTTGACGTCACCGAGGCGTCGGCCGGAACCTTCGGGCCGCCTTGCGACGCAACGAACTTCATGGCGCCGATGAAGCAGGCGGCGTAGCCGGCTGCGAACAGCTGCTCCGGATTGTTGCCGGCGCCGCCGCCACCGCCGAGCTCCTTCGGCGTGGAGAGCTTGACGCTCAGCGAGCCGTCGAGAGTGGCCGCCTCACCATCGCGGCCGCCGGTGGCCTTGGCGCTGGTCTTGTAGAGCACGTTCACGGACATGGGGTGTCTCCGGGTTGATGACGAATTCAATGACGCCATATTGCATACAATTAGATTGTGCACAATACGATTGTGCGGTAGAAAAATCGTGATCGGCGCTGGCCCCTCATTGTCGCTAGGGGAACCGTGGGCCAAAGATGCCGGACAGGATCGATCTGTGGTGACCTCGATGCGAAAGAAATCCGCGGCCGACGTGCCGCTCCAGCTCGGCAACCAGCTCTGCTTCGCGGTCTATTCGACGGCCCACGCCTTCAACCGCGTCTACAAGCCGCTGCTCGACCGTCTCGGTCTGACCTATCCGCAATATCTGGTCATGCTGGTGCTGTGGGAAAGGGATGGGCTGTCGGTGAAGGAGATCGGCGAGCGGCTGTACCTCGACTCGGGCACCCTGACGCCACTGCTGAAGCGGATGGAGGCGGCGCATCTGCTGAAGCGCACACGTTCGGCAGCGGATGAGCGACAGGTGCTGGTCGCGCTGACCGCGCAGGGCGCCGCGCTGCGAGACAAGGCCAAGGCCATCATCCCGCCGGCGATCCTCGACGCCACAGGCTGCTCGCTCGCGGAGCTTGCCGACCTGCATGGCAAACTGGTGCGGCTGCGGGAACAACTGAATGCGGCGGCGGGGTGAGAGAGGCTCAACACGGCCGGACAAGCCGCTTCTTCGAAAACGCTCGCCCGGAATGCGACTTCAGATAGGCCTCGAATGCGAGCGCGTTCGACTTGTCCGGAAACGCGCAATACCAGACCAATGTCCACGGCATGAATTTGGACGTGTGGGCCGAGCGGCCGGCGTTGTGATCTTTGAGGCGCTGCCTCAGGTCGGCGGTTGCGCCGACATATTCCTGGTCGGGAAAGGTTACGCTACGGATGATGTAGACGTACCACATGCGAAGGTGCTCGCCGCGAAGGACCTCGAGTGGGCATTTTGCATGTGGTCATCAAGTCTGTCAGCCCGGCTGCGTTCGCACGGAATCAGGGCGTAGCCAAAGGGATAGCGCGATTTGGGAGATAACGAACCTGGAAAAGGTAGCGAGCCTGTTGAAGCCCGGCTTCGCCAAGAGGCTTCGCCGGGCACCAAGCTTCGCCCTTCGGGCTCCGTCGTGGCTGCGCCACGCGTAGCCCGAAGGGCGAAGCGTGGTGGAGCCAGGCGGGATCGAACCGCCGACCTCTTGCATGCCATGCAAGCGCTCTCCCAGCTGAGCTATGGCCCCTGAACCGAACCGGCGGTCTGGGCGACCGCCGGGGAGCACCGTGAACCACAGTTCGCGGACGATCTCAAGTGTCTTGATCGATTATTCTTCGTCGCCGCCCACATCGCCGATGATGTCGGTGACATCCTCGTCGCCTTCTTCCTCGTCGGCGATGAAGGTGGAATCATCATCCTCGTCGTCGTCGAGGGTCTCGTCGATCTCGATGTCGTCCTCGGTCTCGGGCACGACGGCCTTGACCTTGCCGGTGTTCTCCTCGGCATCGGCCTCCTCGAGCGGCACCAACTCCTCGGCCTCGGCGGGCTCAACCACGTCGGCGGCCGCGGCAGCGCGAGCAGCCTCGCCGCGCATGGCCCGGGTCGGCGCCACCGGCGCGATCGGCACGACCTCGCCGGTGTAGGGCGAAATCACCGGGTTCTTGTTGAGGTCATAGAACTTTTTGCCCGTCGTCGGGCAAATGCGTTTGGTTCCGAGCTCGGATTTGGCCACGTGCAGGCGTCCTGGCAATGTCTGAAAAGCGGTGTCTCACTTGGCTAGTTGCCGCGCCGCTGTCAATAGCGCTTTCAACCGGAAATCACGGCCCGTGACGGGCGCGGGCCCCTGTGATACCTGCCGGCTTCGAACCAGAAGGACCCCGCCGTGAGCGCGCCAGCCGCCCCGATCCCCCTCGAATCTCGCGCCTCAGGGCCGCTCTCGGGCACCTTGCGCGTGCCCGGCGACAAATCGATCTCGCACCGGGCGCTGATCCTGGGGGCGCTGTCGGTGGGCGAGACGCGGATTTCCGGGCTGCTCGAGGGCGAGGATGTCCTCAACACCGCGCAAGCGATGCGGGCGCTCGGCGCGAAAGTCGAACGTCACGGCGACTTCGCCTGGACGGTGCACGGCGTCGGCGTCGGCGGCTTTGCCCAGCCGGCGGCGACGCTCGATTTCGGCAACTCCGGCACCGGCTGCCGGCTGGTCATGGGCGCCGTGGCCGGCTGCCCGATCACCGCGGTGTTCGACGGCGATGCCTCGCTGCGCAGCCGCCCGATGCGTCGCATCCTCGATCCGCTGGAGCTGATCGGCGCCAAGGTGACCGCCAGCGCCGAGGGCGGCAAGCTTCCGTTAACCCTGCAGGGCGCCAGCAACCCGGTGCCGGTCGTGTATCGGACGCCGGTGGCCTCGGCCCAGATCAAATCGGCCGTGCTGCTGGCTGGCCTGGCGGCGCCCGGCGTCACCACCGTGATCGAGCAGGAGGCCAGCCGCGACCATACCGAGCTGATGCTGAAGCATTTCGGCGCCGAGATCGTCACCACCCCGGAAGGGACCCATGGCCGCCGCATCGCGCTCACCGGACAGCCGGAGCTGCACGGCGCGCCGGTCATCGTCCCGGCCGATCCGTCCTCGGCCGCGTTCCCGCTGGTCGCCGCCCTGATCGTCAACGGCTCGGATCTCGTGCTGTCGGATGTCATGACCAATCCGCTGCGCACCGGCCTGTTCGCGACCTTGCGCGAGATGGGCGCCTCGATCGAAGAGGACGATGTCCGCGGCGATGCCGGCGAGCCGATGGCCCGCTTGCGCGTGCGGGCCTCGAAGCTGCGCGGCGTCGAGGTTCCGCCGGAGCGGGCGCCGTCGATGATCGACGAATATCTCGTCCTGGCGGTGGCCGCTGCTTATGCCGAGGGCACGACCATCATGCGCGGCCTGCACGAGCTTCGCGTCAAGGAATCCGACCGGCTCGAGGCCACTGCAGCCATGCTGCGCGTCAACGGCGTCAAGGTCGAGATCTCCGATGACGATCTGATCGTCGAGGGCCGCGGCCACGTGCCGGGCGGCGGGCTGGTCGCGACCCATATGGACCACCGCATCGCGATGTCCGCTCTGGTGATGGGGCTCGCGTCGGACAAGCCGGTCAAGGTCGACGACACCGCCTTCATCGCCACCAGCTTTCCGGACTTTGTTCCGCTGATGTGCAAGGCAGGGGCGGATTTCGTATGATCATCGCCATCGACGGCCCGGCGGCCTCGGGTAAGGGCACCATGGCCAAGCGCCTCGCAGCGCATTACGGCCTCAGGCATCTGGATACGGGCGTGATCTATCGCGCCGTTGCGCATGCAATGCTGGCCGCCGGCATCGACCTGAAGGATGAGGCCCGGGCGGCGGAGGTCGCGATGACCCTGGACCCGTCGACCTTCGACAATCCGGCGCTCCGGTCCCACGACGTCGGGTCCGCCGCCTCCGTGGTGTCGGCGCTGCCGCGGGTGCGCGAGGCGCTGGTGGCTTTCCAGCGCCAGTTCGCCAGCGCGCCGCCGGGCGCCGTGCTCGACGGCCGTGACATTGGAACCGTGATCTGCCCGGACGCCGAGGTGAAGATCTACGTGGTGGCCGATCCGCGCATCCGGGCGCATCGGCGTACCCTCGAGGCGCGGTCCCGCGGCGAGCCGGCGGACGAGGCGGCCATTCTGGCCGACATCCTGGCGCGCGACGAACGCGACCAGAACCGGGCCGTCGCCCCTTTGAAACAAGCCCCGGATGCTTACTTGCTTGATAACTCCCATTTGGATATAGAAGGCGGCGTCCGGGCCGCCATCGATATCGTCGAGGCCGTTCGAGCGGGCCGCCAGCGGGTCTGATTTCCGTCGGCGTCATTGGAGGAACCGCCCGCTCCCGCCCTTGACCATCGATAGCTCGATTGCGGTTCAATCGAGCCCGATCATCCGGACGAAGCTTCATACGTATCGCATGTGCAGGCATTGCCGGCCCGCGTCGAGGCGCTCTCAGCGCACCGCGCGGACGTCTGGGGATTTGTGGACCTCCAGGCACTGTCCATCCGATGCGCCGATCAACCCCAAGCTGGCGAGAATGTCCGCATCTGGAGAACCAATGGCTTCGAGTATCTCTGCTAATTCCTACAATCCCAGCCGCGATGATTTTGCCGCGATGCTGGATGAGTCCTTCACGAAGGGCAACCTTCAGGAAAGCTCCGTCGTCAAGGGCAAGGTCGTTGCGATCGAGAAGGACATGGCCGTCATCGACGTCGGCCTGAAGACCGAAGGCCGCGTGGCGCTGCGTGAATTTTCCGGTCCCGGCCGCGACAGCGAGCTGAAGGTCGGCGACGAGGTCGAAGTGTTCCTCGACCGCATCGAGAACGCGCTCGGCGAAGCCGTGCTGTCGCGCGACAAGGCCCGCCGCGAAGAGAGCTGGGGCAAGCTCGAGAAGGCGTTCCAGAACAACGAGAAGGTCAACGGGGTCATCTTCAACCAGGTCAAGGGCGGCTTCACCGTCGACCTGGACGGCGCCGTGGCGTTCCTGCCGCGCTCGCAGGTCGACATCCGTCCGATCCGCGACGTCGCGCCGCTGATGAACAATTCGCAGCCGTTCCAGATCCTCAAGATGGACCGTCGCCGCGGCAACATCGTCGTGTCGCGCCGGACCGTGCTGGAAGAGACCCGCGCCGAGCAGCGCCAGGAGCTGGTGCAGAACCTCGAAGAGGGTCAGGTGATCGACGGCGTCGTCAAGAACATCACCGATTACGGTGCGTTCGTCGACCTCGGCGGCATCGATGGCCTGCTGCACGTCACCGACATTGCCTGGCGCCGTGTCAACCACCCGACCGAGGTGCTTTCGATCGGTCAGACCGTCAAGGTCAAGATCATCAAGATCAACCACGAGACGCACCGCATCTCGCTGGGCATGAAGCAGCTGCTGGACGATCCGTGGCAGGGCATCGAGGCGAAGTACCCGCTGCAGGCCCGCTTCCACGGCCGTGTCACCAACATCACCGACTACGGCGCGTTCGTCGAGCTCGAGCCGGGCATCGAAGGCCTGATCCACGTTTCCGAGATGTCGTGGACCAAGAAGAACATGCACCCCGGCAAGATCGTCTCGACCTCGCAGGAGGTCGAAGTGCAGGTGCTCGAGGTCGATAGCGTCAAGCGCCGCATCTCGCTCGGCCTCAAGCAGACCATGCGCAATCCGTGGGAGGTCTTCGTCGAGAAGCACCCGACGGGTTCGGTGGTCGAGGGCGAGGTCAAGAACAAGACCGAGTTCGGCCTGTTCCTGGGTCTCGAAGGCGACGTCGACGGCATGGTCCACCTGTCGGATCTCGACTGGAAGCTGCCGGGCGAGCAGGTCATCGACAACTACAAGAAGGGCGACATGGTCAAGGCCGTGGTGCTCGACGTCGATGTGGAGAAGGAGCGCATCTCGCTCGGCATCAAGCAGCTCGAAGGCGATCCCTTCGCCGAGCCGGGCGATGTCAAGAAGGGTGCAGTCGTCACCTGCGAAGTGCTCGACGTCAAGGACGGCGGCATCGACGTCAAGATCGTCGGCACCGAGTTCTCGACCTTCATCAAGCGCTCCGAGCTGGCGCGCGATCGCAATGACCAGCGCTCCGAGCGGTTCGCCGTCGGTGAGAAGGTCGATGCCCGCGTGATCCAGTTCGACAAGAAGGCCCGCAAGGTCCAGGTGTCGATCAAGGCGCTGGAAGTCGCGGAAGAGAAGGAAGCCATCGCGCAGTACGGCTCGTCCGATTCGGGCGCCACGCTGGGCGACATCCTGGGCACCGCGCTCAAGAACCGCGACGCGAAGTAAGCCTTCGATCGCCGTCATCAGATCAAAGCCCCGGCTTCGGCCGGGGCTTTTTTTATCCGCCCCTCCGGCTCTCTCCGCCGGCTGGCGATGTGCTGGCCGTGTCTTGGCGGGCCTGTGGCGGTCTCTTGGCGGGCCTTCCTTTCTTCAAAATGCGCCGTGATTGATGTAATCGGATAACGAGATATTCAGGCTGCGGCTGCAAAACGCGCCCAGATTTCCAGGAGCTGTCCATGTCGCTTGATTCGGATGTGATCGTCGATCGCCGCAGGCTGCGCCGCAAACTGACCTTCTGGCGCGTCGTCGCGGTGCTGATCGCGATCGCAGCGCTGTCCGCCATCGGTCTTGCGATGTCGCCGCGCGGCCGCACCGCGCTCTCGACGTCAGGCTCGATCGCCCGCGTCAACATCGAAGGCCTGATCCGCAGCGACCACGAGCGCGTCGAGGCGCTGGAGCGGCTGGAGAACTCATCGGCCGAGGCCGTGATCGTTCACATCAATTCGCCGGGCGGAACCACTGCCGGCTCCGAACAGCTCTACGATTCCCTGGTGCGGCTGAAGGCGAAGAAGCCGCTGGTCGTGGTCGTCGAAGGGCTCGCCGCGTCCGGCGGCTATATCGGCGCGATCGCCGCGGACCACATCGTCGCGCAGCAGAGCTCGCTGGTCGGCTCGATCGGCGTGCTGTTCCAATATCCGAATGTCAGCGAATTGTTGAAGACGATCGGCGTCAAGGTCGAAGAGGTGAAGTCCTCGCCGCTGAAGGCGGCGCCGAACGGCTATGAACCGACCAGCCCGGAAGCGCGCGCCGCGCTCGACGCCCTGGTCAAGGATTCCTACGCCTGGTTCCGCGGCCTCGTGAAGGATCGCCGCGGGATGGATGACGCGCTGCTCGAGAAGGTGGCGGACGGCCGCGTCTTCACCGGCCGGCAGGCGATCGAACTCAAGCTGATCGACGAGCTCGGCGACGAGAAGACGGCGGTGGCCTGGCTCGTGGCCAACAAGAACGTCAAGAAGGATCTGCCGGTGCGCGACTACAAGCTCGTGCCGCGGTTCGGTGACTTGACCTTCCTGCGCACCGCGACCTCACTGGTGCTCAATGCCGTCGGCCTGTCCGGGATCGCGCATCAGATCGAGCAGGCCGGGGTCGTGCAGGCGGTCGACCGGCTGGGACTTGACGGCATGCTCGCATTGTGGACGCCGGCCGCGGGAAATTGAACCCGCCAAGACCTTCATGGTCACAAAGATCACGTCCTGCGTGTGCTGCGAGGAGGGTCGGGGATCGGGTCGCGCGCCCGATTCACGGCCTCGGCGAATGATTTAGCGTCTTGACAGTCCAGCATATTTTCACGGAAATGGGAGCTGTCTCCCCGGGTACATTTTCTCGATGATCAAATCCGAGCTTGTTCAGCGTATCGCCGAGCACAACCCGCACCTCTACCAGCGGGATGTCGAGAACATCGTCAATGCGATCCTTGATGAGATCGTGGCTGCGCTGGCGCGTGGTGATCGCGTCGAGCTGCGCGGCTTCGGTGCCTTCTCGGTCAAGCATCGGCCCGCACGCGCCGGGCGCAACCCGCGCACCGGCGCCCATGTACCCGTGGACCAGAAGAGCGTCCCGTTCTTCAAGACGGGCAAGGAAATGCGCGAGCGGCTGAACCGGGACAATCCCGCCGGCGCAGCCGACACCGACGATTGATCCCGTCTCGCGGCCGACCTGCGCGTCGTTTGCGGATGATTTCACGGCGAACCCAGCCTGATTGATACGAGCGAACGCATGCGAAGATTCCTCACCGTCGTGATCGTCGTTCCCTTGCTGGTGTTGTTCGTCGTCTTTGCCGTCGCGAACCGGCATTTCGTTACCGTCTCGTTCGACCCCTTCAACGCGGTCGACCCCGCTTTATCGGTCTCGATTCCGCTCTTCGCCCTGATCATCGCCGTTGCGATCCTGGGCGTCATTGCCGGTGGCTGCGCCACCTGGATCGGCCAGCGTCGATGGCGGCGTGCCGCCCGCCGGCACTTGGCCGATGCCGAAGCGGCACGGGCCCAAGTCGCGCAGCTGAGCGCCGCGGTGCGTGCCAACCAGGGCCCGTCACAATCCCTGGTTCCTGCCGCGCCGGCCCGGCTTTTCGCCCCTTATGGGCGAGACAAGCAGGGCGCCGCGTTGTAGAAGGCGGCCGAGGCCGGACGGCGATCGGAATCCGTCGGTCCAGGTAATCTTTTCCGTCCGGACGCGCGTTCTTCACAGATGTCCCTGCTCGTCAAAATCTGCGGCCTGACCACGCCCGAGACCCTCGGTGCCGCGCTCGACGCGGGGGCCGAGATGGTCGGCTTCGTGTTCTTTCCGCCGTCACCTCGTCACGTCGGCCTGACGGCCGCGCGAGAGCTCGGACAACAGGCGAAAGGGCGCGCGCTGAAGGTCGCGCTGACGGTCGATGCCGATGATGCGACCTTTGAGAACATCGTCGAGACCCTGCGTCCGGATCTGCTGCAGCTGCATGGTCGCGAGAGCGTTGCGCGCATCCGCGATCTCAAGCAGCGCTTCGGCTTGCCGGTCATGAAGGCGATTGCTGTCGCGACGACAGCAGATCTCGTGCCGCTGGCCGGCTACGCCGATGTCTGCGACCGTATCCTGTTCGATGCCCGTGCACCGAAGGATGCCACCCGTCCGGGCGGACTGGGCGCCACGTTCGACTGGCATGTCCTCGACGCCCTCGCGCTGGATCGCCCGTTCATGGTCTCCGGTGGCCTGAGCGCCGACAACGTCGCTGAGGCCGTGCGGATCACGCGCGCCGGCGGCGTCGACGTATCATCCGGCGTCGAGCGGGCGCCGGGCGTGAAGGATTGCGACATGATTCGGAATTTCATCCGCGCGGCGCGCGCCGCTGAAGAGTTGAGCGTTCAATGACGACAGCACGTCCAAATTCCTACCGCAGCGGTCCTGACGAGCGCGGGCATTTCGGCATCTTCGGCGGCCGCTTCGTGGCCGAAACCCTGATGCCGCTGATCCTGGATCTGGAAAAGGCCTATGCCGACGCCAAGGCCGATCCGGCGTTCCAGGCCGAGATGAACAGCTATCGGACGCATTATGTCGGCCGTCCGTCGCCGCTGTACTACGCCGAACGTCTGACCCAGCATCTCGGCGGCGCCAAGATCTATTTCAAGCGCGATGAGCTCAATCATACCGGCTCGCACAAGGTCAACAACGTGCTTGGCCAGATCATGCTGGCGCGCCGCATGGGCAAGCGGCGCATCATCGCGGAGACGGGTGCCGGCCAGCATGGCGTCGCCACCGCCACGCTGTGCGCCCGCTTCGGGCTGGATTGCGTGGTCTATATGGGCGCGGTCGACGTCGAACGTCAGCAGCCCAACGTGCTCCGCATGGAGATGCTCGGCGCCAAGGTGGTGCCGGTGCAGTCGGGTGCGCGCACGCTGAAGGACGCGATGAACGAGGCGCTGCGCGACTGGGTCACCAACGTCCACGACACGTTCTACTGCATCGGCACGGTCGCCGGTCCGCACCCTTATCCGATGATGGTGCGCGACTTCCAGTCGGTGATCGGCGACGAGACGCGGGTGCAGATGCAGGAGGCCGAAGGCCGGCTGCCGGATTCCCTGGTCGCCTGCATCGGCGGCGGCTCCAATGCGATGGGCCTGTTTCATCCCTTCCTCGACGATCCCTCCGTCGAGATCTTCGGCGTCGAAGCCGCAGGCCATGGCCTGACGCAGCTGCATGCCGCGTCGATCGCCGGCGGCCGTCCCGGCGTGCTGCACGGCAACCGCACCTATCTGCTGATGGACGAGGACGGCCAGATCGCCGAGGCGCATTCGATCTCGGCCGGCCTCGATTATCCCGGCATCGGCCCTGAGCATTCCTGGCTGTTCGAAGCCAAGCGCGTGACCTATCTCTCGGCCACCGATGACGAGGCGCTGGCGGCGTTCCAGCTGCTGTCGCGGCTGGAAGGCATCATCCCGGCGCTCGAACCGGCGCATGCCATCGCCAAGGTGATGGAGCTCGCGCCGAAGAAGCCGAAGGACCACCTGATGGTCGTCAATCTGTGCGGCCGCGGCGACAAGGACGTGCCGCAGGTCGGTGAGATCCTGCGAAAGAGGGCGAAAGAGTCGTGACCAGCCGAATGGATGCGCGCTTCGCGCAGTTGAAGAAGGAAGGCCGCTCGGCGTTCGTCACCTTCGTGATGGGTGGCGACCCCGACCCTGAAACCTCGCTCGCGATCGTCAAGGCGCTGCCGCAGGCGGGCGCCGACATCATCGAGATCGGCATGCCGTTCACCGATCCGATGGCCGACGGTCCGTCGATCCAGGCCGCCGGCCTGCGCGCGCTCAAGGCCGGCATGACCTTGAAGAAGACGCTGCAACTGGTGCGCAGCTTCCGTGAGGGTGACGCAGCGACGCCGATCGTGCTGATGGGCTACTACAACCCGATCTATATTTACGGCGTCGACAAGTTCCTCGACGACGCCAAGGCGGCCGGCGTCGACGGCCTGATCATCGTCGATCTGCCCCCGGAGGAAGACACCGAGCTGTGCATTCCCGCGCTGAAGGCCGGGCTCAACTTCATCCGGCTGGCAACGCCCACGACCGATGACAAGCGTCTGCCGGCCGTGCTCGCGAACACCTCCGGCTTCGTCTACTATGTCTCGATCACCGGCATCACCGGCGCGGCGGCGGCGGATTCGTCCGCCGTGGGCGCCGCGGTGGCGCGGATCAAGCGGCATACGGCGCTGCCCGTCTGCGTCGGCTTCGGCATCCGCACACCGGAGACCGCCCGCGCCATCGCGGCGAATGCCGATGGCGCCGTGGTGGGCACCGCTTTGGTCGACGCGCTCCGCGCCAGCCTTGATGCCGAGGGCCGGGCGACGCCGAAGACCGTGAGCGCCGTCGCCGATCTGGTTGCAGCCTTGGCCCAGGGCGTGCGCGGCGCGCAACAGGCCGCGGAATAGTCCGTCAACCACCCTATGACGGGGCGTCCCGGCCGGCTTGCCGTGACGCCGCTGTCCCGCCATATATCCCGGCGACCGCAACACGGAGCTTCTCATGAACTGGCTTACCAATGTGGTCCGGCCGAAGATCCGCAACATCCTGCGCCGCGAGACGCCGGAAAACCTCTGGATCAAGTGCCCGGATTCCGGACAGCTCGTGTTCTACAAGGACGTCGAGGCCAACCAGTTCGTCATTCCCGGTTCGAACTATCACATGCGCATGGGCGCAACCGCCCGGCTGAAATCGATGTTCGACAACGAAACCTGGTTCGACGTCGCGTTGCCCGAAGTGACGCCCGATCCGCTGAAGTTCCGTGACGAGCGCCGCTACGCCGACCGCATCAAGGATGCGCGGGCGCGGACCGGCATGAACGATGCCGTCAAGGTCGGGTTCGGCAAGCTCGAAGGCATGGGCGTTGTCATCGCCGTGCAGGATTTCGACTTCATGGGCGGCTCGCTCGGCATGGCGGCCGGCGAAGCGATCGTGCGCGGGCTCGAGCTCGCGGTCGAGAAGACATCGCCATTCATCGTGTTCGCGGCGTCCGGTGGGGCGCGCATGCAGGAGGGCATTCTGTCGCTGATGCAGATGCCGCGCACGACCGTGGCCGTGCAGATGCTGCGCGAGGCCAAGCTGCCCTATATCGTCGTGCAGACCAACCCGACCACCGGCGGCGTCACCGCGTCCTACGCGATGCTCGGCGACGTCCACATTGCCGAGCCCGGCGCGCTGATCGGTTTCGCCGGCGCCCGCGTCATCGAGCAGACCATTCGCGAGAAGCTGCCTGAAGGCTTCCAGCGCGCTGAATATCTGCTCGACCACGGCATGGTCGACATGGTCGTGCATCGTCATGACCTGCGCCCGACCCTGGCGCGGCTCTGCCGCCTGCTGACCAAATCGCCGGCTGTCGAACACCCCAAGCCGGCTCCGCAGCTGCCGCCGCCGGCCAAGACGGTCGAGGCGGCCGATGCGCCGACGGTTGCGCCGACCGCGTGAACGATCTCGCCGCCCAGCCACGCCCTTCGCTCGACGAGCTGATCGCGCGGCTCTCCGCGCTGCACCCGAGCAGGATCTCGCTCGGGCTTGAGCGCATGCACCGGCTGCTCGCGCAGCTCGACCATCCCGAGCGCAAGCTGCCGCCGGTGATCCATGTCGCCGGCACCAATGGCAAGGGCTCGACGGTCGCCTATCTGCGCGCGATGCTCGAAGCCGCCGGCCTGCGCGTCCACGTTTTCACCTCGCCCTGGCTGGTGCGTATCAACGAGAGCTATCGGCTCGGCAAGGTCGGCGGCGGCGTCCTGGTCGATGATGACGAACTGATCTCCGCGCTGCTGGAATGCGAGCGGGTCAATGCTGGCGCGCCGATCACCTTCTTCGAGGTCAAGACCGTCGCGGCCTTCCTGCTGTTCGCGCAGCATCCTGCCGATGTCGTTCTGCTCGAAGTCGGCCTTGGCGGCCGGCTCGATTCGACCAACGTGATCGATCAGGTCGCGGGCTCCGTGCTGACGCCGATCAGCATGGACCATATGGAATTCCTTGGCGACACGCGCGCACTGATCGCCGCCGAAAAAGCCGCCATCATCAAGCGCGGCTGTCCGGTGATCTCGGCGGCGCAGGAGTCGGATGCAATGGCCGTGATTGAGCGCGAGGCCAAACGGCAGCGCGCGCCGCTGTTCGCAGCCGGTGAGAGCTGGCATGTGAGCGTCGAGCGCAATCGGCTCGTTTATCAGGATGATCGCGGTCTGCTCGATCTGCCGGCGCCGAGATTGTTCGGTCGCCACCAGTTCGACAATGCGGGGCTGGCCATCGCGACCTTGCGCGCGATCGATCAGTTCAGGCTCACCACCAAGGCATTCGAGGACGGCATCGTCAACGCCGAATGGCCGGCGCGCATGCAGCGGCTGTCGAGCGGTGCCCTCACCACGCTCGGACCGCAAGGGGCCGAGATCTGGCTCGACGGCGGGCATAATGCCGAAGGCGGTCGCGTCGTCGCCGCTGCGCTCGGCGATCTCGAAGAACGCGTCTCGCGGCAGCTCGTCGTGATCGTCGGCATGATGGGCAACAAGGATGCGGCGGCTTTCCTGGCCAATTTTGCCGGGCTGACGCGCCATATCATCGTCGTGCCGATTCCGAACGAGAGCAAGGCGATGGCGCCGGCCGATCTCGCCGCGGCGGCGCGCACGCTCGGCATGCGCGTCGAGATCGCCGATGGCGTGGCGTCAGCGCTCGCCGGCATCGCGCGGCTTGCCTATGAGGTGCCGCCGCGTATTCTGATCACGGGGTCGCTCTATCTGGCGGGCCACGTGCTCGACCTCAACGGCACGCCGCCGACCTGAGGGAAATGATACATGCGCTTCGCCGCGATCGCCGATATCCACGGCAACCATCTCGCGCTGGAGGCCGTGCTCGCGGATATCCGTGCTCAAGGCGTGACGGACATCGTCGACCTCGGCGACATGGCGAGCGGTCCGCTCGATGCGCGGCGCACGATGGACATGCTGATGGCGCTCGACGCGGTGCATGTACGTGGCAATCACGATCGCTGGCTGATCGATCGGCCGTTCGAGAAGATGGGCGGCTGGGAGCGTCCGGCCTATCCGCAGCTCGACGCCGGCCATCTTGACTGGCTGCGCACGATCCCGGCGACCGCCGTGTATCGCGAGCAGGTGTTTCTGTGTCACGCCACGCCCGAGGACGACAACGTCTACTGGCTCGAGAGCGTGGCGCCGGACGGCGCCATCACCTGCGCGTCGCTTGATGACATCGAACGACTGGCCGCCGGCATTTCGCAGTCGTTGATCCTGTGTGGCCACACGCACACTGCACGCGCCGTGCGCCTCCGTGACGGGCGGCTGATCGTCAATCCCGGCAGCGTCGGCAGCCCCGGCTATTCCTACAACGTGCCGCATCCGCATGTCGTGCAGGCCGGCACGCCCGACGCGCGATACGCGATCGTCGAACTCACGCCGGCCGGCTGGAGCGTCAGCTTCCGCCACGTGCCCTATGATCATCGCGCGATGGCTACGCTGGCGCGTGCCAATGGCGATACCGAATTCGCGTCGGCGCTCGCGACCGGCTGGATCCGCTGAGCTCACGCGAGCAGCTTCAAGGGATCGGCGATGGTCTGCTTGAGCTGCTCGAACGTACATTGCCTGGGCGATTTGTCGGGACGCCAGCGCAGGATCGAGGTGCCGTGGCGGAAGCGATCGCCGGAGAAATGGTCGTAGCAGACCTCGATCACCAGCTTCGGCTTGAGCGGGCACCATTCTGTCGAGCGCGCGGTCGACCAGCGGCTCGGCCCGCCCGGCGCATTGCCGGTGAAGCCGGGCGGCGCAATCAGCGGTTCTAATTTGTCTGTCAATGCGGGCTTCTCCTCCTTCTTGAGCGCGGAGGTGAAGCCGACGTGATGCAGCAGGCCGTCATCATCGTAGAGCCCGAGCAGCAGCGAGCCGACCAGCTTGCGGCCCTGGGCGCCCTTGTTGGTGGCGTAGCGGAAGCCGCCGATGACGCAATCGGCCGAGCGATGGCGCTTGATCTTCTGCATGCCGTCGCGATTGCCGGCCTGGTAGGGCAGGTCGATGCGCTTGGCGATCACGCCGTCCGAGCCGCCGCCCGACTGCGCCAACCAGTCCTGCGCGGTCGCAAAGCGGGTGGTGGCCGGCGACAGCCGGAAGGTCGGATGATCCGTGAAATTCGCCTTCGCGAACGCCTCCAGCGCGAGCCGCCTTGCGTGCAGCGGCCGGGCCATCAGCTCTGCATCCTTTGCCGTCGCCAGCAAGTCGAAGGCGAGGAACAGCGCCGGCGTCTCCACCGATAGCTTCTTCACGCGGCTCGCGGCCGGATGGATCCGCCGCAGCAGCGCGTCGAACGAGAACGACTTCGCCTGCGGCACGACCAGCTCGCCATCAAGCGTGAAGCGCGTGGCCTTCAGTGCCCGCGCGGCGGCGGCCACCTCGGGAAAGTAGCGTGCGAGATCTTCGCCCGCCTTGGACTGCATCGTCACGTCAGCCCCGTGGCGCGCCAGAAGACAGCGGAAGCCGTCCCATTTCGGCTCATACTGCCACTCGTGCCCGCGCGGGATCGCATCCACCGACCGCGCCTCCATCGCCAAGAGGCCGGATTTGCGAGAGGGGGAGCGGCTGAGGCGGGAGGGCATGGCGACATCCGGAAATCGCTGAAAACACCCCTCTCAACGCAAACGGCCGGCGATTCCGCCGGCCGTTCGACAAAAATGATGTTGCGGGCGCGTCAGACCGCGGACGAGATCCACTGCTGCAGCTTCGCCTTGGGCGCAGCGCCGACCTGGCGGGAGGCCATCTCGCCGCCCTTGAACACCATCAGGGTCGGGATCGACATCACGCCATATTTCGAGGCCGTCTTGGGGCTCTCGTCGACGTTCAGCTTCACGATCTTGACCTTGTCGCCCATCGCGCTCGAAATCTCGTCGAGGGCAGGGGCGATCATGCGGCAGGGGCCGCACCATTCGGCCCAGAAATCGACGACGACCGGGCCGTCCGCCTGCAGCACTTCGCTTTCGAAATCGGCGTCGGAAACCTTGCCAACGGCCATGGGATTACCTCGTTCGGTTGGAGGGAGCGGCGCTGATGTGGCGCCGCCGCAGCGTGGGGGTGAAAGTATGAATGGGGCGATGCCGGGTCAAGCGCGCTCACTCAGACGGGATCGGATGGCAGCATGGCGTCCAGCGCGGAGGCCGGAATCTCCATGAATTCAGGGGCTTCGGTCCAGAGCAGGGCGGCCAGGACGGCCCTCTTGGGATACAGCTCGCCAAGCACGGCCCGGTAGAGCGCGAGCTGGCGGATATAGGCCGGGGGTACCTCGGCGAGGTCCGATGGCGGCTGCTGGTTGGTCTTGAAGTCGACGATCAGCACTTCGGAGCCGGTCACGACGAGACGGTCAATCTGGCCGGACACCAGCGCGCGCGGTTGTCCGGGCAAAGCGAGGCGGCCGACGATCGACACTTCGGCCCGGCTGCCGGGCGCAAACACTGCGGCAAAACGCGGGTCCTGGATCACGGCAAGCACGCGCTCGGCGAGCCCTGTGCGCTGCTCCTCGGGCCAGTCGGCGGCATTGCGCAGCAGGTAGCGCAGGGCGGCGTCGCGTCGCCGCTCCGGCAGGACCTCCGGCAAGGACTGCAGCAGGCGGTGGACCAAGGTGCCGCGCTGCATCGCAAGGCTGCGCGCCGCTAGCGATTCGCCGGAGCGTACCGGCCGTTCGTCGGCGGAGGGATCGGACGGCCTGAGCACGGCGACCTCGCCGGGCGTCTCGGCGGCGACCGTGCGCAGCCACGCCGGCAGCTCCACGGGCATCTCCACCATGCGTCGCGCCTCATCCTTGGCGGTCTCCGCGATATCCTCCGCCCGCGCGTAGCGCTTGATCGGCCCGTCCTCGGTCTCGATCACCTCGACCTGGAGGCCCGCCGCGTCCAGTCCGCGCGCCATCAGGTCGTACCAGCTGCCGCCGCGGACGTTGGTCATGTTGCCGGGCATGCAGCCGCCGATGACCAGCCGATCCGCGGCGCGCGTCATCGCGACATACAGCAGCCGGCGATACTCATCCTCGGTCTCCTTGAGCATCGCCGCGCGCGCCGTGGCGACAGGCTGCGGATCATCCGACTTGCGCCCGGCCCAGACCACGATCTCCTGGTCGCCGTGCGGCACATGAATCAGCCGCAGCCGCTGCGAATCCGCCGGCGACGACGTCGTGTCGACCAGGAACACCACCGACGCTTCGAGGCCCTTGGCGCCGTGCACGGTCATCACCCGGATCTCGTCGCGCGAGATCTCCATGTCGCGCTTCACCTCGGTATCGGCGGCGCGCAGCCAGGCGACAAAGCCCTGCAGCGAGGCCGGCGCCTTGCGCTCGTAGGACAGCGCCAGTTCGAGGAATTCGTCGAGCGCGTCATTGGCCTCATGGCCGAGCCGCGCCAGGATGCGGCGCCGGCCGCCATCGCCGCCGAGCAGCCAGGCGTAGAAGGCGAACGGCGTATCCTCGGCGGCGCGGCGCTCGCATTGCTGCAGCCGGCGCAGCACCGCCTGCAGCCGCGGGTCATCGGCCGCCTGCGCCGTCAGCGCGTCGCGCAAAGAGCCGCGACGCTGCCACGCCAGCTTGAACAGGTCGTCATCGTCGAGCCCGAATAGCGGGCTCTTCAGCGCGATGGCCAGTGCGAGGTCGTCCTGCGGCAGCAGCAGCGCGTCGGCGAGGTTCATCAAATCGATGATCGCGATGTGCTCGGTCAGCTTCAGCCGGTCGGCGCCCGCGACGGGAATGCCGGCATGCTTCAACGCCTGGATCACGGCATCGAATGCGGTGCCGCGCCGGCGCACCAGGATCAGCATGTCGCCATAGCTCAGCCGCCGCCTCGCTCCGTCATGGCCGGTCATGGTGCCCGCGCGGATCAGCCGCTTGATCTCGGCCTGGATGCGCCGCGCCAGCTTCACCTCGGGACTCGTCACCGAGACGCCGTCGAACGGCGCGCGCCAGCCCTCGATCTCCTTGCGGTCGTCGCGCTCGCACAGGCTCCACAGCTCGATCAGGCTTGGCCCGGCATCGGTCAGCGAGTTGTGGACGGGATAGCCAATATCGGGCGAATGGATGCTGCTGTAGACCTCGCGCTCGCGGAACACGTGGTCGACCGCGTGCAGCACGGTCGAGCCGGAGCGGAACGAATAGGTGAAGGACACCGGATCGAACAGCAGGCCGGCATCGGTGAAGCGCTTCTGCAGCTGCCGCCTGCGGGCATCGAATTCATGCGGATCCGCGCCCTGGAACGAGAAGATCGACTGCTTCTCGTCGCCGACCGCGAAGATCGTGCGCGTCAGGCCCTCGCGCGCGCCGGCGCCGGCGGTGAACTCCTCGATGATGTGGGCGACGATGTCCCATTGCCTGGGACTCGTATCCTGTGCCTCGTCGATCAGCACGTGATCGACGCCACGGTCGAGTTTGTAGTGCACCCAGCCGGCGGAGACGCGGTTGAGCATGACCAGCGTCTTGTCGATCAGGTCGTCATAGTCGAGCAGCCCGCGCTCCTCTTTCTCGCGGCGATAGTTCGCGGCGGCCGCGGTCGCGATTTGCAGCAGCGCCTCGGTGCGGTCGCGCACGACCGCGGCGCGGCGCTTCTCGATCAGGCGGTCGAGCCGGCGCGCCTCCGACTCGAACAAGCCAGCAAGCCCGGGATTGCTGTCGGCGAATTTCTTGGTCAGCAGCGATTTGCGCGGCTCCTTGTCCTCGGTGAGGAACACGCGGAGATATTCGTCGACCTGATCGCTGCCCGAGAACGCCAGCGCGGCGCGGAGCTGGTCGGCCTGCTTCTGGTCCGTCTTGGCGCCACCATCGAGCCGGGCGGCGATCTCGGTCCAGTCCGCGCGCGGCAGGTTGGGACCATCGAGAATGTCCTGCTCGATTGCTTCCAGCGTCTCGTCCGGCGCGATGCCGAGCACCTGCCCAAGCTGCTGCGCGGCAACCTCGACGCGACCCGCGCCGTCCGTCCAGGCTATGAAATGATCACGGCTGAGACAGGCCTCGCGCACCACCTCCTTGAAGGTCGAATCGGCCGCGTTGGCCATCGCGACCTGCAGCGCGCGGCCGACCGCGCTGTCCGGCGTGCGCGCCGCGTCCAGCAGCACCTTGAGATTGGCGCGCTCCATCATCTCGGTCTGGTCGCGCTCGTCGAGCACCGAGAACCGCGCCGGCACATTGGCCTCGAACGGGAATTGCTGCAGCAGCCGGGTGCATAGCGCGTGGATGGTCTGCACCTTCAGCCCGCCCGGCGTCTCCAGCGCGCTCGCAAACAGCTTGCGCGCCGAGGCGCGCAGCTTCTTGTCGGGCGTGGGAATGCCGGTGGATTTGATCGCGCTGTCGAGCGCCTCATCGTCGAGCGTCACCCAATGACCGAGCGTCGAGAACACGCGCTCGGCCATGTTGGCCGCGGCGGCCTTGGTGAAGGTGATGCAGAGAATCTTCTCCGGCGGCACGCCGTCGAGCAGCAGCCGGATCACCCGCTGCACCAGCACATGCGTCTTGCCCGAGCCGGCATTGGCCGAGACGAAGGCCGACGCGGCCGGGTTCGACGCGCGCGTCTGCGCGTCGCGCACGGCCTGCGGGATCGGACGCGGCGCCTTCACCATTCCTCCACTCCCAGACCACCGGCCGCCGACCATTCCTTGATGCGGGCGAGGTCGTCATAGGCGCCGTAGCGGTTGGCCCACATCGACAGGTTCAGTGAGGTGTAGCCCTGATTGATGTCCTCGAAGCTGCGGATCAGCGCTTCGAGCTTGGCGCGCGCCTCCTGCGCGGCCTGGTCCGGATGCTGCGGCGGGTCGCTCTTGTTGATCTTCAATTCGAGAATGCGCTCCTCGCCCGGCGGGTTGTTGCCGGACAACCTGATATAGACGAGCTGGCTGATCAGGCTGCCGGCGGGGATGCCGTCGAACCCACCTTCGCGCAGGATCGCCGCTTCCAAGGTGAGCTGCGGCGACAGGCCCATGCGCACCTGCTTGGCCGTCGGCGGCTGGCCGGTCTTGTAGTCGAGAATGGCGTAGGTGCCTTCGGCGCGGCGCTCGATGCGGTCGGCGCGCGCCGACAGGATGAAGGTCCGGTCAGGACTCAAGGGAATGCCGATCTCGCCGCGGATCTCCGCAGTGATGGCGCCGATCTGCTCGCGGCGTGCGCTCTCCCAGGCCGCGAACCAGCCCGCGATGCGCTGGAAGCGCGGCCACCACAGCGCCCGCGCCTCGGGGCGCTCCATCAGCGGCGCAAAGTGCTTCTCGCCGATCTGCCGCAGCACAGGCGCGGGATCCGGCGGCAGCGCATCGGCATAGGTTTGCGTGAACTCGCCGATCGCCTCGTGGATCGCCGAGCCGCGATCCGCCGCCGACAGCGGCATGTCGACCGGGTCGAGCGGATCAAGCTTGAGGATGTAGCGCGCGAAGATGGTGTAGGGATCGCGCAGCCAGTCCTCGATGGCGGTGACCGACATGCGCAGCGGACGCGCCGCCAGCGGCGGCTTCGGCGCCGGCTGTTCGACCGGCTTCACCTCGGGGGGCTGGTCGAGCACCTCGGCATAGCGGACGTAGGTCTCGCCACGTGCGGTCGCCGCCTTCCAGCGGTCGGCCCCGGCGACGGCTTCGAGCCGATGCAGGAAGCGCGACGCGACAGCCGGCGCGCCGCCGGATTTCGCCGCGTGGGTCAAGATGACCTCGGGGGCGCCCAGCAGCTGCGCGAAGTCATGCGCCGACAGGCCGATGCGGCGCTCGGGCAGATCAAGGCCGAGCTGATGCCGCATCGGGCGGCTGAGCCAGGGATCGATGCGCGGCGCCGGCGGCCACACGCCCTCGATGAGACCGCCGATGATCATGCGATCGGCCTGCATCAGCCGCGCTTCGAGCGGGCCGTAGATCTGCAGCTGCGCGCCATGGCGCTCGGGGCGGCGCACCGCGCGATCGGAGAAGGCGGTGTGGAACAGGTCCGGATAGTCTGACAGCGGCGCCATCAGGCCGCAGCGCTCGCCTGAGGCGAGGAGATCGTCGAAGCAGCGCGCCAGCGCCGCGCCGTCGCGGTCGGTGAAGGCGGTGCTGAGACCGACATCATCGGTCGACAGCGCGATCAGCACCTCGCGATGCCGCGCCGCGAGCTCGGCGAAATCCTGCGGGCGCGGCGAGGCAAGATTTTCCAGCGGCGCCAGCGCGGTCTGCAATTGCGCGATCAGCGCGCCGGCGCGGTCGAGTTGCTCAGGGCTCAGCCGCGCGCGCGGCTCGGCCCGGTGCAGCGATGAGGCTTCGCCCTGATGCAGCCTGGTATGCTCGTCGCGGAAGCGGGCGAAGTCGCGCGCGAGCCCGCTGGTGCCGGCTTGCGGCCGCGTCCCGCGAAGCATCGCGAGCTCGAGCGTCTCGATCGCGCTTGTCCAGCCCTTGGCGGCCCGGCCGAGGCGGCACAGCGGGTGCTTGAGCAGCGCCAGCAGGGTCGGCGGCTCCAGGCTGCGCGCGGCAGCCTCGGCAGCGAGGCGCGCAAAGATGCCGGCCGGCGTTTCCAACAGCGCATCGCCGCCGGAATCGTCGAAGGTCAGGTGCCAGCGCGTCAGCGCTGCCATCACGCGGCGCGCCAGCGTGCGGTCCGGCGTCACCAGCGCGGCCGATTTGCCGAGATGGCGGGCCTCGCGCATGGCGATGGCAATCGCCAGGGCCTCCATCTCCGGATTGGGCGCGGCGACGACAGCGAGATTGTCCATTGCCTCGGCGATGTTGGCGGCGACGTCGAGCTGGCGCAGCCGCTCGTGCCAGACCGCGGTCGCTTCCGACGGCCGCATCGCTTCGGAGATCAGCACCTCGCGGCCGCCGCGGCCGGGATGCGCGAGCCGGATCACGTCGCGCCGCTCCAGGCCGAAGCGCTTGAGCAGCAGGTGCATCGCATATTGCGGATGGTTGACGGCGGGCGGCGTGATCACGCGGCCGGCGCGATCCTTGGCGCCGCCGATCGAATTCCATGCGGCTTCATCGAGATCGGTGTCGAGCCCGGGCAGCACCACGGCACCGTGCGGCAGCTTCGCCACCGCCAGCAGGAATTTTGCCGTCGCCGGCATCGAGCCGGTCGAGCCCGCGGCAATGACGGGTCCATCGGGATGCGCCGAGAGCCGCGCGGCTTCGGCGGCGATCAGCAGGTCGCGCCGCGCCGCCGGCTCGATGCGCTCGATCTCCTGCAGATAGGCCGGCCATGCCGTGCGCGCGATGCGCAGGAACTCCAGCGAATATTGCCAGTATTTGTCGAGCTGGTCCGGCACCAGCGCGTCCAGCGCCTCCCACGACACGCCGCGCGTCACCATGTCGTCGATCAGCCGCGCGAGGTCGCCGGCCAGCGCCAAGGTCGAGGCGGGGCCGCCGATCACCAGCGGCGCCGACACCGGCGTCTTGGCCCAGGCCGCCACCAGCCGCGCCAGAGTGAGCCGCCGCTGCAGATCGTCGAGCCGCTCCGGGATCTCCAGCGGCGCCGGGCCGAGGAATGCGTCGCGATCCTCGGCGAAGGCCAGCTCGTCCTCGTCGATGTCGCCGAGCGCGACGAGGCGCGGCAGCACCGCGGCGTCGGTCTTCAGCTCGTCCAGGAACATTTCGCGCGCGACACGGAGCGAGCGGCGCGTCGGCAGATACAGGGTCGCAGTCGCGAGCCGCGCAGGATCGCTACGCGCCTCAAAACCGTCGACCAGCCGGCCGTCCACCAGCGCCGCGATCACGCTGCGCAGGAACGGGGCCGAGATCGGAACAGTGAAGACGCGCATGGCCTGCGATTCGCGGTTGCTCAGGGCGTCTATATAGGGAGCGGTGGCTCGAAGGTCATACCCGGGGTGTGGATGGATGTTGATAGGTGCGTGACCTTCTCCCGGTGCTGGAGACTCCTTGGGCGTGAATAGTCGCCACGTTTCGGGGCGGTGCCGAATGTGAGCTGGCGGATTCGCCCGGCTACGCCGCGCTCTCCATCAGCGCTTCTTCGGCTTCGGCGACCGCGGCCGGCGTGCCGACATGCATCCAGACGCCTTCGAGGCGCAGGCCGAACAGGCGGTCCTGCTCGTTGGCCTTGTCGAACATCTTGGTCAGCGAGAATTCGCCCTTCGGCGCGCCGTCGAAGATTGCGGGGGAGATGATGGCGGCACCGGCATAGACGAACGGGACAACCTGGTGCTCCCGGCGTTTGCGCAAGGTGCCGTCGGCAAGCATGGCGTAGTCGCCGAGGCCCGAATAGCCGATCGAGGTCGCGGTCGGGGCCATCAGCAGCATGATGTCCATGAGCTCCGGATCGAAGGCGTCGGCGAGGCGCGACAGATTGTGGCGCACGCCCTCGATCCACATCGTGTCGGAGTTGACGTGAAAGAACGGCTGATGGCCGAGCAGCGGCAGCGCCTTGACCACGCCGCCGCCGGTGCCGAGCACCTGGTCGCGCTCGTCGGAGATCATCACGCGCGGCGCGGTGCGCGTCGCCGTGTGCGCGATGATCTGGTCGGCGAGATAATGGACGTTGACGACGGCCTCGGTGACGCCGGCCTCGGCGAGGCGGTCGAGCACGTGGTCGAGCAGCGGACGGCCCGCGACGCGCACCAGCGGTTTGGGCTGAGTCTCCGTCAGCGGGCGCATGCGCAATCCAAGACCGGCGGCGAGGACCATGGCTTTGTGCGGCTGGACGGGCATCTTCGAAGCATCTCGATCAAAGGTGGTCGACGCGAATCATACCACGCAAATTCATCTATCGTCTCGGTCGGTTGCGATAGCCTGAGGGGATGACGAATGTGCGACGACGGCCGCGTCGTCGTGACGCAAGATGCCGCAGCGGTCCGCGTCAGGCCTCGGCGGCCGCGCGCTTGTTGGCCTTCTTCTTGCCCTGTTTCAGGAAGGTGACGCCGATCTGGTCGCCATTGACCCAGGCCAGCTCGCAGCGCCGGTAGGCGAGGCCGGTCGACGACAGCAGCAGGAAGAATTCCTTCAGATGCAGTCCCTCGACGGAGCCCTCGACGGTCAGCTTGGCGCCGGTCTCGGAGACATCCTCGATGGTGCAGTTGCGCCGCCAGGTGCCGTCGATGCCCATCATGAAAGCCGGGATGCCGCGCTCGAAGACGACGCGCTCGCCCTTCATTCGCTCTGCCATCGCAACCTCCATCCACGCGGCGCAGCCGGACACCGCGGCGGCAGGGTAAAGGGAGACGGCTAAGAACCGGTAAAGCTACGGGGGATGCCGGGAAGCGTGTGGCTCGGCCACCCTCCCCCTCCAGACAGGGGCGATCGCACGCGAAGCGGGCGAGCGGGGTTGGGGTGAAGCCAAGGGCGACGGCGGATGTGGAGAGATCACCCCGCCCCGCTGCCCTCGCTGCCGCGAGTGCGTCGACTCTCCCCCTCCAGGGGAGGGTGACAGTGAGCGTTGATTGTCAGTCTTCAGAAAACGGTCGCGCTCACGCCACGCCCACCGGCGGCGGCACGTTCGCCGCGTACCAGTCGCGCAGCGGATCCAGGACCGGATGGCACAATGAGCGGTGCAGATAGTCCCAGATGCGGGGCTGGTGCTTGAGGTATTGCGGCTTGCCGTCGCGGCGGTTGAGGCGGGCGAAGGTGCCGAGCAGGCGGGTGTTGCGCTGGGCGGACATGATCGCGTAGTGCGCGGCGAATTCCTCCGCGTCGAACGCGGTGGACGCCGCCTGGCGCGCGGCGATGTAGCGCGTGCGCAGTGCCTGCTCGATGTCCGCCGGCACGTCGATGCGCGCGTCCTGCGCCAGCGACACCACGTCATAGGCCGGCGGGCCCATCACGGCGTCCTGGAAGTCGATCACGCCGACCCGGGCGATGCCCTCGCGGGCCGGCAGCCACAGCAGGTTCGGCGAGTGATAGTCGCGGATCACCCAGGTCGGCCTTGCCGCCAACGGCGCGTCGAGCAGGTCGCGCCAGAGCTCCAGGAATTCGGCGCGCAGCACCTGCGACGGCGCGACGCCGCGGTCCGGCAGGTACCATTCGAGCATCAGGCCGATCTCGATCAGCATGGCGTCGGCGTCGAAGGTCGGGACGGTGTAGGTGACCTGCGGCGCCAGCGGCAGCACCGATGGCACGTCCTGCGCATGCAGCGCGGCCAGCAGGTCGGTCGCCACTTCGTAGCACTCCACGATCGGTCGCGGCGGATCGCCTTCGATCACGCCCTCGCGCCCGAGATCCTCGGTGATGAGAAAGCCATGGTCGAGATCGGCGTCGTTGATCTTCGGCGCCGAGATGCCGCGGCCGCGCAGCGCGCCGGCAATGGCCACGAAGGGGCGGACGTCCTCGGCGAGATGCACGGCGCCGCTATAGGATTTGCCGTTGTAGATCGCCGGCCCATCGGGCCGCCTCGGCGAGTTCATCAGGATGAAGACGCGCTCGCCCTTATAGAGCCGCGCATAGGACCGGGTCGAGGCATCGCCGGCCATCCGTTCACGGCGGGATTTGGCGTGGCCGGCCTCGGTGAGGAATTCGCGCAGGACCTTGAGACGCGCGACGATCGCGGCGGCCTTGCCGGTACCGGTGATCTCGGCGCTGCGCGCGGTCTCGCCCTGGGATGCATCGTGGCGCAGCGCGATGTCGATGCGATCATGCGGCAGCTCGTCGCCGGCGCGTTCCGGCCATTCGATCAGCACCACCGTGGCTTCGGGCAGCGGTGACAGGCCGATCTCCTCCAGCTCCGACGCATCGCTGATGCGGTAGAGATCGGCATGCACCAGCGCGAAGCTCGGCAGCTCGTAGCTTTGCGCCAAGGTGAAGGTCGGGCTCGGCACTTCGAGCTCGGCATCATCGGCGAGGTAGCGGATCATCGCCCGTGCCGCGGCGGTCTTGCCGGCACCGAGATCGCCCGTGAGCGTGATCAGCACGCCCGGGCCGATCAGCAAAGCGAGGTCGGCCATCAAGGCGGCGGTCGCGGTCTCATCCGCCAGCGCGGTGGTGAATGTCAGTCGGTCCGTCATTCCGCGGCGTTGCGTTGCGCGATGTGGTCGGTCGGGAAGTCACAGGTGACCGTGGTGCCCTTGCCCACCACCGAATCCATCCGCACCTTGCCGCCATGCAGCTCGACGAAGGAGCGCACCAGCGACAGGCCGAGTCCGGCGCCGCGATGGCGCGAGCCCTGCGAGCGGCTGACGAACCAGTCGAACATCTGGTCCTTGAGATCGGGCGGAATGCCGGGTCCGGAATCGGTGACCGAGAACGCGACGCTGTGGTCGGTTCGGCGGGCGCTGACCAGGACGGTCGAATCCTGCGGCGAGAAGCCCACCGCATTGGCAAGCAGATTATAGAGCACCTGCACGACGCGGCGCTCGTCGCCGACGAAGGTGCCGACATTCGGATCGACCTGGACCTTGAGGCGGATGCGGTCGGTGGCCAGCCGGTCCTGCACGCCTTCCGCCGCAGCCTCGATCGCCTTGGCGGCGTCGACCGGCCCGAGCTCGAGCTTCATCGCGCCGGCGTCGATGGTGGCGAGGTCGAGAATGTTGTTGGTGAGGGCCAGCAGCGCGTTGGTCGATTTGGTGACGTAGTCGAGATATTCGGCCTGCTTTGGCGTCAGCGGCCCGGTCGATGGGTCGGACAGGAAATGCGCGAAGCCGATGATGGTGGTCAGCGGCGCGCGCAGCTCGTACGAGACGTGGTGGACGAAGTCGATCTTCATCTGGCCGGCGGCTTCCAGCGCCTCGTTGCTCTCGCGCAGCGCGCGCTCGACATTCTCAGTGTCGGTGATGTCCTGGAAGGTCAGCATGGTCGCGCCGTCGGGCAAGGGGCGGCTCATGCAATCGAGGACGCTGCCGTCCTTGCGCTCGAGTTTCAGCGCGATGTCGAGACGGTTCTCGATCGAGGTGATGGCCTCGCGAATGGTGCGCCAGGCAACGGCGTCGTCGTACAGCGAGCGGCACCACGACTCGACGGTGTCGATATGCGGATGCTCGCGCAGCTGATCCGGCGACAGCCGCCACATCTTGGCGAAAGCGGGATTGAACAGCTCGACGCGGCCATTGGAGCCGAACACCGCGACGCCTTCGGCCAGGCTGTCGAGCGTCTCGCGCTGGACCCGGATCAGTCCGTCGAAGCGGCGGGCGAGCGCGAAGCTCTCGGTGACGTCGTCGAACAGATAGGTCACCCCGCCTTCCGGATTGGGCGTGGTGACGACGGAGAGCGCGCGGCCATCCGGCAGGAACCAGGTGTCCTTGGCGGCCTCGACGGCGCGATAGGCCTCGTGCAGCTTGGCCTTCCAGGCGCGGAAGTCAGCCTGCTCGGGCAATTTGCGTGCGGCGCGCAGGCGGTCGAGCACCGAGGAATCGTCCGGTTGGCTGTCGAGGAAGGCGGAATCGAGATCCCACAGGCGGCGATAGGAGTCATTGTAGAACGAGAGCCGGCGTTGGCCGTCGAACACGGCGACGCCGGATGACAGCTGGTCGAGCGTGCGGCGATGCGCCTCGGCCATGCGCACCAGGGCGGTGCGCAGCGCTGCAGCCTCGCTGGCATCGATGGCGACGCCGGCGCTGCCATTACTCAGCGTGAAGGCGTGCACATCGTGCATGCGGCGCTCGCCGCCGGTCACGATCGGCAGCCGGCCCTCGAAGCGGCCGGCGGCGCCAAGCGCGCGCTGCAGGTCGGTGCGGTCGGCGGAATCGAGCAGTTCGAGATTGCGGCTGATCGCGTCGGGGACGTCACGGGCGTCGGCGGCGCGCGCATAGGCGGGGTTGACATAAGTGAGCGCGCCATTGGCCTGTCTCGCCCAGACTGGCCAGGGCAGGGCAGCGGCGAGCGCGCGCAGCGACTCGGTCTCCTCGCCGAGCGCCTTGAACCTCAGCTGGGTCTCGGCGAGCTCGCGGCGCAGGCCCGATAATTCGCGGATGCGCACGATGGCCTGGCCGCCAATGGCCCGGCCCATCGCTTCGATGGCATGGCCATGCGAGCTGGTGAGATGCAGCAGGAAACCTTCGCCGGCCTCGCGCAGCGCATCGACCGCGCGATCGAGCTGCAGCGCCGGCTCCGGCGGCAGCCAGCTGCCAAAGGCGAGGATGCGTTGCGGCTGATCCTGCGGCACCAGCATCGCGGTGTCGCCGGAGATCTGCGGGCGATGGCCGCCGGCCGGCCAGGCGATCAGGATCTGCGGCTCGGCAAACAGCAGCGCGCGGTAGCGATCGGCTTGCAGCTGCAGTGCGGCGACATCGGCGCGCAGCCGCGCTTCCTTGCGTGCGGCTGCCAGCCGCGTGCGCACCAGCGCCACGGCTGCGACCACCGAGAAGCCGAGCAGCGCCAGCATCGCCGTCACCTCGGCGACGTCCTGACGGCTCAATTCGAACAGCGTCGTGACTGCATCCGCCGGCACGCCATTGCCTGCAAAACCCGGTGTCGCCGGAGCAAGCGCGGTCGCTGCGAGCCCCAACAGGCCCTTGCGCGCGAGTGACGTGCACGACAGCAGCGTCTGACGCATCACCACGATCACGCCCGACATTTTTGCCCCAAACCGCACGAAGTTCCGCGCGGCGCCGATCGCGTCGACCGCGCCGTTTCACGAATCAATCAACAATACCCGCTTCGGGACTCCAGCGGTAAGAGTCCAGACCGTGAACGGTGGTTGCGTGTGAGGAAAATGCGTCTATCGATCGGCGCTTTCGAGTCCAAATGGTGGCGGTCCGTGTTTCAACGGCCCGTCGAACCGAAGCCTCCGCTGCCGCGCGCCGTCGCCGACAATGTCGTGGTGATCGAAAGCGCGGCGCGCGCCACCGTTGTGATCACCATCTGCGCGATGCGTTCGCCGCGGCGGATCGTAAACGGTTCCTTGCCGTGATTGATCAAGAGCACGCAGATCTCGCCGCGATAGTCCGCGTCGACCGTGCCGGGTGCATTCAGCACGGTGACGCCGTGCCGCGCCGCCAGACCGGAGCGGGGCCGCACCTGCGCCTCGTAGCCGTCCGGCAGCGCGAGCGACAAGCCGGTCGGAACCATCGCGTGACTGCCGGGGTCGAGCACCAGCGGCGCATCGGCGGCCACCGCGGCGAGCAGATCCATGCCGGCGGCATGCGCGGTCTGATAGGCCGGCAGCGGCAGGCCCTCGCCATGCGGCAGGATCTGAACGTCGATCGCAATCGTCTCGGTCACGCGGCGGGTCCTATCGTTCGGGCGATCTCGGCGACCAGAGCGGTCGCGACCTCGTCCTTGGTCATGATCGGCCAGGACGCGACATGGACGCCCTCGGTATCCTTCGTCAAGAGATGCACGGTGTTGCGGTCGCCGCCCATCACCCCGGTCGCGGGCGAGACGTCGTTGGCGACGATCCAGTCGCAGCCCTTGCGCGCGAATTTGGCCTTGGCGTTGTCGATCAGATGCTCGGTCTCTGCGGCGAAGCCGATCACCAGCCCCGGCCGCCTCTCCTTCAGATTGGAGATGGTCGCGAGGATGTCCGGGTTCTCGACCAGCGTGAGCGGCGGGATCGCCGTGTCGGTCTTCTTCAGCTTCTGGTCGCCCTCATTGGCGACGCGCCAGTCGGCGACCGCCGCGGCGAAGATCGCGACATCGGCGGGCAGCTCGGCCTCGACCGCGTCGAGCATCTGCCGCGCCGACTCGACATGCGTGACCCGGACCCCCTTGGGATCGCTCAGCTCGACCGGACCGGCGATCAGCCGCACGTCGGCGCCGGCCGCCTGGGCGGCCGCGGCGATCGCGAAGCCTTGCTTGCCGGAGGAACGGTTGGCGATGTAGCGCACCGGGTCGATCGCCTCATGGGTCGGCCCGGCCGTGATCAGCACCCGGCGGCCGGCCAGCGGGCGCGGCGTCGGCGGCTTCAGCATCGCCACCACGGCGTCGGCGATCTCGGTCGGCTCGGCCATGCGGCCGACGCCAGCCTCGCCCTTCTCCGCCATCTCCCCGGCATTCGGCCCGATCATCTGGATGCCGTCGCGCTGCAGCGTGGCGGCGTTGCGGCGCGTTGCCGGGTTGCTCCACATCATCGGGTTCATCGCCGGCGCCAGCAGGATCGGCCGGGTTGCCGCGAGCAGCACGGCGCTCGCAAGGTCGGAGGCCAAGCCCTGCGCCATCTTGGCCATCAGGTCGGCGGTCGCGGGCGCCACCACGATCAGGTCGCAGTCGCGCGCCAGCCGGATGTGGCCGACATCGAACTCGCTGCGTGCGTCGAACAGGTCGGTGAAAACGCGCTCGCCCGACAGCGCTGATGCGGCCAGCTCGGTGACGAATTGCGTCGCCGCCTTGGTCAGCACGCAGCGGACCTGGATGTGGCGCTCCTTCAGCCGCCGGATCAGGTCGAGCGACTTGTACGCGGCGATGCCGCCGCCGATGATCAGGGTGACGCGGGCCTCGCGTGCGACGCCGGGCTGCGGCACCATCGGCTCGGGCGGGGGGGCCGGCGTGGGCGGCGCCGACGGCGGTTCGGACGGGTCTGCCGGCTCGATCAGCCCGCGCAGGATGACCCGGACTTCCTCCTCGACGGAGCGGCCATTCTGCGCCGAGCGCAGCCGCAGATAGGTCTTGAGCGTCTCGTCGAGCTTGCGGATGGTCAGGCTGGCCATGACCGCCTCCCCAGCATTGTTGTTATGAGAGCAATGCTAGCAAAACTTGCAGGCAGTGCAATCATATTTCGAGAAGCTGAGATGAGCTGTGGCCGAGCAGGCGGTCTGCTCCCTCTCCCCGTTCTTGCGGGGAGAGGGTCGGGGTGAGGGGCAGAGCTGCGCCGTGCTCGCGGTGAGAGCTGGGCTCTCAGGGCGTCACAGCCGGAGCACCGCGAACAGGATACCGATGAAGGTCAGCGCGATGACCCACAGCGCGATGGCGCGCCAGCGGCTCTTCTTGCCTTCGGTGCGGCCCATCGCGGCGATGGTCTCGGGCGACAGGCGCAGACCGTCGCGGGTCATGGTTTCCATGTGCTCGAGCACGGCGGCGGCGCGGGCGGCGAGCACCGGCAAGGTCGCGGTCAGCCGGGCGAGCTCGCCGATGCCGGTGACGGCGCCCTCGATGCGGCCGATGGGGCCGAGATTGCGCTCGATCCATTCGCGCACCACGGGATCGGCGATCTTCCAGATGTCGAGCTTGGGATCGAAGCCGCGCGCGACACCCTCGACCACCACCATGGTCTTCTGCAGCAGGATCAGTTCGGGCCGGGTGCGCATGTCGAACAGGCCGGTGACCTCGAGCAGCAGGGTCAGCAGCTTGGCCATCGAAATCTCTTCGGCCGTGCGGTTGTGGATCGGCTCGCCGATGGCGCGGATGGCCTGCGCGAAATTCTCCACCGAATGATGTGGCGGCACGTAGCCGGCCTCGAAATGCACCTCGGCGACGCGGCGATAGTCGCGGGTGATGAAGCCGAGCAGGATTTCGGCGAGGAAGCGCCGCTCCTTCATGCCGAGCCGGCCCATGATGCCGAAATCGACCGCGACCAGGCGTCCCTCCTTGTCGAGGAACAGATTGCCCGGATGCATGTCGGCATGGAAGAAGCCGTCGCGCAGCGCGTGGCGCAGGAAGCTCTGGATCACCTTGCGGCCGATATCGGGCAGGTCGACGTCGGCCTGGGCGAGGCGGGCGTGGTCGTTCAGCGCGATGCCGTCGATCCACTCCATGGTCAGGACGTTGTTGGCGGTGCGGTCCCAGTCGACGGTCGGCACGCGGAAGTCCGGATCGTCGCGCGTGTTCTCGGCCATCTCCGACAGCGCGGCGGCCTCGAGCCGCAGATCCATCTCCATCGCGACCGAGCGCGACATCGTGTTGATGACCTCGACGAGGCGCAGCCGGCGCGCTTCCGACGAATGCGCCTCGGCCTTCTCGGCGACGAAGAAGAAGTCCGAGAGGTCGCGGCGAAACCGCGCGGCCACGTTCGGCCGAAGCACCTTGACGGCGACGGCGTGGCGGATGCCGTCGCGCTCGACCTCGCCGCGATGCACCTGGGCGATCGAGGCGGCGGCTACGGGGGCGCTGAGCGAGACGAACACCTGGCTGATCGGCCGCTCCAGCGCGGTCGCGATGACGGCTTCGGCCTCGGCCTGCGGAAACGGCGGCAGCCGGTCCTGCAAGGATTCGAGATCGCGCGCCATGACGACGCCGACGACGTCGGGCCGGGTCGCCAGGAACTGGCCGAGCTTGAGATAGGCCGGCCCCATCCGCTCCAGCGCGCGCGACAGCCGTGGCCCGGACTTGGCGCCGGGACGTTCGACAAGACGCGCCAGCTTGAGCGCAAGTTGGCCGGGCGGCGGCGCCAGGCTCGGGTCGACGGCACCGAACACACCCTCGCGCGCGAACACGAAGGCGGCCCGGGCGAGCCGCGTGATATGGGTCAGTGCGGAGATCACAAACGCCAGCCGGAATGAAGCGCGACGATGCCGCCGGAGAGGGTCTGCCAGGAGACGCGCGAGAAGCCCGCCGCCGAGATCATCTCGGCGAAGGCATTGGGACGCGGAAACTGGCGGATCGATTCGACGAGATAGCGGTAGGACTCGGCATCGCCGGTGACGGCGCGGCCGAGCTGCGGGATCACGTTGAAGGAGAACAGGTCGTAGAGCTTGTCGAGCCCGGGCACTTCGACGGTGGAGAATTCCAGGCACAGAAAGCGGCCGCCATGCTTGAGCACGCGATAGGCCTCGGCGAGCGCCAGCTCGATCTGCGGCACGTTGCGAATGCCGAAGGCGATCGTATAGGCGTCGAAGGACCGGTCGGGAAAGGCGAGCTTCTCGGCATTGCCCTCGACGAACGAGACCTTGTCCTCGAGATATTGCTTCAGCGCGCGCTGGCGGCCGACCTCGAGCATGTCGCCATTGATGTCGCAGACGGTGGCATGGAAGCCTGCGCCAGCCTTCCTGGCGGCACGGAAGGAGATGTCGCCGGTGCCGCCCGCGACGTCGAGCAGCGCGAACGGCGCAGCGCTCTTCGGCGGGTTCAGCGTGTTGATCATGATGTCCTTCCAGACGCGGTGCAGTCCTGCAGACATCAGGTCGTTCATCAGGTCATAGCGCTGTGCTACGCTGTGAAACACATCGTTCACCAGCGTCTGCTTCTCGCCCAGCGGCACGTCCCTGAAGCCGAAATGAGTGGTCTGGTCCGTCTGATCCATCACCCTTACTCCGATACGGCACCATAGCGCCGCTGCGGCCAAGGCGCTATCACGTCAGCTGGACAAGGTGAATGGTCGTGGACGCAAAAGGTGAAATGAACCGGCATGCCTGAGCTGCCCGAAGTCGAGACCGTCCGGCGCGGGCTGCAGCCGGTCATGGAGGGGGCCAAGATCGTCGCCGCCGAGGCGCGGCGCGGCGATCTGAGGTTTCCGTTCCAGCCCGATTTTGCGAAGCGCCTGCAGGGCCAGACCGTCAGGGGGCTCGGCCGCCGCGCCAAATATCTGCTGGCGGACCTCAGCTCAGGCGACGTGCTGCTGATGCATCTCGGCATGTCCGGATCGTTCCGGGTCATCAAGCAGGACGACGAGGAGACGCCGGGCGAGTTTCATTATCCGCGCGGCAAGGACAGCGTGCATGACCACGTCGTGTTTCACATGTCCTCGGGGGCCGACATCGTGTTCAACGATCCGCGCCGGTTCGGCTTCATGAAGATCATCGGCCGCGGCGAGATCGAGCGCGAGCCGCATCTGAAGGATCTCGGGCCGGAGCCGCTCGGCAATGAATTCGACGCCGCGATGCTGGCAACGGCTTGCGCCGGCAAGAAGACGAGCCTGAAGGCGGCGCTGCTCGACCAGCGCGTCGTCGCCGGGCTCGGCAACATCTATGTCTGCGAGGCGCTGTTCCGCGCGCATCTGTCGCCGCGGCGGCTGGCGGCGACGCTCGCCACCAGGAAGGGCGAGCCGACCGATCACGCCAGGCGGCTGGTCGAGGCGATCCACGCCGTGCTCAACGAGGCGATCCGCGCCGGCGGCTCATCGCTGCGTGATCACCGGCAGACGAGCGGCGAGCTCGGCTATTTCCAGCACTCGTTCCAGGTCTATGACCGCGAGGGCGAACCGTGCCGGACCGACGGCTGCGGCGGCGTGGTGAAGCGCTTCGTGCAGAACGGCCGCTCGACCTTCTGGTGCCCGAAGTGCCAGCGATGAGGTGACGGCTGGCGTGCCTGAACGGACCGCGGTGCGCTTGTAGGGGCAGGGGGCCGGCGTATACTGCTGCCATGGCTGTCAGCGCGCCCGAATTGAAGGCATTCCTGCTTGCCACGCCGTTCTTCGGCGGCCTGTCGGATTCGAGCCTCGATCTGCTGGTCGCGCGGCTGGTCGAGCGCCGGTTTGCGAGCGGAGATACTATCGTCGCTGAGGGCGAGCCGGGACGCGCGATGTTCGTCGTGCACAGCGGGACGCTGGGCGTCAGCGAGCGCCTGGACACCGGCGGCGTCATCAGGATGTCGAGCCTCACGCCCGGCGACTTCTTCGGTGAGATGACCTTGCTGGAAATGCAGAACAGGTCGGCCACGGTGGTCGCGGAAACGCCGACCGTGCTGTACGAGCTCACAGCGCGAGAGCTCTATGCATTCTACAAGGCCGACATCCACGCTTATGTGATCGTGATGCAGAATATCAATCGCGAGCTATGCCGCCGGCTGCGTCGTGCGGACGCGCGCATCAAGGCGCTGGAGATGCGGGAGGCGGGATCGCCGTCGGTCCGCGGTGACGCCGGACTGCTATAGACCGGCGTCCCAGGATGAACTCGCCTCGTTCGCCGAGGTCGCGACGGCGTTGGTCCGCAGGGAATGCCGCTCGGTCCGTGGCGAGAGCCGCATACGCGACTCGTCACCTTCGATCAGTCGCGTCTCGACCCACTGCCACAGCAGCCGGATCTCGCTGGCCGATTTTCCACTGGCATGGAATTCGGTGACTCCCAATCCGGCAGCCAGCGCATCCTGGTGATCGTTGCGCAAGGTGACCAGTGGTTTGGCGACGACATCGGCGAGATCGCGATCGTTGTGACACAGCGCGTTCGCCGCTTCGCTGGCGCGCGGGCCACGATGCGGCGCCTGGTTGAGCACAAAGGCGAATCGCCGGTGGCTGGCCCGGATGATCTTCACGGTCGGCGCCGATGCAATGATGTCCGCGACACAGGGGCGCGCCGGCACCAGGCACAGATCGGCCTGCTCGATCGCGGCGCGGGTCAGTTCATTGATGCCGCTCGACGTGTCGATGACGGCGAGCGTGACGCCGCCGCGCGCGAACGCATCGAGGCGGCGAGCGATATCAGCAGGCTGTTGAATGGGTTCGACGAGGGGTTCGGCCAGTCCGCGGCAGCTCTGCCAATACGACAAGGTGCCCTGCGGATCGGTCTCGATCAGGCGAACAATTTCGCCGGCCTGTTGTGCGGCCACGGCCAATCCCATTGCGAGCGTACTCTTGCCGCTGCCGCCCTTCTGCGTGGCCAATACGATCGTGCGCATCATGCGATCCCCCGCTGGTCCGCAAAAGCCGGTTGCAGACCCCCGCAACGGAAGCACCATTCGAACCGTCGGCAGGATTGCCGCTGATCGCTCGCCTGTGAGCGGATCGACTCGAATGGGATGGCTCGAATCGCAAGCTTTTACGTCCCGCAGCAACTATGACACTTGTGTGACGGATGTAAATGTCAGACGGCGGCAGGCCGCGCCACGCAAAGTTGATAGTTGTGTGACGTGGGTCGTATCATCCGATCGCGTTTGCGGATGAGGACGCGCAAAATATCCGGCCGCTCGTTTGGCGAGCGGCCGGATAAGCGGCGAATGATTTGCGTGTGCGTAGCGCGGCGTAGCGCCGGGAGCGCTGCCTACAGTCCGGCTTTCCAGTTGATGCCATTGTCGGCCCAGGTGGGATAGACCCGGGTCACCGGCAGCTTGGGTTCTTCGGCCGGCGGCGTCAGCAGGATCGGGAATTCGACCTCGGCGTGCTCGCTCGCCTCCTTCAACTCGCCTGCCTCATGCATGACGTGGTCGCCGGCGAGCTTGCCGGCGGTCCAGCGCCACAGGCTCTTGATCTCCTGCGCGGACTTGCCGCTCGGATCGAACTCGCTGACGCCGAGGCCGGCGGCGAGCGCATCCTGGTGGTCGTTGCGCATCATGATGAAGGGTTGCGCCAGCACCTCGGCAATGTCGCGCGGCGCGTCGGCATCGAGCGCCGTGGTCGCATCGGTGATGCGGTGGCCGCCGCGGATCGGGGCCTGGTTGAGCACGAAGGCGAACGGCTTGCGCCAGGCTCTGACGACGCTGAGCGTCGGCGCGGTGGCCTCGATGTCAGCGACGCTCGGGCGCGCAGGGATCAGGCAGAGATCGCAATAACGGATCGCCGCAGTGGTCGACGCAGTGATGCCCGCTCCGGTATCGATCACGCAGACAGTCACGCCGTCGCGGGCGAGCGCATCGAGGCGAGTCTCGATCATCTTCGCGTCATAAACGGCTTCGACGATCGGCTCGCCCGTCGTGCGGCGCGCCTGCCATTTCGACAGCGTGCCCTGGCGATCGGTCTCGATCACGCGCACTCTATGGCCAGCCTGCTGCGCAGCCACGGCCAGACCAATAGCCAGCGTGCTCTTGCCGCTGCCGCCCTTCTGCGTGGCCAAAACGATCGTGTACATCGGGAGACAGTCCTTCGGATGTTGACGGAACCAATGAGAACGCCAAAGCTGAGCGCATCGCGGAAACGCGGTGCAGAGCTATTCTCGCTCAGGACAGTCCCGGCCCGATCCGACGGAGAACGAGGGATCGCGGTGGTCCGAATCAGCACGCCGACAAAACTGTTCGAACTATTTCACGCGCGGCCTGGGCTTGCACAGACCGGTTGACTACGGCGGGAGCCGTTCCGAGTTGATAGCAAGGTGCTAGGAAGTCAGCGGCTGCGTGCCGCGGGCAAGGGTTCGGCATCGTCGAGTATCCTCCCGTGCAGTCGCGATCCTGCACGTCAGATCCTCGCCGGCCGCCGTCGGGCCCTTAATTTTTTCTAAAATGTCATGCTTAATTTTGCGTAAACGCCGCGGTCAACGCACCGCAGCGCAGCGGCGACGCGTCACGCCTCATCGGCGAAAACGTCGATGTCGAGACTGCGCAGCAGATGATGCTGCTGGCTCGCCGAGATCTGCAGGCCCGAGACGCTCTTGATGTCCTGCAGGTCGAAACCCGTGAGGTCGGCGCCGCGCAGGTCGGCTCCCGAGAGGTCGGCCAGACGCAAGGCCGCATGGCTGAGATCGCTGCCGCGCAGCGAGGCGTTGACCAGCGAGGTGCCCTGCAGCTCCGCGCCGGAGAGATCGCAGTCGAGAATCCGGAGCGAGGACAGGTCGGTTTCGCGCAGCACCGCATTGTCCATCCGGCAGCGCTCGAACGTGCCCGCCAGCCGCACCGGCTTCTTCGACCTGGTGCGCGCCGACGAAAAGGCAAAGGCCGGCTTCTCGAACATCACGCCGGACATCCGGCAATCGGAAAACGTGACGTCCCATAGCTCGCAGGCATTGAAGGTCGTGAGCATCAGGTCACAGTTGCGAAAGACCGCGCCGCGAAGGTCGCAGAAGCGGAACGTGCAGCCCTGGGCGCGTTCGGCGTCGAAGAAGCGGCATTCCTCGAACCGGGCGCCCGAGAAATTCACGTTCGCGAATTCGCAGCGGCTGAACCGGGTCGTCGTCCATCGTGACAGTGCGAGTCCACCGCCGACAAAGCGGGTGGAATCGGCGCTGCAGTTCATGAATTGCGCCGAGTCGGGCGTGTCGTCATCGAAGCTGAACTCCGAGAGGTTCGTGGCCGTCAGGCTGGCGTTGCGCTGCAAGGCGCGGCGCAGGGCGTCGTGGTCGTGCTCTGACATCGTCGCCGCTCCGCGCTTGGACGATGGCGCTATTTGCGCACGCAGATGACCCGCACAGTGGCGGCCTTGGCGTCGAGCGACGTGCCGTCAGGCGTGACCCCGTGCGCCTTCAGAAAGGCGCGCGTCGCCTCCGCGCTGACCATTACGGCCTGCGTCGCCGGGATCATGGCCGTGCCGGCGAGCAGGCCGGGCTTCAGCAGCGTGATGCCGGCGAAACGGCCGTCGCCATCCAATGCGGCGCCGCCGGAGAAGCCGAGGCCCGGCGCCGGCGCGAGCGCGGCATCGCCGCTGCCAACGCCGGCGAGTTGCGCCTTCACGGTGCTGATCGCAGCGCCGCCGCCCTGGCTCTGCGGATCGGCGATGCCGACGATGTCGATGGATGATCTGGCGCTGCCGCCCGACAGCGCCAGCGGTTTCAGGCCGCGCGCGCCGTAGATCCGCAGCAGCGCCAGCCCGCGTTCCTTGTCCTCGGCCACGCGCTCGGCATGGCCGAACCCCGGGATGGTGAGCGCCACGCAGCCATCGCTGACCTCGCGATCGGTGATGATGGCGCCGTCCTGGGTCGCGATGATTCCGGTGCCGTAGTCGACGCTCCGCCGCGGTGCCGGCGCAGCGGCTTGCGTCGCCGGGAACGGGGTGAAGGCGCTCGACATCGCGATCACGACCGGCTCGACGGTGTTCTCGGTGGCCTGGTCGTAGAGGATGGTCAGGATGCGGACCTCGTCGCCCTTGAAGGTGCCGCGGATGTAAAATTTCTTCAGGTTCTGCAGGCCGGAGAGCACGAAGAAGTCAGGCTTGACGACGCTGTAGTCGACGGTGCGGCCGGGCTCCTTCTTCTCGCGGTCGGCCAGCGCCGCACTGGTCGGGCTGGCCTCCTTGCGGCGTGACAGCACGACCTGCACGGTGCCGGTGGGCGAACTCCATTTCGAGCCGGTGCCGTCGCTGCTCTGCTGCGGCACCAGCCTGGTGGGAATGCCCAGGCGCGCGCCGCTGACCGGTTCGGTCACGAGCTTCCAGCCGACGCTCTCCTGCTTGCGGCGGGCGGTGTCGGCAAGCACGGCGCGCTCCTGCGGATTGAGCACGCCGGTCGGCTTGCCGCCCTTGAGCTTCTGATACTCCTTGATCGCGTTGACCATGCGCTCGCTGACGTCGCCGGTGATGGCGCCGTTGTACTGGCCGACCCAGGCGAGATCGGATTGCAGCGCAAGCCGTTCGGCCTGTCCCATTGCATTGGCGGTGTCGGCCGGCGCCTGTACGCCGGGCCGGACCGGCTGGGTCGCGACGGGCTTGGGCTTGGCGCCCGGCAGCACGCCCTGCGCCGCCGGCGCGGGTGTCGCCTGTGCCAGGGCCGGTCCGCATGCGCTGATCGCGCCCGCGCAGATGAAGGTTGCCGTGGCCAGCCGTCTCATGACAAATCCCGCTGCTCTTGCCGCTGACATAAATAAGCACATCTGCTTGGTCGGTCACAATCCGGCGAGGGTTCAGTGTGGGGATCCGCGATCTCCATCACGGCCGACGGCGATGCGGCAGCGAAAGGACGTTGTGCAGAGATGCTGAGCGACGAGGAATTGGAGCGCTACGCCCGTCATATCGTGCTGCGCGATGTCGGGGGGCCCGGACAGGCGGCACTGAAGCGCGCGTCGGTGCTGGTGATCGGCGCGGGCGGACTCGGCGCGCCGGCCCTGATGTATCTCGCAGCTGCCGGTGTCGGCACCATCGGTATCGTCGATGACGACGTGGTGTCACTGTCGAACCTGCAGCGGCAGGTGATTCACACGACGCCCGATATCGGTCGGCCCAAGGTCGAGAGTGCCGCGGAACGCATCACCGCGCTGAACCCGCATGTCTCGGTCATCGCGCACCGGACCTGGCTCAACGCCGACAATGCGCTCGCGCTGATCGGCGGCTATGATCTCGTGCTCGACGGCTCCGACAATTTCGACACCCGCTATCTCGCCTCCGATGCCTGCTTCCTGGCCGAAAGGCCGCTGATATCAGGCGCGCTCGGCACCTTCGATGCCTCGCTGACGACGATCCGCGCGCATGAGCGCAACGAGAACGGCGAGTTCAATCCGACCTATCGCTGCCTGTTTCCGGAGCCGCCGCCGCCCGGCACGGTGCCGGCCTGCGCCGAGGCCGGCGTCATGGGCGCGCTCGCCGGCATGCTGGGCTCAATGATGGCGCTGGAGGCGATCCGCGAGATCGTCGGGTTCGGTGAGGGTCTCGTCGGCCGTCTCTTGATGCTCGATGCGCGCACCATGCGGTTCGAGACGCTGCGTTATAAGCGAGATCCGGCCAATCCGCTGAATGGCGATGGACCTGTCATCGCGGATCTGAGTGCGCATCGGAAGTAAGTGCCTGCCGAGCCGACAGGCGCGCACCTCACACTCCGCTGTCGTCCTGGACAAGCCCGCCGACGCAATGCGTCGCCGGGCGCTGATCTGGGGGACCCACTCCGTGCTTTCAATCAGGTGCTCGGAACGCGCCGCGCGTGCCTGTTCAGAGATCACGCGGCATGGGTTCCTGCGTTCGCAGGAACGACACCGATTGTGTGGCCGGCCAACGGGCCTACAGCATGCTCGGCAGCACGCGGTCCGGCGGGCGGTGGTTGTCGAGGAAGGTCTTGATGTTGATGATGACCTTCTCGCCCATTTCGACGCGGCCTTCGATGGTGGCCGAGCCCATATGCGGCAGCAAGGTCACCTTGCCGGATTTGGCGAGCCGCACGAGCCGCGGATTGACCGCCGGCTCGTGCTCGAACACGTCGAGGCCTGCACCCGCGATATCGCCGGCCTCGATCAGCCGCGTCATCGTCTCCTCGTCGATCACCTCGCCGCGCGCGGTGTTGACGATGTAAGCATCCTTGCGGATCAGCTTCAGCCGGCGCGCCGACAGCAGGTGGAACGTCGCCGGCGTGTGCGGGCAGTTCACCGAGATGATGTCCATCCGGGCCAGCATCTGGTCGAGGCTTTCCCAATAGGTGGCGCCGAGCTCGTCGGCGATGACGGGCGCGACAGGGCGGCGGTTGTGATAGTGGATCTGCAGGCCGAAGGCGCGGGCGCGCCGGGCCACCGCTTGGCCGATGCGGCCCATGCCGATGATGCCGAGCCTTTTTCCGCCGATGCGATGGCCGAGCATCCAGGTCGGCGACCAGCCTGCCCAGTTCTTGCCTTCGGTGAGGATCGAGGCGCCCTCGATCAGCCGGCGCGGCACGGCGAGGATCAGCGCCATCGTCATGTCGGCGGTGTCCTCGGTCAGGACCTTCGGCGTATTGGTGACGGTGATGCCGCGCGCGACGGCCGCCGCGACGTCGATATTGTCGACGCCATTGCCGAAATTGGCGATCATCCGCAGCTTGCAATCGGGCTGATTCAGAATGTCAGCGCTGATGTGGTCGGTGACGGTCGGAACCAGCACCTCGGCCGTGCGCACCGCGTCGGCGAGCTGGTCCTGGCTCATCGGCTCGTCGTCGAGATTGAGCCGCGCGTCGAACAGTTCGCGCATGCGCGTCTCGACCGAGTCCGGCAGCTTGCGTGTCACGACGACGAGGGGCTTTTTCCTAGCTGACATGTGCTGCTCTCATGAGATCCTTCAGACCTCATTAACCGGGTTCGCCGAAACTACCGTCGTCGTCTGAGAACGGCGTTTCCCTGGACTGGTCGTGTCGGATCTCGCAGGTGGGCCGATCCGTCCCTGACAGGGTTTCGCGAGCGATTCTCAGGCGCTTCCTGGCCGCTTGTGTTCGGTCCTGTCTAGCAGAAGGCCGGGCCAAGACAAGAAGCCAACGGCAGGCCGGGACCTGCGCTGCGGCAAGCCCTCTCTGTGCACGAAGGGGGGCAGCCGAGCGGTTCGATGGGGATCGGGCGAGGGATTGCAGGCGACCAGATCGGCGCGCGGCGATCCTTGCGAGGGAGAGTGAGTTGAGTTCGATGGCGTTGGGGCGTTTCGGGATGGTCGCGGTGCTCATGCTCTGTCTGTTTGACGGGGCAGTCGGCAGCGGCGCTGCGGCAAAGGATGTGACTCTCTCCACCAGCGGCCTGCCTGTGCCGCGTTATGTCAGTCTGAAATCGGATCATGTGAATGTCCGCGCGGGTCCGACCAAGGACAATGACGTGGCCTGGGTCTACACGCGGTCCGGCCTGCCGGTCGAAATCACCGCCGAATATGAGAACTGGCGGCGCGTGCGCGATTCAGAAGGCTCGGAAGGCTGGGTGTATCATTCCCTGCTGTCCGGCCGCCGCACGGCCGTCGTGACCATGAAGAACAAGGATGATCTGGCCGCGGTCTATGACAGCCCGAGCGCGTCCGGCGCGGTGACGGCACGACTGCAGGCCGGCGTCATCGCCCAGGTCAAGAAGTGCAGCAATGGCTGGTGCCGCGTGCTCGGCAACGGCTTCGACGGCTGGATCGAGCAGCAGCGGCTATGGGGCGTCTACGCCGACGAGCAGGTGAACTGACGCCCGCCACAGGCCGGTCCGGCGTGTTGCATGCCGCGTGACGCAATTCCGCTGCTGTGCAGACAACAAAATGCCCGCCATCAAGGCGGGCATAGCGAAACGCTGCGCTCCGGACCGGTCTGCTCAGCGCTTTTTGCGCAGCCGGACCACCATGTCGATCCGGGCGATCTCGTAGCCGTCCGGAGCCTCGGGCAGCTTCGACAGCGCGAGATGCTGATCCGGAATATCGACCAGCTCGTGGTTGTTCTCGAGGTAGAAATGGTGATGGGCGGTGACGTTGGTATCGAAATAGGTCTTGGTGCCGTCAACGCTGACCTGGCGCAGCAGTCCTGCGTCCGTCAGCTGGTTCAGCGTATTATAGACCGTGGCGAGCGAGACCGGCACCTTCGCCAGGGTCGCTTCCTCGTAGAGCATTTCGGCCGTCAGGTGCCGCGCACCCTTGCCGAACAGCAGCCAGCCCAGCGCCATGCGCTGGCGCGTCGGGCGTAGCCCGGCCGCCTGCAGCATCTCGTTGACGTCGTGCCACGGACAGCCGTTAAGAGCCGGCTGACGTCCGCTCCCAAGACCTTCCGGGGTACCCCGGTCATGGCCACTCATCGAGGCGTTGTTGCTCGCATCCACTTCAAGCACCACAGAATTCGCTCTCATCCACAACTGATATAGGGACGAAGTCGGTCAGATGCAAGCTTATCGCAACTGACCGATCTAGAACGCCCCTAAACTGCGTCTGGCGCCCGGCCCGGTTGCGGACCGGGATTCTGCAGCGATTTAGCGGGACACCCGCATTGACGCCGCAAACCCCTATGTTAGAGAGCGCCCGGACCCGATTTGCCTGCGCTGGCGAGCGTGGCGGGCTCTGGTGGCCGCATTCGCGGATACATATGTCGGTCCGCCGGCCCGCTGACAGCGGTCATCTTCGTCTGGCGCGATGGCCCAGCCCTCGTCCCGATGCGATGGCTGAGCAGCCAGGGTGGCGCGAACGGGGCGACGCGCGGGAGGGATCCATGTCGCGCGGCAAAATTTCCACCCAGGGATCGTTGAGAAGGGCCATCAAGCATGCCGGATCGGCGCAGCGTTTACGAATATGAGGATCTGCTCGCCTGCGGCCGAGGGGAATTGTTCGGCCCTGGCAATGCGCAGCTGCCGCTGCCGCCGATGCTGATGTTCGATCGCATTGTCGAGATCACCGAGACCGGCGGCGAGTTCGGTAAGGGCGTCGTGCGCGCCGAACTCGATGTCAAACCGGATCTCTGGTTCTTTGCCTGCCACTTCAAGAATGATCCGGTGATGCCTGGCTGTCTGGGCCTCGATGCCATGTGGCAGATGGTCGGCTTCTTCCTCGGCTGGAGCGGCGGCGAAGGCCGTGGCCGGGCACTTGGGCTCGGCGATCTGAAGTTCTCCGGCCAGGTCCTGCCGACCGCCCGCAAGGTCGTGTACAATGTCGACATCAAGCGCGTGATGCGCTCAAAGCTGGTGCTCGGCATCGCCGACGGGTGGCTTTCGATGGATGGCGAGATTATCTATCGCGCCAAGGACCTGAAGGTCGGCCTGTTCAAGCAGGGCGCCACGCCATCTTGAACCCGCGGGCTGCGATCACCGACAGTGCAGCAGGCGCGACTGCAACGAGACACATGAGCAAGGCGAGGCGGACATCATGAGGCGGGTTGTCATCACGGGCATGGGCATCGTCTCATCGATCGGCAACAACACCCAGGAGGTGCTGGCGAGCCTGTATGAGGCGAAGTCGGGCATCTCCCGTGCTGAGAAATATGCCGAACTCGGTTTCCGTTCGCAGGTGCAAGGTGCACCGACGCTGAATCCGGCCGATGTCGTCGACCGTCGCGCGATGCGCTTCCTCGGCGAGGGGGCGGCGTGGAATCACGTCGCGATGGAGCAGGCGATCCTGGATGCCGGGCTGGAGCCCAGCGACGTCTCCAACGTGCGCACCGGCATCATCATGGGCTCCGGCGGCCCGTCGACGCGCACGCAGGTCGAAGCCGCCGACATCACCCGCACCAAGGGACCGAAGCGGGTCGGCCCCTTTGCCGTGCCGAAATGCATGTCGTCGACGGCCTCCGCGACGCTTGCGACCTGGTTCAAGATCAAGGGCGTCAACTACTCGATCTCGTCGGCCTGCGCGACCTCCAATCATTGCATCGGCAACGCCTACGAGATGATCCAGTACGGCAAGCAGGACATGATGTTCGCCGGCGGCTGCGAGGAACTCGACTGGACGCTGTCGGTGCTGTTCGATGCGATGGGTGCGATGTCGTCGAAGCACAATGACACGCCCGCGACCGCATCGCGTCCCTATGACGTAACGCGCGACGGTTTCGTGATCGCCGGAGGAGCCGGTGTCCTCGTGCTCGAGGAGCTCGAGCACGCCAAGGCGCGCGGCGCCAAGATCTATGGCGAGATCGTCGGCTATGGCGCGACCTCCGACGGCTACGACATGGTCGCGCCGTCGGGCGAGGGCGCCGAGCGCTGCATGCAGATGGCGCTGTCCACGGTGCGCACCAAGGTCGACTACATCAATCCGCACGCGACCTCGACGCCGGCCGGTGACCCGCCGGAGATCGAGGCGATCCGCAAGGTGTTCGGATCCGGCGAGAAGTGCCCGCCGATCGCGGCGACCAAGGCGCTGACCGGTCACTCGCTCGGCGCCACCGGCGTGCATGAGGCGATCTATTCGCTCTTGATGATGAAGAACGGCTTCATCTGCGAGAGCGCGCACATCACCGAGCTCGATCCCATGTTCGCCGACATGCCGATCGTGCGCAAGCGCATCGACAACGCCAAGCTCGGCACCGTGTTGTCGAACTCGTTCGGCTTCGGCGGCACCAACGCGACGCTGGTCTTCAAGCACGTCGACGCCTAAAATTCCGATAGTCCTGTGTTCCTCGGCGTGAAGCCGGACAACAGCGCGAACGATTTCGCACCGATGTCCGGCTATCGGTGTATTTGAAGCCTGACGATCATCTTGGCTGGGCCGGTCCCGGCATGACGAAGGAGAGACATCATGCAGGGTCTAATGGCGGGCAAGCGCGGTCTGGTCATGGGCATCGCCAACGACCATTCGATCGCCTGGGGCATTGCCAAGACGCTGGCCGCGCATGGCGCCGAAATGGCCTTTACCTATCAGGGCGACGCCCTCGGCAAGCGCGTGCGGCCACTGGCCGCGGAGCTCGGCGTCAAGCATGTGCTGTCCTGTGACGTGGAAGACATTGCCAGCGTCGACGGCGTCTTCGCGGCGCTGCGCGAGGCCTGGGGCGGGCTCGACTTCATCGTCCACGCCGTGGCCTTCTCCGACAAGAACGAGCTGAAGGGCCGCTATGCCGACACATCGCGAGAGAACTTCTCGCGCACGATGCTGATCTCCTGTTTCTCCTTCACCGAGATCGCCAAGCGCGCCGCCGACCTGATGCCGGAGAGCGGCGGCAGCATGATCACGCTGACCTTCGACGGCTCCAACCGCGTGATGCCGAACTACAACGTCATGGGCGTGGCCAAGGCCGCGCTCGAAGCTTCGGTGCGCTATCTCGCCGCCGATTACGGTCGCCGCAGCATCCGCGTCAACGCGATCTCGGCAGGACCTGTGCGCACGCTGGCTGGCTCCGGCATCGGCGACGCCCGTTTCATGTTCGCGTTCCAGCAGAAGCATTCGCCGCTCGGCCGCGGCGTGACCCTGGAGGAGCTCGGCGGCTCCGCGCTTTATCTGCTCTCCGAGCTCTCGGGTGGCGTCACCGGCGAGATCCACTACGTGGATTCCGGCTACAACGTGATCTCGATGCCGCGCCCGGAGGATCTCAAGGGCGAGTAGTCGCCTCGCTCTGGCGGCATAGGCGGATCGTCGGCTGCGCGCCGCCATTTCGGCCTCGTTCAGCAGTCGTGTCTGGCGCTGGCGATGCCCAGTCGATATCACGGCGCGCAGCGCGTCCCCGTCTCACTCGTGTCCGAAATAGGCCGGCAGTCGCTGATCGAGCCGGAATTTGAGCATCGAGCGTGCCATGTCGCGCAGCACGGTGTTGTTGGCCGCGTCGGGCGGGGACGCCGGAAAATTGGCGTTGTCGACATCGCCTGCGCGTGACGGCGGTCCGACGCCGGACGTCAGGCGGGAGAGGAACGATTTCGAGCTCGTCGCAGGCTCGCGCGTCTCGAACGTCGTGCCGTCGTAGAGCCGGATATCCATCATGGTGAAAACATGCGTGTATCGTCCGAGGCCCTCGCCGCGGTTGATGACGCCGATTCCCGTGACCTCGTCATTGGTGGACGGCTCGCTGTCGGTGCGGCGCGTGACAACCAGATAGCTCGCGCAGCGCGCCGTTCCGGCCAGCTTCCTGACGATGGCCGTGAGCGTGCCGTTCTCGGCTCTGATCGGCGGGGATTGATAGTACGAATCGAACGTGCCCTTCGGAACGGCAATGCGGTGGACCCCGGCGTCCCCCGCGGCGGCCTTCACCCGCGCGAAGACGAGATCGTCGAAGCCCCAGGACACCGGCACTTCGGCATAGTCGTCGCCCAGCCGCGTCAGGCCGTTCTTCTGCACCGTGAAGCTGTCGCCGAGGGCGGCGATCACGCCGGTATCGCACGGGCCGCTGTCGCGGAAGTTCGTTGCTGACTTGCCGCCCTTGGCAGGGCTGGCCGCGGCCTTTGGCGTAGGTCTGGCATTCGGTGGTGCCGGCGACGATTGTGCCAGGGCATTGGTGCAGGACCAGAGCATGGCGATGAGCAGCGGCACTGATCGGCGAAAGAAGGTCACAGGGAGAGCTCGTTGCAGCGGGAGAGGGCAAACGGGTGGGGCGCGCCGTCAGACATGGGCGCCTGCATCACTCGATCTTCAGGTAGCTCGGCAGGTCGCGATCGAGCTTCGCGGCGACCAAGGTGCGCAGTCGCTCACGCAGGATAGCGCTCTTGGCCGCGGCCGCCAGCGGCTCGGGAAAGTCTGCATTGTCGAGCTTGTTGAGAGGATCTTCGGTGAGCCTCATGGTCTCGGCAAGCCTGGCGCCTGTGTCGGCTGAGAACGAGCCGATTTTCTCGTAGGACTGGCCGTCGATCAGCGTGATGTTGACATTCGCAAACAGATGCGAGTGCCGGAGGAGTGATCCGAGACCCTGATTATAGGCGCCGATGCCTCTGAGCCTCAGGGTGGTGTTGGGAATGGTCGTCTCGAACTTCGTGACCACGAGATAGCGGGCGCAGTTCGCATTCGTGGTGACATTGCGCACGATCGAGCTCAGGCCCTCCTTCGGATCGGGCAGGAAGCGCGATGTCGGGTGGTAGTAGGGTTCGAACGCGCCCGTCGGATAGCTGATCCTGTGGACAGTCGGGTCGCCGCCCGTGGCTGCACGCACGCGCGCCACTGCGAGGTCGTCCAGTCCCCAGCCCGGCAAGGTGACGTCGTCCTCTTCGGTTTCGAACACTGTCAGACCAAACTTGCTGACCGCGAGCTGGTCGCCGAGCGCCGAAATGACGCCGAGCCGGCACGGACCGCTCTCGACGGCGCTCGGTTTCGCGGCCGACTTGGCTTTGGCCGCCTTCTTGGCTGCGGGCGGGGCCTTCGCCGGCGATGCCGGCGTCGAGGGAGCCTGGGCCCAAGCCGCGGTCGTGAAAGCGGCGGCGAAGGCGATGGGCGCAAGGCGGCGGATCAGCAAGAGCGGCACGGGCATGGTGTATTTCGGGAATGGCGCAGATGTCGGGAACCCGAACTTTGATCGCTTGCGAACGCGGACGCAATGCTTTCCCATCGGCGCGCGCAATATTCGATGCCTGCACGCTCTGTGATCAGGGCGCCGCCGCCTGACGGCCCCGCTTCCAACGATAATATTTCATGATGCGGCCATGGACTGGATCGGCTTCCGCCTTCTCCAGCACGAAGCCTTCGCGCTCGTACCAGCGCCAGGCTTTCGCATTGCCTTCGGCGCAGCGCAGCCAGACTTCGTCGGGCAGCAGCTCACGCGTGAAGGCGAGCAGGCGGCGGCCGAGCGAGCGGCCCTGATGCGACGGCGCGATCATCAGCTGGTCGAGATAGAGCTGCGGGATGTTGATCGCGAGCATCGCCACAAGCTGGCCGCCGTCATCGGCCACGTAGAGACTCCAGCCATTGTGGACTTCGCGTGGCACCCGTTCCTGGAGAGCAGCGAGCAGCTTCTCGCTCGGGACATCCAGCCCGGTCGAGCACCAGCTCGCCATCCAGAGCCTGGCGACGGCGTTGTATTCGTCAGCGCGGGCAGGGCGGATGACCGGCTGGTGGTCCATGGCTGTAACCTCTGATGAGCTCTGAAGCTGACGTAAGCCCTCTCACCCGTCATTGCGAGGAGCGAACCGACGATGCAATCCAGGATCCTCGCGCAGCCCTGGATTGCTGCGCTGACGCGCGCAATGACGCGGACCAGCCGGCAATCGATCACAAAAAAGGGCGGCCCGAAAGCCGCCCTTCGTATCTCCTGCGATGCCCTGCCGGCTTTACTCGCCAGCGGCCTCACGCGGTGCCTCGGCGCCGCCTTCGGCCTTCTGCTTGGCTTCAAGGTCTTCGCCGGTGGTCTGGTCGACCGCCTTCATCGACAGGCGGGTCTTGCCGCGATCGTCGAAGCCGAGCAGCTTGACCTTGACCTTGTCGCCTTCCTTGACGACGTCGGTGGTCTTCTGCACGCGCTTGTCGGCGAGCTGCGAGATATGGACGAGGCCGTCGCGGGTGCCGAAGAAGTTCACGAAGGCGCCGAACTCCATCACCTTGACGACGGTGCCGTCATAGATCTGGCCGATCTCCGGATCGGAGGCGATCGACTTGATCCACTTGATGGCGGCCTTCATCGCCTCGCCATCGCTCGAGGCGACCTTGACGGTGCCGTCGTCCTCGATGTTGACCTTGGCGCCGGTCTTCTCGACGATCTCGCGGATCACCTTGCCGCCGGTGCCGATCACTTCGCGGATCTTGTCGGTCGGGATCTTGAAGGTTTCGATGCGCGGCGCGTATTCGCCGAGCTCGGCGCGCGCAGCGGTCAGCGCCTTGGACATTTCACCCAGGATATGGATGCGGCCTTCGCGGGCCTGGCCCAGCGCAACCCGCATGATCTCCTCGGTGATGCCCTCGATCTTGATGTCCATCTGCAGCGAGGTGATGCCGCTCTCGGTGCCCGCGACCTTGAAGTCCATGTCGCCGAGATGATCCTCGTCGCCTAGGATGTCCGACAGAACCGCGTAGCGGCTGCCTTCCAGGATCAGACCCATCGCGATGCCGGCGGTCGGCCGCTTCAGCGGCACGCCGGCATCCATCAGCGCCAGCGACGAGCCGCAAACGGTGGCCATCGACGACGAGCCGTTGGACTCGGTCACCTCCGACACCACGCGGGTGGTGTAGGGGAACTCGTGATGCGGCGGCAGCACCGGGTGGATCGCGCGCCAGGCCAGCTTGCCATGGCCGATCTCGCGGCGCTTGGTGCCACCGAGACGACCGGTCTCACCGACCGAATAGGGAGGGAAGTTGTAGTGCAGCAGGAACGTCTCTTTGTACGTTCCCGACAGCGCGTCGATATACTGCTCGTCCTCGCCGGTGCCGAGCGTGGTCACGACCAGCGCCTGGGTCTCGCCGCGGGTGAACAGCGCCGAGCCGTGCGCGCGCGGCAGCACGCCGACCTCGCACACGATGTTGCGGACGGTCTTGACGTCGCGGCCGTCGATGCGGCGGCCGGTGTCCAGGATGTTCCAGCGAACGATCTTCGCTTCCAGCTCCTTGAACACGTCGGCAACGCGCAGCTTCTCGTATTTCGGCTCCTGCCCTTCCGGGAAGAAGTAGGACATCACCTTTTCTTTGACCGCGGCGACGGCGGCGTAGCGCTCCTGCTTGACCGGGATCGCATAGGCCTTGCGCAGGTCCTGCTCGGCGATGCCCAGCATTTCCTTCTCGATCGCGCTGTTGTCGATGATCGCGACGTCGCGCGGCTCCTTGGCGGCCTTCTCGGCGAGCTCGATGATCGCGTTGATCACCGGCTGGAAGTGACGGTGACCGAACATCACCGCGCCGAGCATGATGTCCTCGTTGAGCTCCTTGGCCTCCGATTCCACCATCAGCACCGCGTCCGAGGTGCCGGCGACGACCAGATCGAGCTGGGTGTCGGTCATCTCGTCGAGGGTCGGATTGAGGATGTATTCGTCATTGGCGAAGCCGACGCGCGCGGCGCCGATCGGGCCCTTGAACGGCACGCCCGACAGGGTCAGCGCTGCGGAGGCTGCGACCATCGCCAGGATGTCCGGATCGTTCTCCATGTCGTGCGACAGGGTGGTCACGATCACCTGGGTCTCGTTGCGCCAGGCGTCGACGAACAGCGGACGGATCGGGCGGTCGATCAGGCGGGAGACCAGCGTCTCCTTCTCGGTCGGACGGCCTTCACGCTTGAAATAGCCGCCGGGGATGCGACCGGCCGCATAGGCCTTTTCCTGATAGTCGACGGTCAGCGGCAGGAAGTCGACGCCTTCGCGCGGCGACTTGGCGGCCACGACGGTGGCGAGCACGACGGTCTCGCCATAGGTGGCGACGACGGCGCCGTCGGCCTGGCGGGCGATCTTGCCGGTTTCAAGCTTGAGCGGACGTCCACCCCAGTCGATCTCGACGGAATGCTTGGTAAACATGCGTGTCTTCTTTCATGAGATGATCGAAGGCAGGCCGCCCAGAAACAAAAAAACCATGCGCAAGATTGCAGGGCGCTGGAAAGCGATCAGCACCCTGCGATCCTGCCATGGTTTTCTTATTTCGGATGGCGGCCATCCTTCTCGTAGGTAACGGGCACCTTGCCCGTCACGCCCAGCGGCCGGATTGCTGCTGAGGCGTACTGCACGGTCTGGGTGGGACCAGTTGAAGAGCGTATCCGCTTCTTTCCAGGTCCGGCCAGACCGCATGATCCCGGATTCGCGAACGCCGCGACAGGTGCGGCGTTCTCAGGATCATGCCATCAACGCGCGCAGGATCGCGCGCGTTCATTCCAGGTCGAAGCTCAACGACGGATGTTGTGCTTCTCGAGCAGCGCCTTGTAGCGCGCCTCGTCGTTCTTCTTCAGATAGTCGAGCAGCGAACGGCGGGTCGAGACCAGCTTCAGGAGGCCGCGGCGGGAGTGATTATCCTTGCCGTGGGTCTTGAAATGGCTGGTCAGGTTGTTGATGCGTTCCGACAGGATCGCAACCTGCACCTCGGGAGAACCGGTGTCACCGGCCTTGGTGGCATTCGCCTTGATGATTTCCGCCTTGCGCTCTGCGGTCACCGACATCGTCAGTCTCTTTCGTTGCGACCGGAGCTGGCAGTCAGTCCGGTCAGGTTGAACACGCGCTTGGGGATGAGTTCGCCATTGCCAATTTCGGCAAGCGCCAAAAGGCGGCCTGCGACCGTGACATAGACTGTGCCGCTACTCTGGGGCGCATCCCGTCCGCGCAACAAAACGGCTTGACCCCTGTGGAGCCTTGCCGCATCAGCCCGAGTGACGGCCAGTGCCGGGATGTCGTCCAGCGCGGTCTCAACGGGCAGCAGTGCGTCGGCGAGGCTTCCCTCACCGGACGCGGCTCTATTGCACAAAGCCTCCAGCTGTTCCAGCGGAATCATGTCGTTCTCGGTAAACGGACCGACCAGGGTGCGCCGGAGCGCGCTGATATGGCCGTAACAGCCGAGCAGCCGGCCCATGTCGCGGGCCAGCGCCCGGACATAGGTTCCCTTGCCGCATTCCGCCTCGAATACCGAATGGTCGGCATCGGGCTGGTCGACGAGGGTCAGTTCGTGGATTTCGACCGGACGGGGCTGGAGTTCGACGACCTCGCCGTCGCGGGCGAGATCGTAGGCGCGCTCGCCCTGGATCTTGATCGCGGAATAGCGCGGCGGGGTCTGCTCGATCCGGCCGGTGAATTGCGGCAGCAGCGCCCGAATCGCCGCGACATCCGGCCGGCTTGTGCTGGTCTGGACGACGCGGCCCTCGGTGTCGTCGGTATCGCGTTCCTCACCCCAGGTCACGGTGAAGCGATAGCGCTTGCGGCCATCCATCACGAAGGGGACGGTCTTGGTGGCTTCGCCCAGCGCGATCGGCAGGCCTCCCGAGGCGAGCGGATCGAGCGTGCCGGCATGGCCGGCGCGCTTGGCCTGAAACAGCCGCTTGGCGACCGCAACGGCCTGGGTCGAGGTCATGCCGATGGGCTTGTCGAGAACGACCCAGCCATGGATGTCGCGCCGGTCACGGCGCGGCTGGTTGCCGTGCTGGCGCGGCTTGTTGCGCGGGTCATTATTGTCGCGCGGACGTGCGTCAGCCGCGTGATGTTTTTTGACGTTGACGGCGGTCGTATCGGCGTGGGTCGTATCGACAGTGCCGGTTTCGGGGGGAATGGTCATCAGCTCTCTTCCGAATCCGAATTGAGGTCTCTTTGCACCGCGGGTGTTCGCAATAATTTCTCGATCCGTTCCGCTTCGTCGAATCGCTCATCGGCGCGGAAGCGGATGTCAGGTGCAAATTTCAGGTTAATGCGGTGCGCAATCTCGCCGCGCAGAAACTTCTTGTTGCGCTCCAGCGCCGCAAGCACGATTTCGGTGTCCCGGCCGCCGAGCGGCATGATGTAGATCGTGGCGAGCTTGAGGTCCGGCGACATGCGGACTTCGGGCACCGTGATGATGTGTCCCTCCAGGTCCGGGTCGTGCGCACTACCTTGGCTGAGGATGTCGGCGACAGCGTGGCGCACCGTCTCGGCCACCCGCAGCTGGCGCTGCGAGCCTCCGGAAGCCGTGCTTCCTCTCTGGTGATGGCGAGGCATTGTTTAAAAATCCAATAGATCATCACCCGGCGTGGCACGGGCGATGAAGGCCATTCTGATTGAGTTCGACGACGCTTCGATTCGTTCAAATGAGACTTGCGACTCCCCTCCGGGGAGGGGGTCGCAGCTCAGTCAAAACACAGCGCTCTGTAGGATTCGGACTTACAGCGAGCGCTGGATGGTCTCCACGCGATAACACTCGATGACGTCGCCGACACGCATGTCGCCGTAGCTCTCGAAGGCCATGCCGCATTCCTGGCCGGCCTGCACTTCCTTCACTTCGTCCTTGAAGCGCTTCAAGGTCGACAGCTTGCCCTCGTGAACCACGACGTTGTCGCGGATCAGGCGGACATTGGCGCCGCGCTCGACAGTGCCATCGGTGACGCGGCAGCCGGCGACCTTGCCGACCTTGGAGATGTTGAACACCTCCAGGATCTGCGCATTGCCGAGCATGGTTTCGCGCAGCGTCGGCGCAAGCAGGCCGCTCATCGCCTTCTTCACGTCATCCACGAGGTCGTAGATGATGTTGTAGTAGCGGATCTCGATGCCGTTGCGCTTGGCGAGTGCGGCCGCTTCCTTGTTGGCTCGCACCGAGAAGCCGATGATCGCGGCGTTGAAGCCTTCCGCGAGCGTCACGTCCGACTCGCTGATGCCGCCGACGCCGGCATGCAGGATGCGCGCGGCGACCTCGTCGGTGCCGAGCTTCTCCAGCGAGCCGAGAATGGCTTCCAGCGAGCCCTGCACGTCGGCCTTGATGACCAGCGGGAATTCCTTGCGGCCCGCGGTCTTCAATTGCGACATCATCTGCTCGAGCGAACCGCGCATGCCGGAGATCGAGGCTGCCGCGTTCTCGCGCTTCTGGTGTGCGCGATAGCTGGTGACCTGACGGGCACGGGCTTCGTTCTCGACCACGGCAAGACGGTCGCCGGCTTCCGGCGGACCGTTGAAGCCGAGCACCTCGACCGGCACCGACGGACCTGCCTCCTGCAACGTCTCGCCCTGATCCGAGATCAGCGCGCGGACGCGGCCCATCTCCGCGCCGGCGACGATGATGTCGCCGACCCGCAACGTGCCGCGCTGGACCAGCACGGTGGCGACCGGACCGCGGCCGCGATCGAGCTTGGCTTCGATCACGGTGCCCTCGGCCGGACGATCCGAATTGGTCTTGAGGTCGAGGATGTCGGCCTGCAGCGCGATCATCTCGAGCAGACGATCGAGGTTGGTCTTGTTCTTGGCCGAGACCTCGACGTCGACGACTTCGCCGCCCAGGGACTCGACCTGCACCTCGTGCTGCAGCAGCTCGGTGCGGACGCGATCGGGCCGTGCATCCGGCTTGTCGATCTTGTTGATCGCCACGATCATCGGCACCTTCGCCGCCTTGGCGTGGTTGATGGCCTCGATCGTCTGCGGCATGACGCCGTCATCGGCCGCGACCACCAGCACGACGATGTCGGTGACCTTGGCGCCGCGGGCGCGCATCGCGGTGAACGCGGCGTGGCCCGGCGTGTCGATGAAGGTGATCTTCTTGCCGGAATCCGGCGCCGTCACCTGATAGGCGCCGATGTGCTGGGTGATGCCGCCGGCTTCGCCGGACACCACGTTGGCATGGCGCAGCGCGTCGAGCAGCGAGGTCTTGCCGTGGTCGACATGGCCCATCACGGTCACGACCGGCGAGCGCGGCTCGGTGTCGGTCGAATCGTCGACGACGTCGAACAGGCCCTCTTCCACGTCCGAGGCGGCGACGCGCTTCACGCTGTGGCCGAGTTCCTCGGCGATCAGCTGTGCGGTGTCGGCGTCGATCACGTCGGTGATCTTGTGCATCGCGCCCTGGCGCATCAGCAGACGGATGACGTCGACCGCGCGCTCCGACATGCGGTTGGCGAGTTCCTGAATGGTGATCGCTTCCGGAATCGTCACCTCGCGGACCAGCTTCTCCTTCTGCTCATTGGCCGCATGGCCCTTGAGGCGCTGGGTGCGGCGGCGGAACGAGGCGATCGAGCGCTCGCGCACGTCGTCGGCGGTGAGCGCGGTGACGACGGTCAGGCGGCCGCGCTGCTTCTGCGGACCCGGCTTGTGCGTGGTCTTCGGCGGCGGCGCAGGACGCGCAGCGCCGCCGGGACCACGGCGGATCTGGCGCGGACCCTCATCATCCTCGGGACCTGCGGCAACGCCGGGCGCGCGGCCGAGCGGACCTGCGCCCGCGGGACGGGCGGCTGCAGGGCGTGCGCCGGCGGGCTGTGCCCCGCCGGGGCGCGCGCTGGTGCCGATCTGCTGTGGCCGGCTGCCCGGTGCGCCCTGCGGGCGACCTGGGGCTTGCGCCGGACGAGCGGGAGCTGTGACCGCGGCGGGCTGCTGCTGCGGCGCGGCGGTCGCCGGACGGGGCGCCTCGCCTTCACCGAACCGCTTCTTGGCCTCGAGCTCGGCCTTGCGCTTGGCTTCCTCTTCCTGACGGTGGCGCTCTTCCTCGGCCTTGCGGCGCGCCTCGGCAGCCTCGCGCTCGGCGCGTTCGGCGGCTTCGCGCTCGGCGCGGCGGCGGGCTTCCTCTTCGGCCTGACGGCGCTCTTCCATGTCGCGGACGCGCGCGTCGGCGAGCGCGCTGGCGCGGGCCGAACGCTCATCCTCGGTCAGGGTGCGCAGCACCACGCCGGATCCGCCGCGCTGCGAAGAGCCGGGACGGGGCCCTGACGGACGGTTGCTTGGCGGTGGTGGCGGCGGCGCCTTGGCGACGACCGGCTCCGGCGCATGCGGCGCATCGGGCGCCCCATCGCCGACGCGGCGCTTGGTGCCGCGCTTCTCGACCACTACCTGCTTGCTCCGGCCATGTGGGAAGCTCTGGCGTACCGTGCCAGTCTCGACGCGCGGCTTCAGCGTCAAGGTCTTGGTCGGGACACTCAGTTTCTTGTCGCCCGGAGTGTTGTTGTCGGCCATTCAGTCGTCCTAATCTCGTTACCAGCGTGCGGGTCTGCCGCACCGTCCCATTCGTGCAATCGTCGCGTATTCGTCGCTATGTCTTCGAAGTCGAAGCAGATTTCGTGGCCGCGGTTCCGGCAATCTTGTCAGCGTCGGCCGACCGGTATCGGACCAGAGTCTGGCTGCGCGACAGGAATGTCCTGCTCGCCGGGCCTGCGAGCACGGCAGCATGTATCACATTTGAGCGCCCAAGTGCCAAATCCAATTCTGCCGAAGTGAGGCAGCAGATGATCGGAAATGGCGGGGCTTGCCCCAGGTCCTCGTCATTCGACCGCACCAGGGCGTCGAGCTTGCGAATCCCATCGGCTGCGCCGTCCGAGGCATGAAGCAGGGCGGCCAATGCTGTCCGGGATTGCCGCTGCGACAGCGCCGCTTCCACCTTGGAGAATCCGGACACGACCTGGCCGGCCTTGGCAGCGATCCCCAGGGCCTCGATGGCGCTGCGGGCCAGCAGGGCCTCCAGATCGTCGGCCAGTGTCGGCTGGACGTGGACGTTCGCCTTGAAGCCCCGGCTGAAATGGTGACGCCGCACCGCTTCCGCAACCACCGGCTTTGACGCCGTGATCCACAATCCCCGTCCCGGCAGCTTGCGCTTGATGTCGGGCACGACCTCGCCCGACGGGCCGACCACGAAGCGGATCAGCTCCTCGATCGGCCGCACCTCGCGGCTGACCGCGCACATGCGCATGGTCGCGGACTTCTCGGTCCGCGGTCCATTGTCGAGCTCGGGGTCAGCCAAAGCGAGCATGTGGTGGTGCGGCTCCTCATCTCAAGCCAGCAGTATCGTGGCGGGTCTCATGGCGGCGTCCAGCATGGGTCAGGCAGGCTGTCCTTCGGAGGCGTCCTCGTCCTCGGCTTCCGGCTTGGCAATGTCGGCTTCGCTGATCCAGCCGGCCTTGACGCGGGCCTGCATGACCATGGCTTCGGCATCGTCGCGCGAAACCTCGAGGCCGTCGAGAATGCCGGCGTGCTTGGTCTGCTCGCCGCTATCCTTGCGCTCGGTCCAGCCGACCAGATCGTCGGTGGCGCAGCCGGCGAGGTCGTCGACGGTCTTGATGTCGTTCTCGCCGAACTTGACCAGCATCTTGGAGGTGACGCCGGGCACGGTCTTCACCGCGTCCTCGACGCCGAGCTCCTTGCGCTTGGCCTCGAGCTCGGCCTCCTGCTGCTCCAGGAACTCGCGGGCGCGGGTCTGCAGCTCGGTCGCGGTCTCCTCGTCGAAGCCCTCGATGCCGGCGAGATCCTTGAGATCGACCAGCGCCAATTCCTCGACCGAGGTGAAGCCTTCGGACGCCAGCAGCTGGCCGACGACCTCGTCGACATTGAGCGATTCCATGAAGACGCGGGTCGAGTTCTCGAAATCGGCCTGGCGACGCTCCGATTCCTCCTGCTCGGTCAGAATGTCGATGTCCCAGCCGGTCAGCTGCGACGCGAGGCGGACGTTCTGGCCGCGCCGGCCGATCGCCAGCGACAGCTGGTTGTTGGTGTCGGGCACGACGACTTCGATGCGCTCGCGGTCCTCGTCGATGACGACCTTGGCCACTTCGGCCGGCGCCAGCGCGTTGACCACGAAGGTCGCGATGTCGGGCGACCACGGGATGATGTCGATCTTCTCGCCCTGCAGCTCGTTCACCACGGCCTGCACGCGCGAGCCGCGCATACCGACGCAGGCGCCGACCGGGTCGACCGAGGAGTCGCGGGAGACGACGCCGATCTTGGCGCGCGAGCCGGGATCGCGGGCGACGGCCTTGATCTCGACGATGCCGTCATAGATCTCCGGCACTTCCTGCGCGAACAGCTTGGCCATGAACTGCGGATGGGTGCGCGACAGGAAGATCTGCGGCCCGCGGGTCTCGCGGCGGACGTCGAACACATAGGCGCGGACGCGATCGCCGTTGCGGAACACCTCGCGCGGCAGCATCTCGTCGCGGCGGATGATCGCCTCGCCGCGGCCGAGGTCGAGGATCACGCTGCCATATTCGACACGCTTGACGACGCCGTTGACGATGTCGCCGATGCGGTCCTTGAACTCCTGGTACTGCCGGTCGCGCTCGGCCTCGCGCACCTTCTGCACGATCACCTGCTTGGCCGACTGCGCGGCGATGCGGCCATATTCCAGCGGCGGCAGCGTGTCGGCGATGGTGTCGCCGATCTGCGCGCCCGGATTGGCGCGGCGCGCGTCATCCAGCGAGATCTGGTTGGAGGGGTTCTCGACCTTTTCGACGACCAGCATATGGCGCGACAGCCGGAGCTCGCCTTTGCGCGGGTCGATCTCGGCGTGAACGTCAGTCTCGCTGCCATAGCGGGCGCGGGCGGCCTTGGCGATCGCGTCTTCCATGGCGGCGATCACGATGCCGCGGTCGATCGACTTCTCGCGCGCGACGGCGTCGGCGATCTGCAGCAGTTCCAACCGGTTGGCGCTGACGGCCATGGCTCAAATCTCCTCTAATCAGGATCGATCTCGCCTCTGCGCGCGCGATCGGCGGCGAGGCGATGTTTCTTGGTGTTGGTCGGCTGCGGCTTCTTCGCCGCCTGGCCGTCTTTCAATTTCGGTTTCGGCTTGGCCTGGGCCGCAGGCTTGGCGTGCGGCGCCAGCGGCGGGGCAAGCCCGAGGTCGCGCTTCTTCTCGCGCTCGGCCGCCTTGCCGCGGCGCATCGACTCGGCGATCAACTCGTCGGTCAGCACCAGCTTGGCGTCGCCGATGTCGGTCATCGGTAGCACGACGCTCGGGTCTTGGTCTTTCGCCACGTCGTCGCGGGTGATGCACACGCCGTCGCCGTCGAGCCCGGTGATGATGCCGCGGAAGCGTTTGCGGTTCTGATGCGCCACCGCCATCTCGATCTTGACGAGATGGCCGATGTGGCGCTCGAAATCGGTGCGGCGGACCAGCGGTCGGTCGATGCCCGGCGAGGAGATCTCAAGCCGATAGGCGCGATCGATCGGGTCGGCGATGTCCAGCACCGGCGACAGCGCCCGCGACACCGCCTCGCAATCCTCGATCTGCATCGTGCCGTCGGGACGTTCGGCCATGACCTGGACGGTGCAGCCGGCCTCGCCGGAGATGCGGATCCGGACCAGGCGGTAACCCATTCCCTGCAGCACCGGCTCGGCCACCGCGGCCACGCGCGCGGCGACACCCGGCTCGACCACGAGACGGGGCTCGGTCAGAAGATCGGTGTCAGCGGCTGCGAACGTGGGTTCAGTCATCAAGGGGTCGATCGCGTGTCTTGCTTGCGGCCATTCTGCCGGCTCGATCGCGTTCACCGGACCAAATCGCCTCGCGGCGGAGCGATCCAGGTAACAAAAAAGAGCGGGTCCGGAAGGGCCCACCCTCACTACGCGATCGTATATGAGATGATGTTTGATGCGGCTCATATAGCCGCTTTGCGGGCTGACGGCAAGGGTCGTATCGGCCCAGGAAGGGTGGAACTGCGAAATTGCCGGCCCGCCGCGGCCGTCCTTCGGCCCATCGCCTCAACCAGGGTGCTGCGGACATTCCCGACAAATAACTGGCCGTTCACCAAGATTGAATAAAATTGAAGGAGAGGATTTGCCCGGCTCAGGCCAAAAGCGAGCGGGCTGAAATGAGGCGGGTCGCCTCGTCTTGCTGTGGCCGTCATGGGCTGAGTTCGGCACTGGGGCGGCGGGGACGACCGGAGTGCGCTCCGAGGCTCCGATCCCGCTTCGCCGACGGCCGAACGCTGTGCAACGGCAGTCCGGTCGTCTGCGGGCCTATGCGCGCCTGCGGTCATCGACGAGCAAGTGGCCGCGTTCTCGGCGCGGCGACGCCGGTCGGCGCGCGGACAATGGCTGATCAGCGTCGCCTGAAAATGAGATAGTTCGCGACCCGGCCCTCGCGCATCGCCTTGCGGCCATAGCGCGTCATTGTGTAGCCGTTCCATGGCAGGCGCCAATCGTCAGCGCGCTCCGCAGTCCAGGCGAAGTCGGGTGAGCGCAGCAGATGCCACAAGGTCCATGCGCAATAATCGGCGATGTCGCTGACGAAGCGGAATTCGCCACCAGGTTTCAGGGCTCGCGCCATCGCGGCGATCGTCGCTTCTTGCACGAAGCGTCGTTTCCAATGGCGCCGCTTCGGCCAGGGATCTGGATGGATCAGATCGATCCGCTGAACCGAGCTCGGCGGCAGCCAGGCAAGCAGTTCGGCTGCATCGCCCGCGAGCAGCCTGACATTGCCGATATTGTCGGCCTCGATCGTCGCAAGGATCTTGGCCATGCCGTTGATATAGGGTTCGCAGCCGATGAACCCGGTTCGTGGATAGGCCTTTGCTTCGGCCGCGAGATGCTCGCCGCCGCCGAATCCGATCTCGATCCGCAGGTCATCGATCGGCGGATCGAACAACGCCGGCAGCACGGCATCAGCAGGCGAAGCAAGATCAAGGGCGAGATGGGGAAGCAGGTTTCCCATCAGATCGGCCTGATGCGCACGAAGCTTGTGGCCTTTGCGCCGTCCAAAGAAGGAGCCCTGACGGTGCGAAGCCTCGGTGTCGGCGTGATCGTGATCGACGGGCATGATGGTCGCAGTACTCATCGCAGGGTTTGATAGAGACGGTGGAGGAGGCGCGTCCGCGGCTCGATCGAGGAGATGTACATCTGCTCGTAATGCGTATGTGCGCCCTTGCCGTCGACGCCGAGCCCGTCCAAGGTCGCCGTGAACGGCGCGGTGAAGTTGCCGTCGGAGCCGCCGCCGGTGATGGTGTCGACAAGCTCGAAGCCGATCTCTTCGGCGAGCGAGCGCGCATGTTCGAACAGCGCAGCACCGGCGTTGCCCTTGACGTAAGGCGGGCGGTTGACGCCGCCGGTCACTTCGACGCTGACGCCCTCGCTGCGCGACATCAGGCCGAGGATCTTCGGCACGATCTCCTCGGCGTCTGCTGGCGTCGGCAGGCGCGCATCGACCTCTGCATAGGCTTCCTCGGCGATCACATTTGGACGCGTGCCGCCGCGGACGACGCCGACATTCACCGTGATGCCGCGCTCAAGATCATTGAGAGCTTCAAGCGCGTGAATCACGTTGGCGAGTTCGCGGATCGCACTGCGTCCATCCTGCGGCCGCGCACCGGCATGGGCCGGAACGCCGCGGATGGTGACATCGAAACGCGCCACGCCTTTGCGGCCGGTGACGATCCTGCCGCCGTCGCGCGCCGGCTCGGTTACCAGCACGTATTTGGCCTTGCGGCCCTCCTCTTCGATCAGTACGCGCGAGGTCGGGCTGCCGATCTCCTCGTCGGAGACGAACAAATGAGTAATGCCGAGGGGCGATCGCTCTCCGGTCAAACAGAGATGACGAAACGCATGATAAGCAAGGTAGGCGCCGCCCTTCATGTCGTAGATGCCCGGCCCGAAAGCGACGTCGCCGTCGATCGAAAACGGCAGGCGCCGAAGAAAGCCGATGGGATGCACCGTATCGAGATGGCTGAGGATCAGGATTCCCGGCTCCTGCTGGCCCCAGCCCGACCGGGCGATCAGGTGGTCGCCGCAGCCGTCCCGGCCGGCTACGCGCTCGACCACTGCGTCCAGCCCGCGATAGCCCTCGGCAACCAAAGAGACCAATTGATTGATCTGATCGGGGGCTTCGGTGGGTGTTTCAATCTCCACCCATTGGCGGATGCCATCGAGGATTGTTCGGCTATCGAACGGATTGGTCGGGACGGTCATGTGTGTCGGCTTGTCGGGTGTCTAACTTTAGGGGATCCGATCGCTGGAAAGAGGCTGACCGCTGCGAGCTGCCAATGCATGCGCCAGCGGTCAACCTCTTGGTCCACATGCGCACAAAACGGCCGGACGCGCGACCCTGATTTCCGCCCGTTCGGCTCCAGCTGCGAGCGCGACGATCGGATTTTCCTATCGACCGTTTTGATTTTCAGAATGAAGATTGCGAAGAGGCGGCACGGGCTTCGCTGACAGCGGCCGTGCTCGGAAGACTGACATTCGGCTCGTGATGGTCGGTTAGTAGATCGAACGACCTCGCTGTTCGCCAGGACCGTACGTCGAACTCACCGGAGCCAGTCACATGTTCTGAAATCGAGACCCTGCCGGAGCGGGGCGCCGGACGTGTCGTCAGTCCGGCATGAAGCCAAATGTCTGATTTGTCGCGATTTCGTTCCGAAGTTCCGATGAGGAGGATGTTGCCGCCCGATCGGAACTTCAATCTCGGTGGGGTTCAGGCGTCATCTTCCGGCGCTTCGCGATCAGCAATCTGCTCGACAAGGTCGACGATGCTGCGACGAAGCTTGGAGTCGTGAATCCGCGTGAACGCGCGGGTCAATGCCAGCCCTTCGGAAGTTGCCAGAAAATCTGACACATAGGCCGGAGAGGCGCCGTCGAAGGGCTCGCCATTGGTGCTGCCGCTCGGGACGCCTTCAAACAGGAAGGAGACCGGAATCTGCAGAACCTCAGAAATTTGCTGAATACGGCTAGCGCCGACACGATTGGTGCCTTTTTCGTACTTCTGGATCTGTTGGAAAGTAAGCCCGAGAGCCTCACCAAGCTTTTCTTGGCTCATACCCAACATGATACGGCGCATCCGCACCCGGCTGCCAACATGCTTGTCAACAGGGTTGGGCGCTTTCGTCGACATCTCTCAACTCCCTAGAAATCAGGTCCCGGAACGAGGCGCTTGCAGTATGCCTCAGGCACTCACGCCGTCAATTTATGCTCGCATGTCCTACTAACTAGGACGGTCGAGCAGCAAATTGAGCGGATCATGCTGCCGCGCGAGAATGCGAATTGCAGCACGCCTCTGTCAACACTTGGAGTTTTACTTGTCGAAAAAAATCTTACGATGTCGGAAAGAATCGGGATTAGGCGCTGTCAGGGACGCTTTTCAGCAACACGCCGGCGCACAACGGTGCCCAGAGCGATCACTAACAGGATGATCGCCGGGATATCGCCGGCCTTGGCGTAGATCGTCGGCCGCAAGGCCGCTGGCAGCGCCGCGTCGAGTATGCCCTCTGCGCCGAGCGGCAACTGCGCGATAATGCGGCCGACGGGATCGATCACAGCAGATATGCCAGTGTTCGCGGATCGAACTAATGGAAGGCCTTGCTCGATTGCGCGCCATTGCGCTTGTTGTAGATGCTGATGAGGACCGGTCGAAATACCGAACCAGCCATCGTTCGTCAGGTTGACGATCCAGCCCGGTCGCTCGTCCGATCCGCTGATATCGCCCGGGAAAATGGCCTCATAGCAGATCAAAGGAAGAACACGCGGTGCGTGTGGCACCTCGAGGTTGCGCCTAGCTGTCCCGGCGATGAAGCCGCCCTGCACCCTTGTCAGTTGCTCAAGACCGATCCGCTCCATCAGGTCCTGGAACGGCAAGTACTCGCCGAAGGGGACGAGATGAAGCTTATCGTAGTATGACAACACGCTGCCGTCGTGATCGATGACGTAGATCGAATTGTAGGCGCGGGTGATCGGGCCATTGCGCGGGCCGTCGGGGGCGCGCACCGAACCGGTGATCAGTACTGTGTCCGGGGCCAGCAGATCAGCGATCTGGGCCATCGCGTCCGCCTCGCGCGTAAGGAAGAACGGAAACGCCGATTCGGGCCAGATCAAGATGTTGGTGTCGCGCACACCGGTGGAGTTCGGCCCGGAGGCGCGATCCGACAGAGCCAGATAGCGCCGCATCACGTCGGCCTTGGCGCCATAGTTGAATTTCACGTCCTGCTGCAGGTTCGGCTGCATGATCCGGAGTTTGAGATCGCGGACCAGGGACGTCGGGTGCTGGGCGAGCCGGATCGCGCCGAATCCGCCCATCAGGACGAGCACGGCCGCCGCCGCCGCTGGCAGATGCCAGCCGTCGCGCCATCTCTTGCCGTCGATCAGCACCGCGGGGCTTGCGAAGATCGCAACGGCCAGGAAGGTCATCCCCCACAGCCCGATCAGCGATGCCGATTGCGCCAAGGCGAGCGGCTGAGACAGCGCGTAGCCGAACGTATTCCAGGGAAAGCCGGTAAGCGCGTGGCCGCGCAGCCATTCGCTCGCTGTCAAGCAGACGGCCAGCGCCAGGATCCGTGTCGGCCCGCGGGTCCATATCGACCGCGCCAGGGCGAAGCCAAGGGCGTGGAAGAGGGCGAGATAGGCCGGCAGGCCGAGGACGGCGAACGGCATCAGCCAGGCGAAGGTCTCGGCATCGACCAGGAACGCGTTGCCGATCCAGTACAGGCCGGGCACGAAATAGCCCATGCCGAAGCAGAAGCCCGTCAACGCAGCGGCTGGTATGCCACGGCGCGCGCCTGCCGCGGCGCCGTCGATCAGCCAGACCACCACAGGAAAGCTGATCGCCAGCACCGGCCAGGCGTTGAACGGCGCCATGGCCAGCGCCGACAGCGCACCGGCCGCGACGGCGATCGCTGCGCGTTTCCAGCCCCAGGCCAGCACGACGCCGAGCGCGATGCCCCGAATCGACGAAGGGCGGATCACTGCGGGCTGGCTCCGTCGGTTGCGGGCGGATTGTCGTCGTCGGCGCCCGGCGGCTTGCCGCCCTCGGCGGCCCGCGGCGGCTCGATCACCTCATTGCTCTCGCCGGAGGCTTCGCCGCGACGCCGGCTCTCGCGCGGTGGACGCGGGACGGGTCGCTCCTTGCGCGGCGCGATGCGCAGCCGCTTGACCCGGCGCGGATCGGCATCCAGCACCTCGACCTCGAAATTGCCGGGGCCGGAAATCAGCTCGCCACGCACCGGCAAGCGGCCGACATGGTTCACCAGGTAGCCACCGAGCGTCTCAACGCCTTCGCCGGCCTCGCCGGTTACGAACTCCTCGCCGATCACCCGGCGCACATCGTCGAGGCTGGCGCGGGCATCGGCGATGAAGGCGTTGTCGGCCTGTCGCATGATCGCCGGCGGCTCGTCGCTGTCATGCTCGTCATCGATCTCGCCGACGATCTGCTCGACGATGTCCTCGATCGAAACCAGCCCGTCGGTGCCGCCATATTCGTCCACGACGAGTGCGAGATGGATGCGCGAGGCCTGCATCTGCGCCAGCAGGTCGATCGCGCGCATCGAGGGCGGCACGTAGAGCAGCTTGCGGATGATGTTGGCCTCGAACAGCGGCATCGCGAGATCGACGGTCTTGAGATCGAGGCCCGCGGGCAGCGGCTTCTTGCGTCTGGCCTTCGCCTCGTCGGAGACGCGGGCCTGCGCCGTCATGAAGGCCAGCAGGTCGCGGATGTGGACCATGCCCTCGGGATCGTCCAGCGTGTCGTTGTAGACGACGAGCCGCGAGTGCGACGCGCTTTCGAACAGGCTCATCAGCTCGCCAAGCGGGATATCACGCCTGACCGCGACGATGTCGGCGCGATGCACCATCACGTCGGCGATGCGCCGCTCGTGCAGGTCGAGGATGTTGCGCAGGAGCGTGCGCTCGACCGCAGAGAAGCCGATGTCATCCGGCGTCGAGGCGTCGAGCACGACCTGCAGGTCATCGCGTACCGACCCGCCGCCCTTCCAGCCGAACAAATTGCGCAGCGCCCGCAACAGCCAGTTCTCGCTCGGCGAACGGCCGAGCTCGGCCGGCGGGACCACGGCCGGCAGGTTGCGCGTCTGGCGCGGATTGTCGTGAATGGGCTCGGAATCGGCCATGGTCAGTCCAACCGCTCGCGGTCGGCATAGGGATCGGGGACGCCGAGATGCGCCAGGATCTCGGTCTCCAGCGCCTCCATCTCCTCAGCCTCGGCATCGCTCTCATGATCGTAGCCGATCAGGTGCAGGAAGCCGTGCACAGTGAGGTGGCTGAGATGGTGGTCGAACGGCTTCTGCTCCTCGTCGGCCTCGCGGCGCATCGTCTCATAGGCGATCGCGATGTCGCCGAGCATTCGCGGCGCGTCATCGTCGCCGCGGGGCCCGGTCGGCTGCAGCGCCGGAAATGACAGCACGTTGGTCGGCTTGTCGATGCCGCGCCAATTGCTGTTCAAGGTGCGGATGCCGGCATCGTCCGTCAGCATCACCGCGATCTCGGCGTCGCCGACCTCGGCGTCGACCCTTTCCGCGGCGGCGAGGATCGCGCGATGTATGACGTCCTCGGCGTCGGGCTGGTCCTGCCAGCAGTCGGCCGCGATGATCACCTCGGTGGTTGGAATGGGACTTTGTGGCATCCTGGTCGATATCTGTGCGGATGGCGCGCTCATGTCATGCGCCGATCGGCGTGCTTGCTCTCGCGTCAGCGGGCTTTCGGCCCCTCATAGGCGGCGACGATGCGGGCCACCAATTCGTGACGAATGACGTCCTCGCCGGTGAACCTGACCTGGGCGATTCCCTCGACCCCCTCCAGCAGGCGCGCAGCCTCGGCGAGGCCCGACGTCTGGCCGTTGGGCAGGTCGACCTGTGACGGGTCGCCGGTGATGATCATGCGGCTGTTCTCGCCGAGCCGGGTCAGGAACATCTTCATCTGCATCGATGTGGTGTTCTGGGCTTCGTCGAGGATGATCGCGGCATTGGTCAGCGTGCGTCCGCGCATGAAGGCGAGCGGCGCGATCTCGATCTCGCCGGCCTGCAGCGCGCGCTCCACGATTCGCGCATCCATCAGGTCATACAGCGCGTCGTAGATCGGACGCAGATACGGATCGACCTTCTCGCGCAGATCGCCCGGCAGGAAGCCGAGCCGCTCGCCGGCCTCGACGGCGGGACGCGACAGGATGATGCGATCGACTTCCTTGCGCTCGAACAGCTGCGCGGCATGGGCGACCGCGAGCCAGGTCTTGCCCGTGCCGGCCGGGCCGATGCCGAACACCAGTTCGTGGCGCTTGAGCGCGCGAATGTAGGAATCCTGCGCGGCGGTGCGGGCGCGGACCGGCCGCTTGCGCAGGTTGATGCTCTCGAAGGCGTTCTTGGCGCCCTTGGCGTCAAACTCGAACAGCGAGCCCTGGGCGACGACGGCGCGGATCGCGCCCTCGACGTCGCCCTGAGACAGATCCTGGCCCTGCACCGCCTGCGTATACAGCGATTCCAGCACCCGCCGCGCTGCGTCGCAGCCGTCGCGTGAGCCGCCGATGGTGATGTGATTGCCGCGGGAGTCGACAACGACGCCGAGCCGGCGTTCGACCAGCGCCAGATTCTGGCCGTAGGGGCCGACCAGGGCGGACGCGGCGCGGTTGTCGTCGAAGTCGATGACGACCTGGGTCTCGGGGGGCATGGACATGTCGCGGTCGAACTTGCGGCTGGGAGCGAGGGAAGATGAATCCGATGCGCTCTTGGGCAAGTGCTCAGCCTCCGATGAACACAAGGGGAGTGGCGGCGCCCGCAACCGGAGCCGCTGTTGCTACAAGCTCGCCAAGCAGGCTGTAGCGTTCAAGACTGTCGATTCGAACCGGCAGGACCTGGCCGATGATGTTGTCGGGCGCCATCACATGGGCCGGCTGCAGATAGGCCGTCCGTCCCACCAATTGACCGGGCTTGCGCGCGGCCCGCTCGAACAACACGTCCACGACCGTGCCGATCGCAGCCTTGTTGAAGGCCGCTTGCTGGCTGTCGATCAAGCTCTGGAGGCGCTCCAATCGCTCGTCCATCTCGGTCGCTGACACCATCTCCTGCATGTCCGCCGCCGGAGTGCCCGGGCGCGGCGAATATTTGAAAGAATAGGCTGCAGCGTAGCCGATTTGCGCGATGAGCGCGAGGGTGGCGCGAAAATCTTCCTCGGTTTCGCCCGGGAACCCGACGATGAAGTCCGAAGAGAATGCAATATCCGGCCGCGCCGCGCGAAAACGGTCGACAACTTTCCGATAATCGGACGCACCATGTTTACGGTTCATCAGGCCGAGGATCCGGTCAGAACCGGACTGCACCGGCAGATGTACGAACGGCATCACCGATGCGAGATCGCGATGGGCGGCGATCAGGCTGTCATCGACGTCATTGGGGTGGCTGGTCGAATAGCGGATCCGCGCCACGCCGGGGATCTCGGCAATGCCGTAGAGCAGGCGGCCGAGCGTCCAGGTGCTGCCGTCCGGCGCTTCACCGTGATAGGCGTTGACGTTCTGGCCGATCAGCGTGATCTCGCGGACGCCGTTCTCGGTCAGCCGCGTCACCTCGTCGAGGATGCGCGCCACCGGACGCGACATCTCGCTGCCGCGCGTATAGGGCACCACGCAGAAGGTGCAGAACTTGTCGCATCCCTCCTGCACGGTCACGAAGGCGGAGACGCCGCGGGCGCGAATGGCCTCGCGGCTCGGCCTGGCCAGGAAGCCGAACTTGTCCTCGGCCGGAAACTCAGTCTCGATCGCCGGCTCGCCACGGCCGGCGCGGGCAAGCAGTTCGGGCAGATGGTGATAGCTCTGCGGTCCGACCACGACGTCGACGGTCGGGGCACGGGTGACGATCTCGGCGCCCTCGGCCTGGGCCACACAACCGGCGACCGCAATCTGCATCGCGCGGCCTTGGCGCGCCGCCTCCTCCTTCGCCACCCGCAGCCGCCCGAGCTCCGAATAGACCTTTTCGGAGGCCTTCTCCCGGATATGGCAGGTGTTGAGGATCACCAGATCGGCGTCGCCCGCCTCGGCGGTCTCGACGAAGCCCTCAGCGCCCAGCGTGTCCACCATGCGCTGGGCATCGTAGACATTCATCTGGCAGCCATAGGACTTGATGTGCAGCTTCCGCGGCGGCGTCATGAACCCTTGCATGCGATCGGGAGCGCGCCCCTTCGGCGCAGGGCTCAGATATAGGCTATAGGGCCGAAAATCCAGCGAGCGGGCTCGTTTTCTGGCTCAGCCGGCCCAAAATGGCCGGAAGTTGCCGCATATCGTCGAAAACCAGGGTGGCGCCGGCAGCCCGCAGGTCGTCTGCATGCCCGTCGCGGCAGTGGCTGCCGCCATGAAACCCGAGCACCGTCATGCCGGCGGCGACGCCTCCCCGGATGCCGGCCGAACTGTCCTCCACCACCACGCAGGCGCTGGGTTTGGCGTTCATCTGCGCCGCGGCGAACAGGAACAGGTCCGGAGCGGGCTTGCCATTCTCGACCTGGGACGAGGAGAAGATATGGGGGGCCAACCGGTCGTACAGGCCGGTCGCGCCGAGGCTGACACGCATCCGCTGATGCGAGCCCGAGGACGCCACGCAAGCCGGAATCGTGAGGGCATCGAGCGCGTCGGCGATGCCGTTGATCGCCTGCAGGTCCCGCTCAAACGCGCTGTACATCTCGGCCTGCAGCTTGGCGCTGAAATCGTCGGGCAGACCGTGCCCGAGTTCGGCTTCGATCTCGACGCAGGCCTGCTTCAGCGATCGGCCGAGGAAACGACGGAACACCTGATCGGTCGTGATCGGATAGCCGCAGCGGCTGAGCACGTCGGCGTGCGTCTGGCAGGAGATCACCTCGCTGTCGACCAGCACGCCGTCGCAATCGAAAATGACGAGATCGAAGCTCACCGCGCCGGATCAGCCATTCGTCTCTTCGTCGAGCGGCACGCAATACAGCTCGAGCCGGTGGTCGACGAGCTTGTAGCCGAGCTTACGGGCGATCTCCGCCTGCAGCTTCTCGATCTCTTCCGACGTGAATTCGATCACCTTGCCGTCGCGCAGATTGATCAGGTGATCATGATGGCTGTCGCGCATCTGCTCGTAGCGGGCGCGGCCCTCGCGGAAATCGTGACGCTCGATGATGCCGGCGTCCTCGAACAGCTTGACCGTGCGATACACCGTCGAGATCGAAATCTTGTCGTCGACGGCGACGCAGCGGCGGTAGAGCTCTTCGACATCGGGATGGTCGCTGGAATCCGCGAGCACGCGGGCGATCACCCGGCGCTGCTCGGTCATCCGCATGCCGGTCGCGGCGCAGCGGGCCTCGATCCCGGTGGAATTGAGCGCTGGAGTTGGTTTCAAGGAGGTCATCGTGTTTCGCCTCAAGGATGCGCTTTCTGCCACCAAGCGCAGTTTACGACAAGTCCCGGCGCATCAGAAGCGCATTCAACTGTTCCCCGCCGGGCTGCAGGTAATAGCGTTCCCGTCGGCCGACGGTCGCAAATCCGGCGCGTTCATAGAGTCTGCGCGCGGGCTGGTTGTTCTCCTCGACTTCGAGGAAAACTGTGCGCACGCCGCGGCCCGCCAGATGCCCCAGATGTTGCAGCAACAGATCACGAGAAAATCCACGGCCGCGCTGATTTGGGTCAAGTGCAATCGATAAAATTTCCGCCTCGTCGGCGCCGATCCGCGAGACGATGAAGCCGATGACGCGACGCCCGAGGCGCAGCCGGTGGACCATCGTGTTGCGCTCGGCGAGCATCGACTCGAACTCGCCCTCACCCCAGCCACGGTGAAACGATGCGGCATGGATCTGGGCCAGCCGAGCGGCGTCGCCCGGGGAGGCGGCCTGGATCGACGGTTTGGAGCGTCCAAACCAGCGGAACAGCATGTTCATGACGAGGCAGCCGTGTGCGCCAGCTCGGGCGCCGCGCCCGCCGGTGGCTTCACATCTGGCGCACGCAGATAGAAGGGACGCGCCGGCGCATGCGCCGGATCGGCCGCCGCACCCAGCCACGCCACCCACGCGATGTCGGGTCCCGGCTGGTTGTCGACCGCCACCGGCGCCGTGGCGCCGGCGGGCCATCGCTCCGCCAGCATCGATGCGGCATTGCCGACGAGATGCGGCGCGGCAAAGCGCGCGTCGGCAAGCAGATCGTCGATCGGCGCCACTTTCGGCGCGACCAGCTCGTCGCCATTGCCGCTCACGATCTGGTAGTAGACGTGATCATGCCGGGCATCGATCGCCGAGATCACCGGAGCATCGCCGTCGGCGCTGACCACCGGCGCAGCGTAGGCCGACAGCGTCGTCACCCCCACCACCGGCTTGTGCGCTGCCAACGCAATGCCACGGGCAGCGGAGAGGCCGACGCGCAGCCCCGTGAAACTACCGGGGCCGGTGGTGACGACGATGCGGTCGAGTTCCTGGAAGGCGATGCCGGATTGCTGCCTCACGCGTGCGACCAGGGGCATCAGTGCCTCAGCATGGCCACGCTTCATCGGCAGCGTTTCCTGCGCCCGCATCACGGCGGAATCCGTGTCCAGAACGGCGGCTGCGCAATGGTCGAGAGCCGTATCGATGGCCAGTATCAGCATCCTGTCAGGGTCGCATTGTTGGAGGCGCGCGATGCGCGGAATACCTTTGCGGTAACGCGATAAAGTGAGTTGCTACGTTCTTACACGGTCGCCGCGCGGAGCGCATCACGGCGCGAGGCAGGATTTAGTTAAATTACTGGATATGCTGCCGTTTAAGCAAATCTTTCCGTGCCCAAAGGCCGGAGGCCCGGCGACGCCGGGCGACGGCGCCGGTCGCAGTGGTCGTTGTCCGGCCGCCGAAAGCAAGTTCGTTGTGATTCAAAGGGCGCCGCGCGATCCGCTGACAGTGGTCGACGCCATCAGCCGCGCGCTGGTGATGATTGCGTTCGATCTCGACGGCACGCTCAGCGCGCCCGGACGGCTTCAAGCTGGCCCGGGGCCTGTCATCAGCTGTGGGTGCGATCGAGCTGATCAGCAGCATCACGGGCAGATCAACCTGCCGGCGTCGAGCCGCAAGATCGGGATGGCCCGCGCGGGCGAGTCGACTCCGGATTCCGTCGGAAACGCAAACCGGAACGTCAACGATGACGTATCATCGGCAACCCGGCCCGCGACCGGAACGACGGCGTAAGCAGCGGGACAATGATGATGTCGCGAACAGGAAAGCTGTTCGCGACCTCTCTATCAGCCTTCGCTCTCACATCGGGCGGACTTCGACCACCTCGGGTACGAAGTGCTTCAGCAGATTCTGGATGCCATGCTGCAGCGTCGCGGTCGATGACGGGCAGCCCGAGCAGGCGCCCTTCATGTTGAGGTAGACGATGCCGTCCTTGAAGCCGCGGAAGGTGATGTCGCCGCCATCATTGGCGACCGCCGGGCGGACGCGGCTTTCGATCAAATCCTTGATCATCCCGACCGTCTCGGTGTCCGCCTCGTCATAGAACTCGTCGTCCTCATCGGTGGCGTCGTCATTGGCGGCGCTGCCATCGGCGAGCAGCGGTGCGCCCGACATATAGTGCTCCATGATCGCGCCAAGGATGGCCGGCTTGAGATGCTGCCATTCGCCGTCGTTCTTGGTCACGGTGATGAAGTCGGCGCCGTAGAACACGCCGGTGACGCCGCCAATGGCGAACAGGCGCTCGGCCAAGGGCGAACGCGCAGCCGCCTCGCGGCTCGAAAATTCCATCGTTCCGGAGGGCAGCACGACGCGGCCCGGGATGAACTTCAGGGTGGCAGGATTGGGGGTGGCTTCGGTCTGGATGAACATGATCTTCTCCGGCAGCGCCGGTTCAAGGCCGGCCTGGTGCGTCCTCATAGCAGATGGCGCGCGGCCGCGCACGATCAAGAGGGGCGCGTCCCGGTTTCGGACCTAACCCTATGACAGCGCGTCGATATCGGCGTCGGCGAGGTCGCCCGGCACGATCACCAACGGCACCGGGAAGGCGCCGATGGTCTTGGTGACGTGGCTCACCAACGGCCCCGGCCCTTCGGCGCCGGCATTGGCCGCCAGCACGAGCAGCGCAATATCGCGATCGGCCTCCACCGTCGCCAGGATCTGCGTGGTGGGATCGCCTTCCCGGATCACCCGGTCCGGTGCCTGGATGCCGATGGACGACAGCAGCGTCGCGGCCTGATCGAGCGCCGCATTGGCCTCGTCCTGGGCTTCCGCGCGCATGAGATCGGCGACCCCGAGCCATTGCTGGTTCTGGTCCTCCGTCTCGATGACATGCAGCATCACGATGCCGCCGCCCGCGCGCGCAGCCCAACGCCCCGCATAGCGAATCGCGCGGTCGCATTCCGCACTGTCATCGACCACGACCAGGCATTTCGGCGTGTGCCCGATATCGTAGCTCTGCCGCTGCACCGCCATTGCTATCCCCGCCTGCTGCTGCGAGATGGACATCGCGATGCTGCCACACCCCGGTTGCGTTGGGGAGAGGGGCCGCAGGTTCCTTGCCGTCGACAACGGCCGCGCACCCCGAACGCCAGGGCGCCGTCGCGCTCAGCTCTTGCGGATGAAGCCGACGATATCCTTCGCCGCCTTCATGGTCTCTGCTGCAATGGCCTGGGCACGCTCGCCGCCATCGATCAACACGGAGTCGACATAACCGGGATCGGCTGTGAGGCGCTTCATCTCCGCGGCGATCGGACCAAGCTTGGTCACGCACAGTTCGACCAGCGCATTCTTGAAGCTGGAGAACTGACCGCCGCCAAAATCCCTGAGCACCTCGGCCTTGCTGCGGTCCGACAAGGCCGCATAGATGCCGACGAGGTTGTCGGCCTCGGGACGTGCCTCCAGTCCCTTTTCCTCGGTCGGCAGCGGCTCCGGATCGGTCTTGGCCTTGCGTACCTTCTGCGCGATCGTATCGGCGTCGTCCGTCAGGTTGATGCGGGAATAGTCCGACGCATCCGACTTCGACATCTTCTTGGTGCCGTCGCGCAGCGACATCACGCGGGTCGCAGGACCGGTGATGAAGGGCTCGGGAAGCGGAAAGAACAGGCCATCGCCAAAGCCGTGGCTGCGGATCGAGTCGCCGAAATCATTGTTGAACTTCTGCGCGATGTCGCGTGACAGCTCGAGATGCTGCTTCTGGTCCTCGCCGACCGGAACATGGGTGGCGCGGTAGAGCAGGATGTCGGCCGCCATCAGCACCGGATAATCGTACAGACCCACCGACGCATTTTCGCGGTCCTTGCCGGCTTTCTCCTTGAACTGCGTCATCCGGTTCAGCCAGCCGATGCGCGCGACACAGTTGAAGATCCAGGCGAGCTCGGCATGACCCGAGACCTGGCTCTGATTGAACACGATGTGCTTCTTCGGATCGATGCCGGCGGCGATGAACGCCGCGGTGACCTCGCGGGTGTTACGTGCGAGCTCGGCGGGGCCACCCCAGACATCGACGGGCATGGTGATCGCGTGCATGTCGACCACGCAATAGATGCAGTTGTGGGTTTCCTGCATCTTCACGAAGTTGACGATCGCGCCGAGATAATTGCCGAGATGCAGGTTGCCGGTCGGCTGGACGCCCGAGAAAACCCGTTCCACGAAGGCCATGGTGACTGTTCCAGATGATGGATTTGGTGCGTCGTTTGGCACGGGCGCCTCAAAGGTGCAAGTCGCCGGCGGGCCGCTGCCGTAGTGCCCGGACGGTTTCGCCCCAGCTCACGACGCGCAGGGCCGACAGCAGTCCGACATAGAGCATGACGGCTCCGCCGATCAGCACGGCGAGCAACGCGGCGAGGCCGAGATGGCCCGTGGTCTCCGGGCTGGTCAGTTGCACCGCTGCCGCGAGCGCCGCCCCCATGATCGCCGCCGCCAGCACCATGCGCGGCAGCCGGCGCCGTGATGCCTGGGAGATCGCAAACCCGAAGCTTGCGGTCCCGCGCCGGATCAGCACCGCGGCATTGGCCCAGGCGCCGAGCGCCAATCCCGCCGCGATGCCGTCCACCCCGAATCGCTGGCCGAGCAGGAACGCCAGCGCGATCGCGACGCCGCATCCGATCAAGGTCGCGCGCAGCGGGGTCTGCGTGTCCTCGCGGGCGAAGAAAGCGGGCTGCAGTGCCTTCGTCAGCACCTGGGCGGGAAGGGCGGCCGCCAGCCAGCCCAGAACATGCGCGGTCGCGGTCGCGTCATCCGAGGTGAATGCGCCGTGTTCGAACAGCAAACGAATGATCGGATCGTTCAGGATCATCAGCCCCAGCGTGGCCGGCAGCGCGAGCCCGATGGTCAGCTCGAGGCCGTGCGACTGCACCTCGGCCAGCGCCTGCTTGTTGCCGCCATGCAGCGCCCGTGTCAGTTCCGGCACCAGCACGGTGCCCATGGCGACGCCGACGAGCCCGAGCGGCAGCTCGATCAGGCGGTTGGCAAAATACAGCCACGACACCGCCGAGGGTTGGCTCGATGCGATGATCGCACCGGCGACGGCGAGCAACTGCGGGCCGGCGCTGGCAACCATGCCCGGCAACGCGTTGGCGAAGAAGCCGCGCATCTCCGCGTCGAATGCGAGCCGCACGGGCGAGGCGATGCGCACGCCGCGGCCGCGCCGCGCCAGCATCGCGAGCTGCAGCAGGCCGGCGACGCCGATCGTGGCGGCGAGCAGCAGCGCGGCCCGCGCGGGATCCGGATGTTGCGTCAGCAGCACGATCGTCACGCCGATCAGCGCGACGTTGAAGAGCAGCGGTGCAAACGCCGCCAGCGCGAACCGTCTTTGTGCGCTGGAGAGCGCGAGCAGCACGGTGGAGGGGCCGGCGAAAGCGAGATAGGGCAGCATCAGCCTGGAGTCATCCACGGCCAAGGTGAGCGTCTCTTCACCGCTGAATCCCGGTGCGAGGATCGCCATCACGAGCGGCATCAGCAGTGCGAGCCCGACCGTTGCTGCAAAAAGACCGGCGCTGACGGTGCCGAGCACGCGGCCGGCGAAGGCCGCTGCCTGCATTGTGCCAGCCTGCTGGTATATTCGAAGCCACGCCGGCACCAGCGCTGCATTCAGCGCGCCCTCTGTCAGCAATCGCCTCACGACATTGACGAGCTGGAATGCTGCGAGAAATGCGTCCGCGACCGGGCCTGCGCCCAGCAGCGCGGCGATCAGCGCGTCCCTGCCGAAGCCGAGCAGGCGCGAGGCCAGTGTTCCTGACAACACGGTGACGAATGAACGGATCATGAGGCTTCTATAGCAGCGCGGCTTGTGATAGGCCGCAGCGTTTGCAAAACGCCGTAAACGGGGCCCGTGAATGACTGACGCGAAATACGATGTTCTCGGTATCGGCAACGCGATTTTCGACGTGTTGGTGCACGCCGACGAAGCCTTTCTCGCCAAGCATGCCATGACGAAGGGCAGCATGGCGCTGATCGACGAGGCGCGTGCCGCCGCGATCTACCGCGACATGGGCCCGGCCACGGAGATGTCGGGAGGGTCTGGGGCCAACACCATCGTCGGCCTCGCAAGCCTCGGCGCGCGTGCCGCTTATGTGGGCAAGGTCCGGGACGATCAGATCGGCCGGATGTATTCTCACGATATCCGCGCTGCCGGCGTGACCTTCGACACTGCGCCGGCCACGGACGGTCCGGCGACCGGCTGCTGCTACATCCTGGTGACGCCCGACGGTGAGCGCACCATGAACACCTATCTCGGCGCCGCGCAGAACCTGACCGCCGCCGACATCGATCCCGCCCAGATTGCCGCGGCCCGCATCGTCTATCTCGAAGGCTATCTGTGGGACCCCAAGGAGGCCAAGGAGGCCTTCGTGAAGGCAGCGACGGTCGCGCATGATGCGGGACGCGAGGTGGCGCTGACATTGTCGGACTCGTTCTGCGTCGACCGCTATCGCGAGGAGTTCCTGGACCTGATGCGGGGCGGCACCGTCGATATCGTCTTCGCCAACGAGGCCGAACTGCACTCCCTGTATCAGACCTCCGATTTCGACGGCGCGCTGAAGCAGCTGCGGGAGGATGCGACACTCGGCATTGTCACCCGCAGCGACAAGGGCTGCGTCGTGGTGTCGAATGACGGCGTCATCGCGGTGCCGGCGCATCCGATCGAGACGCTGGTGGACACGACCGGCGCCGGCGACCTGTTCGCCGCGGGCTTCCTGTTCGGGCTGGTGCGCAAGACCGGCTACGAGATGGCTGGACGGCTCGGCGGCCTCGCCGCCGCCGAGGTGATCCAGCACATCGGCGCCCGTCCGCAGGTGTCGCTGAAGGAGCTGGCCGCGCAGAACGGGCTAAAGGCGTAACTGACCAGACGAGCGTTTCCTGAGAGACGGCGATCCATGCTGGTCTGGGCTCGCGCCGGCTGCAACGGCAGAGAACTCTATTAGTTTAGGCCACGCCAAACGTCGGAGGCGCGCGATCTCATCGATCGCGCGCCTCCGCGCTGTCTCAATGCATCACGCGGCCTTCCGTCCGCCGGCGGCATCCAGGCCGGCATAGACCGCGCGCTCGAAGCCGGCAAAGGTCTCCAGGCACAGCCGGTCTGCGAACGGCAACAGCTGCATCAGGATTACGCCGGTGACGTCCCGCGCGGGATCGATCCAGTAATACGTGTTGGCGAGGCCGGCCCAGGCGAGGCTGCCGGCGCTGCGGCCCTCCGGTGTCGGCGCCGTCGTGATCATGAAGCTCAGGCCCCATTTCTTGACGATGTCCGGATAGAGATCGACGTCATTGGTGACCCCGGGCACGGCCGCCGCCATCTTGGTCATCTCCAACTCGCCGATATGGTTGTCGCGCATCGCTGCGACCGTCTCCGGCTTCAGCACCTGGTTGCCATTGCCGCGGCCGTTGTTGAGGATCATCCGGGTGAAGCGGATGTAGTCGCCGGCGGTGCCGTAGAGTCCGCCGCCACCCATGTGGAATTCCGGCTCCTGCTCGATCTCGAACGGAATCGGCGCCAGCGCGCCGTCCTCGCCGCGGGCATGCATGCCGACCAGCCGTGCGCGCTGCGACGCGCCGAGCTTGAAGCCGGTATCATCCATGCCGAGCGGAGCGAACAGATTGTCGCGCAGGTAGCGATCGAGCGTCACGCCGCTGACGGCCTCCACCGCCTTGCCGACGAAGTCGATGTTGATGCCATATTCCCAGCGCGTGCCCGGGTCGGAGGCGAGCGGCAGCGTCAGCGCGTCGTTCTTGCAGGTGATGATGCCGGGCGTGCCGGCCTTCTGCACATAGCTCGCCATGTCGCCGTTCCACATGTCGTAGCAGAACCCGGCGGTATGGGTCATCAGATGGCGCAAGGTGATCGCGGTCCTGGCCGGCCGCAGGATCGGCTCGCCATGGGCGTCGAAGCCGTCCAGCACCTTCGGCGCGGCAAGATCGGGGAGAACCTCGCCGATCGGCGCGTCCAGCGACAGCCGTCCCTGTTCGACCAGCTGCATTCCGGCGGCGCAGGTGATCGCCTTGGTCATCGACGCGATCCAGAACACGCTGTCCGTCGTCATCGGGTCGTCGCGGCCGAGGTCGCGCTTGCCGAAGGCGCCTTCGTAGATCACGCCGTTGCTGTCCGCGGCGACGGCGACGACGCCGGGAATCTCGCCGGCCTCGGCCCTCTGCCGCAACCCGCGATCAATATCGGTCTTGTTCTGCATGATGTCCTCCCGTTCCGTTCTTGTGTGACGGCGGATGATTGTTTCCTGCGCCGTTCCGGCCAGCAAGAACCGTCCGCCGTGGGACTGGTCGCGATCTCGTGATGATGCGGCGCGAATGATCGCGGCACGGGAGAAGGCCGTCCGGAAGGCCACATCCCTTCAAATTCCTCAGAGAATCATGGTTAGTTCCGTCCAGCCGCGAGCCTGCCACATGGGGGCCATGTTCCCATCACGGGCCTGGTCCTGTTGTGAGTTGCAACCATTTCTGCATTAAAGGGTTGAAGACACCGGCCTTTTCAGGCCACGCGAGACATTTTTGGCGGCAACGACCGCCAAATGGGGGCGATATGATTTCGACATGGAGCGAGTGGAAGCGGTATCCGCGGCCCGGCCGCGGTGACAATATCGAGGCGCCGATCACGCCCGGAATCTACGAGGTGCGCATCGCCGCAACCGGTGCGTTGTACGCGTTCGGCGCCGTCGACAATGTCGCGCAGGCGCTGGCGCTGCTGCCTGTCGGGCAGAAGTCCTGGTTTGGACGCCGCGACCCTGCGGCGTTGCCCGACCTCGAATACCGCACCTGCGCAACGTCGACCAAGGCCGACGCCAAGGCGGCAGCCGAACGCATGATCGGACGTCGCGAGACCTATATGAGCGGCGCGGCCTGAGCCGCTGGCATCGGGCGGTCAGCACGCGCCGTCAGTACGCATTTGGTGCTGGAAAGGCACGGTTGGCCAGATCGAATGTACCGTTCAGGCGGCGCACACGCCGTGCGCCTGCGCCCGACGGTGGCTATATTCGAGGCGACATGTTGCTCGCTTTCGAGGAGTTGCCCGATGACACCGACCGCAGCCACCCGCACCACGCCGTCCGCGACTGCCAGCTTGCGGGAACGTCTGAAGGACGGCTCGCTGCTGCGTGAGCAGTGCTATATCGACGGCAGCTGGGTCGGCGTTCCCGTCTTCCCGGTCAACAATCCGGCCACCGGCGCCGAACTCGCCAAGGTGGCTCAGCTTGGCGCCGCGGAGACGACGCAGGCGGTCGAGGCCGCCGCGCGGGCCTTCCCGGCCTGGGCCAAGCTGACCGCCAAGCAGCGCTCCAATCTCCTGCGCAAATGGTTCGAGCTGATCGTGGCGAACCGCGAGGACCTCGCGCTGATCCTCACCTCCGAGCAGGGCAAGCCGCTCAACGAGGCGCTCGGCGAGGTCGATATCGGCGCCGCCTATATCGAGTTCTTCGCCGAGGAGGCGCGCCGCGTCTATGGCGAGACGATCCCGACGCAGAAGCCGGATGCACGGCTGCTCGCGCTCAAGCAGCCGATCGGCGTCTGCGGTGCGATCACGCCGTGGAATTTTCCGAACTCGATGATCACCCGCAAAGTGTCCCCGGCCCTCGCTGCCGGCTGCACCGTGGTGCTGAAGCCGGCCAATGAAACGCCGCTGTCGGCGCTGGCGCTCGCCGTGCTGGCTGAGCGCGCCGGCATTCCGAAGGGCGTGCTCAACATCATCACCGGCGACGCGCCGCCGATCGGCAAGGTGCTGTGCGAGCATCCGGCCGTTCGCTTCGTCGGCTTCACCGGCTCGACCGAGGTCGGCAAGATCCTGTACCGCCAGTCCGCCGGCACGGTGAAGAAGCTCGGCCTCGAGCTCGGCGGTAACGCGCCGTTCGTGGTGTTCGACGATGCCGATGTCGATGCGGCGGTCGAAGGCGCCATCGTCTCGAAGTATCGCAACATGGGCCAGACCTGCGTCTGCGCCAACCGCCTCTATGCACAGGACGGCATCTACGACGCCTTCGTCGAGAAGCTGGCGGCGCGGGTCGCGGCGATGAAGATCGGCGACGGCACCGAGGCTGGCGTTGTGCAGGGACCACTCATCAACGAGGAGGCGGTGGAGAAGGTCGAGCGCCACATCGCCGATGCGGTGAAGGGCGGCGCGACGATCGTCACCGGCGGCAAGCGCCATGCGCTCGGCCGCACCTTCTTCGAGCCGACGGTTCTATCCAACGTGAAGGCCGATGCGCTGGTCGCGCATGAGGAGACGTTCGGCCCGCTCGCGCCGGTCATCCGCTTCCAGAGCGAGGCCGACGTCATCGCGATGTGCAACGCCTCGCCGTTCGGTCTTGCCTCCTACTTCTACGCCCGCGATCTCGGCCGCGTCTGGCGCGTGGCGGAGGCGCTGGAGTCGGGCATGGTCGGCGTCAACACCGGCCTGATCACCACCGAAGTGGCGCCGTTCGGCGGCGTCAAGGAGAGCGGCCTGGGGCGCGAGGGTTCGCATCACGGCATCGAGGAATATCTCGAGATCAAATATGTGATGATGGCCGGCGTGTGAGATCACGCCGACCTGTCGACCGAAGATGACGTCGAGACCGCGGGAAGCTTGTTCACCGGCACCATGAAGGATTTGTTGCCGACCTGATAGATCACCGTCCCGCTCTTGCCGTCATTGGTCGAGATCTGCGACTGACCGAACATGATGACGTTCTTGTAGACGATCCCGATGCCTTGGCGGGTAATGCCGTCGGTGGTGACGCTGACCTGTGCCTCATTGCCCTTGACGGCCAGGACGCGAAAGCTCGCGCTCTTGCCGTTGTCGGCCGAATAGCCGGCCCAGCTGCCCGTCAGGTTGCTCTCATTGGCGGGAGGGGCCTGCTTTTCGAGCATCGCGGTGGCCTTGCCGCCGCCGGCCGAGAACAGCAGCACGGCATTCTTGCCGTTCTTGGTTCCGAGCGTCACGGGGCCGAAGTCGATGGTGGAACCGTTGACCTTGCCGATGCCGCGCTCGGTGCGTCCATGATGGGTGTATTCCACCGTCGCCTGGGCGCCGCGAATGTTCACGACCTTGAAGCTCACGGCCTGGTTGTTGGCCGTCCAGCTGCCCTTCCACTCACCGAGCAGGTTGCTCTGGTGATAGACCCGCTCCATGGCGGGAGAAATCTGGTTCGTGCTTTGGACGATCGCCATGGGCGCCCGCAACGAGCTGATGTGCTCTTGTCGATATATTTCTAAACATTACAAACTGTATCGAGGCGTAGCCCCGCAGGGTAAACGATGGGTTAATGGCGGCGGCGGTGCTCCGCTGCGCGCTGCGACCGATCGTCTCGGGCTCGCGCGCCGATGTCGTAAGCCCGCTCGCCGCGTGATCTGCCCTGCGCCTGCTGACGGCAGGGACTACCGCCTCAGCACCGCGATGGTGCGATTGGCGAAGCTCAGCCGCTCCGCCATGATCGTCACGAAATAGGTCAGCAGCTTCTGCGCCAGCGCCGGGTGCTCGCGCGTGATCGCGTCGAATTGCGGGATGCTGAGCTCATAGAGCACGCTGTCGGTCTCGGCCTGGATCGTCGCGCTGCGCGGCGTATGCGCCACCAGCCCCATCTCGCCGATCGTCGTGTAGCGCCCGAGGCTGCGCACCCGCGTCGTGCCGCCGCGCTCGGCCGGGACCATGATGCCGACCCGTCCGTCGAGGATGAAATGCATCGAGGCCGCCTCGTCGCCCGCGCGCACGATGGTGGTGCCGGCGGGCACGTCGAGCCGTTCGCAGCGGCGCATCAGCTCGCTGGCATCGGCGTCGCTGCCGAGGATGGCAGTGAACCAGTCGCGTAGCGAGGCCTCGTCCTGGGCATGGCCCTGATGGCGCGCGATGATCGCGTTCTCGCAGCGTTCGAGCGCATGATCGAGCTCGGGTGTGATCACCACATCCTTGGTGATGAACTCGCCAGCGCGCAGCGTCCGCTCGATCGCGGGCGTCAGATGCGCCATCGCGATCTGGACGTGGCGGTCGCGCGCCAGCCGCTTGATCTGGCTGAAGCTGTAGGCGGCCGAGGAATCCATGCCGGTCACGAGCCGGAAATCGAGCACCAAAAAGCGGCATTCGGAACGGCGCTGCAGCCGCGCCTTGACGTGGCGGTACAGCCGGTTGGCCGATCCGAAGAACAGATAGCTCTGCAGGTTGAGGCCATGGATCTCGCCGCCATGCAGCGCGAGGATCTCCTGCTGCTCGCGCGAGCGGTCGAGCGAGCTGCGATATTCGGTGCCGTCGAAGCTGTATTTGATCGGGTTGATGCGCGCCGCGCTGAACGCGAAGGCGGTGCAGCCGATCACGATGCCTAGCACGATCCCGGCGATGAAGCCCCATTTCAGGATGATGATGATGATCGCGAGCAGCGAGGCATATTCGATCAGCGACAGCCGCCGCCGCGACTGCACCGCCCATTTGTACAGCGTGTCGGCGCCGAGATAGAGCAGCAGCCCGCCGAGCACGAATTTCGGCATGTAGCCGAGCAGGGACGGCGCCAGCACCAGCATCGACAGCGCGATCGTCGCCGATGTCAGTCCCGACAGCCGGCCGCTGCCGCCGGCGCTGAAATTCAGGATGGTGCGGCTCACCGAGATGCAGCCGGGGTAGCCGCCGATGCTGGCGGCGAGGATGTTGCCGAGGCCGGTGACGGTGAGCTCGCGCTCGATATTGGCCTCGCTATGGGTCGCGACCTCGATGCCCGTCGTGTTGAACAGCGTGCTGCAGGCGGTGACGAAGATGACGGCGATGATGTCGCCGGCCAACGCCGGCAGCGCATGCCAGGGATAATGACTCAGCGCATCGATCGTCCAAGGCCAGGCCAGCGCCACGTGCTGTGGCGGCAGGAACGTCCATCCCAGCGTCTGCGCCGCCTTGGGCGAAATGCCGGCCAGCCAGAAGCCCGCATGGGCGGCCAGGGTCGCGACGATCAGAATCAGCGGCAGGCTGAATGGCCAGCGCGACCGGTGCCAGGTCAGGTACAGCACCAGCGCCATCACCGCCGCTGCGCCGAGCTCGTACAGCACCTGCCGCGAGGCGAAGGCGCCGAGCGTCGCCAGCTCCAGCTGCTGGCCGGTGACGACGCTGATGGCGCCGAGCAGGATGAGCGCGCCGGTGGCGCCGAGAAAGCCGGCGACAACCGGATAGGGCACGTAGCGGATGGCGCGGCCGAGCTGCGTCGTGCCGAGGCCGCCCAGGATCAATCCGGTGGCGAGGCTGGCGAACCCGAAGGTGATGAGTACCACCGGCAACAGGGCCGCGGCGGGGGCGGCTCCGGCGAGCCGGTCCGCGATCGTGCCGGCCAGGATCGCGGTCGTCGCCGCGACCGAACTGTCCGGCGCCCCGATCGCAAACGGCAGCGAGCTGCCGAGCGCCAGCACCAGCGCCATCAGCGCCGAGACGGTGAAGGTGATGCCGAGGCCGTGGCTGAGAGAGGGCGCGAGCGGGCCTGCGAAGATCAGCAGCGTATAGGACAGCCCGTAAGTGATGGTCAGAACGCTGGCGGCGGCGCCGCCAAGAATGTCCTCGAAACCGCGTCGCGCGGCCGAATGGCCGATCGTGGCCGAAACCGTGTTGCTCACGCCAATATGCCTCAATTCAATGCGGCCAGTGGTAGGCTGACGGCCGCCCGGCGCAAGTGACAATTTTATGACAAGACCAGGACAGCAGAGTCGGCCTGTGGCGACGTCGCCAAGGCTTGCAACGAGAAGACGGTTCGTCGAGGATGCGGCGCGGGACCGGTCACGCGTAGAGGATGTGGCGCGCAGCCTGGAGCAGGACGCCGGCAGGCCCAGGCCATAGGCCAGCGACATGCCGTCGATCGCGCCGAGACTGGCTGGGAGAGCCCTCATGATGCTGTACGATTGCTCAACGGCGCCCAGTCCGCGCCGCGTGCGCATCTTTCTCGCCGAGAAAGGTCTCACGCTTCCCACCGTGCAGGTCGATCTGCGCGGCGGCGAGCAGTTCACTCCGGCGTTTCGCGCCATGAATCCCGGTTGCACCGTGCCGGTGCTCGCGCTCGACAGCGGCGCGGCCATTAGCGACATCATTGCCATCTGCCGCTATATCGAGGAGCTGCATCCTGAGCCCGCCCTGATGGGACGAGACGCGGAAGAACGGGCGCTGATCGAATGCTGGGTGCGGCGGATCGAGTGGGATGGCATCTACGCCATCCAGGAAGCGTTCCGGAACAGCATGCCGGGCCTGGAGCACCGCGCGCTGCCGGGCCCGCTGCCGCTCGAGCAGATTCCGGCGCTGGCGGAGCGCGGCCGCCTGCGGGCGCGGCATTTCCTGGCATGGCTCGATACGCGGCTCGCCGATCACGCCTTCGTCGGCGGAGCCGCCTTCACGATCGCCGACATCAGCGCCATGGTGGCCGTCGATTTTGCCGCGCGCGCGAAGCTCGATCCCCCCGAGCACCTTCGCCATCTCAGGCGATGGCACCAGGACGTGTCGAGCCGCCCGAGCGCGAAGGCGTGACGTGGCCGACGGGCTTGCCTAAGCCGCAAGCTTGGCCAGTCCCTCCCAGTCGAATGTGATGCCGTGGCCGGGTCGTGCCGGCGCCAGCGCGAGGCCATTCTCCAGCAGCAGCGGGTGTTCGATGAAGCGGTCGAGGCCGAAGCCGTGCGCCTCGAGGAACGAGCGGTTCGGGCAGGCGGCGAGCAGGTGCACGGTGACGTCATGCGCGCCATGGCTGGTCACCGGCAGGTTGAAGGCTTCGGCGAGCCGCGCGATCTTCATGAAGGACGTGACGCCGCCGCAATTGGTGACGTCGGGCTCGGGATAGGACAGGGCGCCAGAGGCGATGTAGGTCTTGAAGTCCCATAGCGAGCGCAAATTCTCGCCCGCCGCGATCGGCACGCCGCCGGCAGCCAGGATGCGGGCATGGCCGGCGATGTCGTCGGGAATGGTCGGTTCCTCCAGCCAGGTCAGATCGAACGGCTGCAGCGCGCGTGCGGCGCGGATCGCCTCCTCGACCGTCCACTTCATGTTGGCATCGGCCATCAGCGGAAAGCCGTCGCCGAGATGCTCGCGCATCGCGGCCACCCGCGCGACGTCGGCGCCGAGATCAGGCCGGCCGACCTTCATCTTGATGGCGCGAAAACCCTTGGCGAGATTGTCGTCGGTCTGCTTCAGCAAGGCCTCGTTCGACAGATCGAGGTCGATGCCGCCGGCATAGCAGGGCACGCCGGCATCGAAGCCGCCGAGCAGCTTGAACAGCGGCAGCGTCGCGCGCCGCGCCTTCAGATCCCATAGCGCGATATCGAGCGCCGACAGCGCCAGCACGACCGGTCCGCCGCGCCCGCCATAATGCAGGCCCCACCACACCCGGTGCCAGATTGCCTCGGTGTCGTCGGCATCATGGACCGCGATCAGATCGGGAATCTCGCGCCTGACGATGTCGGCAACCGCGCCGCCATTGCGCCCGACCGTATAGGTGTAGCCGACGCCTTCGGCGCCGTCGGCATCGCGCACCCGGCAGGTGATCAGCTCGAATGCCGTCATCGCACCATGCGTGCTATCGGACAGCGTCACGCTGAGCGGAATGCGGTAGAGCCCGGTCTCGATCGATGCGATCAGTGCCATCGGCGCGGTTCCTTCCCTGGATTTTTGGCGAAGGTTATGCTCGTGATGCGGCAGGGGCAAATGCGAATGCCACATGGCCGACCCGGGCCGGGCCTCGATATGGATCAGCATGCTACCTGGATGTGGTGAGTCTGAATGACGAGCGATCGCGACATCCTGGCTCTGGGTGACCTCGATGGCGCCGATATCTTGGGTATGCTGACGCGAGCGCAGGAGCTTGCCGCCTGCTGGCAGGCGCGCGAGATGCCGCAGACGCTTGCAGGCCGGCGCATCGCCCTCGTCGTCGACGATGGCGGCTGGCGCAATACCACCGCTTTCGATCTCGGCGCGCGATCGATGGGCGGGCTGTGCGTGCACGCGCCGATACGTCTCAACGCAACGGAGGCGGCGGAGGATCTCGCCGCCTATCTTGACAACTGGTTCGATGCGGTGGTCTGCCGGACCCCCGAACTGGAGATGCTGTATGCGTTGTCCCACTGGGCGCAGGCGCCAGTGGTCAACGCGCGCACGCGGCAGAATCATCCCTGCGAGACGCTCGGCGACCTCGCCTTCCTGTGGCATCGCCACGGCGCGATCGACGGCCTGAAGATCGCCGTGGTGGCGCCCGCCGCGAACATCCTGGGCTCGTGGATCGAGGCCGCGCAGGTGCTTCCGATCGAGGTCGTCCAGGTCTATCCGGCGCGGTGGCACGCGCCGGGAGAATCGCCGCGCTTTCGCGTCGCGACCGATCTCGGCGAATTGCAGGATGCCGACGTGATCATCACCGATTGCTGGCCGAGAGATGACGACGCCGGCGACCTGCAGGACTATCAGATCACCGCAGCGCTGCTGGATGGCCTTCGGCCTGATCTGGACTTCCTGCCTTGTCCACCGGTGACACGGGGAATGGAGGTCTCTGGCGATGCCATGCTGCACCGCGCCTGTCGGGTGGTGCAGGCCAAGGCGTTCCTGCTGCACGCGCAGAATGCCGCGCTCGAATGGGTGTTCGGTGCGCTGTGATCTCCGGTCTTGGCTTTTCCATGCGCGTTGCGCTTGGGATGAAAAGGTTGAGTCTGGCGCGGTCCGGCCGACTTGATCCTGAGCCAGGGACGGCCGTGAGCGGCAATAGAGGTGTCGATGAGCTCAAATCGCATGGCGAAGTTGCTGGATCTGGCACGTCAGATCTCGCGTCTTGAGATCGGTCATCCGATGAGAGTAGCCGTCGATGGCCGAACGGCATCGGGCAAGACGACCCTGTCGGACGAGTTGGCAGAGCTGATCGAACGAAGCGGCCGGCCGGTCATCAGGACATCGATAGACGGGTTTCACCGTCCGAAAGCTCAGCGCTATGCGCGCGGACGGTTCTCCGCTCTCGGCTACTACAATGATGCCCGCGATCTGTCCGCCGTCAGATCCCTGTTGCTGGAGCCGCTGGCGCCCGGTGGCGATCGCCTCTACAGGACGGCGTCCTTCGATCTCGAGCGTGATGTGGCGATCGCGCAGCCTTCCGCGCTGGCGCCGGTTGATGCAGTGCTGGTCGTCGACGGGACCTTCCTTCAACGACCTGAGCTGCGGGATCTTTGGGACATCGTGATCTTCGTAGAGACGTCGAGAGGCCTCTCTGATGCAAGAGGTCTGAGGCGCGACCGTGACCGCCTCGGCGAGCAGATTGCCATGAAGGTCTATGCAGAACGCTATGGGCCTGCTTTTGACATCTATGAGGAGACCTGTGATCCCGCCAGAACAGCCGATGTCGTTTTCAATAACGAGGATGTAGATGATCCGATCCTTCGCATCAGACGGGGAGGCCGGCTCTCGCCGGATCAGCAGTGCTGAACCCTGGCAGCGGCCATGCGGCCGGAGGTTTGCTGGTGGACGGTGACACGCTATGCTCGGCCATGTCCCCGATCCATTCTGTATTGCTCGATCTCGACGGCACGCTCATCGACTCGCGTCCCGGCATCGCCGCGAGCACGCTGGCGGCCTTGCGGTCGCTGGGACACACGCCCGACGACACGCTCGACGTCACAGCCTTCATCGGCCCGCCATTGCAGGACATGCTGCGTGTCCTACTGCAGGCCCATGGCGACGACCGTGTCGACGACGCCGTCGCCGCCTATCGCCAGCATTATGGTGACACCGGCCTGTTCGACTGTGCGCTCTATCCCGGCATCCGCGACGCGCTGCAGGCGATGCACGACGCCGGCCTGCGGATCTATCTCGCGACGTCGAAGCGCGAAATGTTCGCGCGGCGCATCCTGGAGCATCTCGGCCTGGCATCGTATTTCCGGGCCATTCACGGCTCGGTGCCGTCAGGGGCGCTCGACCACAAGCCCGAGCTGCTCGCACATATCCTCGCCGAGCGGAATATCGCGGCGCCCGACAGCCTCATGGTCGGCGACCGCCGCCATGACGTCGCCGGCGCCCATGCTGTTCGCATGAGGAGCCTCGGTGTGCTCTGGGGCTATGGCAGCCGCGACGAGCTCGAAGCCGCCGGCGCAGACCGCCTCGTGGAAAATCCCGCCGATCTCGCGGGCACCGTGCTGGCGATGCTGCGCCGATAGTCCGGTGCGAGCCGCGTCTGCTGGATGCACGATGGCGTCCTGCCGGGTCGCAACCTTGCGCCCGAACCCAAAAGCCGCGAAGATCGCGAACAAACAATCCCAGGGCAGGAATACCACGCACATGGAATTCGACGACGTCATCCTCGGCCGCCGCAGTATTCGTGGCTACAAGCCCGATCCCGTGCCACGGGCGCTGATCGAGGAGATCCTCACGCTGGCGATGCGCGCGCCGTCGTCGATGAACACCCAGCCGTGGAATTTCTACGTCATCACCGGCGAGCCGCTCAACCGCATCCGTGCCGGCAACACCGAGCGCATGCTGGCGGGCGTGCCCCAGTCGCGCGAGTTTCGCATCGGCGAGCCGTTTGCCGGTCAGCACCGCGAGCGTCAGATTGGCGTCGCCAAGCAATTGTTTTCCGCCATGGGCATCGCACGCGACGACAAGGAGAAGCGTCAGGACTGGGTGCTGCGTGGCTTCCGCCAATTCGATGCGCCGGTCTGCATCATCGTCACCTACGACCGCGTGCTCGCCGGCAGCGACGACACGCCGTTTGATTGCGGTGCCGTCACCACGGCGCTGGTCAATGCCGCCTGGTCCCGCGGCCTCGGCGCGGTCATCAACAGCCAGGGCATCATGCAGTCGCCGGTCGTGCGCGAGCACGCCGGCATCGCCGACGACCAGGTCATCATGAAGAGCATCGCGCTCGGCTGGCCGGATCACGATTTCCCCGCCAATGCCGTGGTGTCGGAGCGGAAGTCGGTGAAAGAGGCGACCGTGTTTGTGGGGTTTGACGATTAGCTGCGCGCCGAGAGCTTGCAGAAATCCTCAAAGATGGCTTGCGGCGCTTTCGATATCGGTGGCGAGCAGCATGTGAGGTGCGTCCACCCATCGTCGATCCGCGTATGAATCAGCGAGATGGTGGGAACGGCGAGACCGCCATCTCGCTCCGGGGAACAGCGCGGCTGCGCACACCCAATGGCGCATATGCCGCAGCAATTCAGGCGTCTGCCGGCAGAATCAGCGCGGCTGCTCCAACGGCAGCGGGGCTGCGGCCTTGCGGGTCTGGATGGCGATGTTGCTCCTGACCTCGCGTACGATCGACAGGCTCAGCAGCCGTTCCACCAGGAAGTGCCGGTAATGCTCCAGATCGGCTGTGACGACCTCGAGCAGGTAGTCCGAGTCGCCGGAGACGAGATGGCAGGCAAGGACTTCCGGCATCGCACACACCGTGTCCTCGAAGGCCATGGCATGTTCGTTCGCGTGCCCCTCGATCTTGACCGCGAGAAATGCGGAAAATCCGAGACCGACGCTGTCGCGGTTCAGGACCGCGCGATAGCCCTGGATGACACCCTGCTGCTCCAGCCGTTTGACGCGGCGAAGACAGGGCGAAGGCGACAATCCGACCCGGTCAGCAAGGTCGACATTGCTCAGCCGCGCATCGGCCTGCAGCTCTCCGATGATGCGTTGGTCGATCGCGTCGAGTCTGGCTTTTGGCATATCTCTGACAATCGCGGCAGGGAACGGACCATTCATTGCATCGTCTGTCGGCAAGATAGCACAGTTCGCAAGGACATGCGCTCCAGTTCGGGATCAATATCTCTGTCGACCGGCAGCGATTGCGAGGAGCGGCCGATGAGCCCTGCGCGCGTCTCGGCCGGTCTCCGTCGCATGATCTTGCCTTCACCAGCCCGGGAGACGCCGACTATGGCCGACATTGCTGTGCACCCATCCGTGATCGCTGCCGTCGAGAGATATTTCGATCTGATGTTCGATTCCAATGTCGAGCAATTCGATCGTGTGTTTGCGCCCACTGCGCGACTGCATGGCCTGCGTGAGAGTGGCCTGCGCGTTCTCACCGCGGCCGAGTATCGCGAGCTGTTGGCGACCACGCCCTCGCCTCAGTCGAAGGCGGCGCCACGTCACCAGGAGATCTTGCTGATCGACCTCGCCTCGCCATCCCAGGCGCTGGCGAAGGTCCGCGTGCGGATCGATCAGACGCTCTATCTCGATTATCTTTGCTTCCACCTGATTGATGGCGAGTGGCTGGTGACGGCCAAGTCGTTTCATATCGAGAGCCGCTTTTTGGCCAACGGGTGATTGCGCGGTCGTGTGCTGCGCCATGTCAGCTAAGCGAAAACTGCCCGTCGCTTGCTGATCAGCTCGCTCCGCTCGCGGCAGGGCGACCGCATATGGAGCTTTACATATTGCGCTCGTCTGTTTCCACGTCGTCATGGCCGGGACAAGCCCGGGCATGACGGAGGACCTCGTTGGCAGGCGTCTGTGTCGCGATTGCCCCATGTCGTCACATGCAACCGTCCCGCGTTGCCGCCGCTCTGCGAGGTCCGGCACACGAAAGAGAGCGCACCGTCGGTGACGCGTGACCTCGGTTGCCACGCAAGGAGAAGATGAGCGCCTCCACAAGCCTCCCAGCCAGGGGGCGCACGCAGCATCGCTCAGATGTTCAGCTCACGTCCCGTCACCCGCCGGAACGCTTCGAGATAGCGCTGGCTGGTGGCGTCGACCACGCTCTGCGGCAGCGGCGGCGGCGGGGCCTCGCCGTTCCAGCGGCCGGCCTTACGCTCGGCGTCGAGATAGTCGCGCAGCGGCTGCTTGTCGAAGCTCGGCTGCGGCTGGCCCGGCTTGTAGGCGTCGACCGCCCAGAAGCGCGAGCTGTCAGGCGTCATCACCTCGTCGATCAGGATGATGTGGCCATCCTTGTCGCGGCCAAACTCGAACTTGGTGTCGGCGATGATGATGCCCTGCTCGCGGGCGAGCGTCTCGCCGAGCGTATAGACGGCGCGCGTCATGCTCTCTAGCGTGTAGGCCGTCTCGTCGCCGACCACCTCGCGCATCCGTGCGATCGTGATGTTCTCGTCATGACCGGTCTCGGCCTTGGTCGCCGGGCTGAAGATCGCAGGCTCCAGCTTCTGGCTCTCGACCAGGCCTGCAGGCAGCTGCTCGCCGGCCAGCGTGCCGCTCGCCGCGTATTCCTTCCAGGCCGAGCCGGAGAGATAGCCGCGGATCACGCATTCGATCGGGAACACGTTGGTGCGCTTGCACAGCATCGCGCGGCCCAGGATCTCCTGGCGATGCGGCGCGAGCTCCGGGACCTCGGCGATGATCGCGTCGGTATCGGCCGAGATCATGTGGTGATGCACGACGCCTTCCAGCGCATTGAACCAGTAGGCCGAGATCTGCGTCAGCACCGCGCCCTTCATCGGGATGGTCTCGTTCATCACGACGTCGAAGGCGGAGATGCGGTCGGTGGTCAGCAGCAGCACGCGGTCGTCGCCGACGGCATAGATGTCGCGGACCTTGCCGCGGCCGATTTTCGGGAGCGGCAGATTGCTGGCGAGAAGCGTGGTCATCGGGGCGGGCTTTCGAAACGGGAGCGTTGCGCTCCCAATAGCCTATTCCGGCAGCGGAATGAACTCGTGCTCCTGCGGAACGGCGGCGAAGCGGCCGGTTTTCCAGTCCTGCTTGGCCTGCTCGATGCGCTCCTTGCTGGACGAGACGAAATTCCACCAGACATGGCGCGGCCCTTCCAGCGCGTCGCCGCCGAGGAACATCATCCGGGTCGGCTTCACGATGCGCACGCAGATGGCGTCGCCGGGACGGAAGATCAGCAGCCGCGGCCCGGTATGGCGCTCGCGCGCGATCTCGATTTCGCCATCGACGATATAGATCGCGCGCTCCTCGTGGTCGGGATCGAGCGGGACGACCGTTCCGGCCTGCGCGGTGACCTCGACATAGAACCAGGGCGAGACCATCGTCACCGGCGAGGCCGCGCCGAAGGCTTTGCCGGCGATCACGCGCGCGGTGAAGCCGGTGTCGCTGACCGTCGGCAGCGCGTCGGCCGCGTAGTGCTGGAAGCTCGGCGCGATCTCTTCGGATTCGACCGGGAGCGCGATCCAGCTCTGCAGGCCCAGCATGCTCTGGCCATTCTGCCGCTGCAGATCCGGCGTCCGCTCCGAATGCGCGATGCCGCGCCCGGCGGTCATCAGGTTCATCGCGCCGGGCTGGATCTCCTGGACATTGCCCTCGCTGTCGCGATGCATGATGGCGCCGTCGAACAGATAGGTGACGGTGGCGAGCCCAATATGCGGATGCGGCCGCACGTCCATGCCCTTGCCGGAGACGAACTGCACCGGGCCGAAATGATCGAAGAAGATGAACGGACCGACCATTTGTCGCCGCCCATGCGGCAGCGCGCGGCGCACGGCGAAGCCGTCGCCGAGATCGCGGGTGCGCGGCACGATGACGTGCTCCAGCGCATCGCAGGAGGCGGGATCGCCGAATTCGGGATCGATCGATGGCTGCCAGCTCATGGGATCCTCCAGAGATGTGATCGCGCGAGCTTAGCAGCTTTGCCGAGGCTACGGCAGGGCATGAGGCCGCAGCGGGGCCGCGATTTGAACGGCAGGCCGCTCCGGCCTAGAGTTCCGGCGCCGACAATGGACCCGCCTTGATGCCGCTGGAAAGCCTTGATCTCGCGTTGCGTGCTGCCGCCATCGCCTTGCTTGCGGTGCTCGCGGTATCCCTGGGACGCGACCTCGGCAGGCAATGGAGCGGCCGGCTCGCGATCGCCCTGGCGCTGGGCGCGGCGGCGCATGCTTTGACGTTCAACATCGGCGGCGCCGCAGCTCCCTCGCTGGCGGTGGCGCCGCTGATCGCGGTCGCAACCGCCGCCATCGTCGTCCTCTGGCTGTTCTGCCGCGCGCTGTTCGACGATGGTTTTGCGCCGCGTTGGCTGCACGGCCTGATCTGGCTCGCGGTTTTCGGCTTCAGCATGATCAGCTGCCTCGTGCTGGGACCGTCCGGCCATGTGCGGCTCGTGATCGTCGCCAACAATCTGCTGGCGCTTGGCTTCGTCGGGCTCGCCTTGGCGCAGACGGTCCGCTCGTGGTCGGTGGATCTGGTCGAGCGACGCAGGCGCGTCCGCGCTGTCGTGGTCATCGCGGCGCTCGGCTATGGCGGCGTCAATGCGCTGCTGCAGATTGGGACCGTCGGCGGCGGTGCGTCGGAGCTCGCCAATGTCATCAACGCGGCGATGTTGCTGGCGGTGGTCGGCGCCGTCGCGCTGATGCTGCTGAGGGTCGGCGCCGGCGACGTGTTCGCCGTGGAGACGCCTCGGGCCATGGCCGTCAGCGAGGCTGCAGCTGCCGCGGCGACCAAAGCCGGCGAGACGGTCGCGAACCGCAGACTGGTCGAGCGGCTGACCCGGCTGATGGCGGATGAGCGGATCTACCGCCAGGAGAACGTCACCATCGGCGCACTGGCCACCAGGCTCGGCATTCCCGAATACCGGTTGCGGCGGCTGATCAACAGTGAACTCGGCTATCGCAACTTCAGCAGCTTCCTGAACAGCCACCGTATCGCGGAGGCGCAAGCGGCGCTCGCCGATCCCGCCCAGGCCGAGGTGCCCGTGATCACCATCGCGATGGATGCCGGGTTCCAGTCGCTCGGTCCCTTCAACCGCGCCTTCAAGGCGGTGACCGGGGTGACGCCGACAGAATACCGCCGCATGAGGCGGTCCGCGGCGTGACGGTTGCGATGTTGAAATCGAAGGAGAATTTCGAAATCGGCGAGGTCGCTGCGGCTTTCGACGAGGAGATCCTTCGAAATCGGCGAGCGCTGCAGCCGACGCTGCACTGTCGTCCGGCAGGTCCATCCGCCGGAGCTGCCCATGACTCGCCGCCGCCTGCTGTTCGTTGTTCTCGCCACCACTGCGCTGACCGCCTTGGCCGTCGCCGCCGCCCGTGCCCGCGACGTGCCCCAGGTCGCGACGGGTTTCATCGCCAGCGTGGTGTGTTCGGAGACCTTCGTCTCCGGCGTCGACCCGGACCGCATCCTGTCCGAAACCCAAGCCGCGATGCCCGGTGCTGGCCTGCTGAACTGGGCCATGGACGTCCATGTGGATCGCGTCGCCAAGGACGTTACCGTCACGCTCCTCGGGCTCGGCCGCAGCCATGCGGTCTTTGCCGAGGGGCTCGGCTGTCATCTGGACCATGGCGAGGCGCAAGGCTGGCCGACGGCGCGGCCCGCTCCTGCGCAGCCGGCCGCGCTCCCGGAGATCGCTCCGCCCCATCCCGTGGCGCCGGCGACACCTGCGCTCGCCGCCGCACTCGATCGCGCCTTCTCCGAGCCGGAGTCCCCGCCGTTCCGGCGCACGCATGCCGTGATCGTGCTCAAGGACGGCAAAGTGATCGCCGAACGTTACGCCCCCGGGTTCACGCTCGACACGCCCTTGCTCGGTTTCTCCGCGACCAAGTCGATGACCGCCACCCTGATCGGCATTCTCGTCCGCCAGGGCAGACTCGCGCTGCACGCGCCAGCGCCCGTCGCCGCGTGGCGGAGCGAGATCGATCCGCGCCACGCCATCACCATCGATCACCTGCTGCGGCATACCGCGGGGCTCGCGCTCGGCAACTCGCTGCAGGCCTCGTTGTTGTCGGCGCTCGAGCCGGTCAACCGGATGAAGTTCGTCGAAGCGGATCGCGCGGCGTTCGCCGAATCCATGCCGCTCGAAACCAATCCGGGCGCTGTCTTCAACTACCACGATGGCAACACCGTCATCCTCTCGCATCTCATCCGCGACGCCGCTGGCGGCAGTGCTGCGGATGTGCTTCGTTTTGCCCATCGCGAGCTGTTCGATCCGCTCGGTATGCGCAACGTCACGATCGAGTTCGATGCCGCCGGCACTCCGGAGGGATCGAGCCAGATGCTGGCATCGGCGCGCGATTGGGCGCGGCTCGGCCAACTCTATCTCGACGACGGCGTCGTCGGCGGCCGCCGCATCCTGCCCGCGGGCTGGGTCGATTATGTCAGCACCCCGACGCCGGACGCCTTTGTCGGCATCGGCGCCGGATTTTGGACCAATCGTGGCGACAGTTTCGGCGCGAATTACCGCATCTCCCATGGCTGGCCGCGCGATGCCTTCTTCGCCAAGGGCACGCTCGGCCAGTATGTCATCGTCATCCCCTCCGAACGCCTGGTCATCGCGCGCTTCGGCCGCACCGTGAACTGGCCGCCGGAGGTCGACGGCGTGGCACGGCTCGTGAGCGACGTGATTGCCGCGACACATGGGGAATGATGCATGCGCTATGCTCTCCCCAACGCGGTGGCCTGCGCCACACGATCGAACCGCTCCAGCCCCAGGATCGCGTCGGCAAAATGCTGCGCCCGGCTGCTCAGCACCGGCCGCGCCAAGGTGATGAACTTGTCGCTCATGGCCTGCGCCGAGGGGAACGAGGTCGGCTCGCCCGACGGATCGTCATGCAGCCGCTCGTGCACGCCATCCTCGGTGGTGATGGTGACGCGCGCGCCGAACGGATGGCTGCGGCCGATCTCCAATTTGTCGTCCTGCACGACGTCGAACTTGTTCGCGAGGTTGTTGATCGCAGCATCGCCGAGCCGCGTGTAGTCGTCCCAGCCGAAGCGGCCCTGGTCGAGCGCCAGCGCGCCGGTGAAGAACATCGAGAACTGGCCGCCGACGATCGAGGTCGGGTGGCGCTTGGTCGCGGCATCGCCGGTCAAGGTGATGCCGTTGCGGTGCAGACCGATCTCGACGCGCTTGACCTGGTCCGGGGTCAGATTGTGCTCGCGGCGCAGTGCGATGATGGCGTCGATCGCGGCATGCGTATAGCGGCAGCTCGGATACGGCTTCACGCCGATCTTCATCGTCTCATAGGTCGTGCCGAGGCCGGCGACCGCTTTCTCCCGGTGCGGCGTGTCGGTGTAGCCGACCAGCAGGCCGTGCTTGCCCTCGACGGATTCGATCGCGCCGACGAAATCGTTCTTGGCCAAGGTCGCCGCGATCACGCCGTTCATCGCCGACGCCCCGACCTGGTAGCGCTTGTTCCAGGCGCCGTTGACCAGGAATTGCAGCGAGCCGGCCGCCTGGCTGCCGGACACGCCGAACGCGTAGATCAGCTGCTGCTCGGACAGGCCGAACAGCTTGCCGGCGGCCGCGGCTGCGCCATAGGTGCCTGCCGTCGCAGTCGGGTGAAACCCGCGGGCATAATGCGAGGTTGGATCGAGCGCATTGCCGAGCCGGCAGCACACTTCATAGCCGGCGACGATCGCGGTCAGCACTTCGCGGCCCGACGCGCCGACCATTTCGCCGACGGCGAAGGCGGCCGGCACCACCGGGGCGCTGGGATGCAGCGACGAGTCGGCGTGGGTATCGTCGAAATCGAGCGAATGGCCCATCGTGCCGTTCAGCAGCGCCGCCACCGCCGGCGTCCACGTCCTGGAATCGCCGAACACGGTCGCCTCGCCGGCCGAATCCAGCTTGAGTGCCGCCAGCATCTTCACCACGGATGGGGTGGATTCCGCCTCGCGCCGGGCACGGATGGCGCTGCCGAGAAAGTCCAGGGTCAGCACCTTGGCGCGGTCGAGTACCTCGGGCGGGATATCGTCATATTTCAGGTCGGCGACATAGGCGGCGAGCGTTGCGGTTTCCTGGGCCATCGTGTTTCCTCGGTTCGTTGGAAACAGCGTAGGCAAGCTGATTCTGCGTTTCAAGCCGCTCGGATCGGGTGGGAAGCTGCTATGTCCGGACCGCGCCGGTCCTTGCGAGGTGAGTGAGTGATGGCGTCGTTCAAGGAGCTGTTCGGGCGGGTCCGCGCCCGCAAGGCGCCGATGTCGCTGGCCGTGCGCGGCACGGTGGCGGCGACGCTGGCCTTCGCGATCGCGACCGCGTTTCAGCTCAAGCTGCCGCTGTGGGCGGTGCTGACCTCGCTGATCGTGACGCAAGGCAGCGTCGGGCGTTCGCTGAAGGCGACGCGCGACTACATGTTCGGCACCATCGGCGGGGCGATCTATGGCGGCGCCATCACGGTCTTCATCCCGCATTCGGGCGAGCTGCAACTGCTCGGCATGCTGATCCTGGCGGTGACGCCGCTCGCCTTCATCGCCGCGATCAATCCCAGCCTCAACGCGGCGACGGTGACGGCGGTGATTGTGCTGCTGGTGCCGACCATGGGCCATCTCGATCCCCTGGGCTCGGCGATCGATCGCGTGTTCGAGGTCGCGGTCGGCGCGCTCACGGGACTCGCCGTCTCGTTCATCGTGCTTCCGTCGCGCGCCCATGTGCAGATGCGCAGCGCGGCGGGGCGGCTGCTCGAGCTGATCGCCGCGGCGCTGGCCGAATTGCTTGCCGGCCTGTCGCGCGGCCGTGACAACGACGCGTTGCACCGGATCCAGGACGGCATCGGCGCGGCGCTGACCGAGCTGAACGCGACCGGCGCCGAGGCCGAGCGCGAGCGCGCGGCGCGGCTGTCCTCGGGCGCCGATACGGGGCCGCTGCTGCGTACGATCCTCAGGCTGCGCCATGACGTCGTGATGATCGGTCGCGCCAGCGTGGTGCCGCTGCCCTCGGAGCTGCAGGCGCGGCTGTCGGGTCCGGTGACGCGCGTCAGCGACGCCATTGCCAGCTATCTGCGCGGCTGCGCCGGCGCCATCCGCAATGGTTCCGGCCCGCCGGCGATCTGGCCGGTTCATGTCGCTCTCAAGGCCTATGCCGAGGCGGTCGCCGCGGTGCGCAGCGACGGCCTGACGCGCGGCCTGCCGGGCGACGCGGCCGAGCGCTTCTTCGCGCTCGGCTTCTCGCTGGACCAGATGCGGCAGAACTTGATCGACCTCGAGCGCGTCGTCGCCGAATGGGCCGGCGCGTCGACGGGCAAGCCGCATCGGCCGCAGCCGGAGCAGACGTCCGACACGGCCGGCGCGTGACGGCGTCATCGCGACAGCCGCAGGAAGCGCAGCACCAGCAGGGCTGCGTAGATCGCGGTGCCGAGCGATAACCCGATCCAGATCCCGGTCGCGCCCAGCGCGGTCCGCAGACCGAGCACATAGGAGGCGGGAAAGCCGATCAGCCAGTAGCCGAGCACGGCGAGCAGCAGCGGCACGCGCGTGTCCTTGATGCCGCGCAAGGCGCCCACCGCGATGGTCTGCAGTGCATCGGTGATGAAGAAGGTCGTGCCGACCAGCAGCAAGGTGGCCGCCAGCGCCGCGGTCGCCTCTGCATCGGCGAGGCCGGAGCCGAGGAACAGCTGCACGATGTCGTACCGCGCCAGGATGATTCCGACGGTGAACAGCACGGCAAGCGAAACGCCGAGCAGCATCGCCATCAGCCCGGCGCGCCGAACCCCGATCGTGTCGTTGCGTCCCGTGGCATGGCCGACGCGGACGGTCGCGGCCATGCTGATGCCGAACGGCACCATGAACAGGATCGCCGTGATCTGCAGCGCGATCTGATGCGCGGCCAGCGCGGCCGTGCTGATCAGTCCCATCAGGATCGCGGCCGCGGAGAACAGGCCATATTCGAGCAGGAACGACAGCGAGATCGGCGCGCCGATGACGAGGAGCTGGCGCATCAGCCGCCAGTCGATCCGCTGCAACCGTGCCAGCACGTGATAGTCGCGGAACGGCGCACGACACGTTGCGAACCACAGGCCGGCGAGAAACGTTCCCAGATTGACAGTCGATGTGGCCAGACCGACGCCGGTCAGGCCGAGCTGCGGAAAGCCCCACTGGCCGTAGAGCAGCGGATAGACCAGCAACGCGTTGAGCGGAATCGCGGCCAGCGTGATCCACAGCACCGGCTCGGGGCGGTTGACCGCGCCCATGAAGCTGCGCAGCGCCAGGAACCACAGCATCGGCGCAATGCCCCAGGCGAGCCCGGCGAGATAATTCTGCGCGAGATGGGCCACGCCCGGGGCCTGTCCCAGCGCGAGCAGGATGGCCTCGCCGTTCAGCGCGATCAGCATGATCGGCAGTGCGATGAACAGGCCGGCCCACAGGCCGACCCGCAACGCGCGCCGCACCAGGCCGGCGTCGGCCGCGCCGTAGGCCTGGGCGGCGAGCGGCGCCACCGCCGACATCAGTCCCATGCCGAAGGTCGAGCCGACGAAATAGACCGTGCCCGCCAAGGCCGCCGCCGCGACGGCGTCGCCGCCGAGCCGGCCGATGAAGGCGAGGTCGGTCGACATCATCGCGATCTGCGACAGTTGCGTCAGCGCCATCGGCGCGGCGAGGCGCATCGTGTCCCAGAGTTCGAGCGCGAAAGACGGTGCGGGCGCCGCCGGAGGCGCGTGGTCGGTTCCAATTGCGGTGGTCATGAGGGCGGCTATAGCAGCCCTCGTGACGTCCTGCACATCAAGGACGTATGTTCCGGTTCGGAGACGTGCGGCGCGTGAGCGCAGTTCCGCGCAACAATTCGCGATCATAGGCTCAAACATCTTCGCGTTCGTGACAGCGCGATCTCGCGGCGCCTTTCGCGCCCGAGCTCTGCCTGGCCAGTGGCCCTCGGAGATGAGAGGGCGCAGGGAAGGCTGGGTGCTTGACCACACCCATGGCCCGCCTGCAAAAGAAGTAGCAGGCGGCAGTCACCACAGGTCGGCCGCACATCCGGCCTTCCCTGCGCAATGGTTGGAACGGCTTATACGTACTCTCCCCGGTGCGCCGTGCTCGTTGGCCACCGTCGCCAGCGGATCGCCCGCCGGCTTGACCTCAGCGTCGGGAGGCCAGGACCATACGATTTCGCCGTATGCGGTCGCTCATTCGTCCACGCGCCGGTCTCGGGTTGCTTCCCTCGTGCGCGCTGTGAGCCGCCGCATCCATCGCATCCCCGCCCTCTACGGTCCGTGACGATCGCGAAGCGTCCCTCTCATGAGGACGGGATGGCGGCAGTCTTTCCGATTTTCGGAAATAACGCAAGCGGAAAATTTCGGCAAACCAGATGGCTTGAAGCAGGTCATTGGGTTGGCTATCGAATTGAGTGTTTCAGCGAGCTGGGTCTCGCTTGTTCGGCCGATCCGCCGTAACGTTGAAGCGATCTTGCTCACGAAACGTCAACAGAAGCGCGAGGTGAGTCGCAAAGACGGCATGCGATCGATCTTTCGCGAAGGTTCGCTGCCACATCCCTTGGCGCGACATGTTGGCGGGATACCTTGGCGTGATAGGGAAGTTCGCTGACCATGACGATCGTTCTTGAGCCCGTCGACGATCAGTTGCCAATCGATTTTCATCAGCTCGAGCTGGACGCGAGAGCCGGCGGTCATGCCAACATGACCCGGCTGTCGGCCGAGTTCGCCGAGGCACCGTCGATGTTCCACCGCGTGATCGCAGCCCATGTCGATGGCGTGCTCGCCGGCATAGGCGCGATCACCGACGAGCCGGTGCCGTCCACGCAGCCGGCCTGGCGCATGCGGCGGCTTTACGTGCACAGGGACTTCAGGCGCCGTCGCGTGGCACGGACCATCGTGGCAGATCTGCTGCGCGCGCCAGCCGGAGAGATCGAGATCGTGACCGTCCACGCGGGCAGCGATGACGCTGCACGCTTCTGGGAGGCGATAGGGTTCGATGCTGTCGCAGGGCAAGGCTGGTCGCATCAGCGGCGACTCCGATCGGCCTGATGTCGCGGCGTCAGTCCCGGCCGAATTGCGCAAGAAACCCACGAGCCCGTTGGTCGAGCTCGTGTTGGCGTTCAGTGCGCAGAGATGCAATCCAGGCTGTGGCAGCCGCGGACCTCGCGATTGGTTTGCTGGCGCCTTGCGAGGGGGGCTGCGGGATCAGGCGGACGCTGCGACTTGCCGGAGCATCGTCTTTGCGACCAGCCGGTGAAACGGCATGATGATGGTGAGATAGATGCGGCCGAGCGCGTTGTGGGTCTGCACCAGGGTGGTCGCGGTCACCTGTGACGTCTTGCCATGAGAGGCGGCATCGATCACGACGCGAAAATCCAGATGCATGTCGTCGAAGCCGAGCACAATCCGTTGCGGCGTTTCATCGACGACCGGAAACATGCCGATCATCGGCCGCGGATTTTGCGCGTCAGCGCCAGATGTCTTCAGACCGAACGGGCGGACCAGCAGATTGCGCAGCTTCACGAGCGCGGCCATCCACGCGGGTGCCTGACCGAGCATACGCTCGGCCGCCATGCGGGCATCGAGCGCCGGGGCTTCGACGGTGATGCGGAAGGCATCGGCGAAGTCCGCGTCAGCAAGCCAGCGCGCACGGTCGACATCGGGAGTGATTTCGCTGATGGTCATGGGCCATGAGCCTCGCAAGCCGTGGTCGTCGCTGCGATCCGCACGATAGTACATCGCGCGCCTGCGGCGATCGAATTACCGTCGATCCCCTCGTTTCTCCGCTCGCGATGATGCCGCGCAGACACGAGGCGTCGAACGTTTCATCGCCCGCGCTCCGGCACGCGGGTGATCTTGGCGCCAAGCGCGTTCAGCCGCTCGTCGATGCGCTCGTAGCCGCGCTCGATCTGGTCGGCGTTGTCGATCTTGGACGTGCCTTCGGCGCAGAGCGCGGCCAGCAGCATGGCCATGCCGGCGCGGATGTCGGGGGAGACGACGCGGGCGCCGCGCAGCCGGCTCGGGCCGGACACGATGGCGCGGTGCGGGTCGCACAGCACGATACGCGCGCCCATCGAGATCAGCTTGTCGACGAAGAACATCCGCGACTCGAACATCTTCTCGAACATCAGGATCACGCCCTCGCATTGCGTGGCGGTAACGATCGCGATCGACATCAGGTCGGCCGGGAAGGCCGGCCAGGGCTGGTCCTCCAGCTTCGGCACATGGCCGCCGAAATCGTCCTTGATCTTCATGGTCTGGTCTGAGGGCACGATGAGGTCGTCGCCGGCGACCTCGCAGACGATGCCGAGCCGCTCGAAGCCCATCCGGATCGAGCGCAGATGCTCGGTGCCGGCGCGCACGATGCGCAACGGCGAGCGCGTCACCGCGGCGAGCCCGATCAGCGAACCGACCTCGATGTGATCGGGCTGGATCGCGTAGGACGCCTGGCCGAGCGTGCTGGCGCCATGGATCACCATGGTGTTGGTGCCGATGCCCTCGATATTGGCGCCGAGCGCGACCAGGAAATGCGCGAGGTCCTGGACATGCGGCTCGGAGGCCGCGTTGCGCAAATAAGTCGTGCCGTGCGCGGCGACGGCCGCGACCAGCGCGTTCTCGGTCGCGGTGACGCTGGGCTCGTCGAGGAAGACATCGGCGCCTTTCAGGCCGGAGGCGCGCAGCTCGATCTTGTCGGTCGCGGTGACGGTGGCGCCGAGCTGCTCGAAGGCCAGGAAATGCGTGTCGAGGCGGCGGCGGCCGATCACGTCGCCGCCGGGCGGCGGCAGCGCCACTTCGCCGCAGCGGGCGAGCAGGGGACCGGCGAGCAGGATCGAGGCCCGGATGCGGGCGCACAGGTCTGGATCGAGATCGGCGGCGCGGATCTCCTTGGCGTGGATCGCGAGGCGGTTGCGGCCGCGCCATTCGGCGGACGCGCCGACCGAGCGCACCAGCTCGACCAGCGTCTCGGTGTCGCGGATGCGCGGCACGTTGTCGAGCGTCACCGGATGCTCGGTCAAGAGTGCCGCGGCGATGATCGGCAGCGCCGCGTTCTTGTTGCCCGACGGCTCGATCGCGCCCTTGAGCCGGTGACCCCCCTCGACGATGTATTGAATGGGCGCCATGCGCGAAAGGTCCGTTTGGAGAGGGGGCTTTGCAGGAGGACGACCGGCCCCAGGGGAACCTGGATCGGCGACGGAAATAGCACGAAAGGCACAGGCAGGCCACTGCTCCGGCTGAGGGGGGCAGAGGTTCAACTCTCGTCCGGTGAGGCATTGTCCTGGGCCGCAGGAACGCTGATATTCACGGTGGGAGCTGTCATGATCGAAGTTGTCACGGTATCGGAGCGGAAGGAACGGGAGACCGCACGGCGGCAGCGGGCAGCTGATCCCCTCATGGTTGAGCTGAAGGCATTCGCGCAGCGATGCGGCGGCCACTTCAGCGTCCTTGGATCGGTCGCGCAGCAGCGCCTGTCATTCGACAGCGATTTTGATGTCATTGTCGATATCCCGCCCGAGCAGGAGGTCGCTGCCGTCGAACTCGTCGAGGATCTTTGCCGCCAGCATGGTCTTCCGACCGACATCCGACTCAAGTCTCACGCCAACGAGCGGCTGCTCGCGCGCGTCGCGGATTATGCGGTGATCCTGCCGTGAGCGACAAGCTACAGACGTTACGGACCCCCACACATATGTTGTGAGTCCGGCATGATCCAGGAAGTCCGGGATGTCAGGTTGGTCGCAGAATATTCTCGTCCGCGATTATCGCCAGGCGGGCAATTTCTGGGAATCGACGAAAGGCAGAGCAGCACCTGGTCGCCTATGTGCGAGCGCGCGACGTCTTCCTCATAGCCGTAGGAAATTTGGTAGATATCGTTTGTGTATTTGACTGCCGTTCCGCTTACCTCGTCGTCTTTGGAGAGAGGAAATTTTAGCGTCTCACCAAAGCGTCCGGTGATGGAGGCTATTTGTGTTCGCGTGCAATGGCCGCGCATCTGCGGCAGCTTTTCGTCCATCACCGCGGGATGCACTTTCGCATAGTTCAGACGATATTCGCCGATCCATGGTGGGACGGGTACATTCGATCCCATTTCTCCGAACAACGAGATTGCTTTGACCTGCGCATCAAGGATGCAAATTTGCTCCGCGCCACACGCGCGCCTGTCGTCGAGACGTTCCTTTGCGCTGGTCTTTACGTCTGCAGTATCGGCCTTCTTTGCTGTAAGCGCTTGCTTGAACGCGATCGCGACTGCCTGATCGAGTTCGGCGAGATGGTCATCTTCGCAGATCAGCTTTTCGTCAGACGATTTTGCGCGCGAGCAATCGAAACTTGGACTGGTCGCGCTCGCAGGCGCATGGCCAAGAAGCAAAGGGAAGAGCGCCGGCGAGAGTTTCTTCAAGCTGATAGCCATCTCGGTAATTCCCGGGGAGCCTCCGATACGGCTGGCAACGCTACACGTCTACATTCGCCGACAGCGAATTGTCCTGGATGAACTCGCGGCGCGGCTCGACGACGTCGCCCATCAGCTTGGTGAAGATGTCGTCGGCCTCGTCGACCTCCTTGACCTTCACCTGCAGCAGCGTGCGCGCCTCGGTATCGAGCGTGGTTTCCCAGAGCTGCTGCGGATTCATCTCGCCCAGCCCTTTGTAGCGCTGCATGGCGATGCCCTTGCGGCCGGCATCGGTGACGGCCTCGAACAGGTCGATCGGGCCGTGGATCACGGTCGGTGCGTCGCCGCGGCGCAGGAAGCCGGGCTTGGCATAGGCCTCCTGCAGGCGCGCCGCGTAGTCGTCGAGCTTGCGCGCATCGGCAGAGGCAAGCAGGGCATCGTCGATCACGGCGACGTCCTTGACGCCGCGCACGGTGCGCTCGAAGGTGAAACCCTGGCCTTCGACGAAGTGACCGATCCAGCCGCGTTCGACCTCGTCGGCGAGCACGTCGAGCCGCTTGGCGATGTACTCCGCCGCGGCATCGGCAGTGGCGATGTCACGGGTGATGTCCGCGCGCAGCACGCCAGCGATCGCGGCCTGCTCGACGACCGTGCGGTCGTAGCGGCTGTGCAGGTTGCGCAGGATGTTGCGGACGATGCGCGCCTCTTCGACGAGCGCCAGGAGGTCGCGGCCCTTGCGTTCCTCGCCCTCGGCGCTCTTGAACACGCAGTCGTCGAGGCCGGTGCCGATCAGATAATCCTCCAGCGCGCGCTCGTCCTTCAGATACTGCTCGGACTTGCCGCGCGTCACTTTGTAGAGCGGCGGCTGCGCGATGTAGAGATGGCCGCGATCGATGATCTGGCGCATCTGTCGGTAGAAGAACGTCAGCAGCAAGGTGCGGATGTGGGCGCCGTCGACGTCGGCGTCGGTCATCACGATGATCTTGTGATAGCGCAGCTTGTCGATCGAGAAGTCGTCGCTGATGCCAGTGCCGAGCGCCGTGATCAAGGTGCCGATCTGCTCGCTGGACAACATCTTGTCCGGACGCACGCGTTCGACATTGAGGATCTTGCCGCGCAGCGGCAGCACGGCCTGGAACTCGCGGTTGCGGCCCTGCTTGGCGCTTCCGCCGGCCGAGTCACCCTCGACGATGAACAGCTCGGACTTGGCCGGATCCTTTTCCTGACAGTCGGCGAGCTTGCCGGGCAGGGAGGCGATGTTGTTGAGCGGATTCTTGCGCGTCAGCTCACGCGCCTTGCGCGCCGCCTCGCGCGCGGCGGCGGCCTGGATCACCTTGCCGACCACCGTCTTGGCCTCGGACGGATGCTCCTCGAACCACGCCGACAGCGCTTCGTTGATGACGTTCTCGACCACCGGGCGCACTTCCGAGGACACCAACTTGTCCTTGGTCTGCGACGAGAATTTTGGGTCGGGCACCTTCACGGAGAGCACCGCGGTGAGGCCTTCGCGGCAGTCGTCGCCGGTCAGCGCGATCTTTTCCTTCTTGGCGTGGGCATCCGCGTAGCCGTTGACCTGGCGCGTCAGCGCGCCGCGGAAGCCGGCGAGATGGGTGCCGCCGTCACGCTGCGGGATGTTGTTGGTGAAGCACAGTACGTTCTCATGATAGCTGTCGTTCCACCACAGCGCCGCCTCGACGGTGATGCCGTTGACCTCCGAGCGGACCATGATCGGGGACGGCACGATCGCCTTCTTGTTGCGGTCGAGATATCTGACGAACTCCTCGACGCCGCCGGAATAGAACATCTCCTCGCGCTTCTCGACCGCGTGGCGCATGTCGGAGAGCACGATGTGGACGCCGGAGTTGAGGAAGGCGAGCTCGCGCAGGCGATGCTCGAGCGTCGCGTAGTCGTATTCGACCATCTTGAAGGTTTCGGTCGAGGCGAGGAACGTCACCTCGGTGCCGCGCCGGCCCTGTGCTTCGCCGACCACCTTGAGCGGCGCTACGGCATCGCCATGGGCGAACTCGATCAGGTGCTCCTTGTCCTCGCGCCAGATCCGCAGCTGCAGCTTGCTCGACAGCGCGTTGACGACGGAGACGCCAACGCCGTGCAGACCGCCGGAAACCTTGTATGAGTTCTGGTCGAACTTACCGCCGGCATGCAGCTGGGTCATGATGACCTCGGCTGCCGACACGCCTTCACCCTTGTGGATGTCGACCGGAATGCCGCGGCCGTCATCGCGCACCGTGACGGAATTGTCGGCGTTGAGCACCACCTCGACGCGGCTCGCATAGCCGGCGAGTGCTTCGTCGATCGCATTGTCGACGACCTCGTAGACCATGTGGTGCAGGCCGGAGCCGTCATCGGTGTCGCCGATATACATGCCCGGGCGCTTGCGCACGGCATCCAGGCCCTTCAACACCCGGATCGATTCAGCGCCATAGTCGTTCGCGGTTGCAGGCTCGTTGTCGGCGATGGTTTGCCGGGCGGGTTCGGTCATGTGAGGCCTTTGAAAGGATCCCGAGGAGCGGTGTCGCGCGAGGGTGCTGAGAGCATTCTTTGTGCCATGAAAGAGGGGACGCGCCTAGCGCAAAAAGGCGTATCCTAAGATATTGAAGAAATAGGTTTTTTTAACGTTTTTTCAAGTCGCCCGAAGGCCTCGTTGGGGCCGCGCGAAAGGCCGATTCGGGCGCGATTTTTGCGGCTGCTTGAAAGCACCTGGCGAGGCCTCGCCGAAGGCCTCTCAAAGACCGCAGGCCGCCCATTGGGCGGCCTGCGAGGGGATCGGTCTCGGTGGTCGCCGTTCGGCCGTGGGCCGTGGTGCCAGCGGACCGTCAGTACAGCGGCAGCGGGAGGGCCCGGCCGGTCGGGCCGACCATCAGGCCCCAGGTATCGCCGGCGCCGAGCGCGATCGTATCGCTGACGGGCGCGCGGCCTGCGATCTTGATCTCGTAGCGGTATTTTCCCGGCGGCAGATCGAGCAGCGGGCCCTTGGGCGTCTTCGGGCTGCCGATGCCGGCCGCGATCTTCACCGTCTGCTTGTTGATCGTCAGCACGGCGTCGGCGTCACCGACATTGCCGAGCATCAGCTTGGCCTGTCCCGGCTTGGGCAGGATCTCGGCCTTGGCAGCGGCCTCCGCGTTCTTCTGCACCAGGTTGACCGAGGTCTCGCCTCTCGCGCGGCCCAGTGTCAGCACGGCCGGCCCCTGCGGCGAGGCGAAGGCGAGCCGGGCGCTGTCGACGCTGATCTGCGCGCTCTGCGGCGTCTCCTGCCAGCCGAGCTTGGCCAACTCGCTACGGTAGAACGCTACGACGGCTTTCAGCTCTGCCGGCACGCTCGCCTCGAGCTCGAGCCGCACCGGCGTGTCGATGCCCGGCGCCTTGGAGCGGCCCATCGAGGTCGCGCTGCGCTCCTTCGGGACCGGCAGGGCCGAGCTGGGATCAGCCTCGAGCGGCGCGGCAGCCGGGGCGGGCTGCGCGGCGGCCGTCGGCCCGGCGGCCGCGACGAGACCAGGACCGTCGGCCGTCACGTTCACCTTGGGGCCCATCTGCATGATCGTGAACGCGACCGCCTTGCCTTTCGTGGAGAACTCCAGCCGCGCCATGGTCGGATTGTCGATCACGGTCGGCGCCTCCTTCCAGCCGGCAGGCTTCAGGGTCGCGCGGTAGAAGCCGGTGAGCGCCCGCACCGATGAGGTCGACTTGAACTCCAGCCGTCCCTGGCTACCGTCGAACTCCACTGCCTCGGCGGTCTCGGGCAGCGGGATCGGCGCAGGATTGCCGGCCAGCGCCTTCAGCGGCGCGTCCGACATGGCGCCGACCTGCGCGCTGCGGCGCGCCTCGTCGGCGGCGATCACCTGCTTGGCCATCGCGGCGGCATCGGCCATGAACCTGTCGTCGGCGTCCTTCTTGGCCTTGGCGCGCGCGGCCAGCGCCGCCTCGGTGGCGCGCACCGACAGCTCGACCATGGTGAGATCGTAGTTGCGCGACAGCCTCAAGGTTCCGGTCTCCTCGGCAGAGGCCACCTTCAGCGTCACGTCGTTCGCCGTGCCCGGTGCGGCCGCCTCGATCCGCCAGCCGCGTGCCGGCAGCTCGCGCGTGTAGAAGGCAAGTACGGCCGGCAGCTCGGCGATCACGGCGCCCTTGGCCTGGCGGCTCGGCGACGTCGCGCCGCCGAGACTCTGCGACCACTTCGTCGGCTTTGGCATCGGCAGGCCCGCCCGCTCCTCACCAGCCTCGAGTTCGGCGGGAAGCGCGAACGGCGCAACCCGGACCTCGACATTGGTCCTGCCGTCGTCGCGCCGGGTCAGCGTCAGCATCACCGGGCTCTGGCGGCGAGAGCCGTCGTTGTCGTCACGGCCGTAGAAGGCTCGCACGCCGCCCGGCATGGTCTCGCTCAGATCGGCATTCGGCCAGCGCGCGGCGGCCTCCGGCGCGAGCGGCTTCCAGCCGATTGCGATCATGTCCTTGGCGTAGAGGGCCTTCGCCGCGTCGAGCGCCATCGGCACGACGCAGGACAGATACAGCCGCGTCTCGTCGAATACGAGGTCAACGGCCCCGTCGGCAAACGGCAGGTCGGCGTAGATGCGCTGCGGCGAGTAGGTCACGTCCGACTGGCCGGGATGGCCGGCGCTTCCGCTCAAGTAGACCGTCAGTCCCTGCTTGCCCTTTTTGTAGTTGAGCAGGGCGCTGCGCTCATCGAGCGGGCGGACGTAGCGCACCCAACCGTCGGCAGCGAGCAGCTGCTGTGTCGCCGGGTTCGCTGCCGCGGCCAGCATCGGGACCCGGTAGACGACGCGGTAGCGGTCGGGACGCGACGTGTCCTCGACCGCGCCGTCGAGCCGCGGGAGTCCGTGCACGTCGACGATGGCGTCATCGGCATGCGCGGGAACGGCGCAGCCCGTGAGCAGCAACAGTCCGCATGCGAACAGCCGCAGCCGCGGCCCGGCGATGGCCTGCCGCCATAGCTCTGTCATCACAGATCTCCAGGACCATGTTCGGGCGCGGGGCGCGCCGGGCTTTGGAGCACGCCGGCGGGAGCTGCGTGTCATCCAACGACAGCTAGTCGAGGCTGGAAACCAAGAGGTTCAACGCCGGAGCGAGCTACCGTCGCGCGCTGATCCGACCGCCTTCGACGTCGAAGATCTCGCCGAGCTCGCGCAGCTCGGCAAAGGCCGCGGGATCCGCCCCGGTCAGCCATACCTGGGCACCGAGCGTGCCGAGCTCGGCGAACAACGCGGTGCGGCGGCCGGGATCGAGATGGGCGACGATCTCGTCGAGCAGCAGCATCGGCACGATGCCCGTGGTCTCGGCGACCAGGGTCGCATGCGCAAGGATCAGCCCGATCAGCAGTGCCTTCTGCTCGCCGGTCGAGGCATCGCGCGCCGGCATGCTTTTCGGCGCATAGATGACGTGGAGATCAGTGAGATGCGGGCCGTCAAGCGTCCGCCCCGCCGCGGCATCGCGCGCGCGGTTGTCGCGCAGCAGGGCGCGATAGCGGTCTTCGACGGCGAGCGCGGGTTCGGTCAGCAGCGCATTCTCCATCCAGCCGTCGAGCGCGATCTCGGCGGATGGGAATGCGGAGGCTTGTCCGCGCTGGCGCAGCATCGCGGCGAGCTTCACCGCGGTCTGGCCGCGGCTCGCGGCGACGGCAACCGCAAGCTCCGCCGTCTCGCGCTCGATCGCGTCACACCAATGGTCGTCGAAATTGCGCACCTCGAGCAGCCGGTTGCGCGAGCGCAACGAGCGCTCCAGCGCCGAGACGCGGCTGGAATGTTCGCTGTCGATGGCGAGCACCAGGCGGTCGAAGAAGCGGCGGCGCTCGGAGGCTGCGCCCATGAACAGACCGTCCATCGCCGGCGTCAGCCAGACCATGCGGATGTGGTCGCCGAACGCGGCCGCCGAGCCGACTGGCTCGCGGTCGATGCGGCAGCGCCTGGCAGTCGCGGCGTCGTTGCGCGGCGGCTCGATGCCGGTGCCGAAGGTCGCCAGTCCCAGCGCGCCCTCGATCTCCGCCGAGATCGCCCAGGAGCCGTCGCCCTGATTGTCGGCCACGTCTTCCAGCGTGGCGCGGCGCAGGCCACGGCCGGGCGCGAAGAACGAGATCGCCTCCAGGCAATTGGTCTTGCCGGCGCCGTTCGCTCCCACCAGCGCGACCATGTCCGCCTGCACGCTGACGCTGGCCGCGCGATAGCTGCGGAAATGCGTCAGCGCGAGGCGGTTGATGCGGGAGGGGGTCATGGGAAGAAGTTACAAGCCCAGCTTTGTCATTGCCGGGCTTGACCCGGCAATCCATCGTCCGCGTCAGCGGACTATTTCATCATAAAGATCGCGCCAGTCCGGATTACTCGCGACGATGAGGTCGATCTTCCATTCACGTGACCAGTGCTTGATGTTCTTCTCACGCTGCAATGCTGCGGCGATCGTCTCATGCGCCTCGAAATAGACCAGCCGCTTGATGCCGTAGCGTCTGGTGGAACTCTCGGCGAGACCTTCGCGGTGCTCATAGACGCGCCGAATAAGATCGTTGGTCACGCCGATATAAAGCGTGCCGCCGGGCTTGCTGGCGAGTATGTACACCCAGTTGGCCATTTGTTGAGATGGATGGCCGGGTCAAGCCCGGCCATGACGAGTTAACCTGAAAGCTCGCAGCGGGCGTGAGGTCACACCCGCATCGGCATCAGCACGTACAGCGCGTTCCGGTTGTCGCGGTCCTGGATCAGGGTTGGCGAACCCGGGTCGGCAAGCCGGAGCACCGCGACCTCGCCCTCGATCTGGGCGGCGATGTCGAGCAGATAGCGCGAGTTGAAGCCGATATCGAGCGCGTCGGCGGCGTATTCGACCTCGAGCTCTTCGGTCGCGCTGCCGGAATCGGGATTGGTGACCGACAGCACCAGTCTGCCGGGGGAGAGCGCGAGCTTTACGGCGCGGCCGCGCTCGCTCGAAATGGTGGAGACGCGATCGACGGCAGCGGCGAAATCGGCCTTGTCGACGATCAGTTCCTTGTCGTTGTTCTGCGGAATGACGCGGCCGTAATCCGGGAAGGTGCCGTCGATCAGTTTCGATGTCAGAACGACCTGGCCCAGCGTGAAGCGGATCTTGCCCTGTGACAGCTCGATCCTGATCTCGCTGTCATTGTCCTCGATCAGGCGCTGCACCTCGCCGACGGTCTTGCGCGGCACGATCACGCCCGGCATCTCGGCGGCGCCGGCGGGTTGCGGCAGGTCGACCTGGGCGAGGCGGTGGCCGTCGGTCGCCACCGCGCGCAGGCTCGGCTGCTTGGCCGTGCCGCCGGCATGCAGATAGATGCCGTTCAGGTAATAGCGCGTCTCCTCGGTCGAGATCGCGAATTGGGTCCGGTCGATCAGGCTCTTGATGTCCTTGGCGGGAACCCCGAAGGCATGCGTCATGTCGCCCGCGGCGAGATCCGGGAAATCGCTTTCCGGCAGTGTCTGCAGGGTGAACTTGGAGCGGCCGGCGCGGATCGCGAGCACGGCGCGCTCACCGTCGCTCTCCAGCACGATCTGCGAACCATCCGGCAGCTTGCGCACAATGTCGTAGAACATGTGCGCGGGCACGGTGGTCGCACCGGCGGTAGCGGTCTCGGCCGCCAGCGTTTCCGTCACTTCGAGGTCGAGATCGGTCGCGCGCAGCGAGAGCCGCGCATTCTCGGCACGCACCAGCACATTGCCCAGGATCGGGATGGTGTTGCGCCGCTCGACCACCCGGTGGACGTGGCCCAGCGACTTCAGGAGCTGCGCGCGTTCGACGGTTACCTTCATTGCACTACCCGCCCGTTCCCAACTGAGCTTGTCCTGGAATGCCGGCGGGCTGAGCAGCGCCGCGGCCGATGGCACCTCGCGCCCGAACGGCGCTTGGTCAGCGTCCAGGAGCGTGAGGGGGAGGCGTAAAGTGGCGCGGATGAGGCCCGAGCGCAAGGGATGGCGGGCCGATTTCCCATGTTTCGGCAGGCGCTTCCGCGATCCGGAGGCCAGGTCCGAGGGGACGTCTGAAGGGCATGAAGACCACGGCTGGGGACGGACCTTCTGTCCGCTCCCCCGGGCCGTGCGCGCTCGTTCAATCCTGAAGCTGGCGCTTCAGCGCCTCGACCTCGTCGTTCAGCGTCGTGTCCTTCCCGACCAGCGCCTCGATCTTGCGGACCGCATGCAGCACGGTGGTGTGGTCGCGACCGCCGAAGCGGCGGCCGATCTCGGGCAGCGACCGCAAGGTCAGCGTCTTCGCCAGATACATCGCGACCTGGCGCGGGCGGACGACGTTGGCGGTGCGCCGCGACGACAACAGGTCGGAGCGGCTGACATTGTACTGCCGCGCCACGACGCGCTGGATGTCCTCGATCTTGATCCGCTTCGGCTCCTGCGGCCGCACCAGGTCGCGAACCTCGCGCTCGGCCATATCAAGCGTAACCGGCTGGTTGTTGAGCTTGGAATGCGCCAGCAGACGGTTGATGGCGCCTTCGAGGTCGCGACCATTATGGGTGATGGAGCGGGCGAGATAATCCAGCACCGGCTCCGGCACGTCGAAGCTGGCATGATGGGCGCGCGCCGCCGCGACGCGCGACTTGAGAATGCCGAGCCGCAGATCCTCGCCCAGCGTGGCCATCTCGACGACCAGACCGCCGGCGAGCCGCGAGCGGACGCGGTCGTCGAGGCTTTCGAGATCGGACGGCGGGCGGTCGGCCGCGATCACCACCTGGCGTCCGGCATCGATCAGCGCATTCAGCGTGTGGCAGAACTCCGCCTGCGTGGACTTGCCCTGCAGGAACTGCAGATCATCGATGACCAGCACGTCGATGCCGCGCAACGCCTCCTTGAACGCCAGCGCCGTCTGCGATTTCAGCGCCGCAACGAAGCCGTACATGAACTTCTCGGCGGTGAGATACAGCACCTTGCGCTCGCCGCCGGCATTGCCGGCCCAGGTCACGGCCTGCAGCAGATGCGTCTTGCCGAGGCCGACGCCGGCATGAATGTAAAGCGGGTTGAACATCACGGGATCGCCGCGGCGGCCGTCGGCGACCTGGCGGGCGGCGGCATGGGCGAGCGTGTTGGCGCGGCCGACCACGAAGCTGGCGAAGGTCAGGCGCGGATCGAGCGGCGAGCCGCCAAGCGCGTCATGGCTGGCCGCGACGGGCGTCATCACCGGCGCACGGGTGTCGGCAGGCTTGGCGTCACCGCGCTCGGCGCGGCGCGCTTCGACGGCGACCGGCGCCTCCTTGGCGGGCGTTGCGCAGCGCATGGCGGTGCGAACGGAGAGATCGATGCGATGCACCTCCGGCATCTCCGCCTGCCAGCAGGAGAGCACCCGTTCGGCGTAATGTGCCTGGATCCAGCTCTTCAGGAAACGCGTCGGCACCGACAGATGAACGCTCTCATCCTGCACGGCTTCGAGGTCCATCCGCGCAAACCAGCTCGTATAGACGTCCTCGCCGACGGTCGAGCGCAGCCGACCCTTCACGCGAGACCAGCGTTCCTGTTCCGAATTTGTCATGGCAGTCGCAACTTTTCGAATTGAGTGGTGGTGTCAAGTGATCGCCGGGCAGATGTCCTGAAACGGAATCGCCAGCCGCGGCGAGACCTCGAGCGGAGGCTCAACTCCAGACATAGCTTCGCCGTTCAGCGCGCACGCTGTCGGGCAGATCAATGCTGGTCGAGGAAGTGTCTCCGCGAGGTCAGCGCATACTCCGATGCGCGATGAGGAGGGGAGGACCGATGGCCGTGCTGGGGGTGTCGACCGCTAAGGGTGCGTGATCCGGAACCGGTGTTCTGTGTCCAACCGTGATGTGTCCGTAAAGCATGCAACCTCCCCGCCTCGCCGTGATTGCTCACGGCAAGTTGTCATCTCGCACATGTCCCAAAGGCAGCCGCGTCCGAACCCCAAGATTCAGCCGCTACGCCATACATCCCGTCCAATTGTCCACCCACTGAGCGAAGCTGTCGTAAGCTCCAGCCGGGTCGACCCTTGCCGTATTTCTCTTGTTCAAAACGGCACAACGATGATGTTGTGCCCGAGAAATTTCGACAATGATCAGCCGCTACCCATAATGACTATGGATACCGAACCGGCCATCGCTTTGGAAAGCGTCGCCAACGCGCACACCGCCGCCGATTTGCACGTCCGCCCCGTTTCTAAAACCGCGCTGGTCTCAAGATCGTGGGCGCCGCGAGTGGATTAAAGAAATACATCATCCGCCGGGACTCGCAATCCATTTGATCGGAGCAGTCGTGACGAGTCTTTGCACCGCTTGCCGCATCGCGTCGCGCGTTAAGAAAGCAAGGTTTTGAATCATCGCGAGGAATCTCGGATGTGACAAACAACATCGTCTGCCCAAAATTTCTTCATAATTTTTTTACGTTGCCCCCGAGCACGCCCGCTTTTCCAATCACTTGGTCGCGCTATGCGCTTAAGTCATTTTCGAAGCGAAGTTTTTTGCGATTACTTCAAGCGGGTAACTCCCGCCGCACAGCGTGCGCGAGTTGAACCTCGGATTGTGTGCTCTTGACATCGATGCGCATGCACAATGCAGATTCGCGATTGTTTCAGGTGAGGCAAAATTGTCACCGCGTAGAACTACGGAACGCAGGCACGTAGGACTACGGAACGTGTCAGGTCTGCGCGACAGCACCGCTGTTCGGATGCGCGAGCTCGGTGCAGCGTCCCAATCTGGTTCACACGATCGCATTCAGGTGTGACGCGCGCCTGACATGTGCTGGCGGCCGGCTGCAAGGGGGCGAGACAGAGAGTGCGCCAAAGACAGAGTGCGCAAAAGAAAAGCCCGGCGTGAGCCGGGCTGTTGCATCTTGATTAGTACGTCAGTCGCTCGAACGGTTCACTTCGCGAGCTTGGCGATCTGGTGCGTGAGGCGCGACACTTTGCGGCTCGCATTGTTCTTGTGAATGATGTTGCGCTGCGCGGCGCGCATCAGCTGCGGCTCGGCGTTGGCCATCGCCTTCAGCGCAGCTTCACGATCGCCCTTCTTGATCGCGTCTTCGACGGAGCGAACCGCGCCGCGCATCTGGGTGCGGCGCGACTTGTTGATGATGGTGCGGCGGGCAATCTTGCGCGTCGCTTTCTTCGCGGAAGTCGTATTGGCCATGCTCTCAAATATCCTTCGCCGGCGAGCAGTCGCCGCTCTTGCGGGTACGCGCGCGGCCCGCCTGACGCGGTCCCATCGACGCGGTGGTTGTTCGGACGCCTCTCTGAGAATGCCACGACCGGAGCGGATCTGCTCGGTGGACCGGCGCTGCTCAAAGAACAGCGGCGGCGGGATTGCGCCCACCGCCAGTGGAGCACCTTATAGGCGCAGCCCCGCCGAGCGTCAACGGTCTCTGCGACCCCCGCTGCCGCCGAAACCGCGCAAAACGAGCTTCTAAACCCCTGACGAGGTTGAATTTCCCGAGGGGGCCCGCTATGGCCTTGCTGCCCTTCGGGGCAGCTGAGAGAGGGCAGGTGAGGCATGATCCGCGGTTTTTTCCGGCTGGTGGGGCTGTTGCTGCTCGCCGGGAGCTTCATCTTCGTCGTCTATGACGGTGCGCGCTGGGTGGCCGACCAGACCCTGCAATTCACCCGCTTCGGCCAGCTCTGGAACGACGTCCACCAGTCGAGCCAGGCAGCGTTCCGGGCCTGGGTGGACGCCAAGGCCCCGTTCCTGTGGGAGTGGATCGTCAAGGTGCTGCTCGACCAGCCTGTTTTCGCCGTCCTTGGCCTGCTCGGCATTCTCCTGATGCTCCTGTTCCGGCCGCGCCAGCCGCTGATCGGCTATTCGCGCGACTGAGCGCGGCGGTTCGCCGCGTCCGGCGACCGGCGGGTGCGCGGAACCCTGGGCCGCGGCGCTGCGTCTGGCGTAACGGCGCTACTGCCCGGCGCGTAGAGCTCTATATATCCAGAACGATATCGGCCATCCTGCCCGCGGGCTCTCTCTCCCCCTGCGGAAACCCATGGCCATGAGCGGAGACATCCATGTTCTTCATGCGCAAATCCCCTGTCTTGCCGACCGCCGCCGACGCGCTGCCCGGCCGTACCCAGCCGATCCCGACGGCGCCGACCCATTTCGTCAATGGCCGCCGGCTCTTGCCGCCCTATCCCGCCGGCCTTGAGCAGGCCGTTTTCGGGCTCGGCTGCTTCTGGGGCGCCGAGCGCAAATTCTGGCAGCTTGGCGACGGCGTCCACGTCACCGCCGTGGGCTATGCCGGCGGCCACACGCCGAACCCGACCTATGAGGAAGTGTGCTCGGGGCTGACGGCGCATACCGAGGTCGTCCTGGTGGTGTTCGATCCCAAGGTCATCTCCTATGAGCGCCTGCTGAAGACGTTCTGGGAGAGTCATGACCCGACCCAGGGCATGCGCCAGGGCAACGATGTCGGCACGCAATATCGCTCGGCGATCTACACTTTCAGCGATGCGCAGCGCGAGACGGCGGACGCGTCGAAGGCCGCCTATGAGACAGCGCTCCGTGCCAAGGGGCTCGGGGCCATCACGACGGAGATCGCGCCGGCAGGCCCGTTCTATTTCGCCGAGGATTATCATCAGCAATATCTGGCGAAGAATCCGGCCGGCTATTGTGGGCTCGGCGGCACCGGCGTGGCGTGTCCGATCGGCGTCGGTGTCACTGCCTAGACGAACATTTCGAAAGTCTCGGTCCTGTTGAGATGGACATGTCGACCTCCGCTGTCGTCATCCGCGAAGGCCTTCGCGGAGCATGACCGCGTTACAGGCGGCGAGAGCTCAAATCAGCACTGGCCGCCGATCCTGAGGAAACGCTCGTTGCGTTTCAGCGGCGCGTTGCCGTGACATGGGATGCCCTCTCCGGCCTCGTGGAGAGGGTTTTTCTCGTAAGGCCTATTGGCTCGCGTCGCGCGGCCTCGTCCAGGCGCAGTTGCGCGCGGCGCAGACGACACGCGCCAACGATTTGTTAACCTTAACCGCGCATCACTAGGGCACATCCTCCTTCAAGGATTGTTCGAGTGCGCGCGTTTTTCGTTCCAGTCATTGCCGCCTTTTCCGCGATCCTGCTGTCGGGCTGTATGCACACGGCTTCCCCCGTCGCCGTCGGCCAGCCGCACAGTGATCTCGATGCAATGGCCTATGGGATGCCTTCCTCCGACCCGGTTGCCGCCACCGGGCAGGGTGGGGCCATCCCGGCGCTGCGCAACGCGTTCGCCGCCGCCCCGCGCGGTGGCGCCTATGTCATGCCTGCCGGCTACACGCCGCCGCGGTATGATGCTGCGTACCATCTCGATGCCGGCGACCGGCTGCGCGTCGTTGTCTACGGCCAGGAGGGGCTCACCAACACCTACGCGATCGATGCATCCGGCGCGATTACGATGCCGCTGATCGGCAGCGTGCCGGCGCGTGGCCGCACCACGGCCGGCCTCGCCGCCGAGATCGCGGCCAAGCTGCGCAACGGCTACATTCGTGAACCATCGGTCGCGGTCGAGATCGAAGCCTATCGCCCGTTCTTCATCCTGGGCGAGGTGCAGGCGCCTGGCCAATATCCCTACGTTCCCAACATGACGGTGGAGAGCGCGATCGCGATCGCCGGCGGCTTCTCGCCGCGCGCGCGACGCGACGTGGTCACGCTGACCCATACCGATGCGTCAGGCGTGGCCCGCTACGAGGTGCCGTTGGGCACCTCGCTCAAGCCCGGCGATACGATTCAGGTCGGCGAGCGCTGGTTCTGATCTCGGCAGCCATTCGGGGCGACCGCGGAGCGTGAACCGGAAGTGCGTGATCGCGGGTCCCGCTATGCGGCGGCCGTGAGCGACCTCAGCCTTTGCCTTCCCGTTATTCCGAGCGAAGCGCTATAGAGTCAGGTTGAGGCTCTGGAGTGCGTCGTCGCTTCGCCCCTCGCAATGACGGCGGCCGTCCTCAACGCAGATGCTGCGCGAAGAAGGCGAGGCTGCGCGTCCAGGCGAGATCGGCGCTCGGCTTGTCGTAGCTCGCGCGCTCATCGCAGCCGAAGCCGTGCTGGGCGCCGGGATAGACGAAGATCTCGACGTCGGGGCGCTTGGCCTTGATAGCGTCGACGTCGGCCAAGGGAATGCCGGCATCCTTCTCGCCGAAATGCAGCTGGGTGGGGACAGTGGGCTTGTCATCGGCGAAGCGCACGATGGCGCCGCCATAATAGCCGACCGCGGCCTTCAACCCGGTCAGTTTGGTCGCCGCCGCATAGGCGATGCTGCCGCCGAGGCAAAAGCCGATGATCCCGACCGCGGCCACATCCTTCACCGCGTCGATCGCGGCCTGGGTGTCGCGCAGCATGGCAGGCCAATCCGGATTGGCGACGAATTTCCGCGCCACGGCGATTTCATCAGGGGAGTAGCCTGACGTGAAGTCGGGTTCGATGCGGTCGAAGATCGCGGGTGCCACCGCGACATAGCCTTCGGCGGCGAGCCGGTCACAGACATTGCGGATGTGATGATTGACGCCGAAGATCTCCTGGATGACGACAAGGGCGCCCTTTGGCGTTCCCGCCGGATCTGCCCGGTAAGCGCCGAGCTGAAAGCCGTCTGCCGCAGCGAGCTTGATGTCCTGTCCCACGTTCTGTCCTTCCAACTATGAGTCCAAACCTGCGCGGCGTTTACCGCCACATCCAATTGGTGCCGTAATCCTCTTTCCAGCCGCTCAGCCGTCCGTTCCGGAACTTGAGAAACAGGCGATGACGATGCGGCACCAATCCGCTGCCTCCGAGATTCCGCAAGGCGAGATAGGTCTCGTTGCCGGGTGATCCCTTCACGTAGATCAGCGGCTGCGCCAGCGCGCGTGATGTCTCACCGACATCCATTCCGAAGGCAAGCGGCGACAGGTTGGATAACGTCGCTGTGAAAGGCGCGCGGCCGCCTGGCGAGGAACCCGCCTCGTGCGCGTCAGCGGGATTCGCGATTAGCAGATCCGTGAGCAGCACCACGGACGACAGCATGGCGATGCTGAGACGCGGCGGTCTGTGCGCGGGTGTTCTCATGGACAGGCGTCTCCTTCGGCAGAACGCGGCCGACAGCCGCCGTTCTTAGCCTGTGCGGCGTCGCGATCCCAGCGCTTCCGCGCCGCACAAGGCGGATTGCCGATTCATTTCGCACGGCGTTGTTCCAAATTCCGTTGCGTCCCCCTCGCAACGCGATCATTCTTATGATGGCTGGCATCTATCCGGTGGGTGCCAGGGATCTCGACAAACCGAACTTCGCCGTAAGCGAAGTCGCACGCCGGGCGGGGAAGAAACCACATGCCTAATCTCACCATCAATGGGCGGACCATGTCCGTCGACGCGGCGAATGACACGCCGCTGCTATGGGTCATCCGCGAGCAGTTGCAGATGACCGGCACCAAGTTCGGCTGCGGCGCCGGGCTGTGCGGGGCCTGTACCGTGCATGTCAATGGCGAGGCGGTGCGCTCATGCCAGACCATGGTCGGCGACGTCACCAACAAGAAGATCACCACCATCGAGGGACTGTCGCAGAAGGGCGACCATCCCTTGCAGAAGGCGTGGATCGCCGAGCAGGTGCCGCAATGCGGCTACTGCCAGTCCGGCCAGATCATGCAGGCGGCCTCGCTGCTGGCCAAGACCACGAGCCCGACCAAGGAGGAGATCGTCGCGCATATGGACGGCAATCTCTGCCGCTGCATGACCTATTCGCGGATCCAGAAGGCGATCCAGCGCGCCGCATCCGAGATGCGCACCGCGTCGAACACCAGCGACCGGAGGGCGACATGAACCAGCACGTCAAGGCAGCGCCGTCGATGGCGCCCGATCTCAGCCGCCGCTCCTTCCTGGTCGGCACCGCCGCGACCGGCCTCGTGCTTGGCTATGCCGGCCTCGCCGATGGCGCGCTCGCCGCAACGACACCTGCGAGCTTCGAGCCCAGCGTCTGGTATTCGATCGCGCCGGATGGCCTGGTTACCGTGACCTGCGGCAAGGCCGATATGGGTCAGCACATCGCCTCGACGATGGCGCAGATCATCTGCGAGGAGCTCGGTGCGGCCTGGAAGGACATGCGCGTCCAGCTCGCCTCCAACGATCCGAAGTTCAACGATCCCGTGCTCGGCGCCCAGATCACCGGCGGCAGCTGGAGCACGATGATGAACTTCGACGCGATGAGCCGCGCCGGCGCCGCCGGCCGCATCGCGCTGACCGAGGCCGCCGCATCAGTGATGGGCGTCACGGCGAAGGAACTCGTGGTGCGCGACGGCGTCGTGATGCATCCGAAGTCGAAGAAGCAGATGAGCTATGCCGAGATCGTCAAGAGCGGCAAGATCACCAAGAGCTTCACGGCCGACGAGCTGAAGGCGCTGACCTTGAAGACCCCCGATCAGTACACGATGATCGGCGTCTCGGTGCCGCAGCTCGACATTCCCGCCAAGACCAACGGCACGGCGAAATACGGCATCGACACGATGCTGCCGGGCATGGTCTACGGCAAGGTGGTGACGCCGCCGGTGCGCTTCGGCGCCACCGTCAAGTCCGTCGATGACAGCGAGGCCAAGAAGGTCCCGGGCTTCATCAAGGCGGTCGTGCTCGACGACAAGACCGGCTCCACGTCAGGCTGGGTGGTTGCGGTGGCCTCGACCTTCGCCAATGCCAAGAAGGCCGCGGACGCGCTGAAGATCAGCTATGACAAGGGTCCGTATGCCAATGTCAGCACCGACAGCATCATCACCGAGGCGATGCGGCTGCAGGCGCAGGACGATGCCGGGCAGTTCTTCGTCAAGGATGGCGATGCCAATGCGGCACTGGCGGGCGCCGCGAAAGTGCTGGAGGCGGAGTACACCACCAGCATCAACATCCACGCGCCGATGGAGCCGATGAACGCGACCGCAGAGTTCAAGGGCGACATCCTGCACATCTACTCCGGCAATCAGTTCGCGACCCGCTCCGGCGCGATCGCGGCCGGTGCGGCTGGCATCGACCCGAAATATGTCGTGATGCACCAGGCCTGGCTCGGCGGCGGCTTCGGCCGCCGGCTCGATGCCGACATGATGGTGCCGGCGGTGCAGGCGGCCAAGGCCGTGGGCAAGCCGGTCAAGGTGATCTATTCCCGCGAGAACGACATGACGATGGACTACTCGCGGCCGCTCACCTACCAGAAAGTGAAGGCCGGGCTCGACAGCAATGGCAAGCTCATTGCTCTGAGCCACGACGTCGTCTCGGCCTGGCCGACGGCGCGCTGGGGCATCCCGGACTTCCTGACGCCGTCGGTCGACAAGAAGGGCCCGCTCGACTCGTTCACGGTCAACGGCGCCGACTTCTTCTACACCGTGCCCAACCACCATGTGCGCGCGATCAAGAACGAGCTCGCGCATAATGCGACGCCGTCCGGCCAGCTCCGCTCGGTGGCGCCGGGTTGGACGTTCTGGGCGGTCGAGAGCATGATCGACGAGATCGCCGCCGCGTCCGGCCAGGACCCGGCGCAGTTCCGTATCGCGCTGCTCGACGGCAAGGGCAAGAACGATGGCGGCGCGCAGCGGCTGCGCAACACGCTGCTGGCGGCGATGGGCCTGTCCGGCTACGGGTCGAAGAAGCTGCCGAAGGGCGAGGGCATGGGCGTCGCCTGCGTGTCGTCGCAGGAGCGGGCGTCCGCGAGCTGGACGGCCTGCGTCGCCCATGTCGCGGTGGCTGACAACGGCGCGGTGACGGTGAAGAAGCTCACCGTGGCGACCGACGTCGGCACCCAGGTGCATCCCGACAACATCCGCGCCCAGGTCGAGGGCGCGGCGCTGTGGGGATTGTCGCTGGCGATGTACGAGAAGGCGACGTTGAAGGATGGCGGCATCGAGCAGACCAACTTCGACAGCTACACGCCGCTGCGGATGAGCCAGGTGCCGGAGGTCGCGATCGCCGTCATCGCCAATGGCGAGAAGGCGACCGGCGTCGGCGAGCCCGCGGTGACCGTGGTCGCGCCGGCGCTCGGCAACGCCATCTACAACGCCTGCGGTGCGCGGCTGCGCTCGCTGCCGATCACCGCGGAAGCGGTGAAGGCCAACATGAAGGCGTAGCACGAACAAGCAGGGTGGGGCGGTCCGCTCCACCCTCTATATTTCATGTTTTTCGTTCACCCAGCGGCCATCGTTTCCGCGCGGCTTCTGTCCATGAGTTAGCCGGCTTGAATTTCAGCTTGTTTGTCGGACGAGCCTTAGCTCGTTGATTGCTCCGCATGTTCGCAGTGCATGTTTTGCGCGACAATCAGGAGGCAAGGAGATTGGTGATCTCCCGATGTCTCCCCAGCTGTCGTCCCGGACAAGCGCGCAAAGGGCGCGCCGATCCGTGACCCCATCACCCCAGAAAATGTGGAGGGAACGATGGTCGACCGATCTCGCCCAAGCCACGACCGCCGCGGAGTGATGGTGTCCCGGGTCCGCGCCCGCCAGCGCTGACGCGTTATCGGACTTGCCCGAGACGAAACGGGAGGTGTGGGCCGGGGAGAGGTATTCAGATCCGTCTCCCGGAGCAATTTCAGCCGAGCAGCTCCGATCAAATTCACTTGCTTTGAATTCGAATTCGGAATACGAATTCCTCAGAAGTCGCGAAAATGCGACCCTCGTGGGAGAGAGGCCATGCTCAAGGTGAGCCGTCGTGCGTTGTTGACCACTGCAGCCGGCGCCGCCGCTGGCTGTCTCGTGCAGAGCCCGGCCGTGCTGGCCCAGGCTGCGCCGCTCAAGCTGAAATTTGGCAACGATCTGCCGGCCACGCACTCGGTCAACGTGCGGCTGCGCGAGGCCGTCGAGGCGATCACCGCGGAGACCAAGGGGCAGGTCGAGATCAGCCTGTTTCCGAACAACCAGCTCGGCAGCGACAGCGACATGATCACCCAGCTGCGTTCCGGCGCGCTCGAGCTCGCGACCATGCCGGGCACCGTGCTGTCGACGTTGATCCCGACGGCGTCGCTGACCGGCGTCGGCTTCGCCTTCACCAGCTACGATAAGGTGTGGGCCGCGATGGACGGCGAGGTCGGTGGCTTCATCCGCCGCAACATCGAGAAGGTGGGGCTGTTTCCGTTCGAGAGCGTCTGGGACAATGGCTTCCGCCAGATCACGACCAGCACCAAGCCGATCACCGCGCCGGCCGATCTCGCCAACTTCAAGATCCGTGTGCCCGTCGTGCCGCTGTGGGTCGCGATGTTCTCGGCGTTCGGCGCCTCGCCGATCAGCGTGCCCTTGAGCGAGGCCTATTCGGCGCTGCAGACCAGGATCGCCGACGGCCAGGAGAACCCGCTGGCGCTGATCGATTCCGCCAAGTTCTACGAGGTGCAGAAATTCTGCTCGCTGACCAATCACAGCTGGGACGGCTTCTGGCTGCTGTCCAGCGGCAAGATCTGGAAGACGATCCCGCAGGACGTCCAGAAGCTGCTGCAGACGACGTTCAACGCGGCCGCCAGGAAGCAGCGCAACGATATCGTCCAGGCCAACGCCGATCTGCAGAAGAGCTTGGAAGGCAAGGGCCTGACCTTCAACAAGACCGATGCCGAGCTGTTCCAGGCGACCCTGGCCAAAACCAGTTTCTACAAGGACGCCAAGACGAAGTTCGGCGACGAGGCCTGGGCGCTGCTGCAGCGCTACGCCGGCAATATCAGCTGATCTTCACACTAGCGCGGATGTCGGGCCATGGCCGTGCAGCTCGCCGAACAATCCAGTGCGTCCCTCCTGCCCGCAACCGGATTGGTCTCCATCACGCGCGCGCTCGAGCGGGGGCTCGGCGCCATCGTTTCGGCTGCGGCGGCGCTGCTCGTCGTCGCCGAGATCGGCGTGCTGTTCGCGGGCGTTTGTGCCCGCTACGTCTTCCACAGGCCGCTGATCTGGTCGGACGAGCTGGCCGGCATTCTCTTCCTGTGGCTTGCCATGCTCGGCGCCGCCGTCGCCTTCCAGCGCGGCGAGCACATGCGCATGACCGCCGCGGTGGGGCGCTTGTCGAAGCGGATGCAATCGTTCCTCGACGTGCTCGCCATCGCCGCGCCGCTCGCCTTCCTGATCCTCGTCATCGATCCCGCCTATGAGTTCGCTGCCGACGAGGCGATCATCACCACGCCGGCGCTGGAGCTGTCCAATCTGTGGCGCGCCGCCGCGCTGCCGACCGGCCTCGGCGTCATGCTGGTCATGGCCGTACTGCGGCTGTGCACGCTCGGCGAATGGAAGCTGGTCGGTGCCGCCGCTGTGCTGATTGGCGCGACCGGCATGGGGCTTCATCTGATCGGCCCGGCGCTGATCCCGCTCGGCAACCTCAATCTGCTGATCTTCTTCGTCGGCCTCGTTGCGATCCTGGTGTTCGCCGCGGTGCCGATCGCCTTCGCCTTCGGCCTCGCCACCTTCGCCTACATCACCTTGACGACGACAACGCCGTCCACCGTCGTGATCGGTCGCATGGACGAGGGCATGAGCCATCTGATCCTGCTGTCGGTGCCGCTGTTCGTGTTCCTCGGCCTGCTGATCGAGATGACCGGGATGGCGCGGGCGATGGTCGGCTTTCTTGCCAGCCTGCTGGGGCACGTCCGTGGCGGCCTGCAATATGTGCTGGTCGCGGCGATGTATCTCGTCTCCGGCATCTCCGGCTCCAAGGCCGCCGACATGGCGGCGGTCGCGCCGGTGCTGTTTCCCGAAATGGTGAAGCGCGGCGCCAGGCCCGGCGATCTCGTGGCCCTCTTGTCCGCCACCGGCGCGCAGACCGAGACGATCCCGCCGAGCCTGGTGCTGATCACCATCGGCTCGGTCACCGGCGTGTCGATCGCGGCGCTGTTCACCGGCGGCCTGCTGCCCGGCCTGGTGCTCGCCGCCATGCTCTGCATCGTGGTCTGGCAGCGCTATCGCGGCGAGGATCTGTCGCATGTCAGCAAGGCGAGCCTGACCGTTATCGCCAAGAGCTTTGTCATCGCTCTGCCGGCGGTGGCGCTGCCTTTCATCATCCGCGCCGCCGTGGTCGGCGGCGTCGCGACCGCGACCGAAGTCTCCACCATCGGCATCGTCTATTCGGTACTGTGCGGTCTGCTGCTCTACCGCCGCTTCGACTGGCGGCGGCTGTCGCCGATGCTGATCGAGACCGCGGCGCTGTCCGGCGCCATCCTGCTGATCATCGGCGCCGCCACCGGCATGGCCTGGGCGCTGACCCAGTCCGGCTTCTCCACCGCGCTGGCGCGCTTCATGACCAATCTGCCCGGCGGCGCCCCGATGTTCCTGGCGGTCACCATCGTGGCCTTCATCGTGCTCGGCAGCGTGCTCGAAGGCATTCCCGCGATCGTGCTGTTCGGCCCGCTGCTGTTTCCGATCGCCAAGCAGATCGGCATCCACGAGGTGCACTATGCGATGGTGGTGATCCTGGCGATGGGGATCGGCCTGTTCGCGCCGCCATTCGGCGTCGGCTACTACGCCGCCTGCGCCATCAGCCGGATTCATCCGGACCTCGGGATCAGGCCGATGCTGGGCTACACGCTGGCGCTCCTGATCGGCACGATCGTGATCGCGGCCGTGCCGTGGTTCTCGATCGGGCTGCTGCGATGATCCATCGACCGCACATGAAGAGATGAAGGGGGAACGACGATGAAGGACCTCTTGAATTTCGGCCAGATGCTGGCGGCCCACGCCCGGATGTCGCCGGAGCGCACCGGCGCCCGCGATCTCGAACGGTCGATGAGCTTCAGGCTCTGGAACGCGCGCGCCTGCCGGCTCGCCAATGCGCTGCTCGGGCTCGGGCTGGCCAAGGGCGATCGGGTGGCCATTCTCGCCTATAATTGCGTGGAGTGGTGCGAGATCTATGCAGCCACGGCCAAAGCCGGACTGGTGGCGTTGCCGATCAATTTCCGCCTCACCGCGCCCGAGGTGCAGTTCATCGTCCAGAATGCCGAAGCGTCCGCTGTCATCGTGCAGGACGAACTCGTCGGCCTGGTCGAGGAGGCACGCCAGGATCTCGGCATCGCCGATGATCGCTTCATCCATTTCGGCACCGGGCCGCGTCCGGCCGGCTATCGCGACTATGAGGACATCATCGCGGCGGCTGCCGATCGCGAGCCGACCCAGCAGGTCGCGCTATCGGACCCCTGGACCCTGATGTATACGTCGGGCACGACCGGCAAGCCGAAGGGCGTGCTGCGCAGCCATCGCAGCGCGGTGCTGCTCTCGATGGTCACCGAGATCGAGCTGAAGCTCAGCCGCAATGACGGCGCGTTGCTGGTGATGCCGATGTGCCACGCCAACTCGCTGAACTTCTTCGGAGCCTTCGGCTATATTGGCGGCGTCAATTCGATCTATTCGCGCAAGAGTTTCGATCCCGAGCACGCGGTGACGACGCTCGCAGACGGCGGCTCGACCTTCACCTCGCTGGTGCCGACGCACTACATTATGATGCTGGACCTGCCGCGCGCGATCCGCGCGCAGCATGATTTCAGCGCGGTGACCAAGCTGATGATCTCCTCGGCGCCGGCCCGCCCGGAGACCAAGCGCGAGGTGATGGAGATGTTTCCGAAGTCCGGCCTCTACGAGCTCTATGGCGCGACCGAGACCGGCTGGGTGACGATGCTGCACCCGCATGAGCAATTCACCAAGCTCGGCTCCGTGGGGCGCGAATGCGTCGGCGCCGCGCCGATCCGCATCCTTGATGAAGCCGGCAACGAAGTGCCGGACGGGCAGGCGGGCGAGCTCTATTCCTCCAACGCACATACCTTCGACTGCTACTGGCGCCTGCCCGACAAGACCGCTGAGGCGTTTCGTGGCGACTATTGCTCGGTCGGCGACATGGCCCGCCGCGATGCGGACGGCTACATCCACCTCGCCGACCGCAAGAGCAACATGATCATCTCGGGCGGCGAGAACATCTATCCGTCAGAGGTCGAGGCGCTGGTCGGCGCGCATCCGAGCGTGAAGGACATCGCCGTGATCGGCCTGCCCGACGACAAATGGGGCGAGCGCGTCCACGCCGTGATCGTGCCGCGCGACGGCATGGCGATCAAGGAATGCGAGCTGGCTGAATGGGCGAAGGATCGTCTCGCCGGCTTCAAGCGGCCGCGGACCTATGCCTTCATCACCGACGCCGAGATGCCGCGCAATGCCACCGGCAAGATCCTGCATCGCGAGTTGAAGAAGAGATTTGCGCCGTGAGGTGGTTGCGATGGGCCGCGGTCTGATATGGAACTGCGATGCAGGCCGTTCTCAATTCCGCTCTTCCGATTTTCGCGCTGATCCTCACCGGCTTCCTGTGCGGACGGTTCAATGTGTTCGATCGCACCGCGACCGACAACCTCAACCGCTTTGCCGTGTATCTGGCATTGCCGGCGCTGATCTTCACGGCGATGTCCAGGATCGGCGTCGAGCAGGTCAGCCAGTTCGGCTTCATCGGCGCGTTCTGCGGCGGCATCGCCGCGACCTTTGCGACCGGCTTTGCGATCAGCCGGCTGCGCGGCCGTCGCGTCGCCAATGCCAGCATCGAGGGGCTGGACGCCGGCTACAGCAATGTCGGCTTCATGGGTATTCCGATGTGCTTGTTGGTGTTCGGCCCGGACAGCGCGCCGGCCTCGATCATCGCCACTTTGTTCACGGCCTGCGTGCTGTTTCTGTTCGCGATCGTCGTCGTCGAGATGGATCTGCAGAAGGGCGCCACGCTCGGGGCGACCATCGCCAAGGTCGCGCGCTCGCTCCTGACCAGCCCGTTGTTCATCGCGCCCGTCGCCGGGCTCGCGGTGGGCTTGAGCGGCTTCGCGCTGCCGGCGCCGTTCATGAGCTTCACGACCTTGCTGGGCGGCGCGGCGTCGCCGGCGGCGCTGGTCTGCATCGGTCTCTTTCTCGCCCAGGAGCGGGTGGTGACGCACGATGCCAACTCGATCGCCATTCTCGTGTCGCTGAAGCTCGTGATGCAGCCGGCGGTGACCGCGCTGCTCGCCTTTCATGTGTTCGCGATGCCGCCGCTGTGGTCGCATTCGGCCGTGATCCTGAGCGCGCTGCCGATCGGCTCGGGGCCGTTTACGATCGCCAAGCTCTATGGCCTCGAGGCCGGCGTCACATCGGGCGCGATCCTCGTCTCGCACATCTTCGCCGTCCTCACCGTCTCGCTGCTGGTGGCCTGGCTCGCGCCGGGCTGACCCCACCATCGTCCGCCGGAGTCGTCAGATGAAAATCTCCCCCGACAGTGCCGCCGCCCTGATTGCCCGCCTGCTCAAGCGCCGCGGCGTGAGCCGCGTGTTCGCGCTGTGCGGCGGCCACATCATGCCGATCTGGATGCGGCTCGACGCCGAGGGCATCCGCATCATCGACGTGCGCGACGAGCGCGCCGCCGTGCACATGGCGCAGGCCCATGCCGAATTGACGGGTGAGCTTGGCGTCGCGCTGGTCACGGCCGGGCCCGGCATGACCAATGCGATCACCGGCATCGCCAACGCGCATGTGTCGCGCGCGCCGGTGCTGGTGATCTCCGGCGGCAATCCGCGGCCGCAGGAGAATCGCGGCGGCCTGCAGGACATGGATCACACCCAGCTGGTGCGTTCGATCACGCGTTATGCCCGCACCGTGCGCGAGCCGTCGCTGGTACTGCAGGAGCTCGACGAGGCGATCTCGCGCGCCTTTGGCGATGGCGGTGAGCCGGGGCCCGTCTTCATCGATTTTCCGGTCGACACCTTGCGCGGGATCGTGCCCGAGGCCTTGCAACTCGAGGAGCATCTCGCGCCGAAGCCGCGCGCGGCGCCGCGGCCTGATCCGGCTGAGGTGGAGAAGGCGGTCGAGCTGCTGTGGTCGGCGCGCCGCGTACTCGTCATCTCCGGCCGCGGCGCGCGCGGGGCGGGTCCCGAGCTGATCGGTCTCCTCGATCGTCTCGGCGCGGTCTATCTCGACACCGGCGAGAGCAGGGGGCTCGTGCCCGATGATCATCCCTCGGTCGTCGGCGCGATGCGCGGCGCGGTGATGGGCGATGCGGATGTTGTGCTGACGGTCGGCCGAAAGCTCGACTTCCAGCTCGCTTATGGTTCGCCCGCCGTGTTCAAGGACGCCAAATTCGTGCGCATCAGCGACAGCGCGAGCGAGCTGCGCGACAACCGCCGCGGTGCTGCCGAGATCCTGGCGTCACCGGCGGAAACGTTGCGGGCGATGGTGGCGCTGGCGGGCAATCGTGAATCCGCTGTCGATCGTCAGTGGGCCGCAAAGCTGCGCGCCGGCCATCAGGAACGCGCGGCCAAGCTGAAGCAGAGCATGGCGGCGGCGCCGGCCGGCTCCGACGGCCGGCTGCATCCGAATCGCGTGCTGTCGGCGCTGCAGGACGCGATCGGCAACGACGCCGTGGTCATCACCGATGGCGGCGATTTCCTGTCCTTTGCCCGCGTCGGCCTCAGCGCGCCGTTGATGCTCGATCCCGGCCCGTTCGGCTGTATCGGCATCGGCGTGCCCTACGGCATCGCCGCCAGCCTCGCTTTTCCCGACAGACCCGTGGTGGTCGCGACCGGCGACGGCGCTTTCGGATTCAACGCGATCGAGGTCGACACCGCAGTCCGCCACAAGGCGCCGGTGCTGATCGTCGTCGCCAATAACGGCGCCTGGCAGATCGAGGTGCACGACCAGACCGTGACGCATGGCAAGGTCGTCGGCACGAAGCTGCAATTCGCCGATCACGCCGCGATGGCGCGCGCTTTCGGCATGCACGCCGAGCGCGTCGAAACTGCGGAGCAACTGGGGCCCGCGATCAAGCGCGCGCTCGCCAACCGGCCGGCGCTGCTCGACATGGTCGTGACACCGGAGGCGGTGTCGTCGGACGCCAAGACAGGACTCGCCTGGGTGCCGGACCTGCAGCCGCTCGCCGCCTGGGACGAGGCGGAGCGGAAGTGGCGTGGTACGTGATGTCCGGTCAGCAGCACTCCTGGCGAGGAGTGCGGCTCTCAGCGTCCTTCGAGACGCCCGCCTTCGGCGGGCTCCTCAGGACGAGGGTGAGTTCGGGGCGAGGTATCAACCCTCATGGTGAGGAGCGCCGACGGCGCGTCTCGAACCATGAGGTCAATCTCCAGCGAAATGCGACGCTTCGCTTATTTCTGTTCCAGCTGCCGCGGCGTGCTGAGCCACAGCGCGAGCAGGGTGCACACCGCGCCTGACAGCAGATAGCCACCCGCTGAGATCAGCCCAAGATAAGCCGCCAGCAGCAGCGCGGCGAGCGGCGCGAAGCCCGCACCGAACAGCCAGGCGAGGTCGGCGGTCAGCGCCGAGGCCGTGTAGCGATAGGTGCGGGCGAAGTTCGCGGCGATCGCCCCGGAGGACTGGCCGAACGACAGGCCGAGCAGGATGAAGCCGAGCACCATATAGATCGTCTCGCCGACCGGACCGGCGTCGAGCAGCTGCGGCGCAAAGCCCGAGAACACCGCGATGGCGATCGCCGAGCCGATCAGCAGCGATTTTCGCCCGATGCGGTCGGCCAGCATGCCGGACGCGACGATCGCGACCACGCCGAACACGGCGCCGACCGCCTCGATGATCAGGAATCGCGCCGGCGTCTCCTTGGTGAACAGGAACACCCAGGACAGCGGAAACACCGTCACCATGTGGAACAGCGCAAAGCTCGCCAGCGGCGCGAAGGCGCCGATCACGATGTTGCGGCCCTCGTGCCGGATCGTGTTGCTGACGCTGGCCGGCTGCAGCTCGCGCGACTGGAACAGCTCGTCATATTCCGGCGTCACGACCATGCGCAGCCGGGCGAACAGCGCCACGACGTTGATGGCGAAGGCGACGAAGAACGGATAGCGCCAGCCCCAGTCGAAGAAGTCGGCCGCCGAGAGATGGCCGACGAAGAACGCAAACAGGGTGCTGGCGACAATCAGGCCGAGCGGCGCGCCGAGTTGCGGAATCATCGCATACCAGCCGCGCTGATGTTCCGGCGCGTTCATCGCGAGCAGGGACGCCAGGCCGTCCCAGGCGCCACCCCAAGCGAGGCCCTGGCCGATTCGGGCCAGCGCCAGCAGCCAGATCGCCGAAGCGCCGACGGTGTAATAGCTTGGCAGGAAGGCGATGGCGACGGTGGAGGTGCCGAGCAGGAACAGCGCCATGATCAGCTTGGCGCTCTTGCCGTAGCGGCGGTCGACCGCCATGAAGATCACGCTGCCGAACGGGCGCGCGATGAAGGCGAGCGCGAACAGCGCGAAGGAATACAGCGTCTGCGTCAGCTCGTCGGCGAACGGGAAAACCAGGCGTGGAAACACGATCACCGAGGCGATGGCGTAGACGAAGAAGTCGAAGAACTCCGACGTGCGGCCGATGATGACCCCGATCGCGATCTCGCCGGGATTCGCTTCATGCCTGCGGGAGAGATTGGTCTCGCCGTCGGCTGTCGCTGCTGCCTGTGTCATCGCTGCCTGCAGTCCTCTCGCACTCTATCTGTGCCCGTAATTGTCTGCCCGGACGCGGCTCCGGTATTGGACAAATTGTCCAATGTTGGGCACGGCGTCCGGTCGCTACGTCAGGCCTCGTTCAGAGATCCGCCTTTTGACGAGGTTAATCGTGCGTTACTGGAAATCGTTGGCCCTGCTACCGCTCGGGCTCGCGCTCGGCGGCTGCAATCTGGTGGTGCTTGCGCCCTCCGGTGACGTCGCCGCCCAGCAGCGCGATCTCGTGATCATCGCCACCGTCTTGATGCTGCTGATCGTGGTGCCGGTGATGGCTGCTACAGCGATCGTGGCCTGGCGCTACCGGCAGTCGAATGAGGCGGCGACCTACACGCCGGATTGGGATCACTCGACCCAGCTCGAGCTTTTGATCTGGGCGGCGCCGCTGCTCATCATCATCTGCCTGGGTGCGGTGACCTGGATGGGCACGCATCTGCTCGATCCCTATCGCACGCTCGGCCGCATCGCCGCCGACCGGCCGGTGACGCCGCAGGACAAGCCGCTCGAGGTCAATGTCGTCGCGCTCGATTGGAAGTGGCTGTTCATCTATCCCGAATATGGCGTCGCCTCCGTCAACGAGCTCGCAGCGCCGGTCAATCGTCCGCTCGATTTCAGGATCACCTCGTCCTCGGTGATGAACTCGTTCTATATTCCGGCACTCGCCGGCCAGATCTATGCGATGCCGGGCATGCAGAGCCGGCTGCACGCGGTCATCAACAAGCCGGGCGTCTATCGCGGCTTCTCGGCGAACTACAGCGGCGCCGGCTTCTCGGGCATGCGCTTCGCCTTCCACGGCCTGTCGGATGCGGAGTTCGCCGGGTGGGTCGACAAGGCGAAAGCGAGCGGGCAGCAGCTCACCAAGCCGGATTATCTCGTGCTCGAGCGTCCCAGCGCCAACGAGCCGGTTCGCTATTATGCCTCGGTCGACAGTGACCTGTTCCGCACGATCCTCAACATGTGCGTCGAGACCGGCAAGATGTGCATGAGCGAGATGATGGCGATCGACGCCCGCGGCGGCATGGGCATGGCCGGCGTGCGCAACACGCTGCCGCTGGCCTATGACAAGTTCGCTGGGCGCGGCGCGGTATTCGGCGCCGAGCCGAGCTTCGTCGCCGGCGGCGTCTGCCTGCCCGGCGACCAGGTCACGCGCATGTCCGAGGACTCCTCGCCGACTGTCCTGGCGCCGCTCGACTGGACGCCGCTGCAGGGACGCGGTCTGGAACGGCCCAGCCTGATGCGGCCGTCCAAGGCGTCCTTCATCACGGGGCCAACCTCCAAGTCAAATTCTTGAAAGTCGGATTCGTGAGGGTCCATCATGTTTGATACAGCAGATCTCACCAAGCTCATCTTCGGCCGGCTGACCCTGGAGTCGCTGCCGCTGCACGAGCCGATCATCGTCGGCACTTTCGCGATGGTCGCGCTCGGCGGCCTCGCGCTGTTCGGCGCCATCACCTATTTCCGGCTCTGGGGCTACCTCTGGAGGGAATGGTTCACCACCGTCGATCACAAGCGCATCGGCATCATGTACATGGTGCTTGGCATCGTCATGCTGCTGCGCGGCTTCGCGGACGCGCTGATGATGCGGCTGCAGCAGGCGATCGCCTTCAACGGCTCGGAAGGCTATCTCAATTCGCACCACTATGATCAGGTGTTCACGGCGCATGGCGTGATCATGATCTTCTTCGTGGCGATGCCGCTGGTCACCGGCCTGATGAACTATGTCGTGCCGCTGCAGATCGGCGCCCGCGACGTCTCGTTTCCGTTCCTCAACAATTTCAGCTTCTGGATGACCACGGCCGGCGCCGTGCTGGTGATGTGCTCGCTGTTCGTCGGCGAGTTCGCCCGCACCGGCTGGCTCGCTTATCCGCCGCTGTCGAACCTGTCCTACAGTCCGGACGTCGGTGTCGATTATTACATCTGGGCGCTGCAGGTCGCCGGCGTGGGCACGCTGTTATCCGGCGTCAACTTGATCTGCACCATCGTGAAGATGCGGGCGCCCGGCATGACCATGATGAAGATGCCGGTCTTCACCTGGACCTCGCTCTGCACCAACGTGCTGATCGTCGCCTCCTTCCCGGTGCTGACGGCGGTGCTCGCGCTGCTGTCGCTCGACCGCTATGTCGGCACCAACTTCTTCACCAATGATTTCGGCGGCGATCCGATGATGTATGTGAACCTCATCTGGATCTGGGGGCATCCGGAGGTCTACATCCTGATCCTGCCGGCGTTCGGCATCTTCTCCGAGGTGACCTCGACCTTCTCGGGCAAGCGGCTGTTCGGCTACACCTCGATGGTCTATGCCACCGTCGTCATCACCATTCTGTCGTACCTCGTCTGGCTGCATCATTTCTTCACGATGGGCTCGGGCGCCAGCGTGAACTCGTTCTTCGGCATCACCACGATGATCATCTCGATCCCGACGGGCGCGAAGATGTTCAATTGGCTGTTCACGATGTATCGCGGCCGCATCCGCTTCGAGCTGCCGATGATGTGGACGGTGGCCTTCATGCTGACCTTCGTGATCGGCGGCATGACCGGCGTGCTGCTGGCGGTGCCGCCGGCCGACTTCGTGCTGCACAACAGCCTGTTCCTGGTCGCGCATTTCCACAACGTCATCATCGGCGGTGTGCTGTTCGGCCTGTTCGCCGGCATCGCCTACTGGTTCCCGAAGGCGTTCGGCTTCAAGCTCGACGTGTTCTGGGGCAAGATGTCGTTCTGGTTCTGGACCGTGGGCTTCTATTTCGCCTTCATGCCGCTCTACGTGCTCGGCCTGATGGGGGTGACCCGGCGGCTGCGCACCTTCGACGATCCGAGCCTGCAGATCTGGTTCGTCATCGCCGGCATCGGCGCGTTTCTGATCCTGCTGGGAATCGCGAGCTTCCTGATCCAGATCGCGGTCAGCATCCTCCGCCGCGAACAGCTCGCCGATGTCAGCGGCGATCCCTGGGATGCGCGCACGCTGGAATGGGCGACGTCGTCGCCGCCGCCGGCCTACAATTTCGCCTTCACGCCCGTGGTGCACGACAACGACGCCTGGTGGGACATGAAGCGCCGCGGCTACGTGCGTCCGCTCGCCGGCTTCAAGGCGATCCACATGCCGAGCAACACCGGCACCGGCGTGATCCTGGCGGGCCTCAGCACCACCATGGCGTTCGGCCTGATCTGGTACATGTGGTGGATGGCGGCCGGCAGTTTCGTTGCGCTGCTGGCGGTCGCGATCGGCCACACCTTCAACTATCACCGCAGCTTCCACATTCCGGCCGATGAGGTGGTCAGCGTCGAGCGCGCGCGGACCGAGCTGCTCGCCGCAGGAGCCAAGTCATGACCGTTGCGATGGGCTCCATGAAGGCCGGCGAGCCGGTGTTCTACGTCGTCGACGAGCACGAGCACCCCGAGGGGAGCAGCACGATGCTCGGCTTCTGGATCTATCTGATGAGCGACTGTCTTATCTTTGCGATCCTGTTCGCCGTCTATGGCGTGCTCGGGGCCAAATATGCCGCCGGCCCGGCGCCGAAGGATCTGTTCGACCTGTCGCTGGTCGCGGTGAACACGTCATTCCTGCTGCTGTCCTCGCTCACCTATGGCTTCGCGATGCTGTCCATGCAGCAGAACCGAGTGGGCGCCATGCAGGCCTGGCTGGCAGTCACCGGCCTGTTCGGCCTGGCCTTCCTCGGCATCGAGCTGACCGAGTTCGCACACATGATCCATGAGGGCGCGACGCCGCAGCGCAGCGCGTTCCTGTCGTCGTTCTTCACCCTGGTGGGAACCCACGGCCTGCACGTGACGTTCGGTCTGATCTGGCTGGTCACCTTGATGGTGCAGGTGAAGACCTACGGCCTGATCGAGGCCAACCGGCGGCGCCTGGTCTGCCTCAGCATGTTCTGGCACTTCCTCGACGTGATCTGGATCGGTGTCTTCACGTTCGTCTATCTGATGGGGATGCTTCGATGAGCTCTGATGCCCACGCCCACGCTCATGACTCGGCCGATGCCCATGCCGGCACCCGGCAGGGACAGCTGATCGGCTTCGGCGCCTCCGTCGTCCTGACGGCGATCCCGTTCCTGCTGGTCATGCACGGCACGCTCGACAAGCAGGCGACCGCGCTGATCATCATGGCTTTCGCGGCCGTGCAGGTCGTCGTCCACATGATCTTCTTCCTGCACATGAACACCAAGGCCGAGGGCGGCTGGACCATGATGGCGCTGATCTTCACCATCATCATGGTGGTGATCGCGCTCAGCGGCTCGCTCTGGGTCATGCATCATCTGACCACCAACATGATGCCGGTGCACGAGATGGGCCAGACGCCGTGATGTCAGCTCCTGCCGACAGGGCAGGGGTGACAGACGCGCCCGGGCGCCGGCGGCGCCGAGCGCTGCGGCCGGCGACGCTCGCGATCGGCGCAGCCTGGGTCGCATGTGTGGGAGTCCTGCTGGCGCTGGGCGTCTGGCAAGTCGAGCGCCGCGCCTGGAAGCTCGATCTGATCGATCGGGTCGAGCAACGGGTGCATGCCGATGCGGTGCCGGCGCCTGGCCCCGCGGCGTGGCCGGCCATCAATCGCGCCGATGACGAATACCGGCGTGTCACCGCCAGCGGCCGCTTCCTGCATGATCGCGAGACGCTGGTCCAGGCCCTGACGGTCGAGGGGCCGGGCTATTGGGTGGTGACGCCGCTGCAGACCGCTGACGGCGTCCTGTTGATCAACCGCGGCTTCGTGCCGTCGGAGCGCCGCGACGCCGCGAGCCGTGCTGCCGGGAATCCGGACGGTCCGGCCGCCGTGGCGGGATTGCTGCGGATCTCGGAACCGGGCGGCGGCTTCCTGCGCCACAACGATCCCGCGGCCAACCGCTGGTATTCGCGTGACGTCGCGGCCATTGCGGCGGCGCGCGGCCTGCCCGGTGTTGCGCCGTTTTTCATCGATGCGGATGCGACGCCCAATCCAGGCGGGTACCCGGTCGGCGGACTGACCGTCATCGCGTTTCCGAACAACCATCTGGTTTACGCGCTGACGTGGTTTACATTGGCTCTGATGCTGGCCGGGGCCGGGCTGCAGCGGCTGCGCCGCGGGCGCGGCGAGGCCGGCGCAGCGGCAGCGCGGGATGCGGAATGGGATCATCGGCGGCAGAGCAGGCGTGGACACGAGGCGTCGCCATTGTGAGCGGACGCACCTTGCCGACCTCGACGCTGATGTTGGACGCCGCCGCATGAGGAATGAGGCGCCAAACCTGCCGATCGGGGCGGTGGCCGCGCTCGCCACGCCCGAGATCCACGCGCCGCTGCCGACCAAGGACGCCACCAACCGCAAGAACATGGTGCTCCTGATCCAGCTGCGCTGGATCGCCGTGGTCGGTCAGATCGTGACCATCGCCTTCGTCACCTCCTGGTTCGGGATCGCGCTGCCGGTGGTGCCGATGGCCGCGATCATCTGCGCCCTCGTGGCGCTCAACATCGCCAGCCATGTCTGGCTGCGCACGCGCGATGATGTCGGCAATCGCGATCTCCTGATCGCGCTGATGCTCGACGTCGTCGCGCTGACGTCGGAGCTCTATCTCACCGGCGGCGCGTCGAATCCGTTCACCTGCCTCTATCTGCTGCAGGTGACGCTCGGCGCGGTGCTGCTCGACGCGCGCTCGTCCTGGTCGCTGGTTGCGCTGACCGTGCTCAGCTTCATCTGGCTCACCATCGAGTACCGGCCGCTGGAGCTGCCGCACCGTCACGTCAGCGATCCTTTCAGCCTGCACGTCACAGGCATGTTCGTCGGCTTCGTACTCGACGCGGTGCTGCTCGTCGTGTTCGTCACGCGCATCAACCGGAACCTGCGCGAACGCGATGCCAAGCTTGCCGATCTGCGGCAGCACGCCGCCGAGCAGGATCACATCATCCGCATGGGCCTGCTCGCCTCCGGCGCGGCGCATGAGCTCGGCACGCCGCTGGCGTCGATCTCGGTGATCCTCAACGATTGGCGGCGAATGACGGCCATCTCGGCCGACCCGGCGCTGGCGGAAGACTTCACCGAGATGGAAGCGGCGGTGCAGCGCTGCAAGTCAATCGTGACCGACATTCTCGTGTCAGCCGGGCAGGCGCGCGGCGAAGGCTCGGCGCCGACGACCTTGAAGGCGTTCCTGAGCAATCTCGTTGCCGAGTGGAGCGCCGCGCGCTCGGCGCGCAACCTGATGTTCCGCAATGAGTTCGGCTCGGACCCCGCGATTGTCTCCGACGTCGCGCTGAAGCAGGCGATCGTCAATGTGCTCGACAACGCGTTTGAGGTGTCGCGCGAGTGGGTCGAGTTCGTCGCTGAGCGCGACGGTGATCAGCTGCTGCTCAGCGTCAGCGATCGCGGACCCGGCTTCGATCCTGCGATGCTGGCGCAGCTCGGCCGTCCCTATCAGTCGAGCAAGGGGCGCCCCGGCCGCGGCCTAGGCCTGTTCCTGGTGGTCAATGTGATCCGCAAGCTTGGCGGCGGCGTTTCTGCCTGGAACCACCGGGGACGCGGGGCAACCGTGCGGCTGTCTCTGCCGCTGTCGATGCTTGCGATTGGAGAGCCCAGTGGAGATTGAACGCTCTCTTCTGATTGTCGAGGATGACGACGGCTTCGCGCGCACCCTGAAGCGGTCGTTCGAGCGGCGTGGCTATGAGGCCGTGGTCGCCGCCTCGCTCGAGGAAGTCGACGAGGCCCTGAAAGAGAAGACGTTCGGCTATGCGGTGGTCGATCTGAAGCTCGGCGGCGCTTCGGGTCTCGTCTGCGTCGAGAAGCTGCATGCGCATGATCCGGAGATGCTGATCGTGGTGCTCACCGGCTTTGCCAGCATCGCCACCGCGGTCGAGGCGATCAAGCTCGGCGCCTGCCATTATCTCGCCAAGCCGTCGAACACCGACGACATCGAGGAAGCCTTCCGCAAGGCCGAGGGCAATGCGCAGATCGCGCTCCCCGAGCGCTCCACCTCGATCAAGACCCTGGAATGGGAACGCATCCACCAGACCCTGATCGAGACCGACTTCAACATCTCCGAGGCGGCACGACGGCTCGGCATGCATCGCCGCACCTTGGCCCGCAAGCTCGAAAAGCGGCCAGTGAAGTAGGCGGCTCGCCTTGCCTGGTCGTAGTCAGCTGCCTCGGCACCGACGGGGCGCTCCCGCTCCCCGTTGTACACGGGGGCGCGACGAGCTTCGCTCGCGCTGAGAGGGGAGGGGTGAGGTAAACCGCGCAAGAGGCACGGCATCAGCGCCACATCAGCAGCTCATCCATCTCCTTGGGCGAATTCGCCCTCATCATCACATCGGATGATGCGACAGGTAGGCTGTCGTCTTGAGGATCACCATCAAGGTCAGCAGGCCGCAGGCGCCGGTCAGCACCAGCGCGAAGCGAGCGAACTGACCGAGCAGGGCGCGGGCCCTGTCGTTCGCGCGCGCCTGAGGTTTTGACCATGCCGCACGATGCAGCTGCTGGTGGTGAGACGTGAGAAGGGACATCTGATCCATCCATATGTCCGGTCGGCCAAGCCGACCTTCGCTCGGATGGATATGCCTCCGCATGTCATAGGAATGCGAGATGCGGCCGCGTGCGGCCGCATAGGAAAATCATAAAAGTAGTATAGTGGTGCAGAGCTACGGCCGAATGCGCGCGGGCGACGCGCCTACTCCGCCGCCTGGCTCTTGCCCTCGATCAGCAGCACGTCGAGGCTTTCGATCTCCTGCATCGCTCGTCCGGCGATGCCCTGCAGGTCGCCGTAGAGGCCCGCGGTGGAATCCAGCACGCCGCGCAGTTGCTCCTCGCGCTTGGCCCACACACGCATCATGGTCTTGCGCTCGCGATCGAGATCCGACTGCATCTCGGTGAAGCGTTCGACGATGGCGTCGATGCGGTGACGAAAACGGGGACCTGTGAGATAGGCGTAGACCATCTCCATCTTGGTCTGCTGGCCCTCCTGGGCGAGCTTGCTGCCGGCGACGTCGATCAGCGACTGGCGCAGCGCCAGCGAGAGCGGCAGCGCGAACCGCGGCTCGGCGACCCAGACGCCGTCGATCAGGTCGAAGCCGTCGACGCCCTTGGGCAGCGCGGTCGACACGATCAGCGCGATGTCGGCCTTGGCCGCGCGCAGGTCGTCGCGCAGCTTGACAAGCCAGCCATCGCTCCAGTTCTTGGTGCGCTTGGATTCCCACAGGATCGCGCCGCAGACCTGGCCGCTCGGGGCCACCACCCGATGGATCACGTCGCCGCCGAACTCGCCCTTCGGTACCGGCTCGACCAGATCGCGCGGGAAGCGCGCGCGCAACTGCGATTCCAGCTCGATCTCCAGCGCTTCGCCCTGCAGCTGCTGCGAGCCCTGCTCGGCCTTGCGGCGCAGCTCCTCGATCTGGCGCTGCATGCCGGCGATCTGGGTCTCCTTCTCGGCGACCTTGGCTTTCAGCCCTTCTTCGGCCTCGAGCCGCGCCTTGTCGCGCACGGCGACGAGCGACTCCTGGACCTTCTTCTCGACGGTGAGATCGAGCTCGCGGCGGGCCTCGTCGAGTTCGCGCTGCTTGCGCATCATCTCGGCCTGCGCCTTCTGGGCGTCGGCGAGCTTGGCGTCCTTGCTGAGGATGGCCTCGTGCAGTTCGGCGAGCTGGCGGTCGCGATTGCCCATCTCATCCGCGACGGCCTGGCGTGCCTTCGCCGCCTCGGCCTCGGCGATCGCGGCGCGCTCCGCCTTCAGCTTGGCGGCGACCTGCTGGTCGATCGCGGCCTTGGCCTGCGCGATCTGCTCCTGCGCCGCTTTGAGCTGCGCCTCGCGGCGGCCAAAATCGGCCTCCTTGGCGGCAAGCTGCTTCTCGAACTGCCGGCGGGTCTCCGCGATCAAGGGCGCGGCGAGCTGCTCGGTGAGCTTGATCTCGGTGCGGCAGGAGGGGCAGACGATCTGTGGATCGGTCATGATTCGCATCCTTCCATGGAAGCCGAACCTAACCGGCCGCCGCGTGGCGTTTAACCCACGCGAACGGCTTATCCCATGCAATTATCTGCGATTCCGGAAGCCCCGACTTAGGCTCCATGCGGAGCGGCATCGGCCGCTGCGCTGTTCTCCGGCGTCTTGATGCGGAACCAGGCGACGTAGAGCGCCGGCAGGAACAGGAGCGTCAGCACGGTGCCGACGATGATGCCGCCCATCATCGCATAGGCCATGGGGCCCCAGAACACCTCGCGGGCGATCGGAATCAGCGCCAGCGAGGCTGCGGCGGCGGTCAGCATGATCGGCCGCATGCGGTGCTCGGTCGCCTCCATCACCGCCTCCCAGGGCGGCCGGCCCTCGTCGCGCAGATGCTCGATCTGCACGATCAGGATCACCGAGTTGCGGATCAGGATGCCGATCAGTGCGAGCACGCCGAGGATGGCGACGAAGCCGAGCGGCGCGCCGCTCGGCAGCAGCGCCGCGACAACGCCGATCAGCGCCAGTGGCGCCACTGCGAACACCAGGAACAGGCGCTGGAAGCTCTGCAGCTGCAGCATCAGGATGGTGGCCATCGTGAACAGCATGATCGGAACGACGGCAATGATCGGCGCCTGGCTCTTGGCGCTTTCCTCGACCGCGCCGCCGGTGACGACCTTGAAGCCGGCCGGAAGCTTGGCGTTGAAGGCCGTGATCGCGGGCTTGAGCTGATCGACCACCGTGTTCGGCTGGACCTGATCGATCACGCTGGCCTTCAGGGTCAGCGTCGGCTGCCGCGAGCGCCGCCAGATCTCGGGCTGCTCGATCTCGTAGCGCAGCGTCGCGAGCGCGGCGAGCGGGATCGACTGGCCGTTCGAGCCCGACAGCTGCAGGTCGCGCAGCGTCTCCAGCGATTGCCGTTCCTTGGCCTGGGCGCGGCCGCGCACATCGATGAGATAGATGTCGTCGCGCACCTGGGTGATCGAGGAGCCGTCGAGCACGCTGTTGAGCGCGTTGGCGATGTCGGATGAGGTCACGCCGAGCTGGCGCGCCTTGTCCTGCAGCACGTCGACCTTCACGACGCGGGCGGGCTCCATCCAGTCGAAGATGACGGCGCCGAGATGGCTGTTGGCCCGCATCACGCCGGCGAGCTGCTGGGCGATTTCGCGCACCTTGGCGACATCGGGCCCGCTGACACGATATTGCACCGGGCGGCCGACCGGCGGCCCGATGTCGAGCAGATGCACATAGGCGTCGGTGCCGGGGAAGGTCTTGGTGAGATAGGTCTGCAGCTTGGCGCGGGCGCGGTCGCGCGCCTCCAGGCTCTTGGTCACGACGATGATCTGGCCGAACGACACGTCGGCCGGCTGCACGTCGAACGACAGGACGAAGCGCTGCGCACCGGAGCCGACATAGGTCGACCAGTGGTCGATATCAGGATCGCCCTTGAGCGCCTCCTGCTCGAACTTCGCCATCTGCGCATTGGTCTCGGCGATCGAGGAATTCTGCGGCAGGTTGAAGTCGATCACCAGCTCGTTGCGGTCCGAGGAGGGGAAGAACTGCTGCTGCACGAAGCGCATCCCGAACACCGAGAGAGCGAAGATCAGGACGGTCACGATGATCGTGGTCCAGCGATACCGCATGCAGGCGTCGAGCATGGCGCGGAACATCCGCGTCAGCCGGCCCGCCTCGGCATGGTGGCTCGGCAGGCTCGCCGGCAGGATGGTGACGCCGAGCAGCGGCGTGAACAGCACGGCCACGATCCACGATACGATCAGCGAGACCGCGATCACGACGAACAGCGTGAAGGTGAATTCGCCGGCGGCGCTGTTGTTCAGCCCGATCGGGATGAAACCGGCGACCGTGACCAGCGTTCCCGTCAGCATCGGAAACGCCGTGGACGTGTACACATAGGTCGCCGCCTTCTTCAGCGAATCGCCGACCTCGAGCCGCGCCACCATCATCTCGACCGCGATCATGGCGTCGTCGACGAGGAGGCCGAGCGCGATGATCAGCGCGCCCAGCGAGATGCGCTGCAGCGAGATGCCGGTATAGGCCATGACCAGGAAGGTGATCGCGAGCACCAGCGGGATCGAGATCGCGACGACCAGGCCGGCGCGCACGCCGAGGCTGACGAAGCTGATCGCGAGCACGATGATGACGGCCTCGTACAGCGCCTTGGTGAAGCCGCCAACCGCTTCCTCGACGATCTTGGGCTGGTCCGAGACGAGATGCACGCCGACGCCGACCGGCAGGTCGGCAACGACCTTGGTCATCTCCTCCTTCAGCGCCTCGCCGAAATCGAGCAGATTGGCGCCGGCCTTCATGCCGATGGCCAGGCCGATGGCCGGCTGGCCGTTGAAGCGGAACAGCGAGGTCGGCGGATCCTCGTAGCCGCGGCTGATGGTGGCGACGTCGGTGAGCGGGAAGAAGCGGTCGTTGATGCGCAGGTTGATCGCCTTGAGGCTCTCCTCCGAGGTGAACTGGCCGGAGACGCGCACCGCAACGCGCTCGGGGCCCGCCTGGAGCACGCCGGACGGCGACACCGCGTTCTGGGCCTGCAGCGCGTTGAGGATGGTGCGCTGGTCGATGCCGAGCGCGGCCACCTTGCGCGGCGAGAATTCGAGATAGATCACCTCGTTCTGCGCGCCGACGATGTCGACGCGGCCGACATTCGGCACCGTCAGCACCTTGGCGCGGACCTCCTCGACGCGGTCGCGCAGCTGGCGCTGGCTCAAGCCGTCGCTGGTGAAGGCGTAGATGTTGCCGAACACGTCGCCGAAGCGGTCGTTGAAGCCGGGCCCGACCACGCCCGACGGGAAGTCGCCCTTGATGTCATTGATCAGGTTGCGGACCTGCAGCCAGGTCGGCACCACGTCGCGCGCCTTGGTCGTGTCGCGCAGATTGACGAACACGGTGGTCTGGCCCGGCACGGTCAGGCTCTTGGTGTAGTCGAGCGCCGGCAGCTCCTCGAGCTTCTTCTCGATCCGCTCGGTGACCTGCCGCGTCATCTCCTCGGCCGAGGCGCCGGGCCATTTGGCCTGGATCAGCATCGTCTTGATGGTGAAGGACGGATCCTCCTCGCGTCCCAGATGCAGATAGGAGTAGAGGCCGGCCGCCATGAAGGCGATCATGAAGTACCAGACGAGCGAACGGTGCTCGAGGGCCCAGTCGGAGAGATTGAAGGACTTCACGGCTGAGTTTCCTGATCGATGCGGATGGACTGGCCATCCTTGAGACTGTTCACGCCGGCGGTGACGACGCGCTGGCCGGCTTCGAGGCCGCCGGTGACCCGGAGGCTGCCATCCTCATTGGTGGCGATCGTGACTTCCTGCCGCTTCACCGTCTTGCTGGCGGTGTCGATCAGCCAGACGAAGCGCTTGTCGTTTTGCTCCAGCACGGCCGAGCGCGGCAGCCGGATGACCATCTTCTGCTCCGCATCGAGACTGGCGGTGACCGTGGTACCGAGACGCATGATCTCAGGCGGATTGTCGAGCGCGATGCGGACACGGCGGGTGCGCGTCGTCGCGTCGGCGCGTGGCGCAATCTCGCGCACTTTGCCCGAGGCGCTGACGCTGGGATCGACCTGGAGACGCACCGTGAATGGCGTGCCGGCCTGCAATCCGCTTGCGAGGTCGTCGCCGACGTCGATGACCGCCTCGCGGATGTCGGGCCGCGCCACGGTCACGACGCTCACGCCGGGCGAGACGACCTGGCCGACCTCTGCGCTGACGGCGGTGACGATGCCGGCGAAATCCGCCTTCAGCTGGGCGTAGCCGAGCTGCTCGCGCGCCTTGGCAAGATTGGCCTGCGCCTTGATCACCGAGGCCTGCGCCGCCGCCCTTGACTGCTCGGCACTCTCCAGCGTCGCCTTCGTGGTTGCATCGGTTTCCAGCAAGGTGCGCTGCCGGCCTTCGGTGCCGGTGGCATTGGTCAGCTGCGCCTGGCTGCGGGACACGTCGGCGACCGAGGCGCGAACCGCCAACTCGAGCGCGGCGGGATCGATCGCCGCGACGACCTGATCCTTCTTCACGATGTCGCCGACATAGACCGGCCGGGCGATCAGTCGTCCCAGCACACGGAAGCTGAGATCGGCCTTGTAGCGCGGCTCGACCGTGCCGGTGACCGCCGAGGCATTGGCAGCCTGCGGCTCGACCTTCATCGACAGCACCGGCCGGATCGGCTCGGGCGCCTCGTTCTTCTCGTTGCAGCCGGCGAGCACGGCGAGCGCGAGAACCGGAAACACAGAACGCATCGGCGTCATCACGACCGCGTCTCCTCGTTGAATGTGACCTTCTGTCCGACGCTGAGCAGCTTGCCGCCCTCGGTCACGACGCGATCGCCCGGCTTCAGTCCGGAGGAGACGACGATGGCGCCGGTCTCGTAGTCCTCGATCGTGATCGGCTTGAGCGACACCGATTTGTCGCTGTCATCGACCAGCCAGACAGCCGGCGTCTTGCCGGTCGCGGTCAGCGCGCTCCACGGCAGCACGATGCGCTGCTCGGGCTTGATGAAGCCGGTGGCGGACACGGCGCTGCCCAGGATCATCTCGGGCGGCGGATTCTCGATCGCGATCTTGACGCGAACCGTTCCGGATTTGGAATCGATGGTCGGCGAGACCTCGCGCACGCGGCCCTTGGCGGTCACGGAAGGATCCGAGAGCAGTGCCAGCGCGACCTTGGTGTCGTCGAATTTCAGCGACAGCGCTGCTTCGTAGACATCGATGACGGCATCGCGGTCGCCGTCACGGGCGAGCGTGAACACCGGCTGTGCGGCCTGCGCGACCTGGCCGGCCTCGATGTTGCGCGCGGTGATCGTGCCATCGGCGTCGGCGCGCAGCTCGGTGTAGGTGAGCGCATCCTTCGCGGTGTCGCGCTGCGCCTTGGCGGCTTCCAGCGATCCTTCCGCGGTCCGCAGCGTCTCCTGGGCCTGATCGAACGTCGCCCTGGTCGTGAAGCCGCTCGACAACAAGGTCTGCTGGCGATTGAAATTGGAGGTCGCGACCTTGACCTGCGATTCCGCGGCGCTGACCGCCGCTTCGGCGGAATCCAGGTCGGCCTGCTGTTCGGCGGGATCGATCCTGGCCAGCACCTGGCCAGCCGTGACATGTGCGCCAACCTCGACGAGCCGCTCGGTGACACGGCCGCTGACCCGGAACGACAGGTCCGCGAGCACGCGCGGCTGGACATCGCCCGTCAGCGTGATCGATTGCCGCCGCTCCGACAGCTTCACCGTCTCGATCTGCACCAGCCGGGCCGGTTGCTTGGCGACGTCCGCCTTGCGGTCGCAGCCCGTCAGCAGCAGCCCTGCCGCGGCACAACCAGCCATGATCACAAGGCGAGGGCTTGATGACCAAGCGGGAGGGGGAGATCGCATGAATGAGATCATGGTTGCACGTTCAGGCCCAAAGCGAAGGGTTGACAGTTTCCATCCGACCGAGCGGACCGTCGGTCGCATGGCATCCGGACGATGAAACGGGTGGCGCAGCAGGCCGAAGAACCCCAACCAGCGGTTTCCCGTCGGGAGGGATCACGGCTTCGGGAACCATGCTGAGCATCATCCCCTTGACAGTGCGTGAATTAGACAATCATGTCTAGAAATAATTGTCTAGTAACATTCCTGTTGGGCGGTTTAGAACTCAGAAGGGCCGTCCCTGGGGCGAGGACATCGAGGCCTTGGGGGGGCGGAAATGAGGACGCGACCAGACGTGCGGCGGAAGGATGTAACGAAACCGGAGCCTTCGACGCGGACCGCGGCCCGCGCGCCCCGCCAGGCGCGAGGGCGTGAGCGCCGCGAACAGCTCCTTGATGCGGCGGCAGCGCTTATCGCCGAGTCCGGCCTCGCTGCGGTCAGCATGCATGCCGCGGCCCAGCGGGCAGGTGCCTCGATTGGCTCCGCGTATCACTTCTTCCGCGACAAGGACCAGATGCTCGATGCGCTGGCGGAGCGGCACGATGCCGAGCTGCGGTCGGCATTCGATCGTGTGCTGCAGAGAACCGATGCGGAGTGGGCGGCGCTGTCGCCAGCCGAGATCATCGAACAGCTGATCGGCTGGGCGATCCGCTACTTCGTCCGTCATCCTGATGCGCTGGCGACGCTCGATCTGCATGACAAGGCCATGCATGGCGAATTCAAGGCGGTCATCGACCGGATCCTGCGTGCCAGGCTCGGTGAGGAGCTGGGGCCGCCGGCGGCCACAACCATCGACGCGGTCATGCTCGGCACCTTGCTGTTCACGCGCGAGCAGGACCCAAGCAGCCGCGATCTCGTGGTCGCCGTGCTGCCAGACATGTTGGCGTCCTATCTGATCGCGCTGGAGTCGAAAGCGAAGCGAATGAAACGGTGACGCGGCTTCGCGCTCGATGTGCAGTTCGCCGGCGGCTCGAAGCTCATGCGGACATGCATCTCAGCCGCCTCTCGGTGTCGGCGGCGCGGCCTGATCGACGCTCGTCATCGACAGCGGCGCTGCGTCCTCGGTGAGGACCGAGCGAACCGACGCGATGCGCCGTTTGATGCTCGCATCGCGTTGCCTGACAAGCGCTTCGATCAGCCACGCGACAAAGCCGACGACCGCAAAGCTGACGAGCAGCGAGATCACCAGAAGTCCGAGATAAAGCTTCAGCACCGAACTCGCGAAACAGGCGATCGCGATGAGCGCGACAACAATGGCCAACAGGCTTTTGACGGAGGTCGACATTGTGGGCGTTTCGCTGCGACTGGTTGTTGCCGCACTGTAGCGTCATCTCCTCCGCAGCCAAGTCGCGTGGCTGAGGGTGGTAAACAGTACTGCAAAGCTCATGGCGAGAATCACGCGTGCTCGAACTGAATCGTATTTTGTGACGCCTGAGCTCAACCGCGCGTTGCGCTTGTCGGGTTGTCCCCGCGCTCGTCTCCCGCATTCCTCGCACGATTCGCGGGTGATGGTTGGAAGCGATGGCGCCAGGACACCAATTTCGCGAAGCTTCCCGTCTGATGAGGCCGGCCCGTTCCTCGCCGAAAAAAACTCTTTCGTTTTATCAGAAAATGCGGTTCTCTAGCGTCATCCCGCCTCATGCAGAGGGACGTGCGCGTCGTCACGATACGTTGGGGTGGGTCGCGGTGGCCGTGAATGGCGGTGCAGGACGAGCGCTGTCGGGCACGGACGCAAAATCGTGTGGTCCTGGCGCCCCGATGCTGGTGCCAAGTCCGTGGGGATGATGAACCCGAGGACGACGGTGGCTAAAGGCCGGACACCGAGGAGAGCGCGACATAAGCGTGAAACCCATCGCGCAGGGAAGGCCGGATGACCGGCTGTACCTGTGGTTCCTGCCCCGTGCATTTTTTTCACGCACGGGGGCCACGGGCCTCAGCCGAGGTCCGGCCTTCCCTGCGCCCTCTCATCTCGTAGGGGGTGAAACAAGCCGCATCACCCGAGCCGATCGCGCTGCGGGAATGTCGCGGTGCGTCCTGTCGGTGCAAGCGCGATGTGAGTGAGAGGGATGCGACCGAAAGACCTGAGGTCGACGCGACGATGCTTCCGGTGAAGTCGGTGATTCGACATGTGGCGCAGGAGCACGGAGGTGCGCTATTGCGCGCCGGCCCAGGCCGCGAGGACGGCGCGCTCCTCACCGGTGATCTCGGTGATGTTGCCGGGCGGCATGGCGCTTGACCACGCCGCATTGCGCGCGATCAGCCGCGCATTGCGCTGGATATTCTCGGCAGTGTCGAGCAGCACGCCCTTGGGCGCGGCAACGATGCCCTCCCACACCGGCTCGGTAGCATGACACATGCTGCAGCGAGAGGTCACGATGTCCGCGACCTCAGCGAAGCTCGGCGGCGCCACCGCTGCCGCCTTCGCGTCGCGGGGACCGGCCGCCGACAGCAGCAGGATCGCGATCATGCCGGCAGCGGCAACGCCCCACACCCACCAGGGCGAGGGATGGCCCTTGTGGCGCTCGTTGAAGAAATGGCGGATCACCGGACCGAGCGCCAGCACGATGGCGACGATCGCCCAATTGTAGCGGGTGCCGAACAACAGCGGATAATGGTTGCTGATCATCAGCACGACGACCGGCAGGGTCAGGTAGTTGTTGTGGACCGAGCGCTCCTTGCCGGCCTTGCCCAGCTTGGGGTCGGGCGCCTCGCCCGCCAGCAGGGCGGCGACGATCTTCTTCTGGTTGGGGATGATGACCGCGAATACATTGGCGACCATGATGGTGCCGATGATGGCGCCGATCTGGTTGAAGGCGCCGCGTCCGCTCAGCACATGCGTGAACGCATAGGTGAGCGCGACCAGGAAGATATAGCCGCCGATGGCGAACGGCAGCTCATGCTTCGCAAGTCCGCTGCGGCAGGCGGCCTCATAGAGCAACCAGGCCAGCGCCAGCGAGCCGAAGCTGAACAGGCCGGCCTGGACGGGCGTCAGATCGAGGATCGACTTGTCGACCAGGAACAGGTCGGCATTGAGATAGTACACCACGATCATCAGCACGAAGCCGGACAGCCAGGTGGTGTAGGCCTCCCATTTGAACCAGGTCAGTTCGCTCGGCATCTGGGCCGGCGCCACGAGATATTTGACGATGTGGTAGAAGCCGCCGCCATGGACCTGCCAGGCCTCGCCCATCACGCCGTTCGGCAGCCCCGCGCGCGGCTTCAGGCTCAGATCGAGCGCGATGAAATAGAACGAGCTGCCGATCCAGGCGATGGCGGCGATCACGTGCAGCCAGCGGAAGATCAGGCTCAGCCATTCCGAAATGATCGAAGCCCACATCGTGCGCTCATCTCCTCATGCGGGGCGCCGCGGAAGCTGGGCGCCTGGCTGTCATCTGTCGCATCGATCGGGAGTGATTTCCAGCGCATCGCGGCGGCGGCCCCTGCACAGCAGACAGGCCGGCCTGCACGCGCGATGTGGTGGACTTCGGCGCTGCGATTGCGTTCAATGCGCCGGATAGCGAAGCGGGGCGGATGCGATGAAGAGACTGATCCTGGTCATGCTGGTGGCGGCGCAGACCGCAATGTCGCAAGCCGTGCTGGCACAGATGGCGCCTGCGCCAAAGCCCGGTGTGGCCAAGCGTGCCGATGCCTGCGCGCCGATCGGACGCACCGAGGACGGCAAGTTGGTGTATTCGATGAAGTGCGAGACCCTTCCCAAACCGGTGACGCCGCCGCAGGCGGCCGCTCAGCCGAGCGCGCCGGCTGCGGCCGCCGAGCCGGAGCCCGAGACGGAGCGCAGCGGTCTGTTCGGCATGTCGTTCGATCGCCGTCCCAAGCAGTAGCGCAGTCATCCTTCGCCTCAGACGTGCTGGGCGGACGAGGCCGCGGCTGCGGCGTCGGTTTCCGCGGCCTTGCTGCTGCCGAGTCCGTTGAAGAAGGCATTCAGCAGCACGGCGACCAGGGTGCACAGCAGGATGCCGGATTCCAGTAGCGGCTGCAGGTCCTTGGGCAGGTTGTGAAAGAACCCGGGTGCGGCGAGCGGGATCAGCCCGAACCCGACCGAGATCGCGACAATGAACAGATTGAAGCGGTTGGTCTTGAAATCCACAGCGGCGAGGATGCGCGCGCCGGTCGCCGCCACCATCCCGAACATCACCAGGCCGGCGCCGCCGAGCACCACCTGCGGCACGGCCTCGACCAGCGCCGCCATTTTCGGCAGCAATCCGAGCAGCAGCATGATGACGCCGCCGGTCACCGTGACCCAGCGCGTGCGCACGCCGGTGACCGACACCAGCCCGACATTCTGCGAGAAGGACGTATAGGGGAAGGTGTTGAAGAGGCCGCCGAGCAGGGTGCCGACGCCGTCGGCGCGCAGGCCGCGCGCCAGCGCCTCGCGATCGACCTTCTTGCCGGTCATCTCGCCGAGCGCCAGGAACATGCCGAGCGATTCGATCATCACCACGATCATGACGATGCACATCGTTACGATCGGCACCGGCTTGAATTGCGGAACGCCGAACTTGAACGGCACCACCAATGCGCCCCAGGGGGCGGCCGCGACCTTGTCGAAATGCATCACACCCAGCGCGCTGGCGAGCACCGCGCCCGCGACGATGCCGAGCAGCACCGACACATTGGCGACGAAGCCGGTGCCCCATTTGATCAGGCCGAGGATGACCAGCAGCACGAACAGCGCGATGCCCAAGCCCTGCAACTGACCATAGTCCGGATTGGGAAAATTGCCCCTGACGCCGTCGACGACCTTGATGATGGTCGGCTGGCCGCCGCCGGCCCAGTTGATGCCGACCCGCATCAGCGAGACGCCGATGATGAGGATGATGGTGCCCGTCACGACCGGGGGAAACAGCGGCAGCAGCCGGCTGATGAACGGCGCAATGATGATGCCGAACAGGCCGGCGGCGATCACCGAGCCGTAGATGCCCAGCAATCCGATGTCGGGCGAGGCGGCCATCGACAACATCGGCCCGACGGACGCGAAAGTGACGCCCATCATGACCGGCAGGCGGATGCCGACGCCGGGAAAGCCGATGCACTGCACGAGCGTGGCAAGCCCGCAGGCGAACAGATCGGCGCTGATCAGGAAGGCGACGTCCTCTGGCGGCAGCTTCAGGGCGCGGCCGATGATCAGAGGCACGGCGACGGCGCCGGCATACATCACCAGCACATGCTGCAGCCCCAGCGCAAGCAGCTTCGGCACGGGCAGCATCTCGTCGACCGGATCAATCGTCTTGCTCATGTGTCCCCCCAGATCGTCCCCTTGGTCGTGTCAGGCGCCGAACTTCTCCTGCAACAGCGGAAACAGCCGGTCCGGCTTGAAAGGCGTGGCCGTGAAGCGGATGCCGGTTGCCGCGCGCAGCGCATTGCCGAGCGCCGCGGAGACCGGGTTGTACGGGCTCTCGCTCATCGACTTCGCTCCCAGCGGCCCGATCGTGTCGGTCGTTTCCGCGAACAACACCTCGGTGCGCGGCACGTCGGCATAGGACGGCAGATGATAGTCGCGGAAGCGCGGATTGATGACGCGGCCCGTCTCGTCGATGACGATCTCCTCGTAGAGCGCGGCGCCGAGCGATTGCGCGACGCCGCCTTCGATCTGGCCGCGGCATTGCATCGGATTGGCGACCCGGCCGGCATCGGCCGCCTGCACGCTTTTGAGGATCCTGACCACGCCGGTGTACTTGTTCACGGCGACACGGAAACCTTGGACGTTGAATGCGACCGATCGCGGCGTGCCCTGGGAATTACCCTGCGCGGTCAATGGTGGCCCACCGGCCTTGATGAGGTCAGTGAAGGGAAGACGGCGAGCGCCGCAACTGACCGCGTCATCCGCGAGCCGGCACTCGCTCGGATCGACGTTCCAGTGATCCGCGGCGACGCGCTTGATCGTCTCGGCGAGCGCCTCGGCTGCGGCCTGTGTCGCCCGCCCCGCCACGAAGGTGCCGGTCGAGCCGTAGGCGCCGGTGTCGTGGCCGCCATGGGCCGTGTCGGATTGCTTGAGCGTGATGCGTTCGACGGTGGTTCCGAGGATCGTTGCGGCGATCTGCCGGTGTACCGTGCTGGTGCCGTTGCCGAACTCGGCGGTGCCGACGGTGAGCGTGAAGCCGCCATCGGCGCCCAGGCTGATCGCGGCATCGGCGATGTGGCCGTCGGGCGGCACGGTGTCGATCATCGTCAGTGCGATGCCGTCGCCGGTCAGCCATTCGTCGGAGAGTTCCGGCGTCGGCGTCGCCTCGGCCATCGCGCGCTCCACCAGATCGAGGCATTGGTCGAGCCCGTAGGAGCCGTACAGAACGTCGCTGTGCTCGGCGCCCGGCGGCGACAGCATGGGATCGCCGGGCCGCACGATGTTGCGGCGGCGCATCTCAAACGGGTCGATGCCGAGCTGCAGCGCGAGCTCGTCGATCGCGGCTTCGACCGCCAGGGTCGTCTGCGGCAGGCCGTAGCCGCGATAGGCGCCGGCAGGCACCGTGTTGGTGTAGACGGCGGCCGCGTCGACCTTCTTGTTCGGACAATTGTAGACCGCGATCGACTCGCCGCAGGCATGGAACAGCACCGGCCCGGCGTGATTGCCGTACGCGCCGGTATTGGACAGCACGTCGAGCTGCAGCGCGGTGAGCTTGCCGTCCTTGTCCGCACCCGCCTTGACGGTGACGCGCATCGGATGCCGGGTCGAGGTCGCGATGAACTGCTCCTCGCGGGTGAATTCGAGCTTCACCGGCCGCTTCGTCTTCAGCGCCGCGAGCGCCAGAATATCCTCGACGAACATCTCCTGCTTGCCGCCGAAGCCGCCGCCGACGCGTTCGCAGAACACCCGGACCTTGTCGGGGGCGAGTGCAAAGATCTCGCTCAGCGCCCGCCGCGTCAGGAATGGCACCTGTGTGCTGGAGCGGACATTGAGGGTGCCGTCGTCGTCGAGCCAGGCAAGGCCGCCATGCGTTTCCAGCGCGGCATGCTGGACGCGCTGTGTCGTGAAGGTGCCTTCATAGGTCGCCGCGGCGGCGGCAAGCGCCGTCGCGACGTCGCCGAATTCGCCATGGGTCTCGGCGACGATGTTGCGGCTGACGTCGGCGATGCGATGCTCCCGGCTGCGGCCGGCGTGGATGCGAGGGGCGCCGGGCGCGATCGCTTGTGCGGGATCGACGACCGCGGGCAGCACCTCGTAGTCGACGCGCAGGCGCCGGCAGCCTTCCTCGGCTGCAGCTTCGCTGTCGGCGACCACGGCCGCGACCTTCTGGCCGATGAAGCGGACGGTATCGTCGAGCACGCGGGTGTCGGCGGGATCCATCCATGCCTGCTCGTGGCGCGCGGTGGAGAACAGCGTCGCCGGCGCATCCTCATGCGTCAGCACGGCGTGCACGCCCGGCACGGCGAGCGCCGTCGCTTTGTCGATGCCGGTGATGCGCGCATGCGCATGCGGGGAGCGCGCGAGCTTGACATGCAGCAGGCCTTCGATGGCGGTATCGAAGGTGTAGCGCGCCTTTCCGCGCACCACGTCGGGCCCGGCGGGCGCGGGCAGGCTGCGGCCGAAGGCTTCGCCGGCGGCGACATCCTCGACATGGCTGCGGCCGAGCAGGGCGTCCTCGATGGCCCGGTAGCCGGTGCAGCGGCACAGATTGCCTTTCAGCGCGGCGCCCAGGTCCTTCTTCTGGGCCTGGTTGAGCGAGGCGCAGGTGACGATCATGCCGGCGGTGCAGAAGCCGCATTGGAACGCCTGGGCGTCGAGGAAGGCCTGCTGCATCGGATGCAGGCCGTCGGCGGTGGCGAGACCTTCGACCGTCGTGACCTCGCGGCCATCGGCGCGAAAGGCCGGGATCAGGCAGCTGTGCACCGGCTCGCCGTCGAGCAGCACGGTGCAGGCGCCGCAGTCGCCGGCATCGCAACCTTTCTTCACGCTGAAATGGCCGGTGTCGCGCAGAAAAGTGCGCAGGCATTGCCCAGGGCGCGGGGCGGCATCGACAGCCTTGCCGTTGACGACGACGCTCATGATCGTGCGCCGCTTGCGAGCTGGCCGCGGATCTCGTCCGCGAGGCGTAACGTCATGGCCTTGCGCCAGGTCGGCTTGCCGTGGACATCGTCGTGATAGAGCGCGTCGGACACGCCGTCGAGAATGCTGGCGCGCAGCGTGGCCGCGTCCGGCATGGCCGCAAAGCGCAGCTGCAATGGTCTGACCGTCGATGCGGTGATCGTGAGCACCAGGTCGCCGTCACGGCCGGCCGTGCCGATCAGCAGCGCGCCGGAGCGTCCGACGGGCGTCAGGGCGATCTGACGAAATGCGGTGCGGCGCTTCAAGGCGGCGAGGGGGACGTCGATCTGGCGCAGCAGGTCACCGGGGGCAAGGAGGTTGCTGTTGTTGCCGGTGACGAAGTCGGTGACCGCGACGCGCTGCTCGCTGCCGTCATTCTTCCAGATCGTGCAGATGCCTTCGAGGGCTGCGAGCAGCGAGATCATCGGCCCCGCCGGGAGCGACATGCAGAGATTGCCACCGACCGTCGCCGTTTTCCAGATCTTGAAGGACGCCAGGAACGCGCGGCAGCATTGATCGATCAGCGGCGCCGCGATCCAATCGGACGGGCATGGCAGCGCGTCGAGCTCAGCGACACTGCAGGTCGCCGCGATGCTCAGCCCCTGATCGCCGATCGTGAGGGATGGCCAGGCGAAATCGCCGAGGTCGATCAGCCGCGACAGTTGCGCCTGCGGCTCGGAGAACAGCCAGGTGCCGCCGGCCAGCCAAGCGTCGCCTGCCTTCCAGCTGGGCAGCTCTGCCCGCGTTCTAGGACGCACGATCTCGGTGACAGTGTTCAGATCCATGGTAACGCAAGCTCATTGGCGCACGGTATCGGGGGTGAAATCCTTGCAAGACCAGCGCCAACTGGCAATAGGATGAGGTTGGCCTTTCGTTTGCAAAGCACCGGTACACGCGAGCGCCCACATAGCGAGACGAGACAGCCATGAGCACCATGCCGATCTGGATCAAGGACCCACTCGCCATTCTGGCCGAGGGTGCCGGCCGCGGCCTCGTCGTCAAGGACGGCCGCATCGTCGAGCTGGTGCCGGCCGGCGCCGAGCCCGCGACCGCGGGCGCGGTTGCATACGATGCCAGTGGACATGTCGTGATCCCCGGGCTGATCAACACGCACCACCATTTCTACCAGACGCTGACGCGTGCGCTGCCGGCGGCGATGGACCGCGAGCTGTTCCCGTGGCTGAAGGCGCTGTATCCGATCTGGGCGAAACTGACGCCGGAGGCGCTCGACGCGGCGGTCACGGTCGCGATGGCCGAGCTGATGCTGTCGGGCTGCACCACGACGACGGATCATCATTACGTGTTCCCTGCCGGTCTCGATGACGCTGTCGGGATCGAAGTCGAGGCCGCGAAGCGGCTCGGCATCCGGGTGCTGTTGACCCGAGGCTCGATGAATCTGTCCGAGCGCGACGGCGGATTGCCTCCGGACAGTGTGGTGCAGGACGAGGATACGATCCTCGCCGATAGCGAGCGCGTGGTCGCGCAGTTTCACCAGCGCGGGCCGGATGCGATGGTGCAGATCGCGCTGGCGCCGTGCTCGCCCTTCTCCGTCACGGGATCCTTGATGCAGCAGACGGCTGCCTTGGCGGAGAAGCTCGACGTGCGCCTGCACACGCATCTGGCGGAGACCGAGGACGAGAACCGATTCTGCGAAGCCATGTTCGGTTGTCGTCCGCTCGATTATCTCGAGAAACATGGCTGGCTCGGCCCGCGGACCTGGCTCGCGCACGGCATCTTCTTCAACGCCGACGAAATGAAGCGCCTCGGCAAGGCCAAGACGACGATCAGCCATTGCGCCTGCTCGAACCAGCTGCTTGCCTCCGGAGCTTGCCCGGTGTGCGAGATGGAAGATGCCGGTGTCGGCATCGGTATCGGCGTCGACGGCTCTGCCTCCAATGACGGCTCCAATCTGATGCAGGAGCTGCGGGCCGCGTTCCTGATGCAGCGCGCCCGCTACGGCGTCAGCCGGCTCAGCCACAAGGACGCGCTGCGCTGGGCGACGAAGGGCTCGGCAGCCTGCGTCGGCCGTCCCGAGCTCGGCGAGATCGCGGTCGGCAACGCCGCCGATCTCGCGCTGTTCAAGCTCGACGAGCTGCGCTTCTCCGGCGCCAGCGATCCGATCGCGGCGCTGGTGCTGTGCGGCGCGCACCGCGCCGACCGCGTCATGGTCGGCGGCCGCTGGACGGTGATCGACGGCGCAATTCCGGGCCTCGACGTCGCCGCGCTGATCCGGCGCCACAGCGCGGCGGCAGAACGGATGCGGGCCGGCTGACGGCGATCGTCAGGCCGGCTGTGTGTCCAGGAAGCGCTCGGCGTCATGGCAGGCGACGAGGCGGCCATCGAGCGGACGCAGCGGCGGGCGCTGTGCGCGGCAGAGCTCCGTCACATGCGGGCAGCGGGTCGAGAACACGCAGCCGGCGGGCGGTTCGAGCGGCGAGGGCAACTCGCCCTTGGGCACGATGCGCCGTCCCTTGCGGCCAAGCCCCGGGGTGGCGTCGACCAGCGCCTGTGCGTAAGGATGCAGCGGCCGCGCAAAGATGCGCTCCTTCGGCCCATGCTCCATGACCAGGCCGAGATACATGATCAGCACGTCGTCGGCGATATGCCTGACCACGCCGAGGTCATGCGAGATGAAGAGATAAGCGAGACCGAGCTCGCGCTGCAGGTCGGCCAGCAAATTGAGCACCTGCGCCTGCACCGACATGTCGAGGGCGGAGACCGGCTCGTCGGCGACCAGCAGTTTCGGCCGCAGCATCAAGGCCCGCGCGATCGCGATACGCTGCCGCTGCCCTCCGGAGAACATGTGCGGATAGCGGCCATATTGCTCCGGGCGAAGCCCGACCTTCGCCATCATGTCGAGCGCCTGCGCCCGACGCTCCTGTTTGCCGAGGTTGGTGTTGATGATCAGCGGCTCTTCCAGGATGGCGCCGATCCGCTTGCGCGGATTGAGCGAACCATAGGGGTTCTGGAACACGATCTGCACCGTTCGCCGCAAGGCTTTCGCGGCGCCGGCCGGCGGATGCACGGCGTCGAGCCCGTCGAGCGAGAGCGTGCCGGCGCTGGGCTTCTCGATCAGAGTGACGAGCCGCGCGAGCGTCGACTTGCCGCAACCGGATTCGCCAACGATCGCCAGCGTCTTGCCGGCGTCGATCGCAAAGGATATGCCGCCGACGGCCTGCAACTGCGCCGGGGCGCGGAACAGGCCACGCCTGATGTCGTAGCTGCGCTTGAGATCATTTGCAGTGACAAGCGCCGTCATGACACGGCCTCGCGGCGGTTGGCGGCAGCGCTGTCACCGCCGTCAGCGGCACGTCGCGCCTCGCGCGTTGAATCTCCGAGCGGATAATGGCAGCGGATCAGGCCATCGCGCCAGGGGCGCAGATCGGGGCGGAGCTCGTCGCTCAACGGCGTCGCGTAGGCGCAGCGCGGACTGAACAAGCATCCGCGCGGCCGATCATAGGCACCGGGCACTACGCCCGGAATGGTGGCGAGCCGCCCGCCATCGCTCGCCTCGGGGCGCGCTGCCAGCAGCGCGGCCGTATAGGGATGCTGTGGCGATTCGAGCAGGCTCTGCGTCGGCCGCATCTCCATGATCTGCCCGGCATACATCACCGCGACCCGTTCGGTCGTGTCCGAGACCACGCCCATATTGTGCGTGATCAGGATCAGCGCCATGCCGCGGTCGCGCTGCAGCGACAGCAGCAGATCGAGGATCTGAGCCTGGATGGTGACGTCGAGCGCGGTGGTCGGCTCGTCAGCGATCAGGAGCTTCGGATTGCAGGCGATCGCCATCGCTATCATGACGCGCTGGTTCATGCCGCCCGAAAGCTGGTGCGGGTAGGCCGACAGCCGGCTCTCCGCGGCGGGAATGCCAACCTGTTCGAGCAGTTCGATCACCCGCCGCCGCGCGGCCTTGCGGTCCATCCCCTCATGGATACGCAATGTCTCGGCCAGTTGATAGCCGATCGTGAAGGACGGGTTCAGCGATGTCGTCGGCTCCTGAAAGATCATCGCGACGTCCTTGCCGGTGAGGGCCCGCCGCTCGCGCTCGGACAAGCGTTGCAGATCCTTGCCCTCGAACCGCAACCTGTCGGCCTCGACGCGCCCTGGGTGAGGGACCAGCCCCATCAGCGCCAGCATGCCGACGCTCTTGCCGGAGCCGGATTCGCCGACGATTCCGAGCACCTCGCCCTTGTCGAGCGTCATGCTGACGCCGTCCACGGCGCGCAGCATGCCGTTGCGCGACGGGAAGGCGACCGACAAGTTTTCGATCTCGAGAAGCGGCATCGGGGAGCCTTTACTGCGTTGCCTGCGTCATCGTTTGAGCTTGGGATCGAGCGCATCGCGCAGCCCGTCGCCCAGCAGATTGAAGGCCAGCACGGTCAGCAGGATCGCCAAGCCCGGCAGTGTGACGACCCACCAGGCCCGCAGCACGAATTCGCGCGCGTCCGCCAGCATGGTTCCCCATTCCGGCGAGGGCGGTTGCGCACCAAGACCGAGGAAGCCGAGTGCGGCCGCGTCCAGGATCGCGGTGGAGATGCCGAGCGTCGCCTGCACGATCAGAGGCGCCGCGCAATTCGGCAGCACCTCCTTGAACATCAGCCGGAGCCGGCCGGCGCCTGCGACCTTGGCTGCGGTGACATAGTCCTTGGACACCTCGCTGATCACGGCGGCACGCGCGATCCGCACGTAATGCGGCAGCAGCACGATGGCGACGGCCAGCATGGCATTCATCAGGCCCGGCCCGAGAATCGCAACGATCACGATCGCGAGCAGAAGGCTCGGCAGCGTCAAGGTGATGTCCATCAGCCGCATGATCGCGACCTCGGTCACGCCGCGGAAGAAGCCCGCGACGAGACCCAGGATTGTCCCCGCGATCACGGACAGGCTGACCACCGCGATGCCGATCAGCAGAGACAGCCGGGCGCCGTGGATCAAACGGGACAGAATATCGCGTCCGATCGCGTCGGTGCCGAGCGGATAGGTGAGCGATCCGCCTTGCTGCCAGAATGGAGGTCTCAGGAACGCCGTATCATTGGTGAGAACCGGCGAATGCGGCGCGACGAGATGGGCTGACAGCGCCAGCAGGATGAGGACCGTGATCAGGACGAGGCCTGCGACCGCGCCTGAATTCTTCCGGAAGTCGAGCCAGAACTCCAACACGGGAGACGGCGGTGCGGCTGCCGGCGCTGTCACGGCGGGGGTCGGAAGGGGGTGTGCGGTCATCGCGTGTACCGGATGCGCGGATTGATCAGCCCATAGGCGAGATCAACCAGGAGATTGACAGTCATGACGACCGCGCCAATCATCAACGTGCCGCCCTGCAACACGGGATAGTCCCGGCGGTTGATGCCCTCGATCAGCCATTTGCCGACGCCCGGCCAGGAAAAGATCGTCTCGGTGAGGATGGCCCCGGTGAACAGCACGCCGACCTGCAGGCCGATCACCGTCACCACCGGGATCAGGGCATTGCGTAAGGCATGGATCGCGATCACGCGGAAGCGCGGCAGGCCCTTGGCGCGGGCGGTGCGGATGTAATCCTCGCCCAGAACCTCCAGCATCGCCGAGCGCGTCATGCGCGCGATCACTGCAAGCGGCACGGTGCCGAGCACGATCGTCGGCAGCACGAGATGCGACAGGGCGGACCGGAACGCGCCGACGTCGCCGGCAAGCAGCGTATCGACCAGCAGAAAGCCTGTGACCGGCTCGATGAAGTACTGCACTGCGATCCGGCCCGACACCGGCGTCCACCCAAGCTGTACCGAGAACAGCAGGATCAGCAGCAATCCCCACCAGAAGATCGGCATCGAATAGCCGGTGAGCGAGATCCCCATCACGCCGTGATCGAAGATCGAGTTGCGCCGCACCGCCGCGATAATGCCGGCCGGCAGCCCGATACAGAGCGCAAACAGGATGGCGCAGATCGACAATTCGACCGTGGCCGGAAACAGGCTCTGGAATTCGGCGATGACCGGCTCATGCGTGACGATCGAGCGGCCGAAGTCGCCATGCACCAGCCGCGACAAATAGAATCCATATTGGACCAGCACCGGCTGATCGAAGCCGTAATCTTTGCGAAGCTGCGCGAGGCGGGCGGGATCGATGCCGCGCTCGCCGGCCATGGTCTCGATCGGATCCCCGGGGATCAGACGGATCAACACGAACACGAGCAAGGTGATTCCGATGAACGTCGGAACCACGAGGCTCAATCTGGTCAGCGCGAATCGAAGCATGCCTGGCTCTGTCGTCCCCGGCCGCGAGGACAGATTAATCGAATTCAACCGCGAGATCGAGGATGGCCCCGCTCAACTCGCCCTGGCCGGATCTGCTGGCGTCGAACCATGCTTCCGCGTGCCATGCTGGCAAGTACAGGGATCACGAAGTTCAGGGATCATGGAGGGCAGCCCCCGACGGCTGCCCTCGTACGACAGCGGAGTCCGTCAGTCCTTGACGTCGACACCGTAGAAGCTGTGCCGTCCGAACGGCGACAGTTTGAAGTCGATGACGCGCTTGCTGACAGGCTTCAACTGCACGGCATGCGCGATGGTGTACCACGGCGCCTGCTCCTTGAAGACGACCTGGGCCTCCGCGTAGAGCTTGGCACGCTCGGCCTGATCGCTGACCGTTTTGGCCTTCACGACCAGATCGTCGAACGGCTTGTAGCAGAACTTCGCGATGTTCGAGCCCGAGCCCGAGGCCGAGGCGCAACCGAGCAAAGTGTGCAGGAAATTGTCTGGATCGCCATTGTCGCCGGTCCAGCCATACATGCCCATCTGATGCTCGCCGGCCTGCAATCGCTTGCGATATTCACCCCATTCGAACGACTTGATCTCGGCCTTGACCCCGATCTTGGCGAGGTCGGCCTGCATCAATTCGGCGATCCGCTTGGCGTTCGGATTGTAGGGACGCTGCACCGGCATGGCCCACAGGTCCGTGTCCAGCCCGTTGGGAAATCCGGCTTCGGCGAGCAGCTTCTTGGCGGCCTCCGGATCATAGGGATCGTCCTTGACGTCGTCATTGTAGGACCACATCGACGGCGGGATCGGGTTCTTTGCCGCAATGCCGGTCGACAGATAGACGGCGTCGATGATCGCCTTCTTGTTGATCGCCATGCTCAGGGCTTTGCGCACGCGGACATCATCGAACGGCTTCTTCTGCGTGTTGAACGCCAGATAGCCGACATTGAGGCCGGGTTGTTCGAGGACCGTGACGTTCGGGTCCTTCCTGATCGCGTCGATGTCGGCCGGGTTCGGATAGGGCATCACGTCGCATTCGCCCTTTTGCAGCTTGGCCCAGCGAACGGACGAATCCGGCGTGATCGAATAGACGAGGTCGTCGATCTTGGCCTTGCCGCCCCAATATTGCGGGAAGGCCTTGTAGCGGATCACCGCGTCCTTTTGATACTGCACCAGATAGAACGGACCCGTGCCGATCGGATCCTGGTCGATCTTCTCGGGCGTCCCCGCCTTCAGCATCGCATCGGCATATTCCTTCGACTGGATCGCGGCGAACGGCATCGCGAGATCCGCAAGGAACGGAGCTTCCGGCTGATTGAGGGTGATCTTGATCGTGTAGTCATCGATCTTCTCGACCGACTTCAACAGTTTCGGCAGCGCCATGTCTCCGAAATAGGAATGGTTCGGGCTCGTCACCTTGAAATAAGGATGATCCTCTTTCCACTGCCGCTCGATCGAGAACAGAATGTCGTCGGCATTGAAGTCGCGCGTGGGCTTGAACGATTTGGAGGCCGTATGCCACTTCACGCCCTTCCGCAGATTGAACGTATAGGTGGTGCCGTCGGGCGAGATCGTCCATGTTTCGGCCAAGCCTGGCACCACTTGCGTGCTGCCGCGATCGAACTCGACAATGCGGTTGTAGATCGGCTCATTGCCGTCGAACGAGGTCCCGGTCGTGTTGATGCCGGGATAGAAATTTTCAGGGCTGCCTTCTGAGCAGAATACGAGAGTCTTCGCGAAAGCGGCGGGAGAGGCCAGCAACGCCGAAGCGCAGACGGCAACAAGCAGGTTACATTTGTTCACGGATGGAACTCCAGGTAGAAACTGGCGATGCAAAGAGGGGATGCGCCGCATCGTCGCGCCTGCCTCAACCTTGCTATTGTGTATTGCTGCTGTCAATGCATCGTAAGGTAGAGCGCAGGTAGCTCTCTATGCAGGCGCTTGTCCGCCGCTCTCCATGAACACGCCTCTCGGCGTGTTCATGGTCCGGTGTGCAGTGCCTCGGCTTTTGCCCCTCATGGCGGACCGCTTCACCTGCGAACCCCTGCCGCAATGCGAACGGCAGGGGGTCTTGGTCGCTGATCGCGATTACTTGCCGGGAAGCTTGTCGTCGACGCCTTTGACGTAGAAGTTCATGCCGAGGATCTGGCCGTCGGCGAGATGATCGCCGCCCTTGCACTCCACCTCCTTGCCGTCCTGGCCGACGACCGGGCATTTGAACGGATGCAGCTTGCCTGCGGTGATCGCGGCCTGCGTCTCCTCGGCCATCTTCTTCACATCATCAGGCATGTTGGTGTAGGGCGCCATTTCGAACATCTTGGAGTCGAGGCCACCCCAGGTGTCCTCCGACTTCCAGGTGCCGTCGAGCTCGGCCTTGACGCGGGAGATGTAATAGGGCGCCCAGGTGTCGAGGATCGAAGTCAGCTGCGCCTTGGGGCCGAACTTGATCATCTCGGAGTCCTGGCCGAAGGCGAGCTTGCCGCGCTCGGCCGCGACCTGCATCGGCGCCGGGCTGTCGGTATGCTGCATGATGATGTCGGCGCCCTGATCGAGCAGCGCCTTGGCGGCGTCGGCCTCCTTGCCAGGATCGAACCAGGTGTTGACCCAGATGATCTTGACCTTGATGTTGGGATTGATCGATTGCGCGCCGAGCATCGTCGCGTTGATGCCCGAGACGACCTCGGGAATCGGGAACGAGCCGATATAGCCAAGCACGCCGGCCTTCGACATCTTGGCCGCGATCTGGCCCTGGATATAGCGGCCCTGGTACCAGCGCGCCGAATAGGTCGACATGTTCTTGTCGCGCTTGTAGCCGGTGGCGTGCTCGAAATGCACGTTGGGATATTTTTTGGCGACCTTCAGGGTCGGGTCCATGTAGCCGAACGAGGTCGTGAAGATCAGCTTGTTGCCGGCGCGGACGAGCTGCTCGATGGCGCGCTCGGAGTCGGGGCCTTCCGGCACGTTCTCGAGATAGGTCGTCTCGATCTTGTCGCCGAACTCCTTCACGAGCGCCTGGCGCGCCAACTCGTGCTGATAGGTCCAGCCGAGATCGCCGATCGGTCCAAGGTAGATGAAGCCGACCTTCAGCTTGTCGGCGGCGTGCGCGACGCCGGCGATGCTCCCCGCCAGCAACAGCGCGGCGGCAGCCCCCAGAAGCCTTTTCATCATCGTCAATATCTCCAAATTGTCAGGGGAAAGCCTATTTCCAGAGCGTCGCGCCCCATCGCAGGCGCTCCGGATGAAACGATCAGCGGTCCGGGACGAACACCGTTCCCAATGCAGCCGGCGCCGTCGAGCCGCCGGTCCGGGCGCGCGACAGCAGCACCAGCACGATCACGGTGGCGAGATAGGGCAGCGCCGACATGAATTGCGAGGGGATGCCGACACCGGCGCCTTGCGCATGCAGCTGCAGGATCGTCACCGCACCGAAGAGATAGGCGCCGATGACGAGACGGCCCGGTCGCCAGGATGCAAACACGACGAGCGCGAGCGCGATCCAGCCGCGTCCCGCCGTCATGCCGGGAATGAAGAATGGCGTGTAGGCCAGCGGCAGATAGGCTCCGGCGAGCCCGGCGCAGGCGCCGCCGAACAGCACGGCCAGCATGCGGATGCGCAGCACGGGACAGCCGAGCGCATGCGCGGAGATGTGGTTGTCGCCGCAGGCACGCAGGACGAGACCGGCGCGGGTGCGATAGAGGAACCACCAGACGGCGACAATCAAGGCCAGCGACAGATAGACAAAGGCGTCCTCGCCGAACAGGATGCGGCCGACCAGCGGGATGTCACTCAGGCCGGGAACCGAGAGGTGCGGGGCGGTGTTGATGCGCTCGCCGACAAAGCGCGCCCCGATCAGGCCGGAGAGGCCGATGCCGAAAATGGTCAATGCCAGGCCGGTCGCGACCTGATTCACCGCGAGCCCGAGCGTCATGAATGCGAAGATCAGCGACATCAGCATGCCGGCGATGATGCCGCACAGCGCGCCGACGACGATCGAGCCGGACAGCCAAGCGCCGCCAAAGCCACAGGCGGCGCCGACGATCATCATGCCCTCGACGCCGAGGTTGAGCACGCCGGCGCGCTCGGTGACCAGCTCACCGGTCGCTGCCAGCAGCAGCGGCGTCGATGCGGCGAGCACCGACAGGATGATTGCTTCAACCAGCACCACTTTGCACCTGTCGGGCGGCGAAGACGAGCTTGAACCGGTAGAGGATGAGGGAGTCGCAGGCGAGCACGTAGAACAGCAGGATGCCCTGGAATACCTTGGTCACGTCGAGCGGAATCTTCATCGTGATCTGGGCCTGCTCTCCGCCGATGAACGTCAGCGCGAGGAAAAGTCCTGCAATTAATATTCCAACGGGATTGAGCCGGCCGAGGAAGGCGACGATGATCGCCGTGAAGCCATAGCCCGGCGAAATGCCCGGTTGCAGATGGCCGATCGGACCCGCCACCTCGATGATGCCGGCGAGTCCGGCCAAAGCACCGGAGATTGCGAAGGTCACCAGCACGAGCTGATTGGCGTTGAAACCGCCGAAGCGGGCGGCGCGCGGCGCGACGCCGACCACCCGGATTTCAAAACCCTTGATGGTGCGATCGAGCAGCACGAACGCGCAGATGACGACAATGAGCGCGATGATGCTGCCGAGATGCAGCCGTCCGCCCTCGATCAGCAGCGGCACGGTCGCGACCGGATCGAACTCGGCGGTGGTCGGGAAATTGAAGCCGGCCGGATCACGCCACGGGCCGCGAACGAGATAATCGAGCAGGAGATCGGCGACATAGACCAGCATCAGGCTGGTGAGGATCTCGCTGGCGCCGAACTTCACCCGGCACAGCGCCGGAATCAGCGCGTAAAGCGCGCCCGCGGCAGCGCCGGCGAGCAGCATTGCCGGCAGCACCCAATGGCCGGCTTCCGTGCCCTGTGTCTTGACCGCGATCCAGCTGCCGGCGACGGCGCCGATCAGAAACTGGCCTTCGGCGCCGATGTTCCAGGCATTGGCGAGATAGCACAGCGATAATCCGATCGCGATCATCACCAGCGGCGTCGCCTTCACGGCGATTTCCTGCAGCGAATAGCCGTCGGTGAGAGGGGCGATGAAATACACGCCGAGCGCGGTGATCGGGTTCTTGCCGAGCAGGGCGAACAGCACGCTCATGGTCACCAGCGTCAGCCCGATGGCGATCAGCGGCGAGACCAGCGCTATGGTGCGTGAGCGCTCGGCGCGCTTCTCAAGCACGAGTTGCATGCGCGGCCTCCTTCTGGTCGAGACTGGCGCCGCCCATCAGCAGGCCGAGTTTTTCGCGCGTGGCTTCCATGCGCGGCAGGGCTGCCGAGAGCCGGCCATGAAACATCACGGCAATGCGGTCGGCGATTTCGATCAGCTCATCGAGATCCTGGCTGGTGACGAGCACCGCGGCGCCCGCACTTGCGAGGTCGATCAACGCCTGACGGATGATCGCCGCAGCGCCGGCATCGACGCCCCAGGTCGGCTGGTTGACGACGAGCACCGCTGGTTGCCGCAAGATCTCGCGGCCGACGACGAATTTCTGGAGATTGCCGCCGGACAGGCTGGCGGCTTCGGGATCGCGCTTGGCCTTGCGGACGTCGAACGTCTCGGTGGTGCGATCCACCGTCCGCAGCGTGGCGGCGGCATTGATGAAGCCGTGGCGCACCATGTCGCCGGCGGCGTGCCCCGTCAGCAGCGCATTCTCCGACAGCCTCATCCGCGGCGCGGTGCCGTGACCGAGCCGTTCCTCGGGCACGAAAGCCGCGCCCATCTTGCGGCGCTCGCTGATCGAGAGATTGCCGCAGGCGATGCCGTCGATGATGATCGTTCCCGGCTCCTTGACAAGGCGCTCCCCGGAAAGCGCGGCGAACAGTTCGTCCTGTCCATTGCCTGCGACCCCGGCGATGCCGAGGATCTCACCGCCCTTCAACTCGAACGAGATATTCTGCAGACGGACCCCATGCAACTCGGCCGGTTGCAGCGTGAGATCATTCACGACCAGGCGCGGCACCGTCGTGCGCCGCTCGGCCGACGGCTTCACTTCCTTGATCTCGCTCCCCACCATCATACGGGCAAGCGATCCGGCCGTCTCGAGCTTCGGATTGCAGGTAGCAACCTTCCTGCCGCCGCGCAGGATCGTGGCGGTGTCGCACAGCCGCTTCACCTCGTCCAGCTTATGGCTGATATAGAGGATCGCGCGCCCCTCTTGCTTCAGCCGCTCAAGCACGATGAAGAGCTGATCGGCCTCCTGCGGCGTCAGCACCGCCGTGGGCTCGTCCAGGATCAGGAATTTCGGGTTCTGCATCAAGGCCCGTACGATCTCGATGCGCTGCCGCTCGCCCACGGAGAGTTGCCAGACCTCCCGCTTGGGATCGAGCGGCAGTCCGTAGTCGCGGGCGACGTCGGCCAGCCGGGCCGACACCGCCCTGAGCGGCTCCTTGCCATCTAGCCCGAGCGCTACGTTCTCGGCGACGGTCAGATTGTCGAACAGGGAGAAATGCTGAAACACCATACCGATGCCTAGCGATCGGGCCTCGGAGGGCCCGGAGAGCTTGATCGGTCGGCCCTGCCAACGCAATTCCCCGCCACTCGGCTGCACCAGTCCGTAGATGGTCTTGACCAATGTCGACTTGCCCGCGCCGTTCTCGCCGAGGAGAGCGTGGATTTCGCGCGGGACGATCTCGATGTCGATCCTGTCATTGGCGAGGAAATCGCCGTAGCGCTTGGTCAATCCGACCGTCTGCAGGAGCGGCTGTACGGGGGCTGGGCGAGCCAGCGCGGGATCGGGCATGTGCTGCGTCTTAGGCAGGGAATGGAACTGCCTCAATTGTGAGCTAATTTAGCTCGCCGCGTAAGAGGCGAAAAGCGCCATCGTTTGCACAACTCTTGCCCAGCCCCTGGAAACGTCCCCCCGTCCATTTCCGCTTCAAGGCCAGTTGCATCGGCCCGGCAATGCAATTGGATTGCCTCCGTCCGCGCGACGCGACATGTGGCACTTTTGCGACAGTTGCCGGGAATCAATCTCGGACAGCAGCGTGCCCGTTGGATGAGCAGCATCATCTCAACGGCCGAGCGAACCTCGGTCGTGTGGTTGCAGCGTTCCGCAGCGGCCGATGAAGCTGCTTCTGCCCTGTCCAGAAAACTCCAACGATGTGAAGTCGAAAGCCCCGTTTCGCGGTTCCATTTGCCGCGGCCAATCGTCTCACATCCTGGAACACCGGCGCGAGGCGCGCGTCACCGCCTGGGGCGGAACCTTGATCAAACTGCGGGCAAGACGTGGAGAATCTTGAGGCTTCTCGCGACGAAGCTTCGGCGCAACTGTGCAGGCAAGTGCGGAATCGGCGCTTGTTCATTGGGGGTGTCTACATGTCATTTCGTCATTTCATCACTGCTGCCGTTGCGCTGGGCGCAGGCGCGATCGCGGCGCTGGGGCAGGCCGGCGCTGCGGATCTGCCGGCCAAGGCCGCGAAGAAGGCTCCGGCTGATCTGCCGTTCTTCCTCGTCGTCGACAACCGCGTCAGCTTCTCCTGGATGCCCAAGGGCACCGATCCCGGCGTGTTCTCGGTGCGGCCGAATGGCAGCATCAACAGCACCACCGCCAAGCAGGTCTATTCGTTCAGCCACTTCGACGTCTGGCAGTACGGCACCAACTTCTTCACCATTTCGATGTTCAAGTCGGATCATAACGACCCGGCCAATCCCTGCACCAATGCCGGCGTGATCTTCAATCCCGGCACCGGGATCGCCACCCCCGCAACGTGCGAAGGCGCCACCGAGATCTATGGCCTGTTCCGCTCGACCTTCGGCTGGAATCAGATCTTCAACACCAACGCTTTCACGATGGGGCCGCTGCACAACATCTCGTTCGAGGTGGGCATGGATGCCAACACCGAGAACAACTATCTGTCGCCGGCCAAGCGCTCCATGGTCGCCGGTCTGCAATTCGCGTTCGATCTGCCCTACAAGGGCTACTTCAACGCCGCGCCGCTGCTGTATTACGAATTCTACAACCGTAATGCGTTCACCCAGTGCGGAGCGGGCTGGCAGCTGCCGGCAGCGGCTGTTCCGGGCGTGAACTGCTTGACCGACGGCAATCGCAGCTTCAACCCGACCTGGGCGCTCGAGCTGAATTACTACATGGATCTCGGCTTCCTGCCGCCAAACATGCAATTCTGGTCGATCAGCGGCCGCGCCGGCTGGTACGGTGAGAAGGGCAACGAGAACAGCCCGCTGCCGGGGACCAAGACCGCGATCGAGTTCAACTCCGAGCCGATCCGCCTGACCTTCGACGCTTCCAAGGCCTTCATGGGCGACAAGTATTCGCACTTCGTCGACGTCTGGGTTGCCTATCGCTACTGGCAGAACAAGTTCGGCCTCGACCACAAGACCAGCGGGGCCTGCGTCGGCAATGCCAGCTGCACCGAGGAGACGGTCTATGGCGGCGTGACCGTCAAGTTCTGATCTGGCGTGACCAGAGGAGGGCGCTGCAGCCAGGCTGCGGCGCCCTTCTCGTTTGATCATATGTCTCAGATGATCATAGGCCCCTGACGCCGTCATGCAGCGCGGCGGCTTCGTCGTCCAGCAGCGGTCCACGACCTCCGCCATACGCTGGCCACTCAAGAAGACCTTGCGGCAGGGTAGGTCGAGCGTCGGGTTTCCTGGTGTTTGCCGTGAAGTCGCGCAGCCGCCGATCGCTCGGCCGTGGACCTCCTGTCCAATGCCGGCCCGGTAGATCATGTGCTGCGTCTTGGACGGCGAATGGAGCTGTCTCAATTGTGAGACATTTGCCGGCTGTGTAAGAGACAAAATACACGCAATGCTTGGTGCGATTCGCGCTGATTACATTGGTTGTCTATTAGTTCGTATTCACTTGTTTGTTGGTGTTTGATTAGTTGTAAGTAATTTGAGTCAATTCATTTGCGTGAAGCGACGTGTGGCCCTTTTGCGACAGTCATTAGGATTCACTCTCGCGCATTCGCCTGCTCGTTAGATGATCAGCGTCATCCAAAGCGGCCAAGCGATCGCTTGTCAGTCTCTTGCCGGGGGCCTCAGATGACGATGAATCGGCCTCTGTCGGATCCATAAAACTCCAACGATGTGAAGTCGAAAGCTCGGTTTTGCGATGCCATCTGCTGCTGCGGATCGTCTCACATTCTGAGATCCCGAGGCGAGGCGCCAGCGCGGCTTGGGGCGGAAGCTTGCTCAAACCGCGAGCGAGGCATGGAGAATTTTGAGGCTTCTCGCGACGAAGCTTCCGGGCAACTTTGCATGCAAGTGCTGAATTGGCACTTGCTGCTTGGGGGATCTACATGTCGTTTCGAAAGTTCATCATTGCTGCGGTCGCGCTGGGCGCAGGCGCGATCGCGGCGCTCGGGCAGGCCGGCGCCGCGGATCTGCCGGGCAAGGCCGCGAAGAAGGCCCCGGCTGATCTGCCGTTCTTCCTCGTCGTCGACAACCGCGTCAGCTTCTCCTGGATGCCCAAGGGCACCGATCCCGGCGTGTTCTCGGTGCGGCCGAATGGCAGCATCAACGGCACCACCGCCAAGCAGGTCTATTCGTTTACTCACTTCGATATCTGGCAGTACGGCGCCAACTTCTTGACCATTTCGATGTTCAAGTCGGATCAAAACGATCCTGCCAATCCCTGCACCAATGCCGGCGTGATCTTCAATCCCGGCACCGGCATCGGTACCCGCGCAACGTGTGAAGGCGCTACCGAGATCTATGGTCTGTTCCGCTCGACCTTCGGCTGGAATCAGATTTTCAACACCAAGGCCTTCACCATGGGGCCGCTGAACAACATCTCGTTCGAGGTGGGCATGGATGCGGGGACCCAGAACACCTATGTGGCACCGGCCAAGCGCTCCGTGGTTGCCGGTCTGCAATTCGCGTTCGATCTGCCCTACAAGGGCTATTTCAACGCCGCGCCGTTGCTGTATTACGAATTCTACAACCGTAATGCGTTCACGCAGTGTGGAGCGGGCTGGCAGCTGCCGGCTGCGGCCGTCCCCGGCGTGAACTGCTTGACCGACGGTAACCGCAGCTTCAACCCGACCTGGGCGCTTGAGCTGAACTATTACATGGACCTCGGCTTCCTGCCGCCGAACATGCAGTTCTGGTCGATCAGCGGCCGCGCCGCCTGGTACGGTGAGAAGGGCAACGAGAACAACCCGCTGCCCGGGACCAAGACCGCGATCGAGTTCAACTCCGAGCCGATCCGCCTGACCTTCGATGCTTCGAAGGCCTTCATGGGTGACAAGTATTCCCACTTTGTCGACGTCTGGGTTGCCTATCGCTACTGGCAGAACAAGTTCGGCCTCGACCACAAGGTGAGCAGGGTCTGCGTCGGCAATTCGACCTGCACCGAGGAAACGGTCTATGGCGGCGTGACCGTCAAGTTCTGATCTGACGTGACCAGAGGAGGGCGCTGCAGCCAGGCTGCGGCGCCCTTGTTGTTTGTCATGTGTCCCAGATGATCATAGGCCCCTGACGCCGTCATGCAGCGCGGCGGCTTCGTCGTCCAGCAGCGGTCCACGACCTCCGTCATACGCTGGCCACTCGAGAAAACCTTGCGGCAGGGTAGGTCGAGCGTCGGGTTTCCTGGTGTTTGCCGTGAAGTCGCGCCGCCGCCGTTCGCTCGGCCGTGGACCTCCTGTCCAATGCCGGCCCTGTAGATCATGTGCTGCGTCTTGGATAGCGAATGGAGCTGTCTCAATTGTGAGACATTTGTCCGGCTGTGTAAGCGGCAAAATACACGAAATTCTTGGTGTGATTCGCGCTGGTTCCATTGGTTGTCTATTAGTTCGTGTTCGCTTGGTTGTTGGCATTTGATTAGTTGTAAGTAATTAGATTTGCTTCATTTGCGTGAACCGGCATGTGGCGCTTTTGCGACAGTCATTAGGATTCGATCTCGCGCATTCGCCTGCTCGTTGGATGATCAGCGTCATTCAAAGCGGCCAAATGATCGCTTGTCAGTCTCTTGCCGGGTCCTCAGAGGACGATGAAGCGGCCTCTGTCGGATCAAGAAAACTCCAGCGATGTGAAGTCGAAAGCTCGGTGGTGCGGGTCTATCTGCTGCTGCCGATCGTTTCATATTCTGGCCCCCAAACAGGGGGCGCGCGCCACCGTTTGGGATCGAACCTCGATCAAGCTGCGAGCAAGGCATGGAGAATCTTAAGGCTTCTCCTGACGAAGCTTTGGGGCAACTGTGCGTGCCGGGGCTGCATCGACTCTTGTTGCTTGGGGGTTTAAATGTCCTTTCGGAAGTTTATCACTACTGCGTTTGTGCTTGGTGCTGGCGCGACCGCGGCGCTCGGGCAGGCTGGCGCTGCGGATCTGCCGGCCAAGATCGCGAAGAAGGCCCCGGCTGAACTGCCGTTCTTTCTGCTCGTCGACAACCGCGTCACCTTCTCCTGGATGCCCAAGGGCACCGATCCCGGCGTGTTCTCGGTGCGGCCGGATGGCAGCATCAAAGGCACCACCGCCCAGCAGGGCTATTCGTTCACTCACTTCGACATCTGGCAGTACGGCACCAACTTCTTCACCATTTCGTTGTTCAAGTCGGATCACAACGATCCGGCCAATCCCTGTACCAATGCCGGGGTGATCTTCAATCCCGGCACCGGCGTCGCCACCCCCGCAACGTGTGAAGGCGCCACCGAGATCTACGGTGTGTTCCGCTCGACGTTGGGCTGGAATCAGATCTTCAACACCAACGCCTTCACGATGGGGCCGCTGCGCAACATCTCGTTCGAGGTGGGCATGGATGCGAATAGCCAGAACACCTATGTGTCGCCGGCAAAGCGCTCCGTGGTCGCCGGTGTGCAATTCGAGTTCGATCTGCCCTACAAGGGCTATTTCAACGCCGCGCCGTTGCTGTATTACGAATTCTACAACCGTAACGCCTTCACGCAGTGCGGAGCGGGCTGGCAACTGCCGGCTGCGGCCGTCCCGGGCGTGAACTGCCTTGCGGATGGCAATCGCAGCTTCAATCCGACCTGGGCACTCGAGCTGAACTATTACATGGACCTCGGCTTCCTGCCGCCGAACATGCAGTTCTGGTCGATCAGCGGACGCGCTGGCTGGTACGGTGAGAAGGGCAACGAGAACAACCCGCTGCCCGGGACCAAGACCGCGATCGAGTTCAACTCCGAGCCGATCCGTCTGACCTTCGACGCTTCGAAGGCCTTCATGGGCGACAAGTATTCCCACTTTGTCGACGTCTGGGTTGCCTATCACTACTGGCAGAACAAGTTTGGCCTTGATCGCAAGGTCAGCGCGGTTTGCAGAGGCAATTCGACGTGTACCGAGGAAACGCTCTATGCCGGCGTGACCGTCAAGTTCTGATTGGACGTGACCGGAGGAGGGGCGCCGCAGTTCGGCCGCGGCGCCCTTGTCGGCTATGATGTGTCCCCGATAATCATCTGTCCCAGACGCCAATATGCAGCGCGGCGGCTTCGTCCTCCAGCAGTGGCCCGACGACCTCCGTGGTACGCTGGCCGCTCGCGAAGACGTTGCGACAGGGCAGGTCGAGCGTCGGATTCTCCGGATGGTTGCCGGTGAAGTCGCGCAGTCGCCGTTCGCTCAGGCCGTAGACCACCCGTCCGATGCCGGCCCAGTAGATCGCGCCCGCGCACATCGCGCACGGCTCGGCCGACGAATACAGCGTGGCCGTCGCTCGAATGTCGGCGGCGATCGAGGTGCAGGCCTGCGTCGCCACGAGCCGCTCTGCATGCGCCGTGGCGTCGCGCGCCGGCATGTAGCCATTCTCCGCCTCGATCAGCACGCGACCGCCGGCGTCGACGAGAACGGCTGCGAACGGATGGTTGCCGTGCGACATCGAGCGCCGGGCGACGGCAAAGCTGTGACGCAGGAAATGGGCATCACGCGCCTGCGTGCCGGCGGCACTTTGATCATCCGCCGTGCTATCGTCATTCATCGCCATCGCACTGCTCCATTGCGCATTGGGCAGAGTCTGTGCCGGCATGCCGGAACGCGCAAGGGTAACCTGCGTGGGGATGGCGTCGAACTCGCCGTCGTCGCGATCGAGACCGAGCTGCGTGCCCGCCATCCCGAGATCGCGACGTTGTTCGTGAAACCCCAGACCGGCCGCCGCTATCGGGAGATCAGCGCCGCCCGGCATGCGGTCAGCGGTAGACGACGTCGCTGCGTGCGGACGACAGCCGCACCAGCATGCCGATCTGATAGATCGCCGAGAGCGCGACCAGAATATAGACGATCCGGGCGATCGGCGAGGATGTCGCGGTTTCCGCCGCACCATTGCCGAAGATGGCGGTGACGAGATCGACATCGAACAGGCCGACGAGGCCCCAGTTCAGTCCGCCGACGATCACCAGAACGAGAGTGAGGATATTGAGTGCGCGCATGGTTCTGCTCCTTGGCCAATGCATTCGATATTGACCAAGGCGAGGACGGCCGGCTCGTTCCTATCGCGGCGCAGTTGCGACCAAAGGCGCACTCGCAAGCACGACGACCAGCAGCGCCGCGAGCAGCCAGAATGCGGTCGACAGGCTCGTGGCCGCGGCGACGAAGCCGATGCCGGCGGGCCCGAGCAGCACGCCGGAGTAGCCGGCGGTGGTGACGGCCGCGACGGCCAGGCCGACCGGCATCACGGTCTGTGCTCCGGCTCGTCGGAACAGCACCGGCACCAGATTCGAGGCGCCGAGGCCGACCAGGGCAAAGCCTGTCATCGCACTGACGACCGAGGGAACGGCCAGCAGCACGACGAATCCGGTGATCGCCATGACGCTGCCCCACAGCAATGTCGCCCGATCTCCGATCCGCGCGACGACGACATCGCCGGCGAGACGGCCGATCGTCATCGTGATCGAGAACATGATGTAGCCGAGCCCGGCCTGCGCGGCCGGCAGACGGCCGGAGGCCGTGAGCAGCAGCGCGCTCCAGTCAAGCATCGCGCCTTCGACCAGGAACATGATCGCCGCGAGCGCCGCCAGCAACAGCACCGCGCCGTGCGGCAGCACCAGCAGCGGGCCCGATTCTGCCGGCTTGCCTGCGATCAGCCGCGGAACGGCGATGATCATCGCCGCCAATGCGATCGCGCAGCAGGCGAGCGTGCCCGGCAGCGGCGCGACCTCGAAGGCGAGCAGCGCGGTCATGACGCCGGAGCCGGCAAAGCCCCCGATGCTGAATTGGGCGTGAAAGCCGGACATCAATGGCCGTGCGCTGAGCCGCTCGACCTCGATGGCCTGGATGTTCACGGCGACGTCGAGCGAGCCGAGCGCCGCGCCGAAGGCGAACAGCGCGAGCGCGAGCGTGACCGGCGTCGTGGCGATGACGAGCGGAGGCAGCAGAACGCTGAGGGCAAGTCCGCTGACGATCACCACCGGCTTGCTGCCATAGCGCGCGCTGAGCAGGCCGGCCGCCAGCATCGATGCGACCGAGCCGACACCGAGCGACAGCAGCAGGAGTCCGAGCGTCGCATCATCGACGCCGAGCCGCTGCTTGGCGAATGGCACCAGCGGCGCCCAGCACGCGATGCCGAAGCCGGCGACGAAGAAGGCCAGGCGTGTCGCGAGCTGCGCCGCGCGGTGGTCTGAAATGGTCATGGATGGGGGTCCGGAATGCGGATGAAGCCGCGCCTGACAGCGGCTGCGGGAGATCGGGAAGCCAGGCGCCGCGCCTTTGCAACGCAACAAAGAAGGGACGATGCCGGCGGACCTGCCGATCCACTGGCCGAGCTTGTCGGCCGCGACATATCATGCATATAGGGCGGGCGTCATCCGAGCTGGGCCTCCAGAGTGTCGCAGCGCAGCCGCAGAGGAACGATGAGCTCGATCGAGATGTCCAAGGCGGCCTTTGTTGCCGTCGACTGGGGAACTTCGAGCTTCCGCGCCTGGCTGATGGCCGCCGACGGAACGGAGCTCGCCGAGAGCCGAGGCCCCGAGGGCATGTTGCAATGTGCGACGTCGGGGTTCGCGCCGGTGCTGCGCGATCATCTCCGCAAGCTCGGTGGACCGGCCGACCTGCCGGTGCTGATCTGCGGCATGGCCGGCGCGCGGCAGGGCTGGGTCGAAGCGCCATATCTGCAAACGCCGACCCGCCTCGACGCGCTGCATGCCGGCGCGATCTGCGTCGAGACCGAGGGCGACGTCAGGATCCTCCCTGGTCTGGCCCAGGCCCGCGCCGATCAGCCGGATGTGATGCGCGGCGAGGAGACGCAGCTGTTCGGCGTCACCGAGCCAGGCTTTTCCGGGATCGTGTGCATCCCCGGCACCCACAGCAAATGGATCCGGGTCGAGGCCGACGCCGTGGTCGCATTTGCAACCTACATGACCGGTGAGCTGTTCGCGGTGATCTCCCAGCACAGCATCCTGATGCATGCCGTCGAGCCGGACGCCGCGCCAGCCGAGGACGGCGCTTCGTTTCGCGCGGGCCTCGCGTCCGCGCTATCGTCTCCGGCGAGCCTGACCAGCGCGCTGTTCCGGCTGCGCGCGGCCCAGTTGCTCGGATTCGAGCCGCGCTCCGAAGGCGCCGCGCGGTTGTCGGGACTGTTGATCGGCAGCGAGATCGCGGATGCCCGCATGCGCTTCGGCAGCGACCTCCCGCTGCGGCTGATCGGAGCAGGCCGGCTCGGCCGGCTCTATCGCGAGGCCTTGACGGCGTCTGGTTTCACCGTGAACGAATGCGATGCTGAGCTGGCCTCGCGCCAAGGCCTGATCAAGGCGGCCCGGCAGATCTGGGGAGCGCGTTTCTGACATGACACAGTCTGTGAACTGGCCCAACGTGAAGCGGTCGCTGGTTGCGATCCTGCGCGGCATCAAGCCTGACGAGGCCGAGGAGATCGTGGCTGTCCTGGTCGAAGCGGGTTTCGAGATGATCGAGGTCCCGCTCAACTCGCCCGAGCCGTTCGTCTCGATCGAACGGCTGGCCAGGCGCTTCGGCCAGGACTGCCTGATCGGCGCGGGGACGGTGACCAATGCACCGGATTGTGTGCGGGTTGCGGAGGCAGGCGGCCGCTTGATGGTCAGCCCGAACGTCGATGCCGAAGTGCTGGCAACGGCGCAGGCTTACGACATGGTGACGATGCCCGGGGTGTTCACCCCGACAGAGGCATTTCTTGCCCTGCGCTGCGGCGCTTCGGCGTTGAAGTATTTTCCTGCTTCGGTTCTCGGCCCCGCCGGCATCGCGGCGCAATTGGCCGTGCTGCCGAAAGGCGTCGTCGTCGGGGCGGTCGGTGGCGTTTCGGACAAGAACCTTGCGACATATGTCGCGGCTGGCGTGCGCGCGTTCGGCCTCGGCTCGAGCCTGTACAAGCCGGGCATGACGGCGAGCGATGTGCGTGACACCGCGCGTGCCTCCGTGCTGGCCTATGACGAGGCCATGAAACAGCAGGTTTGACCGGCTGCAGCTGCGTCCGGATCGCTCGGCATGCGCCGGACGCGGAGCAGCCCGGCGCGCGCTGCCCCGAAAATAGATTGAATTCAAATCATTTTGGTTCAAGTAAATGGGGCATGGCACCGTCGGCATCCACCGCCCGTCTTCGCTTCGGCTTTGCGCTCGTTGGCCTCGCCCGCCGCTGGCGCCGCGCGCTGGACGAACGGATGGGCGCGCTCGGATTGTCGGATGCGGCATGGCCGCCGTTGGTGCATCTCGATCGATCGGGCGACGGCATCACCCAGAATGAGCTTGCGGCCCGCTGCGGCATCGACGGATCGAGCCTGGTGCGCCTGCTCGACATGCTCGGTGAGCGTGAACTGATCGAGCGGCGGGTCTCCCCGACCGACCGCCGCTCGCGGCTGGTCTTTCTCACCGCGAAGGGCCGGCGGCTGCTCACCTCGGTCTATCGAGTGCTGCGCGAGGCCGAGAGCGCGATGCTCCGGGACATCGACGACACGCGCCTGCAGGCGACGCTCGACATGTTCGACCGGATCGAGCAGCGGCTCATCGAAGGAGACGGCAAGGAATGAATGCGCCACCCGCTTCGCGGTTCGGCTTCGAATGGCCCCGCCTCGCATTCGGCTTTCGGACCGCGCTCGCCGCATGTCTTGCGCTCCTGCTTGCCTGGCTGGCGGGACTGGAGCATCCGCAATGGTCGGGGATGACGGTGTGGGCGGCCTCGCAACCTCTCCGCGGACATCTTCTGGAGAAGAGCGCGGCCCGGCTCGCCGGCACCATCATCGGCGTGTTGTTCGGACTGGCCTTGATGCGTGTCTCGCACGGCGACGCCATGGTGCTCGTCATCGGCATCTCGCTCTGGATCGGCCTGTGCGCCTTTGCCGGCAATCTTGTCCGTGGCTACGCCTCCTATGCCGCCATGCTCTCCGGCTATTCGGCGGCCATGGTGGCCCTGCTCGACGCGGCCCATCCGGAGCATGTGCTGGCCTTGGGCGCCGATCGCGTGCTGACCGTTGCCGTCGGCATTCTGGCCGCGCTGCTTGTCGGCTGGCTGTTCGCCGCGCCCGGCGACGATATCTCGGTTGTGGAGAAGGCGCGGCTTCTCAGCGAGCAACTGGCAGCCGACATCGTCGCGCGTCTGCGCGGGGCGCCGGTCTCGGAGAATGAGCAGCGTTCGATTCTGTCGGACATCTCGGCGCTCGAAGGCACGCTCGACCTGCATGGTGCTGGCTCACGCCGGCGACGACGGCTGGTTCGGAAGATCCGCGCGCTGCTGGCGGCGCAGGTCTCGGCCGTGCTGTGGCTGCGCTCGGAGGACAGCCGGGCCATCGATGCCGCGATGGCGGACTCGCTGGCGCGAACAGACATGTCCGAGACCGGAGTTTCCGTGCCGGCGCTGCAGCGGTTGGGCGAGGCCGCGGCCGCCGCGAATCCGCATGAACCATTGGCGTCGGTCCTGAATGACCTCGCCGCGGCGACAAGCAATCTGGCTGATCTCGACGGACGCCCTGCTGCCGAACTGCTCTTGCATCGCGATTGGATGCTGGCGCGCCGCGCGATGTTGCGCACCCTTGTCGCGATGCTGGCCACGGGTCTGGTCTGGCTCGCAACCGGCTGGGAGATGGGCGGCTTCATGATGCTCGGCACGGCGATCATGCTGTCGGTCTTCTCGACCTTCGAGAAACCGGCCGCCATCCTGCCTCACGTGCTCGCAGGGCAGGTGCTGGGGACGGGCCTCGCCCTGATCTGCCGCTGGCTGATCTGGCCATACGTCGGTGGATCGCTCGGGGCGGTGCTGGCGATGGTCCCCTTCATCCTGCTCGGTGCGCCGCTGTCGGCGCATCGCCTGACCCAGCGCATGGCGTTCGACGTCAACATGGTGCTGTTGCTGATGCTGCAGCCGACCTGGCCGCAGACCATGAGCTTCGGGCATTCGCTGATGGCTAGCCTTGCCGTGGTCGCCGGACCCGTGGTCGCGCTGATTGCCTTCAGCCTGATCTATCCCGTCGACAGCCGCCGTCGCTATGAGGCGGTCAGATATTCGATGATCGACGATCTCGAATATCTCGCGGCCAGCGCCCTGCGATCGGATCGCCGCAAGCGATGGCGCGCGCTGCTGCATCACCGCGTCCTGCTCGCCACCTATTGGGGCGAGCGGGCCTCGTATCCGACTGCGCGCCTGGCCGACGATGCCCTTGCGCTGCTGTATGTCGGACAGGCGATCGAGCAGCTCGGCGAGTTCGCTGCAAGCACAACGTCGCCGAGCGCCAGACGGCGCTGCACGGCGACGCTGGAGCGGCTGCACCGCATCGGCACGGATCCGCTGCGCGCGGCCCGCGCCTTGCTCGATGCCGTGGGCCGGCTGCCGGCCGAGATGTCCGGCTGCACACCCGTTCTGACGCGGGCGGCGGCCCAGCTTGCAGAACGCCCTGCAGCCTTTCGCAAGATGGCCGCCGACGCCGGTGCTAGCTCGCCGCGGCGTTGATCTCCGGCGAGCCGCTGTCTTCGGCAGGCTGGGTGAACGCCTGCAGCGCCTCCGCCATCTGCACGCGACCACCGACACCGGTAATGACGATATCGACCATCGTGAACGATGAGTGGAAATGGCCGCGGGCCTTGAGCTGTCCGACGGGGACGCCCGCCGTTGCCAATGCCTCCGCATAGGCCACGCCTTCGTCGCGCAGCGGGTCGAACTCGCAGGTCACGATATAGGCCGGCGGCAGTCCTTTCAGCTGGCCGCGCAGCGGCGACACGCGCGGATCGGTGCGATCGGCCGGCGAGCAGTAGATGTCCCAGAACCAGAACATCAGGCCGCGCGTCAGGAAGTAGCCGGCGGCATTCTCGGTGTACGACGGACGATCGAAGCTGCAATCGGTGACCGGGCACACCAGCAGCTGGCCACCGATAACGGGACCGCCGCGATCGCGCGCCAGCTGGCATGTCACGGCGGCGATATTGCCGCCCGCGCTCCAGCCCGCGACCAATACTGGACCTTCGCGGCCGCCGAGTTCGGCGGCGTGCTCCGCAACCCAGCGGGTGGCGGCGTAGCCATCTTCGGCCGCCGCCGGGAAGCGATGCTCGGGAGCGTGGCGGTAGTTCACGCTGATGAAGATCATGTTGGAGCGGCGGCACATGTCGCGGCAGAACGGATCATCCGACTGCTCGTCGCCGAGCACCCAGCCGCCACCATGGAAGTACACCACGATCGGATGCGGCCCGGGTGTCGCCGGGCGATAGAGCCGGTAGGCGAGGGGGCCATCCGCGCCTGGGAGCGTGCCGTCCTTGACCTCACCGACGGGGCGTCCCGGCGGCCGGGTCTTGTTGAACTCGGTGATGAAGTCGCGGGCGCCCTGCGCGCCCATCGATTCGATCGGCGGCAGGTTCATCTCGGCGAGCATGTTCAGCACCAGCCGCACATCCGGCTGCAGCTGCACGATCTCTCCGTCATTGCATTGGGCCGCGCCGTTCGGACCAGCCAGCTTGAAGCCGAGCATGCCGCGCTTCACGATCTCGTTGCAGATGCCGCGATAGGGCCCGACGCCGCCGGTATAGGGCATCAATGTCTGCGGCTTGCCTGGCACGTTGGCGCCCGTGTACCAGGTGTTGGCGAGCCGATGCAGCGTCACCGTCGCGCAGTCCGCCATGTGGCGCATCCAGCCGGCCTGCGCGGTGTCCGTCGGCTCGATCGTCGTGAAGCCGGCCTCGCGCATCTCGGCCAGGCGGTCCACCACGAAGTCGACATGCTGTTCGATCGACACCGCCATGTTCGAGAGCACCGATGGGCTGCCGGGCCCGGTGATCAGGAACAGATTGGGGAAGCCGGCGACGGTCAGGCCGAGATAGGTCTCCGGGCCGTTCGCCCAGGTCTCATCGAGCGATTGGCCGCCGCGGCCCTTGATCGGATGCACGGCGCGGATCGCGCCGGTCATGGCATCGAAGCCGGTGGCGAACACGATCACGTCGATGTCGAAGCTGCGCTTGTCGGTCTTGATGCCGTTTGCCGTGATCGACGTGATCGGCTCCTTGCGCAGGTTGACCAGGGTGACGTTCGGCCGGTTGAACGTCGCGTAGTAGTTGGTGTCCAGACACGGACGCTTCGCGCCGAACGGATGATCATGCGGCGTGAGCGCCTCGGCCGTCTCGGGATCCTTGACGATCTCGCGGATCTTCTCGCGGATGAGATCCGCGAGCAGCGCGTTGCCGTCGGCGTCGACCCCCTGGTCGGCCCAGAGCTGCGTCAGCATGCCGACGAGGTCGCCCGCAGCCCATAGCTTCTCGAAGCGCGCGCGGCGCTCACTCTCGCTCATCTGCCAGCTGAATTCGGTGGCCGGCGGAATCGGCACGCCCGTCAGCGACCAGCGCGCCTGCTCGCGCAGGCCGTTGCGATCCTGCGCCAGCTGGGCGGCACGATCGGCCGGCAACGGGCCGTTATGCGCCGGGAGAGCGAAGTTCGGCGTGCGCTGGAACACGGTCAGCTGCGCCGCTTGCTCGGCGATGATCGGGATCGACTGGATGGCGGACGAGCCGGTGCCGATCACCGCGACGCGCTTGCCCTTGAGGTCGACGCCGTCATGCGGCCAGCGGCTGGTGAAGTAGATCGCGCCCTTGAAGTCGTGCACGCCGTCGAATTCCGGCGGCTTGGGCTGCGACAGGCAGCCGGTCGCCATGATGTAGTGGCGGCAGGAGACGGCCGGGCCGTTGTCCGTCGTGAGCAGCCAACGCTCCTTCGACTCATCCCAGGAGGCGCCGAGCACGCGGGTGCCGAAGCGAATGTCCCGGCGCAGATCGTAACGATCGGCGACGAAGCCGAGATAGCGCAGGATCTCCGGCTGGGTGGCATATTTCTCGGACCACTGCCAGGCGGTCTCGAGTTCGGGATCGAACGTGTAGCTGTAGTCGACGGTCTGGATGTCGCAGCGCGCGCCCGGATAGCGGTTCCAAAACCAGGTGCCGCCGACATCGGTTGCGGTATCCAGCGCCACGGTCGAGAAGCCCGCCTTGCGCAGGCGGTAAAGCAGGTACAATCCCGCAAATCCGGCGCCCACGACGGCGACGTCGACCGTCTGGGTTTCACCCTGAGCGGATTCCGACGCGCGTGCCTCGACCATTCCGTCTGACATGCTGACCTCCCGATGATTTTGTGATTGCCGGAAGGCTAGCGCCGCTCGCGTGGTTTGTCAGCAGCCAAAACAACGATCTGCGGTTGCTGCAGTGCGGGCGTTGCCGGGCGTTCCACCGGTCAGGCGCTGATTTTGCATTGCCTGTCAAAAAACGCCAATGGAGTGGACAAGGCCCTGAGAAAGCGACAGAAAGCGACGCTGCCGCGCTGCATTCACCAAGTTTCAACGCATCGCGACTGTAACAAGCGCTACACTACGCCACACCCACGATTGATCAGGCCAGGCCCATGCCGCTATCGCTGCCCAAGCAAAAGATCCGCGTTCTGCTCCTGGAGGGCGTGAACGACTCGGCCGTCCGCATGTTCGAGGCCAACGGCTACACCGAGATCGAACGGCTGCCCAAGGCGCTCGGCTCGGCTGAACTGAAGCGCATGCTGTCCGGCGTGCATATGCTCGGCATTCGCTCGCGCACGCATCTGACCGAGGACGTCCTGCAGGCCGCAGACCGGCTGATGGTGGTCGGCTGCTTCTCGGTCGGCACCAACCAGGTCGATCTCGACGCCGCCAAGCGGCTCGGCATTCCCGTGTTCAACGCGCCGTACTCGAACACGCGCAGTGTCGCCGAATTGACCATTGCCGAAGTCGTGATGCTGATGCGGCGCATCTTCCCGCGCTCGGTGGCGGCGCATGCCGGTGGCTGGGACAAGTCCGCCAATGGCAGCCGCGAGGTGCGCGGCAAGACGCTCGGCATCATCGGCTACGGCAATATCGGCTCGCAGCTGTCGAACCTGGCCGAAGCCATGGGCATGCGTGTGATCTTCTTCGATCTCACCGACAAGCTGCGCCATGGCAACACCGAGCCGGTCGAGAGCCTCGATGAGCTGCTGGCGATGAGCGACGTCGTCTCGCTGCATGTGCCGGAGACGCCGGCAACCGCCAACATGATCGGCGAGCGCCAGATCCGGCACATGAAGGACGGCGCCTATCTGATCAACAATTCGCGCGGCACGGTCGTCGATATCGAGGCGCTGGCCAGCGCGCTACGCGACGGCAAGCTCGCTGGCGCGGCGGTCGACGTCTTCCCCGTCGAGCCGGCCTCGAACGCCGATCCCTTTGTGTCTCCGCTGCAGGGCCTGCCGAACGTGATCCTGACCCCGCATGTCGGCGGCTCCACGGAGGAGGCGCAGGACCGGATCGGTGGCGAGGTCGCGCGCAAGCTGATCGACTATTCCGACGTCGGCTCGACCTTCGGCGCGGTCAACTTTCCGCAGGTGCAGTTGCCGGCGCGTCCGACCGGCACACGCTTCATCCACGTCCACCGCAACGTCCCAGGCGTGCTGCGCCAGGTCAACGAGGCGGTCTCGCGGCACAACATCAACATCCTCGCGCAATATCTGCAGACCGATCCCGAGGTCGGCTATGTCGTGCTGGAAACCGACGTGGTCGGCGGCGAGGGCGAGGAGCTGCTGTCGGAGCTGCGCGCCGTGGAGGGCACGATCCGCGTCCGCGTGCTGTACGATCACGATCGGCCGTGACGTGATGGAGGCGCTTGCGCGATGACTGCCGAGGCTCCCTCGTCTCCAGCCTCCGCCGTGGTGCTCAGCACCACGGTGCCTGCGCGGGTGCTGCGGCACGATCCGAAATATGGCATGTCGACGCTGTTTTTCGCCGATGGCGAGCTGCGGGTGCCGATGGTCGATGCCGCGATCGATGCCGGCGTCTCCGTGATCATCGAGGCGCGTGACGTGTCGATCGCATTGTCGCGGCCGATGGACGTGTCGATCACCAATCGGCTGCCGGGCCGCATCGAGGCGATCCTGCCGCTGGATCCGCCCTATGTGCGCGTCACATTCGATCTCGGCGCGACGAAGCTGCACGCCTTGGTGACGCTCGAATCGGTCGAGCGGCTGGCGCTGGAGCCGGATCTGTCGGCCTGGGCGATGATCAAGAGCGTCGCGATCGGACCCGGCGCGGTTCGGCCTTCGGAGCTGCCTCGGCCGCGCCGCTGGCCCGCTTCTGATAATGAGGGTCCGTAGCCTTCTGTAGCTCGCCCAGCGCCGCGGCCGTGGCCGTGCGCGTGCGCCGCTCCATCGAGCGATACAGCGCGATCAGACGCTCGCCGAACAGTGTGATCTCGGCGCCGCCGCCGCGGCGGCCGGGATGGGTCTCGAAAACCGGCGTCTCGAAGGTGCGGTTGAGCGCATCGACCATCAGCCAGCACTTGCGATAGGAGATGCCGCTGGCCCGCGCCGCACCGAGAATCGAGCGCTCCTTGCGGATGAATTCGATCAGCTGCAGATCCTCGGGGGCGAGGCTGCCGCCATTGCCGAAGGTGATGGTCAATGCGATCTGAGCTTCGCGCTTCATCCCAATCCGATCCGCTCGCGTGGTGAGCCGATCATGTCACGCGCGCTCCGCGCTGTCACCATGCGGCCGGACCACGCCTCGATCCATCCTGGCCCGCGCGCGATCTCGGCCGGAACGCATGCGGCGAAGGGGCCGGCGAAATTGCTCCATGCCACCATCATCGCCGGCGACACCGCGGTGATGATCGGAAGCCCGGCGGCGATGGCCGAGCCGAAGGCGTCGGCGAGGCCGCCGCCGGCGGCTTCCTGCTTGCCGAACTTGCTGAGGATCACGACATCGGTGCCCCGCGCGATCGACTGCTGCACGGCGGCGCAGGCGAGCACCAATCCTTCGGGATCGAGATTGCAGGCCTGCGACCCCGGACCGAGATCCTGCGAGATCGAGAACAGGCGTTCGTCATCGAGATTGCGCAGCACCATGGCCTTGCAGGGCTTGGCCTTGTCCGCACTGCTCTCGATCACGCCGGAGACGCGCAAACCCGAGTCCGCAAGGCGCAACGCGAACTCACCCAGCAGATCCTGGATCACGGCGGATGCGGCGCCCTGCAATGCCACGATCTGACACGTCCCGGCTTCTGCGACATCCATGGCAGTCCTCCTCACACGATGGCGGAGACGCGGCCCGCCTTCCGACCGGTTTGCATGATCTGGTGAACGGCCGACACGACGCTCGCGGCGATCGCCTGGCCGCGCTCGTCCATGCCGGTCCAGGCGGCGTGACGGCCGCGCGGATCGATCTCCAGCAGCTTGACGTTGGCCGGCACACGCACGCCGTCACGCGCGATGCCGCGCAGCGCGCCGTCGAGCGGCGCGAGCACCGGCGCGCCGCCGAGCGAGCCGAGCTGCAGCCCCTTGTAGACGCGGGTGCCAATGTCGAGCGGCGTGTGCCAGACCGCCTCCTGGTCCGAATAGACGAAGCGCTCGCTCCCGGCGCCGCCGAGATCGCGCGCCTTGCCGTCGGCGTTGCGTGTGGTGCCCTGCGCGACGATCGCCCCGGTCTCGCACGGATGCGTCTCGATCGCGACGTCGCAATTGTGCCCGACAGCAAAGCGCGGGCCGATGCCGACGGCGATGCCGGCGACGCCGCGCAGATCCGGCGTGACCAGATGCTTCTGCATGCGCGCGTCGACGATGACGGCTGGATAGCGGAAGGCGATGATGTCGGTGAGATGCATCGCGGTCACGGCGACCTGGCTGGGCGCGCGGTGAATCCGCACGACGTCTGCGATGCTTTCGGCGCGGCAACCGATCACGCCGCCGAGGTCGCGCGCTTCGCCGAACAGCACGTCGTGGAAGGCCATGCCGCGTCGGATCACCGGCGGAAACGCGTCGTGGCAGAGCACGACCGCAAAGCGGGCGTGGTTCAGCCTTGCCGCGACGGCGGAGGCGATCTCGTTGGTGCCCAGCAGCAGCGCGAGCGGCTCGGGCGCGTTCGGATGCCAGGTGACGGCGGCGGCTTTCATGCTGATGACCTCATGTTGCAAGGCCGAACTAGCAAGCCCCGGGCCATTCGGCCGATCGTCGGTCAACTCCCTGATGACGTTGATGAAACGTAAGATGTTCGGCGTTGGTGTGATCCGAAGCTATATTGTCAATGATATAACATCGGATGCTATATTGTCACTTATACAACATTGCAGGCGATGGATCGTGACGGACGGCTGGCTCAGGCGGCCGGGTCTTCGCGGCGAACCAGGGCGACGCCCTTGACCTGGGCGTAGACGGCAAGCCCCGTTTGCAGGCCGAGCTCGTTCCACGAACGCTGGGTGACGCGCGAGAGCAGCCGCGCCCCCTCGCCATCGTCGCCGAGCCCAAGCAGCGCGGTGACGCGATGATCCGCCTGCCTGCGGATCTCCAGAATCCTCGCCCGAAGTACATTGACGATGGTGCTGCGGCTCGGGGCTTCCAGCGCCAGGCTGACGTCGTCGGCCAGCACGCGCAGCCGGCGGCGCGTGCCCGGCGGCAGTGGCTCGGCCGGCAACAGGAATTGGCCGCCGGGCACGACGAGGGTCGCCATTCCGTCGGCGGCGTCCTGGCCCACGACCTCTGCATCGAAACTCACGGCCGCATCGCGCGATAGCGCGAGCGGCAGCGACAGATCGGCCTGGAGCTTGGACAGCGGCCCGGAGGCGAGGACAGTGCCGCTCCGCATCAGCACCAGCTGATCGGCGAGCCGCTCGACCTCGGCGATGTCGTGGCTGATATAGAGGATCGGCAGGTCGAGCGCGGCATGCAGCCGCTCCAGATAAGGCAGGATCTCGTCCTTGGTCATCTGGTCGAGCGCCGACAGCGGCTCGTCCATCAGCAACAGCTTGGGTTGGCTGAGCAACGCGCGGCCGATCGCGACGCGCTGGCGCTCGCCGCCGGACAGATGCCTCGGCGAGCGCTCCAGCAGCTTGGCGATGCCGAGCAGCGATACGACCTCGTCGAAGCCGATCGCAGCGGCGCCAGTCGTGGCGGGATGGCCGTACATCAGGTTGCGGCGGACCGAGAGATGCGGGAACAGATTGGCTTCCTGGAACACATAGCCGATCGGGCGCTGGTGCACGGGACGGAACGTCTTCTCGTCCTGCCAGACGTCGCCGGCCACCGAGCAGAGTCCGTCAGCGAGCCGGTTGAGCCCGGCAATGCAGCGCATCACCGCGGTCTTGCCGCAGCCGGAGGGACCGAAGATCGCGGTCACGCCGCGGGCCGGCACCTCGAACCGCGCGTTCAGCTCGAAGCGCCCGAGCGTGCCGCGGAAATCGACCTTGACCGTGCTCATGACGCGCTTTTCGTCATCTTCTTCTCGATCAGCATCATCGTCAGGATGACGCAGAACGAGAACACGACCATGCCCAGCGCGAGAACCGAGGCTTCGGCCCATTGCGACGTCTCGACATAGTCGTAGATCGCGACCGACAGCACCTTGGTCTTGCCGGGGATATTGCCGCCGATCATCAGCACGACGCCGAACTCGCCGACCGTGTGCGCAAAACCGAGGATCGCGCCGGTGAGGAAACCGGGGCTCGCCAGCGGCACGGCGATGGTCCAGAACGCCCGCCAAGGCGAGGCGCGCAATGTCGCCGCAGCCTCCATCGGCCTGTCACCCATCGCCTCAAACGCGTTGCGGATCGGCTGCACCACAAAGGGCATCGAGAACAACACCGAGCCGATGACGAGGCCCGGAAAGGTGAAGGCCAGGGTGCGTGCGCCCCACAACGAGGCCAGCGCGCCGCCCGGACCACTCGGCCCCAGCGCCACCAGCAGGTAGAAGCCGAGAACGGTGGGAGGAAGCACCAGCGGAATGGCCACAAGCGCCGCGACAGCCTCCTTCCACCACGCCCGCGACCGTGCCAGCCACCACGCGATCGGCGTCCCCACGACCATCAGGATGACGGTCGTGAGGGCGGCGAGCTCGAGAGTCAGCCGGATCGGTTGCCAGATGTCGGCCGAAACGTGGAGGTTCATCCTTCAAGCATCATCGATGCGCGGGTTCAGGTGCCAGACTTCGGATCCAGAGCATAGCCGAACTTCTCGATGACAGCACGGGCTTCCGGAGTCTTGAGGAATGCCAGGAAGGCTGTCGCCGCCTCATTGCCGGCGGAGGCCTTGAGGAGCACGGCGTCCTGGCGGATCTCGGTGTAGAGGTTCTGCGGCACCAGCCAGCGCGACCCGCCGGCATTCGGCATCAATTGCGAGAGCGCCACGAAACCGAGTTCGGCATTGCCGGTATCGACGAACTGGAACGCCTGCGAGATCGTGTTGCCCTGCACGATCTTCGGTTGGATCGTGTCATAGAGGTTGAGCGCCTTCAATGTCTCGACGGCTGCGGCCCCGTAGGGCGCGGCCGTCGGATTGGCGATCGACAGCTTGTTGAACGCGTTCGCCTTCAGGGTCTCCTCGCCCTTCACCGTGGCCGGGTCCCTGCTCCACAGCACGAGCTTGCCGATGGCATAGGTAAAGCGGCTTTCGGCGACGCCGAGGCCCTCGGACACCAGCTTCTTCGGTCGCTCGTCGTCGGCGGAGAGCAGGATCGCGAACGGCGCGTTCTCCTTGATCTGGGTGTAGAACTGCCCGGACGCCCCGAAGCTCAGCACGATGTCATGTCCCGTCTTGGCCTTGAACAGGCCTGCGATCTCCTTGGCCGGCTCGGTGAAGTTGGCGGCGACCGCGACATTGGCGCTGCCCGCGAAGGCGTTGGCGCCCGTCAGCAGAGCAATGGCCGCGCCGAGGGCGGCGGTGGCGAAACGCATCGATCTCATCAACATTGTCCTTGTTTTATCCACCAACACGGGCTCGTTGCGGTGAACTGCAAGTCCCATTCCGTCACATCGGCCGGAACCGATGCCGTGCTATATTCATTCGTATATATCAGAATAGACAGCTCGGCCGGTTCCCGTCAACACGAGGGCTGCGTCGGCCAACGCGATGGTTGTTAGTGTTCGACTTTCGACAATCGATGCGGCGCCGTGTCGCAAACACGACGGCCCGAGGATCGCGATCCCCGGGCCGTTGCAGGATCTTCGGGCCGTTGCAGGATCAGGACATCCGGTCCCAGAGCTGCCGCACCAGCATGCCCGCGCGCTTCTCGATCGCGGCTGCGGCATCGAGCGCGAGATCCTCGCGATAGCGGCCTGCGATCAGCTGGACGCCGATCGGCTGGTTATGATGAACCGTGACCGGCACCACCGCACCGGGCAGGCCGAGCACGTTGATGGCCGAGATGAAGCGGATCTCGTTGAAGAAGATCTCGCGAACGCGCTCCGCACTCACGGTGTCGTCGCGCGGACCCGGCGTCGGCTTGACCGTCGTTGGCGCCAGCACGACGGGGTAGTCCTCGAAGAACAGCTGCCAGGCGCGAATATGCGTCGAGCGCTGCGCCGTCGCATTCATCCACCCGGCGAGATCGAGCATCTCGGCCTTGGCGCGCATGCCGCCCCAAGCCTTGTGGAAGTCCTCGGAGGTGACGGCCAGCATCTTGGCCTCCTGCATCACCACCACCTCGTTGGTGATGATGTCGCACCAAGTCTGCCAGACGCCGGAGATGTCGGGAACCTCGACCTCGCTGACCCGGTAGCCCGAGCGCTCCAGATGATCCGCGGCCTGCCGAAGCGCGGCCTCAACCGCGGGATCGACCTCCATGTCATCAGGGATCTTGGCGAGCGCGACCTTGATCGGACGCCTCGGCTTGTCGCCCTCGAGCGGCGCCGGCACCCACCAGGGGTCGCGCGGATCTCGCCGGCTCATGACCTCGAGGGCCAGCCTCACGTCGGCGACGCTGCGCGCCAGCGGGCCCTGCGATGACATCAGATGCGCCAGCAGCGGCCGCTCGGCCGCGGCGCTTTCATTGTAGGCGGGGATGCGGCCCTGCGTCGGCTTGATCGTCACGACGCCGTTGCAATGCGCCGGCCAGCGCAACGAGCCGCCGATGTCGTTGCCATGGGCAATGGTGCCGATGCCGGCCGCGACCGCTGCGCCGGCGCCGCCGGACGACCCGCCGCAGGTGATCTCCGCATCCCACGGGTTCAAGGTCAGTCCATGCAGCGGGTTGTCGGTGAAGCCGCGGAACGAGAATTCCGGCGTGTTGGTCAGGCCGAGCACGATCGCGCCGGCATTCTTGAGGTTGCGCACCACGGGCGCGTCGGAGGGCGCAATGATGCCCATCTGGGCCGGAACACCGTTGGGATTCGGCCGTCCCTGATAGTCGACGTTCTCCTTGATGGTGACGGGCACGCCATGCAGAAGGCCGGTCTTGTTGCGTGACTTGTCGGCCGCACGCGCGGCCTTCAGGGCGTCCTCGGAGAGATCGACGACGACGGCATTGAGCTTCGGATTGACCTCCGCCATGCGCGCGATATGCGCCTCGGTCACCTCGACGGAAGAGACCGCGCCGGAGCGGATCGCAGCCGCGGTGTCGACCGCCGACCATTGCCAGACCGGTCCCTTCGGCAGGCGCGGCTTTGCCGCAGCCGCCTTCGCCGACAATGTGGGGTGCGGCTTGGCCTTGGGCGCCGGCTTCTTCACCGCGGCGCTCGCGGCCGCGCGCTTCGGCGCCGGCTTCGCCGTCTTTGCCGCTTTCTTCACTTTTGCCGGCTTCTTCGCTGTCTTCGCCATTGTCGTCCCCCCAGTGATTGTCTCAGGCCACCGACATTGTCAGCGGCGGTTCCACGTCGGCGGGCAGCGGGCTGACATAGGGCGTGCGCAAGGTCCGTTTGTTCAGGTCGGCCTTGGCAGCCGCGATCAAAGCCGGCTCGTTGAGCGCCTTGATGCCGAGGCCCGCCATCGCCTTGGCGGCCTGCACCATCGCCTTGTGGGCGGCCGGTGATTTGCCTTGGGCGACGACCTGCCAGGTGTGGAACGGCGTGCCGATGGCCACCGTCGGGGCGTGAACCTGGACCGTGGGCACGACCCAGCTGACGTCGCCGACATCGGTCGAGCCGATCTGCGGATTGCGCTTGGTGTTCAACGGCACCAGGAAATCGGCGAGCGGCTTGTCGGTCGGCTCCATGCCGATGCTGTAGTAGACGGACTCGATATCCTTCTCGGTCAGCGTCGCCTGGATCTGACCGGCGAAGTCCCGGTCGTTCTCGTCGAAATGCGGTGGCCCGAGCTCCTCCATGATCCCGTACAGCGCTTCCTCGAGCGGCGTGTTGGGCAGGATGTTCGACACCGCCGAGATGATCTTCATCTCGACCTTGGTCTCGGTCATCATCGCCGCGCCTTGTGCGATCTTGCGCACGCGCTCGACCAGCTCGTTCATGCCGGGCAGGTCGCGGGCGCGGATCGAGTAGCGGACGCGCGCATGGGCCTGGACGACGTTCGGCGCGATGCCGCCAGTGTCGAGCAGCGCGTAGTGCACGCGGGCGTCGCTCGGCATATGCTCGCGCATGTAGTTGACGCCGACATTCATCAGCTCGACGGCATCGAGCGCGCTGCGGCCGAGATGCGGCGACGCTGCGGCATGTGAGGTGCGGCCGGTGAAGATGAAATCGGCGCGGGTGTTGGCCAGCGACGGCGTCATCACCACTTCCCAGAAGCTCGACGGGTGCCAGGTGATGGCGATGTCGGCGTCCTCGAACGCCCCCGAGCGCACCATGAAGGCTTTCGCGGCACCGCCTTCTTCCGCGGGGCAGCCGTAATAGCGCACCCGGCCCGGCACCTTGTTGGCCGCGAGCCAGTCCTTGACCGCGGTGGCCGCGAGCAGGGCCGCCGAGCCCAGCAGATTGTGGCCGCAGCCGTGGCCATGACCGCCGGTTTCGACCGGCCGATGCTCGGCGACGCCGGCTTCCTGGCTGAGACCGGGCAGGGCATCATATTCGCCCATGAAGGCGATGACCGGGCCGCCTTCGCCCCATTCGCCCATCAGCGCCGTCGGGATGCCTCCGACCTTCTCGGTGATGCGAAAACCCTGATGCTTCAGCTCGGCGAGATGTTCGGCGCAGGAGCGGGCTTCAGTGTAGCAGACTTCGGGCATGCCCCACACCCGGTCGCTGAGTTCGATGAAACGGGTCTTGATTGCGTCGACGCCGCGCCAGATCTCGCTGCGGTTGTCCATCTCGGGTCTTCGTCCTCTGCTGCCATCGGAAGCGCTATCGATATCAGCTAAGTTCCCCGACGCCTAGCGACCCCCGGCGGGAGCAGCCATGCGGCGCGCTCGACGCTGTGTGCGAGCGCGCCGTCCTTGAGCAGATGTTGCTGCGGTCGGTGGCAATGCGGCGCTTTCCCGAGCGCCAGCTGAGAGGTGATGTTCTCGCATTTCGGAACTGGCCTGTGCGCCGTTACCGCGACGTCCAGGAGCGATCGCCGGCAAGTTCGGTTTTCCGTGCCAGGAGCGCCATCGTCATGCTTGCCGGACCGATCACGATCATCGTTGCGTTGCGTCCGGCGATCCCATGCCCACGGAAGGCTGGATGGCGCTGGTCCTCGGGGTGGTCTTCTCGCTGATCGTCGGCGTCGGTCTGATGGCGTTGCTGTTCTACAGCAGCCGCAAGGGCTACGATGATCCGTCGCAATTTCGCGCTGACGATCGTCCCGAATGAGCGTGCTCAGACCGGCCGCGGCGGATGCTGGGTTCGCGGATGACGGTCGTGCAGAAGCTTCGCGAGCTGGTGCCGCAGGTCGTCGCGACCGCGCATCGCGGTCTCGAACAAGGCCTCCTGGATGTCACGCGGCATGTCTCCCCATACGCTGATGGCGGCGTTGCCGAGCAGCTCTGCGAACCGGTTGTCGTCCATGAGGCACCTCCGGACGATCTGACGTCCGAGAGCGACAAAGGTTCCAGCCGGCTATTGCGTGGTGAACAGCACCACCGCAATCGCGACCGAGGCGGCGACGGCGAAAGCCGCCGCTGTGGTTGACAGCACGCCGATGCGTCGCAGCGCCACGGCAAACACGATGATGATCGGCGTGGCCGTGACCAGGCCGAGCTGTGCTTCGGTCATGAATCTGCTCCTGACGGTGCTGATCCCTAACCCAAACCGCCGGCGCAGTGTTTGTGCGGCGACAAAGAGCGGTCCTGCTGTCGCGACTAGCTTTCCGCTATCCCAGGCGGAGATGGCGATGTCGGCGGTCACATGCGAACCGGAAGACGAGGAACGTGGGGACGTGTTCGACGGCCTGCCCGGCGATCCCATGATGTGGGTTCTGATCCTCAGCGAACTCGTTGCCTTCGGCCTGCTGCTTGGCGGCTTTGTCGTGGCGCGGGCGATCAATCCGGCCGTGTTCTCGGCCGGGCAGTCGATGCTCGACGGACATCTCGCTGCATTGAACACGATCGTGCTGATCACCAGCGGCTGGGCGGCGGCTCGCGCTGCTGCCGCGGCGCACGGCGCATCCTCGGCAGCCGCGCGGCGCTGGATCGCGCTGGCCATGCTGCTCGGCGCCGCGTTCATCGCCGTCAAGCTGACTGAATATGGCGGCGAGATCGCTGCCGGCGCCGGCTTTGAGACCTCGCCTTTCTTCACGCTCTACTTCTTGCTCACCGGGTTTCATCTGCTGCACGTGGCGCTCGGCATCGTCATCCTCGCGATCGTCGGCCGCCATGCCACCGCGAGCGGCGTCGAGACCGGGACGACGTTCTGGCACATGGTCGATCTCGTCTGGATCGTGATGTTCCCGATCGTCTATCTGGTGCGCTGAGCCATGGTTCGTGATCGGCTCAATGTCGCCTGGCTCCAGCTGCTGGCCCTCGCCATCGCCACGCTCGCAGCCGCCTCGCTGCTGCCGAGCCGGTGGCTGATCGATGCGGTCGTCCTCTCGCTCGCGATGGCCAAGGGAAGGGTGATCGTCCTCGAATTTCTCGGCCTCCGTCACGCGCCTGCGCTGTGGCGCGGCCTGCTCACGACATGGCTCGCGGGCCTCACCATGCTCGCCGGGCTTGCGGTCGCGCTCCGCGCCATGGTCTGAGCGGCCATCGCCGCGTTCGTTGCGCCCCGACAAAGAGCCACCGGGCGCAATCGATAGACTGATCTCACATCATCAACCTTCACCACACGGAAAGGACGTGTCATGGCGGAACGCCTGACCAAGTCGGCCGCGCGGAACGTCTTCTATGGCGGTTCGGCATTCTTCTTTGCGATCTTCCTCGGGCTGACCGCGCACAGCCACTACTACATGGTCACGACCTCGACCAATGCCGCGACGCTGTCGGACTCGGTGGCGCGCGGCAAGCATGTCTGGGAGAGGAACTCCTGCATCAACTGCCACACCCTGCTCGGCGAGGGCGCCTATTTCGCGCCGGAGGTCGGCAATGTCTGGGACCGTTGGGGCGGCAGAGAGGACCCCGCCGCGGCCCGCGAGATGCTGAAATCCTGGATGCAGTCGCAGCCCTCCGGCGCACCGGGCCGGCGGCAGATGCCGCAGTTCAACCTGACCGACCAGGAGCTCAACGACCTCGCCGACTTCCTGCAATGGGCCGACGCGATCAAGCGTCAGGACTGGCCGCCGAACAAGGCAGGCTGAGCCCGCTTCCCGCCCTCCATCATGAGAGAGATCCTCGATGAGATATGAGACCCAGAAGGTCGCGATGCTGTATTTCTACGGCGCGCTGACGCTCTTCCTCGCCCAGGTGCTGTTCGGCCTGCTCGCCGGCACCATCTACGTGCTGCCGAACACGCTGTCGGTTCTGCTGCCCTTCAACATCGTGCGCATGATCCACACCAACGCGCTGATCGTATGGTCGCTGATCGGCTTCATGGGCGCGACCTATTTCCTGCTGCCCGAGGAGACCGAGACCGAGCTCTACAGTCCGCTGCTCGCCAAGATCCAGTTCTGGATGTTCTTCGGCGCGGCGGGGGCCGCCGTGGTTGGCTATCTCTTCCACTATCACGAAGGGCGCGAGTTCCTCGAGCAGCCCTTCATCATCAAGGTCGGCATCGTCGTGGTCTGCCTGATGTTCCTGTTCAACGTCACCATGACGGCCCTGAAGGGCCGCAAGACCACGGTGACCAACATCCTGCTGTTCGGCCTGTGGGGCGTGGCGATCTTCTTCCTGTTCGCCTTCTATAACCCGGCTAATCTCGCCGTCGACAAGATGTACTGGTGGTACATCGTCCACCTCTGGGTCGAAGGCGTCTGGGAGCTGATCATGGCCTCGATCCTGGCTTTCCTGATGATCAAGCTCAACGGCATCGACCGCGAGGTGGTCGAGAAGTGGCTGTACGTCATCATTGGCCTCGCGCTGTTCTCCGGCATCCTCGGCACCGGTCATCATTTCTACTGGATCGGCGCCCCCGGCTACTGGCAGTGGATCGGCTCGCTGTTCTCCACCCTCGAGGTCGCGCCGTTCTTCACCATGGTGATCTTCACGGTGCAGATGACCTTGAAGGCCGGCCGTAGTCACCCGAATCGTGCGGCCTTGTTGTGGTCCGTCGGCTGCTCGGTCATGGCGTTCCTCGGCGCCGGCGTGTGGGGCTTCCTGCACACGCTGTCCTCGGTCAACTACTACACCCACGGCACCCAGGTCACCGCGGCGCACGGCCATCTCGCCTTCTTCGGCGCCTATGTGATGCTCAACCTCGCGGTGATGGCCTATGCCGTGCCGCAGCTGCGCCAGCGTGCGCCGTACAACCAGTGGCTATCGATCGCGAGCTTCTGGATCATGTGCACGGCCATGCTGGTCATGACTTTCGCGCTGACCTTCGCCGGCATCCTCCAGGTGCATCTGCAGCGCGTGCTCGGCCAGAGCTACATGGACGTGCAGGACCAGCTCGCGATGTTCTACTGGGTCCGCCTCGGCTCCGGCGTGTTCGTTGCGATCTCGGCGCTGATGTTCGTCTGGGCCGTGCTGGTGCCCGGGCGCGCCAAGCCGGCCGTCATCCCCGGCGCGCTGCAGCCCGCGGAGTGAATGCCGGCGGGCGGCGGCCTCGGTGCCGCCGCCTGCCTCCCCCCGGATCTTCGGAGAGTCATCATGAAACCTGCGCTGCACGCGATCGACACCGTTCCCTCGTTTCCCTTGTACACGCCGACCGGCAATGAATGCGCGCTGTTCGAACATGCGTTCCGGCACCGCCTGCCGGTGCTGCTGAAGGGGCCGACGGGCTGCGGCAAGACCCGCTTCGTCGCCCACATGGCGGCGCGGCTCGGCCTGCCGCTGCACACGGTGGCCTGTCACGACGATCTCACCGCCGCCGATCTCACCGGGCGCTATCTGCTGCAGGGCGGCGACACGGTGTGGACCGATGGGCCGCTGACCCGCGCGGTGCGCGAAGGCGGCATCTGCTATCTCGACGAGGTGGTCGAGGCGCGCAAGGACGTCACCGTCGTGCTGCATCCTTTGACCGACGACCGCCGCATTCTCCCCTTGGAGCGCACCGGCGAGGAGCTGGCTGCGCCTGACGGTTTCATGCTCGTGGTGTCCTACAATCCCGGCTACCAGTCGCTGCACAAGGCGCTGAAGCCGTCGACCCGGCAGCGCTTCATCGCCATCGAGTTCGGCTTTCTGGCTGCCGAGCAGGAGACCGCGGTGGTCGCCGCCGAAAGCGGCCTGTCGGCGGAGCGCGTGCGGCCGCTGGTCGCGCTGGCGCATCGGCTGCGGGCGCTGCAGGGCCATGATCTGGAGGAGGGCGTCTCGACGCGGCTGCTCGTCTATTGCGCGACGCTGGTCGCGGCCGGCACGCCAATCGTGGACGCCGTCCTCGCCGCGATGATCGAGCCGCTCACCGACGATGCCGACGTCAAAGCGGGCCTGCGCGAGGTCGCGCACGCCGTGATCGGGTGAGCCATGCTCGATGTTCTCGAACTGGAGGAGACCGTCGGCCGCGCCTGGCATCGCCTCGTCGGCACGACGTCGAGCTATCCGGTCCATCCGGATCATGCCGTGGCCCTGACCGAGGTCAGCGGCCGCATCGCGGTGATGTTCCGTGCGCTGGGCGGCGAGAGCGGTGTGCAGATCGCGGGCGCCAAGGCGCGCAAATCACGCCACCGTCTCGGCTGGCGTCAGCGCATCGGGCTCGGCGACGAGTGCCTTGACCAGGCGGGGCGCGATGGCGCCACGATCTTCCTGCCCGAGAGCATCGCGCTGCTGCCGGATCGCGCCCTCAATGCGCAGCTCTATCACTGGCTCGCGGCGTGGTTTGCGACCATGCCGGCCGCCCCGATCGCGGAGACTGATCCGCTGCGGCGCGATCTGCTGGTGCTGCGCCGTGCCCGCGAGACGACCGCCCTGGTGCTGGCGTGCTTCCCGGGGCTCGCGCGCTCCCATGCGGCGCTTGCCGCGGCGCTGGCTGCCGCCCGGCCGCGGCGGCCATTGCCGCGGCTCGAGCGGCAGGTCGAACACGTGGCCATGGCGCTGCTCGGCGGCAGCGGGCCGCTTCAGGGCGCGCTGTGGAACGCCGTGATCGCCGATGGCGAACTGCCGGACACCGCGCCGCCCGGCTATCGGCCGCTGCTGCCATGCCCGTTGTGGGGCGATTGCTGGAGCCGCGCGGCGGTCGCCGCTGGGCGCGATGACGAGGAGACGCAAGCGCCGGGAGAGCAGGCCAGCGCGCCCGATACCCGCAAGCGCTTCGCACGGCGTGAGCGCGAGGAGGCGCCACGCCGTGATCCGTTCATCCTCAACCGCTTCGAGAAGATCCTTGCGATGGCGGAGATGGTCAACGTCGATCGTCCCTCGGACGACACCGACGATGACGATGCGCGCAAGGCGGCTGACGATCTCGACGAACTCGCGATCTCCAGGCGCAAGGGGCGGCCGGCGAGCAAGCTGAAATTCGATCTCGATCTGCCCCCCGAGGCGATCGACGCGGCGCGGCTAAGCAGTGGCCGGCTCTATCCGGAATGGAACTATCGCAGCGGTGCCTATCTGCCCGATCATTGTCGGGTCGTCACCGGCGATGCTGCCGAGACCGGCGACACCTGGACGCCGGATGCGGCGATGCGCCGGCGGATCCGCAGCGTACGCCGCAGATTCGAGACGCTGCGGCCGCGCCACGAGGTGATGCGCGCGCAGACCGACGGCCACGATCTCGACATCGACGCGCTGGTGCGTGTGCGCAGCGACCTCAATGCCGGGCATGGTGCGCTCGATCGCGTCCATCTCGCGATGCGGCCGCTCGCGCATGATCTCGCGGTGACCTTGCTGGTCGACGTCTCCCTATCGACTGACGCGTGGGTTGACGGCGTGCGCGTGCTCGATGTCGAGAAGGAGGCGCTGTTGGTGCTCGCGCATGGGCTGTCGGCCTGTGGCGACAGTCATAGCATTCTCACCTTCACGTCACGGCGCAATTCCTGGGTCCGCCTCGAGACAGTGAAGGCGTTCGGCGAGCCGATGAGCGGGCAGGTCGAGCGGCGCATCGGCGCGCTCCGGCCAGGCTATTATACGCGAATCGGCACCGCCGTGCGTCACGCTGCGCACGAACTGGCGGATCGTCCGGAGCGCAAGCGCCTGCTGCTGGTGCTGACCGATGGCAAGCCGAACGATGTCGATCATTATGAGGGACGGTTCGCGATCGAGGATACGCGCAAGGCGGTGCAGGAGGCGCGGCGCGCCGGCGTCGCCGTGTTCGGCGTAACCATCGATGCGGCGGCGCAATCCTACTTTCCGACGCTGTTCGGCCGCGGTGGCTATGCCATCGTCGGCAACATCCGCCGGCTGCCCGCCGCGCTGCCGGCGCTGTATCGGCAGCTGGCGCATTGAGGGCAAGCGGGCCCCGGCCTATGCAAGCCGATGCAAGCAGCCCGGGCCTCATGGGTCGAGGCGCGCCGAACAACGGCGCTCCTCAGCATGGGGGTGGAGATTGTGGCCGCAGGCCAGTGCTCACGTTGCAGGTTCGCGCAGGTTCCGCAGCGGCACGGGCAGATGGCCCATCAGCTTGTCGAACTCGCCGGGGTCGAGCTTCTCCCAGAGGATCTCGAAGATGCCGCGCGCGGCCGTGAGCGGATCGACCGGGAATTGCGGCGGCAGCTGTTGAAAGATGCCGTCGACAAACTCCTCGAGGTGGCGGTCTTTGGTCGGCGTGGCCGCGTGGTGCCAGCCCTCGTAATAGATGCCGCGGATGAGCAGCGGCAGCTGGGCACCCAGGTTCACCGCGGTCGCCAACGGCACGCGGTCGCGCAGCACATGCAGCACCGCGCGCAACGCGTTGTAGGCGTGCTGCCGGCTCGCAATCCCGAGCCTTTGCTCGATGGCCTTGAGCCAGATATTGGTTTCCTGGACGGTATGGTCCAGCGCTTTGACGCCGATCTCACTCATCTCAGTCTCCGTGACAGCTGTCTCCGATCGTCCGCAAGGCAACGAACGAGGCCGTAGCAATGCTTGAGTCGATTGGACACGCGTCGAGTAGGCGCGTCTCCTGTCGCGGAATATTGATCTGCATCAACGCCAGTGTGGAATGCGCGATCGCGGGGTAAACGGACAGTCAATGACCAAGCCGTGCGTTGACGCTGGCGAAGCCGCCGTCGTCATCCCGCTGCAGGGGATACCGGCGGCAGCGGAGGTCGCGGGTTGTCACAGGCATCGTGCCAGGATTCGCTCGCGATCGGCAATGGGGTGGCGGGCCACGCTGATTCGAATGGCGATTGGAAGCGACATCCTCAAGTAATCGTTGGGTATCAATACGCTGTCAGGTTGAACCGTAATCGTCCTGCTTGTGCAGAACGCGTCTTCGCTTGCCCGTCGCGACAGACTCACCTTACATCGGAGTCGCACGAGGCGGAGAGATCGCGCACTCGGCACTCCCTCAACTCACCAATTGACGTCGGCTCGCAATGCTCAAGTCTGCCCAAGAGAAGTCTGTTCACAACAAGCCTGCTCAAGACAAGTCCGGCAAAGACCTGCCGCTGACCGGCTATGCCGTCGTGGTCGATGGTCAGATCAAGACCGAGTTCAAGACCAAAGAGGGGGCCCATAACGGGGCGCATGATCTCAAGCGTCGGTTCCCGATGTTGCAGATCAAGGTGTACGACGCCGAGACCAGGCAGACGCACGATATCGAGCTGGCGCGGGCGTGAGATTCGCGGGCCGTGGCACTGCGAGGGCGCAATGCTCCAGCATGTGATTGACATCGTTGCTGACGTGTAGTGGGCGCAAAAGCACGCGTCTCGTCCTTTGTAGCTGTGCAGACGGTGACCGTTGATGCGCCCTCTCCCCCTTGCGGGAGATGGCTTGCATCAACAAACTCACTCGGGTGCGGGGGATGCATCTACGAGTGTTGCGTGCCGAGGGATGCCCCTCACCCGACCGAGCGCGTGGATGGGACAGCGATGCCCTTTCCCGCAAGGGGAGAGGGCGCTGTCTCGCGCAGCCTTGCTGCGGGGCCGATTGCGTCAACCTGTCCAGTCAGAGTCCGGCTTGCAGCATTCCGCACTTCATTGCGAAACGTCTTCGCCAGGTTTGACAGCGGCCTTGCCTCCGACCACAGCACATAGGCCGAGACTTTCGTGCTGGGCGTGAACGGCCGCACCACGAGATCGTGGCCGCCCTGGCGCGGCGAGAACGGATCGACCACGGCGACGCCGACACCGGTCGCGGCCAGCACGCAGGCCGTGTTGCAATAGCGGACCTCGACGGTCGGCTGGAACTCCGCGTCGGCCTCGCGAAAGCTGTCGCGCACGGCTTCGCCGAGCCGGGTCCCACGCTCAAGGCCAATCAGTGGCAGGCCGGCGAGATCCCGCGCGGAGATCACGTCGCGCTCGGCGAGAGAATGTTGCGGCGGCATCACGCAGACCATCTCGCCGGTGTGCACCACCTCATGGGCAATGCCGGGATGATCGGACAGGCCGAGCGCGAAGCCCAGCTCGGCGACGCTGCCGAGCACGCCTTCGACAACGCCTTCATAACGCCTGACGTCGAAAAACATCCGCGTCTGCGGCCTGCGCCGCAGGAACCCCGACAAGGTCGGCGGGATGATGCTGTAGGCGAGCGGCGGCGTGGCGACGATCGACAAATGGCCGGTCTTCTGTTCGCGCAGATCGCGCACGCGGTTCTCCAGCCGCGCATGCAAGGCGAAGATCGCCTCGCTTTCCTCGTACAGCGTCATCGCCTCCGGCGTCGGAAACAGCCGGTTGTTGACGCGCTCGAACAGTGTGAAGCCGGCCTGTGCCTCCATCGCCTTCAGCGCGTTGCTGATCGCGGGCTGCGACAGCGCCAGCTCCTCGGCGGCGGCGACGGTGGTGTGATGGCGGATGACGGCCCGCAGGATCTCCAGCTGGCGCAGGTTCATGTGAACGCCCTATAAGCCCGGGTTATGGTCTCGGCCAAAATATCATAGCGCAGGCCGTGCGGTGTCGATTGCAAATCCCGCGCCGCTTTCGCCAAATGAACCTCTCTTCAGCGCGCTGCAACAGGTGGCCCTGTCGCCTGATAGGCAGGCAATGCGCCCAGTACGGAGGCAATGTTGAGCCGTCTATTTCGCGCCGCCGCTGCCCAGATGGGGCCGACCCAGCGGGCCGACAGCCGGGCCCACACCCTTGCGCGCCTGATCGGGCTGCTGGACAAGGCCGCGGCCGAGGGCGCCAAGCTGGTCGTGTTTCCCGAGCTCGCTTTCACCACCTTCTTTCCGCGCTGGATCCTGGAGGGCGATGCGCTCGACAGCTATTTCGAGCGCAGCATGCCCAACCCGTCCGTCGCAGCGCTGTTCGATCGCGCGCGCACCCTCGGGGTCGGCTTCTATGTCGGCTATGCCGAACTCACGCCCGACGGCCGCCGCTTCAACAGCGCCATCCTGGTCGATCCCGACGGCGAGATCATCAGCAAATATCGCAAGGTGCATCTGCCGGGCTCGGTCGAGCCGCGTCCGGGCGCCAAGTATCAGCAGCTCGAGAAGCGCTATTTCGGCTATGGCGATCTCGGCTTCCCGGCGGTGCGCGCCGGCAGCGACTGGGGCGGCGCCATCATGGGCATGATGATCTGCAACGACCGGCGCTGGCCGGAATCCTGGCGCGTGCTCGGGCTGCAGGGCGTCGAGCTCGTCTGCGTCGGCTACAATTCGGCGGCCTATGATCCCAATGGCGGCAATACCGAGGATGCGTCGCTGCGCACCTTCCACTCGACGCTGGTGGCGCAAGCCAATGCCTATATGAACGCCACCTGGGCGATCGCCGTGGCCAAGGCCGGTGACGAGGACGGCAGCGGCCTGATCGGCGGCTCCTGCATCGTCGACCCCAATGGCTGCATCGTGGCGCAGGCCAAGACGCTCGGCGACGAGGTCATCGTCGCTGACATCGATCTCGATCTGTGCCGGCAGGGCAAGGACAAGATGTTCAATTTCGCCGCGCACCGCCGGCCGGATCAATACAAGGTCATCACCGAGCGCGCGGGCGTGGTCGAGCCGGTCGCGGTCGGTTAGTTGGTTCGTTCGAGGGAGTTCTGCAGGATGCGACGTTCGTTGTTCATCAGTTTCGCCGCCCTCGCGTCGCTCGCCTCCGCCGGCGCCGCCGAGCTGCCCGCCGAGATCAAGCAGTCGGGCACGCTCAAGCTCACGGTCAACTCGACCTACGCGCCGATGGAATATCACGACCCCGCCACCAACGAGCTCAAGGGGCTGGACATTGATCTCGCCAACGAGCTGGCGAAGCGCCTTGGCGTGAAGATCGCGTGGAGCGAGACGCCGTTCGCCGAGCTCATCCCCTCGCTGCAGACGAAGCGCGCCGACTTCATCATTTCCGGAATTTCAGACCGCGCCTCGCGGCGCGAGACCGCCGATTTCGTCGACTATCTCGTCACCGGTCCGCAATTGTTCGTGCTGGCCGAAAGCGATGCCAAGGTCGTCATCGACCTCTGCGGCCGCAAGATCGGCACTACGCGCTCGACCAGCTTCCCCGCCGAGATCGAGAAGTGGAGCAAGGCGACTTGCGAGGCCTCCGGCAAACCGGCTGCGCAATACGTTCCCGGTGAGAACTCGATCGACGTGCGCAACCAGCTCAAGCAGGGTCGCATCGACGCGGCCGTGCAGGGCAGCGAGACCTTGCCCTATGCGCAGTCGCAGGAGGCCGGCAAGTACCGCATCGTCGGCGAGCCCATCGCCTTCGGCTATCAGGGCATCATGTTTCGCAAGGATAATGCCGGCTTTCGCGACCTGATCACCGACCAGCTCAAGGCGATGATCGCCGACGGCAGCTACAAGGCCATTCTCGAAAAATGGGGCCTCGGCGCCAATGCGGTGCGCGAGCCCATGCTCAACGCGGCGCCGCAATGAGCCACGGCGACGCGCTGGCGGACGGCTTTCCGGACCTGTCCGGGCACACGATCGCGCGGCATGCGCATTGGGGCCGCTGGCTCGCCGCTGCCATCATCATCGTCATGCTCGGCGCGATCGGCCGCGCCTTTGCCAACGGCCAGATCGAATGGTCCTATGTCGAGCGCTTCCTCACGGCGCCAGTGATCCTGCGCGGCATCGTCAACACCATGATCATGGCGGTGGCGGCAATGGCGCTCGGCATTGCGCTCGGCGTGGTCGTCGCGATCATGCGGCTGTCGCCCAATCCGGTGCTGCGCTCGGTCGCCGCGGGATACACTTGGCTGTTCCGCGGCACGCCGCTGATTCTGCAATTGCTGCTGTGGTTCAACCTGGCGCTGGTGTTTCCGACCATCGGGATTCCTGGCCTGTGGAGCGCGCGCGCGGTCGATGTGATGACGCCGTTCCTGGCCGCGCTGCTCGGGCTCGGCATCAACCAGGGCGCCTATACCTCGGAGGTGATGCGGGCCGGGCTGCTGTCGGTCGACATCGGCCAGTATGAGGCGGCGCAGGCGATCGGCATGGGCCGGCTGCAGGCGCTGCGCCGGATCATCCTGCCGCAGGCGATGCGGGTGGTGACCCCGCCGCTCGGCAACGAGTTCATCGGCCTGGTCAAGGCGACCTCGCTCGCCAGCGTGATCCAGTATCCGGAAGTGCTGCATTCGGCCGAGAACATCTACTACGCCAATTCACGCGTCATCGAGCTCTTGATCGTTGCCGGCCTCTGGTATCTGCTCGTGGTGTCGATCCTGACGCCGCTGCAGATGCTGCTGGAGCGCCGCTTTGCGCGCGGCCTTGCGCGAGGTGGCCGCTGATGAGGCCGCTGGTCGCCATTCGCCAGGTCAGCAAGCGTTTCGGCGAGTTCCAGGCGCTGAAGCAGGTCTCGCTCGATGTCTTCGAAGGCGAGGTGGTCTGCCTCATCGGGCAGTCCGGCTCCGGCAAGACCACCTTGCTCCGCTGCGTCAACCAGCTCGCCACGGCCGACAGCGGCGGCATCTGGCTCGACGGCGAGCTGCTCGGCTTTCGCGAGATCGACGGCCGGCTGCACCGGCTGTCCGAGCGCGACATTGCGCGGCAGCGGCTCGCCTGCGGCATGGTGTTCCAACGCTTCAACCTGTTTCCGCACATGACGGCGCTGGAGAACCTCATCGAGGGGCCAGTCCAGGTGCAGAGACGGGCCGTGGCCGAGGCGAAGGACGAGGCGATGGCGCTGTTGCGCCGGGTCGGCCTTGCCGACAAGGCCGGCTCCTATCCGTCACAATTGTCCGGCGGACAACAGCAGCGCGTCGCGATCGCACGCGCGCTGGCGATGAAGCCGAGGCTCGTGCTGTTCGACGAGCCGACCTCGGCGCTCGATCCGGAACTGGTCGGCGAGGTGCTGAGCGTCATGAAGGAACTCGCGAGATCTGGCATGACCATGCTGGTGGTGACGCATGAGCTCGGCTTTGCGCGCGAGGTCGCCGACCGTGTCGTTTATATGGACCAGGGCGTGATCGTGGAGAGTGGTCCGGCCGCCGAGGTGCTGCGGGCGCCGCGCGAGGCCAGGACGAAGGCATTTCTGGCAGCGGAGGTTGGGTGAGGTGAGGGAATTCAAGTCGATCATGTTGGCCGCTGTCGCGACTGCCGTCGTGACCGGCGTCGCTGCGGCTGCCGAGCTGCCCGCCGACATCAGGCAGAACGGGCTGCGCATCGCCGTGGTGCCGAACTATCCACCGATGGAGTTCAAGGATCCGGCCACCGCGACCCTGACCGGATTCGACGTCGAGCTCGGTGAGGCGCTGGCGAAGAAGCTCGGCGTCAAGGCGGTCTGGCAGGAGACCAGCTTCGACCAGCTGATGCCAGGCCTCGCCACGCAGCGCTTCGACGTCATCCTGACCGGCATGACCGACTACAAGAGCCGGCAGGAAACCGCGACCTTCATCGACTACCTGCGCAGCGGTCCGCGCTTCTTTGTGCAGGCCGCGCGCGCGGCCGAGTTCAAGGAGCCAGCCGCGCTGTGCGGCAAGAAGGTCGGCGCCTCCAGGCGCACGATGTTCCCGAAGGACATCGCAGCCTGGAGCGAGAAGAACTGCGGCACGAGTCCGATCGCGTTCGTCGGCACCGAGGGCTCGGCCGATGCGCGGACACAGCTGAAGCAGGGCCGCATCGATGCCGCCGTGCAAGGCAACGAGACCTTGCCCTACATCATGGACCTCGAGCCGAACACCTATGTTCCCGTGGGTACGCCGATCGCGCTCCAATACACGGGGCTCGCGACGCCGGTAAAGGCGGAAGAGCTGCGCGAGGCGCTGCGCGGCGCGCTGGAGGTGATGATCGCCGACGGCAGCTACAAGGCGCTGCTGACGAAATGGAAGCTTGGCGACAATGGAATCGAGAAGGTGCTGATCAATGCTGGAGAGTAAGGCGCTCGCGAGCATCCCGGTCGTTCCGGCCAACACGGCACCGCCGGCGCCGGACTATCCATGGCCCACGCCGTATAAGGCGGCGATGTTCCTGTCGTTCGACATCGACGCGGAGAGCGCCTGGACCTCGAAGGATCCGGCGCATGCGGCGCGGCTGGTCACGATGAGCTTCGGCGGCTATGAGGCGCGCGTCGGCACGCCGAAGCTGCTCGAACTGCTCGCGGAGCTCGACCTGAAGGCGACGTTCTTCATCACCGGCTGGTCGGTCGATGCGCATCCGGCGATGGCGGAGGCCGTGCTGAAAGCGGGCCACGAGATCGGCCATCATGGCTATCACCATCTGCTGCCCGATCCCGGCGATCCCTTCATCGTCGAGGAGATCGAGCGCGGTTTCGAGGCGATCCAGCGCCGGCTCGGCGTCCGGCCGATCGGCTACCGCGCGCCGTTCGGCGAGTTCTGCGAGGAGCTACGCGTGGCGCTCGTGCGCCAGGGCATCGTCTACACCTCCTCCTTTCGCGACGACGTCCGGCCCTATCGTCATCGTCTCGCGGACGGCAAGCCGGGCACGATCGAGATCCCGGTGACTGCGAGCTATGACGATTGGATGCACGGCCTGTCGGCGCGGTTCTCGCCGCGCTCGATCTTCCCGAAGGAGCATGTGCTCTCGATGTGGAAGGACGAGCTCGACGAGGTGCGGGACTGGGGCGCGATGGTGACCACGGTGCTGCATCCGCAGGTCTCCGGACGGCCGATGCGCTTCCGGCTGCTGCGTGAGTTCCTGGCCTACGCCAAGTCGTGCCAGGACGTCTGGATCACGACCGGTGCGGAGATTGCGGCGAACTATCAACGTCACGAGGCGGCCGAGACGAAGGGCGCATGAGCACGACAGCGATCTTCGGCAGCTATGTGCTGACGCGCAAGGATGGCGCGCAGGACGTCCTGCGCGATCACTGGGTGCTGGTCGAGGGCCGGCGCATCGCGGCGATCACGCCGAGCCGGCCGGTGGCCGACGAGGTGTTCGACCGGCCGGGCCGCTTCGTGCTGCCGGGTCTGTTGAACCTGCACAACCACATCTTTAGCGAGGCGATCGCGCGGACCTTGACCGAGGACGGCAATGGCCGCCGCAACAACAAGAGCATCATCTATACGGTGCTGCTGCCGCTCTCCAAGCGCGGCGCCGAGATCCTCACGGCCGAGGAGCGGCTGGCGATCGGCCGCATGGGCGTGCTGCAGCTGTTGAAGGGCGGCGCCACCACGGTCATGGAGCCGTTCCGCAACGCGATCCCCGAGTTGTTCGACGCGGCCTGCGAAATGGGGCTGCGCTTCTACGGTGCGCCCTATCTGTTCTCGACCGGGGATGCCAAGGCGGATGCCTCCGGCGTCGTGACCTATGCCGGCGATGACGGCGAGGCCGACCTCGCGATCTGGAATGCGCTCTATCAGCGTTGGCACGGGCAGGGCGATGGCCGCGTCCGGCTGGCGATGAGCCCGCACGCGACCGATACCTGCGGTCCCGATCTGATGCGCGCCATCGCCGCGCGGGCGCGCGAGCTCGACGTTCCCATCACCATCCACATGGCGCAGAGCGCGGGTGAGGTGGCGACCATCGCACAGCGCCATGGCGGCCGCACGCCGGCCGAATATCTCGACTGGCTCGGCCTGCTCGCTCCCGACCTGCTCGCCGCGCACTGCCACGCCTCGACCGATGCGGATCTCAGGCTGATGGCGGCACGCGGCGCCGGTGTGCTGAACTGCCCGCGCGTGTTTGCGCGCGCCGGCATCACCGCCGCCTTCGGCCGCTTCGCCGCGCATGGCGTGCGTACCGCCATCGGCACCGACGGCTACAACATGGACCTGCTCGGCGAGCTCAATGCGGCCTCGTTGATTTCCAAGATCGCGCTGGGTAGCGCCGAGACGGCGAGCGCGCCGGAACTGATCGACGCGGTCACTGCAACCGCGGCCGCCATGATCAAGCGCGACGATCTCGGCGTGATCGCCCCGGGCGCGACCGCCGATCTCACCATCGTCGACATGACGCATCCGCATCTTCAGCCATTGCACGATCCCCGTCGCGGTCTGATCGCGCTCGCCAACCGTGCCAATATCGACCAGGTGATGGTCGACGGCCGGCTGCTGATTCACGACGGCCACTATCTCCACGGCGACGAGGCCGCGATCACGGCGGCGGGGGCGACGGCGATCGCGAAGATCTGGGCGCTGCCGGAGGCGCAGGCGGCGTTTGCGGGCTGACTGCGGCTACCGCGTGCCGTAGGCGCGATCGCCGGCGTCGCCGAGGCCGGGGACGATGAAGGCGTCGTCGTCGAGGCCGTCGTCGATCGCCGCCGTCCACAGCGCGACGTCGGGATGCAGCCCGCGGACGCGCTCGACGCCTTCAGGCGCGGCGATCATGCAGACCATGCGGATATCCTTGGCGCCGCGCTCCTTGAGCCGGTCGACCGCGGCGACCGCGGTGTTGCCGGTCGCCAGCACCGGCGTCACCACGACGGCGAGGCGTTCCTGGAGGTCGGACGGCGCCTTGAAGAAATATTCGACGGCGGTGAAGGTCTGCGGCTCGCGATACAGGCCGATATGTGCCACGCGCGCGGTCGGCACCAGGTCGAGCATGCCGTCGACGAAGGTGACGCCGGCGCGCAACACCGGCACAAACACCAGCTTCTTGCCGGCAATCTTGGCCGACTGCATCCGCGCCAGCGGCGTCTCGACCTCGACCTCGGTCAGCGGCAGATCGCGCGTGACCTCGTAGCAGAGCAGCATGCCGATCTCCTTGAGGAGCTCACGGAACGACTTGGTCGAGATCGACTTGTCGCGGATCAGGGTCAGCTTGTGCTGCACCAGCGGATGATCGACGACCGTGACGCCTTCCATGGCTTTTCTCCTATTCTCCAGCACCGTCATTGCGAGGAGCGAAGCGACCAGGCAATCCTGACTTTCTTTTCGGCCTCGGATTGCTTCGCCTCGCTCGCAATGACGTGCCCGCGAGTCGGCGAGTGTTCCCGAAAACCTCTTAAAACACCGTGCCGTCGCTGATGATGGTCAGGGGCGGCGAGCCGTCGGGGCGGCGGGCGAAGGCGAGCTTGCGGCCCGCGGCCCAGCTGCCGCCTTCGAGGATGCGCGCCAGCGGCAGCTGCTCAGGCGCCTGCCCGGTGCGCTGGCGGATCAGCTCGGCCAGCCGGTCGAGCAGGGCGACGGTCAGGGCTCGCCATTCCACGACCAGCGGCGAATCCACGGCATGGGCTCGCCCGGCATCAGCCGGGTCGCGTAGCAGCAGCACGCCGCCGTCGACGAACAGGCCGCCATTGCGGTATTCGGCAAGGCCGGTGAGGCCGTCGATATCAGCCACCTCTAAGCCGGCGCGCTGCAGCGGTTCGATCAGCGAATAGCTCAGCCATTGCGACAGTTTGTGCAGCGGGACGAGACCGGTGGTGGCATCGTCGGTCACAACAGAGTCATGCCGCCAGCAATCGCCGAGCGCAATGCCCTGCAGCGTGAGGCGTGATGGCCAGATCGGGCCGAGCTGTAGCAGGACCTGCTGCAGGATATCGGCGGCCTGGATGCGGGCGTTCGCAGCGCCAGCGGCGAACTGATCGAACAGGCAGCCGGGACGCGGGCTGTCCTTCGCACCGAAAATCTCCGGCTTCGCCGCAACGACCTCGCCCAGCCGGCGCAGCAGCGCGACGCGGCCCTCGAGTCCGACCAGAGGATTGTCAGGCCCGACCTGAAAGCCGCGCTCGAGATCAGCGACCGTGAGCTGCTTGAGCTTGGTCGCGTCGGCGCGCAAGGGATTGCCCGCGTCGGCGGAGAAAGCGCCGCTCGCGAACATGTCGAGGCTCGCCAGCGCCAGCCCCTCGGAGCGACCGATCTGAGTGCCGGTCACGGCATCCTGATAGCGCCAGGCCGCGCCGGCGCCGGCGTCCAGCAGGACGCTGGTGATGGCGAGATCGAACTCGGCGCGCGCGCGCGCGGCGGCATCCGGCCAGCTCACTCTGCCGGCCATGTCGGTCCAGCGATCGACGCCGCCGACCACGAAGTGCCGCCAGCGCGAATGAAACGGCACCGTGCCGCCGGGATAGGCCTTGCTGGTCACGTCCAGCACGAGATCGGCGATCGTATCGAGTTGGCCGAGATCGATCCGGAAGTGCGGCAGCTTGTCCGCAAGGCCGAGTGCAAGCAGCTGATGTGCCCGCTCGCGCACGGCACGGGCGGACAGGAGGTCAGAAATGTCAGTCATGATCTGCCGTGACGCTCAGTACTTCTCGAGCGGACGGCCGACCGTGTCGCCGAGCTCTTGCGGCTTCTGCGGCTCCAGCGAGAAATAGCCGGCAGCCTTCTTGGCGGCGATCTCGACATGGGCATCCGCCGGGATCAGCTCGTCCGGGATCGGCACACGCTCGACGATGTCGACGCCCTTGCCCGTCAGCGCATCATGCTTCATGTCGCTCATCGAGATGAAGCGGTCGATGCGAGTGATGCCGAGCCAGTGGATCACGTCGGGCATCAGCTGCTGGAAGCGCGCGTCCTGCACGCCGGCGACGCATTCGGTGCGCTCGAAATAGGCCGCCGCGGCGTCGCCGTCCTCCTGGCGCTTGCGTGCATTGTAGACCAGGAACTTCGTGACCTCGCCGAGCGCGCGGCCTTCCTTGCGATTGTAGACGATGATGCCGAGGCCGCCGTTCTGTCCCGCCGCCACGCACTCCTCGATGCCGTGGATCAGATAGGGGCGGCAGGTGCAGATGTCGGAACCGAACACGTCCGAGCCGTTGCATTCGTCATGCACCCGACATGTGATCTTCGTTCTCGCATCATTCAGCTTGGTGACGTCGCCAAACAGATAGACCGTGGTGCCGCCGATCGGCGGCAGGAACACCTGCAGATCGGGACGCGTCACCAACTCCGGATACATGCCGCCGGTCTGCTCGAACAGGCCGCGGCGCAGATTGGTCTCGCTGGTGCCGAAGCGCGCGGCAACGCCGGGCAGATACCACACCGGGTCGATCGCGATCTTGACCACCGACACGCTGCCATTGGCATGCACGACATGGCCATCATGGACGAGCCGCTTGGCCGCGAGCGCGGCATGCAGCTCCGGCAGTTCGATCCGCGCCTTGGTCACCGCGATGGTCGGCCGGATATCGATGCCTTCGGCGATCTCGCTGCCGAAACTCTCCGCGACCAGATGGCCCCAGGGGTCGAGGGCGACGATCTTGGCCGGATCGCGCCACTGCCCGAACGGGCCGATCGTGGCGGCGGGATGGGTGTTGGTGAGATCGGGACGGCGGATCGGATCCAGCGCGCCGGATGATACCGCGAGCGCGCGGTAGACCGTGTAGGAGCCGCCATGGCTGCCGATCACGTTGCGGTCCTGCGGCCGCGACACCGTGCCGATGATCGGCCCGCGCTCGCGCGCGCTAGCAGCGCCCCATTGCAGCGGGAAATGATGCTTGGCGCCTGGCACCGGGTGCGAGGTCAGGCGAATGTGATCCGTGCGGTTGGAGCGAGTCATCGGACGGCCACCCCCAAAACGGCAACGGCCCGCCTTGACGACGGGCCTGAGCACAACGAGTTCACGTTTTCCATGCACCAATATAGCAGTTTTTCCACAGCAAACAAGTGGTCGAAGGCCGCCGCCTATTTGTAAACGAATGGTGACGAAGCAGGGTGGCGTTGCAGCGCGGATGGCCGCCCTGGCATGGCGCTTGCCTTTTAGGTGCGAGGCCGCCAGCTTGGCGCGCACGGAGTCTTCGACGGCAAGGCGGCATGGACCTGATCATTCGCAACGCGGTGCTGGCGCAGCAAGGCGAGCTGCGCTGCGCCGATATCGGAATTTCCAAAGGCCGCATCGCGGCAATCGCGCCGTCGCTGCAGGCCGACGGTGAGGCGCGCGACGCCGAGAATTGCCTCGTCGTGCCAGGCTTGATCGAGACGCACATCCATCTCGACAAGACCTGCATCCTTGATCGCTGCACGATCCGGGAAGGTACGGTCGCCGAGGCCGTGCGCGAGACCGCGGCCGCCAAGCGCAATTTCACCGCCGAGGATGTCTATGCCCGTGCGAAGCAGACCGTGGAGCGCTGCGTCAGCCACGGCACGATGCGCATGCGCACCCATGTCGAGCTCGATCCCGGCATCGGCTTCGTTGCGTTCGAGGCGATCCAGCAACTGGCGCGCGACTATGCCTGGGCGCTCGATCTGGAGATCTGCGTCTTCCCGCAGGAAGGCCTGACGAACTATCCAGGCACCGAGGAACTGCTCATCGAAGGCCTGCGCCGCGGTGCGCGCACCATCGGCGCCGCGCCCTATTTCGACAGCGATCCGCCGGCGCAGATCGACCGCATCTTCGCCATCGCGCGTGACTTCGATGTCGACATCGACATGCATCTCGATCTCGCCGAGACGCTCGACCACATGCAGATCGAATATGTCTGCCGCAAGACCGAGGACTATGGCTGGGGTGGCCGCGTCGCGGTTGGCCATGTCACGCAGCTGTCACTGCTGCCGCCCGAGCGTTTCCAAACGATCGCAACGCAGCTTGCCAATGCCGGCGTCGCGGTCACCGTGCTGCCGTCAACCGACCTGCATCTGATGGGCCGCCGCCAGGATCACGCCATCCCGCGCGGCGTGGTGCCGCTGCAGCCGCTCCGCGACAAGGGCGTGACGTGCTCGCTCTCGACTAACAACGTGCTCAACCCGTTCACGCCCTATGGCGACGGCTCGCTGATCCGCATGGCCAATCTCTACGCCAATGTCTGCCATGTCTCGCGGCCCGATCATCTCGCCGGCTGCCTCGATATGGTGACTCATGATGCGGCGAAATTGATGCGGCTCGGCGACTACGGCATCGCTGTCGGCGCGCCGGCCGACCTCGTCTGCATCGATGCTGCTGATCCAACCGAGGCGGTGGCGACCCTGGCGCAGCCGCTGTGGGGCCTCAAGCGCGGTCGGCCGTCGTTCTCGCGTACGCGGCCCGTGCTGCATCGGCCGGGCTGAGGCGGACCGTTCTCAGATGAAGCTCTTTCAACGCGTCATTGCGAGCGAAGCGACGCAATCCAGGGCCCGCGCAAGGACTCTTGATTGCGTCGCTTCGCTCGCAATGACGGCGGGTCTAACGCCGGAGACTTACCATGCGCGTGATAAATATCGCTGCCGCCCAGATGGGGCCGATCCAGCGCGCCGACAGCCGCGCGGCGGTCGTGATGCGCATGATCGCGCTGCTGGATGAGGCCAAGCGCAAGGGCGCCGATCTCATCATCTATCCCGAGCTGGCGCTGACGACGTTCTTTCCACGCTGGTACATGGAGGATCAGGCGGAGGTCGATACGTGGTTCGAAAAGACGATGCCGAACGAAGCGGTTCAGCCGCTGTTCGATCGCGCTGCGCAGCACGGCATCGCGATGTATCTCGGCTATGCCGAGCTGACGCCGGACGGGCACCACTACAACACCGCCGTCCTGACCGATCGCAACAGCACCATCATCGGCAAGTATCGCAAGGTGCATCTGCCCGGCCACGACGAGTTCGAGCCCGCGCGCAGCCACCAGCATCTCGAGAAGCGCTATTTCGAGCCCGGTGATCTCGGCTTTCCAGTGTGGCGCAATCTTGGCGGCATCATCGGCATGGCGATCTGCAACGACCGCCGCTGGCCGGAGACCTATCGGGTCATGGGCCTGCAGGACGTCGAGCTGGTGCTGATCGGCTACAACACGCCGTCGGTGAACTCATTGAAATCAGCGGAGGGCCTGCAGCAGCGGCTGTTACACAATCGGCTCTCCGCGCAGGCCGGCGCATACCAAAATTCATGCTGGGTGGTCGCTGTGGCCAAGGCCGGTGTCGAGGACGGTCATCATTTGATCGGCGGCAGCCTGATCGTCAATCCCGATGGCGAGATCGTCGCGGAGGCGGCGACCGAGGGCGACGAGGTGCTGGTCGTGCCGTGCGATCTTGATGCCACCCGGTTCGGCAAGCAGACGATCTTCGACTTCGCCCGGCATCGCCGGGTCGAGCATTACGGGCTGATCACGAGCCGCACGGGTGCGGTGCCGCCGGATTGAACAGCGAGTCTTCGCTGATAGAACTCAGCAAAGAGCAGTTGTTGGACACCAGTGTTGCTACAACGACGGTGTCGTCCCGGCGAACGCCGGGACCCATACCGCGGAAGCTATCGAGGAACGCAGCTGCGAGTTGCCTGCCTCACCGCAGCCGATGGTTATGGATCCCGGCGTTCGCCGGGACGACAGCGAGTATGAGGCGGCCGGTCGGTCAGATCCGAAAGTTGCAGAGCGCGAGGCTCAGCGAGACATCCACTCACCCCGCAAACGCCACCGCGCCCAGCGCCATCGTCACCGCCGCCTGGGTCGGATCGATCACCGGAATGCCCAGCGCACCCTCCAGATTCTTGCGATGCCGCGCCATGCCGGCGCAACCCATGACGATCGCGCCGGCGCCGTCCTCGTCCTTCAGCGCGCGGCCGACCGCGATCATCTTCGCCAAGGTGCCTTCGCCCGACGCCGTCTCCGCCACCGTCATGTCAAGCGGCCGCTCGGCCGCGAGCCGGTCCATCAGCCCCATCTGGCGGAGATAGCGGATGTGACGGCGGATCGAACGTTGCGCGATGGCGAGCACGCCGAAGGTGTCGGCGCGGGTCAGCGCGGTGAGCACGCCGCATTCGGCGATGCCGAGCACCGGCCGCGTCGTCGCCTCGCGGCAGACATGCAGGCCGGGATCGCTGTAGCAGGCGATGACAAACGCGCTGGACGCATTATCGCCCTCGACGAAGCGTCGCAGCGGCAGGGTGACGCTGTCGGCATCCTTCTGGCTCTCGATGCCGTAAGGTCCGTCCTTCAACGTCTCGCAGACGATCTCCGGCCCATCCGCGAACATCAGCGGCCGCAGCGCAGCAGCGAGACCGTCGGTGACCACCTGGTTGGAGTTCGGGTTGATCACGGTGATGCGCGGGCGGGACATGGGAGCTACCTGCTTCTTCAGTGTTGACGGCGCGTGACAGGCAACCACTATGCCACGGCTGACGCAATGGGGCCGATGCGGCTCCCCCGCGTCCACGGCGTTCCATCTGGCAGAACTGAGGAGATCGCGATGACCGAGCCGGCCTATGACCTGATCATCCGGGGAGGGCGCGTCGCCACCACCACCGACACGTTCGAGGCCGACGTCGCCATATCAGGCGAGACCATCGCGGCGATCGGCCACGGGCTGGGGCCTGCGAAGCGCGAGATCGACGCGCGCGGCAAATATGTGCTGCCCGGCGGCGTCGACAGCCATTGCCATATCGAGCAGCTCTCTGCCGCCGGCATCGTCAACGCCGACACGTTCGAGAGCGCGACCACCTCGGCGGCGTTCGGCGGCACCACGAGCGTGATTTCCTTCGCCGCGCAGCATGTCGGTATGCTGTTGCCGCAGGTGGTTGAGGACTATCACGCGCTGGCGCGCAAGGGGGCCGTCATCGACTACGCGTTCCACATGATCGTCGCCGATCCGACCAAGGAGACTTTGGAGCGCGACCTGCCGGCGCTGATCCGCCAGGGCCACGGCTCGATCAAGATCTTCATGACCTATGACCGGCTCAAGATCGACGACGAGCCGTTGCTCGACATTCTCGTCGCCGCGCGCGAGGGCGGCGCGATGTTGTGCGCGCATGCCGAGAACCACGGCATCATCTCGTGGATGGTGAAGCGGCTGCTCGCGCGCGGCTACACCGCACCAAAATATCACGCCATCAGCCATGCCCGCTTCTCCGAAGCGGAAGCGTTCAATCGCCTGATCGGCATGGCGGCGCTGGTCGACCAGCCGATCATGATCTTCCACGTCTCGACCGCCGAAGGCGCCAAGGTGATCCGCGATGCGCGCGGGCTGGGGCTGAAAGTGTTTGCCGAGACCTGCCCGCAATATCTGTTCATGACTGCTGACGATCTCGACAAGCCGGGCATCGAGGGCGCGAAATGGATGTGCAGCCCGCCGCCGCGCCGCGCGCCGGACCAGGAGGCGCTGTGGCAGGCGCTGTCGCTCGGCGATCTGCAGACGATCTCCTCCGACCACGCGCCCTATCGCTTCGACGAGACCGGCAAGCTGCGCGCTGGTCCCAATCCCAACTTCAAGCAGATCGCCAACGGCCTGCCCGGCCTGGAGCTGCGGCTGCCGCTGCTGTTCGACGCGATGGTGTCGAAGGGACGGCTCGGGCTCAACAAGTTCGTCGAGCTGACCGCAACGTCGCCCGCCAAGATCTACAATCTTCATCCGAAGAAGGGCGCGATCGCGATCGGCGCCGACGCCGACATCGCGCTGTGGGATCCGGACAAGCGCGTGACGATCAGCGACGCTGACATGCACGACCTCGCCGGCTACACGCCGTTTGCCGGGCGCAGCGTGCAGGGCTGGCCGGTGACCGTGCTGTCGCGCGGCCGCGTCATCGTCGATGGCGGCAAGCTGTTGGTGCAGCCCGGCTCCGGCCAGTTCCTCGCCCGCAGCGGCGGCGAGGCGGCGAAGCCCACCGGGCGGCTGGTGCCGGACATGGATCCCGAGCAGAATTTTGGCGCGACGCTGCTGTGAGCAGCCGGGCCGACCACGGTCCGTGGCCTCGTGCTTCGAGACGGGCGCTTCGCGCCCTCCTCAGCATGAGGAGGAAGAGCGAGCCTTGCGGCGCGCAAGCTGGTTCTCCTCTCCATGAGCACGCTGCTCATGGTCAACGTGCAGCGCCGCACCCGGCGCTAAATCCTCATGGTGAGGAGGCTGCGCCAGCAGCTGTCTCGAACCATGAGGCCCTGACGGAGAGGCGTTTTCCATGCATGTTCTGATCTTCGGCGGCGCCGGCTTCGTCGGGCTCAACGTGGCGCAAGGCCTGCTGGAGCGTGGCCACGCCGTCACCATGTTCGATGCGGCGCCTCTGCCGAATGCTGCGCAGCGCGCCTTTGCTGATCACGGTGATCGGCTGCACGTGATCACGGGCGATGTCACTGACGAGCGCGCCGTTGCTTCTGCCATTGCCGGCGGCTGCGATGCCGTCGTGATGGGCGCGGCGATCACCGCCGGGCCCGAGCGCGATGCGGCGGACCCCGAGCGCATCCTCGCGGTCAACCTGCTGGCGCAGGTGCCGATCCTGCAGACGGCACGGAGCAGCGGCGTGCGCCGCGTGATCAACCTGTCCTCGGCGGCGTCCTACGGCGCGAGCGGCCAGCGCTTCGCCGTGCTGGAGGAGACGATGCCGTGCGAGCCGGTATCGCTTTATGCGATCACCAAGTTCGCCTCCGAGCGCGTCGCGTCGCGGCTCTCCGATCTGTGGCAGACCGACGTGATCAGCGTGCGGCTGTCGGCGGTGTTCGGCCCGTTCGAGCGTGGCGGCGGCGTGCGCGACACGCCGTCGCCGCAGGCTTTGATCGCGGCCTGCTGCGCGCGTAACGAAGCGGCACTGCTGGACGAGCCGGGCGAAAAGGATTGGGTTTACGCCGTGGACGTCGCCGACGCGGTCTGTCTGCTGCTCGAAGCCGACAAGCCGCAGCATAGGCTGTACAACATCTCCAACGAAGCGACGTTCACGGCCGAAGCGTGGGGACGCAGCTTTGCCCAAGGCCGCCCCGGCTTTGTCTGCCGCCTCGCCACGCAGGGGGAGACACCGAGCGTGCCGGTGTTTGCGCCGAGCCGCGGGCGGCTGTCGACGACGCGGCTCGCGGATGAGTTTGGCTGGCGCGCGCGCTTCGACTGTGTAGGCTCCGCCGAGCATTTCGGCCGCTGGTTCGATCAATATGGGAGAGGCTGAGATGAGGCTCGCAGGCAAGGTCGCGGTCATCACCGGTGGCGGCTCGGGCATCGGCCGCGCCAGCGCCGTGATGTTTGCGCGCGAAGGTGCGTTCCTTGCGCTGGTCGATCGCGACGCCGCGGGCGCCGAGGAAACACGCGCGCTGATGCGCGATGCAGGCGGTGACGGCAGCGTCCATATCGGAGATGTCGGCGACGCCGATTTTGCCAAGACCACGATCGAAAACGTCGCCGCGGCGCGCGGCCGGGTCGATGTGCTGATGACCGCGGCCGGCTTCTCCTGCGGCGGGACCGTCGTCACCACCGATCCCGCCGATTGGGACGCGGTGTTCCGCGCCAATGTCGGCGGCACCTGGCTGTGGGCGAAGGTCGCGGTGCCGATCATGCAAGTCCAGAAGTCTGGATCGATCATCACTGTGGCGTCGCAGCTCGCGGTCGCCGGCGGCAAAGGCAACAGCGCCTATATCGCCGCCAAGGGCGCGATCATCAGTCTCACTCGCACGATGGCGGTTGACTTCGCGACCGACGGCATCCGCGTCAACGCGCTGGCGCCGGGCGCGATCGACACGCCGCTGCTGCGCCGGAGCTTCGCCCGTCACGCCGATCCGGAGCCGGTGCGCGAGGCCTCGCGCCTGCGGCATGCGATGAAGCGCTTCGGCGAGGCGGACGAGGTCGCCGCCGCTGCGCTGTTTCTGGCCAGCGACGAGGCGTCGTTCACCACGGGCATCGTGCTGCCGGTGGATGGCGGCTGGCTGGCGGCGTAGTCGTGGTTATGAGTCCGGATCCATCCGAGCTGGACACGGGTCTGTCTCACACTCGCTAGTTTTCGATACAGATATCAGAATGCGGACGGTGCCCCGCCTCGTCCCGCGTGCGGGGAGAGGCCGGATTGCATCGCCAGACGCAATCCGGGTGAGGGGGACTCTCCGCACGGCCGGTGCGAGTGGCTGTCCCTCACCCCAACCCTCTCCCCGTAAGGACGGGGAGAGGGAGCGCACCGCTGTTGCGGCGATGGTCCGGCTCGAACTTCCGGACAACGGAGAGGCAATCTTGCTGATGGAGCAAGGCGTGGGCGAACTCAGTTCGGCTCAGCACTCATCGCTTTACTGGCGCCTTCCGGTCACGTCCGCGCAGGATATCCGCGAGCGCCGTAGCGTTGCGCGACAGCGGCTCGAAGCGCGGCGTCAGCAGATAGGCGCGCATCGGGATCTTCGGCGCCAGGGGACGGGCGGCGAGGTCGGGCCAGGCCCGGCCGCGCAGCACGAATTCGTCGACCACCGCAAGGCCCGCGCCGGCGCGGACCATCGCGCAGGCGTCGGGCGTGTAGCGCACGATGGTCGTCGGCTCAGGGCTGCCGCCGGCCAGGGCCTGCGCGACGATATGGCCGTAGGGCGTCTGCGGGCCGAAGCCGACCAGCGGATAGGGCGCGATGTCTTTCGGCCGGATGCTGCGCAGCCTTGTCAGCGCGTGATCGACCGGCATGATCACATGCAGCGCGCCCTCGGCGATCGTTTCCACCGCGACCGTCGGCTCGTCGACCGGCAGCACGGTGATGCCGAGATCGGCGCGTGCTGTTCCGACGCGGTTGACAATCTCCAGAAGCGTCAACGACTCGAACTCGACACGCAGGTCAGGAAAGCGGCTGCGCAGCCGCGCCAGCGCCTCCGGCACCATGCTGTGGCCCGCGCTCGGGCTCGCCACGACGCGGATCGTGCCGGTGCCGCCGGCGCGCAGCTCATCGGCGAGATCGTTGATGCGCGCGACGCCGCGATGGATGTGCTCGACCTCGGCGAACAGCCGTTTGGCCTCCGGCGTCGGCTGCACCCGGCCGCTGATGCGCTCGAACAGCTTCAGCTTGAGGCCATCCTCGGTATAGGCCAGCAGCCGGCTGATCGCCGGTTGCGACACCGACAACAGCCGCGCGGCGCCGCTGATCGAGCCTGATATCATGATGGCGCGGAACACTTCGATCTGGCGCAGATTGAGCGGCATGCGACCTCTTGTCTCGCAGCTGAGCGCCCGACTTTAGCTGCAGCCGGTATCCCATAACAAGCTGTTATGGGCCGCGGACAAATCGGTATGGTCGGCCCTGGGCCCGCTTTGCTAAGCTTCGTGCGCCGGGTGACATGACTGATGGAGAGAGCGTGAGCGACAGCGAGCGTGTCGATCGCGATTGCGCGTGTTTCATCCGGTGGCTGGCATGAGCGACGGTCTCGCCGCGCTGACGGCCCAGGTTCGTAGCGACCTCGCCAGGATCGCCCATCCCAGCATGCCATGGCTGACGCCCGTGATCGCTCCCGATGGTCGCCCTGCGCTCGACGTTCTGATCGTCGGCGGCGGCCAGTCGGGCCTTGCGACTGCCTTTGCGCTGCTGCGCTCGCGAGTCAGCAACATTCTCGTGCTCGACAAGGCCGAAGCCGGCCGAGAAGGGCCGTGGCTCACTTATGCGCGCATGCCGACCCTGCGCAGCCCGAAGGACTTCACCGGGCCCGATCTCGACATTCCGAGCCTGACCTATCAGTCCTGGCACGAAGCGACATTCGGCACTGACAGCTGGCGCGAACTTGACCTGATCCCGCGCGAATATTGGGCAGATTATCTTGCCTGGTATCGCGAGGTGCTCGATCTTCCGGTGCGCAATGGCTGCGAGGTCGTCGACATCGCAGCCGCTGCTGACGGCCTGCTGCAGGCGACCGTGCGCGGCAAGGACGGTGAGACGACGATCCATGCGCGCAAGATCGTGCTGGCGACCGGACAGGAGGGCATGGGCGACTGGAGCATCCCGGAGCCGCTGCGGCATCTGCCTGCAACGCGCTGCGTCCACTCAGGCGCTCAGATCGACTTCGAGGCTCTGCGTGGCCGCCGCGTCGCCGTGATCGGCGCCGGCGCGTCGGCCTTCGACAATGCGGCGGTGGCGCTCGAGACCGGCGCGGCGCGCGTGGATCTGTTGTGCCGCCGCGCGGAAATTCAGCTGATCCAGCCGTATCGTTGGCTGACCTTCCGCGGCTTCCTCCGGCATTTCTCCGAGCTCGACGATGCCTGGCGCTGGCGCTTCATGCGCGCGGTGCTGGAGCTGCGCGAAGGCTTTCCGCAGCACACTTATGATCGCTGCGCCCACCATGCCGCGTTCCACCTGCATGAGGGGGCGCCGGTGGTGGCTGCGCGCGAGACCAGTGAGGGCGTCGTGCTACAGACGGCGAACGGCGAAGTCATCGTCGACTTCGTGATCAGCGCGACCGGCATCACGATGGATTTCGCTCAGCGGCCTGAATTGAAGCGCTTCGCCGGAAACATCGCGCGTTGGACGGACCGTTACACGCCGGAAGCAAGCGAGCGCAATGACCGGCTCGGCGCTTTCCCCTATCTCGCTGACGACTATGCACTGTGCGAGCGCAACGCAGGCGAAACGCCGTGGATCAGCAACATTCACGTCTTCGCCATTGCCTCGACGATGAGCTTCGGCGCCTCGGGCTCGTCGATCAACGCGATGACGACGGCGGTGCCGAAGCTCGTGCATGGTCTGACGCGCGGGCTGTTCAGAGCGGATATCGACAAGCATTGGGCCAGCTTTCAGGCCTATGATGTGAAGCAGGCCGCGGTGCGGCGTGGCACGTGATTTGCTGCTCGGCAGGCGTCGCCGGTGACCGCTGGCAGGCTATTCAGTCCCGGATTTTGAGACTAACAGGGGAACAGGGGCGATGAGTATCGAAATGTCCAAACGTTCGTTATTTGCGGCGACTGCCTTGCTCGCCGTGACGCTGGCCGCGCCTTCAGCCTTTGCGCAGAGCCGCGCCGAAACCCTGCGCTACGTCACCGGCGCCACCGTCAACACGCTTGATCCGAACATTCCGGGCTCGACGCGCGAGGCCTTTGCGCTGTCGATGTCGAGCTACGACCGGCTGGTGTCGTTCGGCCGCAAGCAGCTCAATGGTAAGTGGGTGTTCGATCTGGACACGATCACCGGCGAGCTCGCCGAATCCTATTCCGTCAGCGCCGACGGCCTGAAGATCACCTTCAAGCTGCGCCCCGACGCCAAGTTCCAGGACGGCTCGCCGGTCACGGCCGAGGACGTCAAATGGTCGCTCGACCGCTGCGTCACCGCGCCAATCCTTGGCAAAGCCCAATTGCTGACGGGCTCGCTGACGTCGGCCGATCAGTTCAAGGTGATCGACCCGGTGACGATCGAGGTGACGCTGCCGAAGCCGGACAAGCTGGCGCTGCCGAATCTGGCGACCGTCTATCCGATCATCATCAACTCCAAGCTCGCCAAGGCCCACGCGACCGCCGAGGATCCGTGGGCGCTGAACTGGACCAAGGAGAACGCGGCCGGCAGCGGCGCTTACATCGTCGAGACGTTCAAGCCCGGCGAGCAGGTGATCGCGAAGCGCAACGAGGCCTGGAACCGCGGCACGCCGGACAAGCCGGCGGCATTCAAGCGCCTGATCATCCAGTCGGTGCCGGAGCCGGCGACGCGCGCCAATCTCGTCGAGCGCGGCGATGCCGATCTCGTCATCGACCTGCAGGCGAGCGACGTGCAGTCGCTGGAAGGCAAGGGTAAGCTGAAGGTGATCTCGACGCCGCAATACAATGCGGTGACCTTCATCTCGATGAACAACACCATCCCGCCGTTTGACAACGTCAATGTGCGCCGCGCCATCGCTTTTGCGCTGCCCTATGACGACATGTTCAAGGCGGCGTTGTTCGGCCGCGGCGCGCCGCTGTACGGCGCGACCTGGGCCGACGGCAAGCCGCCGAGCGGCGGTTATCCGATCCCGCAGCCGATCAAGCTCGATCTGGAGAAGGCCAAGGCCTATCTGAAGGAGGCCGGCATGCCCGATGGCTTCTCGACCACCTTCAGCTTCAATGTCGGCCAGGCCGCAACCGCCGAGCCGATGGCGGCGCTCGTGAAGGAGCAGCTCGGCAAGATCGGCATCAAGGTCGACATCCAGAAGCTGCCCGATGCGCAGATGTCGACGGCGATCAACGAGAAGAAGCTGCCCTTCTTCATCGAAGGCATCGTCGCCTGGCTGCCCTCGACGGACTATTTCTATCGCAACTTCTACACCGGCAAGCAGCGCTGGAACTACTCCTCGACCGACAATGCCGAGCTGGAGAAGATCGCGCAGGAGGCGCGCTTCGAGGCCGACAAGGCGAAATATGAGGAGCAGGGCAAGGCGCTCAACGCCATCCATTTCGACCAGATGTTCCAGATCCCGATCTGGCAGGCTGCGCAGGACGCGGTGATGCAGCCGACGGTGGACGGCTATGTCTACCAGTTCACGCGGCAGGTCGATTATCGTAACCTGAGCCGCAAGTAGGACGACAAACGCAGTTCGGGTCGATCTGGTGCGTCGGCACGGGTGAGGGATTTGGTTGAGAGTGTTTGCCGTGGCGCCCCTTAGCCGCGCTTGCGGCGCGACCTCTCCCCGCTGGGGAGAGGTGGAAGATCGTGGCGGGCGCCTGTGTTCGATAACGATGGCTTGGGACAGAAGGTAGATCCATGGGCACGATCGGCGCAACTTTGCTGCGGGCGGGACGACGCTTCGTCTCGTCGCTGCCGGCGCTGTTCGGTGTCCTGGTCTTCACCTTCCTCTTGATGCGCGTACTGCCGGGCGATCCGGCCGTGTTCTTCGCCTCCGGCCCGAATGCCGGCAAGGAGGAGATCGAGGTGATCCGCCGGCAGCTCGGGCTCGACAAGCCGCTGCCGAACCAGCTCGCGATCTATCTCTACGACGTCGGCCGCGGCAATCTCGGCCGCTCGATGATGACCGGGCAGGCGGTCGCCAAGGACCTCAAGGAGCGGCTGCCGGCCTCGCTCGAGCTGACATTGACAGCGTTGCTGATTGCGCTGGTCTCCGCGGTGCCGCTCGGCGTGCTCGCGGCGTTGCGGCCGGGATCGCTGGTCGATCACGGCGTGCGGCTGTTCTGCTCGCTCGGCGTCTGCGTGCCGACCTTCGTCTCCGGCCTGCTGCTGATCTACGTGTTCTATTATCTGCTCGGTTTCGCGCCGGATCCGACCGGGCGTATCGACATCTTCGCCACTCTGCCGCCATCGCGCACTGGCTTCCTGATCATCGACTTCCTGCTCGCGGGCGATCTCGACGGCTGGTGGGCGGCGGCGCGGCAGCTGATGCTGCCAGCGCTGACCATGGCGCTGTTCGTGATCGCGCCGCTGGCGCGCATCACCCGGGCCTCGATGCTGGTCTCGCTCGGCAGTGATTTCGTCCGCACCGCGCGCTCGGTCGGGCTGTCCTGGTGGCGGATCGTCGTCACCTATGCGCTGCGCAACGCGATCCTGCCTGTCATCACCGTTGCCGGCATCGTGTTCTCGACCATGCTCGGCGCCAATGTCCTGGTGGAGAAGGTGTTCTCCTGGCCAGGCGTCGCCTCCTACGCGCTCGATGCGCTGCTGGTGTCGGACTATGCGCCGGTGCAGGGTTTCGTGCTGCTGATGGCGACCATCTTCGTGATCGTCAATCTCCTGGTCGATGTGCTCTACGGTATCGCCGATCCCCGGGCGACGGTGGCATGAGCGATTGCACATGAGCACGATCGAGACCTCATCCACCTTGCGCCACACCGCCTTCGTGCTGCGCGGCAATCCGGTCACGGCGATCGCGGCCGCCGGCGCGCTGCTGCTGGCGCTGCTCGCGATATCAGCGCCGTGGCTCACGCCTTACGATCCCATCGCCTCCGAGGTCTCGGCGGCGCTGCAGCCGCCAAGCGCCGCGCACTGGTTCGGCACCGACCAGCTCGGCCGCGACGTGCTGAGCCGCCTGATCGTCGCCAGCCGGCTCGATCTCACCATCGCGGTGACCGCGGTCGCCGTGTCCTTTGCGCTCGGCTCGGTCGTCGGCGCGCTCTGCGGTTATGCCGGCGGCCGGCTCGACAAGGCGGTTGGCCGCTTCGTCGACGTGCTGATGGCGTTCCCGCTGTTCGTGCTGGCGATGGCGATGGTTGCTGCGCTCGGCAACAGGGTCGAGAACATCGTGATCGCGACCGCGATCATCAATTTGCCGTTCTACATCCGCTTCGCTCGTGCCGAGGTGAACATCCGCCGCAATCTCGGCTGGGTCGAGGCCGCGCGCGCCTGCGGCGAGAGCCATGTCGCCGTTGTGCTGCGGTTCCTGCTGCCGAACGTGCTGCCGGCGATGGCGGTGCAGATGTCGCTCAATCTCGGCTGGGCGATCCTCAATGCGGCGGGCCTCTCCTTCATCGGCCTCGGCGTCAAGCCGCCGACGCCGGAATGGGGCATCATGGTCGCCGAGGGCGCCCGCTTCATCTCGACCGGACGCTGGTGGCTGGTGGCATTTCCCGGCCTCGCCCTGATGAGCGCGGTGCTGTGCTTCAACCTGCTCGGCGACGGTTTACGCGACATCCTCGATCCGAGGATGAGAACGTGATCGGATCAGAAAACATACAGCCGCTGCTCGAGGTCGAGAACCTCAAGGTGACCTTCTCGACCCGCCGCGGTCTCGTTGAGGCCGTGCGCGGCGTGTCGCTGTCGCTGCAGCCCGGCGAGATGCTCGGGCTGGTCGGCGAGAGCGGCTCCGGCAAATCGGTGACCGGCTTTGCCATCACCCATCTGCTCGACAGGGCCGGCCACATCACCGAGGGCCTGATCCGCTTCAAGGGGCAGGACATCACCCGCGCCGGCGGCGCCGATCTGCGCAGCCTGCATGGGGCTGCGATGGCGATGATCTTCCAGAACCCGCGCGCGGCACTCAATCCGATCCGCACCGTCGGCCAGCAGATTGCGGACGCGATCCTCGCGCATCGGCGGCTGTCACGGGCGGAGGCGCAGGCCGAGGCGCTGAGCCTGCTCAAGGCCGTGCAGATCCGCGATCCCGAGCGGCGCATGGGCGCCTATCCGCACGAATTGTCGGGCGGCATGTGCCAGCGCGTGATGATCGCGGTCGCGATCTCCTGCAATCCATCACTGCTTATCGCCGACGAGCCGACCACCGGCCTCGACGTCACAACGCAGAAGGTGGTGATGGACCTGCTCGCCAGGATCGCCGCCGACCGCGGCATGGCGACGATCCTGATCACGCATGACCTCGGGCTGGCCGCGCGCTATTGCGCGCGCGTCGTGGTGATGGAGCAGGGCAGGCTGGTCGAGGAGGCCGAGCCGCTGACGCTGTTCCACCGGCCGCAGCACCCCTACACCCGGCGGCTGGTTGCGGCCTCGCCGACGGCGACCTCGCGCATCGAGGACCTGGTGCCTGATGGCGAGAGGATTCCGCTGGTCGCGGTGACGGAGCTGCCGCCGCCGCACGGCACGCCGCTGCTGCTCGATGTCAAGGCTGTCAGCAAGCGTTTCGACGACGGCACGGTCGGCGTTGCTGATTTCTCGATGACCATGCGCGGTGGCGAGAGCGTCGGCCTGGTCGGCGAGAGCGGCTCCGGCAAGAGCACGACGTCGCGCATGATCTGCCGCCTGATCGACGCCAGCGCCGGCGAGATCCTGTTCGACGGCCAGTCGATCGGCCAGATCCCTGCGCGCGACTTCCACCGTTCCGAGCTGCGCAGGGACATCCAGATCGTCTTCCAGGATCCGAACGACAGCCTCAATCCGCGCTACACGGCGTTCGACTGCATCGCGCATCCGCTGCTGCGGCTGATGAATATGCGCAGCGGCGACAAGCTGCGCCAGCGGGTCGAGGAATGCGCTGACCGTGTGGGGCTGCCGCGGGAGCTGCTGTCGCGCTTTCCGCATCAGCTGTCCGGCGGCCAGAAGGCGCGCGTCGGCATTGCCCGCGCCATCGCCTGCAAGCCGCGCCTGCTGGTGCTGGACGAGCCGACCGCGGCGCTCGACGTCTCCGTGCAGGCGGTGGTGCTGCAGCTCCTCAACAAGCTCAGGCGTGAGGACAATCTCGCTTTCCTGTTTGTCAGCCACGATCTCAACGTCGTGCGCATGATGTGCGATCGCACCATCGTGCTGCGTACCGGCGTCATCGTCGAGCAGGGCGAAAGCCGGGCCTTGTTCGCCAACCCGCAGACTGACTACACGCGCGAGCTGGTCGATGCGGTTCCGCATATCGCCCCGGCGCCGGCCTGAGCGCCCCCCATAACAATCGATTATGGAGGGCCGACAACTTGGTATTGGGGCCGCGATCGGCGGACCTGTTAGTTTGCGGCCGTCGCCATCCCTCCCACTCGAAAGGCTGAAGCGCTGACCATGACGGAGCTGATTTCCAGGCTGCAGAACGCCGTCGGCGCCGCGCATGTTCTCGACGCAGTCGAGGATCAGGCGCCTTATCTGCGCGACTGGCTCGGCAAGTATCATGGGACGGCGCTGGCGGTGGTGCGGCCGGGATCGACCGCGGAGGTGGCGGCCGTGATGGCCGCCTGCGCGGCGGCCCGTGTCGCCGTGGTGCCGCAAGGAGGTCACACGAGCCTGTCCGGCGGCGCGACGCCGGATGCGAGCGGCCAGGCGATCGTGCTGTCGCTGTCGCGGATGAACCGGATTCGCAAGATCGATCCGATCGGTCAGACCGTCGTCGTCGATGCCGGCGCGGTGCTGGCCAAGGTCCAGGACGCCGCGCGGGATGCCGGCCTGCTGTTTCCGCTGAGCCTCGGCTCCGAGGGCAGTTGCACGGTCGGCGGCAATCTTGCGGCCAACGCCGGCGGCGTCGCCGTGCTGCGCTATGGCGTGATGCGCGAACTGACGCTCGGCCTCGAAGTGGTGCTGCCGGACGGGCGGATCTGGGACGGCCTGCGGGCCTTGCGCAAGGACAACACCGGCTACGCGCTGCGCGATCTGTTCATCGGCTCCGAAGGGACGCTCGGCATCATCACGGGCGCCGTGCTCAAGCTGTTTGCGCAGCCGACCGCGCGCGCCACTGCGTTTGTCGCAGTGGCCGATGCGGCGGCCGCGCTCAAACTGCTGCGCCTCTCCCGCAGCCATTGCGGCGACCGCCTCACGGCGTTCGAATTCCTGACGTCGGCGACGCTCGACATGATCCTGCGCCAGATTCCCGATACGAGGCTGCCATTCGACGCGCTTCCCAGCGCGGCCGTGCTGATCGAGCTGAGCGACATCAGCGACGAGCCGACGCTCGCGGCCCGGCTCGAAACCACGCTGGCCGACGCGATGGCGGAGGGGCTGGTCTCCGACGCCGTCGTCGCGCAGGACGGCACGCAGGCCAAGGCGTTCTGGCGCGTGCGCGAAAGCGTGTCGGAAGCGCTGGTGCGCGAGGGCAAGGCGCTCAAGCATGACATCGCCGTGCCGGTCGCCGAGATCGCCGATTTCGTCAAGGTGATGGACGCGGCGGTCGACGCCGCGCTGCCCGGCATCCGTCCCATGGTGTTCGGCCATCTCGGCGACGGCAACCTGCACTACAATCTGATGCGTCCGCTCGCCATGACGGAGGACGCGTTCTATGGCCACGGCCCGCGCATCACCCGCCTCGTCCACGACGAGATCACCCGCCGGCGCGGCTCGATCAGCGCCGAGCACGGCATCGGCCAGCTCCGCATGTCGGAGATGCCGCTGTGCAAGCCGCCACTGGAACTGGAACTGATGCAACAGCTCAAGCGCACGCTCGATCCGCATGGGCTGATGAACCCGGGCAAGCTGCTGCCGAACGTGTAGTTCGCGGCGGAGGTCGCGCGTTCGTCCGTTAAAGCCGGCGTGACGTCAGCCTGCGTTTTGCAGGATCTGCTCGACCGTCGCACGGGTTCCATTCAGGAAGAGGCGATCGAGCGCTGCCTCAACTGTACGCGCGAACCGCGGATCGTTCGGCAACTCGTGGCCGAACACCGGCGTGACCGACAACAACGCCGGCGCGAGCCGGTTCGCGACCGGGCCGGCGTCATCCGCCAGCGCCCGCAGCTTTACCGCCAGCGGGTCACGCAGCGCGATCGGCTGGCCTTGTTCGTCGGTGCCGCTGACATAGCGCATCCATCCGGCCACGGCGAGCGCGAGGCGGGTGATCGGCAGGCCGCGGGCGAGGCGGTCGCTGATGGTGCCAAGCAGGCGCTGCGGCAGCTTCTGCGAGCCGTCCATCGCGATCTGCGCTGTCAGGTGCTTGAGTGCGGGATTGCGGAACCGTTGCAGCAGCGCGGCGCGATAGGCTGTGACGTCGAAGCCGCCGAGCGCGGGCAAAGTCGGCGTGACCTCCTCGCGCATCATGTCCTCGACGAGCCCGGCGAGCTCAGGCTCGGCCATCGCCGCGGCCACGGTCTGGCAGCCCATGAGATAGCCGAGATAGGCGATGGTCGAATGCGCGCCGTTGAGTAGCCGCAGCTTCATCAGCTCGAACGGCGCCACGTCGCGCACGAATTGCGCGCCACTCGCGTCCCAGGCCGGACGGTCGCCGCCGAAATCGTCCTCGATCACCCATTGGCTGAACGGCTCGGTGACGACAGGCCAGGCATCGTCGAGGCCGAGCGCCGCGCGGACCTCGTCCCGGTCGACATCGGTGGTGGCGGGCACGATGCGATCGACCATGGTCGAGGGAAAGTGGACCTCGTCCGCGATCCACCGGGCGAGATCGCGGTCAACCAACTCGGCGAAGGCGATGGCGAGGCCGCGCAACGTGTGGCCGTTGGCCGGAAGGTTGTCGCAGGCCAGCACGGCATAGGGCGGCAGACCCTGTTGCCGCCGTAGCCGCAGGCCGCCGACGATGAATCCGAGCGTGCTGCGGGGATGCGTGAGATTGAGAATGTCGTGACGGATGTCGGGATCATCAGCGCGCAGCGCGCCGGTCGCGGGATCGTGGCTGTAGCCCTTTTCGGTCACGGTGGTGGAGACGATGCGCACGGCGGGATCTGCGAGGCGCGCGAGCAGGCCCGCTGGATCGTCCGGCGCCACGGCAAGCCCGGTGAGCGCGCCGACGACGCGCCGCTGCTGTCCGCTGCCGTCGCTCGCCGTCACGCTGTAGAGGCCGGCCTGCGGCTGCAGCGCGTCGCGCGTATCCCGCGAGCGCAGGGAGACGCCGAGGATGCCCCAGCGCGGATCGTTCTTGAGCAGCGCGTCGGTGTAGACGGCTTGATGGCCGCGATGAAACGCGCCGAGGCCGAGATGGACGATGCCGGTTGCGACCGCCGCGCGATCGTAATCCGGCTTGAGAACGCCGGAGGGCAGGCGGTGGAGCGTTGAAGGGCTGAGGCGGTCCATGCTGGGACTTCAGAAGATCAGCTGCACTTTGCAGCATTCGGTTGGATTGTGCTCGAACGTGTCGAACGCGATCGCGTAGTCATCGAGCCCGAAGCGGTGGGTGATCAGCCGCTCCGGCTGCAATGTGCCGCTGGCGAACCAGTCGATCACCTTGGCGAACTTGCCGCTGTTCAGCCGGGACGCGTGGATCGCGAGCTCCTTCGCCGTGACCTTCTGCTGCACGATGGTCGAGGGCTCGGCCGAGAAGCCGAGCAGGCCGATGCGTGCAGCGGGCGAGGCGATCTCGATCGCCTCAGCGAGAATGGACGGATGGCAGGCGGCATCAATGATCAGCGTCGGTTTCACACCGGCGTCCGCGAGGGCTGCGGGCAGGGCGGTCTGTGCCGTGTTGATGACGCGGTCGGCGCCGTTGTTCCGGGCCGCCTCGATCCGTTGATCGATGCGGTCGGTGACGATCAGCTCCTTGACGCCGTAGACGTGCTTGAGCACCTGGATCACGGTCAGCCCGATCGGGCCCGCGCCGTAGACCAGCGCGATATCGGACGCGAACACGCTTGTGTGGTCGGTGATGTTGGCGGCGATCGAGAACGGCTCGACCAGCGGCGCCTTGTCGTCGCCGACGCTGTCCGGCAGCAGGTGCGCGTTCTCGGCCGGCACGCAGGCATATTCAGAGAAGCCGCCGTCGCGGTGCACGCCGAGCACGGCAAGCTGCGCGCAGACATTGGGGCGGCCGACCGAGCAGGGATAGCAGGTGCCGCAGGCGACCACGGGATCGACCACGATGCGGGCCCCGAGCCGGGCGTGCACGCCATCGCCGAGCTTGTCGATGCGGCCGAAGAATTCATGGCCGATCACGCGCGGATAGCGCGCGAACGGATTGCTGCCGTGAAGGATGTGGATGTCTGAGCCGCAGATGCCGGCGCGTTCGACCTTGATGCGGATCTCGCCGCTCGCAGGTTCAGGGATGGCGCGGGTTTCGATCGACAGGCGGCCGGGCCGCTCCACCACCAGGCTCTTCACGCGTTCCTCCATCCCCGAGGCTCATCTCGACCGTGAGCCGGCGTCGTATAGCAATCTCAAAACTTGGATACAAGTTATCTATTGAAACGTATTTTGGTATCCATTATAGGCTTAAGAGATCGGAATGACATACAAAAGGCCCCCAAGCGGGCCGGCAGGGGAGGTTTGCCAATGTCGTCAGCCACATCCATGTCCCGTCGCCGCTTCGTCGGCTCCGCGCTCGCAGGGGCCTCGGCTCTGGCGTTCGGGTCCGCGCAGGCGCAATCGGCCAAATATCGCCTGCGCTACGGCACGGCGTTTCCCGCCACCCATCCCGGCGTCATCAGAATCATCGAGGCGTCCGAGCTGATCAAGAAGCAGACAAACGGCCTGGTCGATCTGCAGGTCTATCCGAACAGCCAGCTCGGCAGCGAGCCCGACATGTTCTCGCAAGTCCGCTCTGGCGCGCTCGACTTCATGTCGACGTCAGGCGTGAACCAGACGGTGGTGCCGATCGGCGGCATCAATGCGGTCGCCTTCGCGTTCGAGAGCTACGACCAGGTGTGGTCGGCGATGGATGGCGATCTCGGCAACCATGTGCGTGGCGAGTTTGCCAAGGTCGGCCTGCACGTGCTGCCGAAATGCCTCGACAACGGCTACCGCAACATCACCTCCGGCGCCAAGCCGATCACCTCGCCGGACGACCTTAAGGGCTTCAAGATCCGCGTGCCCGGCAATCCGCTGTGGGTGACCTTGTTCAAGACGCTGGGCGCCGCACCGACGCCGATCAATTTCGGCGAGCTCTATGCCGCCTTGCAGACCCGCATCGTCGACGGCCAGGAGAATCCGCTGGCGCTGATCCAGAGCGCCAAGCTCTACGAGGTGCAGAAGTTCATCGCGCTGTCCGGCCACATCTGGGACGGCCATCACATCTTCGCCAATGCCACGCGCTGGAGCGGTTTGCCGGCCGACGTGCGCGACGCCATCACCGCGGCGCTGTCGGATGCGGCGGTGAAGGAGCGGCAGGACATCCAGAGCTTCAACGAGAAGGCGCAGGCCGAGATGCAGGCCGCCGGCATCGCCTTCAACAAGGTCGATACCAAGCCGTTCCGCGACGCGCTGCGCACCGCCGGCTTCTATTCCGAGTGGAAGACCAAGTTCGGTGCCGAGGCCTGGAGCCTGCTCGAGAAGTCGGTCGGCCAGCTCTGAGACCGGCACAGCGCGCGGACACGCCAGCAATCTGCGGGAGGATGCAATGGCCGTTGAGATGACAGCGACGACCTCCGTGCCGTCGCATGGCGCGTTCGCGCGGTTCGACCATGTGCTCGGCCGGACCGTCGAGGCGCTGGCGGCAGCGCTCGTCGTCGCCGAGCTGGTCCTGCTCGGCGCGGCGACGGCCGCGCGCTACGTCTTCAACGCGCCGCTGATCTGGTCGGACGAACTCGCCACCGTGCTGTTCGTGTGGCTGGCGATGCTGGGCGCGGTCGTGGCGCTGCGTCGCTCCGAGCACATGCGGCTGACCGCGTTCGTGCGCAATTTGTCGCCGGCGTGGCGGGCGCGCACCGATGCGCTCGGCCTGATGCTGGTCTGCACCGTGCTAGCCGCGCTGGTGATGCCGTCCTGGCATCATCTCGACAGCCACATGATCAGCCAGATGCCGGTGCTGGAGATCAGCGAAGGTTTTCGCGAAGGAGCGATGCTGGTCGGCGTGCTGCTGATGCTGCTCACGGCGGTCGAGCGGCTCGTCCAGCAGGCGAGCCTGCCGCAGATCATCGGCGCGCTGGCGCTGGTGCTCGCGGGCGCCGGGGCGCTCTACGCGGCCGCGCCTGTCCTGGAGGATCTCGGCAACACCAATCTGTTCATCTTCTTCTTCGTTCTCGTCGCAGCCGCCATGGTGATCGGTACGCCCATTGCCTTCACCTTTCTGCTCGCCACCGTGGCCTACCTGCATTTCAGCACGACGGTGCCGGTGCTGATCGTGCCCGGCCGCGTCAGCGAGGGCATGTCGCACATGGTGCTGCTGGCGGTGCCGATGTTCGTGCTGCTCGGCGCGCTGATCGAGATCGCCGGCCTGGCGCGCGCAATGATCCTGTTTCTGGTCTCGCTGATCGGTCATCTGCGCGGCGGCCTGCAATATGTGCTGCTCGGCGCAATGTACCTGGTCTCGGGCATCTCCGGCGCCAAGGCGGCCGACATGGCTGCGGTCGCGCCGGCGCTGTTTCCGGAGATGAAGCAGCGCGGCAGCCGCGAGGGCGATCTGGTCTCGCTGCTGTCGGCCTCGGCCGTGATGTCGGAGACCATCCCGCCCTCGATCGTGCTGATCACGGTGGGATCGGTGACCGGCGTGTCGATCGCCGCGCTCTTCACCGGTGGCCTGCTGCCCGCGGTGGTCGGCCTCCTCGCGCTCTCGGTCGTGGTCTACATGCAGACCCGCAAGGAGGACATGAGCGGCGCGCAGCGCTTCGACGCCAGGACGCGGCTTAAGCTGTTCGCGATCGCCATTCCCGGTCTCGGCCTGCCGATCGTGATCCGCTCGGCGGTGGTCGAGGGCGTCGCCACCGCGACCGAGGTTGCCGCCATCGGCGTCATCTACACGGTGCTGGTCGGCATCTTCTTTTATCGCCAATTCGACTGGAAGCGGGTCTATCCGATCCTGGTCGACACGGCCTCGCTGTCCGGTGCGATCCTGCTGGTGGTCGGTGCCGCCACCGGCATGGCCTGGGCGCTGACCCAATCCGGCTTCTCGCAGCAGCTCGTCGACATGATGGTCGCCGTTCCCGGCGGCCGCTGGGGCTTTCTGCTGATCTCTGCGCTCGCCTTCGTGGTGCTCGGCAGCGTGCTCGAAGGCGTGCCGGCCGTGGTGCTGTTCGGACCGCTGTTGTTTCCGATCGCGCGCATGATGGGCGTGCACGAGGTCCACTACGCCATCATCGCGGTGTTCGCGATGGGGCTCGGCCTGTTCACGCCGCCTTTCGGTGTCGGCTTCTACCTCGCCTGCGCCATCGGCCGCGCCTCGCCGGACGAGGTCATCCGCCATGTCTGGCCGCACCTCGCCGCGCTCCTGGTCGCGCTGCTGCTGATCGTGTTCCTGCCATGGATCTCGATCGGCTTCCTGTGAATCGGATAGGCTGCCGCCATGGATGACGATCTGACACCGCTGACGCGACTGGAAGGCAAGGCCGGCCGGCGGCTCGCCGACCAGGTCTATGAGCGGTTGCTCGACGACATCGTTTCCGGCGCGCTGCCGCCGGGCACGCCGATGGCCGAGCTCGATTTGTGCGAGCGTCTCGGCGTCAGCCGCACCCCCGTGCGCGAGGCGTTGATCAAGCTCGCCGACGTCGACCTTGTGCGCATCTATCCGCAGAGCGGCAGCGTCGTGGCCCCGGTCTCGCGCGAGGCCTTTGGCGAGGCGCAGTTCATCCGCGAGCATCTGGAATGCGCGCTGGTCGCCGAGGCCGTGCGCTACATGGATGCGACCTCGTTGCGCGAGCTGAACGAGCTGATCGAGAAGCAGAAGGCTGCAGCGACGCCGGCCGAATTCTACGCCCATGACGAGGCGTTCCACCAGACCATCGCCCGTACCAGCCGGCATCCGCATGTCTGGCAGGTGATCCGCCAGACCAAGATCCATTTCGACCGCGTGCGTCATCTGACCCTGATCGAGGACGCCGGCCATATTCCGCTCCTGATCGCGCAGCATCAGGAGATCCTGGACGGGCTCGCGGCCTGCAACGAGGCGCAGGCGGTCGCGGCAATGCGACGGCATCTGCGCGAGGTGTTCCGCCGCGCCGACGGCATCTTTGCCCGTCAGGAGGAGATGGCGCAGGCCGAGCCACGGACGCGGGCCCGGCGGCGGCGCTGATCGCGCCGGCTCAGTTTTGAGAGGTAAGAGACATGGAACAGACGTGGCGCTGGTTCGGACCCGATGATCCGATCACTCTGCCGCAGGTCCGCCAGACCGGCGCGACTGGCATCGTGACGGCGCTGCACCACATCCCCTATGGTGTGGTGTGGAGCACCGACGAGATCATCAAGCGCATCGGCCTGATCGAAGGCGATTCATCGCTGCGGCTGCGCTGGAGCGTGGTCGAGAGCCTGCCGGTGTCGGAGGCGATCAAGCTGGGCGAGGGCGATCTCACCGCCCTGTTCGAGAATTATCGCCAGTCGCTGCGCAACCTCGCGGCCTGCGGCATCACCACGGTCTGCTACAATTTCATGGCGGTGCTCGACTGGACCCGCACCGAGCTCGCGTTTCGGCTTCCCGGTGGGGCCACCGCGCTGCGCTTCGACCAGGATCGCCTCGCTGCATTCGATTGCTACATCCTGCAGCGTCCGGGGGCCGAGGCCGAGTTCTCGGCCGACGTGCTCGACCGGGCCCGCTCCTGGGTGGCGCAGGCATCCGAATCCGACAAGGACCGGCTGCTCGCGACCATCATGGCCGGACTTCCCGGCGCCTACGACCGCTACGACGTGCCGGGCCTGCGCCGCATGCTGGAGACCTATCGCGGCATCGGCCATGCCGAGCTGCGTGCCAATTACGCGCGCTTCCTGCGCGAGGTGGTGCCGACGGCTGAGGAATGTGGTGTGAACCTGTGCGTCCATCCGGACGATCCGCCGCGCGACCTGTTCGGTCTGCCGCGGGTGGTGTCGTCGGCCGACGATCTGCAGTTCATCGTCGACGCCGTCCCGTCCAAGACCAACGGCATCACCTTCTGCACCGGGGCGCTCGGCGCCGGCGGCCACAACAATGTTCCGGCGCTGGCCGAGCGCTTCGCCCCGCACATCCGCTTCGTGCACCTGCGCAACGTTACCAAGATGCTCGACGGCTCGTTCATGGAGGCGGAGCATCTGCGCGGCGATGTCGACATGGTTAACGTCGTCACGACGCTCCTCAAGGAGCAGGCCCGCCGCAAGGCCGGGGGCGAGCCGGATTGGCGCATCCCGTTCCGGCCGGATCATGGCCATGAGCTTGCCGATGACATCGGTCGCGGCACGCATCCCGGCTATCCGCTGGTCGGGCGGCTCAAGGGTCTGGCCGAGATCCGCGGCGTGATGACCGCCGTTGCCGCCATCAACCGCTTGCCGGTATGAGCCTGTCGTGATCTAGGATCGGGGCACAAGGCGAGACAGGGAGAACCGGCCCCATGCGTGCGGTCGTCATTCACGCGCCCAAGGATCTGCGCATCGACAGCTTTCCCGATCCGGCGCCGGGGGCCGGCGAGGTCCGGGTCAAGATCGAGGCCGGCGGCATCTGCGGCTCCGATCTGCACTACTACCACCACGGCGGCTTCGGCACCGTGCGCATCAAGCAGCCGATGGCGCTGGGGCACGAGATTGCCGGCGTCGTGGCCGCGGTCGGCGCCGGCGTGAGCGGCCTGTCGGAGGGCACGCGCGTTGCGGTCAATCCGAGCCTGCCATGCGGACAATGTGCGTATTGCCGCGAAGGGCTGCGCAACCAATGTCTTGACATGCGCTTCATGGGCAGCGCGATGCGCGATCCCCACATCCAGGGCGGCTTCCGCGAATATGTCACCGTCGATGCCGCGCAGGCCGTGCCGATCGCGCCGTCTTTGTCGCTCAGCGAGGCGGCGATGGCCGAGCCGCTATCGGTCTGCCTTCATGCCGCGCATCAGGCCGGCTCGCTGCTCGGCAAGCGTGTGCTGGTGACGGGCTGCGGCCCGATCGGCGCGCTATCGATCCTGGTTGCGCGGTACGGCGGAGCTGCCGAAATCGTGACCACTGATGTCGCCGATGCCCCACTCGCGGTTGCGGGCAGGCTCGGTGCTAGTCACGCGTTCAATGTGGGGACGGAGCCGTCCGCGCTCGATCCGTGGCGGGCCGGCAAGGGCCAGTTTGACGTGTTGTTCGAGGCGTCCGGCAACCAGTCCGCGCTGCGGTCTGCGCTCGACGTGATGAGGCCGGGCGGCGTCATCGTGCAACTCGGGCTCGGTGGCGAAATGACTCTGCCGCTTAACACGCTTGTCACGAAGGAGCTGCAATTGCGCGGCACTTTCCGCTTCGACCGCGAATTCGAGCTGGCGCTGCGGCTGATGGGCGAGGGGCTTCTGGATGTGAAGCCGCTCATCTCCGCGACGTTGCCGTTCCAGGAGGCGATTGCCGCCTTCGAACTCGCCAGCGATCGAAGCCGGTCGATGAAGGTTCATTTGACGTTTTGATGGATGGATCGACGCCGATGAAAGTCGCCTGCATCGGAGAGTGCATGGTGGAGTTCGCGCAGGAGGACGGAAGTCTGTTCCGGCGCGGTTTCGGCGGCGACACGCTCAACACGGCGCTCTATCTGGCGCGGCTCGGCGTGCCCACCTCCTATGTCACTGCGCTCGGCGACGATCCGTTGAGCGCGATGATGCTGGCGGCATGGCAGGCGGAGGGCATCAACACCGCCGAGGTGATGCGGGTCGATGGTCGCGTGCCCGGCCTCTATATGATCGAGCGCGACGCCAAGGGCGAGCGCAGCTTCCTCTATTGGCGCGACCGGGCCCCGGCGCGCGAATTGTTCGACCGCGCCGATCCCGCGATGCTCGACCGGCTGTCGCGCTTCGACCTGATCTATCTCTCAGGCATCAGCCTGTCGCTGTACAGCGAGACCGGCAAGGCCAAGCTGCGCGAGCTCCTGACGGTGGCCCGCAAGCGCGGCGCGCGCGTCGCGTTTGACGGCAATTACCGGCCCCGCGGTTGGCCCAGCCGCGAGGCGGCGCAACGCGCGTTCCGGGCGATCCTGCCGCTGGTCGATCTGGCGCTGCCGACGCTGGAGGACGAACAGATGCTGTTCGGCGATTCCGACGTGTCGGTCAGCCTGCGCCGCTTCAAGGACGCAGGGGTCAGGGAGATCGTCGTCAAGCGCGGCGCGCGCGGCTGCCTGATCGACGCCGACGGCGTGCTGGTCGACATCACGCCGCCGCAGGTGATGCAGCCCGTCGATACGACCGCGGCCGGCGATTCCTTCAATGCGGCCTATCTCGCCGCGCGTCTCAATCGGGTGCCGCCGCGCAAGGCCGCGCTCGCAGGCCACCGGCTCGCCGGAGCCGTGATCATGTCGCCGGGCGCGGTGATCCCGCGCGCGGCGATGCCGAAGGACATTCTGGTGCAGAGCGAAACATGATGAGCATTCCGGACAAGCGTACGAAGCTCGCTGGCATCCTAGCGCTCGCGCCGGTGATCCCCGTGATCACGATCGAGGACGCCGCGCAGGCGGTGCCGCTGGCACGTGCCCTCATTGCCGGCGGCCTGCGGGTCATCGAGATCACGTTGCGGACGCAGGCCGGTCTCGATGCCGCGCGCGCGATCATCGAGGAGGTGCCGGACGCCGTGGTCGGCATCGGAACGGTGCTGACGCCCGCGGACTATGACCGTGCCGCCAGGCTCGGGGCCGCCTTTGCGATCAGTCCGGGCCTGTCGATCGACCTGCTGGACGCCGCGAATGAAGGCGAGCTGCCGTTTGCGCCGGGCGTCCAGACCCCGTCCGATCTCATCGCCTGTGTCACGCGCGGCTACGAGCTGGTCAAGTTCTTCCCCGCAATGCCGGCCGGCGGCCTCGCCGCGCTCGATGCGCTGGGTGGACCATTCCCGACCGTGCGCTTCTGCCCGACCGGCGGCATCAATGCCGGCAATGCGGCGCAGTGGCTGGCGCACAAGAAAGTCGTCGCGCTCGGCGGCTCCTGGATCGCGCCTGCGGCCGACATCACGGCCGGCGCCTGGTCCGCGATCGAACAGCGTGCCCGCGCGGCAGCGGCCCTGCGCTGAGGGGCTGGATACAACTTCAGATTTTGCTACAGTGGCCAGCCATATCTTGGCGGGCTTTTTGTGCGCTTAGGCGCGGTTTCTTACAGCGCAGGCCAAAAAGTATTACAGTCAAATAATATGACTAGTCAGGCCTGATGTTCCGTGGAATAACGGGCGCGTCGGCTGTTGCGGCCGGCTCAAGAGGTGCGACGACACCGCATGCTGCGGCGGCGCACCCAGAATAGATATTGTGGGAGAACGCCTGATGACCCTGAAAGCCCTCTTTGCGGCGTCCGCGACGGCCGCCTTGTTGCTTGCCACCTCCGCCAGCGCCGCCGAATTGACCGTCGGCTTTTCGCAGATCGGATCCGAGTCCGGCTGGCGCGCGGCCGAGACCTCGGTCTCGAAGTCGGAAGCGGCCAAGCGCAAGATCAACCTGAAGATTGCTGACGCCCAGCAGAAGCAGGAAAACCAGATCAAGGCGATCCGATCCTTCATCGCCCAGAACGTCGACGCGATCTTCCTCGCGCCGGTCGTGGCCTCGGGCTGGGATGCCGTGCTGAAGGAAGCCAAGGAAGCCAAGATCCCGGTCGTGCTGCTCGACCGCGACATCGATCCCTCGGGCAAGGACCTCTATCTGACCGCCGTCACCTCCGACAGCGTGCATGAGGGCGAAGTGGCCGGCGAATGGCTCGCCAAGACCGTCGGCGGCAAGGCCTGCAACGTGGTCGAACTGCAGGGCACGGTCGGCGCCAGCGTCGCCACCAACCGCAAAAAGGGTTTTGACGCCGTCATTGCCAAGAACGCCAACCTGAAGGTCGTGCGCAGCCAGACCGGCGACTTCACCCGTGCCAAGGGCAAGGAGGTGATGGAAAGCTTCATCAAGGCCGAGAACGGCGGCAAGTCGATCTGCGCGGTCTATGCCCATAATGACGACATGATGGTCGGTGCGATCCAGGCGATGAAGGAAGCCGGCCTCAAGCCCGGCAAGGACATCCTGACCGTCTCGATCGATGCCGTGCCGGATATCTTCAAGGCGATCTCAGCCGGCGAAGCCAACGCCACCGTCGAGCTGACGCCGAACATGGCGGGCCCGGCTTTCGACGCCATCGTCGCCTTCAAGGAGAAGGGCACCGTGCCGCCGAAATGGATCCAGACCGAGTCGAAGCTCTACACCGCTGCTGACGATCCGCAGAAGGTCTACGACAGCAAGAAGGGGCTCGGCTACTGAGCCGCACGATACTGACGTCGTCCTGGCGTACGCCGGGACGACGACTGTCGAGGTGCCGGCCAAGTCGTCCGCGAAGTAGTCAAGTCGTTCGTCATGTCTGATAGTTCAGCTCCACCGGCAGCGCGGCCCTCTCTTCTGGAGATCCGTGGCCTGACCAAGAGCTTCGGTGCGCTGAAGGCGCTGCAGGATGTCGACTTCACGCTCGGTGAGGGCGAGATCCATGCGCTGCTCGGCGAGAATGGTGCCGGCAAGTCGACCTTGATCAAGGTCGTCACCGGCGTGTTCGCGCGCGATGCAGGAACTGTCCGTCTCGCCGGCGATGAGATCGCGCCGCGCTCCGCCAAGGATGCCGTCGAGGCCGGCATCGCCACCGTCTATCAGGAAGTGAACCTGCTGCCGAACCTCTCGGTGGCGCAGAATCTCTATCTCGGCCGGCAGCCGACGCGCTTCGGCGTCGTGCGGCAGGCCGAGATGCGGCGGCGCGCGCATGCGCTGCTGCTCGATTACGGCCTGGATATCGATGTCGGCGCGCCCTTGGCGAGCTATTCGGTGGCGGTCCAGCACATCACGGCGATCGCGCGCGCGGTCGATCTGTCGGCGCGCGTCCTCATTCTCGACGAGCCGACTGCGAGCCTCGATCGCCACGAGGTCGAAATTCTTTTCAGGGTAATGCGAAAGCTCGCAGCTGATGGCATCGGCATCGTCTTCGTCAGCCATTTCCTCGATCAGGTCTACGAGATCTGCGATCGTGTCACCGTGCTGCGCAATGGCCGCCTGATCGGCACCCGCGACATCACCGATCTGCCGCGGCTCGACCTCATCCGCATGATGCTGGGGCGGGAATTGGCCGAGACCACCCACGAACGCGCCGCGAGCCAGCCCGACACGGCGCGCGAGGTCTGCGTCAGCTTCAAAGGCTTTGGCAAGCAGGGCTATGTGGCGCCGTTCGACCTGGAGCTTCGCCGCGGCGAGGTGGTCGGGCTGGCCGGCCTGCTCGGCTCGGGACGAACCGAAACGGCAAGGCTCGTGTTCGGGGCCGAGCGCGCCGACAGCGGCGAAGCCAGTGTTGCGGGCAAGGCTGTCAGGCTGAACTCGCCGCGCGACGCCGCAGGCCTCGGCTTCGGCTATTGCCCGGAGGAGCGCAAGACCGAGGGCATCGTTGCCGATCTCACCGTCCGCGAGAACATTGTGCTGGCGCTGCAGGCCCGGCGCGGCCTGCACCGTCCGCTGTCGCGGCGTGAGCAGGACGAGATCGCGATGCGCTACATCCGCATGCTCGACATCAGGCCGCCTGATCCGGAGCGTCCGATCGGGCTGCTGTCGGGCGGCAATCAGCAGAAGGCGCTATTGGCGCGCTGGCTCGCCACCTCGCCGAAGCTGCTGGTGCTCGATGAGCCGACCCGCGGCATCGATGTCGGCGCCCACGCCGAGATTATCCGCCTCGTCCGCGACTTGTGCGAGCAGGGGCTGGCGCTGCTGGTGATTTCGTCCGAGCTCGACGAGATCGTCACTTATTCCAACCGCGTTGTCGTGCTGCGCGACCGCGCCCATGTCGAGGAGCTGAAGGGCGACGCTGTCGAGGTCTCCAGCATCCTCGCGGCGATCGCGGCCGATGCGCCGACCGCGCAGGAGGTCGCATCATGACGCTCCGGATCCCGCGCCGCGGCCTCGCGCAGGCATTTGCGCTGATCGTGATCCTGATGATCGATCGCGCGGTGTCGCCGCAATTCTTCAACCTGCATCTGCAGGATGGCCGGCTGTTCGGCAGCGTCATCGACGTGCTCAATCGCGGCACGCCGGTGGCGCTGCTGTCGCTCGGCATGGTGCTGGTGATCGCGACCGGTGGCATCGATCTGTCGGTCGGCGCCGTGATGGCGATCGCGGGCGCCACCGCGGCGAGCCTCGCCGACACGCATTCGCTGCCGGTGGTGATCGGCTCCGCGCTCGCCGTCGGCCTGGCGTGCGGATTGTGGAACGGCATTCTCGTCGCCGTGCTGCGCATCCAGCCGATCGTGGCGACGCTCATCCTGATGGTGGCGGGCCGCGGCATCGCGCAGCTCATCACCGAGGGGCGCATCGTCACTTTCACCTCGCCCGACCTGGTCTGGATGGGCAACGGCGCCGTGCTCGGCCTGCCGACGCCGATCGTGATCGCCATCGGCATGCTGCTCCTGACGGGAGCGGTCGTGCGCGGCACCGCGCTGGGGCTCTTGATCGAGGCGACCGGCGGCAATGCCCGCGCCAGCGAGTTGTCGGGCGTCGGCACCCGCGCCATGATCCTCTCGGTCTATGTCTGGTGCGGCATCTGCGCCGCGCTCGCTGGCGTCATCGCCGCCGCCGACATCATGGGCGCGGATGCCAACAATGCCGGCCTCTGGCTTGAGCTCGATGCCATCCTCGCGGTGGTGATCGGCGGCACTTCGCTGTTCGGCGGCCGCTTCAGCCTGGTGCTGGCGGTGGCTGGCGCACTGATCATCCAGGCCATGAACACCGGCATTCTGCTGTCCGGCTATCCGCCGGAGCTCAATCTCCTGGTGAAGGCCGTCGTCGTGCTCGCCGTCCTCCTGGCGCAGTCGCCGCGCCTTGGCGATCTCTCGCGCTTCACCGCGCGCTGGCGGAGGAGCAAACCATGAAGGCCTCGACCTCGGTCGCCATCACCGCCGCAGTGCTCGTCGCCGGTTTTGCGCTGTGCGCGCTGCAATTTCCGAACATCGCCTCGACGCGCGTGGTCGCCAATCTGCTCACCGACAATGCCTTCCTCGGCATCGTCGCGGCCGGCATGACCTTTGTCATCATCTCCGGCGGCATCGACCTCTCGGTCGGCTCGGTGATCGGCTTCACCACGGTGTTCGTGGCGCTCGCCGTCGAGCGCTGGGGCATCCCGCCGTTTGCGGCGTTCGCGCTGGTGCTCGTGCTGTGCGCGCTGTTCGGCGCAGCGATGGGCGCGGTCATCCACGTGTTCGATCTGCCGCCCTTCATCGTAACGCTCGCCGGAATGTTCCTGGCGCGCGGCATCAGCTTCCTGCTCTCGACCGAGTCGATCCCGATCACCGCGCCGATCTACAGCGCCGTCTCCGATTTCGCGATCCGGCTTCCTGGAGGAGGGCGGCTCACCGCGATCGCGATCGCCATGCTCGCGATCCTCGTGCTCAGCGCGCTTCTGCTGCACCTCACCCGCTTCGGAGCCAATGTCTACGCGCTCGGCGGCAGCCGCACCGCGACGGCGCTGATGGGCATTCCGGTGGGATCAATGACCATCCGGATCTATATGCTGTCGAGCGTGCTCGCGGGCCTCGCCGGCATCGTCTTCTCGTTCTATACGGCAGCCGGCTATTCGCTCTCCGCTGTCGGCGTCGAACTCGACACGATCGCGGCCGTCGTGATCGGCGGAACCTTGTTGACGGGCGGCCAGGGCTCCGTCATCGGCACCTTCCTCGGCGTCCTGATCCAGGGCATGATCCAGACCTACATCAATTTCGACGGCACGCTGTCGAGCTGGTGGACCAAGATCGCCACGGGGGTTCTGTTGTTCGTCTTCATTGCGCTGCAGCAAGGTCTGATGGCGCTCGCGCGCCGCTCGTCCGTCAAGCCCGCAGGGGTCAAGCCCGTGGGGGTGAGCACGTGACCACGTCGCACATCGTCTCGATTCCGACGCGGCGCGCCCATTCCAACCATGCCGAGGTCGCCCGCAGCATCGGCATCGATATCATCTCCGGCCGTCTGGCCGAGGGCGCGCGCCTGCCGGGCGACGCCGAGCTGACGGCGACGTTCGGCGTGTCGCGCCCGGTGCTGCGCGAGAGCGTGAAGACGCTGGTCGCGAAGGGACTGCTGTCAACCAAGGCCCGCGTCGGGACCGTGGTGCGCGGGCGCTCGGACTGGAACATGTTCGATCCGGACGTGCTTGCCTGGCACCTCGACGCCGGCATCGACAAGCGCTTCCTCGCCGACCTCGCCGAGATCCGCCTGGCGATCGAGCCGCGCGCGGCGGCGCTGGCTGCCGAACGGCGCAGCGACGGCGACGTGGCGGCGATGCGCATGGCGATGGCGCAGATGGAGCGCGAGCCGTCGACCTCGGTCGCCTTCGCCGACGCCGATCTTGCGCTGCATATCGCGGTGGCCAATGCCTCCGGCAACCCGTTCATGCGCTCGATCGGCGCGGTCATCGAGGCGGCGCTGCGCGCCTCCTTCGTATTGAGCGCGCCGGTGGAGACCGCCGATCGCGACACCGTGCTGGTCTGGCACCAGCGCATCATCGACGCGATTGCCGACGGCAATCCCGAGGCCGCCTCCGAGGCCATGATCGAAGTCATCTACAACGGCCGGCGACGTCACGCGCAGTCGGCTGCACGAACGGACCAGCAATGAGCAACGACAAGTCAGACAAGCAGCTGCGCAGCCAGGCGTGGTTCGGCCGCCAGGACAAGATGGGCTTCTATTATCGCTCATTCCTGAAGAACAGCGGCACGCCGCAGGACCGCTTCGAGGGGCGCCCGGTCATCGGCATTTGCAACACCTGGTCGGAGCTGACCCCGTGCAACGCGCATTTCCGCGTCATCGCCGAGCATGTGCGTCAGGGCGTGCTCGATGCCGGGGGCTATCCGCTGGAGTTCCCGGTCTCCTCGCTCGGCGAAGTGACGATGCGTCCGACCGCGATGCTGTTCCGCAACCTCGCCTCGATGGACGTCGAGGAGGCGATCCGCGCGCATCCGCTCGACGGCGTCGTGCTCTTGATGGGCTGCGACAAGACCACGCCGGCGCTCCTGATGGGCGCGGCCTCGGCCGACCTGCCGGCGATCGGCGTCTCCGGCGGCCCGCAATTGCGCGGTGTCTATCGTGGCCAGATCATCGGCTCCGGCACTAACATCATCTCGATGAGCGAGCAGCTGCGCGCCGGCGAGATCACGCTGAAGGAATTCCACGAAGCCGAAGCGGGCATGAACCGGTCCGCCGGCAGCTGCATGACCATGGGCACGGCCTCGACGATGGCCTCGATGGTCGAGGCGCTCGGCATCGGCCTGCCGGAGAATGCTGCGATCCCCGCCGCCGACGCGCGGCGCAACCTGCTGGCCCGCATGGCCGGGCGGCGCATCGTCGAGATGGTCGGAGAAGACCTGAAGCCCTCGGACATTCTCACGCGTCAGGCGTTCGAGAATGCGATCCGCACGCTGGCCGCGATCGGCGGCTCGACCAATGCGGTGGTGCATCTGCTCGCTATCGCCGGCCGCGTCGGCGTCGAGTTGACGCTCGACGATTTCGACCGTCTGTGCCGCGACGTGCACTGCCTGGTCGACCTGATGCCGTCGGGCCGCTTCCTGATGGAGGACTTCTACTACGCCGGCGGCCTCCCGGCGGTGCTGCGCGCACTCGGCGAGCGCGGCCTGCTGCACAAGGATGCGCGCACTGTGAACGGCAAGACGTTGTGGGACAACGTCGCCGACGCGCCCAACTACAACGCCGAGGTGATCACGCCGTTCGAGACGCCGTTCAAGTCCGAAGCCGGCATCGCCATCCTCACCGGCAACCTCGCGCCCAATGGCGCCGTCATCAAGCCGTCGGCGGCCTCGCCAGAGCTGATGAACCACACCGGACGCGCGGTCGTGTTTGAAAGCGTCGAGGAGATGCATGACGCCGTCGACGACGACACGCTCGACATCGATGCGTCCTGCATCATGGTGCTGAAGAATTGCGGGCCGAAGGGCTATCCCGGCATGGCCGAGGTCGGCAACATGCCGCTGCCGGCCAAGCTGCTGCGCGAGGGCGTGCGCGACATGATCCGGATCTCGGATGCCCGCATGTCCGGCACCGCCTATGGCACGGTGGTGCTGCACGTGGCGCCGGAGGCGACCGTCGGCGGACCGCTGGCGCTGGTGAAGAACGGCGACATGATCACGCTCGACGTCGCCGCGCGCCGGCTGCATCTGCATGTCAGCGACGAGGAGCTCGCCACGCGCCGCGCCGCCTGGACGCCACCGAAGCCGCACGCGTCGCGCGGCTATCAGAAGCTCTACATCGATCACGTGCTGCAGGCCGATCGCGGCGTGGATTTCGACTTCCTGGTCGGCCGCACCGGTTCGCCCGTGCCGCGCGACAATCACTAAGAGGGGCCGCATGACCGCATCATCCAGAAAGCTCTACAAGGGCGTCTTCCCGGTCGCGCCGACCATCTTCGACGCCGACGGCCGTCTCGATCTCGAGGGCCAGAAGCGCGCGATCGACTTCATGATCGATGCCGGCTCCCACGGCATCTGCATCCTCGCCAATTTCTCCGAGCAGTTCGTGCTGACCGATGACGAGCGCGATCTCGTCATGACCACCGTGCTGGAGCATGTCGCGGGACGCGTGCCGGTCATCGTCACGACCACGCATTTCTCGACCTTCGTCTGCGCGGAGCGCTCGCGCCGCGCGCAGGACAAGGGAGCCGCCATGGTCATGGTGATGCCGCCCTATCACGGCGCCACCTTCCGCGTCCCTGACAGCTCGATCTACGAATTCTATCGCGGCGTCTCGGATGCGATCTCGATTCCGATCATGGTGCAGGATGCGCCGGTCGCCGGCACGCCGCTGTCGGTGCCGCTGCTGGCGCGCATGGCCAAGGAGATCGAGAACCTCGCTTATTTCAAGATCGAGGTGCCGCGGGCCGCCGATAAGCTGCGTGCGCTGATCGAGGCGGGTGGCGCGGCCATCGAAGGCCCGTGGGACGGCGAGGAGGCGATCACTTTGATGGCCGATCTCGACGCCGGCGCGACCGGCGCGATGACCGGCGGCGGCTATCCGGACGGCATCCGCAAGATCATCGATCCCTATTTTGCCGGCGATCGCGAAGCTGCGGCCGCGGCCTATGAGCGCTGGCTGCCGCTGATCAACTACGAGAACCGGCAGTGCGGCCTTGCGACCTGCAAGATCCTGATGAAGGCGGGTGGCGTGATTCGCCATGATACCTTGCGCAGCCCCCAGCCGCCGATTCATCCGGCGACGCAAACGGGCCTGCTCGAGATCGCGCGCCGGCTCGACCCGGTCGTGCTGCGCTGGGGACGCTAGAGATGAGCGCGCTTCGTGTCGCCATCGTCGGCTTCGGCAAGATCGCCAGGGATCAGCACGTCCCGGCCATCGCTGCCACCGAGGGCGTGACTTTGACGGCGGTCGCGAGCCGCAATGCCTCGCTGCCCGGCCTGCCGCATTTCGGCTCGATCGAGGAGCTGCTGCGCGACGGGCCGGAGATCGACGCCGTCGCGCTGTGCACGCCGCCGCAGGTCCGTCGCGCCCAGGCGCAGGCCGCGCTTGAGGCCGGCAAGCATGTGATGCTGGAGAAGCCGCCGGGGGCCGCTGTCACCGAGCTCGATCCGCTGATCGCGCTCGCGAACGCGAGGCAGCGCACGCTGTTTGCGACCTGGCACTCGCGCTATGCGCCAGCGGTGGAGCCGGCGCGCACGTGGTTGTCCTCGCGGCAGATCCGCAGCGTCCGCATCGATTGGAAGGAGGACGTGCGCGTCTGGCATCCGGGACAGGCCTGGATCTGGGAGCCGGGCGGGCTCGGCGTGTTCGATCCGGGGATCAATGCACTGTCGATCCTGACGCGCATCCTGCCCGAACCGGTGTTCCTGACCGAGGCGGAGCTGTCGTTCCCGTCGAACCGCCAGGCGCCGATCGCGGCCAATCTGTCGCTCACTACCGCCAGCGATCTGCCGATCGCGGCCGAGTTCGATTTCCGCCAGACCGGGCCGCAGAGCTGGGACATCCGGATCGAGACCGATGCCGGGCAGCTGAAGCTGTCGCTGGGCGGTGCGCGCATGAGCAGGGACGATCAGGTGATGATCGACGAGAAGGAGCGGGAATATCCCGGCCTCTATCGCCGCTTTGTCGCGCTGACGAAGACCGGCGCCAGCGACGTCGATCTTGCGCCGCTACGGCTCGTGGCCGACGCCTTCCTGCTCGGCCGCCGCAACTTCGTCGAACCGTTCGAGGATTGAGCCATGGCGGAGGCGCGGATTACCAAGGATGTGTTTGGCAGCCTGCCGGACGGTCGTGACGTCGAGCGCGTCACCCTGCGCGGCGCTGACGGTTTCGAGGCGCGGATCATCACCTACGGCGCGGCGCTGCAGGCGCTGCTGGTGCCGGATGCGCAAGGCGCCGTTGACGATGTTGTGCTCGGCCATGATGACCTGCTGAGCTATCTCAAGCTCCGGAAATATTTCGGTGCGACGGTCGGGCGCTACGCCAACCGGATCGCCAAGGCACGCTTTTCGCTCGACGGTCAGGACCTGCGCCTCGACGCCAACAACGGTGCCCATGCATTGCATGGCGGCCCCGACGGCTTCGACCGCAAGCTCTGGCAGATCGTCGCCACCGAAGATGGCGCCCAGCCCTCGGTCACGATGCTCTATGTCAGTCCCGACGGCGAGGCCAATTATCCGGGGCGGCTCGACGTCCGTGTCACCTATCAGCTGACGGGACCGATGGAACTGGCCGTCAGCTTCAGCGCCCGGACGACCCGAACGACGGTCGTCAACCTGACCAATCACAGCTTCTTCAATCTCGACGGCCTGACCGCCGGCACCGGCATTCTCGATCACTGTCTGACGGTCGAAGCCGACCACTATCTCGCGATCGACGAGACCGCGATCCCGCTGGAGGGACCGCCGCAATCCGTTGCCGGCACGCCGTTCGACTTCCGCGAAGCCCATCCGGTTGGCGCGCGCATCCGCGCCGACGATGCGCAGATCAAATGCGGCCGCGGCTATGACCACAATTTCTGCCTGCGCGACGGCACAGGTGTCCGTCCGGCGGCCCGGCTCGAGTCGCCGCGGTCGGGGAGGGTCATGGAGTTGCTCACCGATCAGCCCGGCCTGCAGGTCTATTCCGGCAACTATCTTGATGCCACCGTCAGCGGCAAGGGGCGGGTCTATCGCCAATCCGACGCCATCTGCCTGGAGCCGCAGGTCTGGCCGGACAGCCCGAACCGTCCGGATTTTCCAAGCCCGCGCCTTGGGCCCGACGACGTTTATAAGCACGAGACCGTGTATCGCTTCTCGACCACGGGAGCGTCGGCATGATGGAGCAGGTCCCGACCACCGTGCTCTGCGCCGAGCGCTGCCACCTCGGCGAAGGCCCGACCTATGATCCCGCGACCGACACCGCCTGGTGGTTCGACATCCGCGAGGGCCTGCTGTTCGAGGCCAGGATTGCCAGCGGCGAGGTTCGCCGCCATGCCCTGGGGAAGATGGCGAGCGCGCTCGGCCGCATCGATGACGCGCGACAGCTGATCGTGGCCGAGGACGGGCTGTACGTCCGCAGCATCGCTGACGGGGCGTTGTCGCTCTATCTGCCGCTCGAAGCTGACAATCCGGCGACGCGGTCGAACGATTCGCGCGTCCATCCCTCCGGCACGTTCTGGATCGGCACGATGGGGCGCAAGGCGGAGCGCGGGCTTGGCGCGATCTACGCGCTGCATCGCGGCGAGATCATCCGCCTGTTCCCGAACATCACCATTCCCAACGCCATCTGCTTCGCGCCGGACGGGTCGGTCGGCTATTTCGCCGATACGGACGAGAACGTGCTCTATCGAGTCGTCCTCGATCCAGAAACGGGTCTGCCGCGCAGCATGCCGGACGTGCTCTTGCGCCGCCGCGAGCCCGGCGGCATCGATGGCGCGATCGTCGATGCCGAGGGACTGATCTGGCATGCCTGCTGGGGCGCCGGTTGTGTCGATGTTTATAGCCCGTATGGCGAGTGTTTGCGCAGCATCGCCGTGCCGGCTAGCCAGGCGAGCTGCCCGGCCTTCGTCGGCCCGGACCTGTCGCGCCTGCTGGTCACCTCGGCGTGGCAGGACATGGACGCGGCTGCGAAGGCGGCCGACCCCGGCCATGGCCAGACCTTTCTGCTCGATGTCGGCGCCCGCGGTCGTGCCGAGCCTGACGTCAAGCTGTCGATCTGAGAGGAGGAACAATCAGTCAAGCGTCGTTCAGCCTAACAGCTAACTGGTATCAACATACGCAATCGCGTATTCATTGGTGAAATTCGAAAATCCAAAGGGAGTGAAGCATGCTGAATTTCAAGACCATCATGGCGGCCGCGTTGGCCGGCCTCGGCGCCCTGGCGCTGTCCGGCGCCGCAATGGCCCAGAGCAAGGGGACCGTGGGCATCGCGATGCCGACCAAGTCCTCGGCGCGCTGGATCGACGACGGCAACAACATTGTGAAGGTGCTGAAGGATCGCGGCTACGCCACCGACCTGCAATACGCCGAGGACGACATCCCGAACCAGCTCTCGCAGATCGAGAACATGGTGACCAAGGGCGCCAAGGTGCTGGTGATCGCCGCGATCGACGGCACCACGCTGTCCGACGTGCTGAAGCAGGCCAAGGCCAAGGGCATCACCGTGATCGCCTATGACCGCCTGATCCGCGACACGCCGAACCTCGACTACTACGCCACGTTCGATAACTTCCAGGTCGGCGTGCTGCAGGCGCAGTCGATCGTCGACAAGCTCGGACTGAAGGACGGCAAGGGTCCGTTCAACATCGAGCTGTTCGGTGGCTCGCCGGACGACAACAACGCCTACTTCTTCTACAATGGCGCGATGTCGGTGCTGCAGCCCTATCTCGACTCGGGCAAGCTGGTGATCGGCTCCGGCCAGAAGGGCATGGACAAGGTCGCGACCTTGCGCTGGGACGGCGCCACCGCCCAGGCCCGCATGGACAACCTGCTGAGCGCCTTCTACGGCAAGAAGCGCGTCGACGCGGTGCTGTCGCCCTATGACGGTCTGTCGATCGGCATCATCTCATCGCTGAAGGGCGTGGGCTATGGCAGCGCCGATCAGCCGATGCCGGTGATCTCGGGTCAGGACGCCGAGGTGCCGTCGGTCAAGGCGATCCTGCGCGGCGATCAGTACTCGACCATCTTCAAGGACACCCGCGATCTCGCCAAGGTGACCGCCGACATGGTCGATGCCGCGCTGGCCGGCAAGGAAGTCCCGGTCAACGACACCAAGACCTACAACAACGGTGTGAAGGTCGTTCCGTCCTACCTGCTCAAGCCGGTCGTGGTCGACAAGAGCAATTGGGAGAAGGTTCTGGTCGACAGCGGCTACTACAAGAAGGCCCAGTTCCAGTAATCTTGGTCGACGACTTACGCTCCCTCTCCCCGGTCTCGGGGAGAGGGATATATTTGCTGAAGCTCGCGCGGCGGGGGCGAGTTGGCGTCATGAACAGAGACACGAGACGATGACCGCAATCCTGGAAATGCGCAACGTCAGCAAGAGCTTCGGCAATGTCCAGGCCTTGCGGGACGTCAGCTTCGCCGTCGCGCCGGGCGAGATCCACGCTTTGGTCGGCGAGAACGGGGCCGGCAAGTCGACCCTGATGAAGGTGCTGAGCGGCGTCTATCCGCATGGCCGCTACGAGGGCCAGATCATCTTCGAAGGTGAGGAGCGGCGGTTCCGTGACATCAATGATTCCGAGGCGCTCGGCATCATCATCATCCACCAGGAGCTGGCGCTGATTCCGCTGATGTCGATCGCGGAGAACATCTTCCTGTCGCATGCGCCGTCACGCTTCGGCGTCATCGATCGCGACGAGGTCTACCGGCGCACCCAGCAATTACTGGCCCAGGTCGGCTTGAAGGAGTCGCCGGATACGCTGATCACGGATCTCGGCGTCGGCAAGCAGCAGCTGGTCGAGATCGCCAAGGCGCTGTCCAAGCGCGTCAAGCTCCTGATCCTGGACGAGCCGACCGCCAGCCTCAACGAGGCCGACAGCCAGGCGCTGCTCGATCGTCTCGTCGCCTTCCGCGAGCAGGGCATCTCCTCGATCCTGATCACGCACAAGCTCAACGAAGTCGCGCGCGTCGCCGACCGCATCACCGTGCTGCGTGACGGCCGCAGCGTCGACGGCATCGACTGCCGCGCCGAGCCGGTCCTGGAGGACCGCATCATCAAGAGCATGGTCAACCGCGACATGGCGCACCGCTTTCCCGAGCGCCAGCCGAAGATCGGCGAGCCGGTGTTCACGGTGGAGAACTGGTCGGTGTTCCATCCGCAGCACCCGGACCGGCGCGTCATCAAGAACGTCGATTTCCAGGTACGCCGCGGCGAGATCGTCGGCATCGCCGGGCTGATGGGGGCCGGCCGCACCGAGTTCGCCATGAGCCTGTTCGGCCGTTCCTGGGGCGTCAACATCTCTGGCCGCGCCCGGCTCGAGGGCAAGGACGTCAATCTCACCAGCGTGCCGGCGGCGATCGATGCCGGGCTTGCCTATGTCACCGAGGATCGCAAGCAGCTCGGCCTGATCCTGGCCGACGACGTCCGCAAGAACATCACTTTGGCCAGCCTGTCGCAGGTCGCGCCGAAGGGGGTGATCGACGATATTGCCGAGCTCAAGGCGGCGTCCGGTTACCGCGGCCGCATGCGCATCCGCTGCTCCGACGTCTATCAGGAGGCCGGCCAGCTCTCCGGCGGCAATCAGCAGAAGGTCGTGCTGTCGAAATGGCTCATGACCGATCCCAAGGTGTTGATCCTGGACGAACCCACGCGCGGCATCGACGTTGGCGCCAAATACGAGATCTACTGTATCATCCAGGAGCTTGCGGATGCCGGCCGCGGTGTGGTGGTGATCTCGTCGGAAATGCCGGAGCTGCTCGGGATCTGCGACCGCATCTGTGTGATGAATGACGGCGCCTTCGTCGGCGAGTTCGCCGCCCAGGAGGCGACACAGGAAAAGATCATGCGCGCGATCATGCGCAACGAAGCCATCAAGAACGAGGAGACGGCCGCGTAAGCGGTCGGAGGACGCCAGCCATGACCGACAAGACGGTTTCGCTCCCGGAAGAGAAGTCGCACGCCGGCTTCCTGAAGAATAATCTGCGCAGCTACGGCATGCTGATGTCGTTGTTCGTCATCATGCTGTTCTTCCAGTTCATGACCGACGGCACTCTGCTGCAGCCGCTCAACCTCACCAACCTGGTGCTGCAGAACAGCTACATCGTCATCATGGCGCTCGGCATGCTGCTGGTCATCGTGACCGGGCATATCGACCTCTCGGTCGGTTCGGTGGCGGGCTTCGTCGGCGCGGTCGCGGCCGTGCTGATGGTGCGCTATCACCTCGACTATCCGCTCGCGATCATCGCCTGCCTGATCGTCGGCGCCGCGATCGGCGCGGCCCAAGGCTATTGGGTGGCGTATTTCGGCATTCCCTCCTTCATCGTCACGCTTGCCGGCATGCTCGTGTTCAAGGGCCTGGCGCTGGCGCTGCTGCAGGGACAGTCGGTCGGTCCGTTCCCGGCGACGTTCCAGAAACTGTCGTCGGGCTTCATTCCGGAGCTCATTCCAAGCTCCGGCAATCTCAATCTGACCTCGCTCGCCATCGGCGCGGTGCTGACGCTGGTGCTGGTTTATGCCAGCGTGAAGGGACGCGCGCGTGAGGTCGAGCATGGCATCGAGGTCGAGCCGTTCGGCTTCTTCGCCGCCAAGAACGTCGTTCTGGCCGGTGCGCTGATGTATTTCACCTATCTGATCGCCTCGCATCGCGGCCTGCCGAACGTACTCGTGATCATGACCGCGCTGATCGCGCTCTACGGCTTCATGACGCGGCGCACCGTCGTCGGCCGGCAGATCTACGCCGTCGGCGGCAATGCCAAGGCGGCGAAGCTGTCGGGCATCAAGACCGAGCGCCTGGTTTTCATGACCTTCGTCAACGTGGGCGTGCTGGCGGCGCTGGCCGGCCTGATCTTCGCCGCGCGGCTCAACACCGCGACGCCGAAGGCGGGGCTGGGCTTCGAGCTCGACGTCATCGCGGCCTGCTTCATCGGTGGCGCCTCCGCCTATGGCGGTGTCGGACGGGTCGGCGGCGCGGTCGTGGGGGCCATGATCATGGGCGTGATGAACAACGGCATGTCGATCCTCGGTATCGGCATCGACTACCAGCAGGTGATCAAGGGGCTCGTGCTGCTCGGCGCCGTCTGCATCGACGTCTACAACCAGCGTCGATAAACGGCAGCCGCCGATCCTGCCGCGGCGCGGCTTGATCATCTCAACGTGCATAGAGATGCCCGTAAATCACCGGCCCGGCCTTTGCGCCGGGCCGTAATGTTCCGGGCCCCGACTGCGGCAATCGGCGGAGAGTCTCTTAACTGATGCGTTGCTATCAGCCTCGGCGTATTTGCCGAGCCGATAGCGCATGTTCGATCTTTTCCACATCAAGGCCGATGTTCCGATCGATCGCCGGGCCGCGGTGCCTGCCGGGACGGCGGCGGCCGTCGTACTGGCCGCTCTCAGCAGGTTCTCCGCCAAGAGCAGCGAGCTGAGCAGCCCATGACGCGAACAGCGTGTCGCAATTGCAGCGCAGCGCGCGGGCATGCCTTGCGGAAACGGCGCCTGGCCAGGCGACATCTCAAGGTAGAGCGACCGTACTATTACGGCTCTCATCTTTAACAATACAACAATCGCTTTCCACCCAATTTGAACGAGTGACGGCGGCCGCGTGGGGTCCGTCGGTGGGCTTGAATTCAACTTCGGCAAGGCTGCCTGGGGGCGTCGAGCGCAACGGCTCGGTTGCCGCAGCGCACGGATGGTTCAACGATGACGGACGCCACCCCGAGCATTGAGACGTGCGCTGAAGCCGCTTCCGCGACAGCCTATCCTCTGCCGCAGATGCTGGACCTGATGCAGGCGTCGCAACTTCGTGACGAACTGATCAGGCTGTCGGGACACGAGAGCATCCTGCTCGATGCGAGCGGCGTCGAGCGGATGTCGACGCCATGCGCACAGATTCTCCTTGCCGCCGGTCACGGGGCGAAGGCGGCCAACAAGCTTTTCAAGATCACGCAGGCATCCGAGCTGTTCAGGACGGCGATCGCCGATCTCGGACTCCGGCATGAGTTTGACAATTGGATGGAGTGACATGACCAAGCGAATTCTGGCAGTCGACGATTCGAAGACCATGCGTGACATGGTGTCCTTCACGTTGAAGAAGGCTGGCTTCGACGTAGCAGAAGCCGAAGATGGCAAGGCAGCGCTGAACGTGCTGACCGGCGGCAAGTTCGACTTGATCATCACCGACCTCAACATGCCGAACATGGATGGCATTTCGTTGATCAAGAGCGTGCGGGCCGGCAGTCAGCACCGCACGGTGCCGATCCTGATCCTCACGACCGAGAGCGATGGCGCAAAGAAGGCCGACGGCAAGGCGGCGGGCGCGACGGGGTGGCTGGTGAAGCCGTTCAATCCCGATCAATTGATCGCGACGGTCAACCGCGTATGTCCGTAGCATCCGAGCAAGAGGCCTATCCGGTCGCGCAGTTCCGCAAGACCTATTTCGAGGAATGCGCCGAACTGCTCGACGCCTTGCAGTCGAATCTCGAACTGTTGTCCAGCGGACAGGAGGACGACGAGACGCTGCACGCGATCTTCCGGTCGGTGCATTCCATCAAGGGTGGAGCCGGCGCGTTCGGCTGCACGGACCTCGTCGCCTTCTCGCACACCTTCGAGAGCCTGCTCGACGCCTTGCGCGATCACAAGATCGCGGTCACCAACGACATCAAGCAATTGCTGCTTCGGGCCAGCGATGCGCTGGCCGACATCGTCAATGCAGCGCGGCTCGAGCAGCAACTCGCGCCGAGTTTCGCCGTCGACATCCGCACGGCCATGCAGCACGTCCTGCAGGGCGCGGGCCCGGCGGCCGAGCCTGGCCCTGCGCCCGCCGCGTCCGACGCGAAGCCGCTCCATGAGCAGACATATCGCATCAGGTTCCGTCCACACACGGAGATGCTGAAGAAGGCGAACGAGCCGCTGCTCCTGATCCGCCAGCTCCGCAAGCTGGGCGCGCTCGCGATCGATGTCGATTGTTCGGCGCTCCCGGCGCTCGGCGCGCTGGATCCCGAGGCGGCCTATTTCAACTGGACCTTCACGCTCGAAACGGCGGTGCCGCGCAGCGGCATCCAGGACGTGTTCGAGTTCGTCGAGGATGATTGCGACCTTCAGATCGAGTTGCTCGAGTCCGCCACGGCCGCGGTCGAGGTTGCGCCGGGCGATGCCGGCAGTGCGGCGGCTCCCGTGGTCGCCGCAGTCTCCCTGGCTCAGTCGATCCGGGTCGACGTCGACAAGGTCGATCGGCTGGTGAATCTCGTCGGCGAGCTCGTGATCAGCCAGGCGATGCTGACGGAGCAGGGACTGGCGTTGCCGGCCGACAAATATCCCCAGCTCATTCAGGGCATCGAGGCGCTGGCCCAGAGTGCGCGTGAGCTGCAGGAAAGCGTGATGGCGATCCGCGCGCAGCCCGTCAAATCCGTGTTCGCGCGGATGCCGCGCATCGTGCGCGAACTGGCCGCCGTGCTCGGCAAGGAGGTGCGCATTGTCACCTCCGGCGAGATGACCGAGATCGACAAGACGGTCATCGAGCAGCTCAACGATCCGTTGACGCACATGATCCGCAACGCGCTCGACCACGGCATCGAACCGCCGGCCGAGCGGCTTGCCGCAGGCAAGCCGCGGCAGGGCACGATCAACCTCTCGGCCGCCCAGCGCAGCGGCCGCATCGTCATCGAGGTCTCGGATGACGGCCGCGGCATCAATCGCGACAAGGTCCTGGCCAAGGCGCGCGCGCGTGGCCTCGTGCCTGCAGGCGCCAATCTCAGCGATGACGACATCGACAATCTGATCTTCCTGCCGGCCTTCTCGACCGCCGAGGTGATCTCGAACATCTCGGGCCGTGGCGTCGGCATGGATGTCGTGAAGCGTAACGTGCAGGCGCTCGGTGGCCGGATCTCGGTGCGCTCGCGCTTCGGCCATGGCTCGTCATTCACGCTGTCGCTGCCGCTCACCTTGGCGGTGGTCGACGGCATGGTGGTGTCGGTCGGGCGCGAGACGTTCATCATTCCGCTGGTTGCGATCGTCGAGAATCTGCGTCCGCTCCCCGCCGACATTCATCCCGTGGTCGGCCGCGGCCATGTCCTGGCGTTGCGCGGCGAGTATCTGCCGCTGGTCTATCTGCATCGCGTGTTCTCGATCGGCGATGCGATCGGCGATCCCTGCCGGGGCATCGTGATCATCGTGCAGAGCGAGAGCGCCGGCCGTGTCGGCATTGTTGTCGACGAACTCCTCGGCCAGCAGCAGGTGGTGGTGAAGAGCCTCGAAGCCAATTACGAGCCGGTGGACGGCATCAGCGGCGCCACGATCCTCGGCAATGGCCGCGTCGCGCTGATCCTTGACGTCGCGCGCCTGCACGAGATCGACATGCGCGGCACGCCAGAACGGCTGCCGTCCCCGGAGCAATCGAGACCAGAATCCGCAAAGGACCTGACCCATGCAGCCTGACAACAAGCCGATCGCTCCGTTTGGCCAAGAAGCAGCGGTCAGCGAGAACGCGCAGCAGTTCATCACCTTCACGCTGGGCGCGGAGGAGTATGGCATCGACATCATGGTGGTCCGGGAGATCAAGGGCTGGACCGAAACGACCATGATCCCGAACGCTCCGCCCCATGTCCGGGGTGTCATCAATCTGCGCGGCATCATCGTTCCCATCTTCGACCTGCGCGCCCGGTTCGGCACCGGCGTGACCGTGCCGACCAACATGCATGTGGTGATCATCGTCGCCGCCGGCCCGCGCACGGTCGGCCTGCTGGTCGATACCGTCTCGGACATCATCTCCGTCGATCCGAAGGACATCCGCGACGTGCCGGACATGGGCATGCCGACCGAGGATCAGTTCCTGGAGGGGCTGGTCGCGATCCAGAACAGGATGGTGACGCTGGTGTCGTTGTCGGGTCTGTTCGGGATGCCGGCTTCGTCAGTGACGCGTACGTCTGCCGCAGCCGCCGCGGCGGCCGCCTAACCCCTACAATTTACGAGATCGTCATGAGCGACACTTTCGAGGAGAACATCATGCAGGACTTCACCACGGACGGCGCTCCGGGCGATGGCGCGCCCAAATCGAAGGCAAGGTCGCGGAGCAGTCGTCCGCGGTCGTCCGCCGCGAAGGCTCCGGCGGCAGCGCCCCGCGCGGCGAGCCGTGACGATCAGATGACAGCCGTCGTCGAGAAGGTCACCAGCGCCGTGATGCTGGTCGATAACGATCTCAAGATCACATACCTCAATCAAGCCTCGAAGCAGCTGTTCGGCCAGCACCTCACGGAGTTTCGCAAGGTCTGGCCGACCTTCGATCCCGCCGCCATGGTCGGGACCTGCATCGACGTCTTTCACCGCAATCCGGCGCATCAGCGGACGATGCTCGCCAATCCGGCCAATCTGCCGTTCCGCACCGACATTTCCGTCGGACCGCTCAAGATCTCGCTCAACGTCAATGCGATGCGGAACGCGCAGGGCGTCAACCAGGGCTTCATGCTGGAATGGGCGGATGTCACCGAGATCCGCAGCCAGGCGTCGCAGCTCGCGGCCATCGATCGTTCGCAGGCGATGATCATGTTCTCGCTCGACGGCAAGATCGAATATGCCAACGAGAACTTCCTGCGAACGCTGGGCTACTCGCTCGACGAGATCAAGGGCCAGCACCATTCGATGTTCGTCGATCCCGTCTATCGCCAGTCGACCGACTATCGCCTGTTCTGGGACAAGCTCGGGCGTGGCGAATATGACGCCGGACAATACAAGCGCATCGGCAAGGGGGGACGCGAGGTCTGGATCCAGGCGAGCTACAATCCGATTCTCGATCAGTCCGGCAAGCCCTTCAAGGTGGTGAAATACGCGACCGACATCACCAGCGAGGTGATCCGCAACGCCGACTTCGCCGGCCAGATCGACGCCATCAACAAGGCCCAGGCGGTGATCCAGTTCACGTTGGACGGCAAGATCCTCGACGCCAACGACAACTTCCTCAATACGCTGGGCTACTCGCTGGCCGAGATCAAGGGCCAGCATCACTCGATCTTCGTCGATGTCGCCTATCGCAGCTCGACCGACTACCGCATGTTCTGGGACAAGCTCGCGCGTGGCGAATATGAGGCCGGTCAATACCGCCGGATCGGCAAGGGCGGCCGCGAAGTCTGGATCCAGGCGAGCTACAACCCGATCATGGGGCCCGACGGCAAGCCGGTCAAGGTCGTCAAATATGCGACCGACGTCACCGAGCAGGTCAAGGCCTCCGAGGCGCTGCAAACAGCGGTGCGGCAGACGCAGGCGGTGGTCGACGCCGCCAAGAACAACGATCTTCGCGAGCGCATTCCGACGGACGGCAAGTCGGGTGAGATCGGCCAGCTCTGCGATGGCGTGAACGGGCTGCTCGACACGATGTCGTCCATCCTTGCCGACGTGCTCGAAAGCTCGCAGACGCTGTCGAGCGCCGCGCGCGAGATCGCGAACGGCAACACCGACCTGTCGCAGCGGACGGAGGAGCAGGCGGCCAGTCTGGAGGAGACGGCGGCCAGCATGGAGGAGCTGACCTCGACCGTCCGGCAGAACGCCGAGAATGCACAGCAGGCGAACAAGCTCGCGTCATCTGCATCCGACGTCGCGATCAGGGGCGGCACCGTGGTGGCCGAGGTCGTGCAGACCATGGAGGGCATCACCCATGCGAGCCGCAAGATCGCCGACATCATCGGGGTGATCGACGAGATCGCATTCCAGACCAACATCCTTGCGCTCAACGCCGCGGTCGAAGCCGCGCGCGCCGGCGACCAGGGCCGCGGCTTCGCGGTGGTCGCCGCCGAAGTGCGTAACCTCGCCCAGCGCAGTGCCAACGCGGCCAAGGAGATCAAGGGGCTGATCTCGGACTCGGTGTCCAAGGTGGAATCGGGCTCGCGCCTGGTCGACACCGCCGGCAAGACGATGGAGGAGATCGTCCAGTCGGTGAAGCGGGTCACCGACATCATGGCCGAGATCTCGGCGGCGTCGCAGGAGCAGCGCGGCGGCATCGAGCAGGTCAACAACGCCGTCACCCAGATGGACAAGGTGACCCAGCAGAATGCCGCTCTGGTGGAGGAGGCTGCTGCGGCAGCCAAGTCGATGGAGGAGCAGACCGAGACGATGTCGGAGATGGTCGGCCGCTTCATGGTGCTGCCAGAATTCGAGCGTGGCCGCCCCTATGCGGCAAAGACCGGCAATCCGGTCGTCGACCGGTCGCTTGGCAAGGACAAGCTCGCAGCGATGCGGGCCCCCGCCGGCAAGCCCGCGCCTGCATCCGCCCCGCGCCCCTCGCCAGCGCGCGCTGCCGAGATGGAGCCGGTGCGTCGCCGCGTGGTCGGGGCCGGCGACGTCGATTGGAAGGAATTCTAGGCCGCGACGCGGCGTCCCCGTCGGTGTGGGGGCGCCTCTCTGGGGTGCCGGGAGACCATGGTGCAGGAACAGTTCGCGCTTGAAGACAACGACTTTCGCAAGCTGTCCAAGCTTGTGATGGATACGGCCGGCATCGTGCTGAGCGAGCGCAAGCGTGCCTTCATCCATGGACGGCTGGGGCGGCGGCTGCGCGCGCTCGGCCTTGCGGACTTCTCACAATATTGCCGTCTGCTGGAAACGGATGACGGTGACGATGAGCTGCGCAATTTCATCAACGCCGTCACCACCAATCACACGAGCTTCTTCAGGGAAGCCCACCATTTCGATTTCCTTTCGCGGGTCATCATTCCGGAATTCCTGAGCGGGAATACGACACGCCTGCGGATCTGGTCTGCGGGCTGCTCGACCGGGGAGGAGCCCTACAGCATTGCCATGACCTTGGCCGCCGGCCCGACGGCGCTGATGGAGCGCGACATCAAGATCCTCGCGACCGATCTCGATACGAATGTGATCGCCCGTGGGGCCGAGGGCGCATACGAGCTGGAGCGGGCCGAGGGGATCCCGGATGCCTATCGCAAGCGGTTCACCCGGTTGCGCGACAGCAAGGTCGTCATGAACGATGAGCTCTGCAGACTCATCACTTTCGTCCATCTCAATCTGCTCGGGCCCTGGCCGATGTCGGGGCCCTTCGACATCATCTTCTGCCGCAACGTGGTGATCTATTTCGACAAGCCGACCCAACGTCGCTTGTTCGACCGCTACGCCGATCTGCTCAGGCCCGACGGCTGGCTGATCGCCGGGCACTCGGAAAACCTGCTCGGCGTCTGCGAGCGTTTCGATCTGGTCGGACGAACGATCTATCGGAGGCGCAGATGATCAGGGCGAAGAGCAGGCGGCGTCAAACGACGGATGCCTCGGTCACCGACGACCTTCTGACATGTCCTCGGAAGTATCGCGACGAGCGCTTTGACGCGATCGCGGTTAAGCTCTTTCCGGGAGAGCACTATGTCACCGACGCCGTGGACGAGATGCTCGTCACCGTGCTCGGGTCCTGTGTTGCAGCCTGCATCCGTGATCCGCAAACCCGGGTCGGCGGCATGAACCATTTCATGCTGCCGGAGAGCTTTGGCGATTGGGGCGACGTGTCCGACGGGATGCGCTATGGCAATGTCGCGATGGAGCGGCTGATCAACGACATTCTCGCCCGGGGCGGCGCCCGACGCCGCCTGGAGATCAAGGTGTTCGGCGGCGCCAATGTGCTGAATGGCATGGCGAAGATCGGGCATCGCAACGCCGACTTCGTCGAAGACTATCTGGCGGCGGAACACCTTCCCATCGCAGCGTATCACCTGCGCGGCTCGCTGCCGCGCCGTGTTCACTACTTCCCGGTAACCGGCCGCGTGATGCTGCTCGAATTGCCGCGCGCCGATCATGATGCCCTTGTCCGCAACGAGACGTCCTACAAGACACGAATCCAGGTCGAACCCGTTGCCGGATCGGTCGAGATTTTTTGAGGCAGTAAGATGAGTGCCATTCGCGTTCTGATCGTCGACGACTCCGCCTTCGTGCGGCAGATGTTGACGGATCTCCTTTCAAGTGATCCGGGAATCGAGGTCCTCGGCGCCGCGCCCAATCCGATTGTGGCGCGCGATATGATCAAGTCCCTCAATCCTGATGTGCTCACGCTCGACATCGAGATGCCGCGCATGGACGGCCTCGCTTTTCTGGACAAGATCATGACCCTGCGTCCGATGCCGGTGCTGATGATCTCATCTCTCACGCAGAAAGGCGCGGATACGGCCGTGCGTGCCCTGGAGATGGGAGCCTTTGACTGCGTGGCGAAGCCCGTCATTGGCCTTGTCGAGGGACTGCCGGCCTTGCGCGACGAGATCGTCACCAAGGTCAAGGCGGCCGCGGCGGCGAAGATCCGGCCGCGCTCGGGAGACGAGGTCCGCCCTCTACACCGGCCCGGCGTATCGTATAGTTCGTCCGAAAAGATCATTGCGGTGGGCGCGTCGACCGGCGGCGTCGAAGCGCTGCAGGAGCTGTTGATGGCGTTTCCATCGGATGCGCCGGCTGTCGTGATCACGCAGCATATGCCGGCGATGTTTACGGCGTCCTTCGCCAACCGCCTCAATCAGCTGTGCGCAGTCACCGTCAAGCAGGCCGAGAGCGGCGAGCGGGTGCTGCCGGGCCATGCCTATATCGCACCGGGCGGCTGCCATCTGGAGCTCGCCCGCAATGGCGCGAACTATGTTTGCCGGGTTCACGACGAGCCGGCCGTGTCAGGACACCGGCCGTCGGTCGACGTTCTGTTCCGGTCCGTCGCCCACGCCGCGGGGCTCAATGCGATTGGCGTCATCCTCACCGGCATGGGCCGGGACGGTGCGCTCGGGCTGTTGGAAATGCGCTCGGCCGGAGCGTCGACCATCGGTCAGGACGAGGCGACATGCGTGGTCTACGGCATGCCGAAGGCGGCGCGGGAATGTGGCGCCGTTGAGATCGAGCTGCCGCTCAACAAGATTGCCGATCAGGTCCTGAAGCGGTGCGAGTCGCTCGCTGCGCGCGGCGTCAGGGTGTAATCCATGTTCGGTTGGAAACAGAGCAACGCGGCTGCAGCGAAGCCGCCCAGTCCGGAGCCGTCGCCGGCGCTTGCGCCGGTTGCGCCCTCACAGCAGGACGAGTTGATGCGCCGGTGGATCGCGTTCGCCGGCATGCAGCAGCGCGTGATCCGGACGCTTGTCAGCGAGATCCAGCAGACCTCCGCCGTGGTGGAGACCGAGGCGGACAGTCTGAGCAGCCGGTTTCAGCGTCTCGCCGTCTGCGCGGGGCAGCAGACGGAACGCGTCGAAAGCCTGAGCAAGCTCGCGATGGGCATCGAGGTCGATGGCGAGGCGATCGCGATCGATCGCATCGCGGGTCTGCTCGAGGAGACATTGAGCGACGTCGTCGAGAAGATCCTGCTGCTGTCGAAGGACGCGATGTCGATGGTCTACGCGTTGAGCGAGCTCAACGGAAACGTCAACCGCGTCGACTCCTGCATGGAAGAGTTGAACAAGATCAACCGCGTCACCAATATGCTGGCGCTCAATGCCAGGATCGAGGCGGAGCGGGCTGGAACGGCGGGCGCAGCGTTTCGTGTGGTCGCCGGCGAGGTCCGCGAGCTGTCGAGCGCCACGCAGCGGTTGTCCGTCGACATGGCGACGGAGCTGCATGCCGTCACCCAGGGCATCGAGAACGGCCATGAAACGCTGCAGCGCGTCGCGACCATCGATATGTCGCAGAACCTGATGGCGAAGGACCGTCTCGAGCTGCTGATGAACGCCCTGATCGAGCGCGGCGGCAACCTGACCGAAGTCGTCAATGAAGCGATGAAAGAAGCCGAGGTGATCTCGGCCGACGTCGCCGGCATGATCACGGGCATCCAGTTCCAGGATCGCACGCGGCAACGGCTCGAACATGTGGTCGACACGTTGCGCGTTGTCGACGAGGCGCTCGACGAGCTGAAGACGACGACGGCCGATGTCCTGGATGAACCGGTCGTGGAGACGACAATCGACAATGAATGGGTCAAGACGCTGCTCGATCGCTTCACGCTCGGCGAATTGAGGTCGCGCTTCGTCGCGCAGATTCTCGAAGGCAAGCAGCCGGCCGATCCGAGCGAAACGGAGGCCAGCCCTTCGCAGACGGGGACCATTGAACTGTTTTAGGAGAGATAAGCATGCAGATCCACATGGACAACGCAGGTGGTCCGATCGCGATGAGCGGCGAGTTCACCTTTAGCGATCATGTTCCGTTCAAGCAGATGGTGACCGAAATCTTCGCCGCTCCCGGCCGGTCGGTCGTGATCGATCTTTCGAAGCTGGATTTCATCGATTCGGCCGGTCTCGGCATGCTGTTGCTGGCCCGGGACGAGGCCAAGAAGAATCATCGCGAGCTCATCCTGCGGCGGCCGAGCGGGCAGGTGAAACGCATGTTCGCGGTCACCAAGTTCAACACGCTCTTCACCGTGGAGGAGTGATCCTCGATGTACGTGTCGGTCGACCGGCAGGTTCCTGCAGACGCGTTCCTGTCGTGCTGGGACGGCGCGTCGGAACAGACGCTGGACGCTGCCTTGGCGCGTCCGGCGCGTCGATGCATCGAAGCCGAGCTGCTCGACCGTTCCGCTGAGACTTACGAAGGCGCGGATCTGTCCACCGACAAGGTTCTCAGTCTCGTCATCACCACGCGCTCCGCATATCGCCACTCCGTCGTGAAGACCTATGTTCAGGCGCTCGGCGAGCGTCTTGCGCTCACCGAGGATCTGCGGATCAGGGTTTACAGCGCCGTGCAGGAGGCGCTGATGAACGCGGTTTTGCACGGCAATCTCAGGATCGACGGCGGCCTGCGCGGCAGCCTCGACGGGCTGATCGCCGCTCAGGCCATCATCGAGACGAAGCTCGAGTCTCCGCAGATCGGCAGTTCGATGATCCGGTTGGACGCGGATTGGACGTCGTCCGCGCTCGCGATCACGGTCCGCGACAGCGGCGATGGTTACGATTACAGCGGCGTGCGGCCCGCAGCCGAGGATGGCATGTCGGGGCGTGGCCTCGAGATTCTCCAGGTGTTCTCCGACCGGGTGACCGTGCTGAACGGCGGTACGACGGTCAGGCTGGAGTTTCAGCTATGCCCCTGAGCGCGCAGGGGGGCGAGGTGACCTCCGAGGACAGAATCCTGAGCGACGACGTCACCGGCGCGAAGATCCTGATCGCGGATGACGATCCGCTGTGTCGCCAGCTCGTCGCCGGCGTCCTGCGGCAGCAGAAATTCACCAGGCTGGAATTCGCCGATGGCGGCCGCTCGGCTCTGGAGCAGGTCAGGAGCTTCCGGCCGGACCTGATCCTGCTGGACATGCAGATGCCGGATCTGAACGGGCTGGACGTCTGCGGCCAGCTGCGCGCCGACCCCGACTTTGCCGACGTCCCGATCCTGCTGCAGACCGCGACCGTCGACCGCAAGAAGATGGGAGAGCTGTTCTGCGGCGGTGCCTCTGATTTCCTCTCCAAACCGGTCAATCCGTCCGAGCTGATCGCACGTGTCGTTGCGCATATCGAGCGCTGGAACTCGTTGCGCGAGTTGCGCTTCTATCGTGAGCGCATCTCCCGCGAGCTCGAGGCGGCGCGGCGCATGCAGTTCGAGCTGCTGCCCGAGCCTGCGGCCTTGCAGGAGGCGGCGCACGCGCTCGGTCTGCGGATCGCGTCCTATAATCGGCCGTCCTCGGAGCTCGGGGGGGATCTCTGGGGCGTGCTCCCGATCGACGACGGATCGTTTGGAATCTTTCTGGCTGATTTCACCGGCCATGGCGTCAATGCCGCCCTCAACACCTTCCGCCTGCATGCGCTGATCCACGAATACAAGGAGCTGCACGGCGATCCGGGTGCGCTGGTCTCGATGCTCAATGAGCGCCTGGTCCGGCTGCTGCGCATCGGCCAGTTTGCGACATTCCTCTACGTCGTCGTGGATCATCAGAAAGGCGAGATCAGGTTCGCCTCCGCTGGCGCGCCGCCGGCGATCCTGGTTCAGGGCACGGCGGCGCGGGCCCGGCTGTGCGACACGAGCAGCCTTCCGCTCGGCATCGAGCGAGGCGTGCAATACCTCACCTCCAAGCGCAGATTTCCCGCCGGCTCGCTGCTTCTGCTGTTCAGCGATGGCCTGCCCGAATTCCCGAATGCGAAGGGCCGCAGGATCGGCGACAAGGGGCTGGTCACGGCGCTGAACGCCTGTCCTGCCGGACTGACGCCCAAGGAGGTGATCGACCAGCTCTGTGCCGCTGCAGGCATCACAGCGACCAGCCCGCTGCCCGACGATACCACGATCGTCTGTCTTGACCGTCGCATCGCGCCGCCGGCGACGCCGTGCGATGACGGCAGGGCCGTCCGCACGCCGGCAGCCAAGCAGGTGCCGACGAACCTGTCGAACGGAGCGCGGTGAGATGATCGCGGCCCATGATCAGCCGCTGCTCGATCAGGATCAGCTCGATCTGCTGCGTGCGGCGCTCGACCCCGGCGCGCTGCGGGCGATGTTGGCGCAGCTGCCTGCGGCGGCCGCGGACGCGCTCGCCGCCATCACGGCAGCGCTTGCGGCAGGCGATCTCGACGGTGCGCGAAAGGCTGCGCATGTGCTCAAGGGATCCTGCTCGAGCCTCGGCGCCGCGCGGCTGGCCGAGATCGCGCGGGACATCGAGCTCGATCGCGCGACCACCGCCGAGATGGCGGCATGCCTGCCACTGCTGTCGGAGACCATCGAGGCGACCGCGGATGCGCTGAGCAGAGTGGTGGAGCGCGCATGACGCCGCCGATGCCGAACCCGACGGGGGCGTCGTCCGAGGCGTTGCTCGAAGCGATGCAGGCGCCGCCGCCCGCTGCGGGGGCGCCGTCCTTCCGCATGTTCCTGGCGTCGGTTCTGGCCGCTGCCGCAACGGTCGTGGCGGTCGAGCTGCTGACGGATCTGCAGAAGGATCGTATCGTGTCGCTGCTGATGCTCGCCTTCGGCGCCGTGGTCGTCATGATCGTCCTGACATCGATGCTGATCCGCAAGAGCCGACACGCCATCGCGCTCGCGAACGCACTGGCCCGGCAGAACGATCAGCTGGCGCAGACCACGCGGCTGCTGGGCGATGCGCGGCGGATCGGCAGGCTCGGCCATTGGGTGACCGATCCCAGCGGCGAGTTCGCGGTGTGGTCCGATGAGCTGTTCGAGATCGCCGGACTGGAGCCGGTCGATCAGGTCGCCTTCGCCACGATGCTCGACATCATCCACCCGGAGGATGTCGGAGCCTATGTGCGCGCGAGAGACCGGTCGCGCGCGACCGGCTGCGCCTTCATCCAGGAGCTTCGCTTCGTCACGCCGAACGGCCAGGTCCGCTGGGTGAGGATCGAGGCCAATGCCAGCGACGAAGCCGACGGCGTGTTTCGAGAGCGCTTCGGCATCGTGCAGGACATCACCGAGCGCAAGCTCGCCGAGATCAACGCGGATCAGGCCCGGCTGCTGATGATGGATGCCATCGAGTCGCTGACCAATGGCTTCGTGCTGTTCGACAAGGACGATCGTTTCGTGATGTCGAACACGATGTTCCGCGAAATGTTTCCGGCCTGGACCGTCCTGATGAAGCCGGGCATCTCGTTCACCGAGCTGATGCGACGGGCTTATGAGCACGGGCTGATCCGGTCGAAGGGCGATCGCTTCGAGGAGTGGCTCGCGCGCAAGACGGCCTGGCATCTCGGCGGCAGCCGGATGATCGAGCACCGCGAACTCAACGGCCGCTGGATCCAGAGCGTCGATCATCGCATCTCCGATGGCGGAACGGTCTGTTTGGTAACCGATATCACCGCGTTCAAGACGGTTCAGGCCGAGCTCGAACAGAAGCTTGCCTATGTCGAAGCCATCCGGTCCGATCTCGAGCAGCAGACGCAGGAGCTGGAGGCGAGAGGGGCCGAGCTGCGCGCGGCGCGTGACGCCGCGGAAGCCGCCAATCGGGCCAAGTCGGATTTTCTGGCCATCATGAGCCACGAGATCCGGACGCCGCTCAGCGGCATGGTCGGCATGGTCGATCTGTTGCGCGGCACCTCGCTCAGCGAGGAGCAGAAGCGGTACACGGCGCTGGCCAAGGAATCGGCGGACCTGCTGCTGGAGGTGATCAACGACATTCTCGATTTCTCGAAGCTCGAAGCCGGGCGGCTGCAATCGGAATGTATCGATTTCGACGTTCCGAATCTGGTCGAAAGCGCGGTCTCGTTCATGGGCGAGAAGGCGAGGAGGCGGGGCCTCGATCTCAAGGTCAGCCTCGCGCCGGGCCTGCCGCAATATCTCGAGGGCGATCCGACCCGCATCCGCCAGGTGATGCTGAACCTGGTCGGCAATGCGATCAAATTCACGGAGCAGGGCTCGATCGAAGTGCGCGCCTCGCATCGCCAGCTGGATGGCGGCGTCGTCGACCTCAGGATCGAGGTGATCGATACCGGCATCGGCATGTCGCCGGAGATCCTGGCGCAGATCTTCGATCCGTTCGTCCAGGCCGACACGTCGATCTCGCGCAAATATGGCGGCAGCGGTCTCGGGCTTGCGATCTGCAGGCAGCTCTGCACCATCATGGGCGGCAGCATCGGCGTCGACAGCGAGCTCGGCCGCGGCAGCCGCTTCTGGTTCGAGACCAAGTGCCGGTGCGGCGAGGCGCTGGCGCTGCCGGCCGAGACGATCGTGGCGAGTGTCGACCGCCCGCTGGACATTCTGGTCGCCGAGGACAGCCCGATCATCGCAACCCTGATCCAGAGCCTGCTGGTGAAGCAGGGGTTCAGGCCGACGATGGTGGTCAATGGCGCAGAGGCGATCGCTGCCATCTCCGACAAGGTCTACGATCTCGTCCTGATGGACGTGCAGATGCCGGAGATGGACGGCATCTCGGCCACCAAGGCGATCCGTCAACTCCCGGGTCCCGAGCGCTGCGTTCCGATCATCGCGCTGACCGCGAATGCGCTGGTCGGGCAACGCGAAACCTATCTGGCGGCGGGCATGAACGACTATGTGACCAAGCCGATCCAGCCGCCGCTGCTGTTCGCCGCGATTCGCCGCTGGGCGCTGCCGCAATATGCCGACGCGCCGCCGCTGCAGGCAGGCGGCAACGGGCAGCTCGAGATGTTCGTCTCCTGACCGGGTCGCCGCAAGCGCCGGCGGCTTGGACCATCCTGGGCCGCCGCCGGCCTGCGCGCGTGCAGCCACGGCGCCCATGGAGAATGGTCCCAAGCAGGATTTGCTACGGTTGGTCCAGCTGACAGTAGGACTGTGCCTTCGTCACAGCGAACAAAGAAATTCTGTGAGATTGCGACTTTCTCACGACACGACTTTGATGGCGCATCATTGGCGCTGGCCGCGCGGCGTGTCGCGCGGGAGGAAAGATCGATGTCGGACGTTGCAATCAGCTCGGCCAAGCAGGCCGTGACCAAGGGAAACCTGACGGAGGACTGGCTGGCGCTGGTCATTGGCGTTCTCGTTTTTGCCCTGTCTTTGTTCAGCCTCGGCGGCATCGATCTGCTCGGCTGGGCGGTCACCACGTCGGTCTACACCGACCTTGGCAAGGCATTGGCGCCGGTGGCCAAGGGTTATGCCGCGCTCGGCGGCCTCGGCTCGCTCGCTGCGACCTATGTGTCGCTGCTTGTGGTGCTCACGGCCGGAGTCGCGGCGCTTGGCGGCGACATCAAGCGCTTCATCCTCGCCTTCACCATCGTGTTCGCAATTGCCTATGCGAGCTGGATCGTCGGCAGCTATGCCTATATCGCCGTGGTGACGCCGGCCGATCAGCAGAAGTTCGGCATCTCCTGGTCGCTGAAGCTGACCAATGAAGGCGGCTTCATCGTCGCGCTTGTCGCGGGCCTCGTGATCGCCAACATCTTCCCGCGCTTCGCGGAGTGGCTGAAGGAGGCGATCCGGCCCGAGCTCTATATCAAGATCGCGATCGTGATCCTCGGCGCCACCATTGCGGTGACCGCCGCCGGCCGGCTCAATCTGGCGTCGTCGATCCTGCTGCGCGGCGTCGCCGCCATCATCGAGGCCTATCTGATCTACTGGTCGGTGGTGTATTTCGTCGCCCGCAAATGGTTCGGCTTCAGCCGCGAATGGTCGGTGCCGCTCGCGTCAGGCATCTCGATCTGCGGCGTCGCAGCGGCGATCGCGACCGGCGGCGCCATTCGCGCGCGGCCCGCGGTGCCGATCCTGGTGTCGTCGCTGGTGGTGGTGTTCGCGGTGGTCGAGATCCTGATCCTGCCGTTCCTGGCGCAGACCTTCCTGTGGCAGGAGCCGCTGGTCGCGGGGGCCTGGATGGGTCTGGCGATCAAGACCGACGGCGCAGCGGTCGCCGGTGGCGGCATCACCGAGTCGCTGATCCTGGCAAAGGCCGCGGCCGAAGGCATCAAATATCAGCCCGGCTGGATCCTCGCGACCACGGCCACGGTGAAGGTGTTCATCGATATCTTCATCGGCATCTGGGCCTTCATCCTCGGCTACATCTGGACCAACCACATCACGCCGCGCACCGACAAGGCGAAGGCCGGCGAGATCTGGGAGCGCTTCCCGAAATTCATCCTCGGCTTCGTCGCGGTGTTCGCGATCTCGCTGTGGCTCGCGACCGGCACCACGCCCGAGATCGGCAAGGCGCTGCCTGCGGCCGCCAACGAGGCCAACGTGTTTCGCGTGATCTTCTTCATCCTGACCTTCTTCTCGATCGGCGTGCTCTCGGATTTCCGCAAGCTCTGGCAGGACGGCTTTGCCAAGCTCGCCGCAGTCTATGTCGTCAGCCTGTTCGGCTTCGTCATCTGGGTCGGATTGTTAATTTCCTGGCTGTTCTTCAGCGGCTTCAAGCCGCCGCTCGCCAGCTGATCGGGAGAGGTTGCAATGTCATCATCCGAATTCAAGACCGAGACGGCAAGCGAGGTCGAGCCGTTGCTGCCGATCGAGAAGAAGCTGATCGGTTATAGTCTCGGCCTCGGTATCGTTCTTCTGGTGATCCTGGTGGCGATCAATCACCTGTTTCCCGTGCAACTGTAAGGACACCGCCACACGCGGCCGTCATTGCGAGGAACCCCAAGGCGATGAAGCCATCCAGAGTCCCCGTGACGCCCTGGATGGCTTCGCTGCGCTCGCAATGACGGAGTCATGCAGTGGGACAAGCGAAAAGTGGGCAAAGCGGCGCGTGCGCCCACCTGCCGCGACGTTCCTGGCCAACTACACCACGTGGAAATTCGACACGGAATCATTGGCGAGCTGGGCGACCAGCTGCAGCTCCCAGTCGATATAGGCCTGCATCGCCGCGGTGGCGTTATCAGTGCCCTCATAGGGACGCTTGTAGACGTCGTCAGGCGTCGAGATCCATGACTGGCGCTCGGTGTCCAGGGCATGTCCCGCGTCCGTCCAGGCGCGCGTGCCGCCCGAGAGCACGCGGAGCTCTCGCTTGGTTGCCGCGCGTGCGTCGGCGAGCGCAAACGCAGCCTCCGCGCCGTCGGCGCTGACCAGCACGATCGGGCCCTCACCGGGCAGCCTGGTGAGATCCGTGGCAAAGCGCGACGCCAGCACGAAATGCGCGGCCGGAATGTGCCCGGTCTTGTAGGCCGGACTGCGGGAGAGGTCGACGATCGTCCAGGACGCGGGGGCGGCTGCAAGCTCTCCGACACCGATGGCGGCGCCGCCAAGGTCCGGCAGCGCCGGCCGGCGCGCGGCCGGGATCACGGCTTCTGTCGGCGCAACCACGTCCGGCCCAATGATCGATGCGTCCCACCCCATCTGCGTCAGCCATGACGCCGTCATGCGCGCGCGCACGCCATCATCATCGAACAGCACCAGCCGCGCGCCGCGCACGCCGACCCATTCGTCGGTCGCCTGCACCAACTGGCCGCCGGGTGCCGAGGCGAAGCCGGCCGGATGGCCGGCGGCATATTCCTCGGGCGTGCGGACGTCGAGGCAATAGAGCGTGCGCGTGCCGGCCTCGGCCTGGAAGCGCGCGAAGGTCGCGGCATCGAGCTCGCCGACGCCCACGCGCGCGGCCCAGGCCTTGGCATCGGCCAGCGCCGCCGCGTAGCTAGCCTGCGGCCGCTCCAGCATGCGCGCGGTCTTGCCGCGCTCGACCTGGTGGCCGGCCAGCGTCCAGCCGATGGTGCCGTTGCGCAGCGCATAGATCTTGTTCGGCAGCCCAGCATTGATCAGCGACTGCGTGCCGATGATCGAGCGCGTGCGGCCGGCGCAATTGACGATGATGGTGGTGTCGGGCGAGGGCGCGATCTCGCGCGCCCGGAATGCGAGCTCGCCGCCGGGCACGCTGACGCCGCGCGGAATGCTCATGGTGCGATATTCCTCGAACCGCCTTGCGTCGAGGACGACGAGATTGGACTCGCGCTCGATCAGCGCCTTGGCGTCGTCAGCGGACAGTGACGGGGTGTGCCGGATCGCCTCGACCAACTCGCCGAACGCCTTGCTCGGCACGTTGACGTCGCGGAACACTTCGCCGACCCGGGCATAGCCCGCGAGTCCGCCGTCGAGGATCGACACGTCGCGATACCCCAGTGCATGGATGCGCGGCACCGCGCGCGCCGCATAGCCTTCGCCGTCATCATAGACCACGACCGGCGCGCTCAGCCGCGGGATCAGGTCGAGAATGCGCAGTTCGATCTGCGACAGCGGCAGCGACACCGCGAAGAACGGATGCGATAGCGAGTAGGGGCCTTCCTCGCGGACGTCGAGCAGCGCCACTTCTTCCTGGGCCCGCCAGCGCCGCCGCAGCTCCGTCGGGGTGATGAAGCGGACCTGGTCAGGCGGTGTTGCGGTCGGGCCAGAGGTTGGGGACGGTGTCATTCGAATATCCGGAGATGAAGTCCTTGGCGGCGCCGGTCTCCGCGTCGAACACCGCGCGGCGGATGCGGCCGATATTGCCGCCATAGACGTGGATGCTGATCGAGGAGCGGTCCGCCAGACCGTTGGAGATGGCGTGGATGTCGCCAATCTGTGGCGATACCGCGGCGGTTTGTCCAGCCCGCAACCGTTCCGGCTGGCCGGCGCGCAACGTCCCGTCCGGCCGCCGTTCATAGCTCACCGAGAGCTCCTCGCCCCTGAGCACGCCGACCAGGCCCCAGACGCGATGATCGTGCACCGGCGTGCCCTGGCCCGGACCCCAGACGAAGCTGACGATCGAGAACCGCTCCAGCGGATCAGCGTAGAGCAGATATTGGCGGTACTTCTCCCCACCCGCCACGGCATAGGCCTCGGGCAGCCAGTCGTCATGTCCGACCAGTTCAGCAAGCTTGGGCGCGAGGGCGGTGAGCAGCGTTGTCTCGTCTGTGGTGCCCGCAATCAGGCGTGCGGTAGCGGCGACGAAGTCGCGGAAGCGCGCGATATCAGTCATGGTCGACTCGTGGGATTGGACGGAGCGTCGAAGCCGAGGCTGGTCCGCTCACACGTGAGGGCCGAGCATCGCGAGGTAAAACAGATCTTCGTTTGACAGCTCCGCCGCAGGAGGCCGGATGAAGGGGCCGCCAGCACCGGCACGGCGGTCAGGCTGCCATTCCGTGAGCAGATGACCGAACAAGCCTCCGAGCCAGCCTTCAAGCCATGAGACGTAGCGCACGATCGCCTCCGCTTCGTTTGATCACGCGTTTGATATCACGCCTCGATCGGGATCGAACAGAGCCGGTTGTGGCCCAGCATCAATTTGGCAGATCATGCCTGCTGAAACGCCTCGTCGGCAAATTCCTTTTCCGTGTCATGCGACTCGCGCGCGTCTGCTTCTCCCAATCCTGAGTCGGCATCAGCATTCCGGCCCATCAGGCTCTCATGCCAACGCGTCCGGAATGCCATCCACGAGGCATGATCTTGAAACGCGACCTCGGCGAACCATTCCACCGTCACGGCGCCGCTCGGCCAATAGCGTTCCTGATCGTGCCAGCACACCACCGGCCAGCGCGGATTGCGGTAGGAGCGCCCGCTCTCGTCATGCAGCGACGGCCGGCCGAGATGATCGATCAGCCATGACATGACCTCCGGAAGAAAGGTCGCGGCGAACGACACGCCGTGGCGGCCGAGCCGTTGCGGCATCCGCATGACCCGCTGATCGATGATCGCAAAGGCCGGCGGCACGGCGCCGACATTGAACTGCCGGATCATCAGCAGGCGGAAGCCGCATTCGCAAAGCTCGGCCGGGACGGCATGGATCGCCGTCGGCTGCAGGGGAGCCGTCATGTTCATACCAGTGCTCCTTTCGCCTGTTCGAGCATCTCGTCGGGTGCAAGCTCTTTGCCGTCGCGCAGCACCAGCGCGCCGAACGTCGCGGCGAGCGCAGCACAGATCGCGAGCGCTGCCGCCTCTTCGCGCGGATCGCCGCCCCATGTGAGCGTCATCGCGACATCGCGTTCGTCCTGACGCGGCGCGACCGCGCTGAAGCGCAAGCCGAAGCCAGCGTCCTCTCCATCCAGCGTGCAGGGCAGGTAGCTCGTGCTCTCCAGCGGCCTATACGTCTCGTCGAGTGTCAGCGTGAAGGGGAGGCGATCGATCGCCTGCTGCAAAGATGCGCGCTCAGGCACCTCAGCGCGCTTCAGATAGGCGGTAACAACGCGGGCCATCCCATCTCTCCCGTCGGCATGCGCACGATGCTGGTCGCACAGCCGTTCCCCCGGGCGCGGAGACAGGCTTCTGGCCCGAATCCGACGCGACGACATCAACAATCTCCGACATTGCTGCCGGTCAGTGTCGTCAGATCAAGTTTCGTGCCAATTGGCCGAGGATCAATGCAGGCGATGGCTGTCCGGGTCGTCGTGCGCAGACGTGAGTTGCGCGATCGCCCCCGATTGATGGTGCACCATCCGCCAGACGCCGCCGATGCGCGCGAAGTGATTGGCGGCGGCGAGCGCTGCCCCATCCACCAACTCGATGCACAGAACGTGGCCGTGGTCGCCGTCGACGATCGCGTACGGATCGGCGCAGACGATCTGGGGCCGTCCCGGATTGTTGATGATGTCGCGCCAGGTTCCGATCACCGCGCCGCGGCCAATGATCGGCGACCATCCCGGATGGATGCAGGAGATGCCGTCGCGATCGGCCCAGAGCGCCGCAAGTGCGGCAAAATCACCGGCCGCGAAGGCTGCATAGAAGGCCGCGTTGGCCGCCAGGAGGTCGCTCTCGTCACTCATCATGATGAGGTGGGCCAAGCCGCTGGCAAAATCAAGCGATGTTTGGAAACTCACATCGTTGGCCGGCAAAAACTTGCAAGCTTCTTGCAAGACCCGCTTGCAACGTCCTTGCAACGCATCAGCCGAGGTCCTGCCATGCTCGAAACGGCCATTGTCGGGGGTGGATTGTGCGGAATCGCACTTGCACGCAGCTTGCAGCAACGCGGCGGCAGCTTCGCCTTGTTCGAAGCCCGACATCGCCTGGGAGGACGTGTCCTGTCTGTGCGCAGCAGGACGGGTCTGGCGCTGGATCTCGGTCCGACCTGGTTCTGGCCCGACACCCAGCCGCTGCTGACCGGGCTGATTGCGGAGCTTGGCCTGTCTGATTTCGCCCAGCACGATGACGGCACGGTTCTGCACCTGAAGGAGGCGGACAAGAGCCCGGAGCCAATCAGCGGGCCGCCACTTCACCAGGGCGCGCGCCGGCTCTCGGGCGGCATGACCAGGCTGATCGAGGCGCTCGTCCGTGATCTCCCGCCGTCCAGCATCCATACCGGCCATGAGCTGATGCGCGTCATCGATTGCGGCACCCATGTGCGACTGGTCTTCGCGACATCGACCGAATCGGTCGCCATCGAGGCCAAGCGTGCGGTGCTGGCGCTGCCGCCGCGGCTGCTGATCGATCACGTCGGTTTTCGCCCCGAGCTCGACGATGCGACCTTCGAGGCGATGCGCAGTACGGAGACCTGGATGGCGGCACAGGCCAAGGTCGTGATCGCCTATGACCAGGCGCGTTGGCGTGACAAGGGCCTGTCCGGCAATGCCTTCGCGAGCCACGAGCAGGCTGTCGTCGGCGAGATTTTCGATGCTTGCGACGAAGGAGGTGACCGAGCTGCGCTCGGCGGCTTTCTCGCCTTTGCGCCAGCTCTGCGCGAGACTTTCGCCGTCGGTCTTCCGATGTTGATGGACAGCCAGATGGTGCAGCTGTTCGGCGCGGAGCTGGATGGCGGCGAGCAGCATTATCAGGATTGGGCGACCGAGCGCTTCACCTGCAGCGCACTGGACCGCACCACGCCGCGCGGCGAACACAGCGAGATCGCCAGCCCGATGCTGCGGCGGCCGCTATGGGACGGGCGGCTACATCTCGGCGGCGCCGAGACTGCAAGCCATGCGGCCGGCTATCTCGAAGGCGCAATCAATGCGGCCCGGCGCATCGAGCGCGCGATCGCCCGCGCAGCCGACGCGCCGGTCGGCGCGCGCGCCGGCGTGGCCCTCGACGAGGGACTGACCGGCAATGAGGCCAGCCTCGCCTGGTTTGCCGCCTGGGTCGCCGCGCAGCGCGATGCGGCCTTCGACGACTACCGCCAGCGGCTCAACCGCAGCCTCGCGACGCAGCAGCGGGAGCAATTGACACAGCTCGCGGTTCTCGGCGCCATCGAGCAGGTGTTCGCAGCCGCGCTGCAGGTGCTCGATGCCCTGACGTTCGACATGCGCAACGTGGCGGTCGAGCGTGGGCGCTCGGCTTTGATGCCGGAGATCCAGAAGCCGTTCCGCGATGTCATGCAGTCGCTGCTCGACGACGCCATCGCCTTCAACCGCACCTCCTGTGCGCTGTCGAACTTTCCGTTCGAGCACCGGCCGCCGAAGGATTATGTGCAGACCATCCTGCGCGACATCGCCGCCGCCTGGCAGGAGTTCTCGCTCGCCGCCAATCACCTGTTGCTGGCCAAGGCTGACGCGGTGCGCCAGCCGAGCGGGGTGTCGTCGTGACACCGGAACCGTCGGGTGACGACCGATGAAGCTGCAGATCGAACGTCCGACCATCGAGGCCATGGCGGCGGCCTTTCCGCACCTCACCCCTCTCAAGGAGCAGCTGCGGTTCGGTGACAAGGTCGAGGTCAACGTCGCGCAACTCGCAGGCGCCGAGCTGGAGTTCTTGCGCGACGTCTATCAGAAGGCCGGTCCCGAATGGCACGCGCGCGCGGCGCATATCGCGACCCTGCAGCGGGCGTTCAACGATGCCGGCGCGCGCTTTGCCGAGAACGAGCTGGAACAGGTTCTGCCCGCGATCGCGCGCTATCTGACCTCCGGTGCCATCCGCGGCTGGATGTTCACGGCCAACGTGGCCAGCCGGCCGCTGCCTTATGTCGTCACACGGCTCGACTACACGGCGCCGTCCAATGACGAGGCCGGCCGCGTCTTCATCGAGCTGAAGGCCAACGCCAAGGGATCGATCACCACGGCCACCTTGCGCATTTCGGCCGGTGACATTGTCGGCCGGACCGTCGCCGAGATCTTCGCCGCCAAGGGCGTCCTCAAGGAGACGCCGGAGTTGATCGCCGCCTATGACGAGACCTCCGAGCGCTATTTCGCCTGGCGCGGTCGCTATGGCGCGCAGTTCTCCGGCCGCGGGACCGGCTTTTTCGCCGATGATCCGAACGCCTCGCATCGGGACCTGGACTGGTCGCGAAAGGACGTGATCGTGCTGTCGTCCGGCGGCGGCAGCGCGCGGCTGGTCAATGACGAAGGGATTCTGACCGAGCGTGCGCTCACGCTCGAGGTCACCGGCGACATTCTCGGGCAGTATTTGCGCAAGGCCGCCAAGAGCAATCTCTACGATGCCGAGCAGGAGGTCGAGGACTCCAAGGCGGCGATCCCGAAGGGGATGTTCTGCAAGATTCCCGTTCATCCCTACATGCTGATGTTCCACCTCGATCTGCACCATTATCTCTGGGTGCATGCCGACGATATGACGCCCTATGCCTATCAGCCCGAGCTGAAGCAGAAGCTGGTGCTGCCGGAGGAGCAGACCGACCTGATCGACATCCTCACCGCCGAGATGGATCTGTTGATGGACGATATCGTCGCCGGCAAGTCGGGCGGGACCACGGTGTTGTGCGCGGGTCCCCCTGGCGTGGGCAAGACGCTGACGGCGGAGGTCTATGCCGAGATCATCGGCCGGCCGCTCTACCGGGTGCATTCCGGGCAGCTCGGGCTGAGCGTAGCAGCGATGGAGACCGCCCTGAAGGATGCGCTGACACGGGCGCAGCGCTGGGGTGCGGTGATGCTGATCGACGAGGCCGACGTCTACATCAAGCGGCGCGAGGACGACATGACCATGAATGCCGTCGTCGGCGTGTTCCTGCGCGTGCTCGAATATTTCAACGGCCTGCTGTTTCTCACCACCAACCGCATCGACGATATCGATGAAGCCATCGTGTCGCGCTGCATCGCGCTCATAAAATTCCAGCCGCCGGATGTCGCAGCGCGCCGGCGGATCTGGCAGGTGATGTGCGAGCAGTTCGGGCTGAAGGTCGAAGCCGGCTTGGTCGAGTTGCTGGTCGAGACGTTTCCGGGCGCCTCGGGGCGCGACATCAAGGGGTTGGCCAAGCTCGTCGCCAAATATTGCCACCACAAGAGCGTGCGCCCGACCATCGACGTCTTCCGCCGCTGCGCGATCTTCCGCGGCATCGATCTCGGTGATCATGCCGCCATGGCAGAGGCGGCGGAGTAGAACGCCGCTCTGCTCGCCTCCGGCTGGCGAGAGGTAAGACCCTGGCGTCGACGCCAACGGCCGAAATCCCGTTGGCACGTCATTGCGGAGCGGAGCGACGAAGCAATCCAGGGCCGCGCGCGTGGCTGTGGATTGCTTCGTCGCGCCGCTGCGCTCGCAATGACGCCGTCGCGTTGATGGAGCTCATAAGCTCCAGGGTTGGCAGCATGGCACCAGCACTGCCTGTGCGGCCGTGGTCGAGAAGGACGTATAGCTCCTGCACGAGCAGGAGCTACTCGGCACTCTTTCCCAGCGTCGCCGGATTATACCCTTCCTCGCGCAGCACGCGCTGCACGACGGGCCGTGCCAACATCCGCCGGTAGTGCGCCAGCAGATTGGCCGGCAGCGCGATCCCCGTCTTGTCGGCCCAGAACGCGACATAGAACAGGATCGGATCGGCAACGCTGAAATCGCCGCCGAGATAGGGCTGCTCGCCGAGTATCCGGCTCAGGATCGCAAAGCCCTTTACGACGATATTGCGGCCGAGTGCACGCACCGACTCCTGGTCGGCCTCGTTGCGGCTGAAGGTCGGTGTCGCGAAGATGCGCGCAAAGCCGTGGCCATGCACAGTGCCGGAAATGTAGGTCATGGCCTCGAGCAGCCGGGTTTCGGTTTCGAGATCGCTCGGCCACAGCTTCGCCCGCGGCCTGGAGCGGCCGAGCCAGTAGGCGATCGCCGGGACCTCGGTCAGCACGCTGCCGTCGCTGCGCACCAGAGCAGGGATCGTGGATTTCGGATTGATGGCGACGTAGTCCGGCTTGAAATTGTCGCCCGCCGGGAGATTGACGATATGGGCCTCGAACACCTCCTCGAGCTCCTCGAGAATGATGTGAATGCCGGTCGAGCAGGAGCCCGGCGTCATGTAGAACTTCATCGCGGCCATCATTGTCTCCCACGCGACATCGCACGTGCTTTCGATGCACGCGGCACGCTTCATGCAAGGATCGGGACAATTTCGAGAGGGACGTGCCGTGGCTCGGCAAGCCGAGCTGCCGTCGTCAGCTTTGCGACAGGAGACGACATCACGGTCCCGCTGCTCCCGTCGCATCGATCAGGGAGTGCCGTGCATGACCGAACGTGAGCCCGAAGTCTTCGTCATCTGTCCCACCACGAGCCTTGCGAGGGGCGAGGCGAAGGCGTTCAGCCTGTCGCGGATTGGCGACAATGGCGAGGCGCGGCCGTTTCCGATCGTCATCGTCCACACCGCTTCGGGTGGCTTCGTCGGCTATGTCAATGCGTGCCCGCACGAGGGCAAATGGCTGAACATCGGCAGCGGCCAGTTCTTCAATGCCGACCGGACGCTGCTGCGCTGCGGCCGTCATGGCGCGACGTTCGAGATCGACACCGGCCTGTGCCACGCCGGCGCCTGCGAAGGCCAAAGCCTCGAGCCGATCGCGCTCGCCGTCATCGACGGCGACGTCTGCCTGTGCGGCGTCGCGCTGGTCGAGGATGTCAGTTTCCCTGATCCGTTCGACGATCTTGATGAGACCATGGAGATCATGATCCACCCGGATTGACAGATGCTGCCTGCCGTCATTGCGAGGAGCGAAGCGACGACGCAATCCAGAGTCTTGGTCCATCTCTGGGTTGCTTCGCGCGCAATGACGCTCATGGGGTCAACGGCGTTCGACGCATCTCCTAAAACCCATCCGCCTTCTTGCCCCAGGGATGGCTGCCGGGCACCAGCTGAGCCTTGATTCCGGCCTTCTCGACATCGGCTTGCGACCTGAAGAATGTTGCCTCGTGCACCAGCGTGCCGTTCTTCGTCGTCACAGCGACATAGCGTGCCACCGTATCGATGTCGCAGAGATAGCCGCCGCCGGGATCGGCGGCGCTGCGCAGATTGCCATCCCAGTCCACGAAGAAGCCGTCACTCGCCATGTTGGTCTCCATTTGGTTCATGCGTCTCAGGGGCGGGCTGATCGGCGACCAGTTGCGCATAAGCGCGCGCGACGATGGTTCGGCATTGCAGTAGGCGCGCATGCTCGGCCTTGCCGATGCTCACCGTCTCGTCGTCGCCGTCGGTCGCGGCCATTGCCGCCTGCCATGCCTCGAACAGCGCCTTCTCGAGCTGATAGATCCGCTCGCTCGCCCGCTCCAGATAAGGGACCGGATTGGCGCGGACATTGGCCTCGTGCAGCGCGTCGAGGCTGAGCAGCGTTCGGAACCGGCGTTCGATTTGGCGCTGCTGCATCCCGAAATCGTGCTCGATGACGGTCATGGTCTCACCTCCGGCACCGGACGGGCCGTGGCCTTGGCCGCGTGACGCAACAGGCTGAGGCATTCGAGCGATGCGGCCATGTCGAGGGCCGTGAAGCCGTCGAGCGTCTCGGCGCTGATATCGGCGCCCTTGGCGAGGAGATGTGCGACCACGTCCGCTCTGCCGGAAGAGGACGCATACATCAGCGCCGTCGCGCCATTGTCGTTGCGGTTGTCGAGATCGATGCCGGCCTCGACCAGCGCATCGATGGCGTCCAGGTGCTGGCCGACGCAGGCGAGCCACAGCGCGTTGTTGCCGTCGGCGTTGATCGCAGCGACCGCCGCGCCGGCGGCGAGCAGCTCGCGGATGATGGCGACATTGCCGAGATAGGCCGCCTTCATCAGCGGCGTGGTGCGATTGGCGATGCGAGCGTCGACGCCATCGGCGGGAAATCCCTCCGCGGCGAGCCAAGCCGCCAATGTCGGGCCGACATTCGCCGAGCCGTTCTGCGCCGGGACGCGCTGCCGCCACGCTTCGTAGCCGCCATCGAGGCTATAGACCTCCGCGAAGCCGAAATCGGAGAAGGTCTGCGCATACTCCTGGCTGGCATGGCCGTGATAGCAGTAGATCAGGATCGGCGTGCGCCGGGTGGTGCCGGAGATCAGCGCCGAGAGATTGCCCTGGGTGAGATGCTGCGCGCCGGTGATGTGGGCGGCGTTGAACGAGGCGCGGTCGCGCACGTCGAAGCGCAGCACGTCGTCGCGCAGCAGCAGCTCGGCGGCCTGGCCGACATCGATGCGTTGGAACGGGATACGCGGTCTCATGGCAAGGCTCCCGACTCATTGCGCGTGCGGCCGGGATAGGCCGGCAGCGTGGTGATGCGGTCGTCGGCCAGGGGGCGGCCGACGGTGAAGTGGTAGAGCGTCTGATGATCGGTGCCGGCGACGCCGAGCATCTCGTGCACGGACTCGTCGAAGAAGCAGCCGATGCCGGTGCCGCGCAGGCCCGCCGCCTCGGCTTCGAGATACAGCACCTGGCCGATCAGGCCGGCCTCCCAATGAAGTTGGCGATAGCGCCAGGGAGTCTCGCGGATGAGTGGGGCGAACTCGGCGAGCATGGCCACCGCAAAGCAGCTGTCGCCGGCGATGGCCTGATGACAGCTCGCGGTCCGGATCACGCCGCGGCTGTCGGTCGGCAGCAGTTGAAACAGCGGCAGACGATCGGGCGCGCGCGCGACGCGTTGCCAGTCGAACTCGGCACGCAGCGCACGGCGCAGATCGCTTTGGGCCTCGCCGCTGCGGGGCAGCGCATAGAGGCCGGGCGTGAGACCCTCGACGCGATGCACGAACAGCAGCGGATGCAGCCGCGGCGTGAACGGCCAGGCCTCCCAGGGCGGTGCGGCGCGCGGCAGCAGCGCGTCGAGCAGCTGATGGAATGCGGCGAGCGCCATCGTGAATTTCGCATCGAAGCGCTGGGCGCTGCGGCGGCCGAGAATGAGTTCGGCTGCGCGCGCAGGGGATGGCGAGGCGCGCGGCGGGTGGGGTGGCGGCGCGGCGGCCGCATCACGTCCGCCGCCGCGCGTCGCGGCGCTCACCTCGGCGATCACCGGCCAGCGATAGAGCGGATGGCGGTCGAGCCTATTGGCCTGTCCCGTCCAATCATCGTCGATCGCGGCAGCAGAGGGCAGTGGCGGCGGCGCGCCTGCGGCCGCGTCGCGCGGCGTGATCGCGAGCAGTACGTCGGCATCCTCGGCCTCGACGCCGGCGAAATCGCTGGCGCGATCGAGCCCCATGAGCGCGGCCAGCCTGCTGCCGTCGAGGCCGTCGACAACGCGGGCGGTCCAGCCGAGCGCGGCGGCCGCGTAGCTGACGGCGCCGATCGCGTGGCCGAGATCGAGCTGGCAATAGCGGAACGCGCGCTCGCCATATTTCCAGGCCTCGCGCCAGTGGATCGAGGACAGGCCGAGCCATAGCCGCGGCTCGTTTGTTGAAGCCATGGCCCGCCGGCAGCGCTGCTCCAGCACGTGAACGCGGCTGACATAATGATGCAGGCCGTCGCCGAGACCGCTGACATGCTCCGCGATCACATAGGCTTCGGTCGGATGCAAATTGCCGCTCGAAGGATTGCAGCGCAGCGCCCAGCGATCCGGGCCGAACTCTTTCCACGCGCTGAGCCCGAACGACAATTCCAGCAGCAGCGCGACGCTGTCGATGGTCAGCGGCTGCACGGGGGCGGTGCCATTGCAGGCCTCGGCGAAGCTCGTGGCGAGACGGTCTGAGGTCAGCGGCAGCGCCGTGCGCGGGCTGCCGGCGAAGTCGCGGAACGGATTGGGCTGCGCATCCCAATCCAGCGTCTCCGGTCCCGCCGCATAGCGCTTCAGGCTATGCCTGGTGCGGGCATGGTAGGCGAGCGCGATGTCGGCCGCGGCCGGGAGCTCTGCCGCGCTGGACGGTGACACGGACATGATTCCTCACAAGGCGCGACGCGTGTATCCGCGCATGGGGGATGGTCGCTGGGTGACCGGATGCGACGGAGCAAATTCCGTTCCGACGAGCTCCGGCTGTCTCCACATCGTCATTCCAGGCTCGCCGCTGCGCGTTGCCCCGGAATGACGATAGAGAAGCGGTCGACGGCGGATCTCCAAACAAGCGAAGAGATACGCTTGTCGCCGCAGATCGTGTGCGACTTCGGACAGATCCCATCCGGCGCTGTCCGGTTTTCGACATCAGTGCCGGTGCGCGCTGCCCGACGCCGTGGCGTCGATCAGCACGGCGACCTTGGCCGCAATCGACAGCCACGCCTGGTGCGCGTCGACCTTGTGGCCGAGCTTGAAGCTGTCGGCCATGCGGGTCGCGAAGGCCGGTCCGTCGCTGCCATGCTGGTGCGCGATGATCCACGCGGTCTGCCACAGATCGGTCTCGGTGGTCACGGCGCTACAGATCCAGCACCAGCCGGTCGCCTTTGGCGCGCGACACGCAGGGCAGGAAATAGCCCTCGGCGCGCTGTGCCGCCGACAGGCGCTTGTCGCGATGGTCGATCTCGCCCTCGACAACCCTGGTCTTGCAGGTGCCACATAGGCCCTGTTCGCAGGAGGTCGCGATCTTGACGCCGTGCTCCTCGAGAAACGCCGTGACGGTCTTGTCGCCCGGGATCTTGAAGGTCGCGCCGCTGCTCTTGATGGTGACGTCGAACACCTTGTCGAGCAGCGCGGCGGCCGCCTTCGCGGTGAAGCGCTCGATATGGATGCGCTCCTCGGCGAAGCCCTTCTGCTTGGCCTGCGCGATGATCGGATCCATCCACCAGTCGACGCCGCAGATGAACAATTGGGTGTCGTCGGGACGGTCGGCGAGCAGATCCGCCGCTTTCAGCAGCTGATTGTCCTCGCTGGATTCCGTGTAGTACCTGGTATTCTCGGCGAAGGACGAGCCCTCGATGGTGCCACGGAACGAATCCGGCGACATCAGCGCGAACACATAGTGCAGCTCGAACGGGATGGCCTTGGCCTTCAGCGTGTCGGCGATCGACAGGATCGGCGTCACGCCGATGCCGCGCGCGACCAGCAGCGCGCGCTTGGTGTCCTTCGGGATCTTGAAGCGGTTGCGCGGCCGGCTGACCTGCAGCCTGTCGCCTTCCTTGATGTCGAGATGCAGCGCCTTCGAGCCGCCGCGGCTGTTGGCATCCTTCCAGACGCCGATGCAATAGCGGTTGCGCTCGGCGGCGCTGTTCAGCAGCGAATATTGCCGCGTCAGCCCGTTCGGCAGGGTGACGTCGATATGGCTGCCGGGGGTGAAGCCCGGCAGCGGATGGTCGTCCGCCGGGACGAGCTCGAACGAGGCCATGTTGTGCGCCTCGATGGCCTTCCTGGCCACGACGACGGTGTGCAGGGTGTCGGACATCTGACAACTCCATCTTGCGACCCGGCTGATGAGCAGCCGATGCAAAGGGAGGGCCAGCGGTCGGGCGTGTGTCACTGCGCGTCGATCGCGTCCGCCTTGGCGCCGCCGGCGACCGAGTAGCGCATCGGCACCTTGCGGGTCTTGAGGAAGGCCTCGAGGGTTTCGCCGCGGAACGCCGCATAGACCTCCGGGTTGGAGACGCCGATCACCGCGGCCATCTTTTCCAGCACGAAGAAGCTGACACCGCGCCTGATCATCTCGATCCATCTGCGGTTCCGGATCAGCTCGCGCTCCTCTTGCGTGAGGCGGTATTCATCCGCCAGCGCGTCGAATTCCTCAATGAATCTCCTGCGATGCGCCGGGATGACGAGCCGGTGCAGGAAGTCGTTGATGCGGAAATTGGCCTGGCTGCGCGCGTGGGTGAACGGGTAGGTGCCGGGCAGCGTCTCCGCGCCCTGCAGCTCATGGGCGATATGCGCGCGATAGGCCGCGACCTCCCGCGGGTCTGGCGCAGTGCCGAGATCCTCGAACACCAGCGTCGCGATATTGGTCACCGATGGCGCGTAGGTCTGTTTGTGAACCAGGCGGACCTTGTCGGAGAGCGCGCCGCGCATGATCAGCCACATGATCACCTCGGCGCCTTCCATGCCGCCCTTCACGGCGTAGTCGGCGATCCGCATCGCCGTCAGCCCCTCGGGCTCCTTCTCCAGCAGATCGAGAAATTCGTTGTCCCAGTCCTCGTTGAGGAAGCCGGCACGCTCGCCATGGACCTGGTGCGACAGCCCGCCGGTGGCGAAGATCGCCACCTTCAGATCCTCCGGATAGCTCTCGATCGCCTTGCGCAGCGTCCTGCCGAGCTTCCACATCCGCTTGGCACTGGGAATCGGCAGTTGCAGCACGCCGACCTGCAGCGGGACGACGGTGCCCGGCCATGGATCGCTGGCATCGCCCATCATCGACAGCGGCGACAACAGGCCATGATCGACCGGCTTGCCCTGGAAGAACGACAGGTCGAACTCGTCGGCGACCATCGCCATGGCGATGTGCTGCGACAGGCCGAGATGGCCTCTCGCCGGCGGGACGTTGCGTGGTCCGCCGCCTTCGTCGGCCGCGACATAGCTGTCGTCGATGCCGAGCGCGAACGCCGAGTAATGGTCGAAGAAGAACGAGGTGACGTGGTCATTGTAGATCATGAACAGGACGTCGATGTCCGTCTTCCTCACCCAGTCGCGGACCACCGCGAAGCCGTCGAAGATCGGCTTCCAGGCGGGGTCGTTCTGCTTGTTGGTGTCGCGCGCAAAGCCGATGGTGGGCGAGTGCGACGCGCCGATGCCGCCGATGATCCGGGCCATGTCTCCCTCCGCGAAATGCGACGCCGCCTCTGGCTGACGCGCGGCGGCATGTGGCCGGCGAGCCTAAGAAGTTTCCCCGGCTAGACAATGATGCTATTGTGCACGGATCGTTTCTCTATATGGACGCGTGGGCCGAAGATGAAGTGGCGGATCGAGGACATTCCCGTGTTCCATGCCGTGGTGGCCACGGGCGGCATGACCGGGGCGTCACGCTCCCTCGGTATGCCCAAATCCTCGGTCAGCAAGTCGGTCGCCCGCCTGGAGCAGGACCTCGGCATCCGGCTGTTCGACCGCAATTCGCGGCGCGTCCGCGTCACCCGTGAGGGCGAATTGTTCTTCCAGCAATGCCAGAAGATCCTCGACCAGGTGTCGGAGGCCGATGCGGTCATGACCGGGCTGGTCGACGTGCCCAGCGGCCGGCTGTCGGTCGCGCTGCCGCCGGCCTTCTGCGAGGAGATCCTCGCACCCAAGCTCGCCGAATTCCACCACCGTTATCCGCGCATCGAGCTTGATGTCGAGGCGACCACGCGTGCGATCGACATGCTGGCCGATCGCTTCGACATCGCGGTGGTGGTCGGGGTGCAGGAGGATTCCGAGCTGGCGCAGAAGGTCTTGATCGGCGGCCGCCTGATCTGGGTGACGAGCCCGGCCTATCTCGCCGTGCATGACATCGGCGACGACATCCGCGCCTTGGAAGCTCATCTGATGATCTGCGAGCGCCGCTACGGCGACCGCACCTTGACGATCAAGCAGCACGGCCATCTCGTCCGCTTCGACGTCGGCCCGCATGTTGCCCGCATCAACAATCCCCTGGCGGTGCGCCGCGCGGTGGCGCATGGCGCCGGCGTCTCGTTCCTGCCGGAGCATTATTGCGTCGAGCTGCTCCATGAGGGCCGGCTGGTCGAGATCGGCAAGGAGGTCGTGTTCGACACCCGCGCCGCCCAGCTCACCGCGATCTTTCCGAGCCGCAAGCTGATCTCCTCGCGCGCTCGCGCCTTCCTGGATTTTCTCGAGGAGATCTGCGCCGAGCCCCGCACGCCTTGATCGCTCCGGCCGCCGCCTTCACGGCAGGCGGTGGAAGGATGGCGGCAGGGGCGCGCGGACCAACTGGCTCAGGTCCAGGGTTTCGCCGCTCTCGGCGATGTCCGAGAACAGCACCTCGACGAAGGGATGCTGACGGTTGGCCGCCGCGCCGCGCTGATATTTCGCGCTCACGATCCGTGCGAGGGCTGCAAGGTTTCGTTTTCCCAGAGCGTTGTACTGGCTGCGAAACAGGCTCTGCCGCCCGCCCGCATGCTCGATCTGTTCGGCCCAGATGTCCATCACCTTGCGGCTGATGAAGGCCTCGACGCCCGTCGTGCCATCCTGGGCGAGCAGGCGCAGTCCATCCATCGTATGCGGCTGCTCGTCGACGCAAAATTGGCTGAGTGACATCTGCGATCCTCGTCTGTTGTCGTGCACCGGCGATCTTGCCGGAGAATTGAGTGCGGTGATCGGCGCATCGAACGTGTAGGAGAAGCCCGTCGGCGGATAGCTTAGCTGCACCTCGCCCCCGAACTGCATGCCGAGCGTTTCGATCAGCCGGGTGCCGAAGCTTCGGCTGGCGGGCTCTTGAACCGTCGGGCCGTCGCGTTCGGTCCAGACGAGATGCAGGTGCTGCTTCGGCCGATCGATGGTCCAGACGAGATCAATGCGGCCCGTCGGGACCGACAAGGCGCCGAACTTCAGCGCATTCGTGCAAAGCTCGTTCAGCGTCATCGCCATGACCACAATGGCATTCGACGTCACCGGGACCTCGGGGCCCAGAATCGAAAATCGCGAGACGTCCGGGTCGTCGAAGGCCTGGATGGAGTTGCGGATCACGGTGCCGAGGTCGGCGCTGGACCATCGCGCTTGCAGCAAGAGGTCGTGCGCGCGCCCGAGGGCCTGGAGCCGCCCCGAAATGGCATGCTGAGCGTCCTTGGCTGCCGGCAGGCCGCTCAGGCTCTGCGAGACGATGGCGCCGACGGTTGCGAGCGTGTTCTTGATGCGGTGCTGCAGTTCCTCGAGAATGAGCCGTTGCAGCCCACCGACGACCTCGCGCTCTCTCGCCTCGATCTCGGCCTTGTCGAGCAACGCCTTTGCATTGCTCTCGGCCTCGGCGAGCAGGCGCTTCAGCCCGCGAATCTCCCGCACCAGAAAGTCCGGGTCTACGACCGTTCCGTGAAGATGCGCTTTCGTGGTGAGATCGATCTTGAGCATGGGCCGAGATGTCCTCGCACTGGATGCCGCCATCGGAAGATGTCGATCAGCGCGCAAGAGAAGGCCGCGGCTCGGCCTTCACTTCGTCCGCAGCCCAATCCGCCCGCTGAAATGCCTGAGGATTTCGGCAGCGTTGGCGAGGACCTTGGCCTTCCTGACGGCTGCGGCGCGTTCACCGCCAGGCTGCATCAGGCCGGCTTTCGCGAGCGCGCTCTCCGCCTGCAAACTGAGCGCCGTATCCAGCGCCGAGGGATCTCGTTGATCCGGTGCGGAGGAGCCGACAGGCTCGGCCGGCATCGGCGGCCCGCCGCGCGGGGCTACCATCGGACGAGTACCGCAACGATGATCAGCAAGCCGAAGAAGATCGGCACGAGGAGGGGCGGCACCAGCCATTCGCGAATACCGGCCTTGGTGCTCAATTGCGGGATGTTCGACATGCTGTCCGCCTTCTGGTCGCGGCGGGAGCGCAGGGCTCTCAGTCACCGATGGCAGCCGGGGAGACGCGCGGTGATCATCCATATGTGGTGCGTGCGCCCGCAATAGCGAGGCCCGGCCGAAAACTAATATCTTGACGCGGCATTCGCAGGTCCGTTGCGGTCACCCGCGAGCGCCGGCTTGCTCGAATTCTTACTGATTTGTCGTTCCTGATCAGCCGGTGCTGATCAGGACGCCGATCGCGTCAGTCTCAGTAGCGGCCAATTCCGACGCTCACGCCGGGGGCACGGATGCCGATGCCGCCACGGTCGTCATCATCACGACGCTCGCGCCGGCCATAGCCATAGGCGCCGCGATCTTCGCGGACGATCGTGCGGTGTCCGCGGTCTTCGCGCCAGCAGCGGCCGTTCTCGGTGCAGACCATGCGAACCTGCTGGACGCTGTTATCTGGGACACCCGACAGGCCCGCTGTGAGCGGCGCAGCCGAGGCGGCTGCAGTCAACAATGTCGTCACAGCGGCGGCGAGAGTGATCGTGAGAGCCTTGATGGCCATGATGGATCTCCAGGGGGGGACGTGTCACAGGGGTGATATGTCATGGAGCCAATAGGCTCGCGGCCGCATGGTTCCCAGGGCCCGGAATTTCGTTGTCGCGCACGTCAAGCGCCAAGCGGTCAGCGCAGCCGGTGACTCTCGCGCGGAAGCGGTTTATTGAGCGCGGCTCCGGATTGACGCGTCAGGTGAGAGGGGGCCGGTGATGACTCTTCGCGAGCAGTGGGAAGACCAGGCCAGCGCGTGGCTGGCCTGGGCGAGGGCGCCAGGTCACGACAGCTTCTGGCGTCATCATGGCGAGCAGTTCAACCGCCTGCTGCCGCCGCCGGGTGTCCTCACGCTGGACATCGGCTGCGGCGAGGGCCGGCTCTCCCGGCAGCTCACGGCCGGCGGCCACAGAGTGGTCGGCCTCGATGCCTCGCCGTCCCTCATCGCCGCGGCGAGGCAGGCCGACCCGTCGATCGCGGTCATTCGCGCCGATGCGGCCGCGCTGCCGCTGGCCGATGCGTGCGCCGATCTCGTCATCGCCTTCATGTCGCTGCAAGATGTCGATGCGATGCCGGCCGCGATCGGCGAAGCGGCGCGGGTGCTCCGGCGCGGCGGCCGCTTCTGCATGGCGATCGTCCATCCACTGAATTCGGCCGGGCGGTTCGAGAGCCCGGCGCCGGATGCGCCCTTCGTCATCAAGGGAAGCTATCTGGATTCCTTCACCTTCAGTGACGCGGTGGAGCGCGACGGGCTGAACATGACCTTCCACAGCGCGCACCGCCCGCTGCAGAGCTATTTCGCAGCGCTGGAGAGCGCCGGCTTCCTGATCGAGGCGCTGCGCGAGCCGTCGACACCCGAGCAGATCATCACCCGCGACAGCAGCCGGCGCTGGCTGCGGGTGCCGCTGTTCCTGCATCTGCGCTGCCTGCGCCCGTAGAGCCGGAACGCCGTCACGCGTTCCGGCTGGATGGCGATGTCAGCCCCGCCGGGCCGCCTCGATCGCGGCGACGTCGATCTTGTGCATCGTCATCATCGCGGCGAACACGCGCTTGGCGACGTCACCGCCTTCGGTCATGGCGTCGGTCAGCGCGCGCGGCGTGATCTGCCAGGAAATGCCCCATTTGTCCTTGCACCAGCCGCAGGCGCTCTCCTTGCCGCCATGGCCGACAATGGCATTCCAATAGCGGTCGGTCTCGGCCTGGTCGTCGGTCGCGATCTGGAACGAGAAGGCTTCGCTGGGCGTGAACGCGGGTCCGCCATTGAGGCCGAGACAGGGGATGCCGCACACGGTGAACTGCACCGTCAGGACGTCGCCGGCCTTGCCTGATGGGTAATCGCCAGGTGCGCGGTGGACGGCGGTCACGCGGCTGTCGGGAAACACCTCCGCGTAAAAGCGTGCCGCGGCCTCGGCGTCCTTGTCGAACCACAGGCAGATCGTGTTCTTGTTGTTTGCCATCGGGCTTCCTTCTCTCGCAAATGCAGGCTGCACGTCACGCCGGATGTGCAGTCCTCGGAATAGGCTCAACGCCAGCTCGTCTCGCCTGACTGACCCAAGGACGGTCCTCGCGGACACAGCCCGACACGTTGCTCGCCTGATCCTGAGATTTTTTTGAGAGCCTTCATCAGGGCTGACCATGGGCACGCGGTCCAGGGCGATCGCTAAGCGATGCTCCAGGCGCGGCTTCCCGGATCGGTTATCGACGCCGGCGGCTGCGCCGGCCCGCCACGATCTGATCTTCATCGAGCACGCCCAGCCGGGTCGACGGTCCCTCCACAACGGTGGCATTGACCTTGGCGATGTCAGCATTCAGCGCGGCGATCTCGCGACGGACTGCGGCTTCGTCCGCCATCTTCTCGATTGCCGCCAGCTGCTTTTCCACCCTGCGCTGCAACTCCAGCGCGGGCGGCAGCATCGAGATCTGCTCGCGCCGGATCAGCTGTTTCACCCACCACAGCGGATCGTGCTCGTCGCCGAGATTTGCAAGCGGCTGGCCCGCTCCCGGCAGATTGTCGAAGGCGCCTTGGCTCTGGGCTGCTCGGATCTGCGCCTCGACCCACGACTCGAAGCTCGTCGCCAGCGGTTTGCGCTCGGTCATGACAGGCCAGCCTTTCGCAATCGCAACGCCGCGATCGTAGCAGCTCGCCGCGGTGGACGCCACGCCAGCCGGTGCCCCGTGTCCGGATGGAACGGCGCCGCACGCTCAAGATCCCGGGCAAGGCAGGCGATCGAGCGCAGCCGGCGTGTGGCGCGCGGCAAACATTTGTATTGCTATTTTTCCGAAATCATGGTCTTCTCGGCCCATCCCGCCTCGAGTAGAGGGACGGACGCGTCGTCACGAACGTGGAGGTGGGCTGCGATGGACGTGACGGCTGCGCCGGACGAGCGCAGGCGTGACGGACGGCAAAGTCGTGTGGTCCTGGCCTCTCGACGCTGAGGTCTGCGCAACGCGCCACAAGCGCGTTGTCGCAAATGGGGGCAAGAACGCCGATCCCCAGGGAGAGCACGAAGGACACCGTTAAAACCGTCGCGCGGGGAAGGCCGGGTCTGTCCGGCTGGACCTGTGGTGACTGCCGCCTGCTTTCTTTGTTGCAGGCGGGCCACGGGGCATCAGCCGAGGCCCGGCCTTCCCCGCGCCCTCTCATTGTTCAGGAGGGCAAGATCGCTGCATCACCCGGGCATCACATGCCGCGGGACGAAAGACGCCTGTCTCCCACACCTGATGATGAGGCCGAAGATGTTGATCATTTGCCCCGCTGTCGTCCCGGACAAGCGCGCAACGCGCGCGCCGATCCGGGACCCATAGCCCCAGGGAGACGTGCGAGGCACCATTCGCCCAGCCAGGACCGCCAGGGTGTGGGTCCCGGGTCAGCGTCCGCCGCCGCTTTCGCGTTGCCGGGCTTGCCCGGGACGACATCTTCTATGGGGGCGGCTGCGGGGGGGGGGCAACGACAAGGCACGGGATGGACCGCCGGCGCCAATCATGTCCTGCGCTATCATCCCCCACCGGCGGGGAGCGGGCCCCGTTGAGCGGCGCTCTCTTAAGGGGATGGGCGGACGGGCGGCTGCGCGGGGGCGGAGAGACCGTAAAAAATCGGGGTCAGGTCCAAATATCAATAGATCTCAAAGGCTTGTGACTGTCATCTGAGTGTCATTGAACCTTTATAAAAGCGGCACCGAGGCCCCGTAAAGCGGCCGGGGAAGCGCGATCGGGCGCACATGGCGCTTCGCTTCCCGAGCATGGAGACCAGCTATGAATTTCGTCAAAGCTATCGTCGCTGCCGGCTTGGTCGCCGCATCGACGTCGGCATTCGCTGCCGACATCACCGGCGCGGGCGCGACGTTCCCGTTCCCGATCTATTCCAAGTGGGCTGACGCCTACAAGAAGGAGACCGGCAACGGTCTGAACTACCAGTCGATCGGCTCCGGCGGCGGCATCAAGCAGATCCAGGCCAAGACCGTGACCTTCGGCGCCACCGACGCGCCGCTCAAGGCCGAGCAGCTCGAGAAGGACGGCCTGGTGCAGTGGCCGATGGTGATGGGTGGTATCGTGCCGGTCGTCAACCTCGAGGGCGTGAAGCCGGGCGAGATGGTGCTGGATGGCGAGACGCTGGCCAACATCTATCTCGGCAAGATCACCAAGTGGGATGACGCCGCGATCAAGAAGCTGAACCCGAGCGTCAAGCTGCCGAGCGATGCCATCGCCGTGGTTCGCCGCTCCGACGGTTCGGGCACGACCTTTAACTTCACCTACTACCTCTCCGAAGTCAGCGCTGACTGGAAGAGCAAGGTCGGCTCCAACACCGCGGTCGAATGGCCGGTCGGCGTCGGCGCCAAGGGCAATGAGGGCGTGTCGGGCAACATCAGCCAGACCAAGAACTCGATCGGCTATGTCGAGTATGCCTATGCCAAGCAGAACAAGCTGACCTACACCGCCATGGTCAACAAGGCCGGCAAGACCGTGCAGCCGACCGTCGAGGCCTTCCAGGCTGCGGCCGCCAACGCCGATTGGGCCAAGGCTCCCGGCTACTATGTGATTCTCGCCAACCAGCAGGGCGAAAAGTCCTGGCCGATGACGGCCGCGACCTTCATCCTGATGCACAAGGAGCCGACCGACAAGGCGGCCTCCGCCGAAGCCATCAAGTTCTTCAAGTGGTCGTTCGAGAAGGGCGACAAGATGGCTGAGGAGCTCGACTACATCCCGATGCCCGACAACGTCGTGAAGCTGATCGAGAAGACCTGGTCCTCGGACATCAAGAGCTGACGCCTTTCGCGCCAGAACCCCCTCTCCCGTCACCGGGAGAGGGGGCATGATCGGGGTTGAAGCGTGCTGAAAAAACAGGGGGCAGAATTGGCAGACATGGCGGTTCAAACCGAAGTCAGCGATATCGCGGCTGCTGCCGGGCCCTATGACCGGGCGCGCGCGCTGAGCGCCTTCAAGCTCGGTGACGTCACTTTCTATTGGATCACGCGGCTCGCGGCGATCTCGGTGCTGCTGATCCTCGGCGGCATTATCGTCTCGCTCATCATCGGCGCCTGGCCGGCGATGAAGGCCTACGGTTTTGAATTCCTCTGGACGCGGCGCTGGGCGCCGTCGGCGGATCCGCCGGTGCTGGGTGCGCTCGGCCCGATCTACGGCACGCTGGTCACGTCCTTCATCGCCATGTTGATCGCCATTCCGGTCGGTCTCGGCATCGCGATCTTCCTCACCGAGCTGTGCCCGCAATGGCTGCGCCGCCCGATCGGCATCGCGATCGAGCTGCTGGCCGGCATTCCCTCGATCATCTACGGCATGTGGGGCTTCTTCGTGCTGGGCCCGTTCCTGGCCTATAATTTCCAGCCGTTCATGATCAGCCTCTGCGCCAACATTCCGGTGCTGCAGGACATCTTCGCCGGCCCGCCATCCTATCTCAGCCTGTTCAATGCCTCGCTGATCCTGGCGATCATGGTGCTGCCCTTCATCACGGCGATCTCGGTCGACGTGTTCAAGACGGTGCCGCCTGTGCTGAAGGAGGCGGCCTATGGCGTCGGCTGCACCACCTGGGAGGTCGTGCGCAGCGTCGTCATTCCCTATACAAGGGTCGGCGTGATCGGCGGCATCATGCTGGCGCTCGGCCGGGCCCTCGGCGAGACCATGGCGGTGACCTTCATCATCGGCAACTCGTTCCGGATCTCGTCATCGATCTTTGCGCCGGGCACGACGATCTCGGCCGCGATCGCCTCCGAGTTCCAGGAGAGCGACGGTCTGCACCAGTCGAGCCTGATCCTGCTCGGTCTCTTGCTGTTCGTTCTGACATTCTTCGTGCTCGCGGCAGCCCGTCTGATGCTGATGCGGCTCGAGACCAAGGCGGGGAAATAGCTCATGACTGCCATTGACGCTCAGCCCAGTCCCGTCAATCCGATCTACACGCGCCGGCGCCGCACCGACATCGTGGTCCGTGGCCTTTGTTTTGCTGCCGCCGCGTTCGGCGTCACCTGGCTGGCGCTGATCCTGTTCACGCTGTTCTATAACGGTCTGGCCGGGCTCAGCCTGCAGGTCTTTACCGCTGATACGCCGCCGCCGGGATCGAGCGACGGCGGTCTGCGCAACGCCATCGTCGGCTCGATCATGATGACCATCATCGGCGTCGGCATCGGCGCGCCGCTCGGCCTGTTCGCCGGCACCTATCTCGCCGAATATGGCCGCAACGACCGCCTGACCTCGATAATCCGTTTCATCAACGACATCCTGCTGTCGGCGCCGTCGATCATCATCGGCCTGTTCATCTACGGTGCGGTCGTGGTGCCGATGGGCGGCTTCTCGGCGATCGCCGGCTCGCTGGCGCTGGCGGTGATCGTGATCCCCGTGGTGCTGAGAACCACCGAGGACATGCTGCTGCTGGTGCCCAATCCGCTGCGTGAGGCAGCCTCGGCGCTCGGCCTGCCGCGCTCGCTGGTGATCCGGCGGATCGCTTACCGCGCCGCGCGCTCCGGCCTCATCACCGGTGTGCTGCTGGCAACCGCCCGTGTCGCCGGCGAGACCGCGCCGCTGCTGTTCACCGCGCTGTCGAACCAGTTCTGGAGCATGAACCTCTCCAAGACGATGGCGAACCTGCCGGTGACCATCAACAACTTCGTCCAGAGCCCCTATGCCTACTGGAAACAGCTGGCCTGGAGCGGCGCCCTTCTGATCACCTTGACCGTGCTGGCCCTGAACATCGGTGCGCGCATCCTGGGCGCCGAGAGGAGCTCGAAATGACCGACATGTCCGTATCCGTGAGCAGCCCGACGGCCGCCATTCCCGCCAAGTCGCTGCCGGAGGCGCCGGCCAAGGTGATCGCGCGAAATCTGAACTTCTATTACGGCGATCATCACGCGCTGAAGAACATCAACCTGTCGCTCGGCACCAACCGCGTCACCGCGTTCATCGGTCCGTCCGGCTGCGGCAAGTCGACTTTGCTGCGCATCTTCAACCGGATGTACGATCTCTATCCGGGCCAGCGCGCCACCGGCCAGCTGATGCTGGACAGCACCAACATCCTCGATCCCAAGCTCGACCTGAACCTGCTGCGCGCCCGGGTCGGCATGGTGTTCCAGAAGCCGACGCCGTTCCCGATGACGATCTACGAGAACATCGCCTTCGGCATCCGCCTCTATGAGAAGATCTCGAAGTCCGAGATGGACGACCGGGTCGAGAAGGCGCTGCGCGGCGGCGCGCTGTGGAACGAGGTCAAGGACAAGCTCAACGCCTCCGGCCTGTCGCTGTCCGGCGGCCAGCAGCAGCGCCTGTGCATCGCGCGTACCGTGGCTGTCAGGCCCGAAGTGATCCTGTTCGACGAGCCTTGCTCGGCGCTCGATCCGATTTCGACCGCCAAGGTCGAGGAGCTGATCCAGGAACTCTCGGAGAACTATACGATCGCGATCGTCACGCATAACATGCAGCAGGCGGCGCGTGTCTCCGACAAGACCGCCTTCATGTATCTCGGCGAGTTGATCGAGTTCGACGACACCAGCAAGATCTTCACCTCGCCGAGCGATCGGCGGACCCAGGATTACATCACCGGCCGGTTCGGCTGACGCCGACAGCATCATTGCCTTCAGGAGATCATCATGGCCAGTGAACATACCGCCAAGGCGTTCGACAGCGATCTGCAGGATCTGACCCGGCTCGTGTCGGAGATGGGCGGTCTCGCCGAGCGGCTGATTGTCGACTCCGTCGACGCACTGGTTCGGCGTGACGTCGCGCTCGGCCAGAAGGTCGTCGCCGCCGATGCCGAGGTCGACAAGCTGCAGCGCATCATCGAGGAGCGCGCCGTGCTGACCATCGCGCGCCGGCAGCCGATGGCGGTCGACCTGCGTGAGATCGTCGGCGCGATGCGCGTCGCCACTGATCTTGAGCGCATCGGCGACCTCGCGAAGAACATCGGCAAGCGGGTTGCTGCGCTGGAAAGTGATTTCCATCCGCTCAAGCTGATCCGTGGCCTTGAGCACATGACGGATCTCGTGCAGTCGCAGGTCAAGTCGGTGCTGGATGCCTATGCGGCGCATGACCTGCCGGCTGCGATGGCGGTGTGGAAGGGCGACGAGGAGGTCGATGCCATCTGCACCTCGCTGTTCCGCGAGCTGCTGACCTACATGATGGAAGATCCGCGCAACATCTCGTTCTGCATCCATCTGATGTTCTGCGCCAAGAATATCGAGCGGATGGGCGACCACGCGACCAATATCGCGGAGACGGTGTTCTACATGATCGAGGGCCAGGCGATGGTCGACAAGCGTCCGAAGGGCGACATGACGAGCTTCGCCACCACGGTCCCCGGCAACTGAGAGAGACTCGTTCGATATGACTGCGCGCATCCTGGTGGTGGAAGATGAAGAGGCGCTGACCACGCTCCTGCGCTATAATCTGGAGACCGAGGGCTACGAGGTCGAGACCGTGGGGCGGGGCGACGAGGCCGACACGCGGCTGAAGGAGCGCGTTCCCGATCTCGTGGTGCTCGACTGGATGCTGCCGGGCCTGTCCGGCATCGAACTGTGCCGCCGGTTGCGGACGCGGCCCGAGACCAAGCAGCTGCCGATCATCATGCTGACGGCGCGCGGCGAGGAGAGCGAGCGCGTGCGCGGTCTGGCGACCGGGGCGGACGACTATATCGTCAAGCCGTTCTCGGTCCCTGAGCTGCTGGCGCGGGTGAAGGGTCTGCTGCGGCGGGCGAGCCCGGAGCGGCTGGCGACGGTGCTGTCCTATGGGGACATCGAGCTCGACCGCGAGAAGCGCCGGGTGGCGCGCTCGGGCCGGCCGATCGATCTCGGCCCGACCGAATACCGCCTGCTCGAATTCTTCCTCGAGCATCCGGGCCGCGTGTTCAGCCGTGAGCAGTTGCTCGACAGTGTCTGGGGCCGGGATATCTATATCGACGAGCGCACGGTGGACGTCCATATCGGCCGCCTGCGCAAGCTGCTCAATCCCGGCCGCGAGCAGGATCCGATCCGCACGGTGCGCGGCGCCGGCTATGCGCTCGACGACCGCTTCGCCAAGAGCGAGCAGGCGTAAGCGCGGGGCAGCCGTTTTGCGCGCGGCCATGGGGCTGCCGTCTTGATCCGGTCTGCTGGTCTCCCCATCATGATGACCGGGATGCCGCGGACGCGATGATCAGGACAATTGCTCTCGTCTTAGCCGTGTGGCTCGCCGCCATTGTGCCCGGTTCGGCCGCCGAACTCGAGGAGGCCGTGGCCGCGGCGGCCAATGGCCAGCACGCCATGGCGATGCGGCGGCTGATGCCGCTGGCGGCCAAAGGCGATGCGCGGGCGCAGTTCGATGTCGGCTTCATGCAGGCGTTCGGCTGGGGTGTGCCGCGCAACCCTGCCGAGGCGATGGCCTGGTACCGGAAGGCGGCGGATCAGGGCCTCGCCGTCGCGCAGCATTATCTCGGCGTCGTCTATTACAATGGGGAAGGCGTCGCCCGCGATCATGGCGAAGCCAGCCGATGGTTTTCTCGCGCCGCGGCCCAGGGCTTCGCCCAGTCGCAATATATGCTCGGCCTGATGATGCTCGACGGGCGGGTGGTCGCGCAGGATGTCGTGCAGGGCTATGCCTGGCTGGTCATGGCGGGGCGAAATGGCGTGCGGTCCGCGGGCCGCGAGGTCCAGCGTGTCGCGTTGAGTGAGGCGCAGCGGCGACAGGCGGAGCAGGCCATCGCGGCCTGGCGGCCCAAGCCGGAAGCGGCCGATTCAGGCATTGCCAATCCGCGGCCCGAGCAACTGCTCGGGCTCGACCGGCACATCGGCGAGGTCGTGGATCCCACGGCGTGGCCGGCATCATCGATCGGCGTCGTCACCGTGGCCCAATACAGCACGGGCGGTTCGTGCACGGGCACGCTGGTGGCGCCGCGCCTGGTGCTCACGGCCGCGCATTGCGTCTTCAACGGCGTCGCCCAGGTCAGTCCCGGCAACGTCCACTTCCTGGCCGGCATGAACAAGGGCACGCCGGCAGCCTCGTCGATTGCCGACAAGCTGATCGTGGCGCCCGACTTCGCGCCGATCCAGCACGACAAATGGTCGCTTGACCGCTCGCGCGTCGATTGGGCCCTGATCGTCCTGAAGGATGCGCTGCCGTCGCGGCCGGTGGCGGTCACAGCGCTCACGCGCGAGCAACTTGCGGCTGCGACGGCGGCCGGGACGATTTCGGAGATCGGCTACGGCCAGGAGCGGCGTTATTCGCCGACCGGACAGCGCAATTGCAGCGCCGGCATGACTGAGGATGCTCGGCTGCTGACGGTGCATTGCTTGGCGAATTTCGGCTATTCGGGCTCGCCGATCCTGGCCGAGATCGGCGGCGAGACGGTCGTCGTCGGCATCTTCTCGGCGTTCCATGAGGAGACCCGGCTGATGTTCGCCGCGCCGGCCAGCGGGTTCGAGGCCGCTGTCAGGCGCGAGATCGCGGCGCAAAGCGCCTCGGTCCGGTGAGGCGGGGGCAAGCGAAGGTCTTCAGCGGCTGGTCATTGTTTGTGCGTGACCGGACAGCGGATTGCCACAGAGGCTGGCCGATCCAGGCGAGACGGGGGGTGAACGGCGCGAATTCGGCCTGATCTGGGCCGGGCGGAGCAAGGCTTGCCAATTGGCGCGAGACTTGCTCTCCTGCCTGAGTATGACGATTTTCCCAATTGATCATCCCCAGCCTCCGCGCGCAGCGCCGGCCTGGCTGCAGACCGCGGGCGGCCGCAATGTCGCGCTGCTGGCCGGTCTCGTGCTCGCCAACGCGCTTGCCTGGGCCTGGGCGTTTGCGCTCTATGCCGACCGTCCCGCCATCGTCGGCACGGCCATGCTGGCCTGGCTACTTGGATTGCGCCATGCGGTTGACGCCGACCACATCGCTGCGATCGACAACGTGGTCCGCAAGCTGGTGCAGGAGGGGGACACGCCGCGCGCTGCGGGTCTCTATTTCGCGCTCGGACATTCGAGCGTCGTCGTCATCGCCACCATTATCGTCAGCCTGGTCGCCGGCGCCGATCTGTTGAGCGGGGACAGCGCAATTCGGGCGATCGGTGGTGCCATCGGCACCTCGGTTTCGGCCGGCTTCCTGCTGCTGATCGCATTCGCGAACCTCGTTCTGTTCGTCAATCTGTGGCGGCGCCCGGCAGTGTCGCAGCAGTCCGAAATGGCAGACACGGCAAATGCAGGGCGGGGCGTTCTCATTCGTCTGCTGCGTCCTGTGCTGCGCCTCGTGGACCGCGCCTGGCACATGTATCCGCTCGGGTTCCTGTTCGGCCTCGGCTTCGATACCGCGAGCGAGATCGGTCTCCTCAGCCTTTCTGCGACCGAAGCAGCGCGCGGCGCGAGCCTCGCCCATGTGCTGGTGTTCCCGGCGTTGTTCGCTGCGGCGATGGCGACCGTCGATACGGCCGACAGCATGCTGATGGTCGGAGCCTATCGTTGGGCGCTGACGGATCCCGCGCGCAAGCGACGCTACAATCTGGTGATCACCGGAACGTCGGTCGCGATCGCGCTGGTGATCGGCGGCGTCGAGGCGGTGACGTTGCTGGCGCCACGGCTTGGCGCTCAGGGCGGCTGGACGGATGTCGCGGTGGCGCTGGGCGATGACATCGGCAATCTCGGGATCGTCGCGGTCGGCCTGTTCGGACTGATCTGGGCCGGCGCCGTGCTGCTCGGCCGTCGTCGTGGCTCCGAGCGCAGGCCGTGCGACGCGCTTGCCAGTACTCACGCTGCGGCGTTAAACCCGAGAGCACCACCAGGCGGAATGCCCGGCGCGAAATAGCAGCGGAACCCACGATGGTCGGCGCGGAGGGAATGACCAGGATGTTGTGGCTGCAGGGCGCGAGCTGCGGCGGCTGCACCATGTCCATTCTGGAAAGCGGCGCCTCCGGCTGGTTCGACGAACTGCGCCAGTCCGGCATCGATCTGGTGTGGCATCCCTCCGTCAGCGAGGAGACCGGCGAGGAAGCCGCGGAACTGCTCGAGGCCATCCGCGACGGGCGCGAGCGGCTCGATCTGCTGGTGCTCGAAGGCTCGGTCGCCCGGGGCCCTAACCTGAGCGGCCGCTTCAACATGCTGGCGGGCACCAACCGCTCAATCTATCATTGGCTGCTCGATCTCGCCCCGCTGGCCGACTATGTCGTCGCGGTCGGCAGCTGCGCGGCTTATGGCGGCATTCCCGCGGCCGGCATCAACCCGACCGATGCGGTCGGGTTGCAGTTCGAGGGGAGCGACGTCGGCGGCGCGCTAGGGGCGGGTTTCCGCTCGAAGCGCGGGTTGCCGGTGATCAATGTCGCCGGCTGCGCGCCACACCCCGGCTGGATCATGGAAAGCCTGCTTGCGCTCACGACTGGCGATCTCACCGCCGACGGCCTCGACGCCGTCGGGCGTCCCGCCTTCATCGCCAACCACCTCGCTCATCATGGCTGCTCGCGCAACGAGTTCTATGAGTTCAAGGCGAGCGCGGAAGCCATGTCGGAGCGGGGCTGTTTGATGGAGCATCTCGGCTGCCGCGCGACGCAGGCTGTCGGCGACTGCAATCAGCGGTCCTGGAACGGTGGCGGCTCCTGCACCAAGGGCGGCTATGCCTGCATCGCCTGCACCTCGCCTGGCTTCGAAAGCGCGCAGAACTATCTGCAGACTGCGAAGCTCGCCGGCATTCCCGTCGGGCTTCCGACCGACATGCCCAAGGCGTGGTTCGTCGCGCTCGCGGCCCTGTCGAAATCGGCGACTCCGCGCCGCGTGCGCGTCAATGCCACGGCTGATCACGTCGTGGTGCCGCCGAGCCGCTCGGGCGACAAGCGCAGTTCATGACCCGGATCACGGTCGGCCCGTTCAACCGCGTCGAGGGCGATCTCGAGGTCCGCCTGGATATCGAGAGCGGCCGTGTCGCACGCGCCGAGGTGACCGCGCCGCTCTATCGCGGCTTCGAGCAGATCCTGGAGGGGCGACCGCCGCTCGATGCGCTGGTGATCGCGCCGCGCATCTGCGGCATCTGCTCGGTGTCGCAGTCGATTGCGGCGGCCAGCGCGCTGCGTCAGGCCATGGGCGTCGTGCCGGCGCCGAACGGCGTGCTCGCGACCAACATCGCCCATGCGGCCGAGAACGCCGCCGACCATCTGACGCACTTCTACATCTTCTTCATGCCGGACTTCGCGCGCGAGGCCTATGCCGCGCACCCCTGGCACGGCGCGGCGGCGGAGCGCTTCACCGCGACCAAGGGATCGGCGGCGCGCGAAGCCTTGCCCGCGCGCGCGCGACTCCTGGAAATCATGGGCTTGATCGCCGGTAAATGGCCGCACAGCCTGGCGTTCCAGCCGGGGGGCACCACGCGCGCGATCGAGCTTGGTGAGCGTATCCGGCTGAATGCGATTGCCGGCTCGTTTCGCGGCTTTCTCGAACGTGTGGTGTTTGCCGATACGCTTGAGAATGTACTGGCGTTGTCGACGCCGTCCGAGCTCGATCGCTGGCGCGACGGACGCGCGGGCGATTTCGCACACTTCCTGCGACTGGCCGATGCGCTTGCGCTCGCGGATCTTGGCAAGGGGCCGGGGCTGCTGATGAGCTTCGGTGCCTATCACGATGCCGATGGCGCCAACTTCCGCGCCGGCCTGCGCGCCAGCGATGGAATGATCTCAACCTTGCCGTCGGACCTGATCACGGAAGATGTCTCGCATGCCTGGATGCGTGAGACATCGCGCGATCCGGCGGCGAGCCGCTCCGTGCCGGACGCCGACAAGGCTGACGCCTATAGCTGGTGCAAGGCGCCGCGGCTCGCCGGCGAGCCGGTCGAGGTCGGCGCAATTGCGCGACAGGCGGTCGATGGTGAGCCGCTGATCACCGCGCTGCTTGCATCCGATAACAGCAACGTCCGCAACCGCGTGATCGCGCGGCTGATCGAGACGGCGCGACTCGCGCTGTCGATCGAAGGCTGGATCAAGGCGCTGCGCCTCAGCGAGCCGTTCTGCGAGACCAGCGGTGAAATGACGGACGGCCGCTTCGTCGGGCTCGTCGAGGCGGCGCGTGGCAGCCTTGGTCATTGGCTCGCGGTCGGCGGTGGTCGCATCGAGCGCTATCAGATCATCGCGCCGACGAGCTGGAACTTCTCGCCGCGCGATTCCGATGGGGTTGCCGGGCCGCTTGAACAGTCGCTGGTCGGAACTGAGGTCGGTGACGCCGGCGCGCGGGCCGTCAGCATCCAACACGTGGTCCGATCGTTCGATCCCTGCATGGTCTGCACAGCGCATTGAGTGCGTTGCGTCTTGGCGGAAACAAGCTTGTCGGGTGCAAAGCGCTTGATTTCCGATTGTCACCCGCGATCAGGCGCTGAACCGCCTGCGGCGTCGGCTCTCTGAATCCAAGTATCTGGAATCATTATGATTCAAATTCAGAAATGATGCTGGCCCGCATCTTGCTGTCCCTCTTTGCCAGATCGCGATCGGATGATCGCCAACGCGATAGCAGGGGGAGGACTCATGGGCGCGACGACAGAAACCTTTTACAGCGTCATCCGGCGCCAAGGCATCACGCGGCGCAGCTTCCATAAATTCTGCAGTCTCACCGCGACGAGCCTCGGGCTCGGGCCGGTCGCTGCCAGCCGCATCGCCAATGCGCTGGAGACCAAGCCGCGCACGCCGGTCATCTGGATGCACGGGCTGGAATGTACCTGCTGCTCGGAGAGCTTCATCCGCTCGGCGCATCCCCTGGTGAAGGACGTCGTGCTGTCGATGATCTCGCTCGACTATGACGACACGATCATGGCGGCGGCCGGACAGCAGGCCGAGGAGATCCTCGAGGAGACGCGCGCCAAGTACAAGGGCCAGTACATCCTCGCCGTCGAAGGCAATCCGCCGCTCAACGAAGGTGGCATGTTCTGCATCGACGGCGGCAAGCCGTTCGTCGAGAAGCTGAAGGTGATGGCCGAGGATGCGATGGCCATCATCGCCTGGGGCGCCTGTGCGTCCTGGGGCTGCGTGCAGGCCGCCAAGCCCAATCCGACGCAGGCGACCCCGATCGACAAGGTCATCACCAACAAGCCGATCATCAAGGTGCCGGGCTGTCCGCCGATTGCCGAGGTGATGACCGGCGTCGTCACCTTCATCACCACCTTCGGCAAATTGCCCGAGCTCGACCGCCAGGGCCGGCCGAAAATGTTCTACTCGCAGCGCATCCACGACAAATGCTATCGCCGGCCGCATTTCGATGCCGGCCAGTTCGTCGAGGAGTGGGACGACGAAGCTGCGCGCAAGGGCTACTGCCTCTACAAGATGGGCTGCAAAGGCCCGACCACCTACAACGCCTGCTCGACGGTGCGCTGGAATGGCGGCGTGTCGTTCCCGATCCAGTCGGGGCACGGCTGCATCGGCTGCTCCGAGGATGGCTTCTGGGACAAGGGTTCGTTCTACGACCGGCTCACCACCATCAAGCAGTTCGGCATCGAGCGAAATGCCGACCAGATCGGCATGGTCGCGGCGGGCACGGTCGGAGCTGCGGTCGCGGCGCATGCCGCGGTGACGGCCGTCAAACGACTCGCGACCAAGCGCGACGACGCCAAGCAAGACCATTAAATCCAGTCAAGGCAGGCAACGATGGGCATCCAGACTCCCAACGGCTTCAATCTCGACAATTCCGGCAAGCGCGTCGTCGTCGATCCGCTCACGCGCATCGAGGGACATCTGCGCGTCGAGGTGAATGTCGACTCCAACAATGTCATCCGCAACGCAGTGTCGACCGGCACGATGTGGCGCGGCATCGAGACTATCCTGCGCGGCCGCGATCCGCGAGACGCCTGGGCCTTCACCGAGCGGATCTGCGGCGTCTGCACCGGCACCCACGCGCTGACCTCGGTGCGCGCGGTCGAGAATGCACTGGGGATCATGATCCCCGACAACGCCAATTCGATCCGCAACATCATGCAGCTCTGCCTGCAGGTGCACGACCATCTCGTGCACTTCTATCACCTGCATGCGCTGGATTGGGTCGACGTCGTCTCGGCGCTCAAGGCCGATCCGAAGGCAACCTCTGCGCTGGCGCAGTCGATCTCGGACTGGCCGCTGTCGTCGCCGGGCTATTTCAAGGACCTGCAGATCCGGCTGACGAAGTTCGTCGAGTCCGGCCAGCTCGGTCCGTTCAAGAACGCCTATTGGGGCCACGCGGCCTACAAGCTGCCGCCCGAAGCGAACCTGATGGCGGTCGCGCATTATCTGGAGGCGCTCGACTTCCAGAAGGAGATCGTCAAGATCCACACCATCTATGGCGGCAAGAATCCGCATCCGAACTGGCTGGTTGGCGGCGTGCCCTGCGCCATCAATGTCGACGGGACCGGTGCGGTCGGCGCCATCAATATGGAGCGGCTGAATCTCGTTTCCTCCATCATCGACCGCTCGATCGAGTTCGTGCAGAAGGTCTATCTGCCCGACGTCGTCGCCATCGGCTCGTTCTACAAGGACTGGCTCTATGGCGGTGGCCTCTCGGGCAAGAGCGTGATGTCCTATGGCGACATTCCGGAGAACGCCAACGACTATTCGGCCAAGAACCTCAAGCTGCCGCGCGGCGTGATCCTCAACGGCAATCTCAACGAGATCCTGCCGATCGATCACGGCGACCCCGAGCAGATCCAGGAGTTCGTCACCCATTCCTGGTACAAATATCCCGACGAGAGCAAGGGGCTGCATCCCTGGGACGGCGTCACCGAGCCGAACTATCAGCTCGGCCCCAATGCCAAGGGCACCAAGACCGACATCAAGGAGCTCGACGAGGGCGGCAAGTACTCCTGGATCAAGGCGCCGCGCTGGCGCGGCAACGCGGTCGAGGTCGGCCCCCTGGCGCGCTACATCATCGGCTATGCGCAGAACAGGCCGGAGTTCAAGGAGCCGACCGACAAGCTCCTGAAGGCGCTGAACCTGCCGGTTACGGCGCTGTTCTCGACGCTCGGTCGCACCGCCGCGCGTGCGCTCGAATGCGACTGGGCCGCGACCCAGATGCGCTACTTCCAGGACAAGCTGGTGGCGCGCATCAAGGCCGGCGATTCCTCGACCGCGAACATCGAGAAGTGGAAGCCGGAGAGCTGGCCCAAGGAGGCCAAGGGCTATGGCTTCACCGAGGCGCCGCGCGGCGCGCTGGCGCACTGGATCAAGATCAAGGAGACCAGGATCGACAACTACCAGTGCGTTGTGCCGACCACCTGGAACGGCTCGCCGCGTGACCCCAAGGGCAATATCGGCGCCTTCGAGGCGTCGCTGATGGATACGCCGATGGCGGATCCGGAGAAGCCGCTGGAGATCCTGCGGACGATTCATTCGTTCGATCCGTGCCTTGCGTGCTCCACCCACGTGATGAGCCCGGACGGCCAGGAAATGGCGACCGTCAAGGTCAGGTAGTGGGAGACGCACCATGATGGATGCAGTTGCTCGTCCCGCCGAGGCCGAGCCCAACCTTGCCGCGATCGCGGCCGACGCAGCCGGCGAGCATGCGGTCGGCCGGCCTACGGTCTATGTCTACGAAGCGCCCGTGCGCATCTGCCATTGGGTGAACGCGTTTGCGATCATCGTGCTGATGGTCACCGGCTATCTGATCGGGACGCCGCTGCCGAGTGTCGAGGGCGAGGCGTCGGCAAGCTTCGTGATGGGCTATATCCGGTTTGCGCATTTCGCGGCCGGGCAGGTGCTGGCGGTGTTCTTCCTCGCCCGCATCCTCTGGGCCTTTGTCGGCAACCACCATTCCCGGCAGATCTTCTACATTCCGGTGCATCGCAAGCAGTTCTGGAAGGAGGTGCTGCACGAGATCCGCTGGTATGCGTTCCTGGAGCGCGAGCCGAAGATGTATGTCGGTCACAATCCGCTGGCGCAGACGGCGATGTTCACCGGCTTCACGCTGTTCGTCGCCTTCATGATCGTCACCGGCTTTGCGCTTTATTCGGAGGGCACCGGCATCGATAGCTGGCAGCACAAACTGTTCGGATGGGTGTTTGCGATCTGGCCGAACAGCCAGGACGTGCACACCTATCATCACCTCGGCATGTGGGCGCTGGTGATGTTCGTGACCGTGCATGTCTACGCCGCGATCCGCGAGGACATCATGTCCCGTCAGAGCATCATCTCGTCGATGATCTCGGGCGAGCGGCAGTTCCGCGAGTGAGGAGGGGGCCGAGATGACGGACCACGCGAAGCTCGATCGCATCCTGGTGCTCGGCATCGGCAATATCCTGTGGGCGGATGAAGGCTTCGGCGTGCGGGTGGTGGAGGAATTCCACCGCCGCTACGCCGTGCCCGACAACGTCACGATCCTCGATGGCGGCACCCAGGGACTCTATCTGGTCAACTATGTCGAGGAGGCGGACGGCCTGATCGTGTTCGACGCGATCGACTATGGACTTGCGCCGGGCGAGCTCAAGCTCGTCCGCGACGACGAGGTGCCGCGCTTCACCGGTGCCAAGAAGATGAGCCTGCACCAGACCGGGTTCCAGGAGGTCCTGAGCGCAGCCGATCTGCTCGGCCGCTATCCGCGCCGGCTCGCCTTGATCGGCTGCCAGCCGCTCGATCTCGAGGATTGGGGCGGCCCATTGACGGCGCCGGTGCGCGCGCAGATCGGGCCGGCGATCGAACTGGCCTGCGCGCTCCTGGCAGAATGGGGCGCGCCAGCCGCGCTGCGAAGCGAGCCGGTCGCGGCCGATGCGCGGCTGCTCGCCAATGACATCGATCACCAGAGCTACGAGATGCGCGCCCGTCCGGCAGAGTGATTGCCGTGCGGCTGTGAAGGAGTCTGCCATGTGCCTGGGCCTGCCGATGACGATCGTAGAGACCGATGGCGTCACGGCGCTGTGCAGCTTCGACGGTGAGGAACGCCGCGTCTCGGTGCTGCTGCTGTCGGATCCGCCGGTTGGCGCCAAGGTCCTCGTCTATCTCGACAACGCCGTCCGTCTGCTCGACGACGAGGAGGCGCGGCTCATTGCCGACGCGCTGCGCGGACTGCATGCCGCGATGAACGGCGAGAATTGCGATGACTTCTTTGCCGATCTGATCGGCCGCGAGCCGCAGCTGCCCGACCATCTGCGCTGACGCATCGCCGTTATCGCCGCGGGGCAGCTGTTCGAAATCTGACAATCTGATTTCCAATCGAAATGTAAGTTTCCAGACCGGCCTGGAAAGCTGCTTCACTATTGTTGCAATGCGATATCGAGCGTCAAAAATAGTCGCGTAATTTCAGTATATTGCGCGTGGTCATCGCCTTCTTGAACTGGCACATCGATTGCTAACCATCAAGCGTCAGACGGAACGACAACTGGTCAGGGGAGAGACGTCGATGGATGTTCAGCAGCGCGCAGCGGCGCGGAGGCAGGGCGGCTTGCCGGAGGTCGATGTCAGCACAGTCGATGCGTTTCTCGCCGACGTGGATAGCGCTGGTGCCGTGGCGGTGCTGCTGTCAGCGGGCGATCCCGCGCGCTTTCCAGAGGCGCTCGATGTCGCCATCGTGCTGCCGGAGCTGATCACCGCGTTTCAGGGCCGGCTGCGGGGCGCGTTGATCGCGCGCGAGGCTGAGGCCGAGCTCGGCGCGCGCTTTGGCGTGCGTGTGCAGCCGAGCCTGATCTTGTGTCGTGGCACCGAACCAATCGGCCTGATCGCCAAGATCCAGGACTGGTCGGTTTATGTCGATCGCATATCGCGCCTGATCGATCGGCCGGTCGGTGCGGCTGCGACCGTGGTTGCCAGCATCGTGCCAGCGCACCAGACCTCGGGAGCTGGCCGATGAAGCCCGGATTCTGGATTGCGCCGGAAGGCGCGGAGCAGCCCGTCAGCGTGTTTCCGATCGGTGAGGAAGCGCTTGATGCACAATACAAGGGCCTGACCGCCTCGGGCGCGCTGGCCAAGCTCGCTTCCATGGATTCGGAGGCGCTAGCGCGCAGCTGCCCGCGCGCCGTCGAATTGCTGTCGACCATGGCGGCGGCGATCGCCGCGCAGACCGCTGATGCGCAAACGCAGCTGTTCCGGCTCGACGGGCTCAATGATCTTGAGCGCCGCCTGATCGAGGACGTGCTCGGCGAAGGTGAGGTCGCCGGCGTCGTCGCGTTGCCCGACGGGCGGCTCGCGCAGATCCAGGAGTCGGTGCTGGCGGGCATCTGGCGGGTGCGGCTGGAGGCGGATGAGAGTCACGACTACATCGAGATTGGCTCGGTTCCCGAGATCGTTGCGCGCGCGGCCGTCGATCTGACGGCCGACGACATCGTCATCGGGCCCGCGCCGGAGGACACGATGAACGCGCTGCCGGTGCTGGCCGAGATTCGCGAGCGCGCGCGCGCCTGGCAGCCCGGCCAGCGATCGCAGACCATCAACTTCACGCTGCTGCCGATGAGTCCTGCCGACATGGTCTTTCTGCAGCAGACGCTCGGCAACGGGCCGATCCAGCTGGTCTCGCGCGGCTATGGCACCTGCCGGGTGCTCGCGACGGGGATCCGTAATGTGTGGTCGGTGCAGTTCTTCAACGCCATGGACACGATCATTCTCGACACGCTGGAAGTCGGCGGCGTGCCGGTGGTCGCGCTTGCAGCCAGTGAGGATTTCGAGGATTCCGCCGAACGCCTGCAGCAGATCATCGAGGCCTATTTCACATGAGTGGCTTCGAGAATTTCGGCGTCCGCAGCGATCTCGCCGATGATGTGCTGCTGGAATGCGGCATCTGCTGGACCCGCTACGATCCGGCGGAGGGCGATGGGGTTGCGCAGATTGCGCCGGGCACGCCGTTCGCGATGTTGCCGGACGACTGGCGCTGCCCGAACTGCGATGCGCCGAAGGCCAAGTTCATGGTGGTCGAGTCATGAGCGCCGTCCTGGCAGGGCAGGGCACGATGGAGCTCGCACCGGCCGCGTGGGGCGAGCATCTCGCCAGCATCTATCGCGAGATCGGCGGACGCGCGATGCGCGAGCTGCCGATCTATCACGATGCGCTGACTGTCGAGGCCGTGGGCTTCGACAGTTTCGCAGGAATGACGATCGGCATCGTCATCACGCCGTGGTTCATGAACGTGGTCACGCCGGCCCGGCATGGCGCACCTGGAGCCTCCGTCGCGATTGAGCTGCCGGCTGGGACGTTCGAGTTCACCGTCGGCGATGTCGAAGGCTTTGGACGCATCGCCAGTTGCTCGCTGTTCTCGCCGATGTTCCAGTTCGAGGACATGGCGGCGGCGCGCGCCGCGGCCGAGGCCGCGCTGGCGACGCTGCTGACGGCGCCCGACGCGGAGGAATTGCCGAGATCTGCCGCCGCGAGCGCGATCGACCGCCGCTCCTTCTTGCGCGGCACCTTGTCGGAGCGCCGCGCATGACCCTGGCGTTTCGCAACCACATCGATGTCACGCTGTCGGTTGCAGCTCAGATGATCGTCGGTGTCACGATCGAACCGCGCTCGCGGCCGCCGCTCGGTCGGCTGTTTGCCGGCAAGCCGGCCGAGACGCTGCTGGCGGCGTTACCGCGGCTGTTCTCATTATGCGCCATCGCGCATCAGGTCGCCCTTTTGTCTGCGCTCGAAGCTGCACGTGGCCATCAGGCGCCGCCGCTGACGCGGCATCGGCGCATCACCGCCGTGATCATGGAGCGGTTCGCCGAGTTGCTGCGTGGCGTTCTGGTCAGCCGTCTCGCTTGCGATCGCACCGCCCTGGCGCAGCTGCAGTTTCTGCTGCAGGCGGTGGCCTCGCTCCAGGTGTCCGCGGGCGCCGGAAACGCGCGGCAATCTCGCAGCGCAACCTTGTCGCAGATCAAGATGGCCCTGGCCGCCCTGGGTTTAGGATCGGTTGCGGAACCCGTGGTGCGGGGAACTCCGCTTGCGTCGATCATGGATGCGGCCCGCAGGGCCGAAGCCGATGGAGGATGGAAGCAGATGCCGGCCGAGCACGGTGTCCTGTCGGCCGCCGACGATGACACCGTCGTGGCTCGACTGATCGATCCGCAGGCCGCCTTCGCCGAGGCGCCCGAGCTCGCCGGGCGTGTTCCGGAAACCGGAGTCTGGGCGCGGCAAGCATCGCGTCATCGGCATTCATCCGCGGGGTCCGTCGAGCGGCTCTTGGCAAAGTTGGCCGAACTCGCCGAGCTGCTGTGCTGGATCGAAGCCGGCGAGGCCGAAGATGAAGCGGCCGACCAGGACGTCGTTGCAAGCTATGCGCTCGGCCCAGGGCGCGGTGCGGCGGCCGTCGAATGCGCGCGCGGCCGGCTGCATCACGCGATCGAGCTGGATGCGGAAGGCCGTGTCCGCCGGTTCGAATTTCTCGCGCCGACCGAATGGAATTTTCATCCCCGCGGCCCGGTTGCCGGCAGCCTGACTGGGGCTCGGCTTTGCGGCTCCGCCGATCGTGCCGCGATCGAGGCGATGATCAGTTCCTTCGATCCCTGCGTCGGCTACAGTCTCGCGGTACGGGAGATGGCCGATGCATGAAATGGCGCTGTGCGAGGGCATCGTCGATATCGTTGAGCAGGAAGCCCGCAAGGGCGCGTTTTCCAGGGTCAAGACCGTCTGGCTCGAGATCGGTACGCTCAGCCATGTCGCTCCCGATGCGCTCCGTTTCTGCTTCGAGGCGGTGACGGCCAATACCATCGCGCGCGGCGCGGCGCTGGAGATCATCGAGCAACGCGGCACGGCCTGGTGTCTGTCCTGCTCGCGGAGCGTCGAGATCAGCCAACGTTACGATCCTTGCCCCGCCTGCGGCAGCCATCAGCTGCAGGTGACGGGCGGCGAGGATATGCGGGTCAAGGAGCTGGAGGTCGAGTGATGTGTACTGTCTGTGGGTGCGGTGACGGCAAATCCTCGATCGAAGCGGGTGATCATCATCATGATCACGACGGTGACCATCATCACGATCATGGCCATGATCATGCTGGTCATCATCACCATCACGGTCATCATCATCATGGTCATGCCCACGATGGTCATCATCACGCGCATGACCATGATCATGATCATGACCACCATCATGATCATGGCCCTGCCGACCGCATCGATTGTTCGGCAAACCCCGCCGGCCAGGAGATTGCCGGCCTGTCCAGCGGCCGCATCATCCAGATCGAGCGCGACATTCTCGGCAAGAACGACCGCCTCGCGGCGGAAAACCGCGCGCGCTTCGCCGCGCATGACGTGCTGGCGTTCAACGTCGTCTCCAGCCCTGGCGCGGGCAAGACCTCACTGTTGGTCCGCGCCGTCTCCGATTTGAAGCCGAGCCGTCCCGTCGCGGTGATCGAGGGCGATCAGCAGACGTCGAATGATGCCGAGCGCATTCGCGCCACCGGCGTGCCGGCGATCCAGATCAATACCGGCAAGGGCTGTCATCTCGATGCGGCGATGGTCGGCGAAGCCTATCGCCGCTTGCCGTCAATGCGCGGCGGGCTCCTGTTCATCGAGAATGTCGGAAATCTCGTCTGCCCGGCCGCCTTCGATCTCGGCGAAGCCTGCAAGATCGTCGTATTCTCGACCACTGAGGGCGAGGACAAGCCGCTCAAATACCCGGACATGTTCGCCGCCTCGGCGCTGATGCTGATCAACAAGATCGACCTGGCGCCGGTGCTCGATTTCGACCTGGCACAGACCATCGAATATGCCCGACGGGTCAATCCCAGGATCGAGGTGCTGACGATCTCGGCCAAGACCGGAGAGGGCGTCTCGGCGTTCTACGCCTGGATCAGGAAGCAGACAGACCGGATGCGGGCCGGCACGCTCGGGACCGTTCAGGGATGAGCACGTCCGGGCCGACATTGGCGCTGCAGCCCAGGCGTCTCCGGCTCCGCGTCCGCGGGGCCGTGCAGGGCGTGGGCTTTCGCCCCTATGTCCATGGTCTGGCCCGGCGCCATCATCTTGGGGGCTTCGTCGCCAATGACGCGCAGGGCGTCGTGATCGAGGTCGAAGGCGAGGAGGTGGCGCGCTTCGTCGAGGCGCTGCCGCGGCAGGCCCCGCCATTGGCGCGCATCGATGACATCGCGGTCGAACCCGTTGCGGCCCAGGCCAGCCGCGACTTCCGCATCTCGGAAAGCGTCGGCGGCCGGGTGACGACGCGGATCGTGCCGGACGCCGCCATGTGCGATCAGTGCCTCGCCGAACTGTTCGATCCCGAGAGCCGCTTCCATCGCTATCCCTTCGTCAACTGCACCCATTGCGGTCCGCGCTTCACGATTGCGGAGCGTCTGCCCTACGATCGCGCGACCACGGCGATGAAGCGGTTTCCGCTGTGCGAGGCGTGCCGTGCGGATTACGAGACTCCGGACGGTCGCCGCTTCCATGCCGAGGCGATTTCGTGCCCGCGCTGCGGGCCGCGTCTGAGTCATGGCGTCGACGACATCGCGGCAGCGCTGGCTGCCGGCCAGATCGTCGCCATCAAGGGGCTCGGCGGCTATCAGTTGCTCTGTGACGCTCATGATGAGCAGGCCGTCCGGCGTCTGCGCGAGCGCAAGCGGCGCGACGGCCGGCCGTTCGCGGTGATGCTGGCCTCGGTGGCTGCGGCCATCGAGATCGCCGACATCGATCCGGCTGAACGCGCGCTGCTGGAGCAAATCGCACGGCCGATCGTGCTGGTGACATCGCGCGGCGGCATTGCGCCCTCCGTCGCACCGGGGCTCGCCAAGGTCGGCGTCATGCTGCCGGTCGCACCGCTGCATCATCTGATCTTCCATGAGCTCCACGCTCTGCATGGCCAGACGGCGCGGGCGCTGGTCTGCACCAGCGCCAATCTGAGCGGCGAGCCGCTGCTGACCGGCAATGACGAGGCCCGTGCCGGATTGGCTGACATCGCCGATCTGATCGTGACGCATGACCGTGATATCGTGATCCGTGCGGATGATTCCGTTGCGGCGGTCATCGCTGATGCGCCTCGCTTCATCCGGCGTGCACGCGGCTATGTTCCCGAGCCGATCCGGCTCGCGCATGCCGTGCCGCCATGTCTTGCCGTCGGCGCACATCTGAAAGCGACGGTGACGGTGACGCGCGGTGACGAGGCGTTCGTGTCGCAGCATCTCGGCGATCTCGACACGGCGCAAGCGATCCGCTTCTTCGAAGAGACGATCGGCCACCTCACCGCCATTCTCGATGTCGCGCCGGTCTTGATCGCGCATGATCTGCATCCCGACCTGGCCTCGACGCGCTATGCGCAATCCTGCGGCTTGCCCAGCCTGGCGGTGCAGCACCATCATGCACATGCCGCCTCGGTGATGGCCGAGCACGGATTGACGGAACGTGCGCTTGCGCTGGTACTCGATGGCTACGGCTATGGCAGCGATGGCGGCGCTTGGGGCGGCGAGCTGCTGCTGTGTGAGGGCGCTCGCTTCCAGCGCCTTGGTCATCTCGCGCCGCTGAACATGCCGGGCGGCGACCGGGCCGCCCGCGAGCCGTGGCGGATGGCGGCCGCCGTGCTGCACGAGATGGGACGCGATGCGGAGATTGCGTCGCGCTTCGCCGCGCAGCCCCAAGCACCTCACCTCGCGATGCTGCTGCAGCGCGCCGATGCACCGGCCACGACCAGCGCCGGCCGGCTGTTCGATGCCGTCGCGGGACTGCTCGGCGTCAACATGGTCCAGAGCTATGAGGGCGAAGCTGCGATGAAGCTCGAGGCGCTCGTGCGTGAGCCGGTGACGCTGGCGCGCGGCTGGAGCATCAGGGATGGCGTGCTGTCGCTGCGTCCCCTGCTTGCGCATCTGATCGAGGGCAATCTCGAGGCCGCCGAGGCGGCGGCGCTGTTTCACGGCACTTTGGCCGCGGCCTGTGTCGATCTGATCGCGACCGCGGCCCGTGCGACCGGCATCGAGATCGTCACGCTGAGCGGCGGCTGCTTCCTCAATGCGCATCTGGCGACGCAGATCATCCGCGGCTGTCGCGCTGCCGGCCTCGATGCGCGGCTGCCGCGCCAACTGCCGCCGAATGATGGCGGGCTCAGTCTCGGGCAGGCCTGGATCGCCGGTCAGCGTGTCATACAAGACCAAAAAATCTCTGGAGGGAGCGTCTGATGTGCCTGGCCATTCCTGCCGAGGTGATCAAGTTGTTGGCCGACGACATGGCGATCGTATCGATCGATGGCGTCAGCAAGGAGGTCTCGGTGGCGCTGATCGAGGAGATCGCCGTCGGCGATTACGTCATTCTTCATGTCGGCCACGCGCTGGCCAAGATCGATCCCGAGGAGGCGCGCGAAACGCTCGACCTGCTCCGGCAGATGGGTGCGGTGACGGCGGAGGTTTCCCCATGAAATATGCCGACGAGTTTCGCGACAAGGAGCTGGCGACGGGTCTTGCGCGCGCCATCCGCGCCAAGGCCGATCCATCGCGCGCCTATCGCTTCATGGAGTTCTGCGGCGGCCATACGCATGCGATCGCACGCTATGGTCTGGAGGACATGCTGCCGGACAATGTCCGCATGATTCACGGTCCGGGCTGTCCTGTCTGCGTGCTGCCGGCGGGGCGCATCGACATGGCGATTGCGCTGGCCGAGCGTCCCGACATCATCCTCTGCGTCTATGGCGATCTCATGCGCGTGCCGGGATCGCGCGGGTCCTCGCTGCTCAAGGCGAAAGCGCGGGGCGCCGACATCCGCATGGTCTATTCGACCTTGGACGCGATCGCACTCGCCGAGCAGAATCCCAGCCGTGAGGTCGTGTTCTTCGCCATCGGCTTCGAGACCACGACGCCGCCCACCGCGGTGATGATCCGCGCCGCTGAAAAAAAGAGCCTCACCAATTTCAGCGTGTTCTGCAACCACGTCCTGACGCCACCGGCGATGCGCGCGATCCTCGACAGCGACACGCCGATCGAGATCGACGGCTTTGTCGGACCGGCCCATGTCTCGACCGTGATCGGCACCGAGCCTTACGCGCCATTCGCGCGCGACGATCGCAAGCCGGTGGTGATCGCCGGCTTCGAGCCGCTCGACATGATGCAGGCGATCCTGATGCTGATCGAGCAGGTCAATGACGGCCGCCACGAGGTCGAGAACCAGTATCGCCGCGCGGTGGCCGGTGGCGGCAACCAGCGCGCAATCAAGGAGGTCGCCGCGCTGTTCGAGCTGCGCGACCAGTTCGAGTGGCGCGGTCTCGGCAGCATTCCAGCGAGCGCGTTGAAGCTGCGTTCGGCCTTCGCGCATCTCGATGCCGAGTTGCGTTTCGCCATGGCAGAACGAGTCGTCGCCGACAACCCGGCCTGCGAATGCCCGGCGATCCTGCGCGGACTCAAGAAGCCGGTCGACTGCAAGCTGTTCGGCACGGCGTGCACGCCGGAGACGCCGGTCGGCTCCTGCATGGTCTCGTCGGAAGGCGCCTGCGCGGCACATTGGACCTATGGCCGCTTCCGCGACCATCAGCGGAGGCTCGCATCATGAGCATGCATCAGCGCCGACTCGATCTGAAGAATGGCTGCGTCGATCTCTCGCACGGCGCCGGCGGCCGCGCCATGGCGCAGCTGATTGCCGGTCTGTTCCACGAGGCATTCGGCAATGAATGGCTGGCGCGCGGCAATGACCAGTCGGCGTTCGATGTCGCCACCGGCCGGATGGTGATGACGACCGACGGTTATGTCGTGTCGCCGCTGTTCTTCCCGGGCGGCAATATCGGCTCGCTCGCCGTGCACGGCACGGTCAACGACATCGCGATGGCCGGTGCCAGGCCGCTTTATCTGTCGGCCAGCTTCATCATCGAGGAGGGCTTCCGGTTCTCCGACTTGAAGCGCATCGCAGATTCGATGGGCGAGGCGGCGCGCGAGGCCGGCGTCGCGATCATCACCGGTGATACCAAGGTGGTCGAACGCGGCAAGGCGGATGGTGTCTTCATCTCCACCGCCGGCGTCGGCGTGCTGCCGGACGGACTCGACCTGTCGGCCGATAAAGCGAGGCCGGGCGATCGCGTGCTGCTGTCGGGCAGCCTCGGCGACCACGGCGTCGCCATCATGTCGAAGCGGCAGAACCTCACCTTCGACACCGAGATCGTCTCCGACTCGGCCGCGCTGCCCGGCTTGGTCGCAGCCATGGTGGCAGCCGGGGGCCAAGGCCTCCGGCTGATGCGCGACCCGACCCGCGGTGGGCTCGCCGCGACCATGAACGAGATCGCGCAGCAATCCAATCTCGGCTTCCGGCTGCAAGAGGATGCCATTCCGGTCAAGCCGGCGGTGGCCGCTGCCTGTGAGCTGCTGGGATTGGACCCGCTTCATGTCGCCAATGAAGGCAAGCTGGTCGCGGTGGTCGCACCGGAGCAGGCCGATACGGTGCTCGCCGCGATGAAAGCGCATCCGCTCGGGCGCGACGCGGCTCAGATCGGCGAGGCTGTCGCCGATGATCATCGCTTCGTCCAGATGGCAACCAGCTTTGGCGGCGGCCGCATCGTCGACTGGCTGTCGGGCGAGCAACTGCCGCGGATCTGCTGAGACGGCGTGATGGGAATCCAGGGAACGATATTGGTTGTGGACGACGAGGTCCGGTCGCAGGAGGCGCTGCGGCGCGTCCTGAACCAGGACTTCGAGGTCCTGTGCGCCGGCAATACGACCGATGCCGAGAAGCTGCTCGAGGGCGAGATCGTCCATGCCGTGATCTGCGATCAGCGCATGCCGCAGGAATCCGGTGTCAGCTTCCTGAAGCGCGTGCGCGAGCTGTGGCCGGATCCGGTGCGGATGATCATCTCCGGCTATTCGGATTCTGAGGACATCATCGCCGGGCTCAACGAAGCCGGCATCTATCAGTACATCACCAAGCCCTGGCAGCCGGATCGCCTGATCGAGATCGTGCGCGAGGCCGTTCAGCTCTACCGGCTGCAGAAGGAGACCGAGACTGCCGGTGTCGACGTCAAGGCGACGCCGGCGCATATCAAGCAGGTCGTGTCCGTCAAGCGCGGCGCGGCCAAGAAGCTGTACGATTTCGACCGTATCGTGCACTCGGCCGCAAGCCCAATGCGCAACGTGATCGAGCTCGGCCGCCGCGCCGCCGACTATGACATCTCGGTGCTGATCACCGGCGAGTCCGGCACTGGCAAGGAACTGCTGGCGCGTGCGATCCACTATGGCTCGGCGCGCGCGACCAAGGCGTTCGTGGTCGAGAATTGCGGCGCGCTGCCGGATGAGCTGCTCGAGAGCGAGCTGTTCGGCTGCAAGAAAGGCGCGTTCACCGGCGCCTATCAGGATCGCATCGGCCTGTTCGAGGTCGCCGATGGCGGCACCATTTTTCTCGACGAGATCGGCGAGACATCGCCGGCGTTCCAGGTGAAGCTCTTGCGCGTGCTGCAGGAGAGCGAGATCCGGCCGCTCGGAGCGCAGCGTGTCCGCAAGGTGGATGTCCGCGTGGTCGCCGCGACCAACCGGGATCTCGAAGCCGAGGTCGAGGCCGGGCGCTTCCGTCGCGACCTGTATTACCGGCTTGCCGCGTTCCCGGTGCACATGCCGGCGCTGCGGGACCGCCCGATGGACATTCCGTTGATTGCCGAAGGAGTGCTGTCGGCGGTGAAGACCTCGTTCAACCGGCCGCATCTGCGCTTCGCGCCGCCCGCGCTGGAGGAGTTCTGCCGTTACCATTGGCCCGGCAATGTGCGCGAGCTGCAGAACGAGATCCAGCGCATGGCGGTGCTTGCCGATGCCGACGAGCTGCGCTGCCCGCCTTTCGCCGGGCGGCGCAACGGCCGCCGCGCCGCGCCTGCGGCGACCCATGGCAAGCTGAACGGGACGGCAAGCCTGAAGGACCGGGTGGAAGATCTCGAAAAGACCATCATCGTGTCCTGCCTGGAGAAATATGATGGTAACATCAGCCGGGTCGCGAGCGAGCTCGGCCTCTCGCGGGTCGGCCTGCGCAACAAATTGTCGAGATACGATCTGAAGAAAAATGGCAAAGGCCACGCACTCTCCTGAGGCCTCGGGGGCTGATACGCTTCTCAAGCTGATCGCGAGCAGCAGCACGCTGGAGCTCGACAGCGAGCGCGAGGGCGTGTGGATCGAAGTCATCCGCAAGATGGACGAGGTCTATTCCGACCTGCTGCGCTACGAGGTCGACCTCGAGCACAAGAATGCGGAGCTCGAGGAGGCCCAGGCCTTCGTCACCAATGTCATCGAATCGGTTTCCGACATCCTCGTCGTCTGCGACGCCAAGGGCTCCGTCCAGCAGGCCAACTCCGCATTCCTGCAGACCTCGGGACGGAGCCTGGCTGATATCAGCGGCCGCAACATCGCCGAGATGATCGATTTGCCGCACCGGACGCAACTGCCGTCGCTGCTGAAGCCGCGCAGCAGCGCCGAGGTCGTCGATGGCGAGCTGCGGTTTGCCGCCGGCGGTTCAAGCTCCGACCTGTTCGCGATCAACAGCTCGCCGCGGCACGACCACCGCGGCCGCTTCATCGGCGTGGTGCTGACCGGCCGTCCTATCGGCGAGCTCCGCCGGGCCTATGAGGCGCTGCACAAGGCGCATCAGGAGCTGCAGCGGGCGCAGCGGCAATTGGTCGAGCAGGAGAAGATGGCGAGCCTCGGGCGGCTGGTGGCCGGCGTCGCCCATGAGCTGAACAATCCGATCAGCTTCGTCTACGGCAACATCCACACCTTGATGCGCTACCGCACCTCGCTGGTCGGCTATCTCGATGCCGTGCATGAGCAGCCGGTGGCGGACGAGCTCGCCGCGCTGCGCTCGGATCTCCGGATCGACGCCATCCTCGAGGATTTCGGACCCCTGATCGAGGGCACGCTGGAAGGTGCGGTGCGGATCAGCGAGATCGTCAAGAACTTGCGCCGACTGTCATTCTCCAAGCTCGGCGAGGTCGAGCGCGTCAATATCGAGCGGCTGATCAACACCGCCGTGCTGTGGGCAGGACGCACCAAGCAGCATCGCGTCGACATCCAGATCGAGGTCGAGCCGGATGTGTGGATTTCCGGCAATGAGGGCCAGTTGCATCAGGTGATCGTCAATCTCGTGGAGAACGCGATTGACGCCATGCGGTCGACCGAACAGCCACGTCTCCTCGTCGCGGCGGGGCGCCAGGGCAACGAGATCGTGTTCAGAATCGCCGACAACGGACCCGGCATCGACCAGGACCATCTGAGCCATATCTTCGAGCCGTTCTTCACCACCAAGCGCGTCGGCGAGGGCACCGGCCTCGGACTGTGGATCAGCTATGGCATCGTCCGCGAGCATGGCGGCGAGCTGATCGCGAGCAATGCGTCGGAGGGCGGCGCGACCTTCTCTTTCGCTCTGCCGGCAGCGTAGGCTGCGCGTCAGCTCTGAGCCGGGACGGCGCTGCGCTCGCGCTGCTTGGTCATTCTTGCCAGCAGCACGCCTGCGGTCCGCGTGATGTGTTGCCGCGCCAGCTCCTCGGCCTTCGCGGCGTCTCCTGCGATCACGGCCTTGAGGATGTCCTCGTGCTGATCCCAGATTCGCCGCGGGGTCTCGTCGCGCATCAGCACTTCGCCCATCAGGCGGCGCAGATGCAGCCAATGCGGCTGGGTGGTGTCCTGGATGATCGCGTTGCCGGAGATCTCGTAGAGAAATTCGTGAAACTTGACGTCGGCCTCGATCAGACGCTCGACCGAATGCTCGCGCTCGGCGCGGCGGCCGTCCTCGATCAATTTCGGACCTTCCTTGGCAGCGCGTTCGGCGCCGCGGGTTGCGGCGAGCCCGCAGGCGAGGCCTTCGGCGACGGCGCGGATTTCGTAGAGATTGCGGATGAAGTCAGTATCGATCGGCGCCACTTCCAGTCCGCGTCCCGGCGCCTCGCGCACAAAGCCCTGATTGCGCAGCAGCAGCAGCGCCTGCTGCACGGGCTGGCGCGACACGCCAAGGTCACGCGCCAGATCGTCCTGGATCAGGCGGGCCAGTTCCGGCAGTTCGCCGCCGACAATGTCGGAAAGGATGCGCTGATAGACGCGTTCGGTCAGATTGGGCTGGGTCTTCAGCGGCGGCACGTGAACACCCGCTCAACGGGATGCGGCGCGCCTGTGGCGCGGTGATCCTGCGTTTCCCGCACGCGCGGTTCGCGATCCATCATGATTCTAGCGACACTTTTCGCGCAGCGAGCGTACGCCGCTGCTTCGGCTTGCTGTCCTGCTGAGCCTCGAGGTGATGCACGAACACGCGCGCCGCCCGGGTGATGTGCTCGCGGCTCAGGCGTTCGGCGTCGTTGCTGCGGCCCTCGATCACGGCAGCAAGAATCTCCTCATGTTCGTCCCAGACCGTCTGCGACATCCCGACTTCCTTCTGCAGCACGTCGGACATCACGCGCTTCAGATAGGGCCAATGCGGTGCCATGGTCTCGTTGATGAGGGTGTTGCCGGAGAGCTCGCTCAGGAAGCGATGGAAGGCGATATCGGTCTCGATCTTGCGGCTGACCAGACCGCTCCGCACGGCCTCGTGCCCGGCCGCGAGATAGGCCGGCCCTTCGCTGGCGGCGCGATGGCTGGCGCGCTCAGCGGCGAGCCGCGCGGCAAGACCTTCAAGGACGGCCCGCATCTCATAGAGATCGCGGACCGAGCTCGGGTCGAGCGGCGCCACGATCAGGCCGCGGCCCGGCGCGCTCTGCACCAGCCCGCATCCCCGCAACAGCATCAGCGCCTGTTGCACCGGCTGGCGCGACACGCCGTAAGCCTGCGCCAGATCGTCTTGGATCAACCGTGAGCCGGATGTGAGCACGCCACTGACGATCTCGTCGGTGATCGCTTCGACGACTTGGTCAACCAGGGAGGGGGCAGGAGGTACGATTCTCATGGGGCATCACAATTTCGCGCACAATAACACGTCAAGCGCGAAAATCCATTTGCGAAGAATTCGAATTCAGAGTACGAATTCAAAAAAATGAAGCCACGCTTAACGGCTTCTCATCGGGGAGGGTGTCCGTGTCGGATCAACCGGCTCGTTCGAAGCGAGACCAGAATTGCTCGGGCGCCCTGGAGGGCAGCATGCGCGCGTTTGCGCGCATCATTGGCGGATGCCTTGCCGCGCTGGCCGGCCTCATGGTGCTCGATGCGCGAAGCGTCGCGGCGGCGGGCGAAGGTCTGACTCTATCGGACGCCTGGGTTCCTGCGGCGCCCGAGGTTGGCCGCGATATTCCGCTGCTGCTGACGATCAAGAACGAGACCTCCGCGCCCGAAGCCTTGATGCGCGTGCGCTGTCCCATCGCCAATTTCTCTGAGCGTCACACTGTCGATCGCGGCGAAGGCGCGCCGGCCATGCGTTCGATCCCGAATATTCCGGTCCCCGCCGGCAGCACCTTGGTGCTGTTGCCGACCGCCTATCACGTGATGCTGCTGCAGACACGCGAGCCGCTCGAGCCCGGCAAGCGCTTCACCTGCACGATCGTGTTCCAGAAGGCAGGGTCCATCGAAACGGAGGTCGAGGTTCGTCAATTCCCTTAGCTTGCTTGTCGCCTGCTGCCTCTCCGCTGCAAGGCGGAGTGGGTCCAACAAAGATTCAAAAATCACAAAGATTCAAAAATCAAAGTGGGAGAAGGAAACGATGAGGAATCACGTCAGGTCGAAATTGCGGGCGGTTCTGCTCGCCAGCGCAGCCTTCGCCTGTTTCCAGCTTGCCTCGCCGGTGCGCGCCGCCGACGAGATCACGCCGGAGCGGCTGCTGAATGCCGACAAGGAAGACGGCAATTGGCTGCACCATCATAAGAACTACTCCGGCACGCGCTTCTCGGCGCTGAAGGAAATCAACAAGGACAACGTCAAGAACCTGAAGGTCGCCTGGACCATGCATCTCGGCGGCGTCGAGGGCGGCGGCATCTGGAGCCATGGCGGTCTGGAAGGCACGCCGATCGTCGAGAACGGCATGATCTATGTCACCGACGGCTGGGGCTCGGTCTACAAGATCGACGCGCGCGGCGGCAAAGGCCAGCTGGTCTGGAAGATGGATCCGAAGACGGATCATGACTGGGCCGGCGCGATCGCCTGCTGCGGCGTCGACAATCGTGGCGTCGCGCTGTGGGGCAATCTCGTCATCTCGCACACGCTCGACGGCCGCCTGATCGCGACCAACAAGGAGACCGGACAGGTCGCCTGGCAGCGCCAGGTCGCCGATCCCGACAAGGGCGAGGTCATCACCGGCGCGCCGCTGATTGTGAAGAACATGGCGGTGTCAGGAGTCGCCGGCGCCGAATACGGCATCCGCGGCTGGATCGCGGCGACCGATCTCACCTCGCAGAAGGAAGTCTGGCGCACCCACACCATTCCGGCCAAGGGCGAGCCCGGCAGCGAGACCTGGAAGGACAGCAACGACGCTGCTGCGGCCGGCGGCGGTTCGACCTGGGTGACAGGCACCTATGACCCGGCGACCGACACCATCATCTGGGGCGTCGGCAACCCCGGCCCGGACTGGGACAACGCCTATCGTCCCGGCGATAACCTTTACACCGACAGCTCGCTGGCGCTGGATGCCAACACCGGCAAGATCAAGTGGCACTATCAGCACACGCCGAACGATCCTTACGACTATGACAGCGTTGCCGAGAACGTCCTGGTCGACGTGCCCGCGCCGAACGGATCAACGCTGAAGCTCGCGCTCGAGGCCGACCGTAACGGCTTCGCCTATGCGATCGACCGCACCAACGGCAAGTTCATCTGGGGTCTGCCCTTCGTCAAGAAGGTCACCTGGACCAAGGGGCTCGACGCCGAGACCGGCAAGCCGATCGAGTACGATCCCAAGAACCCGGTGCAGCGCTACAATGCTGCGGTGACGCCGCATCGTGAGAACAAGGTGGCGGACATCTGCCCCGGCAATATGGGCGGAAAGAACTGGCCGCCGACCTCGTACAATCCCGACCTGAAGCTCTGGTACATCCCGGTGATCGAGAGCTGCAACCGGATTACCGTCGAGGAGGCGACCAAGGACAAGCTGAAGGCGCGCGAGTTCTGGACCGGCGGCGGACCGAGCCAGCCGTTCAAGATCACGGGCAGCGTGACCGCGATCGACGTCACCACCGGCAAGATCGCCGGCAAGATGGAGACGCCGTTCCCGAATCTCGGCGGCATGCTGTCGACGCCTGATCTCGTCTTCACTGGCCAGCCCTCGGGCGAGGTGATGGCGCTCGATGCCAAGACCCTGCAGAAGCTCTGGGAGTTCAACACCGGCGGTGGCGTCAATGCGCCTCCGGTGACGTTCTCGGTCGATGGCAAGCAATATGTCGCGATCCTGGTCGGTCTTGGCGGCGCCTGGGACAAGTGGTTCATCGAATCCACGCCCGAGCTGAAGAAGATCCAGCCCGGCTCGATGCTCTACGTCTTCGCGCTGTGATGTCGATGAGGGAGCGGAGGCCTGGCCTCCGCTCCCTCCGTGTCCCCTGTTCGACAAGAAGATCAGATGAAATTCACTGCGATCACGTCCGCGGCGGCGTTGGCCTTCGTTCTCGTCTCTGCGTCCTTGGCGTCGGCGCAATCAGCCGCTCCGGCGGATACGACCGACGCTGGCAAGGCGGTGTTCAAACGCGCCAACTGCGTCGGCTGCCACAAATGGCACGGCAATGGCGGCGGCGGCTATGGCGGTGATGCGCTGTCGCTGCGCAAGACCGAGCTCGACCGTCAGCACATCATCGAGACCGTCACCTGCGGCCGCCCCGGAACCGGCATGCCATATTTTGCGCGCGGCTCCTATGACACGGCGAAGTGCTACGACATGACTCGCCAGGACGTCGGCGAGCGCATGCCGCCCGAAGGCGGCACGTTCCTGCGGCCCAACGACATCGAGGCGGTCGCGGACTACGTGCTCGCGCATATCAAGGGCCGCGGTGAGCCGACTTACGACGAGTGCACGGCCTTCTTCGGCAACACGTCCCGCGTCTGCGACATCTACAAGGCGAATGCCACCAAGCCTGCGAACGAGCCATCCAAATGAAACGGACATCCTTCGCTGCCATCTTCGCAATGGTCCTGCTGCCCTTCGTCATGCACGCGGCCGCGGCGCAGGCCGTGCCGAGCTATGATCTGCGCGACATCACCGTCGGCATGCCGGTCGGCGATCTGCCGAATGAAGGCTATGTCAATCTGACCTGCGCCAAGGATCCGGGTCGCAAGCTCGCGACGTGGTCGGCGTGGCGCGACTGCCCCGCTGACGAGCAGGCACGCCACGCGGTGCGGTTCGATTTCGATCCGGAGACCAGCCAGGATGGCACCAAGGTGGCGGGACACCCCGTGCTGCTGACCGTTCTAGTTGACGACAAGGGCACCGTCACCGGCCTGACCATCGAGACCGACCCGAAGGCACGGCTCTACATCCGCAAGAAGGCGTTCCTGCTCGGCAACCAGGTGAAGTCGCGCTATGGCGCCGAGGGCTGGGATTGCAGGGAGCAGCAGCCGACCGCGAATGAGCAGCCGGTGGGCGGCGTGTTCCTGCGCGAGGTCTGCAGGAAGACCGTTCCGGGACGGATGGTCACGGTCGAGCGCGAGCTGTTCCGCAAGCCGGATCAGGACGCCAAGAGCTTCGTCGACCAGACACTGGTTCGGATCACGAAGCAGACGAATTAGGCAAATTCGTGCCTCGCCTCGCCAGCGAAGCACATGCGGGTCGAGCTTGCCATCGCCGGGCACGGAGAGTTGCCGGAGATGCAGGTGGCCGCTGGTAGCGCGGCAATGATCATCCTCTCCGGGAGAACGCGCATGAGCTGGACTGCCCCCAAGATCGTCGAAGTCGCCGTCGGGATGGAAATCAACATGTACGCCTGCGCGAGCAGGCAGGCGGCTCAGCGCAAGAGCTGAGCGAAGACGTACGAACATCTGCCGTGGCAGCGACCGCAGCCCTTGTTGTCGCTGCCACGCGACTGAGACGGCAATTCACCATTCGGACAGCGCGCGGGCGATGGGGCGCCGTGCGGCCGAGATGAGCCGGAACGCCGATGGGCGTTCGCTGCAGAGCAAATCCGTCCCGTAAGGAGGTTCTTGGCAATGGCGAAACTCAGTATCAACGGCAGAGACGTCTCTGTCGACGCGGCGAATGACACGCCGCTGCTATGGGTCATCCGCGAGCAGTTGCAGATGACCGGCACCAAGTTCGGCTGCGGCGCCGGGCTGTGCGGGGCCTGTACCGTGCATGTCAATGGCGAGGCGGTGCGCTCATGCCAGACCATGGTCGGCGACGTCACCAACAAGAAGATCACCACCATCGAGGGACTGTCGCAGAAGGGCGACCATCCCTTGCAGAAGGCGTGGATCGCCGAGCAGGTGCCGCAATGCGGCTACTGCCAGTCCGGCCAGATCATGCAGGCGGCCTCGCTGCTGGCCAAGACCACGAGCCCGACCAAGGAGGAGATCGTCGCGCATATGGACGGCAATCTCTGCCGCTGCATGACCTATTCGCGGATCCAGAAGGCGATCCAGCGCGCCGCATCCGAGATGCGCACCGCGTCGAACACCAGCGACCGGAGGGCGACATGAACCAGCACGTCAAGGCAGCGCCGTCGATGGCGCCCGATCTCAGCCGCCGCTCCTTCCTGGTCGGCACCGCCGCGACCGGCCTCGTGCTTGGCTATGCCGGCCTCGCCGATGGCGCGCTCGCCGCAACGACACCTGCGAGCTTCGAGCCCAGCGTCTGGTATTCGATCGCGCCGGATGGCCTGGTTACCGTGACCTGCGGCAAGGCCGATATGGGTCAGCACATCGCCTCGACGATGGCGCAGATCATCTGCGAGGAGCTCGGTGCGGCCTGGAAGGACATGCGCGTCCAGCTCGCCTCCAACGATCCGAAGTTCAACGATCCCGTGCTCGGCGCCCAGATCACCGGCGGCAGCTGGAGCACGATGATGAACTTCGACGCGATGAGCCGCGCCGGCGCCGCCGGCCGCATCGCGCTGACCGAGGCCGCCGCATCAGTGATGGGCGTCACGGCGAAGGAACTCGTGGTGCGCGACGGCGTCGTGATGCATCCGAAGTCGAAGAAGCAGATGAGCTATGCCGAGATCGTCAAGAGCGGCAAGATCACCAAGAGCTTCACGGCCGACGAGCTGAAGGCGCTGACCTTGAAGACCCCCGATCAGTACACGATGATCGGCGTCTCGGTGCCGCAGCTCGACATTCCCGCCAAGACCAACGGCACGGCGAAATACGGCATCGACACGATGCTGCCGGGCATGGTCTACGGCAAGGTGGTGACGCCGCCGGTGCGCTTCGGCGCCACCGTCAAGTCCGTCGATGACAGCGAGGCCAAGAAGGTCCCGGGCTTCATCAAGGCGGTCGTGCTCGACGACAAGACCGGCTCCACGTCAGGCTGGGTGGTTGCGGTGGCCTCGACCTTCGCCAATGCCAAGAAGGCCGCGGACGCGCTGAAGATCAGCTATGACAAGGGTCCGTATGCCAATGTCAGCACCGACAGCATCATCACCGAGGCGATGCGGCTGCAGGCGCAGGACGATGCCGGGCAGTTCTTCGTCAAGGATGGCGATGCCAATGCGGCACTGGCGGGCGCCGCGAAAGTGCTGGAGGCGGAGTACACCACCAGCATCAACATCCACGCGCCGATGGAGCCGATGAACGCGACCGCAGAGTTCAAGGGCGACATCCTGCACATCTACTCCGGCAATCAGTTCGCGACCCGCTCCGGCGCGATCGCGGCCGGTGCGGCTGGCATCGACCCGAAATATGTCGTGATGCACCAGGCCTGGCTCGGCGGCGGCTTCGGCCGCCGGCTCGATGCCGACATGATGGTGCCGGCGGTGCAGGCGGCCAAGGCCGTGGGCAAGCCGGTCAAGGTGATCTATTCCCGCGAGAACGACATGACGATGGACTACTCGCGGCCGCTCACCTACCAGAAAGTGAAGGCCGGGCTCGACAGCAATGGCAAGCTCATTGCTCTGAGCCACGACGTCGTCTCGGCCTGGCCGACGGCGCGCTGGGGCATCCCGGACTTCCTGACGCCGTCGGTCGACAAGAAGGGCCCGCTCGACTCGTTCACGGTCAACGGCGCCGACTTCTTCTACACCGTGCCCAACCACCATGTGCGCGCGATCAAGAACGAGCTCGCGCATAATGCGACGCCGTCCGGCCAGCTCCGCTCGGTGGCGCCGGGTTGGACGTTCTGGGCGGTCGAGAGCATGATCGACGAGATCGCCGCCGCGTCCGGCCAGGACCCGGCGCAGTTCCGTATCGCGCTGCTCGACGGCAAGGGCAAGAACGATGGCGGCGCGCAGCGGCTGCGCAACACGCTGCTGGCGGCGATGGGCCTGTCCGGCTACGGGTCGAAGAAGCTGCCGAAGGGCGAGGGCATGGGCGTCGCCTGCGTGTCGTCGCAGGAGCGGGCGTCCGCGAGCTGGACGGCCTGCGTCGCCCATGTCGCGGTGGCTGACAACGGCGCGGTGACGGTGAAGAAGCTCACCGTGGCGACCGACGTCGGCACCCAGGTGCATCCCGACAACATCCGCGCCCAGGTCGAGGGCGCGGCGCTGTGGGGATTGTCGCTGGCGATGTACGAGAAGGCGACGTTGAAGGATGGCGGCATCGAGCAGACCAACTTCGACAGCTACACGCCGCTGCGGATGAGCCAGGTGCCGGAGGTCGCGATCGCCGTCATCGCCAATGGCGAGAAGGCGACCGGCGTCGGCGAGCCCGCGGTGACCGTGGTCGCGCCGGCGCTCGGCAACGCCATCTACAACGCCTGCGGTGCGCGGCTGCGCTCGCTGCCGATCACCGCGGAAGCGGTGAAGGCCAACATGAAGGCGTAGCGCATCGGGCGTGCACTGCTTGATCTGGGAGCCGCCGGAGGCCGTCTCCGGCGGTTCTTGTTTGTCGGCACCGCCGATGAATACTGCGAAAATCGGCCGATGCTCTTAACGTCCCGCTTACCGGAAAGCAGACAGCTTGAACGAACCGGTTAAGCCGCGACGAACCCGCATCCGGATAGGGTGCATGCGCAGCAAACCGCAGGGGCGAGCACGTATGAGCGCGACAGCCAAGCAGACCGCGACCGAGACCGCGACCAGGCGTCATCTCCTGCTCGCCTCCGATCGCGGCGACCAGAGCAGCGAGCTGGCGCGCATCCTGCGCTCGGTGGGCGATGTCGAAATGATGGCGACCACGGAGATTCCGGAAAATCCCGGCAACCGCTTCTCCGGCGTGATCGTCGACATCAATCTGCGCTCGCCGGAAAGCGTGCAGCGCGTGCGCAAGAAGCTTGCGTCGCGCGCCTATAGCGAGGTGCCGCGCCTGTTCGTGCTGGCCGAGGCGCTGCACCATGCCACGATGCAGGCCTGGGCGCTCGGCGCCACCGATACGATCGCACGCCCGTTCAGCCCGGCCGACGTGCTGCAGCGGATCCGCTCGGCTCTGCCCGCCGATGACGGTTATGACGAGACCGATCGCGGCAAGCTGCTCAATCGCGGCGTCGAGGCCGCGCAGGCGGTGATGGTCAAGATGTTCGAGAAGCTGCCGGACGGCGTCGCGCTGACCATGGCGGACATCGTCGCCGCCGAGAGCAAGATCCTGAAGGCCATCAAGCACTCCTCGCTGCGCGAGTGGCTGACCATCGTCGGCTGCCACCACAACGACACCTATCGGCATTGCTTGTACGTGACCGGCTTTGCGGTCGGCTTCTCGATCCATCTCGGGATGCGCGAGGAAGACCAGCGCCGCCTGGTGCGCGCAGCGCTGCTGCACGATGTCGGCAAGGCGTTCATTCCGGTCGCCGTGCTCGACAAGCAGGGCAAGCTGACTGCCGAGGAGATCGCCATCCTGCGCCAGCATCCGCGTCGCGGCTATGAGGCGCTCGCACGGCAGGGCGGCTTCCCGCCGGAGATGCTGGACGTGATCCTGCATCATCACGAATTCCTCGACGGCTCCGGCTATCCCGATGCTCTGCACAATGAGCAGATCAGCGACATCGTGCGCCTGACCACCATCGTCGACGTCTATGCCGCGCTGATCGAGAACCGGGCCTATCGGCCGGCCTTCTCGCATGCGCGCGCGTTCTCGATCATGGAGAGTATGGGGTCGAAGCTCGACCAGCAGCTGCTGCAGGCGTTCCGTCCCGTCGCCATGGGCGCCCACTGACCGGATCGCGCCGCGCGCATCCGTTGACCCTCTCCGCAGCCGCTGGACGCAAGTGCGGCCGGCGCGCGGTCCGTTACTCTTGCCGCAATAAAGACAATAGGCGGGAGAGACGGGATGGGCGCAGCCGCATCGGCCGACGAAGCGATTCCCCAGGACATCGCGGCCGCGCTGGTCGATCCGGCGTGCTACGCCGATCACCGCATCCATGATGCCTATCGCTGGCTGCGCGCCAACAATCCGCTCGGCCGCGCGCAGCTCGACGCGTTCGATCCGTTCTGGGTGGTGACGCGGCATGCCGACATTCTCGCGATCAGCCGCCAGAACGACCTGTTCCACAACGCGGACCGCGCCACGACTCTGACCAACAAGGCCGTGCTGGAGCGCGTCCACAAGATCACCGGCCAGCCCAATCTGGTGCGCTCGCTGGTGCAGATGGATGCGCCGGATCATCCGAAATATCGCGCGCTGACGCAGGGCTGGTTCATGCCCGCCAATATCGCCAAGTTCGAGCCGCGCATCCGCGAGATCGCCCGGGCCACGGTCGATCGCATGGCCGCGAAGGCCGCGGCCAATGGGGGCGTCTGCGATTTCGTCGCCGATGTCGCGCTCGGCTATCCCCTGCACGTCATCATGGAGATTCTGGGTGTGCCCGAGGCGGATGAGCCGCGCATGCTCAAGCTGACGCAGGAGTTGTTCGGTCCGCAGGACCCGGACACGGCACGGGTGCGCGAGGCGCTGTCGGCCGAGGTGTTCGCGGCGATGCTGCAGGCCGTCGTGGCCGACTTCGCCGCCTATTTCCAGCGCATCACCGAAGACCGCCGGGCCCATCCCCGCGACGATCTCGCCACCGTCATCGCCAATGCCAAGATCAACGGCGAGGACATGCCGCTGCATGACCGCACCAGCTACTACATGATCGTTGCGACCGCAGGCCATGACACGACCTCGTCATCGACGGCCGGCGCGATCTGGGCGCTGGCCGAGGACCCCGCGCAGTTCGCGCGTGTCAAGGCCGATCCCGAGCTGATCCCGGGGCTGGTCGACGAAGCGATCCGCTGGATGACGCCGGTCAAGCATTTCATGCGCAGCGCCACCGCGGACACCGAGCTCGGCGGCCGGCGGATCGCCAAGGGCGACTGGCTGATGCTGTGCTACGCGTCCGGCAATCGCGACGAGGCCGTGTTCGAGGAGGCCGACAGGTTCCGCTGCGACCGCCGGCCGAACCGGCACGTGGCCTTCGGCTATGGCGCGCATCTATGCCTGGGGCAGCACCTCGCCAAGCTCGAGATGCGCATCCTGTTCGAGGAGATGCTGCCGCGCCTGAGCGCGCTGTCGCTGGCCGGTCCGGTGAAGATGACCCAGGCCACCTTCGTCAACGGACCGAAGACGTTGCCGATCCGTGTGACGATGGCCTGAGGCCGCGCTCAGTCGAGCAGCTTGCGCAACTCGGCTTTCGCGACCTTCTCAAGTGTCGAGCGCGGCAGTTCGTCGACCAGCCTGACCTCGCGCGGCACCTTGAAGTCGGCGAGTCCCGCGCGGCAGGCCGCCAGCACCGTTTCAGGCAATTGGTCGCGCGGAATGCCATCCTGCGCGATCACGAACGCGACCGGCACCTCGTCGAGCATCGGGTGCTTCTTGGCGACCACAGCAGTCTCGCGCACGCCTGGCACCGTGATGATCACCTGCTCGATCTCGGACGCCGCGACATTCTCGCCGCCGACCTTGAGCATGTCCTTGGTGCGGTCGCCGAACTTGATGAAGCCGTTCTCCAAACGTGTGACCCGATCCCCGGTGAGGAAGAAGCCGTCGGCATCGAAGCTCGTCCGCGTCGCCTCCGCGTTGTAGAGATACTCTGCAAACAGCGACAGTCCGGGAACGCCCTTGATGGCGAGGTTGCCGGTGCCGCCGACATCCGTCGGCCGGCCGTCATCGTCGGTGATGCGGATGGTGTATTCCGGCGCGGCGCGGCCGATCGACATCGGCGTGTTCGGCTGGTCGATGTCGCCGACAATGCCGTGGGTGATGGTCTCGGTCATGCCCCACCAGCCGATGATCTTGATGCCGAACTTGGCGAACGCCATAGGCTCGGACATCGCGGTGCCCCAGAGCCGGAATTTGTGATCCCTCGGCACCTCCTGGTCGAGCAGGGCCTTCATGCAGAACGGGATCGTCGAGGTCCAGGTGCAGCCATGCTCCAGCGCCACGGGCCAGAACCGGCTGGCCGAAAAGCGCGGCTGGATCACGCAGCTGGCACCGACCCACAGGCTCGCGAGCATCGAATAGGCCAGCGCATTGGTGTGGAACAGCGGCAGATAGGTCTGGTGTACGTCGTGCTGATGCAGGTCCTGATGCACGGCGTTGACCTTGGCGCCCCACAGCGCATTGGCATGCGTCCACAGCACCGCCTTGGGCCGCGATGTCGTGCCTGACGTGTATTGCACGCTGCAGGGGGCGAAGGGATCGACCGGCCGCCGCGGCCGGTCGGCGCTGTCGGCGAACAGCGTTTCGAAACGGTCGCCTACGCCGACGGCGGCCGTTTCCGGCTGCCCCGGATCATGCGAGATCACCGCAAGCCAGCGGATGCCGCGGCAATGCGCCGAGACCATCTCGGCATAGGCTGGCTGGGTGATCGCGGCCACGGCGCGGCAATGCTCGGCGAAATAGCTCATCTCCGCGGCGGCGGAGCGCGTGTTGGTGGTCACGGCAAGCGCGCCAAGCTCGACACAAGCGAACCAGGCGAGCATCGCCTCGACGCAATTGTCGAGATGGATCAGCACGGCATCGCCTGGCTTCACACCGCGCTTGACCAGGCCGGCGGCCAATGCGCCGACCCGTTCATGAAACGCGCTGTAGCTCCAATGGCGCGCCGGGGCATCGAACGGCGCCCAGATCAGGAAGGGATGGTCACGCCGGGTCTCGCTGCGCAGCTTGAGCAGCCACGGCACGTCCATGCCGTCGAACGGCGTCACCGTGCCCCGCGCCATGCTGATTCCGTTCATCTGTCCTCCCGGTCATTGATATGCGGGCACTGCCGGCCGCTTGATGTGGTCTTGCAGGCTCTTTTGCCATTCCGCGCCTCTGCAATCAAATCGGGATTGAACCCGCCTTTCGTCGCGCGCGACCAATGGCGCGGCAAAATGCGCCCGGAGGTTTGCATGCTGACCTGGCCACGACCATGGCGGTTGCCCGATGCTCGCTATTTCCAGATCGCGGCATTGGCGACACTGCAGGCGGTCAATTTCGCGATCATCGATTTCGGGGCGCGTCCTGTGGCAAGCCTGATCGCCGTTGCGACGGCGCTGCTCACACAGGCCGTCGGCTGCCGCCTCTCCGGTGTGCCGTTCGATGCCAAGTCGCCCTTGATCACCGGGCTGTCGCTCAGCCTGCTGCTGCGCGCCGATGCGCTGTGGCTGCATGCCGCCGCGGCCCTGATCGCGATCGGCTCGAAATTCGTGCTCCGCGTCGACGGCAAGCACGTCTTCAATCCCGCCGGCTTTGCCATCGTGGTGCTGCTGTTCACGACGCGCGGCGTGTGGATCTCGCCGGGCCAATGGGGCGCCGAGATCTGGTTCGCAACCCTGGCCGGCTTGTTCGCGATTCTGGTGCTCAGTGCCTCGCACCGTGTCGATATCGCGATCTATTTCTTCGCCAGCCACGCCGCACTGCTGCTGCTGCGTGCCGCCTGGCTCGGCGATCCCATCGCTATTCCGCTGCACCAGTTGCAGAGCGGTTCACTGCTGATCTTCACCTTCTTCATGATCTCCGACCCGCGCACAACGCCGGATTCGCGCGTGGGCCGCCTGCTTTTCGCGGTCACGGTGGCCGTGGCCGCGCACTATCTGGCTTTCGTTCTGCAGATGCGTCCGGCGCTCTATGTCGCGCTGATCGCGCTGTCGCCGCTCACGCTCGTGCTCGACCGGCTCGTGCCGGCCGCGCGCTTTTCCTGGCGTCCTTCCGTTCCGAAAGGAGTTTCGACATGACCCTGCGCATCGACAAGATCTTCCGGACTTGTGTCGCCACGGCTGCGATCCTGGCCCACGCGGCCGTGGTCCCGGCCAATGCCTTCTGCGGCTTCTACGTCGCGCAGGCGGATGCCAAGCTGTTCAACAAATCCTCGAAGGTGGTGCTGGCCCGGGATGGTGAACAGACCTCGATCACCATGGCCAGTGACTTCGAGGGCGACGTGAAGGAGTTTGCGGTCGTCGTCCCCGTGCCGACCTTCATCGAACGCAAGCAGATCGGCGTGGTCGAACCGAAGACGATCGACCATCTCGACAGCTATACCGCGCCGCGGCTGGTGGAGTATCACGATGAGGATCCGTGCCATCCGATCATGTACCGCATGGCTCCTGGCGCTCCGATGCCGTCCGCGGTTGCAAGAGGCGAGGCATCCCTGTCCCGCCAATACGGCGTCACCATCGAGGCGAGCTACGACGTCGCCGAATACGACGTGCTGATCCTGTCGGCGCAGGAGAGCGACGGCCTGACGCGCTGGCTGACCGACAATGATTATCGCATTCCGCAAGGTGCGGAGGCCGTGCTCGGCAGCTACATCAGGCAGGGCATGCGGTTCTTCGTCGCCAAGGTCAATGTCGAGCGCATGAAGGCGGTCGGCAACGGCACCCTGCGTCCCCTGCAGGTGCGCTACCAGAGCGCCAAGTTCATGGTGCCGCTGCGGCTCGGCACGGTCAATGCCGCAGGGCCGCAGGATCTCATCATCTACGCACTCACCAGGAGCGGCCGCATCGAAGCCGCCAACTACCGCACCGTGAAGATCCCCACCGACATCGACGTTCCGCTCTACGTCAAGAACGAGTTCGGCCCGTTCTACAAGGCGGTGTTCGAGCGCGCCGTGGCGCGCGAGAACATGCAGGCGGTGTTCGTCGAATATGCCTGGGACATGGGATGGTGCGATCCCTGTGCCGCCGATCCCATGAGCAACAAGGAACTGGCCGAGCTCGGGGCGCGCTGGATCGGCAGCAGCGACGACACGGCGTTCAGCGCCGTGCGCCGCGGCGGCGGCTCCGATGCCTTCGTGACCCGGCTGCACGTCCGCTACGACGCCAAGACGTTTCCCGAGGACATCGTGTTCACGGAGACCAGGGACCGCAGCAACTTCCAGGGGCGCTACGTGCAGCATCATCCGTGGCGCGGCGAGGCCAAATGCGACGCGGCCAGGTCCTATCAGGACAGACTTACCGCGCGCTTCGCCAAGGAGGCGACCGATCTCGCCGCATTGACCGGCTGGCCGCGCAGCGAGATCGTCGCCAAGATGGCGCAGAGCGGCGAGGGCGAATTGAAGTGACGCGCAGCCCTCGGGCTCAGTCCTGGTACGACGAGATTTCGATCAGGCTGCCGTCGGGATCGCGACAATAGACCGAGCGCAGGGTGCCGCGGGCTCCCTGCCGGGCGATCGGGCCCTCCTCGATGGCGATGCCCAGCGCGTCCAGATGGGCGACGACCTCCTCGGGAGTGCTGGTGGTCAAAAAGCAAAGATCGTCACTGCCGGCCATCACGTGATCGGCGGTGAACCAGTCCACCTTGTCCGCGTCCTTCGGTCGCACGTTGATCTTCTGGCTGCCGAAATGCAGCGACGTGCGCTTGGCCCGGCCAGGGCCCGGATCGGACACCTGCAGTGTCATGCCCAGGACTTTCTGATACCAGGCGGTCGTGCGCTCCACATCGGCGACATTGATGACCAGATGGTCGAGTGCGTCGATCTTGACCGGCATGGCCTGCTCCTCCCCTGGTGACACGTCGAACTCGCCGTCGTCGCGGGAGTCTGTTACACCATTCTTCGGCGGTCCGCGAATGGCCGCTCAACGATAAACGTCGAGGAAACGCATGATTTCACGTCGCCGCGCATTAGGCCTGCTCGCTTCCGCCGTCCCATCCGTCGCTGCCGTACGCTTCGCATCGGCCGCGGAATATCCGGCCCGCCCGGTGCGCTTCGTGGTGGGTTATCCGCCGGGCGGGGCGACCGATATCCTGGCGCGGCTGATCGGACAGCGCCTGTCCGAGACGCTTGGTCAGCAATTCGTGGTCGAGAACAAGCCGGGGGCCGGCAACAATATCGGAACCGAGTCGGTGGTGAATGCGGCCGCCGACGGCTATACGGTGCTGCTGGTCAACCCGGCGAACTACATCAATGCCAGCCTCTACACGAACCTGAAGTTCAACTTCGTGCGCGACATCGCGCCGGTCGCCTCGTTCAATCGCGTGCCCAACGTGATGACCGTCAACAACGATATCAAGGCCAAGACCGTCGCCGAATTCATCGCCTATCTCAAGGAAAACCCGGGCAAGGTGAACATGGCGTCGTCCGGCAACGGCACCTCGGTGCATCTGTCCGGCGAGATGTTCATGGCCATGACCGGCACCAAGATGCAGCATGTGCCGTATCGTGGTGCGGCGCCGGCCATCACCGACATGCTCGGCGGCCAGGTCCAGGTCATCTTCGACAACATGCCGTCGATCATCCAGCATATCCGCTCAGGCTCGCTGCGCGCCCTCGGCGTCACCACCCAGGAGCGCTCGGCGCAATTGCCCGACGTGCAGGCGATTGCCGAAACCGTGCCGGGCTACGAGGCGAGCGCCTTGTTTGGAATGGGCGCGCCGAAGAATACGCCGAAAGAGATCATCGAGAAGCTGAACAAGCAGGTGAACGTCGTTCTCGCCGAGCCCGAGATCAAGAAGAAGCTGGTCGATCTCGGCGGAGAGCCGTTGATCCAATCGCCCGATCAGTTCGGGGCGCAGATCGTTGCCGAAACCGACAAATGGAAAAAGGTCGTCGAGTTCGCCGGCCTGAAGCTTGACTGACGCGACGGGAAGCTGGCTCGAAACATGGCGTGCCGCATGCGCGACACGTCATCGCCTTGTTTGACGACGCGCTCCGCCGATTTGTCGTTTTTTAACCATGCCGATGTGTTGCAACCTGCTCGCCTCAGGAGGAACAGATCATGCGCAAGGTGATGATGATGGCGGCCGGCCTCGTCGGCGTTGCATTGGTCAGCGGCGGCGGTGCCGCACCGGCCTTTGCCGGCCACGATTATCCCTGGTGTGTGCAGGGCAGGGGCGTCGGCTATCCCGGCGAATGCTCCTACGAAACCTTCGAGCAATGCCGCGCTAGCGCCTCGGGACGCAGCGCCGGTTGCGGCATCAATCCGCGCGTCGCGTTCGATCCCGCGCGCCGTGGCCCCTCCGTCTATGTCGACATGCCGCCGCCGCGCCGTGTCCACCGCTATAATTATTACTGAGGTTCCGAATGCTGTGCGACGGGATGATTCCCGGCGGTCGGCCGTGACGACGGGCTTGCCTCAACTTTGCGGTCATGTATACTTTGTATTGCAAAGTTAATCGCGCCGGCCACGGCTTCAGGTGAGACATGCGCGACCTCGACAAGGCGCTGGCGGATATCATCGCGATCCGCAGCCAACTGGCAGCAGGCACCGCGTTTCGCGGCTACGGGCCGGCGACGATGGCCGCCACGGCGGTGGTGGCGCTCGCCACGGCCGCGATTCAGCAAGTGGTGTTGCGCGACCCGGCCGCGGATCCACTGCTGTTCCTGCTCGGCTGGGCGGCGGCTGCCTGCATTTCGCTGTCCATGATCTGGGTGGAGATGCGCGCGCGCTCGCGCCGCCATCATTCCGGCCTCGCCGACGCGATGATCCATCAGGCGGTCGAACAGTTTCTGCCCGCTGGCATCGCCGGGGTGCTGCTGGCCGTGTTGTTGTGGAAGTTCGCGCCCGAGGCGCTGTGGATGCTTCCCGGCCTGTGGCAGATCCTGACATCGCTCGGCGTGTTCGCCTCGGTGCGCTCGCTCCCGCGCACGGTCGCGCTGGCCGGCGCGTTCTATTTCCTGGCCGGCTTTGCGGTGTTGCTGCTCGGCAGCGTGAGCCACGCGTTGTCGCCCTGGACCATGGGCCTGCCCTTTGCGGTCGGACAGGCGCTCATGGCCGGCATTCTCTATTTTGCGACCGGAGATTCCGATGTCGAAGACTGACGGCGGTGCGCCGTTTTCCTATGACGGCCTTGATCGTGTCATCCATGAGAAGGCGCGACTCGGCCTGCTGACGTCGCTGATGGCGCATCCGAAGGGCCTCGCCTTCGCCGATCTCAAGCAATTGTGCGGGCTGACCGACGGCAATCTTTCGCGTCATCTGCAGGTCCTGCAGGAGGCCGGCCTCGTCGAGGTCACCAAGGGGTATGAGGGCAACCGTCCGCACACCACGTGCCGGCTGACCAAAGCAGGCCGGCGCCGTTTCCTGGACTACCTTGCGGTGCTCGAAAGGCTCGTTCGCGATGCGGCGGCTGCGGCCGGCAAGGAGCCTTCGCCATCCTCGGTCGGGTTCGTCCCGGGCCGCGCCTGAATCTCTCATTTGCGTTTTTTTTGACCTGGAGCTTTGCAATGCAAAGTCGGCTGCAACTCAAATCGCCTGCTGTGGTGGACGGCCTTCACGTTGGCATCATCATGGACGGCAATGGCCGGTGGGCGACACGCCAAGGGCTGTCCCGGCTGCGCGGACACGAAGCCGGCGTCGAGGCGATCCGCCGTGTCGTCGAGGCCGCCCCGGATCAGGGCGTCGGCACGCTGACGCTCTATGCGTTCTCCAGCGACAATTGGCGGCGACCCCGGACGGAGGTCATGGGTCTGATGGCGCTGCTGCGGGTCTATCTCGCCAGCGAGGTCGAATCGCTGGTGCGCAACGGCGTCCGTCTGTCCGTGATCGGCCGTCGCGACCGCCTGCCCGGCGGCATTGCCGATGCCATCGGCCGCGCCGAAGCGGCCACGCGCGACGGCACCACCCTCCATCTGCGTATCGCCGTCGACTATTCGGCGCGCGACGCGATCCTGCATGCCGCGGCAAAGGCGCGTGACGTCGATGCGCTCACGCGGGAGGCCTTCTCCGATCTCGTCACCGGCGAAGCCGGCCTGCGGGATGTCGACCTGATCATCCGGACCTCCGGCGAACAAAGGTTGTCGGATTTCCTGCTCTGGGAAGGCGCCTATGCCGAGCTGCACTTCACCCAGCGGATGTGGCCCGATTTCGATGCCGAGGATCTCGCCCAGGCGCTGACCTCGTTCCGGGGCCGCGAGCGCCGGTTCGGGGGTCTCGACGCGGTGCCGCTTGCGCCCGCGCCGACTCTTTGATTGCGCGCGAGAGCGCAATCCACAATCTTTCCGCGCATCGGGGAATCATCTACCGCTGGTCCCGCGAGCGCAGAGAATCCGAGATGAAGCACAAGCCGCGGCGGCCCGTCGGCAAATCTCCGGGCAAACCCGGGTCGTCCCATTCCCAGACGACGGCTGATGCCCTGTGCGCTGCCGCCGTGCGGCTGCTGCGAGCTGGCGACCTGGTGCAGGCGGAGGACTCCTGCCGTCGCGCGCTCAGCCTCGATGCCGGCTCCGTCGATGCGCTTCGCGCGATGGGCCAGGTCTGTCTCGCGCTCAAGCGCTTCGATGATGCGATCGAATGGTTCGCTCGGGCGATCAGGCTGGACATCTCCGCACCGGAGTCCCTGATCGGTCTTGCCGAGGCGCTGCGGTCGGCCGGCCGGCTCGACGACGCCATCAAGGCGTATGATCGTGCGCTGCAGCTGCGGCCGGATGCGCAGGACTGCTGGGACGCGCTCGGCGAGCTGCTGCAGCGGACTGGCCGGCATGCCGAGGCGGCGCTGGCCTGCGATCGCCTGTTGCAGCTCGCGCCCGATCGCGCAACGACGTGGTTTCGTCTCGGCGAGGTGCTCGAAGCTCAGGACCGCCGTGACGAGGCGGCCCTGGCGTTCGATCAGGTGCTGAAAGCCACGCCCGATCATGTCGACGCCGCCAACAAGGCCGGCGCGGTTCATTTCGATGCCGGACGCTATGACGAGGCGATCGCGCGGTTCGACCGGTCGCTCGCCGTCCGTCCGGACCAGGCCGGCGTGCTCTGCCTCAAGGCCATCGCGCTGCGGCGGCTGCGCCGCTACCAGGATGCGCAGCCCTGCGGGCAGCGCGCGCATGTGCTGGCACCGCATGATCCCGACATCGCCAACAGCTATGGCTGCATCCTGCAGAATCTCGGCCGGCACGACGAGGCCGTCGCCGTGTTCGACAAGGCCATCGCGCTGCGGCCGCAGACCGCGGAGTTCTATAATCACCGCGGCACCTCGCTGGCCGAGCTGCATCGCTTTGATGAGGCGTTCGCGAGCTTCGATCGCGCCGTGGCGCTGAAGCCGGATCTTGCCGATGCGCATTGGAACGCCGCGTTGTTCCGGCTGCTGACCGGCGATTTCGCTCGCGGCTGGGCCGCGCGCGAATGGGGGCGCCAATGCCGCGCGGTCGGCTTCGTCGAGCGCAGCTTCGACGTGCCGCTGTGGCTGGCTGACGCGCCGCTCGCGGGGAAGACGATCCTGCTGCATAGCGACGAGGGGCTGGGCGACACGATCCAGTTCGCGCGCTACGCCACGCTGGTCGCCGCGCAGGGCGCGCGCGTCGTGCTCGAGGTCGACGCGGTGCTGCAGCCGCTGTTGTCGGGGCTGAATGGCGTGGCCCAATGTCTTGCCCGCGGCATCGATGCCGTGCCTGCGATCGACTATCATTGCCCGTTGTCGAGCCTTCCGCTCGCGTTTGCGACCGGCCTGGACACCATCCCGGCCGTGCCGCGCTATCTGCCGCCTGCACCGGCAGAGCGGCTGGCGGCGTGGGAGCAACGGCTCGGCCGGCACGACAAACTCCGGGTCGGCTTGGTGTGGTCCGGCAATCCCGCCCATCTCAACGACCACAATCGCTCGATGCCGCTGGCCACGTTGGAGCCGTTGCTGGACCGCGATGTGCGCTTCATCAGCCTGCAGAAGGAGCCGCGCCCGCACGACAAGGTGCAGCTCGAGCGGCGTAGCGACATTCTCGATCTCACCGCCGAGATCCGCGATTTCGTCGACACATCCGCGCTGATCGACAGCCTCGACCTCGTCATCACCGTCGACACCAGCGTTGCGCATCTCGCCGGCGCGCTCGGCAAGCCGACCTGGATCATGCTGCCCTATACGCCGGACTATCGCTGGCTGCTCGGGCGGGACGACAGTCCCTGGTATCCGAACGTACGGCTGTTCCGCCAGGACGCGCGCCGCGACTATGTCGATGTCGTCGCCCGGATCGCTGAGGCGCTTGTGGCGCAGGCCGCAGGCTTCACCCCCGAATAGATCCGGCGGTCAGTTCGTCCGCAGCCCGATCGAGATCTCGTGGACGCGCCGCGTCAGCTCGGCGACGCTGCGCCATCCGGTCTTCTCCCGTGTTCGTTTCAGATGGGTGTAGACCGTGGTGACTCTGACGCCGCGCCGCGCGGCGTATTCGACGGCCGTCATGCCGGTGCTCAACGCGCAGGCGAGCTCCGCTTCCGCTCTGGTCAGGCCATGGAGCTCCTGGAGCATGCGTGCAGCAACACTCTCCCGCAAGGGGTCGTGCACCAGCATGATCACGGCGGCGTCGGAGCCGTCGGCGCGCAGCCGCGGATGCCGCAACGCGCGCAGCGAGACGGTGCAGGGCGGCAGCCCGTCGGCGCGCGCGGCCACAAAGTCGGTGACCGCGTCTGTCTCAGCACGTTCGCTGGCGCGCGCCGCCGTGGCGAATGCGCGCGCATAGCGGCTGCGGAGATCTGCGGAGCTGAAGTGAATTCCGCGCTTGTCGACCCGGAACAATCCGCTCTCGGCCGAGATCGCCTGCAGGCTCGGATTGAGGTACACGGTCTCGCCCTTGGCGCCGAGCAAGGCGACGCCATCCTTCAGAAGATCGAGCGCGCCCGTCGTGGCACCGCGGCCATAGGCGGCGGCAAGCCGGCTCCGCATCCGGTAAGCGCGCTGCAAATGAGGCGCCAGGCGCTGCATCAATTTGATCTCGGCCGCACTCACATGACCCTGCGCCGCTGTCCTCTGCACGGTGAAGGCGACGAGACTTTGCGGCGATTGCTCCAGCACCACCGAGAGGAAATAACGAAGCCCGGCGCGCGGCAGGAACTCGGCATAGAACGGATCGCGGTTCATGGCACGCTCATCCATGACCTGATAGTCCCAGCACAGTCCGCCTTGCTGCTGGCTCAGCGCCACCGGCAGGCGCGGATTGCGTGGCGCGAAATGCGCGAGATAGTCGTCGCCTTCGGCCGATGCGACGCCGCTGCTCTGAAACGTCACCGGCCGGCGTGCCGCCTTGTCGATCACTTCGAGGGTCGCGCCTTCGGCGCCCATCAAGATCTTGACCGACTCCAATGCGGACTCGATTCCGTCCGGCTCCGTAAAGCCGTGATAGATGGCGTCAAGCGCCTGCGCATAGAGTTCGCTCCGCACGGTGACCTCGCTGCGCTGGCCCAGGCCAGCCGTGCCGGCCTGAACGGTCAACCCTGTCGCGATGAGTTCATTCCCTTCATGGGTCGCCAGGGAGCGCGCGAGGTTCAACGAATCCCGATCGCGGCACGCGGAGCGATGGCCAGGCTTGTCCAGGTCATCCGTTGTGAGGCCCCGGATGCGATCCGTGCCTCGGAGCCTCCAGCTTGCGCCCGGCTATTCTGTCATCGTCTCGCCGGAACCGCCGAATTCGCGCGGAAAATCCTTCAATTTCGGCAAGCCATCGCGCACCGGCAATACGGTCTCCGCGTAGTTGACGTGCACCGCCGGCTGAAATTCCAGCTCCGGCAGCGTCGCCGCGAACACGTCGATCAGTCCGAGCGGCGGATGCGTGGTCATGAGATGGCCGCCGCATTTGGCGCAATATTGCCGCTGGCTCAGCGGCGTCTTCTGGAACATCGAGAGATGTGTAATCCCGGACGTGATTCTGACAGCTTCCGGCTTCCAAAGGCTGAAAGCGTTGACCGGTCCGCCGGACCATGACCGGCAGGAGCGGCAGTGGCAATAGCCCATCGCTTCGGGCGCGCCGGACACTTCGATTTCGACCGTTCCGCAAAAGCATCGTCCAGACAGCATCATCCTCGTCCTCATCAGTTGTGAGACGGGCGAACGGCATCATTCCAGGGCGGATGCGTCTTGGGCCGCAACGACCATCATCAGGGTTCGCACGACCGCACGTGATCCAGTTCACATTCGACGCTCGTGTCACGTGAGCCGTCCCCTGATCGGAGGACGCCCGTTGCATCGCCTCGGCGCTATCGATCCCCGCATGGCATTTCAGTGCAAAGGTCGGGGGTGATTGCATGTCAGACCTCAATTCTCGCATTGTCGAATTCTCGACCGACCATGTTCCGGAGCATGAGCGGGCGGCGCTCTGGCGCGAGCACTACGGTCAGGTGATGCTGCGCGTCGATTTCGAGCCCGCGCCGCAGGTCGTCTTCAAGGCGCGCAATCGCGCGATGACATTGCCCGGCCTGCAGCTGTTCGATGCCTGGGCCACTCCGGCGCGGGTCTCGCGATCCGGCTGCTACCTGGCCCACGGCGCCGACAACGTCATTCTCGCGATCAATCGCAACGGCGTCGCCTTCGTGGCATCGGGGAACGAGAGCTGCGAGTTGCGCGAAGGGCAGGCCGTCCTCCTGAGCGGTGCCGATCCGTGCGCGTTCCATCGCGCAAGCCCCGGCCGATCGTTCACGCTGCTTGTTCCACGCATGGCGATCGAAGCCGCCGATGTCAGCGTCGAGGACGCCATCATGCGGCCGATTCCAGCCGACCGGGGCGCGCTGCAGTTGCTCGACCATTATGCGAGCTGGCTGATGAGCAGCGGGGACGCAATCGAGACCCAGCTGCTCAATCTCTCGATACGTCATGTGCAGGATCTGCTGGCCTTGGCGATCGGTCCGACGGCTGATCTGGGCGACACGATGCGTGCGAGAGGCTTGCGCGCCGCGCGGCTGAAGCTCGCCAAGGCCTTCATCCTTGCCAACAGTGCCCGTCACGATCTCTCGATCGTCGTCGTGGCGGACAAGCTGAATGTGACGCCGCGCTATGTGCAGCGCCTGTTCGAGATCGACGGCACCACCTTCTCCGCCTTCCTCTCCGGGGTCCGGCTGACCAATGCGCATCGCATGCTGTGCGATCCCGCCTGTCGTTCGCTGGCGATCGCGAGCATCGCCTATGACGTCGGCTTCGGTGACCTGTCGCATTTCAATCGCTCGTTCCGCCGCCAATACGGGCTGACGCCGCGCGAGGTCCGCGGCGATCGCGTCTGCGGCCGTGCCCTTCGTTTGAACGCATGCTCTGGCGGAGCCGTCGAATGACCTCCAAGACGATCGCGTTGAAAATTCTCGACAGTATCTTCATTGCAGCCAGCACCTTTCTTCTGCTGCTGGTCGCGGGTCTGCCGGCCGAGTGGATCATGGCTCTGCTCGACATGTCGCTGCGCGAATTCCAGGCATTTGCGCTGTTCGTCATCTTTGGCAGCCTGATCCTGATCCATGCGATCGCGACCTCGGACTCCGCGCCCTAACTCAAACGTGATCACGATCGCTGCGGCTGGACCGCAGCGGCGCGATCGCTGTTGAGCTGTATCAATGGAGTTCCCTTCGGCTGTGGCAAACGAAGCGCCTGCTCCGGGAAAGAGAGGCGTTGGTGCATGGATCAGCAGGAAACCGAGAAAGTGGCCGATCTGGCGCCGCTGAACCGGCCGCCGGCTAAGCCGCTGGCATCGGCGCATGGCGCCGCATTGCCGGTGGTCGCGGCCCATGCGGTCCCGCCGAAACGAAGATGGTGGCCACTTCTCGTGCTGATGATTGTGATCGGTGGCGCTGGAGGTGCCGGTTATGTCTGGTGGCAGCGTCTACATCCGCCGCTGCCGATCGGCATCAGCATGAGCAACGGCCGGATCGAGGCCGACGAAATCGACATCGCCACCAAATATGCCGGACGTGTCGCCGAGCTGCGCGCCGATATCGGCGACCTCGTCGAGGCTGGCCAGATTGTCGCACGGATGGACACCAGGGAGCTGCAGCAATCGCTGTCGAAGGCGGGAGCCCAGGCCGAGCAGGCGCAGCACGTGGTGGATCAGGCGCGCGCCAATCTCGTCCAATTGCAGACCCAGAAGACGCTGGCCGAGCAGGAGATGGAGCGCACCCGCAGCCTGCTGCAGAACGGCTGGACGACCAAGGAACTGGCCGATCAGCGCCAGCAGGCGCTCGGCGCCGCCACCGCCGGCCTTGCCGGTGCGCAGGCCAAGGTGGCGGAAGCGGAGCGGGCGCTCGAAGCGGTCCGTCACGACGTCGCGCTCTACACGGTTCAGATCGCCGACAATTCCCTGATCGCGCCGAAGGCCGGCCGCATCCAATATCGCCTCGCCAATATCGGCGAAGTGCTCGGCGCCGGGGGCAAGGTCTTCACCATGCTCGACGTCAATTATGTCTATATGGACGTGTTCCTGCCGACCGAGGAGGTCGGCAAGATCAAGGTCGGCAGCGAGGCGCGTATCGTGCTCGATGCCTATCCTGATCGTCCCATTCCGGCCAAAGTGTCGTTCGTCGCAAGCCAGGCGCAGTTTACGCCGAAGACCGTCGAGACCCGCAGCGAACGCGACAAGCTGATGTTCCGCATCCGCGTCCGCGTCGATCAGGACAGGCTGGCCGCGCATGCTGATGCCGTGCGAAGCGGGTTGCCCGGCGTCGCGTATGTCAAGTGGAACGCTGACCTGGCGTGGCCGGCGCGCCTGCAAGCCGCGCCATGACCTCTGGCGAAAGCCCGGTCGCGGTCGTCAGAGAGGTCTCGCAGCGCTACCGGGATGTCGTGGCGCTCGATAACGTCTCGATCGCGATTCCCGCGGGATACGTGGTCGGACTGATCGGACCGGACGGCGTCGGCAAATCCTCGCTGCTGTCGATCCTGGCCGGCGCGCGGGCGATCCAGAGCGGCCAGGCGGTCGTGCTCGGCGCCGACATGGCCGACCGGCGCGCGCGCGAACAGGTCTGCCCGCGCATCGCCTACATGCCGCAGGGGCTCGGCAAGAATCTCTATCCTGATCTGAGCGTGCGTGAGAACATCGCGTTCTTCGCCCGTCTGTTCGGCCAGACCAGAGCCGAGCGCGACTGGCGCATCGCCGAGCTGATGGAGGCGACGGCGTTGTCCGACTTCGCCGACCGGCCGGCGAAAAAGCTCTCCGGCGGCATGAAGCAGAAGCTCGGCCTGTGCTGCTCGCTGATCCACGATCCGGACTTCCTGATCCTGGATGAGCCCACCACCGGGGTCGATCCGCTGTCGCGGCGCCAGTTCTGGGATCTGATCGACCGGCTGCGCGCGCGCAGCGCCACCGGCATGAGTGTCATCGTCGCCACCGCCTATATGGAGGAGGCCGAGCGGTTCGACTGGCTGATCGCGATGAATGAGGGGCGCATTCTGGCGACCGGTACGCCGGCCGAGCTCAAGGCGCAGACCGGTGGAGGCTCGATCGAGGCGGCCTTCGTCGCGCTGCTGCCGCAGCGGCCGGATGGTCGCTCCGCCGACATGCCGGAGAAATCCGAGCTCGATGGCAGTCAGGAGACGGTCATCGTCGCGCGCGACCTGACCTGCCGGTTCGCCGACTTCACCGCCGTCGACGGCGTGAACTTCCAGATCCGCAAAGGCGAGATCTTCGGCTTCGTCGGATCGAATGGCTGCGGCAAGACCACGACGATGAAGATGCTGACCGGGCTGCTGCCCCCGAGCGCCGGCGAGGCGCTGATTTTCGGCCGCTCGATGGAGGCCGGCAATCATGAATCGCGCAGCCGCGTCGGCTACATGTCGCAGGCCTTCTCGCTGTATGGCGAGCTCACCGTGCGGCAGAACCTGGTGCTGCATGCGCGGCTGTTTCATCTGCCGTCGGCGGAGGCCGAGCGGCGGATCGCGGAACTGATCGACCGCTGCGATCTGACCGAGCACATCGACGGTCTCGCCGCGGACCTCCCGCTCGGCATCCGCCAGCGGCTCTCGCTCGCGGTGGCGATCGTCCACAAGCCGGACCTGCTGATCCTCGACGAGCCGACATCGGGCGTCGACCCCGTCGCGCGCAATGAATTCTGGCGGCTCCTGATCGAATTGTCGCGCCAGGACGCCATGACGATCTTCGTCTCCACGCATTTCATGAACGAGGCAGCCCGGTGCGACCGCCTGTCGCTGATGCATGAGGGGCGCGTGCTGGCAACGGACACGCCCGACGGCTTGATCCGGGCCAAGGGCGTGCAGACGCTCGAGCAGGCGTTCATCGCCTTTCTCGAACAGGACGCCGGCGTTGCCGACCCGCCGGTCACATTGACGCAAGCGAAGGCGGATCCTGATCCGATCGATCGCCCCCGGGATGGCCAGCGCCGGTCGGCCTTCAGCCTGCGGCGGCTGCTAGCCTATACGATTCGCGAAGGTCTGGAGCTGGTTCGCGATCCGATCCGGTTGATGTTCGCGTTGTTCGGAACGGCGTTCCTGATGATCGTGATCGGCTTCGGCATCTCCACCGATGTCAATAATCTCACCTTTGCCGCGCTCGATCGCGACCAGTCGCCGGAGAGCCGGGCCTATCTCGCGGAGCTGCGCGGCTCGCGCTATTTTGTCGAGAAGCCGCCGCTGGCCGACTATGCCGAGCTGGAGCGCCGCATGAAGAGCGGCGACATCAAGGCCTCGATCGAGATCCCGCCCGACTTCGGCGCTGACATCAAGCGCGGCCGGCCGGCCTTCGTGTCGGCCTGGATCGACGGCGCGATGCCGTTCCGGGCCGAGACCATCCGCGGCTATCTCGAGGGCACGCATCAGCTCTATCTCTCCGACCCCGCGGTCAAGACGACGCAGCCGCAGGCGGCCTCGCCGGTCAATGTCGAGATCCGCTTCAAGTATAATCAGGCCTTCGACAGCATCTATGCGATGGCCCCGAGCACGATCGCGCTGTTGCTGGCGCTGTTTCCGGCAATCCTGATGGCGCTCGCCGTGGTCCGCGAAAAGGAGCTCGGCTCGATCACCAATCTCTATGTCACGCCGGTGACACGGCTCGAATTCCTGCTCGGCAAGCAGCTTCCTTATGTTGCGGTCGCACTGGTCAACTTCGCCGTCATGTATGTGATGGCCATCGTCCTGTTCAGGGTTCCCCTCAAGGGCGCTTTTCTGCCGCTGCTGGTCGGCACCTTCGTCTACGTCTTCACCACCACCGGCTTCGGCATGCTGATATCGACCTTCTGCCGAACCCAGATCGCGGCGCTGTTCGGCACCGCGATCCTCACGGTGCTGCCGGCAACCCAGTTCTCGGGCATGCTGGTGCCCGTGTCGTCGCTGTCCGGCGTGGCCCGGGTGATCGGCATGGGCTTTCCGATGACCTACTATCGCCCGATCACCGTCGGCACCTTCACCAAGGGGCTCGGCTTCGCCGATGTCGGCGCCGACATCCTGGTGCTGCTCGTCTTCATTCCGGTGCTGACCGGGCTCAGCCTTCTCATGCTGCCCAAGCAGGAGCGCTGAGCCATGGTTCGCTCGCTGTCCAACATCTTCTGGCTCGGCACCAAGGAGCTGCGCAGCCTGTTCGGCGACGTCGTGCTGATCGGGCTCGTGATCTACTCGTTCACGGTGGCGGTGATCAGCCAGGCGCAGAGCAGCTCCCAGGAGCTGCACCGCGCCTCGATCGCCGTCGTCGACGAGGACAATTCCGAGCTGTCGCGCCGCATCGCAGCTGCATTCCTGCCGCCTTATTTCCAGCGCCCCATCTCCATCACCCAGCGCGAGGTCGAGCCGCTGATGAACAGCGGCCGCTTCACCTTCGTCCTCGACATTCCGCCGAATTTCCAGCGCGACGTTCTCGCCGGGCGCAAGCCGTCGGTGCAGGTCAATGTCGACGCCACGGCGATGATCCAGGCCGGGATCGGCTCGGGCTATGCGCTCCAGATCATCACGACCGAGGTGGCCTGGTTCGTCGCCCGCTCGGAGGTCCCGGTGCAGGCGCCGGTCAATCTGGTGACGCGGATCGCCTTCAATCCCAACATCACCACCGCCTGGTTCGAGGGCGTGATGGGCATCATCAACAGCGTCACCATGCTGGCCATCATCCTGGCCGGCGCGGCGCTGGTGCGCGAGCGCGAGCATGGCACGATGGATCATCTCCTGGTGATGCCGCTCTCGCCCTTCGAGATCGCGATGTCGAAGATCTGGGCCAATGCGCTGGTCATCGCGGTCGCCGTTGCAGTGGCTCTCTACGTCGTCGTGCGTTGGTATCTGCAGGTTCCGATCAACGGGTCTGTTCCGCTCTTTCTCTCCGGGACAGTGCTCTATCTGTTCTTCGCCACCGCCGTGGGTCTTTTTCTCGGCACCATCGCGCGATCGATGCCGCAACTCGGCCTGCTCTACATCCTGGTGGCGGTGCCGATGAACCTGTTGTCCGGTGCGATGACGCCGGTCGAAAGCCAGCCGGTCTGGCTCGCCACGATCATGCAGGCGTCGCCGTCGACCCACTTCGTGTCCTTCGCCCAGTCGATCCTGTATCGCGGCGCCGGGCTCGATGTGGTCTGGCCGCAATTTCTGGCGGTGGCCGGCATCGGCGCGCTGGTCCTGGCGCTCACCTTGCGCCGCTTCCGGGCGGCCATCGCTGCAGCTGGCGCGTGACGGGAAAGCCACGACGGCGATTGCCAGCGCGACAGGGTTTCCAGCGCGTAAACGCTCCGGCTCCGCCGACCCTGCGGGGCGATCGTCCAGCGCAATTTCCAGCGGATCTGGCGGCAACGCTTCTCCAACCATGCCGATCACCTGCCTGCGCCGATAACGATTTGGAAAATCGCGCTGGTGCACCGTCGGCACGTCCTGAGGGGGACGGAGAGGGGAGAGCCATCATGATGAATGGGGAAGCGGTTCTGGAAAACGTGCGGCGCTATCGCACCGTCGCCTCCTTGTATCGGCAGACCGCGGCGTTTCGGCCGCATCAGCGCGACTCGCTGCTGGCGCAGGCCGCAGAATGGGAAGGCCGCGCCGTCGCCGAGCTCGAGGCCTATTTCCTCGCGCGTCAGGCGCCGCTGCAAGCACCGGCGAACATGAACCATCATGCGCCGTCCTCCGCGCCATCGCGCTGGCACATGGCTGCGTAGCTCCCAGGCGAAAGCATTTCACTCCCGCGGCGCGCTCCGCGCCCGAGTTGTGCTGACGATGGACCCTCCGCAAACGAGAGGGGCAGGGAAGACCAGGCACCGACCGGTGCCTGTGGCCCCCGTGCGTGAAGACATGCACGGGGCAGGAACCACAGGTTCAGCCGGCAATCCCGGCCCTCCCTGCGCGATCGGCTACGGCTTATACGTGCTCTCCTCGGTGCACCGGGCTTTCTGGCCACCGTATCAGCGACGACGCATGCGTGTTGCGCTGAAGACACCAGCATCGGGGTGCCAGGACCACACGACTTCACCGTCCGCAACGAACCGTTCGTCGGCACTCCCGAAGGGACTGCAGCGATCCGTCGCGGCCATCGCTCCCCGCCTCGCGTGTCGTGACGACCGCGATACGCCCTCTGCCCGAGGCGGTCTGGGCCCAGCAGACATTAAATTCCGGAAAAACGAAAGAAGAATGTTTCCGTGCTGCCGTCTGGACAGCAGTCATGGACTTGAGCCGGAATGCAAAATCAGGGTTTTGCCGCATGCGCCTTTCGTCCTTGAAACGGCCGAGCAGACGCGCGGCAGCGCTTCGGACGGCCCGACGGGCGACTCACTTGCGCGGCAAGTACCGAAGCGGGTTGTTCGGCGGCCTCGTCGCAGGGCGTGGGTCGTTTCGCGCCGGCAAGGCTGGCGCGAGACTTGCTCAGACTGAGCCGGCCGGCGGCTCCGGCGACGCAGGGACTCGGATGAGATCGCTCGGGCGCGACCGCAGCATGTGTGCATGGGACGATTTCACCCAGTCGGCGACGGCCGCGCGGCGCTCGCTGGCGCAGGCGCGATCGGGGCAGATTCCGCCGTTCCTGATGCTGTCGGTGCCCGGAATGAGCGCGCGCGAGCATCGTCGCTGTTCCGAGCTGTGGGTGCGGGATCGCGTCGCGGCCAGCGTGCCGGAACGAACGCGGCTGAACTTCCGCTTCGACCTGGGGGTTCGCGACAAGCTTCGTGTCGGATACCTTTCAAACGACTTCCACGACCACGCGACCGCCCATCTCCTGATCGAGGCGCTCGAAGCCACTGACCGGACGCGCTGCGAGCTGCACGCCTTCTCGTTCGGGGGCAATGATCATGGCGCGATGCGCAGCCGGCTCAGCGGCGCGTTCGAGGTCTTTCACGACATCACGGCGTCCACCGACAGTGACGCCGCCTCGGCGGTTCATGCGGCGGCCATCGACATCCTGGTCGACCTCAAGGGCTTCACCCGGGGCGCGCGGACCGGGATCATGATGCTGCATCCGGCGCCGGTTCAGGTGAACTTCCTCGGCTATCCCGGCACGCTCGGCAGTGGCATCTGCGACTACATCATCACGGATCCGTTCCTGACGCCGTTGGCAGCGGCCGCCGATTACGCGGAGAGCTTTGCCTATATGCCGCATTCCTATCAGCCGCATGGCCGGGCAGCGCTCGGCCGGCTGCCGAGCCGCGCCGAGGCGGGTCTGCCGGAGACAGGCTTCGTGTTCTGCTGCTTCAACCAGGCCTACAAGTTTACGCCTTCCGTGTTCGACCTGTGGTGCCGCCTGCTCGCAGCGACCCCCGACAGCGTGCTGTGGCTGCTGGCCTCCGACCAGGCGCAGGGCAATCTGCGCGGCGAGGCGCTGCGCCGGGGCGTATCGCCGGATCGCCTGGTGTTCGCGCCGCAGATCGGCCAGAGCGAGCATCTGCGGCGGCTGCAGCTCGCCGACCTCGTGCTCGATACCGCGCCGTACGGGGCGCACACCACGGCGAGCGACGCGCTCTGGGCCGGCGTGCCGATCGTCACCTGCGCGGGCGACACGCTGGCCTCGCGGGTGGCCGGCAGCCTGCTGCATGCGGTCGGTCTTCCCGAGCTCATTGCGTCCGACGAGGCCGATTACGTCGCGGTCGCGCTGACGCTTGCGGCTGAGCCGGACCTGCTGCTGGCGGCCAAGGCCCGGCTCGCGCGCAACCGCCTGACGGCCCCGTTGTTCGATGCGGCCGCCTACGCCCGATCGCTGCACGACCTCTACGAGCAGATGTGGAACCGGCGGCGGCGCGGCGCTGGACGAGAGCCGATCTGGGCCGCGGCGGCGCCGCCAGGATCACCGCGGCCCGGCTGATCTGAGATGGGCCGCCTCCAAAGGACGGCTCACTCCGTGGCCATGCGCGCCGCGGCGAGCAGGCCGATCAGGGCGGTGAGGGCGGCGACGCTCATCGCATTGATCGACACCAGCGAAACGTAGCTGGCCTCGGCGACGCGCATCACCGGCTCGCCGAGCCGGGAATCGATCAGCAGATAACACACGAACGGGAGCGCGAGCAGCGGCAGCGATCGGATGCGTTCGTCGGGACGAAATAGCATGGCGCCGAGCAGGGCGCAGGGAATAAGAAACAGCTCGACCCCGCTCTGCGCGCCGAACAGCTTGACGCAGAACACGGTGTTTGCGGTGCCGGCCAGCACCATCAGGGCGCGGCCGGCAAACGGGTTGCGTCGCGCCAGCACAGGCACGGCGGCGAAGAACGGCGTCGTGAGCAAGGTCAGCCAGGCCGGCCACGCTGCGGCGCCGGCGATGGCATGTAGATATAGCGGATAGAATGGCTGGTTGGAGACGATGACCAGCGCCACCTTGGCGGCGATGTCGGATTGCGGATCGTCGGCTGATGCATAGGCCTGAACGGCGGCCAGCCAGCGTCCGAACAATTTACCCATTCACGCTTACCTCAGGTCTGCAGATCGTCTTGGAGCCGCGGTTTGGAAACGGGTCCGGATGCCAGCCGGATCATCCGTCGCCGGAATGGCAATCATGAGTTCAACGCGGTGCGGATCATACGCGCGAGATCGGCGCTCTGATAAGGCTTGGTGAGCAACAGCACGCCGGCATCGAGGCGGCCGTGATGGACGATCGCATTCTCCGTATAGCCTGAAGTGTAGAGCACCCTGAGATCCGGGCGTCGCCTCACCGCCTCGATCGCGAGCTGGCGGCCATTCATGCCACCGGGCATGATGATGTCGGTGAACAGCAGGTCGATGCGCGTGGCACTGTCGATGATGGCGAGCGCCTCGTCCCCCTTGCTGGCGGCCAGCGTGGTGTAGCCGAGCCGCTTGATCTGGGCGGTGACGTATTCGCGCACAAGCGAATCGTCCTCGACGATGAGGATCGTTTCGTCGCCACGCTCCATCCCCGCGGTGCTCGTCTCGGACAGCAGCAGATCGGAATCGGCGGTGGCCTGCGGCAGATACAGCTTGACGGACGTGCCATGTTCCGGCTCGCTGTAGATCTTGATATGGCCGTTGGATTGCTTGACGAAGCCGTAGACCATGCTCAACCCGAGACCGACGCCCTTGCCGACATCCTTGGTGGTGAAGAATGGCTCGAACACCTTGTCGAGCAGATTCGCCGGGATGCCCTCGCCGGTGTCGCTGACCGCGATCATCACATAATTGCCCGGGACCACTTCCGGGTTCATGCGCGCATAGGCGGCATCGAGCAGCACGTTCTTGGTTTCGAGGGTCAGCTTGCCGCCATTGGGCATCGCGTCGCGGGCGTTGAGCGCGAGGTTGAGGATCGCGGTCGACAGCTGGCTCGGATCGATCATGGCCGGCGCCGAATCGTGCGCCAGCATGGATTCGATCTCGATCTGCTCGCCCAAGGTCCGCCGCAGCAGGCGCGCGGTATCAACCACCAGGCCGTTGATGTCGACGCTGCGCGGCTGCAGCGGCTGACGACGGGCGAAGGCGAGCAGGTGCTTGGTGAGATCCGCGCCGCGGGCGGCGGCCGAGTTGATCAGGCTGGTGATCTGCACCAGCTGCGGACGGTCCTTCACGGCCTCGGCCAGGATCTCGATGGTGCCGGTGATCACGGTCAGGATGTTGTTGAAGTCGTGCGCCACGCCGCCGGTGAGCTGGCCGATCGCTTCCATCTTCTGCGCCTGCCGCACCTGGGCTTCCGTCGCCTCGATTTCCTGGAAGCGCTTGACCATGGCCTCGGCCGTGCGCCGCTGTCGCGTCTCCTCCTCGAGCTGCGCATAAGCGAGCCGCAGCTCGGCGCGCGACGGCATCGTCAGGACGCGCGGCAGCATCAGCAGCAGCGCCGCCGCGATGCCGACCGAGATGAAGGCGAGAAAGCCCTTGGTCGCGGCCTCCAGCACGTAGGCCGGGATCCAGATCGTCAGGACCTCGATCAGTCGCGTCATTCCGCAGATGCTGACGAACAGGGCAAAGGCCCAGAAAATGTAGCTGAACTGAAAATCCCGGCGCCGGTAGACGATGTAGGCGAGCACAAACGCGATCGCGAAGAAGGCGAATGAAATGAGGAGATCTGAGACCGCATTCACCCAGATCAGTTCTGGCGTCCACAGCAAGCACTCGCCGTGCGGCGTGAGCGTCGTCATCTCGAGCCATCCCCATACGTGCGATCGGTAGGTCGTGTCGTCCCCGCGACCCAGCCGGTTCCCTCAGCAGATCAGCCAATTTCCGTTCAGCACACAAGCGTGCTCAGCGCCGTCGCCGCAGATTGGTAGAGCGGCACCGCGATCAGGGTCGGCACGTTCGTCACGCGACCGAAGCGCGCCCATCAACCGCACATTGTCTGCGGCGGCTTGACGCAGTGTACCGATTGGTACATGATATCCCGAATAGTACAGAAGGAGACGATGATGGCCGCTCTTGCCCCACCTTTCACCCTGCAGACCGCCACCCAGAAGGTGCGCTTGGCGGAAGACGGCTGGAACAGCCGCGACCCCGAACGCGTGTCGCTCGTCTACACGCCGGATAGCCGTTGGCGAAACCGCGCCGAGTTCGTCAACGGCCGCGCCGAGATCGTCGCGTTTCTGACCCGCAAATGGGCGAAGGAGCTCGACTATCGGTTGATCAAGGAAATCTGGGCCTTCACCGACAATCGGATCGCAGTGCGCTTTGCCTATGAGTGGCACGACGACAGCGGTCATTGGTATCGGTCCTATGGCAACGAGAACTGGGAATTCGATGCGCACGGGTTGATGCAGCGCCGCTTCGCCAGCATCAACGATCTGCCGATCATGCAGAGCGAGCGCAAATTCCATTGGCCGCTCGGACGGCGGCCGGACGACCATCCCGGTCTGACGGAATTGGGATTGTAGATCGCGAGATCGCCGCGCCATGCGGACGCTCCATGAGCGCGCCGACGTCATCCCGCTGATCGCCGAGGTGTTTCGCGAGTTCGGCTTCGAGGGCACCTCGCTCAGCCGCATCACCGAGAAGACGGCGCTGGGCAAGGGCAGCCTGTATCACTTCTTTCCCGGCGGGAAGGAGGAGATGGCGGGCGCCGTGCTCGCGCATGTCGACGCCTGGTTCGAGCGCGAGGTCTTCGCCCCGCTGCGCGAGGATCCGCCCGATGTGGCGATCGCTCGCATGTGGCGCGCCGTCGATGATTATTTCCGCTCGGGGCGACGTGTGTGCCTGGTCGGCGCCTTTGCGCTCGACGAAACGCGAGACCGTTTCGCCGCGGTCATTGCCGGCTATTTCACGCGCTGGATCGCGGCCCTGCGCGATGCGCTGGTGCGACGCGGCTGGGAGGTGCGGGCGGCCAATGACAGCGCCGAAGAGGCCGTGCTCGGCATCCAGGGCGCGCTGGTGCTGGCGCGCGCGATGCGAGACGACGCCGTGTTCGGCCGCGCGCTGGCGCGGCTACGGGCGCGGCTCGCATGATCCGCGGCCGCCAGCGGCCCTGACCGTGGGCGCTTTGGCTTGACAGACGGATTTTCGCGCGAATATTTTAGGTTTAAAATAATTGCCCGGAATGCCGCCTGCGGCGGTACGGGTCCAATCCAGCAGCGAGGCAGACCATGAGTTCTTCGGCCAAGGTGATTCCGCGCGACTGGCTGGACTGGCCGTTTTTCGAGCCGCGTCATCGCGCGCTGTGCGAATCGCTCGACCGCTTCGTCATGTCTGGCAGCCTCGATGAGGTTGATCACAGCGATGTCGATGCCTCTTGCCGCAAGATTGTGCGGGCGCTGGGCGCGGCCGGGCTGCTCGACAGTGCGGTCGTGGCGCCCGATGCGGACGCTGCCGCCATCGACTCGCGCGCGATCTGCCTGTCGCGCGAAACGCTCGCTTATGCCGACGGCCTCGCGGACTTCGCCTTCGCCATGCAGGGGCTGGGCTCCGGCGCGATTGCGCTCGGCGGCTCGCCTGCGTTGCGCGCGCACGTTCTGCCCAAGGTGCGGGCTGGCGAATGGCTGGCCGCCTTTGCGCTGTCGGAGAAGGACGCCGGCTCCGACGTCGCCGCGATGGCCTGTGCGGCGCGGCTCGACGGCGATGATTACGTCATCGACGGCGAAAAGACCTGGATCTCGAATGGCGGCATTGCCGACGTCTACACGCTGTTCGCCCGCACCGGCGAGGCGCCGGGCGCGCGCGGCATTTCCGCCTTCGTCGTCTACCCGGATGATCCCGGCTTTTCGGTCGCCGAGCGCATCGAGGTGATCGCGCCGCATCCGCTGGCCACTCTGCGGTTGCGGAATTGCCGCATCCCCGCGAGCCGCCGCCTCGGCGCACCCGGCGGCGGCTTCAAGCTGGCGATGCAGACGCTCGACATCTTCCGTGCCTCCGTCGCCGCAGCCGCGCTCGGCTTCGGTCGCCGCGCGCTCGACGAGGCGCAGGCGCATGCGCAGACCCGGCGCATGTTCGGTGGCACGCTGTCCGACCTGCAGATGACCCAGGCCGCGTTCGGCGAGATGGCCACCGACACCGATGCTGCCGCGCTGCTGACCTATCGCGCGGCATGGCGTCGCGACGTGCAGAAGCTGCCGACCACGCGCGAGGCGGCCATGGCCAAGCTCGCAGCCACCGAAACAGCTCAACGCGTGATCGACCGCGCCGTGCAGATGTTCGGCGGACGTGGTGTGCGCAAGGGCGAGATCGTCGAGAGCCTGTATCGCGAGATTCGCGCGCTGCGCATCTATGAAGGCGCGACCGAGGTGCAGAAGCTCATCGTCGCCCGCGAATTCCAGAAAGCCCGGGCGGGGCTCGTTCGCACGTGATGCGTCGAGCTCCGGCCGTCGGTCCGCCAACGGAATAGTCCGCCGGCGCGCCCATCCGATGAGATGTCGACCGGCCCGTATTCGATCTCTCGCGTCGAACTGATAGCCATCAGCGATGCGTCGCACCGGTGAGGCGGCGTGCGACAGCGCTGCCGAATGCACGCGAGTGAGCATAGTTCGCTGTTGGATCACCCGTGGTATTCCGGGGAAGAGCGATTCTCGCCCGGAATCGCGAAGCATTTTAGCGAATCCCTAAGTTCCGCCTTCGCACGATCCCGCCGCAATGTTCGCGCTGTGAGGTGATCGTGTCCGAGTACCTGAAATCCAAAGAGGCCGTAAAACTACCGGCCGACTGCAGCATTTCAGCGATCCGCGAAGTCTATGAGATGATCCGGACCGCCCTCGCGCAGCGAGGCGAACTCGAGATCGACGGCTCCTGCGTCGATCGGGCCGACGTGACATCCATTCAGTTGCTCATCTCGACAGCCAAGACCGGACGTGAGCGGGGACAGGCCGTGGCCCTCATGGCGCCGTCGCAGGTTCTGCGCAGCGTCATTCGGCGCGCCGGCTTCCCCGGTGACGCCGAAGCCGGCCATCACTTCACGACGAAGGATGTCGGATAATGGCATGCGGCACACTCATCGTCATCGCGCCAGGCGCCAGACGCGCAGGCTCGGCCCATTCGACCGTCACTCCCTGCGTGCCGGACCACGTTCTATCAGCTCCAGCCGGCCGGTGCGCGCATGAGCAAGCCTGATTGGACGCAGGCCTTTCGCCTGGAAGCAACCGAGCTTCTCGAGACGCTGGAAGGTGCCCTGCTGGACCTTTGCGAGCGCCCCGACGATCGTGATCTCGTCGACTCCGCCTTTCGCGCCCTGCACACGATCAAAGGATCGGGCGCGATGTTCGGCTTCGAACGGGTCGCGGCCTTCACGCACGAATTCGAGACCGCTTTCGACAAGGTCCGCAAGGGCGAGATCTCGCCCACGCGCGAGCTGATCACGGTGGCCTTGTCGGCCAAGGACTATATTCGCTCGCTGATCGAGTCGCCCGACGGGACCGATGCGATCATCGGCGACGCCATCCTCGACGATCTGCGCAAATTCGTTGCGCCGGCTGAGCCGCACGAGGCGAGCGCGGTGCCGCCGCCCAGCGCGCCGCCGGTCGCTGCCGCTGCGGCCGCTGAAAGCGGCGCCGCCGCGGTCGGCTGGCGTCTTCATCTGGAGTTCGAGTCGCATATCCTGAGGAACGGCTCCAATCCGCTCAACTTCCTCGACGATCTCAGCAAGCTCGGTCCCTGCTTCGCCGTTGCTCTGACCGACGAGATCCCGCTGCTCGATGCGCTCGATCCGGAGGAGTGCTATCTCAAATGGGACGTGACCTTGCATTCGGACTGCAGCCGAGAGGTCATCGACGACATCTTCATGTTCGTCATCGACGAGATGGTGCTGTCGGTGACGCCGCTGGCGCAGTCCGAGCTGCCGGCCGCCGACCAGCATCCGACGACGGCGCCAGACGTGAACGTCTCCACCGCTCCCACCGCTCCGTCGCGGTCGCCGGCCTCGCATTCGCCTCCCTCGATTTCGTCTCCCTCGGAGCCGCGTCGCGACGAGCAGAAGCGCGGTGACGACCGCGCCACCGCGACCGTGCGTGTGCAGGCGCGGCGCCTGGACGAGATGATGGACCGCGTCGGTGAGCTCGTCATCGCCCAAGCGCGGCTCAGCCAGCTGGCCGCGACGAGTTCGGATCCATCCGTCAAGCTGATCGCCGAAGAGATCGAGCGCCTCGCCGGCAGCCTGCGGGATACGACCATGGGCGCCCGCATGGTGCCGATCGGCTCGGTCTTCGGGCGTTTCCGCCGACTGGTCCACGATCTTTCGCTGGAGCTGTCGAAGCCGGTCGACCTCGTCACCTCGGGCGAGGACACCGAGCTCGACAAGACCATGATCGAATGCCTGGCCGATCCTTTGGTGCATCTGATCCGCAACGCCATCGACCATGGCATCGAAGCGACGGCGGCACGCGCGGCCGCCGGCAAGACGGAAAAAGGGCGTATCGAGCTGCACGCCGTCCATTCCGGCGCGCAGGTTCTGGTCACGGTTCGCGACAATGGCGCGGGTCTCAACACGGCGCGCATCCGCGCCAAGGCCGAGGAGCAGGGGCTGATCGCACCCGGCGCCGAGCTGCCCGATGCCGACATCCACCAGTTCATGTTCCATCCGGGCTTCTCGACGGCCCAGACCATCTCCGCGCTCTCGGGGCGCGGCGTCGGCATGGATGTGGTTAAGCGCACGATCGAGACCATGCGCGGGTCGATCGATCTCTCGACCAGGCCGGGCGAGGGTACGACCGTCACGCTGCGGCTGCCGCTGACGCTCGCCATCATTGAGGGCCTGCTGATCCGCGTCGGCGATGCCCGCTACATCATCCCGCTGTCGGCCGTGGAAGAGTGCGTCGAGCTGACCGCCGAGGACCAGCGCGCCCGCGGCCGCCACTTCCTCAACATCCGCGGCGATCTCGTGCCCTATCTGATGCTGCGCGACATTCTGCAATCGACCGTCTCGCCCGACACCTACCAGAAGACGATCATCGTCTCGACCGGCGAGACCCGCGTCGGGCTGGTTGCCGACCAGATCATCGGGAACCATCAGACCGTGATCAAGTCGCTGTCGAAGCTGCATTCCGATGTCACGATCTTCTCCGGCGCCACCATCCTCGGCGACGGCACCGCCGCGCTGATCCTCGACGTCGCCCAGCTCGTCGGGCTCGCCCAGGCCCATGCCGACAAGCACCATCTGAACGAGGCCGCCTGATGACGGGACAAGCCGAACATGCCTCAGCCGATCACGCGCGGATCCTGCAGGTCGTGATGATCGGTCTCGGCGACGAGAAATTCGCCCTCGACGCCGCGATTGTTCGCGAGATCATCGATCCTGTTCCGGTCACGAAGGTCGCCGGGGCCAAGCCGTTCGTGCCGAGCATCATCAATGTCCGCGGCAACATCGTCCCGCTGGCTGATCTCCGGCTTCGCTTCGGCATGCCTCTGACCGACGCCTCGGCGGATACCAGGATCGTGGTGATCGAGATCCCGATCGACGATGAGCCCGTCCTGGTTGGACTGATCGCCGACAAGGTCTACGAAGTCACCGAGATCTCCCACGCCGACACGCAGCAGACGCCGCGCGTTGGCGTGAACTGGAAGCCCGAATTCATTCGATTCATCACCAAGTGGCGGGACGAGTTCGTCATCGTTCCCAACATGGAACGCATCCTCCACTAGAGCCCAAATCGAGGCAATGATGAGATTTACGATCAAGGCAAAGCTTGCCAGCGCCTTCGGTGCGATCATCGTCCTGTCGGGGGTCACCGGCGGGCTGGCCTATATGAAGCTGACGCAATTTGCGGAGACGACGTCCAGCCTCGTGCACCGTGCGGAGCGCATCGACAAGATCGGCCAGTTGCAGAACTACGTGCTCGATCAGACGCGGCAGGAGCGGGATGTCGTTGCGGCGGTCACCGAGGCCGAGGTCACGAAAATCACCGAGGAGATCAAGCGTAATCGTGCCGAGGTCAAACGGCTTCGCGACGAGGTCCATGCGACCGCGACCGAGACAGGACGGAAGCTGCTCGACAAGTTCTCGGCAGCCTATGACAAGATGGACGCGACCGAAGACGAGGTCATCAAGTTTTCGATCATGAACTCGAACAATCGCGGCTTCCAGCTGTGGACCGCGGAAGGCGTGCCGATCCTGAAGGAGTTCACCGCGGTGCTCGACGGCCTGGCGGCCGAGGCGGGCCGCGCAGCTCCGTCGATCGAGCGCAGCAACGCTCTTCTGGCTCTGGAAACCATCCGGACCCAGAGCGAGGCCGCCCAGAAGCACCTGTCGTTGTCGTACTACGTGACGAGCCTGGATGACCTCAACGCGACGATCAAGGCGCTGTTGATCGACATCGATGCGTTGCGGGCCGCCACGCAGCGCGGCAGCGCCGCGCTGAGCGCCGCCGGCCTGTCGCCCTCGGCGCTCACGGCCCAGACGGATCGTCTGGCCAAGATGTTGACCCAGGTCGGCAACATTGTGAAGGAAGGCGGCAATATTCGCGGTGGCATGCTGGCCTCGACCGATGGCAAGGCGAATGCGGATGCCGCGATCGCGACCTCGGGCGACTACATCACTTATCTGCGCAAATCCATGTCGGAGCAGGCCGCCGAGGCCGACCAGGAGGCCTCGCGCGCCAAGATGCTGATGATGGGGGCCGTCATCGTGTCGCTGCTGGTCGCGGTGGGGTCGGCGCTGTGGATCGCGCTCGGCATCAGCCGCGCGCTCGGCCGCGCCGTCGGGCTGGCCAGCGCGGTCGCCGGTGGCGATCTGACCCAGACCGCCCAAGTGTCGAGCAACGACGAAGTCGGTGATCTCGTCAATTCGTTGAATCAGATGGTCGAGAAGCTGCGCCAGATCGTCAGCGATGCGCTGACGGCCGCGGACAACGTCTCCGCCGGCAGCCAGCAGTTGTCGGCCAGCGCGGAGCAGTTGTCGCAGGGCGCCAGCGAGCAGGCGTCGTCGGCTGAAGAGGCATCCTCCTCGATGGAGGAGATGGCCGCGAATGTGAAGCAGAACGCTGAGAACGCCAGCCAGACCGAGAAGATTGCGGCGCAGTCAGCCGCGGATGCAGAGGCCAGCGGCGCTGCCGTCGGCCGTGCGGTCGAGGCGATGCAGACCATCGCCGGCAAGATCACCATCGTGCAGGAGATCGCGCGGCAGACCGACCTGCTGGCGCTCAATGCGGCGGTCGAGGCCGCACGTGCCGGAGAGCACGGTCGCGGCTTTGCAGTGGTCGCATCAGAGGTTCGTAAGCTTGCCGAGCGCAGCCAGGCCGCGGCGGCCGAAATTGGCCAGCTCTCCAGCGAGACCGTCAAGGTGGCGCAGGACGCGGGAGCAATGCTGGCGAAGCTCGTGCCCGACATCAAGAAGACTGCGGAACTGGTGCTCGAGATCACCGTAGCCTGCCGCGAGCAGGATCTCGGCTCCGCCCAGATCAATCAGGCCATTCAGCAGCTCGATCAGGTCGGGCAGCAGAACGCCGGCGCCTCGGAGCAGGTGTCCGCGACATCAGAGGAACTCGCGTCGCAGGCCGAGCAGCTGCAGTCCGCCATCGCGTTCTTCCGCATCGACTCCGCGACATCACCGCCGAGGGCGTCCCGGCCGCAGGAGGAGCCGATCGAGCGTGCGGTCGTTCAGCTGCGCAGCAAGGCATCGGCGATGGCCACGGCCGAGCGCGGCGTGCAGACGCCGGCACCGAAACCCAGGCGGGCTCGCGCCGTGCGCGTGGCCGGAGGCGGCTCGGGCTTCGCATTCAACCTCGCCAGCGGCACTGATGATCGAGATGATGAGTTCAAGCGCTTCTGAGAAATCCGGCGCAACCGTACCAACCATGACATGAGCAGAGTGAATTCCCGAGGGGGTCAAAGATGAGATTCACGGTCAAGGCGAAACTGGCGGCGTCGTTCGGCGCCGTGATCCTGCTGTCGATGATCGCAGGCGCAGTGGGCTATACGAAACTGTCCGACACGATCGCGACCACGGAGAGCATCGTCGCGGCGGCCGGCCGCATGGAAAAAGCCATGGAGCTGGAGACGACGCTGCTGCTCCAGGTCCGGGCGGAGAAGAACGCGCTGCTGACCGCGACGGATGCGGAATTCGATCGCTTCACGACCGAAAACGCGACGCTGCGCGGGACGATGAACAAGGTCAAGGATGAGATCTACGCCGGCGCGACCGAGAACGGACGCAAGCTGCTGGATCAGTTCGCCACGCAATATGCGGTGTTCAACGCCACGCAGGAAGAGACATTCAAGGTGGGCAAGGCCGATCGCGCGAAGGGCGCGGTTGCCTCGATGACGGAGGGTCGCAAATCTGTCGGGCAGGCCACGAACGCGCTCACCGACTATGTGCATTATGTCCAGGGACTGATGTCGTCGCGTGCCGAACAGGCGCGGGCGGATGGCTCCCGTGCTCAGATCCTGCTGATGAGCGTGGTCGGCGTCGCGCTCGTTCTCGGCGTCGCGGCCGCGCTGTGGATCGCCATCAACGTCAGCCGCGGCCTCAGCCGTGCCGTTGGTCTCGCCGAGGCGGTGGCGATCGGCGATCTCAGCCAGACGATCGCGCATAAGAGCAACGACGAAGTCGGCGACCTCATCACCTCGCTGAACGCCATGACATCGAACTTGAAGCAGATGGCGCACGTGGCGGACGAGATCGCCAACGGCAATCTGATCATCGAAGCCAAGCGGATGTCCGACAAGGACACGCTCGGCATGGCGCTGGAGCGGATGGTCAGCAAGCTGCGCCAGATCGTATCGGAGGCATTGACCGCGGCGCAGAACGTCTCCGCCGGAAGCCAGGAGCTCTCGGCCAGCGCGGAACAATTGTCTCAGGGCGCGACCGAGCAGGCGTCTTCGGCCGAAGAGGCATCGTCCTCGATGGAGGAAATGGCGGCCAATGTGAAGCAGAACGCGGAGAACGCCAGCCAAACCGAGAAGATCGCCGCGCAGTCCGCCAAGGATGCGGAGGCCAGCGGCACCGCCGTCGGCCGCGCCGTCGAGGCGATGCAGACCATTGCCGGCAAGATCACGATCGTGCAGGAGATCGCGCGCCAGACCGATCTGCTCGCGCTCAACGCGGCGGTCGAGGCCGCGCGTGCCGGCGAGCATGGCAAGGGTTTCGCGGTCGTCGCCTCAGAGGTCCGCAAGCTCGCCGAGCGCAGCCAAGCTGCGGCCACCGAGATCGGCCAATTGTCCACCGAGACAGTCAAGGTCGCGCAGGATGCCGGCGCGATGCTGGCGAAGCTCGTTCCCGACATCAAGAAGACTGCGGAGCTGGTGCTTGAAATCACCGTCGCCTGCCGCGAGCAGGATGTGGGTGCGGCTCAGATAAACCAGGCGATCCAGCAGCTCGACCAGGTCGGCCAGCAGAACGCCAGCGCCTCGGAGCAGGTTTCGGCCACATCGGAGGAGCTTGCGGCGCAGGCCGATCAGCTGCAATCCACCATCGCTTATTTCCGCATCGACGGGCGCACCGTGGAAAACGACGCGGACAGCTCTGCGCCGATCGATGCCGCCGTCAGCCAGCTGCGGACCAAGGCCGCCAGCATGGCTGCGGCCGACCGGGGCGCCAAGAAGCCTGTTCCAGGGCGGGCCAAACCGGCGCGGGCGGTGAAGGCCGCCGCCGCCGGCGGTGGCGGCTTCACCTTCAGCCTGGATGACGGCGAAGACGAACGCGACGCGGATTTCCGGCGTTAGTCCGGAGGGCGTGTCGGAGAGGACAGGGAACAGGACACAGCATGGCCGAGACCTCACAATATCTCACGCTTGGTCTGGCGGGAGAAACATTCGGCATCAGCATCCGTAATGTCCGCGAGATCCTCGATATGCGGCCGATCTCGCGGCTGCCCCACGCACCGCATTTCCTGCTCGGGATGATCGACGTGCGCGGCAGCGGGTATCCGATCGTCGACCTCCGGCTGAAGCTCGATTTGCCGAGCACGGCCGCGACCGAGGCGACCCGGATCATCATCCTCGATGTGCCCGTCGGCGACCGCCTGGTTGGCGTGGGCTTCGTCGCCGATTGCGTGTTCGAGGTGACCGACATCGACGAGAGCTCGGCCGAACCGGCGCCCGAGGTGGGAGGCCGCTGGAAGTCCGACTACATCGCCGGGATCGGACGCAAGGGCGACAAATTCGTCATTCTGTTCGATCTGGCCAAGCTGATGGCCCATACCAGCCTGCCTGCCGCTGCCGCCCGCGATGATCATGCCCCAGCCGCAGCTTGAGGTCCGCTGGGCGGAGACATTCGATAGCTTCGGGTCGCTGTCTGAACCGCATTTCCGTGCGCTGTCGCAGCTCATCGAAGCGCAGGTCGGCATCAAGCTTCCGCCCGCGAAGCGGTTCATGCTCGAAGGACGGCTGCAGAAGCGCGTGCGCGCGCTCGGTCTCTCCAGCATCGGCGAGTATGTCGATGCATTGTTCCACGAGGATCAGTTCGAGGACGAGTTGGTCCATCTGATCGATGTGGTCACGACCAACAAGACCGACTTCTTCCGCGAGCCGGCCCATTTCGATTTCCTGCGCCACACCGCGATTCCCGAGCTGATGAAGCTGCGGGGAGGCGCCGGTCGCGTGCACGGCCTCAAGCTCTGGAGTGCCGCAGCCTCGACCGGGATGGAAGCCTATACGATGGCCATCGTGCTCGATGACATGGTGCGCAGCGGATTGCGTGCCGAGTTCCGGATTCTCGGAACCGACATTTCGAATCCCGTGCTGCGGATGGCACAAAAGGCGATCTATGACATCGAGGCCCTGACCCCGGTGCCGGAGCCGCTGGCCAAGCGCTATTTCCTGCGCTCGCGCGATCCCTCGCGGGCCGAGTGCCGGGTGGTTCCGGAATTGCGCAGCCGCGTCAACTTCCAGCGCATGAACCTGATGGATGCGACCTATCCGGTGGATCGCGACGTCGACGTCATCTTCTGCCGCAACGTCCTGATCTATTTCGACAAGCCGACTCAGCGTAAGGTCGTCACCCGGCTGTGCTCGCATCTGCGGCCGGGGGGGTTCCTGTTGGTGGGACATTCCGAATCGATGGTTCAAAGCATTGTCCCGGGCCTCAAGCAGGTTCGGCCGACGATCTTCACGGTCTAGGCGAGGCGATCACATGACCAGGCAAAAGGTGCGTGTGCTGATCGTGGACGACTCCGCGTCGGTCCGCCAGATCATGACGTCGATCCTCGGCGAGGATCCCGACATCGAGATCATGGGCACCGCGGCGGATCCGTTCGCCGCTGCGCGTCGGCTGGAAAAGGAGCTGCCGGACGTCATCGTGCTCGACATCGAGATGCCGCGAATGGACGGCCTGACCTTCCTGCGCAAGATCATGGCGCAGCGGCCGATCCCGGTCGTCATCTGCTCGGCCGGGACGGAGGAGGGGTCGCAGTTGACGTTCGAGGCGCTCGAGGCCGGCGCGGTCGACATCGTGCCGAAGCCGCGCGTCGATACGCGCCAGGCGCTGGTCGAGGCCTCGGCACGGCTGCGTGACGCGGTCAAATCGGCGGCGCGCGCACGGGTGCGGCCGCGCAACGAACGCCGCCCGGTGATCGAGAAGAAGCTGACGGCGGATGCGATCATGCCGCCGCCGGTGGAGATGCGCGCACGCCCGAAGACCGAGCGAATCGTCTGCATCGGTGCATCCACGGGCGGCACGGAAGCTCTCTCCGATGTGCTGGAAGCGCTGCCGGCGGACTGTCCTGGCATTCTCGTCGTCCAGCACATGCCGCCCGGCTTCACGGCTGCCTTCGCCCGCAGGCTGGACGGCATTTGTGCGATCCACGTCAAGGAAGCCGAGGATGGCGAAGCGGTGCAGGCCGGCTGCGCCTATATCGCGCCCGGTGCCCGCCATATGCTGCTGCAGCGCTCGGGCCTGCGCTACCACATCGCGATCAAGGACGGCCCCCCGGTCTCGCGTCACCGCCCCTCGGTCGACGTGTTGTTCCGCTCCGCTGCGCAATATGCCGGGCGCAATGCGCTCGGCGTGATCATGACCGGCATGGGCGACGATGGCGCGCGCGGCCTGTTGGAGATGCGCAAGCTCGGCGCCGCCACACGTGCGCAGAACGAGGAGAGCTGCGTGGTGTTCGGGATGCCCAAGGAGGCGATCGCCTGCGGAGCCGTCGAGAAGGTGGTGGGGCTCGATCAGATCCCGCGCGAGATCATGGCCTGGCATCACGCCGGGCAGGTGGCGTCGGCGGAATAGAGCGGGCGCGGTCGGCGAGCCGAGCGAGCGCCGAGCCTGTCTGGCAAAAATCAGTCGTCTGCCGTGCGCAGACGAGTGTGCCAGGCGCGCGGCGTTCGAAAGACAGCGATGCGACGTTCAACGAACCAACAAGAGATCCGCTCCGCCTGAGAGGTCGGTGCCGACCTGGCTCTCTTTATCGGCGCCGCTCGAGGTGACCCTCGGCGGCGAGCACCTTGCCGTCAAACGACCAAAGATCGCCCGATCACGCGCCTCGCAGCAGCCGAGGTGATCCGTGACAGGGGCGCATCGTCCCACATCGTCACTTGCTGGCTCTGCAGGTTCCGGGTCCTGGGAGTTCCGGCTTCAGCCGCTGTCGGCGCGCAAGAGGCTGGTGGCGCCTCTGCAGGGTGACGCGGCAGGCCCGTAACGACAAGCCTCCCGGAGGTCGCTCGATTCCGGCTCGGCTGACGTCGGCTCCTCCCCCCTGAGGCGGCATTCGCAAACGCACAAACTGCATGGAGCCCGCGGTCAATCGCTGCGGCGATGCGATCGGCCATTGACAGGCCATCCGATATGATAGAATTATAACATATAACGTTGTAAAAATAACAATATGTCACCATCGTACCAGCATCGCGCGGGGCGGCGGGAGGAAAGCGTGGAATTGTCCGGTTCGGTTGCAGCAGACTCTCTGCCGTCGACCGCGCTTGTGAGGGTGAGTGCCATCAACAAGCGCTTCGGCGGCGTGCGAGCACTTCGCGACGTCAACCTGGAGGTCCGGGCCGGCGAGGTGCATGCGCTGCTCGGCGAGAACGGCGCCGGCAAATCCACGCTGATCAAGATTCTCAGCGGTGTTCATGCCCTCGACAGCGGCACGATCGAGATCGCCGGCCGGCGGGTGGAATTCGACAGCCCGGCGAAGTCGCGCGCCGCGGGGATCGCCGTCGTCTATCAGGACCTCAGCCTCGTCGAATCCTTGAGCGTTGCGGACAATTTGTTGCTGGGGCGCGAGCCACGCGCGGCTCTCGGCTTCGTCAGGCAGCGGGCGCTGATGGCCAGGGCCGAGGCCTTCCTGACAGAGCTCGGCATTCCCCTGGATCCGAGAGCGACCGTCGGCTCACTCCCGTTCGCCTACCGTCAGATGACGGAGATCGCAAAGGCGCTGCTGGGCGACGTTCGGCTTCTGATCCTCGACGAGCCGACCTCCTCGCTGACATCGGATGAAGTCCGGATCCTGTTCGACGCGATCGGAAAGGCGACGCGCCGCGGCGTCGGCGTCATCTATGTGACCCATCGGCTCAACGAGGTGTTCGAGATCTCGCAGCGTGTGACTGTGCTGCGCGACGGCGCCGACGCCGGCACCTTCGTCACCGCCGAGACAGACATGAAGCGGCTGGTCAGCGCCATCGTCGGAACCGCTCGTTCGGCATCGATGAGCTCGCGCGCCGAGCCTGCCGCGCCGCGCAAGATAGATCCGTCGCCGGTGTTGTCATTGTCGAACGTCTCCAACGATCGGCTTCGCGCCATCGATGTTTCCGTGCTGAAGGGCGAGATCCACGGACTCGCCGGATTGATCGGCAGCGGACGTACGGAGATTCTGGAGACGGTGTTCGGCCTGCGGCCGCTCGAGAGCGGCACGATCGAGATCGATGGCCGGCGATGGCGGCCCAGCGGGCCAGCCGATGCGATCGAACAGGGCGTCGCGCTGGTGCCGGAAGACCGGCACGTGCAGGGGCTGGTTCTCGACCATTCGATCGAGCGAAACGTCACACTGCCGCGGCTTCCGCATTTCTCGCGCTGGAGCTGGATGCAGCGGCGCGCTGCAGCCAGACGTGCGGAAACCGCGGTCGCCAGGCTTGCGGTGAAAGCGCAGGGCACCTCTAGCCCGGTCAGGACGCTCTCCGGCGGCAACCAGCAGAAGGTCGTGTTCGGAAAATGGAATGATCCGCGGCCCCGTGTGCTGCTCCTGGACGAACCGACGGTCGGCGTGGACGTCGGTGCACGCGAGGACATCTACGCCGTGATCCGGAATGCCGCCCGCGACGGCAGCGGGGTTCTGGTCGTCTCGTCCGACCTCGTTGAATTGATCGCGCTCTGCGACCGCATCTCCGTGATCGTCAACGGGCGCGTCGCTCGCACGCTCACGCGCGGCGAGATCGATGATGCCGAGGAGCTGCACCATCTCCTCCAGATGTACCAGGCCTCCGCGCCGGGCCACTTGCAAGAGCTTCCCGCATGACCGAACTGACTGCACCCAACATCGTCGCTTCGTCGACCCGGTCCGACCGGCGCCGCAGGATTCTGCAGAGTCTGCTGCGGGGCGAGCGGCCCTACATGCTGTACATCGCCTTCGTGATCCTGCTGGTCGTGTTCAGCCTGTCGTCGCCCTGGTTCCTCTCGGTCGACAACTTCCTGAATATCGGACGACAGACGACGCTGGTGTCGATCATTGCGGTCGGGATGACCTTCATCATCATCGCACGTCAGATCGATCTCTCCGTTGCATCGACGCTGGCGCTGTCGGGCATGGCGGCCGCTCTGGCGATGAGCCAGATCAACAACAGCTGGATCGTGGGGGCCGTGGCCGGGCTCGGCACCGGCGCGCTGGTCGGACTGCTCAACGGCATCCTGACCACGCAGCTATCGATCCCGTCCTTCCTGGTGACGCTGGGGTCGCTCAGCATGGCAAGGGGACTGGCGATGATGGTGACCAACACCAAGCCGGTCATCATCACCAACGAAACCTATTTCGCGATCTTCGGCGAAGGCACGTTGCTCGGCATTCCGGTTCCGATCGCCTGGACCTTGGCAGCAATGATCGTCGGCATCCTGCTGCTGCATTACAACGTGTTCGGCCGCCGTATCTATGCGGTCGGCGGCAACCCGACCGCGGCGCTCTATTCCGGCATCAACACCAAGCTGATCACGACCGCCGCCTTCGTCCTGACCGGCACGCTGGCGGGGCTCGCCGCGCTGGTGCTCTCCGCGCGTTCGCATGCGGCGCGGCCCGACGTCGTGCAGGGCATGGAGCTCGACGTCATCGCGGCGGTGATCCTCGGCGGCTGCAGCCTGTTCGGCGGGCGCGGCTACATCCTGGGGACGCTGTTCGGCAGCTTGATCATCGGAACGCTCAACAACGGCCTGGTCCTGCTCGGCGTGAGCTCGCCGATGCAGCTCGTGATCAAGGGCGCGATCATCGTGGCCGCCGTTGCTTTCACGAAACGCTAATCAAGGTCTCGCGCTGCGTCTGAGCCACAAGCTCATCGCGCGGCGTGGGGAGGGGCAAGGTCGCTCGCCCTCCGACAATCCGCGACCAACATGGAGGAAACGATGACACCAATCTTGCGACAAGCCTTGCCTTTGACCGTGTTGATGGCTGCGGCCGTCTCCGCGATCTCCCCGGCCCGCGCCGACGTGCCCGCGACCTGCGTCAAGGGCGTCGATCTCGCAAAGCTCGGGCCGAAATCGATCGTGGGCCAAGGGCCGCACGGCGAGAAGGCGGCGTCGCCCGAGGTGCTGGCGCTGTCGGAGGCCGATGCCGCGAAGATCAAGGAGAAGCACTTCAAGGTCGGCATCTCGATGCAGACGGTCAACCTCGACTGGTCGCAGCTCCAGATCCAGGGCATCACGGATACGCTGAAGAAGTACGGCGTGACCGTGACGGGCGTCGCCTCCGCCGAATATCAGGTGGATAAGCAGATCGCCGATATCGAGAACACCATCCAGCAGCATCCGGACGGGATCATTTCGATCCCGGTCGATTTCACCGCGACGGCGCCGACCTACAAGAAGATCGCCAAGGCGGGCATCAAGCTCGTGCTGATGGACAGCATCCCGACCGGCCTGAAGCACCCCGAGGAATATGTCACGATGGTCTCGGCCGACAGCCAGGGCAACGGCCAGATCGCGGCCCAGATTCTGGCGTCTTGCGTGCCGCAGGGCGCGACGATCGGCCTCGTGAATTTCGGCGTCGACTATTTCAGCACCAACGAGCGCACCAAGGGCGTGCGGGAGTGGATGAAAGCAAACCGGCCCGACATTAAGATGAAGCAGGTTGATTTCACCGATCCGCCAAAGGTCTCGCAGATCGCGGGCGACTTCCTGACCGGCAATCCCGACGTCAAGGGACTGTACGCGGTGTGGGATCAGCCGGCACTCGACACGCTGAGCTCGATGCGGGCCCAGGGCATCGATATTCCGATGACGACGGTCGATCTCGGCCTGCAATCGGCAATCGAGATTGCCAAGGGCGGTCCGCTGAAGGCGACCGGCTCGCAGCGTCCCTATGACCAGGGCGTCGCCGAGGCACTGGCGATGATGAATGCGCTGTTGGGGAAGGAAACGCCCGGCTGGATCGGCGTGCAGTCGCTGCCGGTCACCCAGTCGAATGTGCTGGAATCCTACAAGACCGTCTTCAAGAAGGAACCGCCGCCCGAGCTGGTGGACGCTTGCAACAAGGCAAAGCCGGCCTGCAACTGAGTTCGCAATAGCGATGCGCGGTTCTACGGAGCCGCGCATCATTCAGCAGAGCTGATCGGGCGACCCGCCGCTTCAGGCTGCGCCGGTGACGTATTCGACCGGAAGGCCGCGGAAGTGCTTGCGTGTCTCTGATGGCACCGCGCCGCCGACGATGATGCGCGAGAACGAGCTCACGTCCGAGAAGAATGCCGGCTTGAGGCTGCCGAGCTTGCTGGCGTCGACCACCAGGATGCTCTCCATCGCAGTGGCGATCACAGCCTGCTTGATGGCGACCTCGTGAAAGTTCGAGCAGCTCGCGCCGCGGGTCCAGTGCAGGCCGCCGGCCGAGATGAAAGCCTTGTTGACCCCGAGCCGCCGCAGATAGGACAGGCCGTCGTCCGACGAGAACGACTGCGACGACGGATGGTAGAGCCCGCCCATCAGCATCACCTGCGTTGCAGGCCGGCGGGTGACGATCGTGACGACGTTCAGCGAATAGCAGATCACCGACAGGGGCATGTCCTCGGGCAGGCAATCCGCCAGCGACTGCATGGTGGTGCCGCAGTCGATGAAGATGGTGTCGCCTTCCTTGATCGAGGCGGCTGCGGACCGGCAGGCCAGGCGCTTGTCCTGCGTGTGCTGGTCGATTTCCTGCTCGAATGCGTATTTGATGCCGGTCGGCGACGCCGCGTTGACGACATAGCCGCCGAGCAGGGCGAGCGCCGCCTCCGGACCGGCAAGGTCGCGCCTGACCGTCATCTCCGACACCTTCAGCAAGTCGGCGGCGTCCTTCAGATGCAGTGCGCCGCTTGTCTCCACGGCGCGCCGCAGCCGTTGCAGACGTTGGACGCGGGACTCGCTGGAACGTGCGGTCGGTGTTTCAGCCATCTTCTTCGTCACCGCGCTTGCTTATCTGGTTGACAATGATCTTACAATGATGTGAGTTTAGCAACGTCGAAATGTTACAATAATAACATATGGTCCGGCGGCCAGGTTCTGCGCGCGATGGCGGGCAGCAGAGGCGAAGGATGGGAGGAGCGCATGTCGCAGTGGGCATATTCAGTCAATCCGGCGCTTCTGCCGATTCGCTAGCACCGCACGGCGTACCGATGGCGCAGGGCGTCTTGAGACCAAATCCATCCGCAGTGCCGGTGCAGCCGCATGGGCGGGATCATAATCACACGCATGCCATTGCGCGCAACAGCGGCCGCGCGCTGGAGATGGATTGGGTCGACGAGATCAGGATCAATCTGTCCGCCGCCGAGCGCCGCGTTGCGAGTCTGCCCGGCCGGCGTACCGTCAAGAAGGATGCGCAGGCAGCCTGGCTGCTCAAGGCGATCACCTGCATCGACCTGACGACGCTCAACGGTGACGATACGACCGAGCGCGTGAAGCGTCTTTGCGCCAAGGCGCGCGCGCCGCTGCGCGGCGATCTCCTCGCGGCCCTCGGCTTTGCCGGGCGCGGGCTGCACACGGGCGCGATCTGCGTCTATCACCGCTTCGTCGCGACCGCGGTGGAGGCGCTCGACGGCTCCGACATTCCGGTCGCCGCGGTCTCGACCGGATTTCCTGCAGGTCTCATCCCGCACGATCTGAAGCTCAAGGAGATCGAGGCATCCGTCAACGACGGTGCGCAGGAGATCGACATCGTCATCACGCGCGAGCATGTGCTGACCGGTGATTGGCGCGCGCTCTACGCCGAGGTGCGGGATTTCCGCGCTGCCTGCGGCGCTGCGCATCTGAAGACGATCCTGGCGACCGGCGACCTGAAGACGCTGCGCAACGTCGCCAAGGCGTCGATGGTCTGCATGATGGCCGGTGCCGACTTCATCAAGACCTCGACCGGCAAGGAGGGCGTCAACGCCACGCTGCCGGTGACATTGGCGATGCTGCGCATGATCAGGCTCTATGAGGAGCGCACCGGATTCAAGATCGGCTTCAAGCCCGCCGGCGGAATCTCGACCGCGAAGGACGTTCTCAACTACCAGTTCCTGATGAAGGAGGAGCTGGGGCGCGACTGGCTGGAGCCGGAGCTGTTCCGCATCGGCGCATCCAGCCTGCTTGCCGATATCGAGCGCCAGCTCGAGCATCACGTCACCGGCCGCTACTCGGCCTTCAACCGTCATCCCGTGGGCTGATCATGAGTATCGCGCATTACTTTGACACCATGGACTATGGTTCGGCGCCCGAGGCGGACGGCGAGGCGCGCGCCTGGCTGAAACGGCACGAGGCGACGTTCGGGCATTTCATCGCCGGCAAATTCGCAGCCCCCGCTTCGGGCAAGCATCTGGCGACGATCGAGCCGGCCACCGGCAAGCCGCTGGCCAGGATCGCGCAAGGCGTCGCCGCCGATGTCGAGGCCGCCGTCGGCGCCGCGCGCGCGGCACAATTGCCATGGGCAAAGCTCGGCGGCCATGGCCGTGCCCGCCATCTCTATGCCTTGGCGCGCATGCTGCAGCGTCACGCGCGACTGTTTGCGGTGCTGGAGTCGATCGACAATGGCAAACCGATCAGGGAAACCCGCGATCTCGACGTGCCGCTGGCCGCGCGCCATTTCCTGCATCACGCCGGCTGGGCGCAATTGCAGGAGCGCGAATTCGCCGATCATGTCCCGGTCGGCGTCATCGGCCAGATCATCCCGTGGAATTTTCCGCTGCTGATGCTGGCCTGGAAGATCGCGCCGGCGCTGGCGGCCGGCAACACCGTGGTGTTGAAGCCGGCCGAATTCACCTCGCTTACCGCGCTGCTGTTCGCGGAGCTGGCGGCGGATGCGGGCCTGCCGCCCGGCGTCTTGAACGTGGTGACGGGAGACGGCGCCACCGGCGCCTTGCTGGTGGACAATCCCGGCGTCGACAAGATCGCCTTCACCGGCTCGACCGAGGTCGGTCGTCTGATCCGGCAATCGACCGCAGGCAGCGGCAAATCGCTGACGCTCGAACTCGGCGGCAAGTCGCCGTTCATCGTGTTCGAGGATGCCGATCTCGACGGCGCCGTGGAGGGCGTGGTCGATGCGATCTGGTTCAACCAGGGGCAGGTCTGCTGCGCCGGATCGCGGCTGTTGCTGCAGGAGGGGATCGCAGAAACGTTCCGCAGGCGTCTGATCCGCCGCATGGAGACGCTGCGCGTGGGGCCACCACTCGACAAGACGATCGACATGGGCGCGGTGGTTGCGCCGGTGCAACTCGAGCGGATCAAGGCGCTGGTCGAGACCGGTGTGAAGGAGGGGGCCGAGAAATATCAGGCATCCGGAGCCATCCCCGCTGAGGGCTGCTTCTATCCTCCGACTTTGCTGTGGAACGTGCATCCGTCCTCGACCGTGGCCATCGAGGAGATCTTCGGACCCGTGGTGGTCGCGATGACGTTCCGCACGCCGGATGAGGCGGTGATGCTCGCCAACAACACGCGCTACGGGCTTGCGGCCAGCGTGTGGAGCGAGACCATCGGCCTGGCGCTCGATATCGCGCCGAAACTTCAGGCCGGCGTGGTCTGGGTCAATGCAACAAACTTGTTTGATGCCAGCGTCGGCTTCGGCGGCTGCCGGGAGTCCGGCTTCGGCCGCGAGGGCGGCCGGGAAGGGATCTACGAATATCTCAAGCCGAAGGCGTGGAGCGGCCGGACAGCGCGCGCCAAGCTGCCGCCGCTCCCCGAAGCTTCGACGGAGGGCGCTGGGTTCGGCACGCCGTCGATCGACCGCACCGCCAAGCTGTTTGTCGGCGGCAAGCAGGTCCGCCCCGATGGAAATTATGCGCGCGCGGTGCTGTCTCCGAAGGGGAAGCCCCTGGGTGAAGTCGGCGAGGGCAATCGGAAGGACATCCGTAACGCCGTGGCCGCCGCGCGTTCGGCCGAAGCGTGGGCGCGGGCGACGGCGCATAATCGCGCCCAAATCCTCTACTACCTTGGCGAGAATCTGTCGGCGCGCAGCGACGAGTTCGCGCGGCGGATCGGCGAGTTGACCGGCGTCTCGCCGGCAAAGGCGCGCGCGGAGGTCGAGGCGAGCATCGAGCGGCTGTTCAGCTATGGCGCCTGGGCCGACAAATATGAGGGGACGATCCACACACCGCCGCTGCGCGGCGTCGCGCTTGCCATGCACGAGCCCATCGGCGTGGTCGGCGTGGTCTGTCCTGACGAGGCGCCGCTGCTGGGCTTCATCAGCCTGGTGGCACCGTTGATCGCGATGGGCAACCGCGTCGTCGCGGTGCCGAGCGAGCGGCACCCGCTGGCAGCCACCGATTTCTATCAGGTGCTGGAGACATCCGACGTGCCGGCAGGAGTCGTCAATATCGTGACAGGCGAGCGCGATGCGCTGGCAAAGGTTCTTGCCGAGCACGACGATGTCGACGCACTCTGGGTGTTCGGCTCGCAGGAGGCCTCGACAATGGCGGAGCGGCTGTCGGTCGGAAACCTCAAGCGGACACTGGTCGACCACGGACTGGCGCTCGATTGGTACGACAGGGCGGCCAGCGAGGGCCCGATCCTGCTGCGCCACGCGGTTCGGGTGAAGAATATCTGGATTCCCTATGGAGACTAGAATCGTCACCTTGCGGTGAGATGGATTGGCATCCGGACCGTCAGAGTCCGGGCAATTTTTAAAGACGAGGGAGGACACACCATGCTCAAGGGCATCAATCCACTGCTCAATGCCGACGTGCTTTACGCCTTGCGCGCGATGGGGCACGGGGATCGTCTTGTCGTCTGCGACACCAACTTCCCTGCTGACTCCATTGCGCGCCAGACCACATTCGGCGAGCTACTCCGCATCGATAACGTCAGCACGGCGAAGGCGATCGAAGCCATTCTCTCGGTGATGCCGCTCGACACCTTCGTGGACGATGCCGCGATACGGATGGAGATCGTCGGCCAGCCCCAGGAGGTGCCTCCGGTCCAACGCGAGGTCCAGGCCGTGATCGACCGCGCCGAGGGGCGCTCCTGGCCGCTGGTCGGGGTCGAGCGCCACGCCTTCTATGAGCAAGCCAAGCGAGCCTATTGCGTGATCGCCACCGGCGAGCGGCGCTTCTACGGCTGTTTCCTGTTCTGCAAGGGCGTCATTGCCCCGGACGCTGAGTGACGATCATGAGCAAGAGTGGCGTCGCCGTTCTCGGCATCTTCGTCGTCGATCTGGCCTTCCGGGCCGGCAACATGCCTGCGATCGGCGAAACCATCGCAGGCTCGGGATTTGCCATGGGACCGGGCGGCAAGGGATCGAACCAGGCCGTCGCGGCCGCGCGCGCGGGCGCGGAGGTGACCTTCATCTCGCGGATCGGCGCCGATGCCTTCGGTGAACTTGCCGTCAAGACGTGGGAAGCCGAGGGCATTCGGCCGCGCGTGTCCAGGACGGCGGACGCGCCGACGGGTGCCGCCTTCATCTATGTCCACGAGACGCGCGGCGACAACGCCATCATTGTGGTGAGCGGAGCGGCCGATGGTCTCGGCGCGGCGGATGTCGATGCCGCGGCGGAGGCGATCCGCAGCAGCCGCGTGTTCGTGACCCAGCTCGAACAGCCGGTCGCCGCAGCGCAGCGCGGGCTCGAGATCGCGCGGGCCGCGGGCAGCATCACGGTGTTCAACCCGGCCCCTGCGACCGCGTTCGACGACCGCCTGTTTGCATTATGTGATTACGTCGTTCCCAACGAGACCGAAGCCGAGGCGCTGACGGGGATCGCGGTGAGCGATCTTGCCGGCGCGCGCCGGGCGGGAGACGCGCTGCTGGCCAAGGGGGCCGGGACCGCGCTGATCACCTTGGGTGAGCGTGGCGCACTGTTCCACGGGCGAGATCATTCGTTGCACGTGCCGCCATTTGCCGCCGGTAAGGTGGTCGAGACGGCCGGTGCAGGCGATGCCTTCGTCGGCGGCTTTGCGGCCGCGCTGGCGGGCGGCGCCGATCCGCTGGAGGCCGCGCGCTTCGGTTCGGCGACGGCCGGAATTTCCGTGACGCGTGCCGGGACTGCGCCTGCCATGCCGCGGCGGGCGGAGATCGAGGCCTTGTTGCAGAAGTGATCGGCGCCATGCTGCGGAATGATCCCATCAAGCATGTCTTCATCTGGCCGGCGGTGCTCGTCGTGCTGGCGATTTCGATCTTTCCGCTGATCTACTCGTTGACCACGAGCTTCCTCAGCTATCGGCTGATTCCGCCGATTCCGCCGCGCGTGGTGTGGTTCGGCAATTATGCCTCGCTCTTGCAGGAGCCGCGTTTCTGGAATGCGATCCTGACGACGACGCTGATCGCCTTCATCGCTGTCGGGTTGCAATATGTGATTGGTTTCGGCGTCGCGCTCGCGCTGAATGCGCGTGTGCCGGGCGAACGGCTGTTTCGCGTCGCCCTGCTGCTGCCGATGCTGCTGGCCCCTGTTGCCGTCGCACTGGTGGCCCGCATGATCTTCAATCCGACCATGGGACCGCTCAACCAGCTGCTGTCGATGTTCGGCCTGGCGAACCTGCCGTTCCTGACCAATGGACATTGGGCGCTCGCCTGCATCATCGCGGTCGAGATCTGGCAGTGGACGCCGTTCATCATCCTGATGATGTTGGCCGGCCTGCAAACGCTTCCCGAAGACGTCTACGAGGCCGCTGAGCTCGAGAATGCCAGCGCCTGGCAGCAGTTCTGGGGCATCACGTTTCCGATGATGCTGCCGATCTCCGGCGCGGTCGTGTTCATCCGCCTGATCGAAAGCTACAAGATCATGGACACCGTGTTCGTGATGACCGGCGGCGGACCTGGCGTGGATACCGAGACACTGACATTGTTCGCCTATCAGGAGGGCTTCAAGAAGTTCAATCTCGGCTACACGTCCGCGCTCAGCTTCCTGTTCCTGATCGCCATCACGATCATCGGCGTCACCTATCTGGCCCTGTTGCGGCCGCATCTGGAGAAGCGGCGATGAGCCGGCGGGGCCTCACCGGACTGTCGAGCTGGAACCGGCGCCTCGTCGCGGTCGGCGTGTTTGCATGGTGCCTGATCACGACGTTCCCGCTCTATTGGGTGGTGGTGACCGCCTTCAAGACGCCGCCGGGCGTGGTCGGCGGCCCGACCTACATCCCCTTCGTCGATTTCACGCCGACCCTCCAGCCCTTCATCGATCTCTACCAGGGGGTCCGGGGTGAGTTCTTCCGGACGTTCCTGAACTCGACGATCGTCGGCCTGTCCGCCGCAGCGATCGCCACCGCGATCGGTGCGATGGCGGCCTATGCTCTGGTGCGGTTCGAGTTCAAGGTTCGGTTCGGCGCAGGCCTGATCTTCTTCCTGCTCGCACTCGGCGCCTATCTGCTGTTCAACAACACTCTCGGATTCACCCGGCCGCAGGCGCTGCTGCTGGCGTTTCCGATCGCGCTGGTCGCTGCCATCATCGCCAACCGGCTGCCGTTGCCGGGCCCGATCCTCGGCAATGAGGACATCCTGTTCTGGTTTGTGAGCCAGCGCATGTTCCCGCCGATCGTCACGGCCTTTGCGTTGTATCTGCTCTACAGCGAAATTGGCCGGCTCGGCTTCCAGCTCGTCGACAGCTATCTTGGCCTGACGCTGTGCTACGTCGCGTTCTCGCTGCCGATCGTCGTCTGGCTGATGCGGGATTTCTTCGAGGCGATCCCGATCGAGGTGGAGGAAGCCGCGATGGTCGACAACGTGCCGAGCTGGCGCATCTTCCTCGGCATCGTGGTGCCGATGTCGATGAACGGGCTGCTCGCGACCTTCATGATCACGCTCGCCTTCGTCTGGAACGAGTTCCTGTTCGCGCTGTTCCTGACCAATTCCAGATGGCAGACGCTGCCGATCCTGGTGGCGGGACAGAACAGTCAGCGCGGTGACGAATGGTGGGCGATCTCCGCCGCGGCGCTCGTCGCCATCGTTCCGATGATGATCATGGCGGGCCTGCTCAGCCGCATGATGCGGTCGGGCCTGCTGCTCGGGGCAATCAAATAGCAAAAATCATCTAGGGAGGACTGGACGATGTTACGACGGACGTTTCTGATGCTGACCACCTCGCTCGCGATGGGTTGCGCCGCGAGCCAGGCGCATGCGGCCTGTAGCCCGGATTACTCCGGCGTCACCCTGACGGTGGCGACGCAGACCGGACCGTATATAGCCTCCGCGCTCAAGCTTGGCGCGGACGAATGGACCAAGAAGACCTGCGGCAAGGTCAATGTCGTCGAGTTTCCGTGGTCTGAGCTCTATCCGAAGATCGTCACGTCGCTGACCTCCTCGGATGCGACCTTCGATCTGGTCAGCTTCGCCCCGGCATGGCTGCCTGACTTCGTTCCCTATCTCAGCGAGATGCCCAAGGACATGCAGTCCGGCAAGGATTGGGACGATATCGAGCCGGCCTATCGCGAGCGCCTGATGGTGTGGGAAGGCAAGATCTATTCGCAATCGATGGACGGTGACGTCCACACCTACACCTATCGCACCGACCTGTTCAGCGATCCCAAGGAGAAGGACGCGTTCAAGGCCAAATACGGCTATGACCTGGCGCCGCCGAAGACCTGGAAGCAATATCTCGACATCGCGGAGTTCTTCCAGCGTCCGGATAAGGGACTTTGGGGCACCGCGGAAGCCTTCCGTCGCGGCGGCCAGCAGTTCTGGTTCTTCTTCAGCCACGCCGCCGCCTACACCAACAATCCGAACTATCCGGGCGCGATGTTCTTCGACCCCGAAACGATGGATGCCCAGATCAACAATCCCGGCTGGGTGAAGGGGCTGGAAGAGTATATCCGCGCATCGAAGCTCGGGCCGCCCAACGCGCTGAACTTCTCGTTCGGCGAGGTCAACGCGGCGGTCGCCGGCGGCCAGGTCGCGGAATCGATCGGCTGGGGCGACACCGGCGTGATTGCGGCCGACCCCAAGCAGTCGAAGATCTCAGGCAAGGTCGGCTCTGCGGTGCTGCCCGGCTCCGACGAGATCTGGAACGCGAAGACGAAAAAGTGGGACAAGTTCCCGGCGGTCCTGCCGGCGCCCTTCATGGCGTTTGGGGGCTGGCAAGTCGGTGTCCCGAACGCGGGCAAGAATCAGAAGGCGGCCTGGGATTTCGTGAAGACGCTGACGAGTCCCGAAGTCTCCGGCCAGGCGGCGATCACCGGCGGCACCGGCGTCAATCCCTACCGCAAGTCGCACACCGCGAATCTGGAATTGTGGAGCAAGATCTTCTCGCCGGCGGAAGCGAAGGAGTATCTCGGCGCGCAGGCCGAATCCATCAACGGCAAGAATGTCGCGCTCGACATGCGTCTGCCCGGCTATTTCTCCTACACTGAGGTTGTGGAGATCGAGCTTGGCAAGGCGCTTGCGGGCCAGACGACGCCGCAGGCCGCGCTGGACGCGATTGCGAAGGAATGGAATCGCCTGACCGACGAGTTCGGCCGCGCGAAGCAACTTGCCGCCTATCGCGCGGCGATGGGGCTTCCGCCCAAGAAGTAGTGTTCGCTGAGGCCTGCCCGGATGACGCGTGAGCCTCATCCGGGCGGGTTGGCCGTCGACAGAGAGGACGGAAAAAGGATTCCATGGCGCGCGTCGAGATCGAGAACGTCAGCAAGGCATACGGGCCCTACAAGATCATCGAGGGGCTCGATCTGAACGTGGCCGACGAGGAGTTCGTCGTGCTTGTCGGCCCGTCGGGCTGCGGCAAGACCACGACGTTGCGGATGATCGCGGGGCTGGAGACGGTCACCGGCGGAACCATCCGTATCGGCGAGCGCGATGTGACGCAGCTGCGTCCCGGCCTGCGCAATTGCGCGATGGTGTTCCAGAACTATGCGCTCTATCCGCATATGACGGTCGGAGAGAACATCGGCTACGGCATGAAGGTACGCGGCGAGCCACGCGCCAGTATCGCGAAAGCCGTCCAGGAGGTGGCGCGGGTGCTCGAGCTCGAGCAATATCTCGACCGCCGGCCCAAGCAGCTCTCCGGCGGGCAGCGCCAGCGCGTGGCGATCGGCCGCGCCATCGTGCGCAGTCCGGACGTGTTTCTGTTCGACGAGCCATTGTCGAACCTCGATGCCAAGCTCCGCATCGAGATGCGGACCGAGATCAAGTCATTGCATCGCCGTCTCGCCAAGACGATCGTCTATGTCACGCATGATCAGGTCGAAGCCATGACCATGGCCGATCGCGTCGTGGTCATGAATCGCGGCCGGATCGAGCAAGCGGCCGATCCGATCACGATCTACGAGAAGCCCAGCAATCTCTTCGTGGCGGGCTTTATGGGCGCGCCCAGCATGAATTTCGTTCACGGCGAAATCCTCGCCCGCGATGGCGCGCTGGTGTTCACCGAGCCGTCGGGGACGGCGTTGACACTGCCGAAATCCCGGGAGGCCGCCTATGCAGGCAGCGTCGGCAAGCCGGTTGTTCTCGGCGTGCGCCCCGACCACGTGCTGCGGCAGGACGCCCCGGCGGGCGCTTCCATCCGCCTGCTGGTGAAGGACGTTGAGCCGCTCGGGCCGCATACGCTGGTGATCGGCACTGTCGGCGCCTTTCCGTTCACGGCGCAGATGCCGGTGGGGGTGGCTGCGGCGCCCGATCAATTCATCGACGTCGCTCTCGACCTGGAGCGAACGCACCTCTTCGACAAGGCGACGGGGATGGCCATTCCCTGAACGGCGGCACCGGCGCGGCGGTCCACGTCGCCATCGCTCGCGAAGAACGTCGTATGGGGTTCTGCTTGGGGCGCTGGGCGCCGGATCTGGCCTGGAACGACTTGGCCGGCGCTGCGGGACCGTGATGTCTGATCTGGACTTGGCTCATGCCGTGTCTGGACGCAGGCTCGCCATGCAAACGGCTCCTCCCGTGTGACCAGGGTGCAACCAGCTGGTTCGAGGAGCTTCCGATGAGCTGCCACCAACGCTCTAAGGCGTTGGCAGACCGACAGAAACGCTGGCGCACCCGACACGATTCGAACGTGTGACCTTTGCCTTCGGAGCATTTTAAGTTGTACTGCGCGAGAAAACGCCAGGACATCCAATGCTACGATATCCCACTCTAATCATTATCGAATCTGGAATGAGCCTGCGCCGGGCATATCCTGCGACACGCTCCTGTTTTCCTCCAAGTGCTTACGTGGTGCTTACGCGGAAGACGGGCTTCGGAGGAGAGAAAATCCATGCCTAAGCTCAGTAAACGCGTTGTCGAAGGCGCTGAACCTCAAAGCACAGACTACGTGATCTGGGATGACGAACTGCCTGGCTTTGGCCTGCGCGTCTTCAAGTCGGGCAAGCGCAGCTACCTAATTCAATACCGTTCAGCGGGCCGCTCTCGCCGCTATAGCATCGGGGTTCACGGTGTTTGGACGCCTGAGCTTGCCCGTAAGGAAGCCAAGATTCAGCTGGGGCGGGTCGCACAAGGTGACAACCCGGCCGAGGAGCGGCAGCTCGACCACAAGGCGGTGACGGTCAAGGAGCTCTGCGAACTCTACCTCAAAGACTTTGAAGCGGGTCTTATTCTAGGCAAGGGCGGACGCCCGAAGAAGTCGACAACGTTGGTGACGGACACTGGGCGCATCCATCGTCACATCATTCCGTTGATTGGCACACGCCGAGTCAAGGATCTCGTCAAAGCAGACGTCAACAAGGTCCTGAAGGACATCATGGCCGGGAAGACTCGTGCCAGCGTCAAGACCAAGAAGCTTCGTGGCCGAGCCAATGTACGTGGCGGCGTTGGCACGGCAACGCGAACCGTCGGTCTCCTCGGGGGCATTCTCACCTATGCGGTGGAGGCCGGGATCATCGAGCACAATCCAGCCCACGGCATTCGCAAGCCGAAGGACAATGTCCGCAATCGTCGGCTCACGGAGGCCGAGTACCGGACGCTGGGTGAGATGCTGGAAGAAGCAGCAAAGGACGAAAAGTACGCCATAACGGTCGACATCATCCGCCAGATCGCGCTGACCGGCTGCCGTCGTAGTGAAATCATCGGCCTGAGGTGGTCGGAAGTGGATACCGAGTCGAGCTGTTTCCGTCTAGCGGACAGCAAGGAGGGAGCCTCAATCCGACCGATTGGGCTTCCTGTAGTGGAATTCATGGACGCCCGAAAGAGAAAGAAAGTCGGTTCTTATGTTTTCCCGGGGTACGGGGACGATAACGCATTCGGCAGCTTTCCAAACCACTGGGAACAGTTGTTCAGCAAATCGTCGCTTCCAAACTTCACGCCTCACGTGCTGCGCCACAGTTTTGCTAGCATTGCGAACGATCTCGGCTTTACCGAGGTTACGATCGCAGCGCTGGTTGGCCATTCGAAGGGTTCCGTCACCAGCAAGTACATCCATACACTCGACACCGCGCTCATCATGGCCGCCGATACAGTTTCGGGCTACATCAAAGGGCTCCTCGACGGGGTGAAATTCAAGCAAACTGCTTACGCACTCGATCGCGACTCGCGGAAAGCAGCGTTGGCTCGTTTCTTAGCTCAAGCTGTCGGTGACCGGGCCGCCGAGGTTGAAGATCAGAGGAGCCTCGCTGCCTAGCGATGCCTGTGACTTGCAGATTACAAATCTAAGGTCAGACGTTTCAATCGTTTCGGGTGCGCCACTTCGTTACACACCTGCGAACACCGCCAGCCGTCACGACGCGGCCGACAACGCCTGGTCCGACGTCGCCTTATGTCCGATAATACGGATAACAATGTCGTCGACCTTGATTGGGTCAACGACACCCCCTGCATATAGACCTTCCGGAAAGGAATATCGCCGGAGGTGATATTCTCGCGCATTGCCTGCCGAAACGATTAATGGCTTCCGATCCAAGACCGTGGCGCCGGCCGTCTGGACTTGATCCGTTCCAATGCGTTTTGGCGCGATCCCGGTCGAACTTGAGCCTCGCGATTCTTTGCCTGAGCAGATCATTGAGACCGGTGATGTGATCCTCGACCATCTTGTAAAGGCGCTTCAATTTTTCGTCCGTTTCGGTGACCTCGGTTTGGATGGTGAGAAGCGCCAATCGACCAATCGCCTTTTTCGGCTGTCTTTGCCCAACACCGAGGCCAGATTGGCCGTTAACCGCTCAAGATTGATTGGGCGTTCCATCAAGTGGGTGGTGACGAGATGATCCAGCTTCTTCATTGGAACCGAGCGGCTCCCCTCCTGACAAGCGGAGCTAACCCCAGGAACCATAGGAAAGCTATACGTATCAGCTGATGGCGGAACATTTACCGATTGTCAGCCGAAGTTCCGTCTGATACAAAATGTCGGATATAAATATGTTATATCCGACGAATTAGATCGTCAGGCATGGCTAAGCGCCCGACGCAACAGGATCGTGCGATCGCCTTCCTCAAGGAGCGCGGCATCGCGCGCTCTTCCGAACTCGCGACCGCAGGCGTCTCGACGGCGACTATTGCCCGCATGAAGCAAAACGGTCTTGTCGCCCAACTGGGGCGCGGGCTCTATCAACTCCCCGACGCGCCCATCGAGACCCACCACTCTCTTGCCGAAGCCGCCAAACGCGCGCCCAAGGGGGTTATCGCGCTGACCTCGGCGCTTGCCTTCCACGACCTCACCGACGTCATGCCCTCCATGGTCTGGATGGCCATCGGTCCCAAGGACCGCGAACCGCAGGCCACCAACCCACCCATGCAGCTGGACCGCCTCGTTCCTAGACTGCCGAGTTAGCCGCCGGACTGAAGGAGCGCCTTTCCCTGATTGCAATTTCCGGTATTCTCAACGGATGGGGATCGGCAAGAACCTTTGGTTGATGGCGAAAACAGCCGGCGGACGTCGCGCCTTGAGCCGTCCCGATCTCTTTGCATATTGCGAATCCATGATCCGTCAGCCGCCGGCTCCTGCGGAGTTGGTCCGGGCCATGCAGGATCTGCATGTTCGCTGGGAAGGCGTCCGAATCTCGCTCGTCGAATATTATCGACGCCACTATCTAACGCCGGCTTTGGAAAGGATTGCTTCGGAGCCGACGTGGGAGCGTCAACGCGCCACCTGCCTGCGAGAAATCCTGAACGAGGCGCATTGGGCAAATTGGGAGTATTGCCTCAAGCAGGCTCGAACGCCGCTCGGAAAAGAGATCGTTCTTCAGAAATTACGCCAATTGTGGTCGAATCGGACCATTAAAGAATTGCAGCACTATGCCCTGCAATTCTATCTCGTCGCCCTCTGCACCAATGCCGTACTCACGACTGTTGGTAAATCGTTCTACAAATTTGACGAAGCCACCGAGCTGCAAATCAAGCTGCATGAGCAGTATGGCCGCGACATCTATATGCTCGAAATCGGCATCATGGATCTTGCGCATGACGTCTTCGCGGACGATGAGGCGCACGCTTACGAAATTGCAACCTTCAAGGATGAGCGCATGGCGCCGTTGGTGCAGGATATGTTCCGGCACCTCACGGCGACAAAGGAGCAGATCATTGAGGGGACTTTCGACATCGCAGAGTTCAAGCGGGTTGATGCGTCCATCGGGCACCAGAAAGCTGCACTCGCGGCCGAGCTGAGAAGTAACGTGTCTTAAGACGCCCAATGCGTTCATCGCAAGCGCGCTGGCGAGCCATCCACCGCCGCATCAGGAGCGCGAGCCTTTCAGAGCAGGGAAGCCTCGGCTGCCGCTTGAAGTGCTGCGCCGAGTTTGCGCACGAGCACTACGCATTCTCCCGCAGCGGCCCCTCGGATGACCAAGCGCTGGCTAGGCGATAAGCTGTGTCGCCGCTGCGAGTGCGATAATCCTCATAGATCCTCCAGGCTCGGCAGCGCATCGGTTTCTTGCCAACTTACCGGAATTCCCAACCCATTCACCCGCGCCTTCTCCAGTAAGCGGCCGCCCTGCGAAGTCAGGCGCCAGCTCAAGCTCGCCTGCCACTCTGCCGGCGTGAGCTCGGCAAGGCACTCGGGCACGCCAAACTTTTCGATGGTTGCCGCGCAATATTGCGTCTTAAAAGCGTAGTAGGTGTCCCACGTCCACCAGCCGCCGAGCAAAGCAATGACGAGGCTTGCTGCCGTGGCATACAGCTTCTTGCGGAAGGCCGCCCGGGCGCGCTCCTCGTCTCGGCGAGCGAGATCGTCATAACGGCAGCCGATCAGACCAGCGGCCAACCGCAACAGTGCGCGCCTCTCGGTCGATTTGCGTGTTTCATCCTGGCGCGGCCGCACATCGGCCGCGACGGGCTTGATTTCCTCGAATGTCACGCGCTCCGTGCCGTCGGGGTTCGTGAAGACTTGGCGACGCTGGCGGAGTTCCGGCGGAAAAGAATCTTCTGGTTGGCCCGCGATCAGCAGCGGCAGGATGCGGTCGCCCTTGCCCATCTCTTGAAACAGCGAGATCTCGCGTCTCACCCACTTCGAAGCCGGCGTGTCCGGCGAGCAGATGATGATGAGGTGGTCGCTTCGCGCCAGCGCGGATCTTATTTCTTCAGAAAGATCCTGCGTCGAAGGAATCTCGTCCTCGTCGTGGAAGATATGCCCGATGCGATCTGGAAATGCCTGCTGCTAGAGTGCGCGTGGCGTACGATAGGTCTCGAGGGCGGCCATGATCTTCATCGCCCATTCGCGATCCCGCGGGCGGTGCCGGTAGCTGATGAAGGCGGCATAGCGGCGCGGCAGCGCAGACGGATTCGGGGGGACGAAATGTAGTTCACGACCGGACTCCTGTTATACGCGAACCATGGATGCCCGATATTCGATGTGCTGGTCCTCGGGCACCCTTCGATCATCGGCCTGCATCTTGAATTTGCAGCCGCATGGACGCCTGCGTAAATCAATGCCCTACATTCCGAGCGTCATTAAACTCCCGCGCGGCAGCGGCAAGCACCGGATCCGTGCGATACTTATCCAGCAGAGGCGGCAGCAATGCTCCGGCCTGTTGCCAGAGCTGCTGGCCTGCCTCGGGACGCGCCGTTTGCGCGATCGATGCGTAACGGCGAAGGGTGTAGAATAAGTCGCGTTGCCAGCGCGCGTTCTGCGGATCGATTTTCTCAGCGAGCCGGCGGCGTATGCCGAGTCCGTCGTCGTAGTCTCGAAAAGCGGCCTCTCGATTGTCGCGCAACAGATGAGCGTCTCCCCGAAAGCCGTACAGCAGTGCTTGGTAGCGTAGCAATTCGGCGTTGTCTCCATCGGCTGCGAGGGCGGCGGCGACCTCGCCCAATCCCTCATCGAGAAGTGTGATCGCCTGCTCCGGATCAGTCGGCATGGCCGCCAGTCCCGCCAGCGACAGGCTCCAGATGACGTCGCGATGACGTCGGACGTCCTGGCCTCCGCTCGCGTACAATTTCCGCCGGAGTGCGAGCCCGCGTTCGTAATCCCGCCCGGCCCTGGCGGCGAGCAACGCGCGGTCATCCGGAATCGCACCCTTGACCAGGAGCGTGTAGCCCTCATGTTGTGAGATCCGCAGGTGATTGTCCCCGAAACGGTTATAAAGTTGAGATCTTTCGCCGAGCCATTCTTCATCGCCAGGACGCACGGCGAGATAACCGTCGATCAGAACTCGCGCTTTCTCATAGTGAGCCTCTGCGTCCTCGAACTCACTCGCAGTTCGAAGCACGTCGCCAATCCGCGCCTGGGCTCTGGCCAGCAGCAGGCAGGAGGGCTGGAGACATGGTAGGTCACCGCGCGCTGCGCCGCCGTCGAGTTGCGCTTGCGCCAAGTCGCGGGCACGCTCGAAACTGCCGCGCGCCGCGTCTAGATCGCCACCATTGCGCAGCGAATCTCCGGTTTGCATCAAGGCTCGATAGAGCCTTGCGCGGGCGTCGGGGGTTCGACCCGCTTCGCCGGTCTGTGCCAGCAACTGGTCGGCGGTTCTCAAAGCTCGCAGACCATAGTCGTGAGCGCGGGCGAGATCGCCTGAATTCCAATAGGTCTGGTGGAATTCGATCAACAATTCGAAACGCGTCAGCAGCAGACTGCTGGATGTATCGGTCTCCGGCGCGATACGATCCATGACCTGCTCTGCCGTTTGCAAGAGTGTGCGGATCAGTCCTTGGGACATGCCCTTCTGGTAACGAAGCGATTTCACGAAGTCGAACACTAGGCCGTCGGCAGCGGTCTTGGCTGCGACGAAGTTTCGTTCGGCGGCGCGCATCTGCAAGAAAGCGAACCCGCTGATCGCGATGGCGAGTGTCGCCGCCGTCAATGACATCACCACGGTCCGGCGTTGGCGTCGCGTCGTTTGCCTGCGGCTATCGGTGACGAAGTCTCGCGTCCAGCTGGCCGGCTCCTCACTGCGGCGAGGCCGCGCTGCCAGCCAGCGCTCCGCCTCCTCCAGAGCGGGAGATCGCAGCAGCAGCCCCGTGGGACGATGCTTTACTTCCCATCGTCTGGCAGCGATAGCGATCTGAGTGTGTTGGCGCGTCCAGTCGATATCGTCTGCCAAAGCGGCGGCGAGCGCAGCTGTGCTGGGTTCGAACGTCTCTTGGTTAAAGTCGAACAGCTGAAGCGGCTTCAAAGCCGCAGGCAGATCTCTTTCGGGCACAGGTCGATAGCGGATTGGGGCCAGGCGCTTCCCAAGCGAGACGGCGAATTCGATCTCCTTCAAACAATACGGACTCGACACGGCGTCCGGGCTGAGGACCACTGCGACAATATCGGAGCTGGAGATCAGAAGCTCGATCTCGGCCCACCAGTCCTTGAAGTGATGAATATCGCGCCGGTCGATCAGGAGTTCGAAGCCCCTGCCGGTGAGTGCCGTGTCCAGCCGATCCACGAAGAGGGTATCGACCCGCGAGTAGGAAATGAAAATATGCGCGAGCGCTGCCGGAGCCATAGCTTAAAGGGCCAAGACGGACATACAAGCTATGCAATCGGCGCTTCCATAAATTGTCAAGTCTGATTATTTGCAATTCCTGATAAGATTCACTCTCGGAGTGTGACGGTCATTCAACCGCCAGCCGTCGAGGATACTACCAACTGGTGAAGCAATCCGCTTGTCCAGCACAAAGAAACAAGGCTCTATTGGTGCCCAGCCGGACGACATTCCGAGGAAAGGTAGTAAGTGATGACCGTTCAAGCCCTGGAAAGCGATGCCAATGCACTCGGCGAATATCCTCCCATGCCGGGGCTGACATTGCGGGTGGGCATCACTGGACATCGCCCGAAGCCAGAACGGCTGCCCCCCCAATCGATCAGCTTCGTGACAAACCGACTCAAAGAGGTGTTTGATGCGGTGGACCGGGCGCTGTCCGACCTGATCGAGAAATACCAGGACTATTACGAAGGCGTCCCAAAAGTGCGGCTGGTCTCGGGCCTCGCGGAAGGCGCAGACCAGCTTGCGGTCGCTGCGATGCCGGCCGCCTGGGCACTCGACGCAATATTGCCGCTGCCGCGTGACCATTATGTGAAGGATTTCGAAACGCCGCTGCTCGGCGATGGCGACTCGGCGGTCAAAACTTTCACGAATTTGGTGGATCGCGCCGAAACCGTGCTGGAGCTGCCGACCGAATCTGTTGGTGTCCGCGGCGGGGGCGATGAAGCGGCAGAGCCGCTCGGGTTGGCGCGCGAAGCAGCCTATGTGCGTCTCGGCGGATTCCTGCTGCGGCAGATCGACATCCTGGTTGCGGTGTGGGACGACAAGGCCGACGAAGGCCGGGGCGGCACGGGGGATGTGGTGCGTGCTGCGGTCGCCGCAGGCATCCCGACGGTATGGATCAATCCGCTGCATGGCAGTCCCGCCCGAATAATCGAGGGGTTCGATGAAAGGGGCAAGACCATCGCGCCAGATGCCGATTGCACGAAGGGCTCATTGAGCGAGGCCATCGATGTCCTGATCGGCATTGCGGAAGCCAAGTCTGACAGCGACGAGAAGCTTGAGGCCGAGCCGGTCGCCCAGCGACTGAAGGACTACGCGCAAGAGACGTGGCCTTCCCCATCGCGATGGATCGCATATGACGCCTTCCGGCGTGTAGTTGAGGGCAAGCCGATACGCAGTGCGATCGCGAGCGATAGGGCCGAGCATCGCTTGCGGTGGGACCCACCGCCCAGTCAGATTCCAGCCGTCGGCCCGCTCCGCGCAAGTCTCGAGGAAATGCTGCTGCCGCGATTCGCCTGGGCGGAAGCGCTCGCTAGCGCCTATTCCCATCGATATCGGTCGGCGTATATCGTCTGCTATACACTGGCCAGCTGTGCGGTTGCTGTGGCCCTTATGGGCGTCTTCGCCCACGATTGGTTTCGAGAAAATCATGACCAACTTCTGCTAGCAAAGGCCATTCTGGTCCTGATCGAACTCTTACTGATCGGTTTCGTGGTGTGGATCGTCACGCAGGGGCGCCGCGAACGCTGGAAAGAGAAATGGATGGAGTACCGGTGCCTTGCCGAGTTGCTATTAAATGCCAGGTTTCTTGCCTTTGTCGGCGAGCACGGCCGCGCCCACCGCTTTGGTGCGGCATCGACGGCGAACGGGTGGGTGCTTTGGTATTTGCGCGCAACTATCCGTGAGATCGGCCTGCCCTCGGCTTCGCTCGACGGCACCTACCAACGTAGCCTCTTGGGTGCGCTCGACCGTCTCGTTGTGACCACGCAGCGGAATTGGCATCAAGGCAACGCAGCGGCGTTGCGACGTATGGACCAATGGCTGCATCGCTTTGCTGACGGGTGCTTTCTTCTTACGGCCGTCGTCCTCGGTGCCTTCCTGCTGGGTTGTGCCTGTCAGGAAGCCTTGCAGCTATGGGGCGATCACGCCGCGGCCGAATGGCTTTCTGGTCATCTGGTGGCGAGCACTAACCTTTTAACATTCTTTGCGGCGCTATTGCCGGCGTTCGGGGCGGCGGCGGCGGGCGTGCGCGAGACCGGAGATTTCGGCAAGGTGGCGGAGCGGTCTACCAAGACCGTCGAGGCTCTCAACGAGATTTCGGGAGACATCAAGAAAGCCCGCAGCACGCTCAGGCTTGACGAAACTGGAGATATGTTGCTGACCACCGCGCAGATACTGACCGAGGATCTCGCCGCTTGGCAGTCGGTCTATGGCCACAAGCGCCTAGAATTGCCATGAGCTGCTGTTCGAGGACGCTAGCGAAGATGCTTCTGGATTGTACGCCTTGGTAGTGCGGATGATCGAACCGAGGTCGCGGCTTTCGTTGCCGATCTAGACGAGCGATTCCAGGAGAGTTGTTACGTACATGTAGCGGTCCTCGCGCGCATTTCCTGACGTCAACAGGGCCTTGATACTCGAAGGATCGACGGCCCGGGCGCTTGACTGGCCGGGCCAGCTCGTCTTTTCGGTAGGCGAACGATGCCGAGTCGTCGGACGATGCGACTAGCGCGATTTCTTCCTGTGGTGCGAAATTTCAGCTTGGTCAAAGGTAGACCGGGGGTGAAGCCGCATGGAATTCGTCGACCTCGAGACCTCCTCGATCGCACAAAAGACAAGCGCAGACGCAGCCGGCTCATATTGGATCCATGCTTTTCAGCGAGGCAAGTCAGCGCAAGCTTTTGGAAAACCCCGTTGCATTTCCAACGTTTCTTGCGTCAAATTTAGTTCCAAAGCGCGGCCGAAGCGAGCCTTAGATGTCCAATATTTTCATAAGCCATTCAAGCAAGGATTTGGCCGAGGTTGTTCGGCTTAAGGAGTGGTTGGATGGGCAAGGTTTTTCGAGCATTTTTCTCGATTTCGATACGGAAACCGGTATTGCCCCGGGGGCAGACTGGGAGCGCACAATTTACCGCGAAATCGACCGGGCGGCCGCCGTCCTTCTGGTCTTAACGCCAAGTTGGCTCGCATCGAAATGGTGCTTCGCCGAGTTCACTCAAGCGCGAGCACTTGGCAAGGCGATCTATCCGCTTATAGAGTCGCCGGACGGCGATCTGATTGTCTCACCTGATATCCAGCATCTGGATCTGGTCAAAGACCGTGAGGGCGGACTAAACCGTCTCGCGAGAGATCTCAACGCGCTTATACTCAATTCACAGGGCGGGTTTGAGTGGGACCAAACGCGTTCGCCGTTTCCTGGCCTTTCCGCAATGGAAGAGGCTGACGCTGCGGTCTATTTCGGTCGCGACGACGACATTCGCCGTCTCATTGAACGGCTCAACGCGCGCCGTTCTCAAGGCGGTGAAAAGATCGTGACCCTGCTCGGAGCATCAGGCTCAGGCAAATCATCTTTGATCCGAGCTGGCGTGCTCCCACGCCTTAGCCGCGACAAGACGAGATGGATCCTCCTGCCGCCGTTCCGCCCGCGCACACGGCCAATCGACGAATTCGCGCAGACTCTCGCCAGCGTAAGTGGCGAGGACTGGCGCGCTTGGCTGCAACGCTTAGAAACGGAGGATGCGACCCGTGCCCTATTAAATCTGGCGCGTGATCTGAGGATGGCCCGTGGTGCCAACGAGGCAACCATACTGCTCACCATCGATCAAGGTGAGGAGTTGTTTAGCATCTCGGAAACGGCCCAGAGCCACAAGATGCTGGAATTGATCCAAGCGATGTCGGCCGACATCATGCCGTTTGTTACTATGATCGGCCTGCGCTCGGACTACTTGCCGCAATGGCAGGCGGCAGAGTCGCTGACTAGCAGCCGGTTCGAGCAGGTTTCGTTAAAGCCAATGCCTGTAGAGCGGATACGTCAGATTATCGAGGGGCCCGCGCGCGTGGCTGGTCTTGCCGCCGACGAAGGGCTGATAATGGCGGCCGCTCGCGACGCCGCGGTTGACGACGCTTTACCCTTGTTAGCCTTTGCCCTGCGAGAGCTCAGCGATGGGCGGGGCAGCTCGAGCCGGTTAGCGCTCGCCGACTATCAGGCTCTTGGCGATATGAAGGAGAATCTCTCTCCGCTGGAAAACGCGGTACGGCGTCGTGCCGACGCTACGCTCGCAAGAAGAAGGGCGACCGACGAGGATTTGGCCGCACTTAAGGACGCTCTCGTTCCCGCCGCCGTGCGCGTCAATCTCGAGGGTGAGTATGTGCGACGGCCGGCGCTGTTCGATGAGATGCCAGCGCGTGCCCGACCCATGATCGAGGCGCTAGTCGATGCTCGGTTGCTGACGTCGAGTGCTGACGATGGTGTGCGTCAAGTCGAGGTTGTGCACGAGGCGCTACTTCGCAAATGGCCATTGCTACGCGGTTGGCTTGACGAGGAGCGTGAATTCATCATCGGCCGCGAGCAGCTGAGACATGACGTTGCTGATTGGCGCAATGCCTCCGGAAAAGCCAAGATGGGCGCCTTGCTGACGGGCCTAAAGCTTTCGAAGGCACGCATATGGTTGACTGACCATGCGCGCCATATCGACAAAGAAGAGCAATCCTTTATTCAAGCCAGCATTCGCGAAGCCGATAGTCAGGTTCGACGGCGGCGATTTCTGATGCGCGCCGCGGTCACTGCAGCAGTGGTCGCTACTATGTTTGCCGGGCTAGCTGGCTGGCAGTGGAATGTCGCTGATAAAGCAACGGTACTCGCCTTGAACAGCGAGCAGGAGGCGCTCGCCCAGAAACGCATCGCCGACAACCAGGCCTCGCTCGCGACCGAACGTGGCACTGAGGCCGAAAGACAGCGCGACGCTTCACAGAGGAGCGCGGCTGAGGCTGTTGCGCAACAACGAATTGCCGAGGCAAATCAGGCTGCCGCGCTTACTTCACTCGCTGAGACGAGATTATCAAACAATCCGGCTGAGGCGATTAAGCTTGCGCTGGCGGCATGGCCTCGCGACGAAATCGACCCACTCAAACGTTCGCTGTCAACGTTCTCAATATTGCAGAGGGGAGTATCGCAACAATTCGCTCGCCGGGTGCTGGCCGGACACACTCGTGCAGTCCTGGACATTGAATTCTCGCCCGACCAGAAGCAACTGCTTACGGTGTCAGAAGACGGAACGGCACGAACCTGGGACGTGGCCTCTGGCGAATCGGTTCGTGTACTCGACCCAAAAGCAGGACCGCTCAGTCGCGCGCATTATTCACCCGACGGCGCTCTCATCGTCACCGCTGGCAATGATCGCGCGGCATGGATATGGGATAGCAGAACGGGCATCGCAGTCGGAAAACTTGAGGGCCATACGGATAGCTTGACCGACGCGCAATTTTCGCCTGATGGGCAGCGCATCCTCACAACTTCAAGCGATAACACAGCGAGGCTTTGGAATGCCGTGACCCGCTCGCTGATCGCAACATTGACGGGTCATAAAGATATTGTGCACGGGGGGTTTTCTCGCGACGGCGAACGGATTGTCACTGTCTCCGGGGGGCTTCTGGACAACAACGACCCCGCCGTAGCTATTTGGGATGGCCGAACTGGAATGAATCTTACATTCTCAAACAGGCAGCCTGGAGGTGTTAAAGGCGTCGCCTTCTCTCCCGACGGCGTAACTTTCGCTACTTATATGGGCGCTGCGGATCCGAGCGCCGAAGATCGAGCAAATTCTGTGCGAATATGGAGCCTGCGAGACGGTCGGCTGCGCGCCCAACTCGTGGGTCATGGTAAGCCGGTGGAGGACGTCGCCTTTTCCCCTAATGGGAAAATTGTTGCAACTTCGGCGCTCGACGGTGCTGTGCGGCTTTGGAACGCAAATTCCGGTGCTTTGCTCGGGACATTGAAACACACTGCCGGCGAGAAGGGCATCGGATTAGGGCGCGCTAGCTTTTCCCCAGGTGGCAGCCGGTTGATTAGTGTTGCAACGGATGGATCGATCAAAGTGTGGGAAACTACGACCGGGAAGCTGATTGCCAATCTGAAGGGCCATCGGGCCGCGGTCGAAAAGGCGATCTATGCGATGCCCCCGGATCGTATAGTATCTGTGTCAGCTGACAAAACGGCAATTTTTTGGGATGCGACCTCCTTTTCGGCGAAGTTGATCTTTGGTGGAGGGCAAGTGCGGTTCAATGCAGGCGAGTTTTCCGCTGACGGATCTAAGATAATTTTGGCCGGTGGGAATGGATCAGGAATTATCGATGATCTTTCATCCGGTTCTGTGTCTGAGACAACGCCCGGGAAGTTTACAGTCTCAGACGCTCGCCTGACCTCGTCTGGAGATCGACTTATTACGCGCGACGCGCATCATCATGTGACGATCTGGACTGTGCCGGAACTAAAGCGGGTGCGAGACTTAGATGACGTTTTTACTCTTTCGTCTCTTGCGATCTCAAAGAGCGGAAAGTTACTTGCTGCCGATCTAGTAGATAACGATGAGTTTCACGTTGGCTTCGTTGATCTCGATAGCGGCAAGACGCTTAGAGTGATCAGTGAGACATCGAACCCCACAGCTGCTATCGCCTTCTCACCCAATGCGGATGTACTGGCACGTGCGAGCATTGAAGGCGAACTCGGCATCTGGCGCGTTAGTGACGGCGCCTTGATCGCGAAACTCGTGGGTCATCGTGAAGGTATACTTGACATCGCGTTTTCGCACGACGGAAAGCGACTAGTCACTGCATCCGTGGACGCGACGGCTCGGGTGTGGGATGTAACCACGGGCAAGCAGCTATTCGTATTGCGAGGCCATTCGTCTCCGGTGAGGAACGTAGAGTTTTCTCCGAACGATCGTCTTATCCTTGCTGCTGCAAACCAGCTTAGACTTTACGATGCACTTACTGGTGAGCAAAAGGTCGTGATCGATAACACCGGGAGCCCAGCACATTTTTCACCATCCGGCAGGTTCATTGCGGGTCACCCAGAGTCTCCCGGCGCGATCTCGATCTTTGATGTTGAGACAGGAACGTCAATCGTTACGATTCTTGCTCACGAGGGAGAGGTCACGTCGGCGTCTTTCTCACCCGACGGGAAGTCTCTACTGACAACAGGCGAGGACGGCTACGCTCGTATTTGGTCGCTAGAAGGAGTTCCCGAAAAGTCGATCTTGGGAATCGCCTGTGCGCAGCTAGCGGATAGGAACTTTCAAACGCTCGCCTCTTCAATTGCGTTAGGCGCGGTCGAGCCGTCTTGCACGGGCGCCGAGCCGCTCCCAAACGGCGCGGACCTGATTGCGGCGGTAGATGCGAAACGTGATGGCATCACTAGCGCCAGAGTAGCACTATTCTCGGGTAAATTTGCTGACGCGATCGAATACGCGCGTGCGGCACTTCTCTACGGCGATGAAAAAGATAAGACATTGGCGGGGCTTGTAACTGCACATGCGCTTATGCTGATGGGCCGTACAGACGAGGCGCGTGAGGCATATCTTGCTCGGCAAGGCAAGCTCATACGATATTTTCTGAACATGCGAAATGGCGATGTTAAGTCGGTCGGGTCGAACACGGTTGATAGTTGGGAGCGGACTGCATTGGATGATTTCGCCGAGCTGCGCGCGGCCGGCTTACAGCGCCCTTTGATGGATGAGATTGGAGGAGCCTTCTCTAAAACACTTGCGCGGTACGAAGATGCCGTCAACTCGTTCAGAGAGGCTGACGAAAAATACTTTGCACACGACTACGTCACCGCTTTACCGATGTATGAACTAGCGTTGACGGCTTTGGAAAAGCGCTCTGGCGATCTGTCAAACCAGGACAAATATGCGCAGCTGAAGTTCATGATCATCATGGCAATGGGAGAATGCGCAAAGAAGAAAAAGGATATGTCTATGGCTGTGAAATACTATGAGCTCGCTAGCTACCTGATCGAATCGAAAGTGAAGGAAAGCAAGAACGATGAAATTTGGCAGTACGATCTAATCGCGGCACAGTTTTTCCTCTCGACCGTTGTAGCTGACTCATCTGCTCCACTATTAAGAGCGGAAACAGCGGTCAAGAATCTAGTTTATCACACTGAGGGAAGTGTTGTCGACCTTACGCAATATTATCCTAAGATTTTGGCGGCGCTCGACAAGCTCGTCACCGACCGGGCGCGTTCTTTTTATGATAAGAGACAATATATCGACGCGTTAGAAATCTTCAAAGAGGATGTCGGCCGTGCCCGTTTTGCTGCGCAGTACGGATTCATTGGCAAACATAACCTATCGAGCGTCTTGAACCTTGAAGCTTGGTACGCAATCTTTGCGCGTGATTTTGAACTCACGCGTTCGGATTCAGAGAGAGCAATCGCTCTCGTTGAGACAGATGAACAGAGATTTGGGCCTATGACGAACAGGGCTCATGCGCTCATGTTGCTCGACCGCATCACAGAAGCTAGGGATGCGTATATGGCGGGTCGAGGGCTCACAAGCTCAGAGAAGGAAACTTGGGAGCACGCCATTCTAAGTGATTTCGTAAAGTTCAGAGCTGCAGGCATCTCGCATCCCTTGATGGGAGAAATCGAGAAAGCATTCAAGAAGAGATGACCCCGCAGCCCACCTTGATGATCGGGCCCGGCTTGCGCGCGGCCTCGTAGAGCCGGGTGAAGCCGGCATAGGTATTCGCCTGCATCTGCCCGCCATGGCCGGCAAGATGCGTCCCAGGATGCGGACCGCTACGGTCGGGCAAGTAGAAGAACACAGCCGCAGGCGGCGCGTGCCGGCAAAGGTACGATCGTCACGGACGGGGTACTTCGGTCCAAGATCGACAATGTGTGGAATGCGTTCTGGTCGGGCGGCATCTCCAATCCGATCGAGGTAATCGAGCAGATCACCTATCTCCTGTTCATCCGCGGCCTGGACGAGGCGCATACGCCCGAGGAGAACCGCGCCAACCGGACGGGCAAGCCGATGGAGCGGCGGATCTTTCCGGCCGGCAAGGATGACATCGGCAAGGACGGCGTCGCCTACGAGGAGATGCGCTGGTTGCGGCTGAAGAACAAGGATCCGGCGACGATGTTCGTCATCGTCTCCGACCATAGTTGACGGTGCCGGCAGCTCTTTCGTTCCATAACACGGCGCGCTTCCACTTGTCGCTGTATAATCATTGTTCTCTGTCCGGGCGCCATCCAGCTGGATCTGCAATCCAGCGGTTGATATCGGATTCATGCCAACCCGAGCCGTGGGTGCTGATTTTGAGCTGGCCCGGGAGCGTGCCCTCGGCGATCTTGCGGTAGATCGTGGAGCGGGACAGGCCGGTTCTGGCGAGGACAGTTTTCATCCGGATGATACGGTCTGGTTCGCGCACGGTGGCGATGCCTCTTGCTGGCTGTTTCTGAAAACTTCTGAGACCAGACAGGCAAACATTTGCAGATATACAAGAGGATCTCGCAGGTCGCCGGGTGTGACGTAGGAATGGCGGCAAACGGATGAATCAGATTCCGAGGCCCCGGCCACGGCCGAGGTCGATGCCATGGGTGAACGCCAATTCCTGACCGAGCCGGCGGCCCGACTCGAAGGCGATGCCAAGGTCCAGCTTGCGGCTCGCGAGCATCGATTCCAGCTGTGGATCGCGTTCGAGGCTTTTGGCCATATCGCCCATGGCTGTGCGCGTGGCCTTGTAGCCGGTCATGTCGCCCGCTTGATACAGGCTCCGACTGGTCTGTTCGAGCTTCTGCCAGCGTTCGACAAAGCGGTCGGCGCGGCGGCCCGGATCGCTGCGCACTTCGGTCTCGAGCTGCAGCGCGCGCACAGCGCGGCCGACCTGGCCAATAGCCGCCTCACGGGCCAGTTCCGGGTTCTGCTTGTAGGCGGCTTCGGCGTCATGCGAGCCAAAGGGGCGCACCTCCTCGAAGGCTTGACGCGCCTTTTGCAACTCTTTCACCTGCTCGCGGCTCGCTGAGACGCCAGTCTCCCGCGCCGCGAAGATCGCATCTACTGCGCGGGCATGGCGCACCAGCGCTCGTGTCCGGATGCGACGTGCGTCCGCTTCGGGATCTTGCGCTACGTTGCCTGCCGGCACTTCGGCTCCGCGCCGCTCTGCTGCCGGACCGCTGCTTTCCCTGTCCGGCGTTGCCCGTTCCGGCCTCCCTCGGCTATCCAGTCCGGGCGCTTCGGCTGGAGAGCGCAGGCCGTCGAACATGTCGCGCAGCTTCTCGGGCACAATCTTGCGCACGATCTCGGCCACGCGCGCGCGGAAAGTGATCCCGCGCCGCTCGGCGTAGCTCTGGACCGGATCGGCGGCCTCGTAGTCCGAGGCCATATCCTTGGCACGGTCGCGCGACAGGACTCGGCTGAGCCGGTCCTGACCCGCAAAATCGTCACGGCCATAATGCAGGTCTACGCCGTCGCGATGCCGCGACAGTGCGACATAGCTGCTGTGGGCATCCATACCCGGCGTCGCCAGCACATGGACGCGGTCGATCGTCACGCCCTGCGCCTTGTGGATCGTCGCGGCATATCCATGGTCGATGCGGTTGTAATCCTTGAACTCGAAGCGCACGGATCGGTCATCGTCGGTCTGCACGGTCATCGATTGCGCATTCATCTGTTCGACAGTCCCGAGCGTGCCGTTCTTAACGCCGAGGCCACGCTCGTTCTGCAGGAACATGACGCGATCTCCAATCGCGAATGCTCTCTCGCCGCGCTCGACCGTCACACGCACCTCGTCGCCTAGATCGCCCGCAGCTCGCAGCCGCTCGCGGGCTGCCTCGTTCAGCGTCCGGACTTCATCGTTGGTGTGGGTTAGGATGATGCGGCTCCGATCCGGCGCTGTCTGCCGGTCGCGATCCCAGCGCTCGATCAGATCACCCCGCGCCTGCTCGCGGGTCTGGGCCTCGTGCACCATGTTGTGAGCGCGGTAGGCTTCGAGCGCATGGCTAACTTTGCCAGTCGCCAGATCGCGTGTGGCGTCGCGCTGCCAGTCCTCCCGCTGACGGCGTACTTCACCGATCTCAGCGCCGCCGTGACGCTCATGGATAGAGCGGAATGCTGCGCCCGCCTCGATGGCCTGCAATTGTTGCGGATCGCCGACCAGCACCACCTTTGCGCCAGCGTCGAGCGCATGCGACAGCACGCGCTCGAGCTGGCGCGTGCCGACCATCCCCGCCTCGTCGATCACCAGCACATCACTGGATTGGAGCAGGTCACGGCCTTTTTCCCAGCCATGCTCCAAGCTGGCAATCGTGCGCGACGCTATGCCCGATCCGCTTTCGAGGTTCTCTGCGGCAATGCCGGACAGGGCGACGCCACGGACCTCGAACCCGGCTGCTTCCCACACCTCTCGCGCCACCCCCAGCACCGTGCTCTTTCCCGTCCCGGCATGGCCGACCACGACGCTGAGATCACGTCCGTTTGTGATGTGTGCCAGCGCCTCTGCCTGCTCCCCCGAAAGCACCAGGCCGCGCGCTTCCGCTCGCGCCAAAGCCGCTCGACGGTTCACGTCGCGAACCTGATGGCTCTCCCGTTCCGCCATCCGTTCAGCAGCCCGATACAGCCGCTGTTCGGCCTCGATCATTCCGCGGGTGGTGGATCGATCCTCGCCGCGGGCGTCCTTGCCGAGTTCGACCAGATCCGGCGCTCGCTGCATTGCGCTCATGACCTGGTTGAACTGGTCGAGGCCGTCACTGTGACGATGCGCGAACTTGGCGAGATCGCGGCGTGTGAAGGTCGATTGCTGCTGGGTGATGGCGTCGAGTCCAAGCGAGGGATCGGCGATGATCCGCGCGCCATTGTTCCGCGCGATCTCGCGGTGCATTTCGGCCCGGTCGGCCTCACCGCCTTCGTCTGCAATGCCCCGAACCTCGATTCGTTTCGCGGGCGCGCCGATTTGGCTTTGCGGCTCCAGCGCAATGCCCTGGGCTTCCAGGCTGCGATGGTCAATCCGCGCGTCGATGTCGAGCTCGGCCAGCCGCTCGTTGGCAATCTCCGCCCAGCGTTCGCGCCAGCGCTCGACCATCTCGGTGCGGTTCCAGTGCCGTACCTTCTGGCCAAAGCCGTTCTCGTCGACCGAGCGCATCGTCAGCATGACATGGGCATGGGGCTTGGGCAGGCCGTCCTCGGCCCTGTCCCAATGCACATTGAGATCGGCGATCATGCCCAAGCCGACGAACTCGCCCTGAACGAAGTCCCGAGCCAGCTCGATGCCCTGCACCTCAGTCAGCTCGCGCGGAAGCGCGAACTCGACCTCCCGGGCAAGCTGGGCATCTTTCCGGATTTCGTGCGCTTCGACGTCATTCCAAAGCCGCTCACGGTCGCTCCATGCCTGCGGCGCATTCTCCGGCAGCATCACCTCGGAATGGACGACGCCGCGCTTGGCCGAAAAATCCTGCTCACGGCCGAGCCGCTCGTCACGCAGCCGCGAGGCAGAGCGGTAGGCCGCCGACGCCACCGCGCTGCTCCCGGCCTTCCGGCCAATGACCTTGACATGAAGATGATAGATCGCCATCGCGACCCAATCACTGACACAGCGAAGCGTACGTCGGAACGACGTATAAGCGCGCCCTCCCTCGAAAAAATCTCGGGAGGGACCGCACCGTCTCAGCCCGTGCTGGCGACCTTACAGCATTGTGCTGGGTGCTCGACTATCATTTCTGCATCAACACCGACGGAGATGACGATGCGCAAGCTACGAGACTTTGACTCTGAACTGAAGGCGCTCGACGATAGGGCGCGCGGGCTGAAGACCCGCAAAGTCCGGCAGCTCGGCGAGCTGGTCATCGCCACCGGGGCTGACACACTCAGTGCCGATGAATTGGCCGGCGCGCTGATCGTGCTGGCCGAGACGAAGGAGGCCGGAAAGAAGGAGGCATGGGCAAAGCGCGGGGCCGCGTTCTTTCACAGCCGGTCGCGCCGAACTGCGCCGGCAACTGACCGCCACAGAGACGGCCCTCCTGCACAACCGGGCAGCGCGTCACCGGCATCGGGCCGCAAGGGCGCGGCATGACATGCGCACGTGGCAAGTCGAGCGCCGCAAGCGCGCGCGGCATCTTATCGAACTGGGTGGCCTCATTGTCAAAGCCGGTATCGTGGATTTGACCAACGATGATCGCGCCACCATCCTCGGCGCGTTGCTTTGGATGGCCGACAAGCTCAAAGGTGGTCAGGGTGAACAGGCGCGAGCGCTCTGGATAGCAAGGGGGACGCAAGCGTTCGAAGCGGATTCAGCGACACGCGACCAGACCGATCAAATTGGTCCGGCACTTCGTCGTTGATCCGCGACAATCGTGTCTCAACCGAGCGACGGCGTGCCCGGAGCGGCGTGCGGCCAATCTGCAAAATTTCGCTCCGACGGCGTTGCTCAGTTTGAGCACCTGCGTCGGTTATTTTCTTTTCCACGTCTCGATCAGGAAGAGTGCTCGCCGACCGGATCGCACGGCTCGCGATCCGGCGGTCGATCCTCGTGTAACCGCACTCGCGGCCGTGAGCGTCGCTGCCATGGCCGCGCAGCGAGCCGATACCCTCGACTATTGCCGCGAGCCCGCTCAGGATCTTGCGCACGTCATTCGGGATCAGCGGATCGAGGTCGGTGCGGTCGGTCGCGAGACCGAGCGACTTCCGGACCGCCCACGAATAGGCCTCTGATATCCTTCTTTTCCGGGAAGCCGAGACCGAGCTCGATCAGGATCGAGCGGGATCCCGCCGGCTCACGCTGACGGGCTTGCTGACTTCTCCCAACGGAGTTTTGTGCGGTCTTTGTTTACGTCCGTTTTGACGAACCCGAAGTGCTCAAAACGCTCAACCATTGAGCTGGCGTTGTTGGAGCGAACATCGGTGTCGATCGGCCGACCAGTCTCCTTTAATCCCGCTATGAGCGAAGAGGAAACGCGCTGATTTCGCGCAGCCTTGGAGACTCCAAGGTAAACCAGCCAGATAGCTTTATCGTCACCTTCAGCTAATGCATATCCAACGACCGAGCCGGTGTCATCGGTCGCAACCCACGACTGTCCAGTTGCGACCAAGCGCTCGATCAACTCCTTCGTCATCGAACGAACGGCCGTGGGAACTTCGGGGGCGACCTCAGCGAAGACTCTGAGAACACCGGCAGCATCGTCAGAAACCGCGACACGGTAAGATATATCCATTGCCATCTGGGTTCTCCTATTGAGGTGTCGCGATGCAGTAGTTTACAATTAACCGGATCGTAGGTTGAGATCATAAATCGTATCAACCAGAAAGTTGGACGTGAGGTATGAGCGATTTTGGGGAGTGGCTAGGAATTGGGGATGTTGAAAGCATCGCCATCTTACGTTGGTCAACTGGCCATGAGATGCGACTTGGCTCTCTAAGGGCTGTGCCGTCGTCCGCCGCGCTGTAAGCCCCCACGACGATTTGGAGGAGTAGATGCCCGCGCCCAAGGTCTTTATCTCGTACTCGCACGACTCGCCGGAGCACAAGTCATGGGCGATGCGCGTGGCCACTTCACTTCGAGAGTTGGGGGTCGACGCGACGCTGGATCAATGGGATCTGGTGCCGGGGCAGGATGTCGCTGCATTCATGGCCGATGGCATCCGCACAGCTGACCGCGTGGTGATGATCTGCTCTGAGACGTACGTTTCCAAGGCGGAAGCTGGCAAGGGCGGTGTCGGCTACGAGCGCCTGATCGTCACGACCGAGGTGGTCTCCAAGATCGATACCATAAAGTTCATTCCCATCGTCCGGAACAACGCCGGCGAGCGCAAGGTGCCGATCTTTCTCGGGCCGCGTCTGTACATCGATTTCTCTGACGATGCGCAGTATAGCGCGAAGCTGGAGGAGCTGGCACGCGAGATCCACGCCGCGCCGGCCTTGATCAAGCCAGGGCTCGGCGAGAACCCGTTCAAGACCGAAGTGATCAAAGCCGGCGAACCGGTGCGGGTTGCGGGGCCGAGCGGCGCGACCGCGGCAGGAGAGCCGATCCTGAGCGGTCCGTGGTTCGAGGCGCAGCACAAAACGGCCGCCAGCGGGATCGCGACGCTCTTCATTGGCGATGCCGGCCAAATTCCGCACATCAACGATGTCGGCGCAATGGAAGTGCGCATGGGGCTGCACGCTGGCCTGAACAAGACCCAGATGGAGCTGCTCAACGCGGTGCAAGCTTCGGAGATCAAAACTTTCGGCTGGCCGTTTGCCGTGACGCTCCAGAATCGGGAGGACAGCAAGCCGAGGCCCTTCGGCGACGGTATTCGCGCGGAAATATCGATCAAGGAGCGGAAATCGTACGACTACTGGGCAGTGCGCAAGAATGGCGATTTCTACGCGATGCAGGGGTACTTCGAGGATCAACAGGGCGCGCCGGATGCCTTGTTCTTCAACACGCGAATCGTCCGTTTGACAGAAGCGCTGATGTTCGCCGGCAGGTTCTATACCGCCCTGGGCGCAACGGCTGAAGCCAAGCTCAGCATTCGCGTGACGCACCGGGGCCTTCGCGGACGCACTCTCAAGAGCGTCGGAGGCAACCGCATCTTGTTCGATACGCCGGCCTCGCACGAGCAGATGTCGGAGACCGAGACCGTCATCGTGCTTGGCACCCTTCGTGATACTCTGGTCGAAGAGGTACAGCGCGTGTGTGCCCCCATGTTCATGCTTTTCGACTTCCAGGAGTTCGCCCAGGAGGTCTACGAGAATATCGTGCGTCGCTTCGAGAGAGGCGACGTCTCGTAAGCCGCGACTAGACTTCGCCCAAATACCAAAAGATATTGAAGAGCAAACTCTCCAGGAAACGGCTGCCCGCGACGAACTGAGGAAGGGCGCGTTCTTGACGACGATCAGGACTTAAAGACGATTGGGTCCTCGGTGACCGGCTCGGGACCTGCGGCTTTGGTCAAGTATTCGCCGAGCGCCGGTCTCAACTAACCCTTGGAAAGAAAATTGAGGTTCTATCGGGCGTCGCGGACTCCCTTTCCTCCACGCTCGAAAGCCGTCCGCAACACACCAACAGTCCCTCAGTTTAGATCATCGAGGCGTGCTCCCAAGTGACGCTGCTTGATGTCTGTTTCGAGTTCGGCGGTGCGTTGGATCATGCTGTGGACGATGGTTTCACGGTCGCGTTGGGTTAGCCCGCGGATACCATGTTCTCGCAACTCCTCTTCGAGGATCGCGGCCATGATCGACACGATGCTCATTCGCTCCAATCCTTCCATCGAAAGTTGAACGCCAGCAAGATCTGTACGACGAGACTATTTCTGTTCCTTGGAGTTCGATCCCGAGGAGAATGGTATGGCAGCCACGTCGCACACCGCTTCAATTAACGAACGAACGGCCCGAGCGTCCCAGTCGATCTCGTCAATCGGCGCATCCCAGTGTTCGGAATTGACGTAGGCTGCATGACGAGCTTTTACGCCCAGACCGGCTAGAGTTCGTGCCGGTGTGGCCATAATGGCCTGCTCTATAGGCGCTAGATCACCGAGCATGGCTTCAATTCGTTCTAGATGGTCTGGTGATGACGGATCGTACAAGGCTCGTATCTTGGCCACAGCCTCTTCGAGCTGCTTGCCCAACACGATCAGGCCTAAATCGTCGTCGGTTGCCTTGAACCGTATGTTGGCGAGGTCTGAAGTTGAGCGTCTAGAGACGTTGTCAGGATCGGCGCCATCGCAGCGGCCAGAGTGAGAACCGTCTTTTGTCTGACACTTGTAAGACGATCGAGACGAGGGGGTCTTCATTGCTCAGGCATCCTCAATGAATGGCAACATGCACCTGAAAATTGGCGCAGACGGCTCAACTCGAAGCTCTCAAGCTATCCACACGAGATTTCATCCAGCGGCGGGTGTATAATACCCTTAAGAGGTGTATTTATAACCTTATAGTGGCGCTTTTGCTAGGGCTGTCGATGGTGATCTCATGATCACCTCTCGACAAATTCGGGCTGCTAGAGCGTTGCTTGGTTGGTCCCAGCAGCAACTCGCGGACAAGGCGATCGTGTCTCTGAACGCCGTCGCACGGCTCGAGGGCGGCGTCGTGGACTCGCGAATAAGTACGGTGCAGGCCGTTCAGGAGGCTTTAGTCAAAGCCGGTATCGAATTTCTCGATGCGGACCAAAAAGGCGAAGGTGTGAGGCTCAAGAGCCCGAGGGCCTAAACAGCCCAAAACCTATCGACCCCTGCTCGCTCTAAAGACGGGGACAAAGGGGCCTAGGTTCGCCATTCAAGCGCATCGATGGGCTTCCTATGACCGGGGCGGAAGGCGCCTTTGGGGCCGACCGGATATCTGACCATTAGCTGCGGGGGATGTGTCGCAAGCTCTCCCGGCCTTGCGAGAGACCTATTGATTGGGGTGGCGCGCCATTCAGAATAAAACTGCGAACTCATATGTAATTGAAATTACGATATAATTTCCTGGCGCTGCGGTTAAGGGGTCTCGGCTTTGATAGTTTGCTATCACGGGTCTGGTCATTCTCGGCAACGCGTAAGCGCGCCGCCTCGTCGGCTTCTTACCTGGCCTTGATCTGTGTTTCAATGATTGAGGCCTGGGCACGCTTCTGTATCGTCGGGTCTCCTTGCCAAAAAGCTCTTATCACGATGCTTATTGAGCAGCGAAAAAGATCGGATTTGACGAAGGCGCAGCTCGACAAGCAGCTGAGGCGCTATCAGTCTGTCAATCGGCTTCCAGGCCGAATGACATCTTTGACCGTTCTCGGCGGCGACATGACATCGCGCCGCCATCGAGACAATATCTGCCCTCGCACTGCCTATTTGCCGCAGGACCTCGGCCGCAATCTCTATCCGACCTTATCTGTCGTCGAAGACATCGATTTCTTCGGCAGGCTGTAGGGCCAAAGCGCGCGCGAGAGAGAACGCCGCATTTCGATTCTCCTCATAGCGACCGGCCTCGACCCGTTTCCGGACCGGCCGGCCGGGAATGAAGCAGTCCTTGGACGACCTTACCTGTTACGTGGCCGGGTTTGAGCTGCTCGGCTCGCCGTCTCGCCCGCGGCGAGCTCGATGATTTCCGCCGTGATCTCCTCCTGACGCACAATTCGTTCTGTCGCCTGCAATGTGGAAAGCTGTTGCTCGACCTGGCTGTGTGCTGCGGCCATTGCTTCCATGCGGGCCTCATTTTCCGCCGCGAACGCGTGCAATGCCGTGTTGCACAGCTCTGCGTGCAGGTAACCCGCAGTCAACTCGGCCAGAAGAGCTTCGGGCGACATGTTCAGCAACGGCGCCTCCAGGCCGGCCGGGCGCGAAAACCCGGACAGGTCAAGAGGGAACAAGCGGCGGCGTCTGACATGAACGCCTTGGCCTGGCCGCCATTCGCTGAATACAGCGTCAAGTCGGTCGACTTCCCCCGACGCGACGCGGGCAAAGAGCGCTTCGGTGATCCGGTCGGCGAGCTTGGGAATGCCGAGTGAATGCGATGGCAACGCAGCATTCCAGTCTACGGCTATACCCCTTTCACTCATGATCGCATGCCCCCGCGTCCCGATCACGAATAGTTCGGAATCAGTGAGTTCGTGGCCAACCGCATCAAGCACCCGCTCGCTGAACGCACCGGCGCAGCCCTGTTCCGCGCAAAATAGGACAAGAGCCATCCGGGTCGATCGACGCTCCGTCCCAAACCGGGCGGAAGGCACCAGATCGAGAACTTGTCCAATGGTGCGCGCGACGGTCGCTGCATAGCTGTCCACCGCGGCAAGCTGGATGCGAGCCTGCTGCGCGCGCGGCGGCAATGCCCCGCATCGCATTCACGACAGCACCGAGCTGACGGATGCCGCCAATGCGAGCGCTTATGTCAGCCAGACGCTCGGTCACTTCAGACTTGTCTCCTGCGGGGTCGCCGTCGCCCTTGTGAGCTCATGAACGTATTGCTGGAGCGTTCTGTCGAGCGCTTTCCTCGGTGCATCCGCAAGTCTGCCCGTCTCCTCGATCAGCCTGACCACGTCGGGGGCATTGTGTTCAATGCCTCACGCAAGCCCGCGCGGAACGCAGCCACGGCGGGGAGAGGAAGCTCGTCCAAGAGACCGGATTGCAGCGCCCGCAGCAGCGCCACCTCTTCGGCGAGCCGCAGCGGCGCATGTTGCGGTTGGCCGAGGATCGCACGGATTCGCGCGCCTCGGGTCAGTTGATTACGGACGCGCTGATCCGGCATTCCGCCAAAGCGGGTGAACATCTCCAGCTCTAGGAATTGGGCATAGTCGAGGCGCACCGTCTCGGCAGCCTCCCGAAGCGCAAGCGCTTGCGTCTTGCCGCCGACGCGACTGACGCTGGTGCCGACATCGACGGCGGGCTTCTGCCCTTCGTGGAAAAGCCTGGCGTCAAGCACGATCTGGCCGTCTGTGATCGAAATCAGATTGGTCGGAATGTAGGCACTGAGGTTACCTGCATCAGTCTCCGCGATCGGTAGTGCCGTCAGCGATCCTCCTCCTTTTTCCTTGGACAGCTTGGCAGCTCTCTCCAGCAGCCGCGCATGGACATAGAAAATGTCACCAGGATATGCCTCGCGTCCTGGCGACTGGCGCGTGAGCAGGGCGATCTCGCGATGGCTGGCAGCGTGCTTCGTCAGGTCATCGACCACAATCAAGGCATGCTGGCCGCGATCGCGAAAATATTCCGCCATCGTGAATGCGGCGAAAGGCACGATCCACTGCAGTCCTGGGGAACTAGCTGAGCCAGCAACGACGACAATACAACGTTCAATCGAGCCAAATTCCGTCATGGCGTCGATTGCTCGACGGATGCTCGAGCTCTTCTGACCTACCGCGACGTAGACGCAGACCAAGTCGCTCGTCTTTTGATTGATGATCGTGTCGACTGCGATCGTGGTCTTGCCGGTTGATCGATCGCCTATGATGAGCTCACGTTGAGCCGCGGCCAAGCGCGAACAGGGTGTCAACCACCATGAGATCCGTCTGAACGGGCTGCGTCACGAGATCCCGATCGATGATGCTTGGCGCCGGTCGCTCGATGGGTTCGAGCGTATCCGTCACCACGGGACCCTTGCCATCCAGTGGACGACCAAGCGGATCGACAATACGGCCGAGAAGCGCAGGCCCTACTGGCACGCGGACGACGTCGCCGGTGCCGCGCACACGGTCGCCCGCCTCGATCGTATTCACGCCATCGAGCAGGACGCATCCGATCCGGTCCCGTTCAAGGACCTGAGCGAAACCGAACTGTCCCTTCTCGAACCTCAGCAATTCGTCCTGCCGAACTCCAGGCAGACCAGAGACGAGCGCGATGCCGTCCCCCACCTCTTCCACCCGCCCGATCTGCTCAGTTTCAGGCCCAAGAAGGGTCGCACCAAGTCTGATACCAGCGCGTTTGAGCCAGCCGTCGGCCAGCATGTCAGTGTCGGTTGTTGTCATCCGAGAGGTCCGTAAGGATCTTGGCGAGGTCGGCACGCCAACTGTTCTTGATAACAAGGTGCGGACCGTGCAGCTCCAGGCCAGCGATCAGTCCGGGGTCCTCCTTGAAGGCAATCTCGGGACGGGCGCCGAACGCATCGGCGATCAGCTGCCGCTGACGCTGCTGGTCCATCGGTTGGACCGGCGTCGCGCTGACTGCTTCCAGGACCACACCGTCTCCCGCCATGGCTTTCCGGACCGGTTCAGGCAACGCCCGTATTTCCCGGAGGAGCACATCAAGGAACGCCGCACCTGCGGCCGGCCCCTCCAGGCGCGAGACAAGCCGCTTGGCGATTTCGACGGCCAGTCGACTCGCTCGCTCCACCCAAGCTTGCTCGGCCGTGTATCGCTCCTTTTCGATGCTCATTTTCGCGGAAGGCTCCAGCGCGGCGACCTCCTTCGCGGCCGAGGCGAGGAGCGCTTTGCGCTCCTGCTCCGCGGTCTCGTGAGCTGCGGCAATGATCAACTCACGTTCTTTGTCGAATCCGGACCTTATCCGGTCAATCTCCACAAGCGCGCTATTCGCCTCATTCCGCTTGGTCTCGGCCTCGGCCAGCACTTGAATCGCAGCCGCCCGACGCTGCTCAATGATCCCCGCGACCGGACGCCAGAAGAATCGGGCGAGCAACCACACCAGGATCGTGACATTGACGGCTTGGAGTCCAACCGTCCACCAATCGATGGTCATAACATCACTTCAGCAGCGGGTTGGCGAACAACAGGAGCAGCGCGATCACGAGGCAATAGATGGCCATGGTCTCGATCATGGCCAGCCCGACGAACAGCGTGCGCGAAATGGTGTTCGCGGCCTCCGGCTGCCGTGCGATTGCGTCCATCGCGGCCGCCACCGCGCGGCCTTCGGCAAGCGCCGGGCCAATTGCACCAAATGACACCGCCACAGCGGCCGATATAATGCTCACAAAGGATAGCCAGTTCACGACCGCGCCCTTACGTTGTTGGATTGTTGGTTTCCGTGTCCTTCCCCTCGGTCACCGCTCCTGCGATGAAGACCATAGCAAGGACCGCGAAGATATAGGCCTGAACCGCACCCGTAAGGAGATCGAGGGCCATGAGGGGGATCGGCACAAGCAGCCCGGCCACGGAAAGCACGATGCCGACAACGAATACGCCGCTCATCACATTGCCGAAGAGCCGGACGACGAGCGAGAATGTCCGCGTGAGGCTCTCGAGAAAATTGAGCGGGATCATGATCGGGTTTGGCGATGCAAAGGTGGCAAGATAGCCGCGCACTCCTCCGGCACGGATGCCGTACCAAATCACGGCAACGAAGACGACAAGCGCGAGCGCTGCGTCGGTTTCGATTTGGGCCGTAGGCGGTTCGACTCCAGGCACCAGCGAGGACCAATTGGCAACGAAGATGAACAGGAAGAGTGTGCCGATGAAAGCACGGTAGGGAGATGGTTCCACTCCCATCGTATCCCTGATCTGATCGTCCACCGCGTCGACGATCAGCTCGACGGCGGATTGGGTCGCCGACGGTTCTCGCGACAAACTGCGTGTGAGAAGGATCCCGGCGAGCGCCAATCCGGCCATGATAGCCCAGGTCGTCAACACGGCCGCGGTGACGGGGACGGGCCCCAGGTGAAAAAGCGCGGTGCTGCTGAGCGGCGAGGTCATGTTGCTTCCCGCGTCCCGCGAATGATGAAGGAGCGACCGATAAATACACCCAGCGTCATAACCAGCAGGTGCAGCGCTCCCGCCAGGCTCGCCAACGTCAACAGTCCACCGAGAACGATGAAACGAAGGATCATCAGCGCGATGGTTCTCACGACTCCGCCATCTCCAATGAAACGGCTGACGCTCCACCGCAGGCTACCGAAATACAGAATACCCAGCACAATTCCACCGGCTAGATCGCCGGGGATTTCAAGAAGCTGGATCCCGGTCGGCAGGATGTCGGCCAACGAGATGCTCATGCGTTGTTCATCCATCTCCAGGCGGACCAACATCCAATAGCCAGCCCAATCAACAGCAGCGGCGCGGTCCAGAACAGCCCTGTGTAGAATTTGTGATCCATCCAGTGTCCCAGGTAAATTCCGATCAGCATGGGGACTACGATGATCCAGCCAAGCACACCGATCTGGGCGAGCCGCCGTGCAACCGACGGATCCCCCTCCCGAAGCTTGCGCCGGTGACGCTCCCGGCGGAGCCGGGCGCCCTTCACGAGCGGATCTTCCTGGTCCGCGTCAGCGGACTTTGGCACTTGCGATTTCTCCGATCCTGTCATGAGAACATCCCCACGCCAGTGCGGTGACCGGGCCGGAGATGATACATCATCTGCCGGATCGCGTTGAGACGCAGCCGAGTGCTCTCGACGTTTTCGGTCCGCTCGCTCTCGAGGTCAGCATGGAAACGAGCGAGGACAGTCTTATCCAGGATCGCAAGATCGTCCCCCGGCACCGCCTCGCGCGTCGCGATGACGACGTCGCGTCCACCCACGACCGAAAGAACGCCGCGGCGGACAGCGCAATAATGGCGCGTGCCATTGCCGCTTTGCCAGCTTACAACGGAGATCGCGAGGCTGGTGACGAAATCCGCATGCCGCGGCAGAATCCCAAAGCTGCCGGTCGCATCTTCTGCGCGTACCGCAAGCACCCCATCCTCATCTATGACCATCGAAAGTGGTGTGACGATACTCAGCTTCATGGCACGCGTCCTTTGCTGGTGGACGCAGCTTCCTTCTCCCGGGCCTCGTCTAGAGTTCCGACCATATAGAGAGATCCCTCAGCCCAATCGTCGGTCTCCCCGTCGAGGATCGCGCGGCAGCCGGCCAGCGTGTCCGCACGACGGACGCTGCGGCCGGGCGTGCCGGTAAACGCTTCCGTCACCATGAAGGGCTGACTCAGGAACCTTTGCAGGCGGCGAGCTCGTTTAACGATCAACTTGTCATTGGCGCCAAGTTCCTCGACTCCGAGGAGCGCGATGATGTCTTGCAGATCCTTGAAGCGAGCCAGCGTCTCCCGCGCTCGTTCCGCAAGCCGATAGTGCTCTTCGCCGACCACAAGGGGATCAAGCAGAACCGACGACGAGGCAAGCGGATCGATCGCGGGATAGAATCCCTGGGCTGCCAGCGTACGCGACAACATGATGATGCTATCAGTATGACTCGATATGGCGGTCACAGCCGGATCAGTGAAGTCGTCGGCCGGCACGTAAACGGCCTGGATGGCGGTCACCGACGCACCTGCTACCGATGCGATCGGCTCCTGCAGGGATGCGACCTCAGTCGCCAATGTCGGTTGATACCCGACCCGCGATGGCAGCCGTCCGAGCAGACTCGACAATTCGCTTCCGGCCTGAACGAAGCGAAACACGTTGTCCATCAGAAGAAGCACGTTTTGGTGTTTCTGATCCCGAAAATGTTGGGCCAATCTAGCGGTTTGGCAAGATTGTCGAGGAGGCGCGGCATCTATCGCAGCGTCGCGGCTCTCAGGGCTGACATCACTTCGCTCATCGACCGACACAACGCCGATCCAAAGCCGTTCCGATGGACCAAGTCCGCCGATGACATCCTTGCTTCCATCGAACGCTTCTGCCGATACAATGCCCCGGCAAAACACGACTCGATGTCGCGAACTTCTGGTTCAGGACACTAGCGCATTACAAGCAGACCCAGGCGCTCCGGCTCATCTCGCAGTTCGCTCGCGAATTTGCCGAGAAGTTTTGGTCGTGAGTCAGGCGGCTTGCTCCGCAGCTATCGCGCGGACGATGCGGAGCTCCTTTGTGGTCGCGATGGGATCGGTCTGCGGCACTATCAAGGACACGATTGACGAGATGCGGGACGACGGCATCCGGTTCGGGCTTGTGACCATCGTCTCGTTCCGACCGTTCCCGGTCGAAGAATTGCGCAACGTGCTGGCAGCTGCGCAACACCTCGTCGTGGTCGAGAAGAGCATCGCCGTGGGGATGGGCGGACAGCTCGCCGACAATGTCGGTGCCGCGCTACGCAATCTGCCGCGTGTGCCGCGGCTGCACTCGGCCGTCGCCGGACTCGGCGGCAGGCCGATCACGCGCGGCTCGCTGCATCGTCTGTTCCGGCAGGCGACCGTGCAGCCGTGGGAAGGCGCCCACTTCCTCGACCTCAACGAGCGAGTGGTCGGCCGCGAGATCCATCGCAAGCGCAAGACCCGCCGGTCCGGACCGACCGCCGAGAACATCCTGCGCCAGCTCGCGCTCGCAGCCGGCCTTCCGGCCGCCGAGTAACGATTTCAACCAAGGACCACGCCATGCAAAGGGCGCCAAGTCTCTCGGGCCGCCCAGAAGGCACCCCAGAGCGACTGTGAGCGAACTCGGCCTCAACCAGAGAACTCATGGTAGGCAATGATGAGGGTCGTCAGGACACTATTGTTGCGTTGACGCCCCACCGACCTTGCTTATCGGGAGTCGATAGCGAGCCGACCGCGTTTGCCCGCCGGCCCAAACGAGCGGGCGTCAATTTGGAACTTTGCTCGGTGTCGGGTGGAGGGAGCGCGCCGCGCTGACAGTGGAGCGGGTACAATTTTCGATCTGCGTACACCGAATGAAAAAGGGCGATAGATATCTCTATCGCCCCCTTCGATCCTGTCTGACTCGAATGCTTACTTCAGATTCGTAACTGCCGTCAGGTCAGCCGAAAGCTTGACAATGCCGGCGGCACCACACCAGTTGGAGCTGTTCCCGCCCGGGTTGATGCCGGTAATCGGGGAGGTTCCGACGGAAGCATTGAATGCACCGGTGAAGACGCTGCAATTACCCTTGTTAAGGTCGGTGTCAGAGTAACGCAGATCCAGTGTGAACACCTTGTAGGTGAAGCCGATACCAATATTCCAAGTGTAGTAGTCGGCGTAATGGATGCCGTTGGGGAACGTCGCGGTGCCGTAGAAGCTGTCGGTGGTGCCAAACCATTGCCGGCCGAACTCACCCGACACATACATGCCGACGCCGCTGCTGCCGAACACGGTGGAAGGCGCCGTGTACTTGCCGGTGATAGAGGCGTAGTTGCCCCACGCGCCCGAGTTCAGGAAGTTCGGCGAGTAGAACTCGGTCGCACCGACGCTGAAGCTGTCGTTGATGGTGTAGTTCACCTTGCCGTAAACTTCGACGAAGCTGACGTCCTTCTTCATGGTGTTGGCGTTCGGCACGGCATTAGCCAGACACTCGGCGCTGAGCGGCCGGCCAGCAGAATCCGTAAGACCCCCGTTGAAGGCATTGGCTGCACCGTAGTAGCAGGTGCCACCCGGATACAGATAACCCCAGACACCGATGTCGAAGGCAAAGGCCCCGAAGGTCGGGCGGATACCGCCATAGATGTCAATTTCCGCCGCAGGTCGGTTCGTGAACGAAATGCTCTCCCCGGAAAGACCGACGTAGAGCTGCAGGTCTTTGGTGACGTTGTATCGAGGCTCAAAATAGGCGGCCACCGACGGCTTATGGTTGGACTGCGTAACGCCGCGGAAGATATAATCGTTCATGATCGCGCTGCCGAACGCGATGTCCCACGGGTCGAACGCAGCCGGAGGCGGCGCCTTCGCGGCTTTAACCGGCAAATCCGCAGCGAGAGCCGAACCTGATATCATTGCCAGCGCCGTTGCCAACAAAGCCCCTGTTTTCATAACATCCCCTCAACTTTCAGTTTCATCGCCGGAGAACCTTCATTGCCGGAGAACCTTGGCGAGCAGGTACGGCAACGGATACGACGCACTTTCGCCCAAGATTAACAGACTGGTGAAGCAACAAACGTAGGCACCTGCCTAAGCGCTGGGCGATTTCCGGCTTTCCAGGGGGATTTCAGACGCTCGTTGCATTTTCATCACACCTCAGGCTCCTCTTCAGACCATATGATGAGCCGCGCTGGGCCCACTTTTCGGTTCTGGAGATTTGCATGACCGGTCTTGAGTTGAAGGAGTGGCGCAGGGCCATGGACTTCACGCAGCAGCAGGCCGGAGCTGAACTCGGCGTGACCAGAGCCACCATCCAAAATTGGGAGTATGAAATTACCCCCATTCCGGTCACGGTGGGCTTAGCCTGCAGGCAACTCTTACGCCGAAAGAAGCGTCGGCCTGATTTCGGGCCGGTGACTTTGGTCTACTCGATCATTCCGCTCTCGAATGCGTCGAATCTTGCAGGCGAACCAGCTGCACTCACTTGCAAGAGGTGCGTCAATAACATTGATGCCTTCCGAAGGATCAATGAACTCAGCGAAGATTCGGCCTTCTTCAACCCGATGATATTAGATGACCTTGGAAGTGCTATCTGGAGCGGCTACGAGCTCACGAAGCAATGCGAAGGTTTTGGGTCAGCGTCAGTGCAGACGCGTCCTGGTCTGTAGATTACTCCCGAACTGGATGACGCAGGTGGACTCGTGGGATCTGAAAAAGTGGCGAAAAAAATTTGGATATAACCAGTTTGAGGCGGCAGAGAAACTCGGAGTAAACCGCGGCGCGGTACAAAACTGGGAGCGTGAAATCAGACCAGTACCCAAGGCGGTCGAACTCGCCTGCGAAGAACTCAACCAGTTCGCGAAGCGACATCCAGGCTTTGGTCCGGTCTTGCTTGTTTATACGGATGGCCCCCTATTGCAGCCTTCGCAGGAGCCCTACCAGGTATCAGTGTTGCTCTGCGAATCCTATCCGACCAACGAAGCCGCCATTCAACAAGCATGCCGCTTGACCCGAGATCCATTGTTTGTTGATCCTATCATTCTCGGCGAAGACGGATCTGTCATCTGGGATTCGCCGGCGCTTCTCAAAGAGTGCGACAGACGCTTCACTGACAAATCCAGATGCAGATAACCTGCAGATCAAGGGCGGTTAGCCGGCAAGGGATGGCTGAAGTCTGATCGGAACCCGCCTCCGTCGCTGTCGCCGCTTCGTCCAGCAGCTGCATCGGCGAAATAGGTCGCATGAATGCTAACTGCTATGGCGCACTCGGATGATCAGAGGCCTTCACTCTGGATTTTGCCTTCTTCCTTTCTACGCCAAGGCAGTCGTCCATCGACTTCGATCTGAAGCGAGAAGCTCAAAAGCGTCCGGATGATAATAATCACGGCGAGTATGCCAAGACGTTCAAACGTCGGTACGATCGCGACCATTCCGATGATATCGGCCGCGATGAAGAACTCGAGACCGAGCAGAATCCCCCGCCCCAAATTGGCTCTGTAGGAACGATAGGCCCGCGTCCACTCTCCGCTCGCAAGATCACGCGCCATCCATACGGTAGAGACAAGCACTCCCAACAGGATGACGGCGACACCAAGTATTTCGATCGCTGTTACAATCCAATGAAGAGTGTGGCCCAGCCCATCCCGAACTTCCCCGCTGAGCAATAGGTCCGACATTCGTGAGCGTCCTTCAGCTGGCTCGGCCGCGAAACCCACCAGTGACACCGGTGGGAAAAGACCCTGTCCGCTCGAACCTCCTCAAACGCCAGACCTCGCAGCGGGCGGCGGCAGGGCCAGCGCAGCCTTCCAGCACCGGGGCCAGCTTCCATTTGAGGAGAACGCTTGTCCCTCACGGGACGATCGCCGGCTGCATGGTGCCCAGTATACTCACAACGAGCAGGACAGAGAGTCCCAGCAGCTGCTCGCCTACGATGTGGTTCCGCAGCTTGCGAAGATAGTCGATCGCACCGGAGTGACCTGCAGCGGCAGAAGCCTTCTCCAGGGCAGGAATGAGCCAGAACCTGTTGGCCACGGCAAGGCCGAGCATGCACAGAAACAGCGCAAGCTTCACCGCCAGAAACTGCCCGTATCCGGTCTTCAATAGTCCGGAAACCGATCCAACCAGAAGCCAACTGTTGATCAGACCCGTTCCGACAAGGGTCGCCACCGCCAAATAGCCCATGCCGGAAAAGCGGACGAGGACGTTGTCGAGCGGGGACGCGTCATCGGGCTTCCTGCAATAATGAGCGACCAAGTAGGCGAGTGGCAACAGCCCTCCAAGCCAGGCTCCGGCGGCAAGAAGGTGCGCCCCGTCGGCCAAGACATGAACAATGCCGGCCCATCCTTCCTCGACCTGGGTATGGCCAGTGCCTGCTAACGACGAGAGAAGTACGGCCGCGAGAAGGGATATCATCACAGTTCCCGCGACATGCGTCACCCCAATGCTCATCAGAACCACCATGAGCAAGGCAAGCAGCATGCGCCAGGTCCAGAGAGTGCCAAAACTCGTGTGCCCCGCGAGCAAGAGAGTGTCCGGGTCGATCAGACCGGAAACATCGCCGCTCATGCTTGCGACAGAAAACAAGAACCACGAGATTCCGCTCACTATCGCCAGAAGTGCCGCCGAAAACAGCAGCCGCCTTCTCCACCGCAAGATCCGATCTGGCTCTCGGCCTCCGTACGCGTAGAGTGGAAACAACGCCACGCCGAACAGGGTTGTCGCCGCTGTGGACTGCAGGAGCCGCGAGAGTACGAGTCCGATATCGATCATCAGCGCCTCACGCTGAAGGAGTAGCTTCCTTTGACGCGATGGGTATCGTCGGAGACCGCGTGCCACTCCACCTTGTACTCTCCGGGCGAGAGTTCCTGCTTCACGGGGACTACCAGCATCTTCTTGTTAGCGGGATCTGTCTCTGACTTCCCGACAGGAACAAGCTTACCGCTTGGATCCCGGAGTTCGACGCCCGAGAACTGCGGAATGACAGCTTCGTTAAACATGATTCGGATCTGCTTCGGGGTAGGCGCGGTCGTGCCAGCAGCCGGCTCCGCAGACTGAAGCTGCGGGTGAGCTTGCGCCAGCGATGCAAACAGGAGGACCACAACTCCGGCCACTGCGCCCGCATGAATTTTCTTCGACATTCTTTCCTCTTTCCTTGTGAACTCCAGACTGGACGACGCCGTTTGCGCGGCGACGTCCAGGGTCAGGATCACTTGCCTTTCTGGATCTTGGTTACCGCGAAGCCGTTGTCTGACTTCTCCGCCTCGAACGTGACCTTGTCACCCACCTTCACCTGCTTGAGCATGGCAGGATCCTTGACGCGGTAAACCATCGTCATGTCCTCATCCATACCAAGACTCTTGGCAGGTCCATGCTTCAGGGTGATCTTGCCCGCGCTCTCGTCGATTTTCTTGACTTCGCCCTTGATGTCTTCCGCCGCAGCGGCTGTGACCAACAAGGCCGCCGCGAGCACGGCGCCTGCCGTTTGGATCAGTTTCTTCATCGCATTCTCCTTCAGGTGTCTTCGTTTGTGCCAGTCATAGCTCTGCGTTACATTTTCATCCCCTTCATCGCTTTGTTCCCGCCATTCTTAGCCGGTGATTTCGGAGCTCCCTGCTCTTCCCGAACTGGCTGCGCCGCCGGCGTGTCAACTTCATAGGCAACGGTGCCTTTCGGGAATTGATAAGGACCGGGATCGCGGTAGTCGTCTTGCGCAAGTCCTTCCCGAATCTTCATGACCGTAAACATGCCGCCCATCTCGATCGGACCGAACTGCCCGGAGCCGGTCATCATTGGCAAGGTGTTGTCGGGCAGCGGCATTTCCATCTCGCCCATCGCCATGCCCGTCGACCCCATGGCCATGGAATCGGGCGCGAGCTTCTTGACCGCTTTCGCAATTGTCTGCTTGGGGACCCCGATCAGTGTCCTGAGATCGTGACCCATTGCATTCATGGTGTGATGCGATTTGTGGCAGTGGAAAGCCCAGTCTCCAGGATTATCCGCGATAACGTCGAAGGCGCGCACCGCGCCAACCGGCACGTCGATCGTGGTCTCTGGCCATTGCGCACTCTCCGGCACCCATCCGCCATCTGTACAGCTCACGGAGAAGCTGTGACCGTGAAGGTGAATCGGATGGTTGGTCATGGTGAGATTGCCGATTCGTACCCTGACCCGATCGCCGAGTCTGACCGGCAGCGGGTCGATCCCCGGAAACACTCGGCTATTCCAGGCCCACATATTGAAATTGGTCATCTCCGTTACCTTGGGAAGATAGGTTCCGGGATCCATGTCGTAGGCGCTCATGATAAAGACGAAGTCGCGGTCGACAGGGCGGAACGCCAGATCGCGCGGATGGACGATAAACATCCCCATCATGCCCATGGCCATCTGCACCATCTCGTCAGAATGCGGATGGTACATGAACGTGCCACTCCGCTTCGTCTCAAATTCGTAGACGAAGGTCTTGCCCGGCTTGATGTGCGGCTGCGTCAAACCACCGACACCATCCATTCCGCTCGGCAAAATCATGCCGTGCCAGTGCACGGTCGTCGCTTCGGGAAGCTTGTTGGTTACGAAGATGCGGATCTTGTCACCCTCGACCGCTTCGATGGTTGGTCCCGGCGACTGCCCGTTGTAGCCCCAAAGGAACGCCTTCATGCCTTCCGCAAATTCGCGCACTACCGGTTCGGCAACCAGATGGTACTCCTTCCAATCTCCGTTCATGCGCCAGGGCAGCGACCAGCCGTTCAGAGTCACAACAGGCCTATAATCCGGTCCACTGGTCGGATGGAGCGGCGGCTGCATCGTGACCTTGTCCATGGTTGGCGCTTCCGGGATTGCCGCAGCCTGAACGCGGCCACTGATCGCGGTCGCACTGACGAGCGCGGCAGTACCTAAGAAACCTCTTCTCGAGATCATCGCTCACTCCATTGGTTGACTGCCGATACTTCGACTAGTTGGGAGTCGAAGTTACGGCAGACACTGTTGTGGTTCGTCCTTCCCTGCCGGAGTCGCCGGACCCGCCTCCGTTGACGGCTGTCTGGAGATCGGCAGTTGCTAACCAGAAGTCGCGTTTTGCTTCCGTGGCGGCGCGGAGAGAGGCAACACGCTGTCGCGCTTCAGCCAGCACTGCAAAGACGTCGACCTGCATCGCGCCGTAACGCAGCTCCGTTTCATCGGCAATCACCTTGCGCAGCGGCAGAACCTCCCGCTGATAGTGGCCGGCGATATCGTAGAGCGAGCGATAATTGCGATAAGCTTCCCTCGCGTCTGAGCGCACATTGACCGCCCGCTCGGTCAAGCGATTGAAGGCCTGGTTATAGATCTCAGTCGCTTGCCTGACCCGAACTTCCCCTCCATCGAAGATGGGGACCTGAAATTGCAGATCAAAGCCGCGCTGTCGAAACGGGGGCCCCTCGGGATCCTTGGTGTTGCGATCAATTCCCGCCAAATCCAGGAGCGTCACAAATCGGGTTGCTTCGGTTAGATTTTGCGCCTTGGCCAATGCTCCGAGCTCGATCTGGGCGATCTGCAGATCGACGCGATGTGCAACCGCATCAACCTCAATGAACGGCAGGCTCTTCGGCCGTCGTGGCAGGTCAGGCAGGCGACTCGGAAGCCTGAAGTTCAGTTTCTGGTCCCAGAGCCCCATCGCTCGCGCAAGCCGCTCTCGTGAGCTGGCGGCCTCTTGCCGCGCCGAGGCAACATCTGCTGTAATCTCTGCATAAAACACCTGCTCGCGTGCCTGGTCGAGCTTGTTCATCGACCCGGTCTTGCCAAGTTTCTCGGCCAGTTCGGCGATCGCTTCTGCAGAAGTTTTCGTATCGTTCAACACCCCGGCGAGTTCATTCGCTCCAACCGCACGGTAGTAGGCCCGGCGCGTCTCGGCTGCAGTTCGAAGCGTTTCAAGGATGGCCCGGAACTGGGCTGCACGAAACCGTTCCCGTGCAATCTCGGCACGAAAAGGAAGCGTCGCGAGAGCCAGGATGTCTCCAACCACCTGACGGCTGGTCTCAAAGGCCGCGTCCCCGCTTACTCTCGATATCGAAAAGACCGGATTCGGCGGAAGGCTCTGCTCCAGGGAATCTGCTTCGGCCAGAGCGAGTTCGTTAAACGCAGCCTGCAGGCCTTTGTTATTGAGGAGAGCGATCTGGATCGCAGTCTCGACGTCGAGGCTTCGGCCGAGCAGCTTTTTTACGACCGCGTCGGCCAAATCCGCGTCCTCGGCAGTGCGTACCGCGACCACGTCTTTTTGGATCGTGGCGCTGACACCTTCTGCGACGAGCGTCATGCCGTGGTCCGGTGAGAAGCTTGCGCAACCGGTTAGCATCGAAGACAGCACCAGCAATGATGAACCAGCAATAGCGCTTCGGCGCGTCGGGTATGTTGAAGTCCCCATGATCTCAGCTCCTACTCGGGCTTGGCGGGTGCAGGAGTAACGCCCCGATTCTGCTCCTTCCAGCCGACGGCTGATGCTGGGCGCAGACTGGTGTAGGGAGCGACCGTCGAGCGATAGGAAACGCCACGGACTTTAACGCCGGGATCGGCGGGATCCGGCCTTACCAGCGGCGTTGCCACTTCCATACACCCAACCAAGGTAGCCGCGGTGAGTACGGCGACCGCAAGGTTTCGCAATCGCGCCTGGGATTTGCGAGCGACCGCATGCATTCCGGCGCGACGAGCCCCGATGGAACCAGACATGGATAGGAGTCCTGACCAATTGAAAATAAACTACGTGCGCCTGCTGCCGTGCGGCGGGCCACGCGTCAACTTAATCTGTCTGGTCAGGAAATTGGAGGGCGATAATGCCGAGCTGGCGTCCTATCGGCTAGGCGGCGGTAGGCCCCCGACAGATATTCAGAGAGTTGCGTTCGCGGTGTGAGGATCTCGATGGATCCTGCAGGGAGCCCAAGGACTGTCGCGACGCAGCAGGTCGCGCTTTGAGGAGCCTTGGTCGTCGCCGGGTGGTTCGACCGCGCATCCGGCACCATGTGATCGGATGACGCGACCGTCATGGCAGCCCTCACAGACTCACTGGCATCACTAGAGTGGGAGACGCCAACGACATGGTCGCGCACGGAGACTTGATCGTTGCCCTCCGTGAGCAGGCAGTGGGGCGAAGCAACGGCAAGGTTCGGCGCAAATACGCAAAAAGCATAGATCAGAGCAAGGACCTGTCCTGCTCTGCGCCTACCAGCCTTGGCCAACCACGACAGCATACGTGCGTCTTTACCACCATTCGCGCATGCCGCAAAGACGGACCAGACCGAAATTGCCGCACACAGTCGCTCCGTTTGGCTCGCGAGAGCCCTTCGACGATCCTACAGCGTGATCGGCCTTGCTTCCGCCGTCCCTAGGCCCCGCTGAGCGATCCTCAAGCAAAGTACAGATACCCCTTCCGGGTAGGGGTTGCAATATCTGGTATCATTTTTGCGGAACACCCTTCAGGTCGGGCCCCGCTGACGCTGGATGCGCACATTGAGCTTTGATGAAAATCAACAACTTACGCCCAATCCCCGATAGGCTTGAGCCATTGTCTCTAGAGGAAACCGAGCTCATGACCGAAACTCGATCTCCAGGCCAAGAATGGCAACCTGTCTCCGTCACCGCCCCTGAGGGAGACCTCGAACTCGGCATCGTGGACTATGACGGCCTGATTGTCGCACTCCCCTATCCCTGCCACAGAACCGGAATGGATTTTGTGGACGCCGCAAACAGGAGACGCGTCGATATTCAGCCAACCCATTGGCGAAGTTGGAGTAGGCCTCATTGAGGGACGAGCATCCGTCGCGATACGCGCAACCCGGACCTAGCTCTCGACGCAAACTTCTTTCGCCCTAATCCACAAAGCGGTCGGGGCTTTGATAGGCTGACAGCATCCTCGATACTTGTATTGGCTCCTGCTGACATGCGGCTATTGCTGCCGCGCAATGGCGCCGCCATCTGCCGACGTCGTGTGTTGAGAGGGGTCTGAAGTTTACCTCTCTGAAGCTGACGCACGGCCGGTCAATGGCGTCTTTTCGCCGTCCCCTGGCCTGCCCTTGCGCTAAGTCAATGGCCCAAAGACAGTTGGGCGTATCTTGCGAGCGCCGCCGGGAACGGCGTTACGAGTGGGAGCAGTCTCTATGAAGACGGTCTGGCATTTGGGTGCGGCCGCGATCAGTTTGGCCTTCGGCATATCGCCGGTAGTGGCTGCGAGCGTTCCCAACGACCGGCACTGGTCGACCAATCACCTGGCGCAACTTCCGGCGGAACTGCAAAGCCGCGTCTTGTTGCTGCAGAGGGCCTGCGGCTCCGAAATCTCCGCGCAACACTACTTTTCGACTTCGATCGAGATCGGCGGGGAAAGTTTTCGGGCCCTTCACTTCCAGAATCTCAGTTGCCAAAACAGACAACTTATTTGTCATGCAAGCGGCTGTTTGCACGAGATCTATCGGCGAGGCAATGCGACCTTCGGAAAGATCTTCGGCTTATTCGCAGAGGATGTACGAATGGAAAACGATTCAGGAATTCTATTGATCAGGGCTACGCTCGGCGGTGAAACGCAGACCTTTCGATGGACAGGAAGCACGTTCGTTCGGGCACGCTGATTCAGCCTAGCATACCCAAAAATTCAACGAACTTTTCAAGCGGCGACCAAGAAGTCGCTACCGGCGCTTCCACAAGTGTCCCCCCTCGCAGCCCAGCGCATCCTTGCAGATACTCTTGAGTATGTGATCATCTATATCGCGTTCTTGCCGGTCCAAGAGCGGCGTGGTGCCTCCACGCTGGTCAAGCGCCGCGCCGGGAGGCTTTCTTTTACCGACGGTTGACAGGTATTGTGGATGATGCGCGGGGGTTGACTGCGACGTTGCATCCCCCGCGCCGTTGGTTTGAGCGGCAGCCGGCCCCAAAAGCAGAACGGCGATAGGAATTGGCCAAAAGCGCTTGAGCATGTCGTCCTCTCCTGCTGCGCCAGCACCACTATTTCATGACTCATATCCAAACTGAGGAAGTTGATGTCGATCAAGATTCACGACGACAGCTCTACCGGAGAGCCGCATTCCTGTGCTCACCGCACGTGGTCGCTGCCGCGGATATCGCCTTCAAACTGCGCTATCTATTGATCTTGGCCGGCCGACGCGCGAGCGATCAGGGGTTAACTGGCTCATCGTCAGCCGACCGATGCGCGTCATACCAGAGCCCCTTGATCAATTTAAGAACCTTCCTGCTGACATGCAGATTACAATATTGCCCCGGCTGGCCGGAAACCGTGCCGAATTTGCGCTTGGGATCATAGGTACAGACTTGCTCGTTTCCGCCCCGCGCGAGCGTAAGCGAGGTCGCGATCGTGATCGCACACTTCTCAAGATGAGCAGGTGGTATTCTCGTCAATTCAGGGTTGGTGCCGTCGTTGGTGATGAGCTGCCCATAGAAATCGAGCTTTTGCTTGATGCCGGCCGCGCGCAGCCTTTCGACGAAATCAAGCGTCTCTTCGCGATTCCTCGCCAACCCTGTTCTGCTCACCCAGACGTACATCATCAGCAGTGGATACGGACCAAAGAAGAAACGCGATCGTTTCCGGATTGGCTCAACCAAAAGAGAGGCAAGACCTGCTCCAAATCCGATTCCAAAAATCGCAAACCCAGAATACATCCAGACTCTGTGATAATCTGCAGGCAAATGTTCCCCCAGCATCAGGGGGAACAATGCCAATATGATCCCGATCAGACATAAGGAAATGCCAATTCGATTCATGAATATACCCCGGGTGCATCGAGAGACTGCCGAACGGTCGGATGCGGCTCTTGATCTTCTAGCCGTTCTCTGCCGGCAAACTCACTCGCTTATTCGATATTGTCTCGCTGGCAGACTAAACGCGACTAAGGAAGGGCTCAACTCCTGCTCGGGTGAAGTGCTGGTGCGCAGATCGAGTCAACGAACTCACAAGTGTTGTGCGGCTAACTCTCCCAGCCGATCCGGTACCTATGGTCGATGATCGTACTTGAACTGCAGGAGCGTGGGGCTCGCGCCAGGGCGCTCCACAATCACTTTCAAGTTGTAGAGATCAAATACCGGCAGATCGAAGACTCCTCCATACGCTGCCGCCCCATCGATCTGCATCGGCGTCAACTTCTGCCTGCCACTCTGCGATCCCGGCCGCGATAGCTCGACGCTCACGACGGCGTCGGCAATTCGCACACCATTCGCTGCATTGAACAGCGCCGCAAGGATCTGGTATTCGTGCGGGCGCCTGGGCAGGTGGCCGCGCAGCCCCTGTTCAGCGGTCGCGCTCAGGGTCAGACCCTTGATGATTTCCGCAGGTACGAGGCCGAGATAGGCCGTTATCCCTCCTTCGGTGCTCAATTGTTGGGTTTGCGACTCCGTCCTCGGCGTAGATGGCTCATTCGAAATCATGCGCGAAGCTACCAGTCCTACCGCGAAGGCTCCAAAGAGGAGCGCGAGCGTGGGGTTGCTAACCATGGCGGCAACGTCCAGACGCGATGTTGAAGAGCTTGCCGAGCTTCGGGGACCAAGGCATTTTCATGACAATTGCATTCGATCTTCAGGGCCTTGAGCTACCTCAAGAACACATCGCCTAGTCCCCTTTTTGCTGGCCGTAGAGTAACTCGAACCATAGTTCATAAGCAGTGTCGCGCTGCCGACGCGCTTCGGTAACCGCGCCGCCTATCGCGTCGAAAGCCTTGAGCTCTGCAGCCTTATAGGGGTTTGTATCCGGGACCAGATGCCGGTTTTGTCGGACGGACGGCGCCAGCGGCATTAGGAAGAACGATAATGGATTGAAGGCGGTCGCAAACATCAACCGGCTGGTTCGCATTGGGTGGAACCATTCGAGCAGCAGGGCAGACAAGGGCGTCGAAGTGGCTCTCACCCAATTTCCAAGGGTTGCTGAGTAGAGTTCATCCAGCCGCGACGAAACCTCGGCCACGCGCCGAAACGCAGTTCGGTTCTCCGGAAAGTGCAACTCCTCAACGCGCCGCTCCTCGAAGTGGATAGTATAGGCTTCGCGCTTGCAATCGGGATTGCCGGTCGGATTGTCGATCGTCATCTCATACAGACCGGGCGCAAGCGCGGAGATTCGATCAAGGTGCTCGAGAATCGCGCGGTGTTCGAGACGCGCAACGCTGGCAGACACGAAAATCCCGAGATGCCCGACATGAGGATTGATGAGATACACGATCCGCTGGCCGGCGCGCTTTAAGTCTTCGGTGCTGCCGTAGACGGTCGGGATCCACCCAAGCGCCTGATGGGGTGGGGTGATGTTGTCGCCCCGCGAGGCAAAAATGACCATCGGATTGCGGATGCGGCGCAGATCGGCAAAGCAGCAGTTGCACACCCGCAACCGGCCTTGTTCGAACTTGTTGCCGATGAAGAGATTTTCGACAATGGCGAGCATTTCTTCTCGGCTAAGAAAATAGAAGCCGTTCCACCACCGCTCGAATTCAAGAAAGCGGTCGCGTTCTTCATCGACATGCGCAAGGAGAGTTGCATACTTTTCCCAAACCGCCTCGGGCTTCAGGTTCTCGAAATTCTGTACAAGCCACGCTCCATCGAACCGGCCATTGCCAAGATCGGTGGTCAGGTGCGTTAGCCATGCCCCACCCAACAGCCCACCGGACACCCGAGCTGGGTTGATGCCCGCTTCGCCTCCCCAATACGACAACGGCGAGCCGTTCAAGACGGCTGGCCCGGCGAGCCCCTCGCAATCCGCAGCCAGGATGGCGATTGCCCAGCCGGCCTGACAGTTGCCATAGAGGATCGGAGGCGTTCCATCGTGCCTCCTCGATACTTCCATGACGAATCGGCGAAGTGCATGCAGCACGTCGGCAATAGTCTGGCCAGGCGCCGGATCGGGATAGAACAACACGAAGTAGACGGGATGCCCCTCGTGCATGGCGATCCCAACCTCCGAGTCGCGTTTGAAGCCCCCGATGCCCGGGCCATGCCCTGCGCGTGGGTCGACGATCACCACCGGTGGCTTTGCTGGATCGAGACAGTCGTCGATGCATTTGTCTCCATATTTTCTTATCGCTGCCAACGCGTAGTTGACGGGCCGTTCGAACTGACGCGCGTCCACCAAGATTTCGTAGTCGAAATTGAGCAACGGCGGTTTGCCGGCTCGCTCATGAGCAATCATGTTGTCGGCACGTTGCCGGAGCGCGTCCCAAAACAGGATGGTTCGCTCCCACAAATCACGTCCATACGCGAATGCGGTGGATACGCTAGGCTCGCCTATACCCTGTGGGGCGCCAGAATATGCCCCTTGTCGAGGCTCCGAAGCTGCTTGCAGGCGAGCGGCTTGCTCCGGCGTTGTCGGAACGACCTGATGGACTGTTAGGTTTGCGGCAGGAGCAGTTGGCACGGGTCGCCTCTAACGCTGTTCGGCACTCGATAATAATCGACCGGTTTTGCCCGCCGAGACTTGCGCCAAATCAACCCCATGCTTCTTCTCTTAACAGAGGCTGGTAGGAGATCCCGCAACCCGCTCTCCGCAAGCATGCGGCGCATTTTGCCGAAATTTCAGGCAGCACAGAGGGGTGAAAACAGAAAGCGCTTTTGACATGAATCAACTGGTAGAAGTTCGATTCTGCTTTTATCTTTAGACCCAAGGTCGCTATGATCGCTGCCCGGAGAAGGAAATCATGAACCTGACAAAGATACTCGCCATCGCTGCCGTCGCCGCCCTCGCCGCGGGGTCTGCTTTTGCCCAGAGCACGCAAACGACTCCCGATACCGAGAAGAATGGCCACCATTATTCCGGTGGCCCGAAGACCGAAGTCCCCCATCACATGGGGAAGAAGGACATGGGCATGTCTTCCGATAAGAAGAAAGGTGCTGGCGGAAGCCATCATTACAGTGGGGGGCCAAATTCGGATGTCCCGCATCACACGGGTGCGAAGTAAGGCTGAAGCAAAACGGGCTGCAAGGAGCAAGTGCTCAACGCCTTTTCCGTCGCAGTCCCGCCACCCCGTGGCGGGACTGCGACGCCTCGGGTTTGGCGCGTTCACGGGTCCGAATGGCGCTGCATCAAATGGGAGCGGGGCTCCCGCGGGATTGATTTAGGTGCGCGAGCTTGGCCGCGATCCCTGTCATGATCACGATACCGCCCAGAGTCACCAGCGCTTGCGTCAAGAGATTGTTCCAGGCCATTCGCAAGAAGGCATGACCTGCAAAGGATAGCAGCACACTTGCGCAATACACCGCGAGTGGATGCTCGCCACACCAAAGCACCGGACGCAAGTAGTGCTGCCATCGGTCCGGGACGTCGGCTGGGAGAACTTTTCTGATAACGAATGCCAGCGCGAAAAAGTGCAGCAATCTCAGAATATCCATATGCCCCTTGTCGATTGGATAGATCAATCGAAAGATCGGCGCGGGCACGTAAGCTTCCAGGGAATGAAATTGCCATCCCAGTGCAATAAAGAATGAGAAGGCTACGTACCCGACCGCCAAAAGCATCCAAAGCTTCAAGTCGAGATAGTGGAGTGCGGCGTGAGCCGGTTTTGCGCCCCACCACACCCCGATCACATAGAGAAACTGCCAATTCATGGGGTTGAAATACACTTGGCCCGCAGGATAAGCCGGAATGTACCAATCCAGTAGGTGTGACGTAACGTAGAGCAAAGCGGAGGCCATCAGCGTTGCTACCGGATATCGGAGAATTCCTGGTAGAACGACCACTAGCGCGAGGTGCAGCGTGATCATCAGCAGCAGCGGATCGAGGTTGACGGGCGAATACCTCATTGTCACCGCCTGCCACGCGGCCTCGAAGGGATCAGCAAAGAATACGGCCACGTTTGCGTGGTGCAGGAGATCCGGCTGCCAGATCGCCAGCAAAGATGCTGTGAGCAAGAGAAGCGCGATGGTGCAGAGTTGGGCGAAGTAGATCTCGAAGCCACGTCTGATCGCCCGCTGGAGAGCAATCCTCAGTCCAGATTGTCGAGCAATGGGGGTGTAAACCATCCCGGAGGCGACACCCGACAAGAAGACCAGGATCTCCGCAGCATCGCTGAAGCCAAAATTCTTCGGCGTGATTCTGTTGAGGTAGACCTCGGGAATGTGGTCAATGAAGATGAGCCACAGCGACAGGCCGCGAAACAAGTCAATCCGGTGATCACGGCCGACCGCCGCTGAATTGTCCACGACGGCTCCTCGCTCCCTCATCGCCACCCCGTCTTTCCGCGTCGGATTTGAGGCCTATCGGGAAAGGCGGATCTGTAATAATGGCACGGTGACAAGATCGTAAACCTGCTTACGCGCGTTGAGGCTCAGCTTCTCGACTAAGCGCCAGGACAGCGCAGCAATACCCATCGCAAGCAGCGCGGATAAACAAATCAGGTTAGCAGTCCCGACATCAGGCCATGCCGTCAGTACAGCTTGGGAGATAGGCCAGCTGTAGATGTAGACACCGTACGACAGGTCCAGCTTGTTGGTCGCGTGACGAAGCCATCGAAGGCGAACCGTTCCAAGAACAACGGCGAGATAGCCGATTGCAATCGGCGCGACCGTCCGCTCCAATCCCGTGCCGAGCACAAACCACATCGCGGCCCAAAGTCCGACCGCAACGCCCCATGACAAGACGATTCGGTCCCTGAACAGGAAGAGTGCGACGCCAAAAGAAAAACTCAACCAGAAACGAGCGAACTGCTCGATTTGGTCCGGCTGGCCACCGTGCCGATAGGCCAGAAACGCAGCCGCTGCAACGAACCCGATCGGCAACAGCTTCGCCATCATGCCCGGCGTCAGAAGCCGCATGCTGCCCATCAAGGCCAGCAGCAGATAGCATAAGAATTCGAATTTCAGTGTCCAGAGGGAGCCGTTCACGACCGATGGATAGGGATTATGCCTGAACAGTCCGGGGAGCTCGGCGGCCCCGGTGCTGAGCGAGATCGTCTTCACCATGTACTCCAGCACGCGCGCGTCTTTCAGGTAGTTCGCGACGCCACATTCGGCGAGCAGAAGCCCGGACGCCACGATGACGATGGTGCAGACGATCAAGCCAGGAAAGATGCGCAATGCACGAGCGATGATGAAGTCGAGCGAGTTCCGGCAGCGAGCCAAGCTTGCCGCAACAGTCAGCCCCGACAGCACAAAGAAAACGTTAACGGCATGATCACCAAGGTTGTAGACGGTTGTGCCGGCAAACTCGTTGGCTCTCGCGCCGGTCCGAAGGAAAAGCGCGTGAGAGACCAGGACCGCAAGCGCCGCAACCAGGCGCAGAAGCGTAAAGTTGTTTCGATCAGGCTCAATTATGTCTCTAACCAAGACGGATCTCATCGAAAATTGTCCTTCTTGCGCATCGGGCTGAGACGAAACGTAGACTCTTGCCGGGGCTCTTGGGGCTCGCCAGCAAGGAGCGTGCCGATGCTTCGCCTTCGGCAAGCATCCTTCCTGGGCGGAAGGGCCGATATACCCGTCACCGGTCTGGGCCTGCTGTTAACCAAGTGATGCTGGCAACCGGGCATGCCTCGGCCTCAATCGTTCGTGCCTGGCCGTGCGGCGCGACCGCCAAGCCAAGGGATCCGCAATTCCAGAGTGTCTATTCGCCGAGCGCGAATGGGACGGACTTAGTGATGCTTCAGCCAACCAATGTTCTTGATGTCGTTAAATGAGTCTGTTCGGTGGCAAAGGTAACACTGGTTGACTTCGGCGTGCTGTTGACCCGTGATCATGCGGTCCATCATCACGAAGTGCTCCATGTAATGGCTGGGCGGAGCCTGATGGCACTGGGCGCAGTCCTTCGATGTCACGGACGGATGGACATAGCCCGCGATCTGCCAGCTGGCTGTGCGGTGACATGCCGCGCAGTCGCGTCCGAACAATTCGCGGTGCGGATCTCGATTGCTGTGGCAATTGACACAATCGAGGCTCGCCCGCTGTTCTGATTGCGAGGTCGGAATTCCCAAGACGCCCTTGAGGTCGTCGACCATCTCTCGGGAGATGGAGAGATGTTGCGGCTGGCCTGGCGGCGAGCGAGCGGCTATTTTTAGCAACGCGGAATGATCCATCGCGATCAACCGGCCCGTACCCTTATGTTCGAGGTGGCAGTCGCGACATTGCTGTGCAGAAGCGTGGAAGGCGGTCGACTGCTTACCCAAATCGCCGGCTGCGGACGTATGACATGAGATGCACGAGGCCGCCTCGATGCCGCGCAACGGGGTATGGCAGGCTTCGCATCTTCCGCCGATAAACTCATGCTTGGCAGATAGTGGCCGCGGCTGAACTGCGCCCGCAAAATTGGGCGTCACCATCGAACCGCTTCGATAGAGTGGGATGCTGATAAGGGCTGCCGCAAAAACTCCGGCCGCGATCAGCCCGACATAGAGAGGCGCGAACCTCACGATCGTTCCCGCGGTCTTCGAGACTGTTGACTGGGCATCATGCTTCCACGTCAGTAGCGAAACCAAGTGCAGCTTTGTTTACGCCAATGTCCGTGCTGCCGCCTCTGAGCGACTTCATGTTCTATTCCTTTGCGGCGCGCAACTCATGATGCGCGGACTTGTCGACGCGCTTCGACCAGGATCGATAGTACGCGATGGTGGTCAGTATCCAAAGCCCGGCCACCCCCACGATGAGCTGGGCGATTATGCCGTCAGAGGTCAGCTCAAGGACGACATGTGCCAAGAAGGAGAGGAACACACCGACACAAAAGACCTCCAGGGATTGCTGGCCACATTTGATCAGGGGCCGCAGTGCCGGCGAGCTCAATATCCGGGCGTGCGAAGGCAGGAAATGAACGACGACGAGCGCAAGGCTCAACAGATGCAGAACGCGATAGGACGCCAGATTCGTCTTGTCATTCGGCGTGAACAGTTCGAACAGTGCGTCCGGGAAGAGCTCTCGCAGCAGAGGGATCGGCTGTGCCAGCGTCATCAGAAGACCGAAGATCAAAAAGCTGATGCTGACCGCCAGCGCGGCGCGCGACCTCAGCAGAAACTGCACGGTGTGCGCCCCGCCCACCGCAAGCCAGCCGCCCAGAAAAAAGAGGAGCTGCCAGGTAAACGGGTTGAAGTACCAGACGCCGGCGGGATAGGAAGGCAAGTTCCACTGGAAGTGGCGCGCCGCGAGGTAAAGCAACACTGAGCCGATCAGCACGCCGTTCCGGAAGCGCAGCATCAGCCAGAGAATGGGCGGAAACGACGCCATCAATACGATGTAGAGCGGCAGTACGTCGAGATTGAGCGGCTTAAACTTCAGGATCAGGCCCTCACCCAGCGTCTCGACCGGATGGTCCATCAAATTGCGGACATTGAATTGGTCCATCAGGTGCGGTACGTCAAAATTGTGGGCCAGATAGTGCACCGCAACTGTATAGACCAGGAAGATGAGCAAGTGGGCTACGTAGAGCTGCCAGACTCGGCGCATCAGGCGCGTGGCACCGATCAGGAATCCACGCTCCACCATCATCCGCCCGAAAACGAGCGTGGCGGTGTAGCCCGAAATGAACACGAACAGATCCGCGCCATCGCTAAAGCCGTAGTTGCGCGTCGTAAACCAGGAAAGGACGGTATCCGGGATGTGCCCGAGGAAGATCGCCCAGTTTGCGAAGCCCCGGAATAAGTCCAGCCGCAGGTCCCGCTGCGTGGTGACGAAAGCCGCCCTCACCTGGGTCGATCGTCTATGCGCGGGCTGGCTTGCGCCACCGTCATGAACGGCGTCGTGCATCGGTTCACCTCTGCAGCCGATAGTTCGAAGGGTGCGACCCGCCAAACTCGGCGGATGAGAGCCTCTCTAATTCACGCTGCAAGCTCGTATTGGTGGACATCACTGATCGCCTCATTCGGCAGCCTCGGGAACGAGACTAACACGCGCAGTTTTCCTGCCGACGGATGGATGCGTCGGTTTAGGGGCATGATCGTCGTTCGGCAATCCAAAGCCTTTGGTCAGGCCGAAAATCGCCGGGATGACGATCAGGGTCAGTAACGTCGAGGAGATCATGCCGCCGATCATCGGCACCGCAATTCGTTGCATGATCTCCGACCCCGTCCCCGTGCTCCACATGATCGGCAGCAAGCCCGCCATGATGGCCACGACGGTCATCATTTTCGGCCGCACCCGCTCGACGGCGCCTTCCATGATCGCTGCGTAGAGGTCATCACGAGTTAACGCACGCCCTTCGAAGTCCCGCCTGATCCTCATCTCGCTCAGCGCGTGGTTGAGGTAGATCAGCATCACCACGCCGGTTTCGGCCGCGACCCCGGCCAGTGCGATGAAGCCGACCACAACCGCAACCGACAGGTTGAAGCCGAGCCACCACATCATCCAAAGCCCCCCGACAAGAGCGAACGGCAGGGACAACATCACGATGGCTGTCTCGGTGAGTGAGCGGAAGTTGAGATAGAGCAGGAGAAAGATGATGGTGAGCGTGATCGGGACCACGATCTTCAGCCGTGCGGCGGCGCGCTGCAGATATTCGTATTGCCCGCTCCAGACCACATAATAGCCGGGCGGAAACTGGATGCTCGCCGCGACCGCCTGCTGGGCATCTGCGACATATCCGCCGATGTCGCGGTCGCGGATGTCGACATAGATATAGGTCGAAAGCTGTCCGTTCTCTGTTCGGATAGATGTTGGACCGCGCTTGGTGTCGACGGTGGCGACCTCTCCGAGCGGCACCGCGCCACCAGCCGGCATCGGCACGAGAATATCGCTTGCGATAGCCTTCGGATTGTCCCGGAGATCCCGGGGGTAGCGCAGGTTGACTGTGAAGCGTTGCCGCCCCTCGACGGTGGTGGTGACAGCCTGGCCGCCCAGTGCACTGGCGATCGTATCCTGCACATCCTGAACCATGATGCCGTATCGAGACAGCGCCGCCCGGTCCGGGGTGATCTCCAGGTAATAGCCGCCGAGGCTGCGCTCTGCATAGGCAGAAGACGTGCCGGGCACCGCCTTCAGCACCGGTTCGATCTGCTTTGCCAGTCTGTCGATCTCGGCGAGGTCGGTACCCATGACCTTCACACCGATCGGCGTACGAATTCCGGTCGAGAGCATGTCGATCCGCGCCTTGATCGGCATGGTCCAGGCGTTGGAAACGCCCGGGAACTGGAGCGCCTTGTCCATTTGCGCAATCAGGTTGTCGATCGTCATGCCGGGACGCCACTCCTCCTTCGGCTTCAGATTGACGACGGTTTCGAACATCTCGGTCGGGGCAGGATCGGTGGCGGTCGACGCGCGCCCGGCCTTGCCATAGACGGATGCGACCTCCGGAAACGATCTAATGATTCGGTCCTGCATCTGCATCAAATCGGCCGCCTTGGTCACGGAAATGCCAGGCAAGGTCGTCGGCATATACAAGAGTGTCCCTTCGTTGAGCGCAGGCATGAACTCGGTGCCGAGCTGGCGGGCCGGCCAGAGCGTCGCAGCAAGCACGGCCACCGCGAGCAGGATGACCAAGATCTTGGCGCGCAGTACGGCTTTGATGATCGGCCGATAGATCCAGATCAGGAAACGGTTGATGAAGTTCTTGTGCTCGGGAACGATCTTGCCCCGCACAAAAATCACCATCAGGGCGGGCACGAGGGTTACCGACAACAGGGCTGCCGCTGCCATCGCAAATGTCTTGGTGAAGGCGAGCGGACTGAACAGGCGTCCCTCCTGCGATTCCAGCGTGAAGATCGGCATGAACGAGACGGTAATGATCAGAAGGCTGAAGAACAATGCGGGCCCCACTTCGGAAGCTGCATCGATCAGAATGCTGACGCGCGACTGGTCCGGCTTGGCGCGCTCCAGGTGTTTATGTGCGTTCTCGATCATGACAATGGCGGCATCCACCATGGCGCCGATCGCGATTGCGATGCCCCCTAGGCTCATGATGTTCGAGCCGAGCCCAAGCAGCTTCATGGCTCCGAACGCCATCAGCACTCCAACCGGCAGCATCAGGATCGCGACCAGCGCGCTGCGGACGTGCAGCAGGAACAGCACGCAGACGACGGCAACCACAATGCTTTCCTCAAGGAGGGTATGCTTGAGTGTGTCGATCGCAGCATAGATCAGATTCGAGCGGTCGTAGACCGGCACGATTTCCACCGATTTCGGGAGACTGGTTGCGATCTCACTGAAACGCTTCTTGACATTCTCGATGACGTTGAGTGCGTTCACGCCGAAGCGCTGCAGCACGATCCCGCTCGCGACCTCGTTTTCACCGTTCAGTTCGGTAATTCCGCGCCTTTCGTCAGGTCCGAGTTCGACCCGCGCGACGTCACGCAGCAGAACCGGGGTGCCGTTGCTGGTCTTAAGCACGATATTGCCGAGGTCATCGATGCTCTTCAGATAGCCCTTGCCCCGGATCACATACTCAAATTCCGACAACTCGACGGTGCGGCCTCCCACGTCCGTGTTGCTGGCGCGGATGGCCTCTCGAATCTTTTGCATGCTGATGCCACGATCGCGCATGCGCTGAGGATCGAGGACGACGTTGTACTGCTTGACAAAGCCGCCGACGCTTGCGACCTCGGCCACTCCTTCAGCCTTCGCCAGCGCGAATTTCAGATTCCAGTCCTGGAGTGTTCGCGTCTCGGCTAGGTTCATCTCCTTCGAGATGACCGCGTACTGGTACACCCACCCCACCCCGGTCGCATCTGGCCCGATGGTCGGCGCAACTCCCACGGGCAGGCGGGAGGCAGCACTGTTGAGAAACTCGAGCACGCGCGAGCGCGCCCAGTAAATGTCGGTGCCGTCCTCGAAGATCACATAGACGAAAGAGACCCCGAAAAAGGAGAACCCGCGCACCACCTTGGATTTCGGCACCGTCAGCATCGCCGTGGTCAAGGGGTAAGTAACCTGGTCCTCCACCACCTGCGGCGCCTGACCGGGATATTCGGTGTAGACGATCACCTGCGTGTCGGACAGATCGGGAATTGCGTCCAGAGGCAAATGGATCAGGGCATACAGCCCCGCAGCGGCTGCAAAGCCGGTGCCGAACAAGACCAACAACAGATTTTGTGCCGACCAGGCGATCACACGGGAAATCATTTGTGGTCTCCCGTGTGCTGCGCATGCCCCGAGGTGTCGCTTGCATCCGAACTTGTCGCCGCCTGAGCAAAGCTCTTCAGAGCGGCTTTGAGGTTGCTCTCCGCATCAATCAGGAAGTTCGCCGTTGTCACAACAGCTTCGCCTTCGGCAAGGCCGTCTCTGATCTCGGCGTACCCACTGCCCCGTCGGCCTAGCTTGACCTCACGCGGCTCGTAACGCCCCTCCCCCTTGTCGACAAGAACGGCCTGTCGGGTGCCGGTATCCAATACCGCACTCTCGGGGACCGCGAGCGTAGGAGCTGAACTTGCGGTGTCGATTTCGGCATCGACATACATGTCCGGAAGGAGTGCAAAATCGGAGTTGGACAGTTCAATTCGGATGCGGGCTGTGCGGGTATCCCGGTTGACCTGCGGATAGATCACGCTGATGGTTCCGGTAAACGTCCGGCCAGAGAAGCTGCGAGCCCGGACATTGACGGGCTGGCCGACCGCGACGCTGCCGAGGTCGCGCTCGGCCACATCGACCAGCGCCCAGACCGACGAAATATCGGCGATCCGAAAGAGCACGTCGCCGGGTTGCGCCCGCATTCCCTCGACCGCGTTTCGCTCCAGCACAATGCCGTCCCGCGGCGCGGCCCATTCGACGGCTACGGGCGCAATTCGCGTCCTCTCCATTGCCGAGATGACCTGCTCAGGAACGTCCAGGTTCATCAATCGCTGCCGCGAACCCCGACCGTACAGTTCGACACCGCCGGTGGTTTTCGACGTGATCGTGGCGAGGTACTCGGCGGCAGCGGAAGCGATCGCCGAACTATAAATTTGCATTAAGGGCTGGCCGGCTCTCACGCGCGTGCCCGTCGTGATATCGGCGATCCTCTGCACGAAACTTTCGGAGCGCATGGCGATCACGGAGACCCGTCGCTCGTCAAGTTGAATGGTCCCGGGCGCCCTCACCGGCGTTCGCATGATCCGATGCTCGACCGGCTCCGATTTCACACCTGTACGCTGGATTTTGCCCGGTGAGAGCTTGATCGAACCGTCGTCCGGCTCATCGCCCTCATAGACGGGCACATAGTCCATCCCCATGGGATCTTTCTTGGGTACCGGCGAAGTATCCGGTAGGCCCATGGGATTGCGATAGTAGAGGATCTTGCGCGGCCCGTTCGCGTTTTGAACCTGAGCCTTTTGCACCGGGGGCTCGAGTGACGGCTCCTGATCGTCATAGACTGCAAGATAGGCGATCCCTCGCTGGTCTTTTTTGGGAGCGGCTGACCATAAGGGTGCTCCGCTGGGATCGCGGTAATAAAGCACCGAACGCTCGGCGGCGGATGCCGGTGGTACCGGATGCAAGAGCTCTTGCAAGAGCGGCTGTTGGGCCGACCAGTAGCTGGCCGCACCAAGCACGATTGCGAGCGCGAGCTTTGTCATGATGGGGTGTTTCATCGTCGTTACCTTGGTAGCGGGGCTGTGGGGCGTGTTGAGCTGGATCAAGAGGCGCAACGGCTCGGCGGCAATTTCACATTCGAAATGCCTGCAAAATCCTATTTGTTGGCCTTGATCACGACCTTGCCGATCACCGTCTCCTGCTCACCTTGGACCTTGGCGGCAACACTCAGCTGATAGCGTCCTGGCATCGGCAAATCAGCCGTGAACGGATAGATACCCGGCTCCTTTGGTGGTAACGCCGTCACCGGCGATTCCATTTCCGCCATTCCGTCCGGCGCCATATCGACCCGCGAACGGAAGATCACGGCATCAGTGACTGGGTTTCCGGTCGCCTTGCTGATCAGGCGGACCGCAATGGCGACGTCCTCCCCCTTTTTCACCTCTGCGCTTACGAGTTCGAAAACATAGTCGCTGGCCGCGGCCCAGGCGTGCTCAGCAATGGCCGTTGTCGCGGCAAGCGCCGCAACGGCTGCAATCTTCCACTGCATGGTTTTTCCTCTCTGACTGTCTCGATAGTGCGTCACGCGCGGGCGCGAACGCGCTCCCGCGGTTGCAGTGCCAACAGTCAGATGCTAGGAGGCTTGAAAGGTGGACTTCCGCGGTGAAGCGATGCGACCTGATCAAGCGGGGTCGGCAGCCGATCGCCACTGGCTACTGGGGGATTGAACCAGAAGGGTGATGCGAAACCGATGCTAACCGGTTGCGCCGCGCAGAAGGCCATCGGGCATTGAGCCTTCTGGTCGCAAGGCTTGACGTTGATGTCATCCTGACAACATCCGTCCTCGCCCGGCGAGGACCCCGCCATCGTTAGCTGCCCCGCCAGGCCGTTGATCGGCACGGCGAACCCTGCCGTCGGTAGCAACGCCACCGAGACGGTGATGATCAGGGCAAGTATCGGCCGAATAAGGCGCATCGTGTTTTCAACCACCTGCGTGGCCATATTGAGAGAGGCAAGAGATTGTCAAGATCCTCCTTCTGGCAGCTTAAGAATATTCCTTCGGACGTTCCTTGATCCAGCTCAAACCCGGCGCTTTCTCAACCTGGCCGCAATCGATCACAATAGGTGGAGCGCCCACGGCTTTCCCGGGCGCAAGTGATGCGCCCCGGGTACCGATCAATCCGTGCTGGTCGAAGTCGCCATTGACACCGCGCTTGACCTCAACTCAGCTCGATCTGGCTCTGATTCGCACCGGAAGTTTTCTCGTCATGGGTGAGACGACCCTGATTCACCTGTCGCGGCTGATCTCGCTGCAGCACAAGCTCGATGTCACGGCGCAGAACGTGGCAAACCTCGATACGGCAGGATTTCGGGCGCGGGAGTTGTCGTTTCATGAATACCTCAAGCCGGAAAAAGGTTTGAATGAAGCCGGGCAGCGAGAGCGGCCGCTGTCGCTGTCCGACCCACGATTTCAATTCACCGACAATTCCCAAGGCGCCATCGAATTGACTGGCAACCCTCTCGATGTTGCCATCAATGGCCAGGGGTATTTTGTCGTACAGACCGAGCAAGGCGAGCGCTACACGCGAAACGGCTCATTCACGATCGATGGCGGTGGCCGTTTGGTTACGCTGGAAGGACAGCCTATCCTCGGCCAAAACGGCCCGCTTCAGTTCCCACTCAACCAGGGGGAGTTCGCCATCTCGCCTACTGGGATTCTCAGCACGAAACAAGGCACGGTCGGTCAGCTCCGCGTGGTTAGCTTCGAACGACCGCAGTTTTTGCAGTCCATCGGCGGGACTTTGTTCAGTTCCGGCGACTCGCCTTTCGAAATCAGGCCACAGGCGATCACGCTCACAAGCGGTGCCTTGGAGAAATCCAATGTAAAGAGCACACGCGAGATGAGCCGCCTCGCGGAGATTACCCGAACCTACGAGATGGTTGGCAGATTGCTCAAGAGTTCGCAGGATGCCGATGACCTGAACAAGTTGGCGAATGTCCCGGAATAGCTTTCGAGAGATTCGGATAAACCCCCACGAGGATGGCATTGTGGGTTCACGGGCGGACCATGCCAGTTCGCCTTCTTGCGGATATCGGACCGCAACATTCAATGATTGACCGGCGGTTCCCAGGGACTCTCGGGCTTCGGCGCTGAAGCCGCCCGCCTCGTCCCTGGGACGGGTTGCGTCTCGTCACACTCCCTGAAATGAAACCACAGTGTTGCCCGCTTTCGCAGAGAGAACTTGCAGGCTCAGGCGCGGAGCGAGAAAACTGTTCCGGCGCATCTAACGCGCCACTGCAACTTTATAGAACGCGCCGAGGTCCCAAGCGGGGCCTTGATCAGGGCAGTCGGGGCAGCAACTGATGAAGGTCAAGAAACTGTTTGTACGGACGGCACACGGTGCACCGCTCACAAGTGTGGATTTCGTCGACTGTGGTCCAGACGGGATTGTCGGCGCGGTTGCCTGCGCCCCGTTTCGGCAGGTTCTCCTAGCTTCCGCCTCCGTTACCGCGGATTGCGGGCTCAAAAATGGCGATCTTCGAGAGAATGCCGTGGTGGACTGCGATGAGCTCTACGACTGCCCTCCGGCACCGTCGTTCAGATCCCTGATTCGGCTCACATTCCACTGCGAGCCGTGTAAGAAGATTCTCAAGCTCGTTGATCTCAAAACGATCCTGCACCGTCGAGGTGTGTTTGGCACTTTTCTCAACAGCGGTCGCAGGCGGGTGAACGATGCATTTGCGGTAACAGAACAGCAGTTGGAGGCCATCCCCTATCCGGTCGGCGAGCGAGTCCGCTGGTTTCTCAAGCGACACGGCGCTTCGGCTGCTCTAACCGACCTCGCACACGCGATCGGCTTGCCCGCATCGTACAACAAAGCCCTACCAAGACTGCTGCAGAGAATTTGAACCCCCGGTTGACCTGACTTCTATTGGGTATACCGACAAAGCTTGGGCCCATCTGGAATCGTCGATAGGCAGGCACCTTCATTCATCTTGACGATGGGGATGGCGGCGAGCTTGCGACAGCGCGCGAAGACAGCCGGCTTCGTCACCCAGGGCATCAGCTCTCCGTGCACGGTCCAACGCGGCCCGATCATGCTCCGCATCGATCTTCGCCTGAGCATCGGAATCCATGACGGACTTTTTCGTAGGCTGGCGGTGCATTTGCGCACGCGCCGACTGGTGCGCAGGCCAACCCCGCGCCGCCAGATCGGCAACCGCGCTCTCGTAAGCCGCAATGTCCTGTGCGCACTGCCCGGCATGCGTCGGTCTGGACGTTAGTAGCGCGAGTGCAACTACACCAAGTGCACAAGTTATTCGCATCGACATCTGAGCCTCCTCCTTCGGCAGACTCTTGGCTGCCAGTCAAGCGAACGCCTTCTCGATGGTTCTCAGCAACACGGCGAGCGACTTGTCGTGACGGGTCACGGGCGGGATCGGGCGGTCGATCTTCATGAGCCGATAGACCGCCGTCTGCGCCGCGCGCACCGAATATTCGACGGTAAACACGACGTCGTCGGGAATCTCGACGAACTGGCTGACGAAAGCTAGATTGACCGAATTCTTCGGCACCGGCAGCGGCCGGTCCGTCGCCGTGCGCGGCATGAACATGCTGGTAATATAGGGCATGCGGCAGGGAATGCAGATCGCATCCTCGAACACCGTGCGATCGAAATTCAGGTGCCCGCAGAGTTCGTTCAGGATTTCGGCGCCGCTGCACTCCGACATCGGCTTGGCGACGAAATTGCCGACGCGATCGGGATGCAGCGCATAGCCCCAGAACACCTGCACGTTCTTCGGCTGCCCTGAGAAATGCGGCTGGTGGTACAGCACCACCGACATCAGCCAATTGGAATCCTTGAAGGTCACGAGGCCGCCGGTGCCGGCCTTGTTGCCGGAGAACGACTCCATCTGGTCGAAGAAGCGGGTGTCGCGGCAGGTGACGGTGAAGGACAGCCACCAGGATTCGGGGATCGAGGCGTTGAACGCCGCGGGGTTGCCGAACGCTGGCCGGCCTTTGGCGATCTTCTCCCACAGTGCCCAGCCCTCGCTATCCGTCTTGGTCAGATGCGTCGGCGGCTCCGTCATCGAGCCGAGGCTCGAGGCATCCGTCATCGAGGCGTTCTGGAAAAACACGAGGTCGCCGTCATCGAGGCGGACGTCCGCCGTCCGGCCGTCGCGGTCGAGCACGAGATGGCGCACGCGCAGCTTCTCGCCCTCCTGCTCGAAGGCCATGTCGACGACGCGCGTGTCCTGCCCGAACTGCACGCCGTGCCGCTTCAGCCAGTCCGTCAGTGGCAGCACGATCGCGTCATGCTGGTTGTAGACGGTGCGCTTGACGCCGGCGAGCGTCTCGATTCGCGGGAATTCGTTCATGAAGCGGTGCAGATAGCGCTTCAGCTCGACCGCGCTATGCCAGGGCTGGAAGGCGAAGGTGGTCTGCCACATGTACCAGAAATTGGACTCGAAGAATCCGGGCGACAGCCAGTCGGTGATCCGGCTGTTGCCGAGCGTCTCCTCGGAGGTCTCGACCAGACGCAAAAGCTCCAGCCGGTCGCGGCCCGAAAAGCCCATATGCGAGACGTCGACCTTGAAGCGGTTACGGTCGACCAGACGCGCGCGGGAATGCGCCTTGTTCTCCTCGTTGAAGGCGACCGTCTCGTCATGCACGCTCAGGCCCGGCCGCTCAAGCGACGGGATCGACGACAGCAGGTCCCAGGTGCATTCGTAGTGGTCGGTCGTCAGCATGCGGCCGCCGCGCAGCGAATAGGCGCCGTTGGCAAGCTGCGCGCCATCGAGGCTACCGCCGAACAGCGCAAGTGCGTCGTAGATGACGATGTCGTGCCCGGGAATGGCAGCGTCGCGTATCAGGAACGCCGCGCCCGCGAGCGATCCGACGCCGCCACCAATGAAATACGCCTTCATCACCTGCCTCGATTGCCAGTTCAGATTTTCGCAAGATCCCTGCACCCAAACGGCGAACGAAAGCTTGCGGTGGATCAAGTGTTTCAGGCCGCCTTCAGGAAAGCGAGCAAGACTCGAACATGTTCAATGGATCAGCATCTCCCTGAACCGGTTCGGTCAGGAACGGGCTCCGCGGGCGATCGAAACAGGCTCGGATTGAGAAAGGGCCGCGACCTCCATCTGGGCCGGGACCGTTGCGCTCCAGCCAAGCTCGCGCTCAATGCGCGAGCGCAATGCGTTCGACGCAGCGGGCTCGCCGTGCGTGATGAATGTCATGCTCGGGGCGGACTTGCCGGTCCTCAGCCACGCCATGATTTCTTCGGCATCCGCGTGAGCCGACAGCGCGCCGATATTCTTGACTTCGGCTCGGACCGGAATGTCCTCGCCGTGGATCCGGATGGCTCTCGCGCCCGCCATCATCGCCGCCCCGCGCGTCCCTTTGGCCTGATAACCGGCAAACAGAACCGTGCTTTTCGGATCGGGCACAAAGTGCTTGAGGTGGTGCAGGACGCGTCCACCGGTCGCCATCCCGCTCGCGGATATGATGACCTTGGGTATCGTCATGGCGCTCAATCGCTTCGAATCTTCCACGCTGCGGATGTAGGTCGCCACCGCACACGAACTGCGGCAATCGGGTTCCGACAGTTTGTGGTCCCTTCGATGATGACAAAAGATCTCACTGGCGTTGACCGCCATCGGGCTGTCGAGAAAAATAGGGACGTTTGCGAGCTTTCCGGCCGCCTTCAGGCGTTCGAAGTAGAACAACAGGCTCTGCACCCGCCCGACCGCAAAGGCTGGCACGACGACCGTTCCGCCCCGCCGAACCGTGCGATTGACAATGTCCTCGAGTTCGCTCTGCGGGTCGGCTTGCGGATGCCGGCGATCGCCATAGGTTGATTCGACGACGACATATTGCGAATCGGGACGCGCCTCAGGATCGACCATCAAGGGATCATTGAACCGCCCGAGATCGCCAGAGAACAGGACACTCACCCCGCCCCATTCGATTTGGAGCGATGCCGCACCCAAAATGTGTCCGGCGCGCAAGAGACGCAGCTGCGCGCCGCCGGGCAACGTTTGGGTCTGATGAAAGGGAATGGTCCACAGCTGCCGCAGCGCAGCTTCGGCATCCTCAACCGTGTAGAGGGGAAGAGCTGGCTTGTGGCGAGAAAAGCCGTGGCGATTGGCAAAATGCGCATCGCTCTCCTGGAGGTGCCCAGCATCGCGCAACAGGATCTCGCAGAGGTCGGCGGTTGCTTCACTGCACAGGATATCCCCTCGAAAGCCGCCCTTGACCAGCACGGGAAGGTAGCCGCAGTGATCGAGATGGGCGTGGGTCAGCATCACTGCTGAAATGCTTGCCGGATCGACCGGAAATCGTGCCCAGTTCGCCTCGCGGAGTTCTCGTTCGCCTTGGAATAAACCGCAGTCGATCAGTAGCCGTTGCGATCCGTTTTCCAAGAGATATTTTGATCCCGTGACCGTACCAGCGGCGCCGAGAAAGCTCAATTTAATGCTCACGGAAAGGTCTCCCCTAGAACTCCAAGCCTTCTTAGATCGTGATCGGACTGCTTTTGCCGGCGCGCCGGGTCTTGCGCTGCAATCGAAACAAACGCAGCTTGCATTAAAGCGCCCATCCCGCACAAGTCGTCAGGCGCCCCGGTTGCGTGCACCGACCTTGGCATAAGTCGCCGAACGCGCAGGGCAGCGTTAGGACCAGGCGGTCCAAATGAGGATGCGGTGGACAAGCTGCGATTCCTCCTGTTCTCAATCTTGCTTGAGGCGAATTCGTTAAGGCAAAAGTATCCTGCTTGCCCCTCGTATTTATTGAGCTGGATCAAGCGGAAAGCCACCCGGTCGCCTAATCTATTTGACAACGGCCGTCCTCCTTCAGCACGTCCCGTTGCATTCAAGCTTGGCACCAAGATGTCAGAGAAGCCGTCCGTTCCGCCCGCTCCTCAGGCGACCTCCTCTCCGCAGCAGGCCGTCGTCGGGGACGCGCTATCTCGGGGCTATGATCGTCTGAGAGCTTACCTTGTCCGCCGGCTTGGAAATGCGGCCGACGCCGAGGATGTTCTGCATGGAGTCATTCTTCGCGCGATGGAGAAAGCCGAATCGCTTCGCGATGAAGACGCCGTCCACGGCTGGCTCAGCCGCATCGTCGCGTCTGCTATTGTCGATCACCAGCGCCGTCAGGCATTGCGGCGCCGCAATGAGAACGAGCTTCTGCTGCAACAGGGTTCGCCGGAGCCGATTGGCGATGATAGCGAGGCCGCGGCGTGCGAGTGCGTTCACCTGATCTTGCCTGCACTCAACACGGAATATGCGCAAGTGATTCGCCGGATTGACCTGGAGGCCGAGGACAGACTTGCGGCAGCAGCGGCCCTTGGGCTGACAGTCAATGCGCTGACGGTTCGGCTGCATCGCGCACGCGGCCAGCTCAGGCAGCGATTGCTCGAGATGTGCCGCTCCTGCCGCGAGGACTCCTTCCTGCGTTGCGGTTGCTAGAACATCAGCTTTCGACGAAAACTCGAATGTGCAGGCACTTCGCTGCGATCTAACCCCACTCCCTGTGGGGCGTCGGATAGGTGGCCGCGATGCGCCAAGCGTTGAAAGAACCCAGGAAACCGCAGGGCGAGGTAGGCATACAAGGTGTACTTGATGAGCTTGCCGGAGAAAATTGCCAGGGTGACGTGGAGAACCGGCAGGCGGTAGATTCCAGCGACCGCCAACAGGGCAAGTTTGGGCACAGGCAGCGGAAGCACCATCACGGCGAATATCGCCACCGTCCCATATTGCGAGAGAAAGACAGTTGCCTGTCGCCAAGCCTGGGTGAGCGCAAGGTCCGGATAGCTTTTGGCCAGGAGACTCCACCCGAGATGATGGAATGCAAAATAGAGGCCGGTGGCCGCCAGGGCGCTGCCCGCCGCGGCCCAGACGGCAATTCCGACCCATGCGCGTCGTGAGGCCAGCGTGCCCGCAACGACGATAAGCTCGACCGGCAGGCTCATCGTCACTGTCGCGGCAAACGCGACCCCGCCAAGGAGCGGTGCGAACGAGCTGCGGTGAGCCTGCTTCACGACATAGGTAAGCGCGCGATTTGAAGCGGCCCAACCTATCACGATGCAAAATATCCTTCAGATTTCGTCGCTGACGCATCGGCGTGCAGTTCAGAGCAGTTTTCGATGCTCGGACTCGAACGCTCTTCGCCATCCAAGTGTGGAACTTGTTACAGATTTGTCACGATCCCTTGTTGAGCTAGATCAACCTGGGCGGGCGCCAGCCGCTTTAGCCTTAGCTGCAGGGGCCGCCGAGCTCTTAAATTCACGAATAGGGAATCCCCCATGTCAAACACCTTCTCAAGAATCGCAATCCCGGCCGCCATCGGGGCAACGATGGCACTGTCCTTTGGTGCCGCGCTGGCTCAGTCCCAGCAGAGCGGCAATCCGCCGACGCAAGCCCAGCCCGGCCAATCCTCGGGGGCAGCAGCCGATCAACAGACCGGCACCAATTCCATGCCGATGCAGGGCATGGAGCACGGCCGCATGATGCGGGACCAGGGTCAAAAGATGATGCAGAACGACCAGTCCCAGCAGACCGGCAATCAGCCGTCAACCACGCAGGCTCAGCCGGGCCAGCCCTCGGGGACAGGGACCGATCAACAGACGACCGGCACCACTTCCACGCCGCAAGGCATGGAGCACGGCCGCATGATGCGGGACCAGGGCCAGAAGATGATGCAGAATGACAAGAGCATGGAGCATGGCCAGATGGGGAATCCCCCCTGCGGGCCGGGGCAGGTCCAAACCCAGACGACCCAGAACTCCGGCTGCAAATAGCCCATCGACGCCGGCCTGTCTCGGCGAAATCCGAGACGGGCTGGAGCGAAAGCAGCCACCATGACCGACGACAATTTCTCGCAAAGCCTCTTATCCGACGACGTTTCGCACCGCGAGGCTGCGGCAGCCGGCGCAGCGCGGAGCTCAGCGTCGTACATCCTGCCCGCCCTCGATCAGGACTTTTTGCTGGGCGATTCGATGCGCGGCGTGCGGTTTCTGCTCGAATACGCCAAGGCCGAAGAAGCGCTGCGCAACTGGGGCGTGCGATCGACCATCGTGGTTTTTGGATCGGCGCGCGTGCGGCAGAACGGGCCTGGCAGACACGCGTATTGGTATGAACAAGCTCGCCAATTCGGCTTGATCGCGTCACAACGTGGCGGCGCGCTGACTGACAATGGTGGCGTGCGCGACAACGTGATTGCGACCGGCGGCGGCCCCGGCTTGATGGAAGCGGCCAACCGCGGTGCGCACGACACTGGCGCTCCCTCGATCGGCTTCAATATCAGACTTCCGCGGGAGCAAGCGCCAAATGGCTATTCGACTCCCGAACTGACCTTCCAATTCCACTATTTTGCGATGCGCAAGATGCACTTGGCAATGCGCGCCAACGCCTTGGTCGCCTTTCCCGGCGGATTTGGCACGTTCGACGAACTATTTGAAATTCTCACGCTCCGTCAGACCGGAAAGTCGCCGCCGATCCCGATCGTCCTGTTTGACGAGAAGTACTGGCGCGCGGCGGTTAACTTCGATGCGCTGATCGCCAGTGGCACGGTCGACAAGTCCGACTGCACGCTGTTTCGTTTTGCCGAAAATGCCGAGGAGATTTGGAATCAATTGGTGTCTTGCGGGTTGGGCGTGCCTGGCCTGTCATGCGCGGCTTCGCGTTACCATCACCTGCTCGACGGCCGATCGACAACTTCGGCCACGACAGCCGCCAGTCCCTCCCCTCGGCTCTGCGACGACTAGGTGTTAGCTGCCCCATTAGTCGCTCTTACGATTAGAACAGGAGATTTAGTCATGTGGAATCGACGTAACGTCCTGGGATCGTGCCTCGTGTTGGCCGCATCCAGCGGCATGGCCCGGGCCCAGGCGCCTGGCATGCCGGGGATGGGAATGCCGGGCATGGGACAGGGCCCAATGACCCGAGAGAGCTGCATCGATATTTGCTTCAAGTCGCAGCGCATGTGCCTCGAGACGGCGCGATATTGTTTCGAAAAGGGCGGCGCCCACGTCGCGCCCACGCATTTGGCGCTGCTGCTCGACTGCGCCGAGATGTGCCAGATGACGGCCAACTCGCTGATGCGCAGGTCGCCGCAGCACGGAGCGATTTGCAGCGCCTGTGCGCAACTGTGCGATGCCTGTGCCAACGATTGCGAGACCATCACCGGAGACGAGCAAATGGTGCATTGCGCCTCGCTCTGTCGTGACTGTGCTCGTGATTGTAGAGGCATGGTGAATATGCCGATCTGATTTGGGAGACGGCGAAGCACCGGTATAGAACATAGTGCTCCCCGGCCCTGGGCTCGCCGACCGGCTCGCCGCGAACGCTCGATCGAGAATGTTTGATCACACAGCCGCATGTCCCGGCCGTGAAAAGCGCTGTTCCTCTTCGATCGAGCGGGCCGATGATGGCGTGTTCGGCCATCGCGATTTGCTCGGGTTGGTCGTGAGCAACGAGCAAACGGCACCAGTAGCCCATCGTTGCGCACTGTAATAAAATGCGACCCTTAGCGTCTTTGTCAGCGAGTTGGCCCGCCTAGTTTTGCCTCACTCGAGAAACAAGTTTCGCGTCGCTTTGGCTCTTGCGGGGCATCTAGCGCAAAGGTAGCATTTTCGGGGAGGCAACGCGGCAATGGAAGCACGGAATAACCACCCAACGCTGCTGGACCATCTTCGCCGTCAAGGCGTGTCGCGGCGTGATTTTTTGAACTGGTGCGCGTATACGGCTTCGATTCTTGCCCTGCCGCCGAGCGCAAGCCAGGCGATCGCACAAGCGCTTGCGACCAAGCCTCGCCCCAGCGTCATCTGGCTGTCCGTCCAGGAATGCACCGGCTGCAGCGAGTCGATTCTGCGCTCGTTCGAGCCGACGCTCGAAAGCCTGATGTTCGATCAGTTTTCCCTCGACTATCATCATGTGCTGCAGGCGGCCGCCGGAAACGCCGCCGAACAGGCGCGCGACAGGGCGATTGAGCAAAACTTCGGCAAATACGTGCTTGTGGTTGACGGCGGAATTCCGCTTGATCGGGATGGATATTACTCCACAACCGGAGGAAAGAGCGGACGCGATCTCGTGTGCGAGGCAGCAAAAGGAGCGGCGCTCATCATTGCGGTCGGCACTTGCGCCACTTATGGGGGGATCCCTGCAGCCTCGCCCAACCCGACCGGAGCGGGCGGAGTTCACGATGCCCTGCGCGAGCTCATCGACAACAAGGATGTCGCGGCCCCCATCATCAACGTTCCGGGTTGTCCGCCGGTCCCGGAGGTGATGACCGGAGTTGTGGTGTATTTTCTCACTTATGGGAAACCGCCTGATCTCGACAATCTGGGACGCCCCATTCCGTTTTTCGGGCGGACCGTTCATGACGATTGTCCGAGACTGCCCTTCTTCAATCAGGGGCTGTTCGCCAAAAGCTTTGACGATGAGGGCGCGCAAAAGGGGTATTGCCTCAAGGATCTTGGTTGCAAGGGACCTACGACGTTCAACGCATGCACAACGGTGAAGTGGAACCAGAAGACCAGCTTCCCGATGTTCTCGGGCCACGGCTGCCTCGGCTGCGCCCAACCGAAATTCTGGGATCGCGAGGGCGGCTTCTATGGCAAGCTCTTCTAAGAAGGCAGGCGAAAAGCCCACGGCTGCGGCCAAGAATGCGCCCGCCTCGCAGCCTCGGCGGATCGTCGTCGATCCCGTTACGCGAATCGAGGGGCACCTTCGGATCGAAGCGGAGACGGATGCTCAGGGCGTGATTACCCGCGCATCCAGCTCGGGCACGATGGTGCGCGGCATCGAATTGATCCTGAAGGGGCGTGATCCCAGGGATGCGTGGGCGTTTACACAGCGTTTCTGCGGCGTCTGCACGGTCGTCCACAGCATCGCCTCGATCCGGGCTGTCGAATACGCACTCGGCTATGTGATCCCGGAGAATGCGCAGTACATCCGCAATCTGATGATTGCCGCGCAATATGTGCACGACCACGTCATGCATTTCTACCATCTGCATGCGCTCGATTGGGTCGATGTGGTTTCCGCACTCAAGGCAGACCCCGCCGCGACTTCCAAACTGCAGGTGAGTTTGAGCCCTTGGCCGAACAATTCTCCGGCATATTTCGGCGCTGTCCAGCAAAAGCTGAAGGGGTTCGTGGAGAGCGGTCAGCTTGGAATCTTTGCGAACGGGTACTGGGGGCACCCCGAGTACAAGCTTCCACCAGAGGTGAATCTGCTCGCAATTGCGCACTATTTGGAGGCCTTGGCTTGGCAGCGCGACGTCGTCAAGATTCACGCCATTTTCGGCGGGAAAAACCCGCATCCCAACTTCGTCGTTGGTGGGGTGCCGTGTGCGATCTCTGCAAGCTCGCATGCAACCGCGGTCAATGGAGAAAACCTGCGCCTGATCGGAGAAGTCATCGACAAGATGCGGCAGTTCGTTGATCAGGTCTATTTGCCCGACACGCTCGCGATCGCCGGATTCTACAAGGACTGGGCCACGCGGGGCGAAGGCGTCGGCAATTTCCTGTCCTATGGTGAATTTCCGACCGGGGTTGGTGCCGCCGAGAGAGCGACCTTGCAGTTTCCCGCCGGGGTCATCATCAACAGGGACCTTTCGAAGATACAGCCGGTCGACTTTGAGGACCCGACGGAGATTCAGGAATTCGTCGCTCATTCCTGGTACAGCTATTCGGCAGGCAAGCAAGTCGGTTTGCACCCCTACGACGGCGAGACGAAGCTCGAATATACGGGACCGAAGCCCCCTTACGAGCAGCTCGATGTTGACCAGTCCTATTCATGGATCAAGTCGCCGCGATGGAAGGGTCTGCCGGTCGAAGTCGGGCCGCTTGCGCGTGTTTTAATTCTCTATGCAAGCGGAGATGTGCGGACGCGAGGACTCGTCGACCACAGCCTCGGACGGTTGGGACTTCCGATCTCCGCCCTGTTCTCTACGCTCGGCCGCATCGCTGCCCGCACCATCGAGACCAAATTGATCGCCGACATGATGCCGGGCATGTACGATGCGCTGATGGCCAACATCGCGCGTGGCGATCTTCGCACCTTCGATGATGTGCTGTTCGATCCCACGACCTGGCCGAAGAAAGCCCGCGGCGTGGGCATGATGGAAGCGCCTCGCGGCGCGTTGGCTCACTGGCTCACGATCGAGGAGGGACGGATCGGCAACTATCAGGCCGTCGTCCCTAGCACTTGGAATGCCGGCCCCCACGACGCCGCGGGGCGAGAGGGACCCTACGAGGCGGCGTTACGCGGCCACAAGTTGCAGGATTCTTCCCGTCCCTTGGAGATCTTGCGCACGATTCACAGTTTCGATCCGTGTCTGGCGTGCGCCGTTCATGTCGTTGATCCCAACGGTGAAGAACTGGTCCGCGTGAGGGTGCTATGAGGCAATACTTCAAGCGCATAGGGAGCGCGGACAGCCAGCGCCGTCTGAGAGTCTCCTCGCAAGTCGCTATATTCGCCCTTGTCCTTCTTGGTTGCCAAAGCTCGCCTGCCCTCGCCCGCCCGGGCGACGGCTATGGCGACTTGATCGATAACTATTGCATCGAGCGGGGGCGCCTGCGGGTTCGCGCGCACCAGCCGCATTGCGCGATGTGCCACCATCTCGGCACGTTCGACACGTCCCCGGAACATCGGATCGAACCGAACTGGAACGAGTTCATCAGGGGACGAACAACCGGCGATTTCAGCTTCTTCTGCCCAGGGGGAGCCGACACCACCCAAGCAGCGCGCGCGCCCGGTGAAAAGCTACCCTCTGGACCCAAGAGTACAACGGCAGAGACCGCTGAGAGCTCGACAAGCCCAATGGGTATGCCGCCGGGCGCAAATCAATCTTCGGTCCCAATGCCGGAAGGCAGGCAAGCCAGTGTTCCGCCCTCCGAACGTCAAACGAACACGGCCGCGCCGCCGGCGCTGTCAGACGACGAGCTGGCTGGCAAGATGACAGCCTTGCATGATGCGGTCGGAATAACGACGGCGCAGGAGCCGGCGTGGCTCGACCTCCTCGACGCAGCCGCACGCGCGCTGCAGCGTCCCTCTGGTCCTGCCGAAGCTACCACCAAGGATCCGGTGACGTTACTCAAGGTCCATGAGCTGCAATCATCCAAACACGTGGCGAGCATGCGCGGCCTTGGGCTGGCTCTTGCGCGCCTCAATGCGAGCCTATCGGATCAACAGCGCCAGGAGCTTGTCGAGAGGCTCAGACCGATCCTGGCCGCGATGCCGCCGTAGACCGTCGGAGACTATCATGTGCCTCGCCATTCCCATGCGGGTGGATAGAATCGAAGGATTCCTAGCGCAATGCTCCATCAAGGGCGTCTCGCGCGAGGTGAACCTATTCCTGCTACAGGACCAGGACGTCTCGGTCGGTGACCACGTCCTGGTTCACTTGGGCTATGCGATCCAGCTCATCGACGAGCGGGAGGCCAAGTCCACCTGGGAAGTCTTCGACGCCATGCTTATCGCAGGGGACAACGACTCGCATGCATGAGCTTTCGGTTTGCTGGGCTTTGATTTCCGAGGTCGAGCGCCTCGCGCAGGAGGCGGGCGAGGACAGCATTGTGCATATCGCAATCCGCGTCGGTGAGCTCTCGGGTACGGACCCAAGCCTGCTTCTTCGCGCATTCGAGGTCGCGCGCTTGGGCACGAAAGCGGAACATGCATATCTCACGATCGAGCGCTGCGATCCACGTGTCAAATGCACGGAGTGCGGCCTGGAAAACGTGACACGTCCCAATCGCTTGCTTTGCGCGTTCTGCGGCTCATTTCGGGTAAAGGTCATCGGCGGCGACGAACTGTCGATCGCGGCGGTCGAATTTGCCGCAACCGACGTCCCCGGCACCTCAGATCCACCAGTGGCCGGCGGATCGGCGAAGCTGAACACGGAGGAGGAGGCGCCGCATGTGTAGCAATTGCGGCTGCGCCGCCAACAACAAGCACCGACTTCATCTTCCACACAGCGCCTCGAAACATAGCACGATTGCGTCGGTACGAGGGGTTGCCGAGGAGGAAGGCATGATCCGCAATATTCTCGCCGCCAACGATCGGGTCGCCACCCACAACCGGCAGCATTTCGATGAGAGCGGTCTGCTTGCGATCAATTTGATGTCCTCCCCCGGATCCGGCAAAACCTCGCTTCTCGAAGCAACCATTGATGCCCTCGGCTCCGAACTCGGTTTCGCTGTCATCGAGGGCGACCTCGAAACCGAGAACGATGCCGCCCGAATCCGAGCAAAGGGGGTCCCCGCCCTCCAGATTACGACCGGCGGCGCCTGTCACCTCGATGCGACCATGGTGCATCATGCGCTTCACGAGCTCGATCTGAACGACGTCGACGTTTTGTTCATTGAGAATGTGGGCAATCTGGTATGCCCCGCTTCATTCGATCTTGGAGCGCACTGCAATGTTACCCTCTTGTCGGCCACGGAAGGGGACGACAAGCCGGCCAAATATCCGATCATCTTCCGCAAGAGCGATCTCGTGATGCTCACGAAATCGGATCTTTTGCCGTACCTGGACGACTTTCAGGTGGATCGAGCCGCAGCAACGCTCAAGGCATCAGGTTACGACGGTCCGCTTCTGAGAACGTCGGTTGCCAAGTCGGCCGACGTGGGCGAATGGCTGGCGTGGCTCCGCCAGCGTCTTGCCGATCATCGCGCCGGCCCATTCCTCAACCGCAACCACCCGGTTGAAGCAGGAGAGGCTTGATGAGCTCGCCCGCTCGCATTTGGCTGGACCGGATCAAGGATCTCCCGCTCGAACGGCCGGTTCGGATCCTCAACGTCTGCGGTGGCCACGAGCGGACGATTGCGACCTCAGGCATCAGAAGCCTGCTTCCGCCCGCGGTGCAGCTGATTCCGGGCCCGGGATGCCCGGTTTGCGTCTGCCCGGAAGAGGATGTCTTCCATGCTATCCAACTGTCGCTGACAAAGTCCGTCATCCTGGTTGCGTTCGGCGATATGCTGCGCGTCCCCGTCAATGGACCGAAAGGCCGGCCGCGCTCACTTGAGCAGGCAATCGTGCTCGGCGCGGATGTTCGCCCCATTGCGAGTCCGAGCGAAGCTGCCGTTGTTGCCAGGGAGAATCCGCGCAGGACAGTGGTTTTCTTCGTCGCCGGCTTTGAAACCACGCTTGCTCCCGTCGCGGCGCTGATCGCGATGGGCCTTCCTCCGAATCTTAAGCTCCTGATTTCCGGGCGGCTGACATGGCCAGCGGTCGCCATGCTCCTTCAATCCGAAGAGCCGGGATTTGACGCTTTGATCGCGCCGGGGCACGTCGCAACCGTCATGGGCCCTGAGGAATGGGAGTTCGTGGTTCGCGATCACCACATGCCCGCCGCGATCGCGGGCTTCACGGCTGACGCCTTGCTGGCAGCCACCTATTCGACGCTTCGGCAGCTGCTCGAACGCCGGTATTTTCTCGACAACTGCTATCCCAAAACCGTCAGCCCCGGCGGCAATGCCGTCGCACGCCGGTATCTTAGCGAAACCCTGGAGGTGACGGACGCCGCCTGGCGCGGCATCGGCGTCATCCCCCGATCCGGTTTCCGGCTCCGGCCCGAATATGCCGGCCACGATGCAAGGATAGACTTTCCGTTGGACGAAGCAACAGAACGCCCTCGTCGCGGCGAAATGCCCCCAGGCTGCGACTGCGCGCGGGTCATTCTCGGCAAAGTCCTGCCAACCGATTGCCGATTGTACGGTTCTGGCTGTACGCCCGAATCGCCGATAGGTCCTTGCATGGTGTCGGACGAAGGGGCCTGCCATGTGTGGTGGACTGCCGGCTACCGCAGCGGCCGCCACGCCTTTGGGGGCGGCAGCGCGGCCCGCGCAGCAAGGTGAGCGCCGATGTCCTCCGCACCGCATGCCGCTGGTCCAGCAGTCACTGTCTTGGGCATCGGTAACGTGCTCCTCGGTGATGAGGGGGTAGGCGTTCATGTGATCCGGTACCTGCGCGACTGTCCGGAACCGAGCGCAAAGCTGGCGATCGTCGACGGCGGTACGCTGAGTTTCAATCTGCTGCCGATCATTGAAACCGCCGGTAGTCTCATCGTCATCGATGCTGCGATGATCGGAGATGAGGCCGGGGCGGTTCGTTGCCTGGTTGGTGACGAGCTCGACGCGTTCCTCGGCACCTCGAAGCATACCGCGCACGAGATCGGGCTAAGGGAACTGTTCGATATGGCTCGGATGGAGGACCTTCTGCCGCGCCGTCGCGCGCTGATCGGTATTCATCCTCAAAGCGTCGATTGGGGCGAAGGCTTGAGCGACCGCGTCGCGACAGCGGTGCCGTTGGCCGCCGGATTGGTGCTGCGCTTGACTCGCAAATGGGTCTGCGCCGATCGGCTCTCAGCGCTCAGATGAACAGGAACGAGACCATCGAAACGCGCAGCGAGACACGGCTGTTCGAAATCGTCGGTCGTGTCCAGGGTGTTGGGTTTCGACCGTTCGTGAAGCGTCTCGCGGACGCTCACCAAATCGTAGGCTGGGTGAAGAACGAGGCAAGCCATGTGTCCGTGCTTGCCAGCGGCGAGCCTGACGCGCTCGACCGCTTTGCGGCCGGCCTGATCGCCCAATCGCCACCGCTGGCGCGGCCGATGATTAGGTCGGTTAGCCTGCGGCCACGAGCCGATTGTTGCGAATTCTCGATCCTCGAAAGCAAATCTGGTTCGACTCGCGATGCGGAGCTACCGCCCGATTTGTTCCTCTGCGACGACTGTCTCGTCGAGATAGATGATCCATCAGAGCGCAGGTATCGCTATCCTTTCACCAATTGCACCCAATGCGGCCCGCGATACACCATTATCACCGCCCTGCCCTACGACCGCCCCAACACCTCGATGGCGGGCTTCAAACTGTGCCGAAACTGCCGGCACGAGTTTGAGAACCAGCAGGACCGCCGGTTTCACGCGCAGCCTTTGGCATGTCCCGAATGCGGCCCGAAATTGGTATTCAGGAAGGCGAATGGCGAGGAGATCTCCGGCAGCGAACAAGCGCTTGCCGCCTCTGTCGAGGCCTTGCGCTACGGCCTGACGGTGGCCGTTCGCGGTATCGGCGGGTACCACCTGATGTGCGATGCGACGAATGAGACCGCGGTGCTCAGGCTTCGCAACAGGAAGGGACGGCCTGACAAGCCGCTTGCCGTGATGGTGCCGGGCGGCAACGATCGGCATCGATTTGCCAGAACGATCGCTGATCTTGATGAAATCGAAGAAGCGGCCCTTTGCGACCCCGTTCGGCCCATCGTGCTGGTGCGGCGGCGCGCGGACGCGCCGATTGCGGCCGCCGTTGCGCCCGGACTTGGCGAGGTCGGCTTGATGTTGCCCTATAGCCCTTTGCACCACCTGATCCTGAGCGAATTTGATGGTGTGCTGGTCGCAACGAGCGGCAACATCAGCGGCGAGCCCGTGATCACCGATCCGGACGAGGCCGAGGAGCGGCTCGCCCGCTGCTGCGACGCCTTCCTGCACCATGATCGTCCCATCCAGCGCCCTGCCGACGATCCGGTCTGGCGGGTGATGGGTGGGCGGGCCAGATCGATCAGGCTTGGCCGCGGCTCAGCACCTATCACCCTGCACAACTCCAACACGGCGGCTGACGCAGTGCTCGCCTGTGGAGGGCAACTCAAGTCCACGGTGGCGCTCGGGCTAGGCGACCGGGTCGTCGTGTCTCCGCACATTGGGGACATGGGATCGTTGCGCTCACAGACAACGTTGGAGCAAGTTGCCAAGGATCTTCAAAGACTCTATGCGACGGATGCAACATGCATCCTCCACGACGCTCATCCGGATTTCACGACGACGCGATGGGCCTTGCGGCAAGAAGTGCCCGCAATCGGGATCCAGCACCATACGGCTCATGCATCTGCACTGGCAGGCGAATGTGGTTGTGCCGAGAAGATGGTGGTGTTTACTTGGGACGGCCTTGGGCTTGGCTCTGACGGCACTTTGTGGGGTGGCGAGACGTTCTACGGTTCGCCCGGACATTGGCAGAGGGTCGGCAGCCTGCGTCCGTTTCGGCTGATCGGCGGCGACCGCGTCGCACTCGAGCCGTGGCGCAGCGCGTGCACGCTGTCGCTGGAAGCACATCGTCACTGGGAATGTGTCCACACGGATGCAGCCGCCTACCGCCGCGCCTGGGCTGCCGGTGCAGGCATGATGTCAAGTTCGGTCGGGCGATTGTTCGATGCCGCCGCAGCAATGGTGGGCCTCATCGAGCACTGCAGTTACGACGGCCAGGCGCCGGCGCTGGTTGAGAGCGTGTCAGGTGAAGTCAGCATCGAGCCCGCTCTGCCGGTCCGCCCCGAGGGCGAGATCCGACGGATCGACTGGACTCCGCTGGTTCCAATACTCGTGGATGCGTCGTTGTCGGTTGGCGAGCGGCTCGGACGCTTCCACGGTGCGTTGTCAGCAACCCTGGTTCGCGAGGCCCTGCATCATGGTGCGGCCAATCGCACCAATATCATCGGACTGACGGGCGGCGTCTTTCAGAACAAGCTATTGACCGAGCATGCGGCGGCCGCTCTGAGCAGGCACGGCTTCACGGTTCTCTTGCATGAACGCATACCGATGAATGACGGCGGACTAAGTTATGGCCAGATCGTTGAATTTTCTGCGCGGAAGGCCCCATGAAACCTGGTGACGCCAAGCACTCCTCGCGCGACTTGAGCCGCATTTCGCTGGCGCACGGCAACGGCGGCAGACGGATGCGTGAGCTGATTGAAGGGGTTTTCCGCCGACATCTCCACAACGACCTGTTCGACACAAATGCCGATGCAGCGATCTTACCGATGCTGCCAGCTGGCAGTTTTCCGGCCCTGACCTCGGACGGATTTACGGTGGATCCGCTGGAGTTTCCGGGTGGCGACATCGGAAGTCTGGCGATCAATGGCACCGTCAATGACCTCGCGGTGTCGGGGGCAGAGCCGCTTTACATCGCGTTGAACTGCTTTATCGAGGAGGGCTTCGAACGCGCGCGCCTCGAGCGTCTGGTCGCCTCTATGGCCGCGGCGGCGCGGGCGTCTTCGGTCAAGGTGGTCACGGGCGACACCAAGGTCCTCCGCAACGGCGAGGGTGGCGGGCTTTACCTGGCGACGACGGGACTAGGGTTTCGCAACCCTGCCATCGTCCTGGGTCTCGATCAGATCGTCCCGGGCGATCGCATCATCGCCAGCGGCTCGATCGGCGATCATGGAACGGCCGTCCTGCTTGCCCGCAAGCAATTTGGTCTCACGGGAACGCTGCAGTCGGACTGTGCCAGTGTTCTTCCGCTTGCTAGAAGCGCCCTAATGCAGCGGGGCATCCGATTCATGCGCGACCCGACCCGCGGCGGACTGGCAAGCGTCGCGCACGAGATCGTTCGATCGACGGCCAAAAGCGTGCGCCTGTTCGAGCGCAAGATTCCGCTGCGTGGTGAGGTGCAGGCCGTCTGCGATATGCTCGGCTATAATCCGCTCTATCTGGCCTGTGAGGGCAGGATCGTGGCTGTCGCCGATCCGTCTTCAGCCGAACGGCTGGTGCAGGCTTGGCGCGACCTGCCGGGCGGAGAAGACGCAGCAGAAATTGGCGTCGTGGGCGAAGACGGGCCTTACGTTATCCTGGAAACGGAGCTCGGCGGCGAACGGTTGGTCGAGGAACTCGATTCCGACCCGCTACCACGAATCTGCTGAGCGTCGCGGATCTTGAGCCGAAGGTTTTTCACGGCCTGTTCGATCTCGGCAGTCTCGCACTTCAGCAATTCAGGGACATAGGCAATCTCGATAAATTCGCCGACAAGATCACCGCCGGTGTTGTACTGCTGACCCCACCATACGCCGGCCACGGCCGTTTCCGAAAAAATGCATGATCCCACGCCCCTAAAACTTGCCTCCACCTGCCCGTTGCCAAGAAAGTCGCGCAGCGCGGCGGTACCGCCTGCAGGCAATGGAAGCCGTCGCAGATCGATGCGAAAGGTCGTCCCCGATTCGACGATCTCCGCCAACTTTGCGCTCACTTCCGAGAGCAGCGCCGCGATGATTGGATCAGAAACGAAATTGCTGTTGCCAGTCATTATCAACGACCTCAGGGACTCGCCCGACCCGCATGGATCGGCAGCGTCCGGCTTTGCCAATGCTCCCTTTGCGCGCGTTTGACCCCACGCTTCGTTGCTTGCGCATTCCATTCAAACTTGGCCGCCGGCGGTGACGCACGACATGACCGTAGCCATTCACCAAAGGCAGGCGCGCGACACGACAACGCCAAAACTCCCCACGGCGCGCCCAACGCTAAGGGCGCGAGCTTTGCACATCTCCTGTCCAGACGCTATTGTCGCATTCGGGCGCTGGGTAATCTCGCAGGACGACGCCGCAGGGCGGGGAGCAGACCTGGCTCGGTATCGCGATCCGGGGACTTCAATGAGCTTTGCACGTACGTCAATTCGGTTACTGGCCATGGCGGTCGTCGCGGTATGCGCTGTTCACACCGGAGCGGCGCAGACACTCGACCAGGCGCTGGCTCACGCCTACCGCAACAACGAGACGCTCAATGCAGAACGCGCCAATCTGCGGGCGACGGACGAAGAGGTGCCGCAAGCGCTCTCCGGTTACCGCCCGCGCATCGAAGCGACTGCGGACGGCGGTCCTCGCTACCTCAACGAAAAGGGAGCTGATGGCGCGCAGCAAAGCTCGACCACCACGCCGCGCAGCGTCGGGGTGACGGCGACCCAGTCCATCTTCAACGGATTCCAGACAGCAAACCGGGTGCGTGCCGCTGAGAACCAGGTGCTTGCCGGCCGCGAGGCGCTCCGCGTCATGGAGCAGACCGTGCTGGTGGATGCCGCGACCGCCTATATGGATGTACTGCGCGAGGCCGCGATCCTTGAACTGCAGAAACGTAATCTCGACCTGTTAGGTGAGCAACTGAACCTGGTCCGTAACCGGCAAGCGAGCGGCGACTTGACCACTGCCGATGTGGCGCAAGTCGAAGCTCGCCTTGCCGCGGCGCGGACGGCGGTGCTCGCGGCACAGGCGACCTACAACTCGTCTCGCGCCACATTCACCCGCGTGATCGGCAGCGAAGCCGGCAAATTGACGTCCGGCCAACCCGTGGATCGCTTTGCTCCTGCCACGTTAGAGGCCGCCATCGCACTTGCGCGTACCCAGCACCCAGCCGTTCTTGCGGCCATGTACGGCGTCGATATCGCGCTTCTGCAGACCAAAATTGCCGAAGGGGCGCTGTACCCGATGGTGACGCTGGAAGGCAGCGTAAAACGCCGCTGGGACGTGATGCCCGACCAGAATCTGATGTTTCCGGCGACGGGCACCGATGCGTCGATCATCAGCCGGGTGGTCATTCCCCTGTATCAGGGGGGCAGCGAGTACGCCAAGATACGCCAATCGAAGGAAGTGACCGGTCAGAAACGACTGTCGCTTGAAGCGGTGCGCAAGCTCGCACGGGCCACCGTCGTGCAGGCGTGGAGCGCGGTGGCTGCAACGAGGGCGCAGGTGGATTCGGCGCAAGCTCAGGTGAAGGCGGCCGAGTTCGCACTCGAATCCGTCCGGCGCGAGTTCGGCGCCGGCCAGCGCAGCACGCTCGAGCTGCTCACGGTTCAGCAGGAGCTGCTGAATGCGCGGATCGCCCTGGTTATGACTCAGCGGGAGCGGGTGACGTCCTCCTACGCGCTGCTCGCGGCCGTTGGCCGGCTCGCTCCTGGCGTTCTCGGATTGCCGACAGAATCCTATGATCCGTCCGTGCACTATCATCAGGTCAGGGATTCCTGGTTCGGGGTGCGCACGCCCGATGGCCGCTGATGCCGTTTCCGACCGCACGTCGCTACGGACCCATGGGAGAATCTATTTGTTCCGGAGCCAACTCGGCGCGCTCGGGTGATACCGGCTCGGCGGAGCTCCCGATTTCTGCGGAAAACCAGCTGATCCCGGTGTTAGGCTATGCCAACCGCTTTGCCAACCACGCGGCGATGATCATCCCGGTGAGTGCAAGCGCGCTTGCGATGGCGAACATGGCGTTGGACAAGCCATGTGACAGCAACAGGCCGGCGGCGGCCGACCCCACGGCCTGACCAAGGCTGGTGACAGCAATCCATCGGCCCAAATCCTCGCCCTGGTGCTCGCCCGCGATCAGAGAGGTCCAATAGGTGATGATCGGGGCAGCTACACCCGCAGTCATCGCAATCGCGCCGACGCCAAGCGCGAGTGCTGGCGTAGTTGTCGCGGCCGAAGCGAGAGCAAGAGCTAGGCCAAGCATGCCTAGTGCGGGCGCGATCAACCAGCGCGTCGCCTTCGGCGGCACAAGCGGCGAGAACACGAGTATTTGGGCGAGCAGCATCACAGCGCTGCACTCGGCGAGCATCAATCCGATGGTCAACCCGGAGGCGCTTGAGCCAAGATTGCCGCGCAAGGCCAGGTGAACGTCAAACGCAGCGACTGAGCCCGCAACAATCGCGGCCAGCACAAGCAGGCTTTGGGAAGTCCGCGGTTCATCGGTACCGCGGAGCACGATTGTATTGGCAGGGGAACTGGGTGCGCTCTTCGTGACGGGAACAGTCCGTGCGATCACGCAAGCGCTAACCAGCGCGAGCACGATTGGCCATAACAGCGGAGCCCCTGCTCCGAGTTGAGCTTGCTTCGAGCTCAGGATGGACAAGGTGCCTCCGAGCAGCGGACCAACCATAAAGCCGATCATGGTCGCCGCTCCGATCCAGGCGAACCGCCGCGCACGCCACCCATCGTCGGGCGACCAGTCGCCAACGGTCGCGAGCGCCACGGGTGTAATTGCCGCTGCCGAAACCCCGGCCAGCGCTCGCGCCATGTAAAGAAGCAACAAGTCGCTGGCAAGTTCGAACAGCATCAGGCTGGTCGAAAATCCTGCAAGACCCAGGACGAGCACCGGACGACGGCCCCAGCCATCCGAGATCCTTCCAAGGTAGGGAGCGGAAACGAAAATGGCAGCCGTATAGGCCGCCGTCATGAAACCTGTATGCCGGGATATCGTCGCGGGATCGTCGAAGCCGGACACGGCCGCAATCCGCGACGGCAGGTTGGGCAGAATGATGCTGAACGCCAGGGCGGTCGCAAAGGCGGCGAGTACCAATGCCCCCCTGGTTATGAGCGGCAACCCGCGGTTGGGAATACTGTCTGACATCTTGCGGTCTCGTTCAACTGGGAGACCTTAAACAGCTGCACAATCGATAAACAAGTCTGCGCGTGCTGGTTGGATGCAGTGACGCCTTGACCTACTATAGAAGTGATCATCCCTTGAGCATCCATGATTATCTAGCGGGCATTCGTCTGTTGACGTAATTCGCTCGGAAGATGACGCGGTTTCTGGTACGACGCGCAATGACGCCCCGTCGTCTCCGTGCGGTGCTCGCCGCTTCAGCTGACAAATTCGGAGGGGGCGCGGAATTCTCGCGAATTTGGCGGTGAACCACAGGGGTAAGCCAACCGGAAGCTCAAGTGCTGCTGTGCAGTGAAAGACCGCACGTACCCTCAACGAAGATGCTCAGGGCCAGAAGCCCTCGAGCCGCCTCCGCCAAAAGGGCCGGCTCACGGGACCAATATCCTCCCGAACTGATCAGCCATTTAGATCGTTCGAACGCGACCTTCCGGGGGATGACGCGAACGGCAGGCGGCTCACTCAGCCGCGCTCCGCAATGGGTCCACACGAAGTGAAAGCTGCACCGGGGTCGGATTCTGTAAGATGTCCAGCACGGGGCAATGACGGTCAACGATTTCTTTCAGGCGCGCCAACTCGCCTTCGGGAGCCGGACTGTCCAAAACCACCTCGGCTTCAATGATTTGATAACCTGGCCGAACGTCCCCTTCGACGTCGAACAAGCCGCGCAAGTCAATCGTGCCTGAAAGCCGAACCGACACGCCATTGAGGGGAATGCCGAGCGCATCGGCATAGAGGCGGTAGGTGATTTCCTGACAAGAGCCCAGAGCCGCCAAGATGTACTCCACTGGATTGGGCGCTGTGTCCTGCCCGCCGAGGCCCGCCGGCTCGTCGACCTGGACGCTGAACTGGCGAATCGCGACGGCGCTGTCAACGCCGTCCCCGAGACGGGATTGCGCTCGGAACGCCGCTAACGCCTGGGCAGGGTCAGCGCTCAGTGCAGCCTGCGTACCCGAGAACACATCCTTGAACTTGAATGCCATTAATTCCCCGACCGATTGTGACAGTGTGAGAGGCAATAGTTATATGGATCAAACTGCTTATCAATCGGTCCGAGCTGAAAAGAATGAGCGTCATCTTGAACCGAGAACTCACGGCGATTTCGTTTTAGTGATGCGGGCCGGGAAAGATAAAGTCGCCTCCTTCGAAGAAGCCAAGAGTTCGAATACTCCCACCAATCCGACGCGATCAATCAGGATGGCGATCCCATTCTTCCAGGATTGAGGCAGATCAACACGCGTCACGGCTACCATGGCAACCTCATGGACCTTGCTGGGGACCGGAAAACGTGGCGAAGCTGCGACGGGAGATTGACGTGGCATACCTGGAGACCGAGGTGATAGCGGCGCACCGTCACATTCGCCGCCGCACGGTGGCATATGTGGTTCTCGGCGCTTTGCTCGCCAGTTATCTATCCTACCCGTATGTGACCCTGTATCGGCTTGATCGGGCACTGGAAGCCAGCGATACCCGCGTTGTTGCAGAACTGATCGACTGGCCGAGCGTTCGGACGCAGCTGAAAGCGGACGTTACGACGTCGCTCGCAACGCAGGCCTATGGCGCAAGCGGGCCGGAAGCGATCGGCGCCGCTTTCGCGCTGGCCTTAAGTCCATATGTGTTCGATCCCGTAGCCGACCGCGTTATCTCGCCGTCCGGACTCATCGCCTGGCATTCGGACGCACGAAGATCGGGCCGATCGAGCACGCTGTGGGAGGCAACGAGCTACGCGTTCTTCCGGACGCCGACGCGCTTCTTAGTGACACTGAGGATGAACGAGCCGCAATATCCGAATATCGAATTCGAGATGCGATTGAAGGGTTTGAGGTGGCAGGTCGACCACCTGGTCTGGCCGCGCGCGCGCGGTATCGCCGGTCCCGGGTCCGGCGGGTCTGGACCGACCACAGAATGATCAAACGTCGCAGGCACTTACGAACGCGCTGGTCTTGCGGCAGGCAGCCCCGCGCAGCCTGGAGGCGTATTATATTTTCCGGATCGCAGCATTGCGTCTAGCGACGACCGATATTTACCGATCTCAAGGCGTTCGGTTAACAACGCTGATACTGTTGCGAGGCTGACGCGGCTCACAGACGCGAGCCGAGGCCTTCTATAGGGACGCCCCACCTGAGACGTCACCCAGGTCGGTTTTGACGCGGGTAGGCCAGTGAGGAATTTCGGACATCTAGCGACCGATCATCTGTCGGAAGTCCTGTAAGACGAACCAACACGCTGATCGGTATCACAGCCGAAGGAGGGGCGCTCGTACGCAAACAACCGACACTCTGTCGGTGATTCTGTGATGAGTCCGAAATCTGGAAAGCCTCCCGTTCGGGACTGCAGGCACAATCTTGTTGTCTTGGAATCTTGACCTGCATCAAGCGGTTGCAAGCTTGGGAAGATATAAGATTGTCTGCGATCGCGTGGGGAAATTATAAGATCGGATTCACGCCAGCAGCTTTTGATGATCGCCGGCCGGCTGGAGCGCACGCATGAGAACGAGCTTCCAGGCGGCAGTGACTGCGAATGTGCAGGTCGCGAGCGACAAGTTACGCAATGTCGCGCTGGATCGCGCGCGCACGTTCCTGATGCTGATGGTGCTTCTGCACCACTCAGTGATTGCCTACACCTATTTCGGTCATACTGACGCTAAGTCGTGGATCGGCTTTGATATGGTCGTGCTCGCCACCGACAGCTTCTTCATGGCGACCTTCTTTTTCCTGTCAGGCCTGTTCGTATGGCCGAGCCTCGCGCACAATACGCTGCAAGTCTTCCTGCGTGACCGGTTAATTCGGCTTGGCTTGCCGTTTGTGATCGGCGTGCTCACCATCATTCCGGTTGCGTATTTCGCGATCGAACTGCGCCGGCGCCCAGACGCGAGCTTTCTTATGTTCTGGTGGAAGACAATCACGGTTGGGCCTTGGCCAAGTGGACCGATCTGGTTCATCTGGGTGCTGCTCGTTTTTGACGTGGCAGCCTGCCTGGCGTTTCATCTCTCCCCCAAACTGCTCGATCCTATCAATCGGCTGGCGGTGCGCGGCTATAAGCGACCGACCGAATTCTTCATTCTGGTGCTTGCTGTTACGGCGGTCGCCTACATTCCGATGCGGATCTATTTTGGAGCGGGACGTTGGTTCGAAATCGGCCCGCTCTCGCTGCAGGCCAGCCGCGTTTTACTATATCCTACCTACTTTCTCATCGGGGCGGGTGTCGGCGCCGCGAATCTCGATCGCGGTCTGCTAAGTGCCGATGGGCGGCTCGCCAAAAGCGGCTGGGGCTGGATCGTCGCAGCGCTCGCCTCTTATTGTCTGTTGTGGGTGCTCATCTACGTCAAGCGTGAGACCCTCGGAAATCCGGTATGGCTGCCGGATTGGTATGAGGCAAGCTACGGCCTGTTCTTCGTGACGTTCAGTGCGGCCATTCTATTTGCAATCTTCGGCTACTTTCTTAGCTTCAAACGCACGGGCTTTAGCGTGCTAGATTGGATGCAGGCACATTCCTATAGCATGTTTCTAGTGCACTACCCGATCGTGCTCTGGATCCAATACTGGCTGTTCGACTTCGATGTCCCGGCGATCGCCAAGGCCCTGATCGCATTCGTGTTCACAGTTCTGTTGAGCTGGGGTGTAGCGGTGGCCTTGCGAACAATCCCGGGAGCGAAGCGGGTGCTTTAGTTTTACCTTGAGGAGCGGGAGACAACGGCGTTCAGGCTGATGAGCACGGAAGCGGTTTCGGCTTTGCATATAGGCGTACAAAGCACCGTCGCTCCCTAGGACGACCTGAGCGGCTTCTGAGGTCGCTTCTATAGCGGAAGGCCGTAATTGCTTGACGAGAACAGCCCGTTCCTTGGCTTGGCCTTCCCCGTGCCGAAAGGTCGAGGCTTACAACTCGATCGACAGTCCTAACTTTGCCTTCTCGAGTCGCCGTTCGAGCAATGTCAGCTGGGTGACAAGTTTGTTGAGCTCGCCCCCTTCAAACTCCGTGAATACGGAATGAACAAACGTCGCAGCCACTGATTAACCTTGCAGCAGCCCTGCGAAGCTTGCGGGGCTGGAGATGAAGGCATTCACAACTGATGGCAGCGGAGACGAGGGGCTCATAAGTCGAGCGCCACTCGTAGCCGGGCCTTCTCGAGCCGCCGTCTCACCGATGTCAGGCGGGTGATAAATTCATTGAGCTCGTCGCTCTCAAAGCCCGCGAAAATGATATCGGCGGCGGCTTGCTGCTGCTCGCTGTCGCGGCCCAGCTGCTTGAGCGCCTTGTCCGATAATGAAAGCCGAACGACCCGCCGGTCCAACGGGCAAGGCTTGCGCCCCACCAGCCCGGTCTTTTCAAGCAGCTTGGACTGGGTTGTGACAAAGGACCCTTCAACATGCAGCATCCTTGCAACAGCATTGACCGGAACGCCGTCCTCGGTGTCCAGATCGGAAATGGCCATTAGGATCGTCCATTGCGACCCGCTGATCCCGAGCGCTCGGGCCCAAATCTGCCGAAGCTCCTCCAGATGCGCGTTGATCGCTGTGATTGCCCAGGTCAGGCGATTGACCGTCTCGCTCTGGTGCTTCCAGTCTGTCCTCTTGGTCGCGGGCACCGTTCTTTTCCGTCACACTGTAATGTTCTAGCGGCAGCACGGCGTCAGTGCATGCCGCCACCGGCTGCTTCTTTGCGATCCTTGAACGAATTCGTCTTGTGGCATTGGTAGCATTGATTGACCTGCGTGCTTCCGTGCCCACCCATCGAACCAGCCGCAAAGTGTTCGGTAAAATGGCTCGGCGGGGCCTGATGGCATTGCGCACAGATCTTTGACGCGGGAGAGGGATGCAGAAACGAAGCGACCCGCCAAGTCTCGGTGTCATGGCAGCTTGCGCAATTGCGCCCGAACAGCTCCTGATGCGGGTCCTGGTTGCTGTGGCAGCTGAAGCAATTAAGAGCACTTCTCTCCGCCCCAGGTGACACCGAGACGCCGAGAAAATCCGCCATGTCCTTGACCATCTGCCGGGCCGCTCCCGCATGACCCGCCGCTCCGCTCGTAAGGTGCGAGCCGATTCGCACAAGGCTCGCGTGATCCATTCGAGTCGGTCGGCCGGCCGCTTGATGTTCGCTATGGCAGCCGCGGCAATCCTGGACCGTGGCGTGGAAGGCAGTCGGCTGCTTGGCCAGATCCGCGGCGGCGTTGGCGTGGCATTTGATGCAGGTCTGAGCTTCAACCCCGCGCGCAGGCGTATGACACGCTTCGCACTTGCCCTTCAAGAACGCATGCCCCTCGGAGAGGGGACCGGGCTGGAAGGTTTCTTGCCATCCCGGAATCGATGCCGATCCGGTGCGATAGAGCATCGCAATGGCCGTGCCGCCGGCAAGCAGGCCTGCGACGATCAGCAGTAAGTAAAAGGCATTGAGCGGCTTCACGACAGCCACCGCAGCCCGTAGTAGATCTCACCTGCGATATGCAGGGCGAGCAAGGTGTACATGAGGATTGCGGCCACCACATGCGCCACGATCCAGCGCATGGACGCCTTCTTCAAGATCGCGCGCGAGCCGATGGCGTATTCGAGATCGGCGATACCTTCAACAACCTGCAGCATCGAGACGTTCTGCAGGGCCGGCGCGCTGATATTGGCGGCAGCGGCCTCCTCAAGGACCTGGCGCTCGGCAAGGGCTTCGGCTGCCTGATTATAGGTCGCGCGAAGTGTGCCGAGGTGCGACTCCGCCTCCTTCAGTTCGAGAGACGTCTGGGGCAGATAATATCGGCCAACGAATCCAGTTGCGACGACGATCAGCATGACGACAAGAAGTGCGACGCCGAGCTGGCTCTGATATTTGTGGCCGGTGTGCAGGATCGCTAGAAACGCGCCAAAGACGCCGGCATACACGTGAAATGTGAGCAAGGCGCGCAGTGACACGACCCGTGTCACCCATCGCTTGAGCCAACCCGCATATTTGACAAGCGGATAGACCAGAAGGGAAACCATCAAGGTGGCTGCGGCCACTCCGAGGACGAAGCCCATCAAGCTTCCGGCGAAGCGCGGCGCGGTATGAAACAAGAAGGCCGGCACCAGGAAGAGGATGACAGAGAGTACAGCCTCGGCAATCTGCCGTTCGGTCTGATTCATGTCAGGCCTCGACAACCAGATTGCCGACGGATTTGGCTTGGCAGGCGAGAATGATGTTCTGGGATTTGTCCTCGGGTGTCAGGGCGTCATCGACCTCCATCGTCACCTGGCCTTCGAGGAGCTTCGTCTTGCAGGTCCCGCAAACCCCGACGCGGCAGGCATAATCGATCGGGACGCCTAGGGATTCGGCGACCTCGAGCACTGTCTTGTCGGGCGGCAGAGCTGCGATCTTGTTGGCCTTGGCAAACCGAATGGTTGCCGTTGCCGGTCCGATGGCAGGCGCGGCAGGCGGCGCGCCCGCCGCCGCAGGACCGGCCCGCTCGGCCGTAACCACCTGCGTCACACCGGGTGGGGGCACGGCGCCGCGCGCCGGTCCGAACGCCTCGGTCTTCACCTGGTCGGACGGCACCCCGACCGTTGCGAGGAGCTTCTTCATGGCCTCCATCATGCCGGGCGGGCCGCAGAGGTGGACGCGCCGCTTTTGGATATCTGGAACCGATTGGCTGAGGAGCTCCTTGGTCACGTGACCCTGCGGTCCCATCCAGGAGGTGCCCTCTGCACGCGCCATGGTCGCGATCACGTGCAGGTTCGGCATGCGGCGTTGCAGATACTCGAGCTCGTCGCGAAAGATGAAGTGTTCGGTGGTCTGGGCGCCATAGACCAGAAAGATGTCGCCCCGCCAGGCGGTATCGAACAGATAGCGTATGGCAGCCATCAAAGGGGTGATTCCAACGCCGCCACCGATCAGGACGACGCTGTCAGCTTCCTGGCCTCTGAAGGTAAAGGCGCCAAAGGGCGCAGCAACTTCGATCAGATCGCCTTGCTTGACCTTGTCATGCATGTAGTCGGAGAAGATGCCTGGCTCCTCCCGCTTGATGGTCGTTTCCACATAGGCAGTCTGTGCGGCCGAGGACGCAATTGTATAGGAGCGCCGCACGAGCTTGCCATCGATCTCGGCGGAATAGGTGAGAAACTGCCCCGGCAGGAAGGTAAAGGGAATGGGGCCGCCATCGGGACTCTTGAGCCGAAAGGTTTTGACGTCGTTCGTTTCGCGAAAAATGCCGGCGACCTGTAGTTTGCCTTTCCATGGGCCCGTTGCGGTGGCAGGACTTGCTACGGCTGCCGCCGAGCTTGGCGGGGCAGCTTCGCCCGCCCGGGTCGATGGAGGCGTACCCGGAGATGCGGCAGGAGGTGGCGTGGCGGGCGGCGGCGCACTTGGCGGCGCCGGAGTAGCCACTCTGCCGGATGCCGTGGCGAGAGCGGGCGCGCTCGTCAATCTTTGCACCAACGCGTTGGCACGGCGCAGACGCAGGACATACACGAGGATCATGGCCACGGTGAACGTCGCCAGCACCGCCATTGTGACGACATGAAACCACGACAGTCCAAGCCCCGCATCGCTCGAAGCTGTCAGGGCGGGAAGGTTCAATTGCGTCCTGAACCAGTCCAGCGCGATCTGGTGTGGGGGCTTTCCTTCTGAAAGCGCCCGAAGCGTGGTTGCCGCGCTCTTCGCCTGGTTGAGCGCATCCCGAAGCCGCGAGGTGGCCTCCTCCGCGCCAATGGAATCAGCCCTCGCATTCGCCTGGCGAAGCGCCGCTTCGGCGCTGGCGATCTCTTCGGTGGCGGTATTGAGCGCCGCGCGCGCTTGCGACTCGATGCGCTGGCGCTGCTCGGCTGACAGGCTCGGCATGTCCATTAGCGACGGATAAAACTCCTTGCGCGGACGGCCCCCCATCATTCCGCCCATCTCGCCCATGCCGCCTGACGATGCGCCCCCCATTTCTCCCATGCCCCTGCTCGGCGGGCCCATTCCAGGCATGGCAGGGACAGGCGGCGATCCCATGCTGTTTGGCGCGGCAGGAGTCGTCGGTGCAGACGCATTTGGATGATGTGACTCGTGCCCTCCTTCCATCTGCGCATCGGCGCGGCATGCGGGCAGGCTCATGAAGATGGCTGCCACGATCAGGGCCACCCATGGAGAGCAACGTTGAGATACAAACGGCACGAAAGAGCCTCCCGAATTCCTGTTATCAGAGAGTATCACCTGGCAGAAAACAATCCCGAGAGCTTGTTATCCTGGTGAGGTTCTTGTCACCTTTCCTGAAAAGGAGAACCGGTAACCGCCTGGCAGGAGGTCGAAACTTGCTTGCAAATCGCCGATCTGCGTAACCGTCGCAAGCACGTACTAAGCTCAAGCCTCCCGCTGCAGATTCCCGATCATTGCACATCACGAATTCCCTTGAGATTCAAGTCGGCCGCCAAGCTCGGCCGTTGCGAGCGGCGCCAAACTGTAGAGCGCCGGCATCAAGAGCCGGTGGACCAGGTCGCCCGTGATCCCAAGAATGACGAGCGTGCATGAGGGAGTGGGCTTCGCCGCGTTCTCTTCTGTTTTCAGCCTATCGATCATTTGCAGTTATCGCCGAAATTTATTCAGCTACCTTTCGGCTCTTGGTGTCCGCCAAACCCATTGCGCATGGCTGACAGCATCTTGTTGGCGAAGCTGCGCTGCGCGCGCGAGGCAAAGCGCGCATAGAGAGCGGCCGACAGCACCGGAGCGGGAACCGCCTCTTCGATCGCCGCATTGACGGTCCAACGGCCCTCTCCGGAATCCATGACATAGCCCTCGAAAGCCTCAAGCTGTGGATCTGCGGCAAGCGCCATGGCGGTGAGATCAAGAAGCCACGAGGCGATCACGCTGCCGCGTCGCCAAACCTCGGCAATGTCGGCCAGGTCGAGCTCGAAGCGCAGTTCGGCCGGCAATTCCTGCGAATTGGCATGTTTGAGGATCTCAAAACCCTCGGCATAGGCCTGCATCAAACCGTATTCGATGCCATTGTGGACCATCTTGACGAAATGTCCGGCCCCGCATGGCCCGGCATGCAGATAGCCGCGCTCCACCCGTTCGTCGCGCCGCTCGCGGCCGGGGGTGCACGGGATGTTTCGACAACCGGTGGCAAGTACGGAAAAGATCGGATCGAGGCGCTCCACGATCTCGTTGTCTCCGCCAATCATCATGCAGTAGCCGCGCTGACTGCCCCAGATGCCACCGCTGGTGCCGACATCGATGTATTTCAGTCCTTTCGCCGCAAGCTGGCGCGCCCGGCGGATGTCGTCCTTGTAAAACGAATTGCCGCCATCGATGATGACGTCGCCCGGCTCGAGCAAGCCGGAAAGCTCGCGGATGGTTGTTTCCGTGATCTCTCCCGCCGGAAGCATGACCCAGATATAGCGCGGTCGCTCCATCCTCGCGATCAGGTCTTTGAGGCTTGCCGCCGCGGACGCGCCTTCGTCAGCCAAATGCCGGACCCGTTCAGGGTTGCGGTCGTAGACGACGCAGCCGTGCCCGGTGCGCAACAGTCGCCGCACGATGTTGCCGCCCGTCCGACCGAGGCCGATCATTCCAAGCTGCATCATGTGCTCCACTCAGTTTCAGCTGGGAAGTGCAGCAGTCTGCCGCCGGCCCAGCAGCGCGAGCTTGGCCGTGAGGGCGTCCGTTAACTTGTTGGCGGCTTCGACAAACTGCCTGACGCCATCTTCAACGAGGTGCGCGGTCACCTCGTCGAGCGCGATGCCTTCGTGATTGAGCTCTTCCAAGAAGCCCTCCGCCTCTTTCGATCGCTCTTCCAGTGATTGCCGGACCCGACCGTGGTCGCGGAAGGCATCCAGCGTTGCCGGCGGCATGGTGTTGACGGTATTTGGCCCAATCAGCTCCTCGACGTAGAGCACGTCGGAATAGGCCTTGTTCTTGGTGCCGGTGGAGGCCCACAGCAGGCGCTGCGCCCGCGCACCCCTGGCAGCCAGTCTGTTCCAGCGCGGTATTGCGAACAAACGCTTGTAACTCTGATAGGCGAGCTTGGCGTTGGCGATGGCGATTCTGCCTTTGAGCCGCTCGAGCCTTTTGGTTCTGCCGGCATCTTTGGTTCGGGTGATCTTTTCGTCGATCAGTGCGTCGACCATGCTGTCGATCCGGCTGACAAAGAAGCTCGCGACACTTCCGATCCGGCTGACGTCGCCGCCGGCATCCGCCCGACGTTCCAGGCCCTCCAGATACGCATTCGCGACGTCTTCGTATACGCGTTGCGAAAACAACAGCGTCGCATTGACGTTGATGCCTTCGGCAACGAGCTGGCGGATCGCCGTAGTGCCTGCTGCGGTTGCCGGCACCTTTATCATGAGGTTCTCGCGGGCGACCTCGAGCCACAGCCGTCGCGCCTCTTCGAGGGTCGCCTCGGCCCTGTTGGCGAGGTTGGGCGAGACTTCGAGGCTCACATAGCCGTCCGCACCGTCCGTGGCCTCATAGACCTTCTGCAGCACGTCGGCGGCCTGCCGGATGTCCTCGATCGCAAGCTTTTCATACACGGAATGCGCAGATACGTCCCCATTGCCAGAGACGGCACACAGCGCGTCATCATAGTCGCTGGACTGAGCGATGGCCTTTTCGAAAATGGCGGGGTTGGAGGTTACCCCGCGCACCCCATCCTCCTGCACAAGCCGCGCGAGCCCGCCGCGGTCCAGGAAATTGCGGGCCACGAAATCGACCCAAACGGATTGACCGTTTTCCTGCAGAAGTTTCAGGGAATTGGCCATGCCCGGCTCCTACAGCTGCAATGCGACGTGGTCACAATGAAGCGGATTGGGTCCCCCCTGATTGACCTGCATCAAACTTGATAAGCCGGATGTCCGACAAACTGCTGCAAAGCTGATCCGATCATCGAACTCATACAATGCAACATGCCTTGTGAACGGAACGTTTGCCCTCCGTTGCCAGAGCGTCAATCAAAGCATCCAGCCGTGATAACCGCTCGAGATCACCTGGACGCGCTCGCAAAGGAAGCGGCGATTTCAACTGCCCCGCGGCGCCGGACCAACCACTGGGAACCGGACCCGCATTTCGATGCGCCGGGCGCGCCGGGGATACCTCCGACCTGGACGAGCAGCTCAAAAGACGTGGTCGGCTGCTCGCTCGGGCCCGCCCGGCTTTGGTTCACGGCTGGTTATGGCATCATCAACGAAGTCTACTGGCCGAGGATCGACATTCCGCAGATTCGGGACCTCGGCTTCATCCTCGCCGACGACCAGGGATTTTGGGTCGAGGTCAAGCGGATGGGTCAATATCAGCTGCGATCGGTCGCACCAGGCGTTCCCGCCTACGAGATCACCCATTCCCATTCGCGGTTCAGCTTGCGGCTTCGAATCACGCCCGACCCGCTACGCGATGTGCTTGTGATCGAATGTCGCCTTGAGAGTGACGATCCGGCGTTGCGAATCTATGTGCTGGTTGCCCCCCATCTCGGCGCCACCGGCTACGGCAATCGCGCTGTCATCGCCGAGCATCGCGGACGGCGTTTTCTGTCGGCGGAACGGGCGCCGTTTGCGATGGCCCTTGCTGCCGTGGACGAACACCAGCAGGACGCCGTCATGAGAGCGAGCGCGGGATATGTTGGCACCAGCGATGGGTGGCAGGATTTTGCCCGCAATGGCAGGATGGCGTGGGAGTATCCGGCCGCCGGTCCCGGCAACGTCGCGCTGTTGGCGGAGTTGCGACCATTCAGCGTGCTCGCTTTAGCCTTCGCAAGCAGCCAAAGTGCGGCCGCGACGCTGGCCGTGTCATCACTGATGCAGCCATTCGATCGCGTTATGGACGCGCAAATCGCCGATTGGAGCGCCTGGCACCGCAGCTGCGATGAATGTTGCGCCCGGCCGGCGGGCGTTCCAGCTCATTTGCAGGATCAGTTTGTTACATCCGTCACGGTTTTGCGCACACACCTCGATAAGACCTACCCGGGCGCGATGGTGGCGAGCCTGAGCGTGCCCTGGGGCGACACGGGCAACGAGCGGAGCGGTTATCATTTGGTCTGGCCTCGCGATCTCGTCGAATGCGCCACGGCGCTACTTGCCTTCGGAGGAGAAGCAGAGGCGCGCAACACCCTGCGCTACCTGATCGCAACACAAAACGTCGAAGGGCATTGGCACCAGAACCAATGGTTGGGCGGCGAACCCTATTGGCGCGGGGTCCAGCTCGACGAAGCGGCGTATCCAGTTCTTCTGGCCGCCCTGCTCGCCGACCGGGATGCGTTAGGGGGAATCGAGCCCCACGACATGATCCGTCGCGCGCTCGGCTATATCGCCCGGGTCGGCCCCTCGACCGATCAGGACCGTTGGGAAGAAAATAGCGGACTGAACACGTTCACCCTTGCCACTTGCATCGCGGCGCTTGTCGCAGGCGGCTCGCTGCTGGAGGAGACGGCGCGCCACTGGGCCATAGCGCTGGCAGATTTCTGGAACGCCCATCTGGAAGACTGGCTCACCGCCAGCGGCTCCGAGCTGGCAAGAAAATTCGCTGTTGCCGGCTACTATGTCCGCACCTCGCCGCCGTCAGTGCTTTCCGACGGCCGCGCCGCACTCGATGAACTCGTGCCCATCCGCAATCACAGCGACGGTGCGGGAATGCGGGCCAATGAACAAATCAGCACTGACTTCCTGCGCCTGGTCCGCTTTGGCCTGAGGGATCCGGCCGATCCATTCGTTCTGGATACGATCAAACTCGTAGACGGGCTTTTGAAGGTGGAAACACCCTCCGGTTCGGTCTGGCACCGCTATAACGGCGATGGCTACGGCGAGTACGATGATGGCCGGCCTTATGATGGGGCCGGCAGAGGCCGGCCGTGGCCGCTGCTTGCCGGGGAGCGAGGCCATTATGCCCTGAGCGCCGGCCAAGATCCCTTGCCGATGCTAGAAACGATGGCCGCGTCAGCCAGCCCCGGCGGCATGATCCCCGAACAGGTCTGGGATGCATCACCAATCCAAGAGCGGCGATTGCATCCCGGCCGCCCCACCGGATCGGCCATGCCCCTCGCATGGGCGCATGCCGAATTTGTCAAGCTTGCGGTCTCCCGCAACCACGGTCGGCCATTCGATCGACCGGAGGCCGTCTGGGATCGATACGGGGGAAGGAAGAAGACATCCGCTTACGCGTTCTGGTGGCCCCACGCGCAAATCCGGTCGATCGTCGCTGGCTGCCGTCTGGTCATTGCCCTGCCTCGGGCAGGTATGGTGCACTGGGGCGTCAATGGCTGGCGTGAGGTCAGGGATCTCGAAGCACTCGATAGCAGTCTCGGCTTCTGGGTGGCGGAACTCGACACCGGCCGGATGAACAAGGGTGAAAGTATCGATTTCACCATCCGTTGGCAGGAGGATGGTTGGGAACGGATCGACCATCGCATCGAGGTCGTATCTGCTCGCGAGGATGTGTGAGGGCGTTCAGCCATGCCAAACTCCGACAGCGAGGTGGGATAGGCATGGTAGAAGAATTCTTTCCCATCTCCTTCGCTGGCTGGAGATGATCATGTATCGCTGTATTCAAACACTTTCTGTTGTTTGCGCCGTGCTTGTCTTCGCAATGACAGCAGTCGCGTCTGCAACCGACACGTCGGAGGTCGCGCGAGCCGCCTTTCAGGCCAAAGATCGCGGTCAGCTCCTGATGGCGATCGGCCTGTTCAACCAGGCCATGAAGGACGAGCAACTTTCGAAGAAGCAACGCGGCTTGCTGCTGTTCGGCCGTGGCACCGCCTATCAGCAGCTCGGGATGACAGAGGCCGCCCTCACCGATCTGGACGGGGTGGTCGCGCTGCTACCTGATTTTCCTGGCGGATACGTCTATCGCGCCGTGATCTGGACCACGGAGCGTCGATACGGAGAGGCGCTCACGGACTTGCAGCAAGCCCATCAGCTTGCCCCGAACGATGCGAGCGTGCTTCTGAATCTCGGCAACCTCTACGCCCAAACGGGCAGGCTTGAGCTTGCAATTGAGAACTACGGCCAGGCGATCGGGCTCCGTCCGGATTTCGACAAGGCCTACTTCGATCGGGCGGGCGCTTACATGGTTAAGCACGATTTCGCACGTGCGATGGCGGATTTCGACAAGGCGATCGAGCTTCGCCCCACATTTGCCGATGCTTTCGCCAATCGCGGGGCGCTGCATCTGGCGAACGGAAATGTCGAAAGAGCTCTTTCCGACCTCAACGCCGCCCTCGAGCTCGCGCCGCGCAACGCGCGATATCATGGCGCCCGTGCCAATGCCTATCTGGTTGAGGCCCGCTACGGCGATGCGCTCGCCGACTTCGATGAAGCGTTGCAGATCGATCCTGGCAATCCCGCGCTGTATTTCGGACGTGGCCTCGCCAACCTGTTCCTTGACGATACGGCTGCCGCCATCGACGATCTTCAGGTGGCGGTGCGGCTGCGGCCCACCGATGCCAACGCTGCTATCTGGCTGCACATCGCACGCCTCCATTCCAACACCGTCGACAAAGATGAGTTCGCCACCAATGCCGCCAGAGTGAGCCGGGACGTGTGGCCTGGCGCGGTGCTCGATCTGTACCTGGGAGCTCTGACGTCGACCGAGATGCTCGCGAAGGCCCAAGAAGGGGCTGAGCAAGACTCCGAGCGACGGCTTTGCGAGGCTCAGTTTTATGTCGCCGATTATGGTATCCACCGAGGCGCCACAAACGAGGCTTTGGACATCATGAAGGGAGTTGTTTCGCGCTGCCGCTCTTTTGCCCTTGTCTACGGCTCCGCACGGGCAGAGATCAGCTTGGCGCAGCACTGAAGCGTTGCTCGTTACCTTGCAAAAAGTACAGTGCACACCTCAACGATCGAACCAAATCCGCGCCGCGTGGTGAGTTCTAGAATATTGCCGACAATCCGTTCCTCCCCAAGGCGGAGTTGGCGCGCGACACGCCAAACTCCAGCCCCAGAGCCCCGAGCGGCGGCTATTTGCCCATATTCATCGGCTTCGGCGCCGACGCAGGTGCGGCCGCCGAGCCAGGCATCGGCACCATCCCCAGCACCATCTTGCGCTGATCATCGGTCAGGACTTTGGCGGCCTCGCCCGCGGCGCGAATGAAGTCCAGTCTTTGATCCGCCTTCAACTTCTCGATCTCGCGGATCTTGGCCTCGACCGACGTGGCATCCGGCTGGTCTGCCGCGGTCAGCAACCAGAGGGCCTGCTCTGCTTCGTCGATCTTCCGCTGCTGGTTTGACTGGTCGACGAGGGCACGCTGCTTGATATCGTTGAGGCTCGTCCTCTGCTGGGTAGAAAGGCCGAGCTTGTCGGCATATTCGAGGTAAAATCCCGTCGCGCCCACGTGATAGATATGCGATGAGCCGGGAAACCCCGGTAGGTTAGTTTGCATCGACATGCCCGATGCACCGGCTGAACCAGATCCGGGCGCCTGCCCCATCGATCCCATGCAGCAGCCACCGCCCATGCCGCCGGGCGAAGCAGCAGGCATTCCGCCCATACCCCCTGACGAGCTTCCCGACATTCCACCCGTGCCGGACATCGAGCTGTTGGATTGGCCTCCCATCGAGCCCATTTCCTTGTCGTCCATCATCGCCATACGAACGGACGGTGATGCCGCGAGCACAGACGTTACGAACAACTGCGACGACAGCACGCCCACGAGGGCGACTGCGGCGACCCGGCATGTCATTGTCGGGGCGGATAGCGGATTGTTTCGACGACTAAGGTTCATGTCTGGTCCTCCTGATGCTCACGTGATGTTGCTGTCTTTTGGTGAAAGACGTTTGATCTAAAACAAAGTCTGCGGTCAAATGCGTGACAACCTTTCAAAATAAGTGGCGGCACTTCAACGACAAATGACCGCCAATGGCTTGTAATAATTTCGCTGTTCGAGCGTCTATCAAATGGGTGGTCCTTGGCCTCAAAGAGGGGAAGCGGGATGGGAGAGCGGCGGATGGCGCATGATTCAGCTCGACGTGGACGGCCGACCAAACCCGGAAGTGGGGCCACGCTCGGTGCCGACCTCGTTCCACGCAGCCGCCCCAAGATCCTGTTCGTCACCTCCGAATTTGCCGACTACATAAAAGTGGGCGGCCTTGGCGAAGTATCCGCCGCGCTTCCCCGCACGCTCCGAAACAAGTGCGATATGCGCGTCTTGCTCCCAGGCTATCGCGATGTCGTCAGCCAACTTCAGGCAGTCGAGATCGTCGGTCATTTGCCTTCCTGCGGCGGCCTCCCGGCCTGCGATCTTGCGCGCAGCACCACGGGCGACCATCTTGCCGTCTATGTGCTGCTCTGTCCGCAGCTTTACGAGCGCGACGGCGGTCCCTATGGGGACGCAACGGGTACTGATTGGACGGACAATGATCTCCGTTTTGCCAGGCTCAGTCTTGCCGCCGCACAGATCGCGTCCGGCACAGGCGACCCAAACTGGATACCGGACCTGCTGCATCTCAATGACTGGACCTCGGCGCTGGCGCCCGCCTACCTTGCCTGGAGCGGCCGATCGATACCGAGCGTGCTGACCATCCACAATCTTGCGCATCGCGGCTTGTTTGCGCGGCATCGTTTGGATCGGCTCGGCATTCCCCACGCCGCATTCGACATCAATGGCGTCGAGTTCTGTGGTGACATTTCCTTCCTCAAAGCGGGAATCTTCTACGCATCGCACATTACGACCGTGAGTTCCACCTACGCGCAGGAAATCGTGACACCCGAGCATGGCTGCGGCTTGCACGGGCTGCTCAGAGGAAAGCTCGATCAGGGGCGCTTGACCGGCATCATCAACGGTATCGACGAAAGCTGGGACCCTCTGACAGACCCGCACCTGGCGCGACCGTTCAGCCCAGATGACTGGAAGGGAAAGGACGCCAATGCGCAAGCGCTAAGGAGGACCTTCGGCTTGGCGGTGTCGCGGGGCCCGCTGTTTGCGATCGTCTCGCGACTGGTCCATCAGAAAGGCCTGGACATTGCAATCGAAGCCATTGAAACGATCGTGCGGCAGGGAGGCCAGATCGTCGTCACCGGCAAGGGCGAAAGCGAACTCGAGCAGTCACTCTGCCAGATGGTCAGGCAATATCCAGGCAAGCTCGGCATCAAGATCGGATACGAGGAAACGACTGCGCGGCAGATGCTGGCGGGAAGCGATTTTCTGCTGATGCCCTCGCGCTTTGAGCCATGCGGACTAACACAGATGTACGCGCAACGCTTCGGATCATTACCTGTTGCACATCGAACCGGCGGGCTTGCCGACACGATTCAAGACGGTGTCACCGGCCTGCTGTTCCGCGAACTTTCGCTTGGCGGCCTCCTCGGAGCGATCTACCGCTCGCTCGACATCTATCATTCACCTTCGCGTCTGCGCGCGATGCGCAAGGCCGCGATGGCGCGCCCCACCGGCTGGAATGACGCCGCGGCTGACTATGCAAGCATCTATGATTCAACACTGACTGCGGCCTGAAGTCGGCGCGCCGGCCGCACCGTCAGAAAATGAATCCACGCAGGTTGCATACCGAAGCGGATATGCAAGTCTGGTGAAGAGATACGAACCGGTTCGAGTTTCCAGGGGACCTTCATGCAGTCGCTGCGTCATCGCTTGTCGCCGCGCCTATTCCTGCTAGGCGTCATTCTCACGATATCGGGCGTGCAGGCGAGCGCTGGGACCTACAATCTGGCCCTCGAGCCTCGCATGGTAAACATCACCGGCCAGCCGGCTGCGGCGATGCTAATCAATGGTCAGCAGCCAGGGCCGCTGCTGCGCTTCAAGGAGGGCGAGAATGTCATCATCAACATTCAAGCGGAGCGCCGTCTCGTCGACGGCAACGTAGGAGGGAAAATGGGGCCCGCATTGCCGCAGCTTTGCGCGCTGGGACAGGCGATCTGCGTCCTGGTCGCGCCGGAGGCGACGTACAAGGCCAACTGGCAGCTGTACCAGAAAGGGCGTCCGGTCGAAATCCTCTGCGTCGAAAATTCGACCAAGAAGGCCGCCTATGTCGTCTCGCGACCGCAATCCGAGAGGCCGCCGGAGATCGAACTCGAGGACGGGCTAAAGTTCTGCTCTCCGCTCGTGTCGTAGGCCGGATGCCGTCAGGGAGGTGGCCAAGAATATCCGACGAGATCAGATACGAGGAAAAGACCGCGTGGCAGATGCTGGCGGAAAGCGACTTTCTGCTGATGCCCTCGCGCTTCGAGCCATGCGAGTTGACGCAGATGTACACGCAACGCTTCGGCTTACATCTATGATTCAACCCTGAAGTCGGCACGCCGGTCACACTGTCAGAATATTAATCCGCGCAGCTTGCATATCGAACCGGGTGTGCAAGTCTGGAGAAGAGAATACGAACCGCTCCGAGTTCCCGGGGGACGCCCATGCAGTCGTTGCTTCATCGCTTGCCGCTCCGCCTATTCCTGCTGGGCGTCATTCTCACGATATCGGGTCTGCAGGCGAGCGCTGGGACCTACGATCTGGTCCTTGACCGTCGCACGGTAGACATCACCGGCCATCCGGCCGCGGCGATGTTGATCAACGGCCAGCTTCCAGGACCGCTGCTGCGCTTCAAGGAGGGCGAGAATGTCACGATCAATGTAACCAACCGGCTCGACGAGCCCGCATCCATTCATTGGCATGGCCTAATCGTCCCGCCGGAGATGGATGGCGTGCCCGGCATCTCGCCCGGTTACGGCAATGGCATTCAGCCGGGGACGACGTTCACCTATCGCTTCAAGGTGAAACAATCAGGAACGTATTGGTACCATAGCCACTCTTCCGGCGAGCAGGAGCAACTCGGGATCTACGCGCCGATCATTATCGAGCCTCGGCAGCCGGATCCTTACCGGTACGACCGCGACTACATCATCATGATGTCGGATTGGACCGACGACGCCAATCGTGTGATCCGTAACCTGAAGATCGATAGCAGCTGGTACAACCTAAACCGGCGCACTCTGGTCAGTCTGTTCCAGGAGCTTTCGCAGGCGCCGGACGAGCAGGCACGCAAGGCCATCATGAATGATCGGATCGCCTGGTCGATGATGCGAATGGATCCGACCGACATCTCGGACGTCTCGGCCTATACTTTCCTGGTCAACGGCCGAACGCCCGAGCAGAATTTCACGGCTTTGTTCCGCCCCGGCGAACGCATCCGGTTGCGCTTCATCAATGCCTCCGCAATGACCTACTTCGACGTCCGCATTCCCGGCCTGAAGATGACGGTGGTCGCCGCCGACGGAAACAATGTCGAACCCGTGCGCGTCGATGAATTTCGGTTCGGCAATGCGGAAACCTACGACGTGATCGTCCAGCCGACTGAAGACCGCGCCTACACCATCGTGGGCGAGCCGATGGACCGCACCGGATTTGCGCGCGCAACCTTGGCGCCGCGCCCCGGCATGATCGGCGAACTACCGCCGCACCGGCTTCGACCGATCGTGTCCATGGCCGAGATGGGCATGAATCTCGGACCCAAAGGATACGATCGCGGCACGCCGCAGCCCGAGCAGGATTTGCCAGGCCATGTCGCACCGGAAGACCCTGTCGCCATGGAAATTGGCATGGGAGGCATGTCCTCCGGGGGCGGGATGAGCGGCATGCAAGGGATGAAAGGCATGCAGGAGGGCGCCTCGATGAGCCCCGTCGGCGCCCGGCACGCGGGCCACCCGGCCGGTTTCGGGCGATCCAAGCCCAGCAGGCCAGGGAAAACGCCATCCACCATGCCGGGCATGGACCACGGCAAGATGCCCGGAATGAGTTCAGCACCAGCGCAAAGTGCCAGCGAGGCGCTGGCGCAAATGCCGGGAATGGATCACGCGGCGATGCAAGGCGGTTCGCAGGGCCCAAGCGGAAGATCCCGGATGTCACCAACATCGATGCCATCGGGCCCGGTCCAGACCGGACCGCAGGCTTATGCCCTGCGCGGGGGCGAGGACATGCCGAGCGTGCCCGTCACCTCGGTCAACATGGCCCCTGACCCGCTGACCAACGACACCGGCGCGCCTCCGGGCACCAGAGTCCTTTCCTATCGCGATCTCAAAGCGCTCGATCCCTACCCGTACAAGCGCTACGACCGCGTCATCGAAATCCGTCTGACCGGAAACATGCAGCGCTACTTCTGGTCGGTCAACGGCCGCAAGTTCAGCGAGGCCCAACCGATCATGCTGCGCTACGGCGAGCGTGTCCGCTTCCGGTTCATCAACGAAACCATGATGAACCACCCGATGCATATCCACGGTACGTGGCTTCTGCCCGACGTGGGCAATGGTGCGCGCAACCCGAAAAAGCACACGGTCAACATCAAGCCGGGCGCGACCGTCGACGTCGACGTTCCGGCGGATGCGGAGGGCCCGTGGGCCTTCCACTGTCATCAGCTCTACCACATGGAAACGGGCATGATGCGCAAGATCGAGGTCGTGCGCGAGACGGCCTCGGCCGCAAAATAGGAGGACGGGATGCGAAAATTGCTGTCCACCTTGGTCGCTAGTGGAATTGTTATACTTGCGGCGCTATCGACCGCCTCGGCGCAGTCATCGACCAATCCGGTAAGCCCGAGCTATTCTGGCGCGAGCTTCCCTCCCGTCCCCTACTACCAGCCAATGTTCCCGGATCAGCAGCTGTTCGGCAGCATGCGGTTCGACAAGCTGGAATGGAACGGGCCAGGGTCGAGCGCCCGATGGGACATGGAAGCCTTCGTCGGGGGAGACTACGACAAGATCTTCTTGAAGTCGGAAGGCTTCTATGACGGCAAGACGAGAAAGCTAGAAGAAGGGCAAATGCAGGTGCTCTATTCGCGCCTGATCAGCTATTATTTCGACGCTCAATTCGGCATTCGCCAGGACTTCTCTGCCAAGTCCAACCGCACCTATGCCACCATAGGCATCGAAGGATTGGCCCCGTTCTTCATCGAGATCGATGCCGACCTCTACATCAGCCAGAAGGGCGAGGTCTCCTCGGCGATCACCGCCTTTCACGATGTTCTGATTACCAACCGGCTTATCCTGCAGCCTCGCATCGACCTCAAGCTGCAGGCGCAGCGCGTGCCCGATCTCAATCTCGGCAGTGGATTCACCGATGTCGAGCTTGGTGCGCGGTTACGCTATGAGATCACCCGAAATATCGCCCCCTATATCGGCGTGGTCTGGGACCGCAAGCTCGGAGAAACAGCCGGTATTGCGAGGACCAATGGAGAGGCGGTCGGCAGCCTATTTGTCGCGGGCGGCGTTCGCGTATTGTGGTAAGCCAAGCAGACATAGTTTCTAAGAAAACGCGCCCTTCAGCTGTCGCCTACATGTGATGCGGCCGGTACTTGATGCCGTTTGCGATCTGGACCTCTCGAACGTATCGCACGATGGCCGCCATCTGATCCTCACTGACCTGGGGTTGCGGCGGCATGTTTCCATAAGGCCAGTGATGCTGCCTCACGCCGAACTTGGCTGCGGAAAAAAAGGCGGGATCCGCATGGTGCCCGGGATTGTAGATGTCATGAACAAGGGGTGGGCCCTTGTCCGTGCCCGAGGCACTCATTCCGTGACAAGTTGCACAGTTGGCCTCGAATAAGGGCTTGCCCTTTGCGGCCAATGCCGACAGCTCGGGCTCGGTGACCTCCACCTTAACGGATCGCGGCGGTCCCGCGGAGGACATCATCCATAACACAGCCGCTGCAGCGACGAGCACTGCCGCGCCCAGGGCAAATTTGATATAACCATACCAGGCTTGCTTCATACCTTGAACTGGCCCTCTCGGCGTATTTCGATCCCTACAATAATTAAGAGACAACAAGAGGAAATCTTGTTGTCTCCAGCGCTGACTGCTCGTCATTCGTTTCGGCTGCTCAGCCGTGACGATAACCGCCGGCCGATTGGCCCAGGATGCGGCTGAGCTTCGGAATGAATCCGGGCACCTCGGCCGCGTAGCTCGCGTATGCATCGCGAAATGCCGCTCTAGCATCCTGTTCTTCAGTCCGCGCAAGCTTGACGTACATCATGGTCAAGACCGGAAACATGGCAAGCGTGAGGATCGTCGGCCACTGCAACAGGAAGCCGAACATGACCATGATGAAGCCGACATACTGCGGGTGCCGGACATAGCCGTAGGGTCCAGTCGTTGCGAGCGACCTCGATTGCTGCGCGTCGTAAAGGACCTTCCACGCTGCAGAAATGAGGATGAAGCCGCCGCCGATGAATACGAAGCTCAAGATGTGAAATGGACCAGCGTGCGGATTGGCCTTCCAGCCAAACATCATTTCCAGGAGGTGACCCGCATCGTGCGAAAACCAATCCACATCGGGAAACCGTGACTGCAGCCAGCCGGACAGGAAGTAGATCGTCAGCGGGAATCCGTACATTTCCGCGAACAACGCCACCAGAAACGCGCTGAATGCGCTGAATGAGCGCCAATCCCGAGGTGTCTGGGGTTTGAAGAACGTGTAAGCAAAGAAGATGAAGATCGCCGAATTGACGATCACAAGGCTCCATAGGCCGTAGGCAGGCGTGGCCTCGTTCATGGCGCTCTCCGATTGTCCTGCTGACTGTCAGTGCCGTGATGGCCGTGCCCACCGTGCATGAAAACGTGCATGAGCAGACAAGCCAGCAAGGGGAGCCAAACCAGAATCCCCAGCACGTGCGCGCGGTGTTCGGTGAACAGCAGGACACCTGCGATGATCAGAAATCCGATTAGAACCAACCCGGCGCGCGATTTAAGTGACAAACCATCCGGCGCATGTACCTGATGATCGGAGCGCTCCTGCACCGACATCATAAACTCCTGCTGTTGCCATCTAAAGTAAGCAGCATGCTGCAGCGAACGTCTTGATCGAGATCAAAGGATCGAGCCGAAAGCAGCGAGCTGCTCACGCGCGGCTTTCGTCGTCCGGGAAAGAGACTTTCCGGTCGCCCGCCGCAGATATCGCGCCGAACTTGCAGCTATATCATCGGGAATTTCTGGCCCGTTGATATCTCCAGGCGCGCCTGCTCGGATCGGCAGGTTGCGCGAAGGAGTAGCCCGGCGCCGTAGGAATTGAAGCGAACGCAGAGCTCCCGCCCACCTGCGGGACCAACAGCTCATGCGCGCTCTGCCTCGCCTCATTTGGCCAATACCGCCTGTCCGAAATCGTGACACCTGCGTAAGCACTTGCCGTTGCTGTAGCCAATGGCAGCGCCAGCAACAGAGTTCTGACTGTCTGCTTGAGCATAACTCGGCTCCGACTGGACGCACCTACCGGCAGCCTCGCCAGGGAGGCGATCACCAATGCCGCGATGGCAGGAGCCAACCGCGTTGCTTGTCTAGCGGCATTCGCTTTCGCCCGCGGGTCCCGCTACAGCGGCAAATTTAACATAGTCCAGGTCCGAGCGGCGTCTTTGATCCGGATCAAGCATTCGCGCCGTCGCCCGTTTATCTGTCCACCCGACCGACGACTTCCATCAGTTCCGCGATCTTGCGGCGCTGATCGGCCTTGTCGCCGCTGCGGATGGCGTGTTCCACGCAGTGGGCGACGTGATCCTTCAGGATTTCTTCTTCTACACGACGAAGCGCGGAACGGACGGCTGAGATCTGGGTGACGATATCGATGCAGTATCTGTCCTCGTCGACCATCTTCGCGAGCCCGCGAACTTGGCCTTCGATGCGGTTCAGGCGTTTCTGACAAGAAACCTTGATGTCGTTCCTCATGAGCCGTATATACCCCCCAAGGGTACATTCCGCAAGAGATGGAGTAGATGATGCATAAGCAGGACGCCCCAGGTTCTGAAAAGGCGCGCGGTAGCTGCTGCGGACACTCTCACTCCATCTCCCAGGAGTCCGCAGATCACCATCATCATGGTCCCGCGCACGGCACCACCGTCGACCCCGTCTGCGGCATGTTGGTCGACCCCGCCACGGCTCGCCACAAGATCGAGCATGACGGACAGACCTTCTACTTTTGCTCGGAGCGCTGCCGGGCGAAATTCGCGGACGATCCGGCGAAGTACGTCCACGGGACAGTGCAGCAAGCGCCGCGTGCCGATGTGCCGGAAGGCACAATCTACACATGCCCGATGCATCCGCAGATACGCCAGGTCGGGCCGGGCAACTGTCCCATCTGCGGCATGGCGCTCGAACCCGAGCTGGCGACAGCGGAAACGGGCCCGAACCCCGAGCTGATCGACATGACCCGCCGCTTCTGGATGGGTCTCGCGCTCTCCATTCCCGTTGTGATCCTCGAGATGGGCGGACACCTGATCGGCGACCACGGATGGATCGACCAGAGCCTGTCGAACTGGATCCAGTTGGTTCTCGCGACTCCAGTGGTGCTTTGGGCGGGCTGGCCATTCTTCGTGCGCGGCTGGCAATCGGTCCTGACGCGCAATCTGAACATGTTCACGCTGATCGCGATGGGCACCGGTGTGGCGTGGGTCTATAGCGTCGTCGCCACCTTTGTCCCAGGTGTCTTTCCGGCCACGTTCAGAGGGCATGATGGCGCGGTCGCCGTCTACTTCGAAGCGGCCGCCGTCATCACCGTGCTCGTCCTACTCGGCCAGGTTCTTGAGCTTCGGGCGCGCGAGGCCACCTCAGGAGCGATCAAGGCCTTGCTCGACCTAGCTCCGAAGACGGCCCGCCGTATCCGCGCCGACGGCACTGACGAGGAAGTTCAGATCACGGTGCTGCAGGTGGGCGACCGGCTGCGCGTCCGCCCGGGCGAGAAGGTGCCCGTCGACGGCGAAATCGCCGAAGGGCGATCCTCCCTCGATGAGTCGATGGTGACGGGCGAATCCATGCCGGTTAGCAAGGAAGTCGGCGGCAAGGTGATCGCCGGCACGCTCAACCGCTCCGGCGGCTTCGTCATGCGCGCCGAAAAGGTCGGCAGCGACACAATGCTATCCCAGATCGTGCAGATGGTCGCGCAGGCGCAGCGCTCGCGCGCCCCGATCCAACGCCTGGCCGACCAGGTCGCAGGCTGGTTCGTTCCGGCAGTCATCGTGGTCGCGATCGCGGCGTTTGCCGTCTGGGCGCTCTACGGTCCAGAGCCCCGCTTCGCCTTCGGCCTCGTCGCCGCTGTCAGCGTCCTGATCATCGCCTGTCCCTGTGCTCTCGGTTTGGCCACTCCCATGTCGATCATGGTGGGCGTCGGGCGCGGCGCTCACATGGGCGTATTGATCAAGAACGCCGAAGCACTCGAGCGCATGGAGCGTATCGACACCTTGGTGGTGGACAAGACAGGCACTCTCACGGAAGGCAAGCCGAAGGTCGTGGCGGTCGTGCCCGCAGGCAGCTACTCGGAAGCCGAGGTCCTGCGGCTCGCGGCGAGCGTCGAACGCGCGAGCGAGCATCCGCTTGCGGACGCGATCGTGAACGAGGCCAAGGAGCGAGGCATCCAGACCACCGACGTCCAGGAGTTCGACTCGCCCGTCGGCAAGGGCGCGCTCGGAACGGTCGAGGGCAAGAAAGTTCTGCTCGGCAACGCCGCCTTCATGCGCTCGCAGGGAGTGGACACCTCCGCCATGGAATCCGAAGCCGAGCGCCAACGCGGTGAAGGCGCCACCGTCATCAACATGGCGGTCGACAGCAAGCTCGCCGGCATTCTCGCCATCGCCGACCCGGTCAAGCAGTCCACGCCGGCCGCGCTGCGGGAACTCGGGGCCGAAGGCGTCAGGGTCATTATGCTCACCGGCGACAACCGCACCACGGCTCAGGCAGTCGCGCGCAGGCTCGGCATCGGCGACGTCGAAGCTGAAGTCCTGCCGGATCAGAAGAGCGCGGTCGTCGCCAAGCTACAGAAGGAAGGCCGGAAAGTCGCAATGGCCGGAGACGGCGTGAACGACGCACCGGCGCTGGCCGCCGCCGAAGTCGGCGTGGCAATGGGCACGGGGACCGACGTAGCAATGGAGAGCGCCGGGGTCACCCTCCTCAAGGGGGATCTCAACGGTATCGTCCGGGCGCGCCGGCTGTCCCGCGCGACCATGAGGAACATCAGACAGAACCTGTTCTTTGCGTTCGCCTACAATGCGGCGGGGATCCCGATCGCGGCCGGGGTGCTTTACCCGTCTCTGGGATTGCTGCTGTCGCCAATCGTTGCTGCGGCCGCGATGGCGCTCTCGTCCGTCAGCGTCGTTGGCAACGCGTTGCGGCTGCGGACAGTGCGGATCTGATGTCGGCAGCATGGCCGCTTGCAACTTGGGCACCTGTGGCCAGGCGCCCTTCAGAGCAGGCGTGCGATCGCCTGAATGCCCTTCATCCCCGTGCCGAACCGGGCGATCGCTTCCTTGTTGCACTCCAGTTCGCCGTAAGGCAAGAAACGCACCTTCAGGTCCGCCACGCGACTGAACGCAGGCCGACGAAGCTGGTTGCGCACCTCATCCTCTCTGCCGTCAGGAGCAACCAGAAACAGTCCGCCCGTCGCATGCAAGTCGCTGCTCAACGCAAGATCAAGCATACGAACGATGCCGGAGTAGATCGATGTCGTATGCTCTACCTCAAAGGCCGCTGTCACGCAGCTGCCCGCGGCATCGAGCCAAAGAACATCAATAAGTCGAATCGACTCCGCGCCAGCCGCCTCCTCGATGGAGGGCGGAAGGCGCTCGAGGCACCCGGCGGCCAAAGTCGTACCGTTGTACGCTCGACCTCGATCGTTTGCGGCGATCCAGACCTTGTATCCCAGCGCCAGGCCCAAGTCACGGAGCCAAGCTTGAATTTGCGTATGGGTGAGATCGCTCTCTCGCGCGGCCGCGATCGGCCCTTCCTGCCGTTTCGCGGTCTCCCGTGCCTTCGAAAGCTCCAATAGCCATGCGTCTCTCGCGGCATCGCCTGTGCCGACGGGAGGCGCGCTAAAGCGTTCGGTGCCGACATCGAATAGAAATCCCGCGATTGCGCCGAGATCGTTCGACAGGAGATCGCGATAGCTGCGGTTCAGCTCCAAGACGCCCTGTCGCATGGCGAGGTACTGATCCCAACGTCCAAGCTTCACCTTCGATCCCGTGACCGTGTTGAAGCCGTTGACGATTGCGGTGTTGAACGGCGGCATCAAGGTCGGGTGCAAGAAATACAAAAGATTGGCGACGGCGGGCCCTAGGCCCTTGATCGCCAATCTATCGATTGTCTCAATTCCATCGACGAGCTCCTGCTCAGTGTCACAGCAGCAGCAGTGATGGAGCAGTCTACCGAACGCCCTCTGATTGGCAGCATCTTCGTAGATGTCGGGAATCCGAAGCTTCGGCTTCCACAAGAAAGCGTGATCTGCACCTTTGAATATCTGTCTCTGCTCGGCGATCGACCCCACGATCGTTTCGAGGGAAGAGCCCTTGTAAACGTTGCCGAACGTTCCCGCTTCGATCTCCTCGACTACCTGAGCAATGCCGCGACGGATGGACCGGAAATTCTTGAGCCGTTCGTCCCACAAGAACCATGTGCGATAGGTCGACCCTGAGTCCTCGCGCCACCGTTCGATCAACACGCGCAGCAGATCAGTCAATCTTAGCCTCCCTCATCATTCGCATTGCCTCCCCGGATTTTGCGCGCGTCAACGCGCCGCGCGATGGCCCGGGGTGGCAGATATTACAGCGATGGACCGGAATCTCACTCTGCCAGATATTTATCAAACCGCAACAAAGCCCCCGCGCGACGGTTGCGTGACAAACAACCGGTTGGAGCGGACCGTGGTTGCCCTGCCTTACGACTATTTGGTGATTGCGTGGTTTGCAATCGCGCTGATCTCGACAGCCTATGTGGCCTATGACCAGTTCGCTGGCAATCCCGAGCCGACCGTGGTGAAGTGGGCGTCATCCTGGTCACGCTGTACATGGGGCCAGTGGGCCTCCTGCTCTACGTGCTTGCCGACAAAGAGCGCGGCCTGGGGAGTACGAGCGATTCACCTCCCCACTTTGGAAGCGGGGGGTGGCAGCACCATCCACTGTGTCGCCGGAGATGCTACCGGCATCATCGTGGCTGCGGCAACGACCGCCCTGCTCGGATTGCCGATGTGGATCGATCTCATCGTGGAGTATCTCGCTGGGTTCTCATCTCTTAATATTCCGGTCCCTCTTCATGAAGCGCATGATGAGCGGCGCCATATTCGCGCGCCGCCCCGATGACGTTCGGATCGAGAATCTAAGCGGACATGTGTCAGTGCAGAGAGGTGGGCCAGAGCCCCGGGTTAGGGGGCTCGGTGACCGGCGCAACTTTGGGACTGGACGACGGAAAGGGCGACATCAACGCGGCCGAGAAAGTAACGAGGGCAGTGATGCTTAAGCGTGACGCCCTTTCGGGCTGCCCCGGTTGATCTAGATCAAGGGATCGAGCGACTAAGCGCTGTGTGCTCGGCTGCGACGAGCCGGATGGAAGAGTTCAGCGAGCCAAGCAGGATCCCATGGTCGCTTCCGATCCCTCTACTCCTCCGGCGCATATGCCATGGTTCGTTGCAGAGCCTGGGCGAACCGACGTGCTCCTGGTCGTCATGGGTGTTTTTTTGGTGCTGCTCGTTTTCTCAGTCGGCGTCTTGATGTTGCGACTGCATCATCTGCCGGAGCATATCGCCCAGAAAGAACAAAAGGTTCAGTATCAACTGGTTGCAGTTTTGGGGCTTCTTGCGATGTTCACCCATGAAAACCTGTTTTGGATCGCCGGCTTGCTGTTGGCCATGATCGACCTACCTGATTTCTCTAGTGCACTCAGCAGGGCAGCGGATTCGCTTGAGCGTATCGCTTGGCGTAGAAGGTCGGGAGTTCATGGCGGTCAGGTTTGAGCTGCGCTTTGCCCAGAGCGAAGAAAGCGGAATCACTGTGATGTCGTGGCGCCTCTCTACTGTTGGGTGTGGGGGCATTGGCTCGTGCGTCCTCGCGAGAAAGCCGCATCGTTGTTGCTCAATTCAAAAGGTATTATAATACCGTTAGATGCACAGGTGTGGTCTCTGCAAAGCTATTCTTTCTTATGCATATATTGCAGAAGCTTGCAGAGGGCGATTTCGCTTTCTATTTCTTGTCGGGATCCCTGAGGGCAATAGATGGCCAAGAATAAAGAACTGGAAGCTGGCTTGAAAGCCATGGCGGAAGACTTTCATCTTCCTGGCGGAGGGCGGATGAAGCTGTCGCGGCTGGTAGACGAACATTTGGGCTGGTTCGCTGCTGCGGAGCGCCGCGGCTTGGGCTGGCGGGACATGACTAGGGCTTTGGCCGCCGCGGGCGTGACCAGCGGAGGCGGAAAGCCCTTAAGCATCGGGACGTTGTCCTCTACGGTTTGGCGCAAACGCGCAGAGGCCGAGGAAATGACGGATGCTCCCGTCGGCAAAGTGCGGTCTAACGGTCGGCAGGTCGAAGCGCCAAGGGCAGTAACCGCGCCATCGGGCGGAAAGCTCGTGCGAAAGAAACCCGCACCATCTCTTCGAATTGATGATCGAACCAAAGCGGGCCGGGCCGCTGGAGCCGCACCGCAGCGCGTCGTGATTGAGGCTCGTGCCAATCCCAAAAAGGACGTCCTCGCATTTATGGACAGGGCCCGAGCCGTCCGCCGACGACCCGACTAGGGGGTCCGTCCCTTGGCTGTGCATGGCGTTGCCGGTCAGCTGTGATCGTCGTTTCCTGATGAGGCTATTCGGCTTCTCAAGCCGCAAATGGATCGCAGCCGACGCGCTTCCCGGTGTGCCTTGGCCACGATGCCTGTTCCGGCTGAACACCTGCGCGCGGCGGTTCTTCCCCTTTTGCCCGGAATTTCGCCTTGAACGGGCAGCCACGCGTCGTTAGCCTCAGTTACTTTTCTTCGACATCCTATTTCGCATTATCGATCTTTTCCGCAACTCGCCTCCGCATCTGATGTCCACATTTTCAAGGGAGCCGCATGGCCAGTCCATTGGGCAAGCATGCCATTGTCATCGGAGCAGGAATCGCCGGCCTCGCCGCGGCGAAGGCTCTGTCCGCACATTTCGAAAAAGTCACGGTGCTGGAGCGCGACCTTCTGCCCGCCGGGCCTGAAGCGCGGACCGGCACCCCTCATTGCCGGCAGGCCCATACGCTGCTCAAAGCCGGGCTGAACGCCTTGCTGCAATTCTTTCCCGAATTCGAGACGGAGCTTGAGCTTGCTGGCGCGGTCCGGGCGAGAGCTGCTATCGATATTTTGGTGGAAACGCCCGGTTTCGATCCGTGGCCGCGCCGCGACTTCGGATTCGACACGCTCTGCATGACCCGGCCGCTCGTCGAATCGGTCGCTAGACGCCTGGTCGAACGGCAGGGCAATATTGCGTTGCTTCCACAGTGTCGCGTGAGGCGTCTGGCGCATTCGGCTGACAAATCGTCGGTCAGCGGCGTGTATCATGACGAGGCGAACGGCCAACCATGTCGGCTTGACGCTGATATCGTCATCGATGCTTCGTCGCGCGGCAATCTTACACTCGATGCCCTTCACGAACTCGGCTTGCCAAGACCCGCCGAGACCGAGATCGGTGTCGACATCGGTTATGCTACTGCCATTTTCGATATCCCGCCCGGCGCCTCGCGCGAGTGGCGGGGGATTATCCATCGCCCCGACGCCCAGAGCGGGCGTGGCGCCTTCCTGTTCTCGGTCGAGAACAACAGATGGCAGATTTCGTTGAGTGGCATGCACGGCGACCATCCGCCGGATGACCTGCAAGGATTTGTAGCCTTTGCAAAGACGCTCCGAACGCCAACCGTCTATGAGGCGATCAAGGATGCAACGATGGTCGGCGTCATCCACCGCTTCGTCTTCCCGTGCAGCGTCCGTAGGAGGTTTGAAGCGCTGGCGACATTTCCCAAAGGGCTTGTGCCGGTCGGCGATGTGATTTGCCGGTTCAATCCCGCGTTTGGCCAGGGGATGACGGTCGCCGTGCAGCAGGTCAGCGTTCTCAAGACGTTGCTCGACGAACGCGCCGGCAATGCGCTTCCATTGAACGACGTGGCGCCAGCCTTCTTTACCGCGATTCAGGGCGTGCTCGCCGCGCCTTGGGGGGTGGCCGAGAGCGACTTTATGTACGCGAAAACCCGGGGAGAGCGCCCGGTCGACTTTCAGCAGCGGCTCAAGTTCGGGAGCATGCTGCAAAGAGTGGCCATCGAAGACGCAGCGGTGCACAAGGTGCTCACAGCGGTCAACCACCTTCTCATCCCGCCTACTGCGTTGCGTGAGCCTCACATCGTCGAGAAGGTGAACGCGCTCATGGCCGTTTCCAACTGAGAGCTTATTGCCGACCGAACCGTCGGGGCGGCTTCTCCCGATCCTTACACGATCCGGCGTCGTTGTGCCGAAGAGAGGTCCTCATGACGGAGCCCGAGCTGCAAATTCTTGACGTCAATGGCCTGCGCATGCAGGTCGCAATGCAGGGCAGCGGCCCCCTGGTTTTGCTATGCCACGGTTTCCCGGAACTCTGGATCTCCTGGCGCGCCCAGCTTGCCGCTCTGGCGAAGGCCGGCTATCGGGCCGTGGCTCCTGATATGAGGGGCTACGGCGGCACCACCGCGCCGGAAGATCCCACCGCTTATACGCTACTGCATCTCGTGGGCGACATGGTGGAGCTCGTCAAGCAGCTCGGTGAAGCGCAAGCCGTCATCGTCGGTCACGACTGGGGCGCACCGGTGGCCTGGAATTCGGCCATGCTTCGACCCGACATGTTCCGCGCAGTGGTCGGCATGAGCGTGCCATTCTCGCCACCGGGTCCAGTCAACCTGCTCGACGGACTCAGGAAGGCCGGCATCCACACCTTCTACATGCAGTATTTCCAGACGCCTGGCATGGCCGAGAAAGAGTTGGAGCGCGACGTCGCGGCGTCGATACGGCGCATCAACTTCAGCGGCTCCGGAGATGGACCTGATCGAGTTTCATTTGGAGTCCTCCAGCCCGGTCAGGGTTTCCTGGATAACATGGTCGAACCGGAGAAGCTTCCATCCTGGTTAAGTGCCGACGACATCGGATACTATGCGGCGGAATTCTCGCGAACGGGCTTCCGCGGCGGCCTGAACTGGTACCGTAACATCACCCGCTCATGGGAGTTGCTGACGCCGTGGCGGGGGACGGTAATCCGGCAACCCTCGATGTTCATCGCCGGGGCGCGCGACGATGTGCTCAAATTTCCCACCTCGCAGCCGCAGATCGCGAATTTCAGCGACACGCTGCCGAACCTGCGCGGCTGCCACATTCTCGAGGGCGCCGGGCACTGGGTCCAGCGGGAGCGTGCGTCGGTCGTCAGCGAACTGCTGATCTCATTCCTCAAAGGTCTTTGATCGACGTCGGACCTGCGGGCTTCGTTGCCGCGGAGCCTGGCTGTCGTGCCGCGGACCTTCGCGAGGACATTGCAGCGCCGTGCCGCCTCGGCAAGTGTCCGTCAGGAGCGGCGAGGCGTCATCGCGAGTGCAAGACGCCGCGCTGCCTGTGCTCATTTTCCGCTCCGACGGGACTCATTCCTCCCGGCGGACGGTGGGAAGATTGCGTAGGACATAGAAGATTGGGACTTTGCGCTGCCCACGCGTATGATTGCCCTCCGGGGGTGACGGATGACTATCTCAGATAACGAGAGGCCGTTGTGTCCGGCATGCAAACACCGAATGGTGTTGGTGCGCATCTTTCCCGGCCAAAGAGGAATCGAAGGGCGCATATTTGAATGCTCGACCTGCGAGCGCTTTGAGACGGTTGCCTTCGCCGCGGATCCGATGAAGACTGATGTGGTCGGCTGGCTCGCCGGAGAACTGAAGCCGCCGCGATGACCTCCGATGAATCTTGCTCAGGTGGAGTGGCGTGATGGACGAGGACTTCTGCAGAGAACGCGGACAGCGCATTCGCGCTCTGGCCGAGTGTGCCGATCCCTTCACCAGACGTCGCTTGCTGGCGCTGGTCGGCCGATACGACGCAATGGCGGCCGGTCCATCGCGCTCCCCGAGGAGCGCGGAGCTGCCGGTGCGCCGCCCGCCGCCGGCATCGACCTTCTCGGCGACGGGTCAGGCATGACGAAGGGTCGCGCGGCCGAGATCAAGTGCGACGCGTGCGACGGCACCGGCACGGCGCCCGCCCGGCAGCCGGAGTCAGGCCGCAGAATATTCCCTGGGCGTTGCACGAAGTGCGGCGGCAAGGGTCGGATACCCAAATCGGGGTGAGGCTCCCAAGCTAAGCTTTCAACGACGCGCCCCAGCAGGCTCTGCGGGAAGATCGTCGAGGTCGGCGCGACCGGTATTCGCGATCCGGATCGGAGATCGCCTCAAGATCGCAGCGTGTTCCGCTGGAGGACACCGTAGTTCTCCGGAGAGAACAAAGTGGGATATTGTTCGTCTCTTAACGATGCCGGAATACATTCCGTGCGGGCCCGTCCCAGCATGGCCCTCCTGCAATGACGAGCCCGGGTGGATTCGCCTCTGGCCCGGGCTCATCTTGCCGCTCTGCGCGTTCATGGGAACAATCAACCCTCGGGCCGCTTCAGGCGCGAGCGCCATCCGTGCACGCGCGAGCGTGATCCCGATCGGGCGCCAAGCGAACGTGCACCTGGTAGCTGCAATCGTCGTACCGGACCGCCTGCTGTTGGTGATCTTGAGCACCTTACAAGCGGCTTCGGGCCGCAGAGGAGAAGAACCTCCGACCGCGGCCTCAGTCGCTGCTCTAATTCTTCGGAGGTGGCGCTTTTGGGAAAGCGGCGAGTACGCGAATTTTCCAAACCCCGCCTTCGCGGACATCCGTCGCTGTCCAAAGCCCCTTGAAATCCATTGGTTCGCCGGCTGCGTTCTTGCCGGTGAGATGGACTTGACCGATCGCAACCAGGGTGTCCGGTCCCAAAGCTGTAACCTGATCTACCGTGATCTCATTGTGATTGAACCCGGCTTTGAATACTCCCTCATAGGTCTCTGCGATGTTCGTGTGAGGCCCTGCCGCGTTGACCATCATACCGCCGTTCGCATAGAGGGCCGCGATGCCTGCGGCATTCTGCTTGTTGAAGTTGTCCGCGTAGGCGGCACCGATCTTTTCTACCTCATGCTTGAGGCTTTGATCGGCATCGGCAGCAATAGCGGGCACGGCGAATGTCGCCATGAGGAAGCACAGGACATAAGACCATCGCATCTGCAATTCCCTCCCAAAATAATCGTTGTATTGAAATTAAGTCCCTGATCGACGGGACAATGCATCGTAGCACAACTAATGCGGGTTGACGAGCGGAGCTGATGCCGTCGAGCTGCCGCAGCGCACCATCCCCGTCGTAGAGGGCGCGTTTGGATGAAGTTGCCCGGTGCCGGCTGCATCTCGCCAATGACAAGGGGCTCAGTAGGGCCGCGTCGCGGTGACTTTGTTCGAGCGGGTATATCGGTCGATCGCGATGGCCGTCGGCGGCGGTCGCATCAGAGAGCCTCGCCCGGCGGAGCCGGGCGAGGTTTGGCTAAGTGTCGGTCAATCGGCGCTCTTGCGCGGCCGCGACCAGAGCAGCGTGTAACCCTCGCCTCCCTCGTCATCGAAGAGATTGGCGTAGATCGGCGAGTTGAACGAGGGGTCGTCGAGCTTGAGCGAGAGGTAGTCGCGACCTTCCTCAGAGCGCTTCGACCATGCTGCCCCGATTTCGGCTCGGCGCACGTACACGCGGTGGCTCGGAGCATTGTCGTTGGAGCGATTGGATTCGGCGACGATGCGGACGCCTTTGGCCTGCACGCTCAGGGTGACGATCTCGCCCTGGAAATCGTTGCCGACCTTTTTGAACGAACCGATGGTAGCCATGTCACTTCTCCTTAGGTTGTTTCGGACCGCGACCACCGCGGCCTCGATGGCGATGAACAGGCCGAATGACGATCGGCGACGCACCCGCTTTAAGGGCCGGAGCACAGCGGAGGACGCCATGGCTGAGACTTTCTTGTCTCGCGAGGAATGGGCTTTAGCCCAGGGGAAGAAAGTCGCAGAAATGGCGTTGCGGCTCAGACGGTCGAGGCGCAGCCGGTCTTCGGCCAGATCAAGCCATCAAAGAGGCAAGGTGTTCGCGTGCTGAACAACATCGAGAGGAGATGTGACTGCCATCGGTCGTACGATACAAGCGGTCGGTTCGTTTTCAGGTGGAAAGAGAGAGCGTGCAGGGAGAGGCGGTTCATCTGCCGAATATAAGCGCGCCAACGACAATGCTCCGAACCCAAACCCGCACGCGCCGAAGCGCTGGCATGGTGGTCATGAAATGCTCTGAGGAAAGCGCCGCCTATCGGATAGGCCCGACGTCACCGCGCGAGACGACCGAACTAGCGATCGAGGCGACGGCGAAGCGTACATGCTGCTCTGGTCGCGGATGCGAGCGCAATCGAAGACCCGTCCAAGCCCGCTCTGGTCTCCACGGGCGCTTCTGTAGAGGCGGAAATCGACGATCGTATGGTAACGTCAACCAGCCGTCTGGATAAAGTCGCAGGTCGCGTGTGGCGACGATGGTCAGCGCGGTTGACGACGCGCGCTGATTTCTCGGAGCGTTCTTGCAGTAGCAGCACGGCATGAGTCGCGGGACTCGATCGCGGCGCTATGCGCCGCCGTCGCCGAACTTCCAGACCGGGATTCCCATTCGCTTCGCTTTGTCCGCGAGGTTGTCCTGAATTCCCGTTCCCGGGAAGACCATGACGCCGATCGGCATCATCGTCAGCATGAGGTCGTTGCGCTTGAATGGTGCGGACTTGGCGTGCTTTGACCAGTCCGGCTTGAATGCGACCTGTGGGACCTTGCGATTCGCTGCCCATTTGGCCGCAATCAACTCGGCGCCCTTCGGTGAGCCTCCATGCAAGAGGACCATGTCGGGGTGTTTGGCGTGAACTTTGTCGAGGCGATCCCAGATCAGACGATGGTCGTCGAAGTCGAGTCCTCCAGTCAGTGCGATCTTGGGCCCGACGGGAACAAGCACCTCCGTCTCGGCGCGACGCTTGGCGGCGAGAAAGTCTCTGGAGTCGATCACGGCGGCGGTGATCGAGCGATGGTCGACCAGCGACCCGGATCGGGGGCGCCAGAGTGAGCCGGTGTGAGTTTCGAATTGTGCGATGGCCTGCTCGCGAAACAGTTCCATGCAGTTGCGACGCTCGATCAACGAGAGTCCATCCATGACGAGACGCTCTAGTTCGACCGAGCACACCTCGGAGCCATCCTGCTCACGTTGACTCCTGCGCTGAGCCTGCTCGTTGTCGTCGAGCTGGCGCTCGATGCGACCTGTGGCTCGATGGAATAGATTGACCGTCGACCAGAGCAGGTCTTCGAGGTCCGGCTCCATGCGGCTGTCGCTCAGGGTCGCCACGACGGCATCGAAGATGTCGACAACGGCGCCGGTGATCGTCTTGGCTTCGGGAAGCGGCCGCGGGTCAGGTTCGTCGCTGAACGGTCGGTAACCGCAAAGTTGCAGTTCGGTCAGGACGTGGTGAAGCGATGATGAGCCGTGCTGCGGTTCGAATTCGGTGTCGTCACGATCGGTCATGGATGAGGTCCTCCGTGGACTGGCCGCGTCCATCGCGGCCTTCGTGGCGATCACTCAGACGGCGGGCGGGCTGGACCAGAACCCGGAGCAACGCGGAGGGCCGAAGCGACAGCGGAGGATGGCAGGGCGCGGCTATTTTGCTTCGCGATGCAAAGGCGGTTTCGGCCCATGGAGCCTGGTTTGCGTTGTGACCACCGCCGGCGGAAAATAGCCGCACCCTGCCATTGCCGGTTCGGCCCGCCTGCCGTCCGATCGCCCCTAGAAGGCCGGGGCGCGGCTCTCCGGCGACGTCGTCTCGCCTTGATCGGGCTGTCGACTTCGATTGCGAAGCGCAGGCGTTTATGGCGTGATCGCGACCGTCGGCGGTAGGAAGCGGACGACGTCCGCTGGCGCGAGCTGAATGTGCAACGCTGCCCGGAGCTCATCGACGCCGAAGGTGCGGAGATCCTCGTTGAAATCGTCAAGCCGGGGCGACAGTCGGATCGCCTCGATACCGGCGGCTCCAGCACGCTGCGCCAAAGCTGTTGCGCCCGCCTCTCCGGCCGCATCGGTATCCCGGGCGATGTAAAGCCGGCGCAGGCTCGGTGGAAGCAACATGGCTGCGAGATGGTTGGCCGATAGCGCTGATGCCATTGGCAGGGTCGGCAATGCACAGCGCAAGGAGAGCATGGTCTCGATGCCTTCGCCTGCAGCGAGCACATCGTCGGTAACACCGAATCGAACCGCATTGCCGAGTAGAAGGCCCATCGCCCGGCGCGGCGTATCGATCGGCGCCTTGCTCTTACCGGAGGGATCGAGCCAAGTGCGATGAACGCCGGTGATGGCGCCATCAATTGTCGTGACGGCGGCGATCAGGGCTGGCCAGGTTTCGGTCGGGCGGTCATCATCCGGCCTGTAGTAGCAACGCGGGTGAAACCGGAGGCTTGAGGTCTCGTGCAAGGCCAAAATGCCGCGCGCCCGAAAATATGTTTCGGCGATCGTGCCATGGACAGGTTTTGACATGGCAAACAGCCGCTGCGCTGATTCCGGCGAACCGCTGGGCGCGGGTGGAAGCGGCGATTTAGATTCCAGCTCGATCTGTGGCAGGCTGAGAAAACGCCGCGCCTCGGCAAGGACATCGCGGAATTCAACAAGGCCGCAGCTTTCCCTGATGATATCGAGCAGATCGCCGTGTTCAGCAGTCGCGGCATCCGTCCACTTGCCGGCCGCTCCCTGACCCCCATGAGGTGGGCGCAGCCGAACGAACATGGATCGACCAGATGCGTTGCGGACGTCGCCGACCACCCAGTAGCGGCCAACGCGCCGACCATTGGAAAGATAGTGCCGGCAGACGAGTTCGGCCCGCTCGGCAAGCCGGCGGGCGAGATCGGATGCTTGGGCTGACATAACTGATCCCCGCCAAAAAGAAGGCCCGCCGGTGACGGCGGGCCTTCGAGATCGACGCTTCTGCTTGTCTACTCTGCCGCGACAAGCGGCTCGTCGGGGAGAATTGCATCTTCGAGCGGATACTCTACATCGGGCATGGCCGCTTCGCATTCGCTCACTGGCGCATCCTCCCCCGAAGCGGACGGGGAGATCAGGCCAGATTCAGACGCCGGCGATGCGACGCTGATTGCTTGGCCAGGCGTACGCAGCGGCTCAGGAAGCCAGCCGGTGCCGGCGAGCAGTTCTTGGGCCCTCTCCGCCATCTCGCCCTTCTTCAGATGCTCGATGAGCTGAGCGGCGGTGTCGCCCTTGGCTTCGCGAACGGCTTGCAGAATGCGGGCCTTGGTCACCCGCCCGAGATAATTGTCGACGGTCGGCGACCAGCCAGCGGCGGCGACATCGAGCCTGATCTCCTCGGCGAGGCGGTCGGCGTGAGCCAGCGCACGCGGCCGCCGATTCCAGGGCTCGTACACCGCATTGACGCTGAGGGCGATGCAATGTGCGAACAGGACACCGCGGCTGTCCCGATCGAAGGTGGAGAGCGCGTCCCAGAGCTCGGCTGATTCACGCGGCAACTGCTCCGACCAGCGCCGGTGCCTCTCGTCGACGGCCTTGGCGATCGTGGCATCGCCGAGGCCCGGCGCCTGGTTGCCGAAGACGACGCTCTTGGCGTCGATGTCGAGGCAGGATTCGGGCGTATAGCGGTAGAACAGCTTTAGGCAGAGCGCGTGCAGCCCGGCCAGGAACGCGGTGTCCGGGTCCTGAGCCAACGCATCGCGCAGGGCGAGCGTGCGATATGCCGTGAGCTCGGTCATCAAGCGATCCGGGATCGGTTTGATGCCGTCCTCTTGCTCTGCCTCAGCCTCGGCGACTGAGGTAACCGCCTGCGCGCCGTCGACATCTGCCGGAGCAGAGGTTACGGACTGGGTTCCGTCCGAGTGCGTATCAGCTTCCCGCTCGGGCTCCGGAATGGTCGGCTCGTCCTCGGGGCGGACATATCCGCGGTCGATCCGCAAGACACCCGACGCGTCGATGCTGCAGAAGGCACCCGCGCGGGCGATCTCGTCAGGATCGTACTGGACCGGCCGCTCATCGAGTTCGGCAAGCGCCGTCTCGATCTCGCCAAGCCGCTGATCGATCGCTTCGGGTAGCACGTCCACGTCGGAATGCTCCTGCTCCAGACGTTCGTGCTCGGCGCGCAGGGCTTCGGCCGCGGCAACCTCCTCGTCGGTCATGGCGACGGACTCGCCGGAGATACGGCGCAGACCGTAGGTGTGGCCGTAGGGAAAATCGATCGCAATCTCCACCCATTTCCAACCCTCGGAGCGGATGTTGTCCGCCTCGCGCTCCAGCTTCTCGGCAACAAGCCGCTCAAGCAGCACCGGATCTTGCAACCAGCCGCCATCATCCTGCTGGAACAGGTCTCGCATGATGTCGCCGCCGGCGCTCTCGTAGGCCTCTATCCCGACGAACTGAGCGCGCTTGTCCGAGGCGCGCACGCCGCCCTCGGTGAGGAGGCGGCGGATGAAGTAGGGTTCCTTGTTGTGCGACCGCTGCACGGCCTCCCACACCTGCTCTTGGCGCTCATGGTCCGGATTGACCGCAAACGCCATCAATTGATCGAGAGTCATGCCATCTTCGGCATAGACGTCGAGCAGCCTTGGCGAGACGGCGGCGAGCCTGAGCCGTTGCTTGACCACCGACACGCTGACGAAGAAAGCGGCTGCAACCTCCTCCTCGGTCCTACCCTTCTCGACGAGATCGCGGAAGGCGCGGAACTGATCGAGGGGCTCCATGTTTTAGATTATGCGTCAAGTGTCCTGTTAGCTGGATGACTCTGATTCTGTGGCCTTTCTGGCTGCATCCTGCATTTTGGGTGTATTTTTGGCTTTGAATCGCAGCCGGTGGGAGTCAATCCCGATGTCT